>Ga0209710_1000018_pt1 | contig 229826 bp, 213 predicted proteins | sample ArcticOcean_MG_C_5_FD_187436 | JGI IMG/M metagenome (GOLD analysis project Ga0209710, IMG submission 187436) | Marine microbial communities from western Arctic Ocean - ArcticOcean_MG_CB4_138 (SPAdes) (version 2) | ecosystem: Environmental > Aquatic > Marine > Oceanic | place: Arctic Ocean...
TTTCCCTTTTTTTTGGTCTTTTTCTGACCTTTTCTGACCTTTTCTGACCTTTTCTGACCTTTTGGTTTTTGGCTTTTTGCCTTAATTCCCTCCTCTTACATCTTTCGGTAGGGGCGCAGAAATTACAAAGTTTGTCTCCCGGCAATTAGTCCAGGTGAATGCCTACATTTAGAAGAGCTATAACCCAACACAGCCGTAGTCTATTACCTCAGTTCTAAGGGCGAGTATCGGACTTAGTTTTCACCAAAATTCATTTAGATTTTTGTTCTCAACAACTATCAGGATGAAATATATGTTTGCCACTTTTTCTCACAGAGCTTTTAACAGAGCTGGCAATAACGCCGCTATCCGAGCCAGGAGCAAAGCCAAAGGGTATTTCTCAGTAGCTTTTCTTCTTTGTCTCTCTTCAATATTCCTAAGTAGGCCCGTGGTTGCCAAAACACCCAGTGCACTGTGCGCCGACAAGGTTGCTTTCGCAGCGTCAAGTCAGAATGCAGCGAAAAGCAAGGTGTCCGCAAAAAAGGCCGGCGCTCAGCAGCAAAAGATTGATCTAAATTCTGCCAGTGCTGATGAAATAGCTAAAACCTTGTCAGGGGTAGGACCGCGTAAAGCTCAGGCCATGGTCAAGTATCGAAACGAAGTTGGGCCATTTCGCAGTACGGATGAAGTGCTTGAGGTAAAAGGCTTTGGGCCAAGTATCTTGACGCGGAATAAGGGCCGGATACTGCCCGGTAAGGTCAGCCCAAAACGGTAAAAGGAAACGATAGTAGGCAACGACAGTAGGAAAGGACAAAAAGACGTTACTCAGAACTGCGCAAACAACTTGCAAACTGTTGGCGCAGCTTTTCCTTTGCCGCTGCTTTACCATTCGATGGTTGCTCTTCATTTTCTGTTTGGTGGCCGTTTATGCAACCCACCTAATACAGCTTGGGTAAGGAGGGTCCGGGTGATACTAGGCTAGGCATTACGCCTTCTCCACGTTAGGCTAAAGCCAATGTAAGGAAGCAAGCGTATGAGTAAATTTTGGACACCATTGTGCGATCGATTTGAAATCGATGTGCCTATTTTTGGCTTTGCTCATGATATGGCTACAGTGGCCGCCATTAGTAATGCTGGTGGGTATGGGGTGTATGGCGCGACACGGCGCTTTCCGCAGGAAATTACTGATGAGCTAGCCTACATTCGCAGTTTGACCGGTAGTCGACCCTTTGGGGTTGATTTGGTGTTACCACCGGGTATGCCTGAACATAATTCAAGAGAGGCTATACAGGCAGAAATTCCTCCCGAACATACAGCCTTTGTGCGCGACCTTATTGATCAATTTGCAGTTCCAGAGGCCACCGAGCCTGGTATGCGTACCCGCTTTATTCGCTCAAAAGAAATAGAACAAGAACAACTGCGCGCTGTGTTAGATAGCGATGTAAACATGCTCGCCTGTGGCATCGGCGCTCCAGCAGACGTTGTGGCAGAGGCCAAAGCACGCGGTAAAACAACAGTTGCCCTCATTGGTAGCCCTCATCACGTACCCAAAGCCCTACACGCTGGCGTCGAAATAATTGTCGCTCAAGGCTACGATGCCGGAGCGCATACGGGGCCGATAGGCACCTACTCATTAGTGCCGCAAATTGTCGACGCTGCGGGCGATGTGCCTGTGCTAGTGGCTGGCGGTGTGGCAACTGGTAGACATATTGCCGCTGCGCTTGCTATGGGCGCACAAGGCGTCTGGATGGGCACTGCTTGGCTGTTGTCCACAGAGCATCAAGGCCATATGCATCCGGTGAATCGCGATAAATTATTGCAGGCAGGTAGTGCAGATACGGTAATCACCCGCTCAGAAAGCGGTAAGCCGTTTCGACAGGTCCGCACAGCTTGGAGCCAGGCATGGGAAGCTGAGAATGCGCCGAAGCCCTTAAAAATGCCTTATCAGGATGTCTTGGTGGGTGATCTGCTTGGCGCCATTGAAGAACACGACATTGAACCGCTGATACATTCTGGAGCGGGACAGAGTATTGCCTACTTCAACGAAGTGCGCAGTGTAGAAACAATTATGCAGGATTTAGTCAGTGAGACGCGTCAGATTCTTGCTGTTCAAGCCCAGTATTTGGGTTAAAAGGTGCAATTTATGCGGCATTGCAAAGGGCAAAAAACTGAGGCGAAAACGCTGAAAATTCCCATCTGTGCCGTATTTTTCGCACTCTCAATGATGGGATGTCAGGGCCTAGACCTTGCCCAAACCCCCCTTAAATCCGTACAACTATCAGGTATCTGGGTGGTGGACGCTGGGGCGTCTGATGACCTCAGAGCATTTACGCGCCCGCCTTCTGAGCGTCGTAGGCCAAAGTTATCTGTGCGAGAAGAAATTCGCAGAATAGGTTTAGGCTCCGGTTTGGCTTTTGTCGTACAAGACTTTCAAATCATTGACGCCAACCAAATTGTTATAGAACAAGGCCGCAATTCTATGGGCGTGAAACATATTCCTGGGACCTACCGAGACGTAACTTGGGGTGACCGAGAGCGAGATATCTGGCGAATACAAGCCGGTTGGCAAGAAACGGATTTGGTGATTTTTTCCACCGCAAAAGGGCTGCGAGTTTTAGAGCGGTATCAATTGGTCAATCGAAACAGGTTGAGGCTAGACTTAGACGTGCAAGCGGATGGAGGCAATCGCAAATTGACGCGCTTTTTTGATAGAAAAAGCTGAGTCGGTTCGCAAATTTGGCATTAGCCGGCGAATAATCGCAAAACTTAGCCTTATTGCTCAAGCCAAAGACAAATTCTGCCTTATCGGTCTTGCATTTGGTCTCATTGCTATTAGAATATCGCGCTTCGCTGCAAGTAACTTTGGGAGCGTACCAACACTACTCCGCCTTAGCTCAGTTGGTAGAGCAGCTGACTGTTAATCAGCGGGTCGCTGGTTCGAGCCCAGCAGGCGGAGCCAATTTCCGATGCACAAATTCCTTTTAGAAACCTAGCTAGAAACCTTAGGTAGAAATCTTAGATGCCCCGGCTGATAATCAGCGGGCGAACACCTTAGTCGGTGTCCGCCTAGATCGATCCGCGCAGGCGGAGCCAATTTTCGATGCACATCGCCTTCAGAAACCTAGGTAGAAGTCTTAGACGCCCCGGCGGATAAACAGCGCGCTACCGAGTTTAATTGCAGCTTGGCATTCGAATGCGCCGTATCTATTGTGCAGATGACGTACACTGGTTCTGAAATCGGCGTCAGACGATTCTGAAATCCTCAGAAAATCACTTTTCAATATGGGTATCGCTTAGTCACGGCATCTGTCGAGTCACTGAACTTTCTCAATGAAGTTTCTCAATGAAGTTTCTCAATGAACTTTCACAATAGGTATACATTATGACCACTGCACCTCCCACCGTTGAGACGGGTTCACAAGCGTACGCGGGTTATCGCGTGGTTGAAATTTCGAGAGAACCCGTTGAATTGTACAAGATTTTGAAATTTGAAGGCTTTGCTGAGAGCGGTGGGCATGCCAAAGCCGCAGTTGCTGCTGGCGAGGTTTGTGTTAACGGTAAAGTAGAGTTGCAGAAGCGCAAAAAGATCGTTTCTGGTGATATCATTGAGGTCGGAGAGGAGAAAATTTCTATTCAATTTTTAGCACCCGCCGAAACTGGCGACACTGAGCTCTAAGATAAGTTGGCAGCCAGACTACCGAGCTAAAAGGCCCAGAAACTCTGAGCTCGAAATACGAAATTAAAAGACGAATGCGCGGTTAAGGCTTTGCCCCATCTCCCGCGCCAATGCTAAAAGGACTTACGCTACAGTGAAATCTAACGATTGCTTGCGAAGAATTCGTTACATACTCGATCTTAACGACAAAAAAATGATCGGTATGTTTGCCGAGGCAGACGTTGAAGTTACGAGGACTCAGACAAGCGCTTGGTTAAAAAAAGACGACGATCCAGACTACGAGGAATGTAGCGATGTCATGTTTGCGACATTTCTGAACGGACTGATTAACCAAAGGCGCGGTAAAAAAGATGGGCCGCAAATGGCGCCTGAAGAAAGCCTGAATAACAATGCCGTTTTTAGAAAACTCAAAATTGCTTTTAATTTGCAGGCTGAAGACATTTTGGCAACGCTTGCGTTAGCCGATTTTTACATCAGCAAGCACGAGCTTTCCGCATTCTTTCGGCGTTCTGATAGCCGCCATTACCGGGCATGCAAAGATCAGATTTTGCGTAACTTTTTGCATGGTATGCAGATAAAGATGCGTGGTGAAAGTCAGGCCAAAAGCGAAGAAGAAATTGCCGAAGACGCTAGCGTTGATTCTAAATCTCCTTGGAATCGCTCCAAGGAGTAAGAACGTAATTTTTGGGTCTTAATCGCCAATGCCCGCGAACAAGCTAAACCCGTGGGAAATTGCTCCAGGGTTATTTTAGGGCTCTTTTTTCGCACAATCCTAAAGGTGCTGTAGGGCATTAAGCCAAAAATTTAGTCTCTGACCGCCTGCTAATTTCTTCCGCCTTCACAGCGTCTGGCCGTTGAGCGCAAAAGGCGTCGTGTTTCTGTGCAAAAATCCCTGCTAGCGCTCACTTGCTGGGCTAGGTTCCCCAGGCTTTTTAAGTTAATGACGGACATTACTATCTGCTGCATAATCAGTTCCTGGACTTTAGAGGTGTTGTAATGCGTTCGAGAAAAATCCTTTGGGGCTTGCCGTTACTGGGCTATTTGCTTTTCAGCTTTTGGTACACCAATACGAACGGGTCATTGTCTAGTGCTGAGGTCGAACATTATCTTGAGAAAATGCAAGCGCTTGGACGTAATGAAGAATCGTTGAGTCGATTGCGTTTGTTTTTGCAGACGGATACCGGCAACCAATTTCTCATGGTCAACAATATTGATATGAACGAGACGCCAGGTGATGTTGCTGGTGCGCAGCCGGGTGAATCAAGTGATCAGATAATGAATAGGTACATGGAGCATATGTATCCAGCGTTATTTTCGCGCGCAAGCCACCCGATTTATATCGGGCAAGCAGTTCATACGTCTTTGGATATTGTTGGCATTCAGAACGCCGAAGTCTGGGACCGCGCAGCGGTTTTTAGGTATCGCAGTCGTAGAGACTTAATGGACATCATCTCAAATCCAGCTTTTGCAGGTAGACACCATTTTAAAGTTGCAGCTTTGACTAAAACCGTTGCCTATCCGGTTGAGAGCCAATTATATGTCTCTGATCCGCGTTTTCTGTTGGCTCTAATATTGCTGTGCCTAGTTGCTCTGAGCGACATAGCTCTCTTCAGCAGACGTAGATAACCCCTTGACGTTGAACGAACGGTGGCTTAGCTGGCACCGCACTATTGTTAGAACTCCAATAACCTAGCGCGCAATATCAGCGCGTTTTCTTTGGCCGTAAACTCTGCTTTAAGATCTGTTCTGAAGCCCTATTAATTCCTACACCGAAGCTCTCATTGTGGCGAAATATTTCGCGCAAAGGAGTTAGTCAACTTTGTTGGATCGTGCGCAATGCGTGATAGTATTTCAACACTAATCGCGGCAAATTAAGATTCGTTATCATCATCAATCTTACGATTTACGTATTTTGTGCTTTTTGCATTTCGCGCTTTCATCCTCTGAATGAAAGCGCGAAATGAAAACTGTGAGGTGAAAATACTGATAAAACGCGAGGCGTAGATTAGGGACATAAGCACATCTTATTCTGAATGTGTTTTAGGGGTATTCAACTTAGGTAGGAGGGGGTCGTAATAATGAGATACGAAACACCGGCATCGGCGAAAGAAGCTGCTGGCTTGCTAAAGAAAGAGAAAGGCGCAGCTTTTCTTCTAGCAGGCGGAACGGATTTACTCGTCAAATTGAAAATGGGTATAGTCGAACCAGATCTAGTGGTCGATATAAAGCGCATTCCAAAAATTTCAGACATTCAATCATCTGCTAAAGGCTTCACCATTGGTGCAGCGGTATCTGGCGCAGAACTAGGTGAGCATGCTGGGCTGAAAAAAGCTTGGCCTGGTGTTGTTGAAGCCGCCAACCTGATCGGTTCTGATCAAATTCAAGGCAGAGCTACGCTACCAGGCAACTTGTGTAATGCGTCTCCTGCTGCGGACAGTGTTCCTGCACTTATTGCTGCTGGCGCTAAAGCCGTAGTGGTTGGTCCACTTAAGAAGCGTACTGTGCCAGTAGAAAAAATCATGATTGGCCCGGGTAAAACTTCACTGGCGAAAGGTGAGCTGATTGAAGCCATCACGCTGCCAAAAGCAGAGCCTCGTTCCGGGGACGCGTATTTGCGTTTTACACCAAGAACAGAAATGGACATTGCTGTTGTAGGTATAGCCATCAGTTTGAAGTTAGAGCGCGGCGTCATTAAGAAGGCGCGTGTAGTACTTGGCGCTGTTGCGCCTACTGCGATTGTTGTTGCCGCTGCTGCTAGAGCAATTGTAGGCAGCAAGTTAGACGACAAAGCATTAGATAAGTTAGCTGCTGCTTGTAGCGCCGCTTGCAACCCCATTGATGATAAGCGCGGTACCATTGAGTACCGAGTGCGCGTTGCGGGCGTGTTGGCTAAGCGGGCTGCAAAAGTAGCGTTTGAACGAGCGGGAGGTTCACTGTGAGTAAATCCACTTTAGTTTCTACAACTGTTAATGGCGATGCAGTTGAATTTGCATGTCCAACAGATGAGAGTTTGATGACAGCGTTGCGTGACCGTGTCGGTCTAACCGGCGTTAAAGAAGGCTGTGGTACTGGCGACTGTGGTGCCTGTAGCATTTCATTAGATGGCCGACTGGTCTGTTCTTGCATCGTCCTGGGTGTAGAGGCAGAAGGTCGCTCAATAGAGACCGTTGAAGGTCTTTCTCAGAATGGGGTTTTACACCCTTTGCAACAGAACTTTATTGATCATGCAGCGTTGCAATGTGGCATTTGTACCCCTGGATTTTTGATCGCAGCGAAAGCGTTGTTAGATCGCAATCCTAATCCAGACGAAAGCGAAATTCGTTATGCCCTAGCTGGCAATCTGTGTCGTTGTACTGGCTACGATAAAATCGTACGCGCAGTGCAGGCAACGGCGAAAGATATGCGCAAAAAAGGTCGCAGCTAGAGAAAATATTTAAGCTCAAAGCAGGAAGAACAATGGCTCACAATAATAGTTATGTAGATAAAAAGTTTAATGTTGTTGGAACACGTTTTAACCGTCCCGACGGCATTGATAAAGTAACCGGCAAGGCGCGCTATGGCGCTGACGCAAGTGCACCGGGGCAGTTGGTAGGTAAGGTTTTACGCTCGCCTCATGCTCATGCTCAAATTCTTAAAATCAATACATCTAAAGCTGAAAAGCTGCAGGGTGTGAAGTCGATCATCACCTTTGAAGATCTGCCGGACCTCACTGGCGCAGATCAAGGCATGGCAGATATTCTGGAAAACTGTATGGCACGCGGTCGTGCGCTGTACGACGGGCATGCAGTAGCAGCCGTAGCAGCGATAGATGAACAAACTGCTGCCAAAGCGCTGAAATTGATTGAAGTGAAGTATAAAAAACTACCTCACGTTACTGATGTGGATGAAGCGATGTTGCCCACTGCACCAATCATCCACGACCGCATATTTACTCGTGGTGTAGAGCCAAAGCCGACTAAGCCATCGAATATCAGCAGTCGTACTGAGATGGGCAATGGTGACGTAGATGCAGGTTTTGCAGCAGCCGATGTGATCATCGAGCATAGTTTTAAGACAGAGCAGACTCACCAAGGTTATATCGAGCCTCATGCATGCTTGGCATCGGTTAATCCAGACGGTACAGCTGAATTATGGGTAACCACGCAAGGGCATTTCGTATTCCGTAATGTTTGCGCCGGTTTGCTCGGTTTAGATATTGCCAAACTCAAGGTTACATCGTCTGAGATCGGTGGTGGATTTGGTGGTAAGACACACGTTTGGGTTGAACCTGTAGCGCTTGCCCTGTCTCGTAAAGCGAATCGCCCTGTCAAAATGGTGATGTCCAGAGACGAAGTATTCCGTGCAACTGGACCAACTTCTTCGACCTCAATTGACGTCAAACTTGGCGCGAAGAAAAATGGTCAAATTACTGCTGCAGTTGCAGAATTGCGCTACCAAGGTGGTGCGTTCCCCGGCAATTGGGCAATGCTTGGTTGCATGACCGCGTTTGCTTGCTACGACATCAAGAACAATAAATCCATCGGTTGGGATGTGCTGGTAAACCGTCCTAAAGTGACCGCTTACCGCGCACCTTCGGCGCCGATGGCTGCATTTGCTGTAGAAAGCGCCATGGATATTTTGGCCAAAGAGCTGCGCATGAAAGCCATAGATCTGCGGCTGAAGAATGTTGCTCGTGAAGGCACCTTGGCACCATATGGTCCTACTTACGGGCCAATTGGTATTGAAGACACTCTCAAGGCAGTAAAAGCTCATCCGCATATGCGCGCTAAGTTGAAGCCAAATCAGGGTCGCGGAGTGGCTTGTGGATTCTGGTTCAATATTGGTGGGCAGACTTCTACCGATTTGAACATTGGCGTGGACGGCACAGTGAATTTGGCAGTGGGCACCGTGGACGTAGGCGGCTCTAGATCTTCGCTGGCAATGATTGCTGCAGAAGAATTGGGTATCGACTACGAAAACGTTAAAGCCAATATAGCCGACACTACTTCACTGGGTCATAACGACATGACCGAGGGTAGCCGAGGTACTTTCTCATCTGGTATGGCTACCATCTATGCTGCTCGTGAAGCGATAGAAGTGCTCAAGGAACGTGCAGCCAAAACTTGGGGTATTCCTCTAGAAGATGTGTCTTGGGAAGCGGGGCATGCAGTGGCAACAGGCAAGGGCCATGGCAATCTGCCAAAGCTGTCTTTGCGCGAAATTGCTGCCAAGTCTGGTCGTACGGGTGGACCTATTGCAGGCCACAACGAAGTAACTGCTGATGGCGCAGGGATGGGGTTTGCTAGCCACATTTGTGATGTGGAAGTTGATCCAGAAACAGGCCGCAGCACTATTGTTCGTTACACTGTTGTGCAGGACGCTGGTAAAGCCATTAACCCTGACTATGTAGAAGGTCAGTTCCAAGGTGGTGCAACTCAAGGCATTGGTTGGGCACTTAATGAGGAATACATTTATGGCGAAGATGGCCGCTTGCAGAATCCTGGATTTCTAGATTATAGAATTCCTGTGTGCTCTGATCTGCCATTCATCGACACTCAGATCCTGGAAATTCCTAACCCTAATCATCCTTACGGTGTGCGTGGTGTTGGCGAAACATCTATCGTGCCGCCTCTGGCTGCTGTAGGTAATGCTATTGCCAATGCAACAGGTGTGCGAATGGGCCACGCGCCCATGTCACCGCCTAGAGTTTTGGCAGCATTAGACGCATTGGATGCGGGTTAGTTTAAGTAGTTCTTTCCGCGTCGGTAACGACGCGGAGGCAACCTTAGAGGTTCAAGCCGAGACAATTGCGCAATTGATTGCATTTCTTGCTGATAAGTTTCCCAATCTTCGGGAGGTTTTGTCCAGTGACGTGGCCGTATCAATTGACGGGCAAATCTATAGGGATGATTGGACCCAAACCATTCCCGTTGGTGCCGAGGTGTATCTTATACCCAGAATAGAAGGGGGCTAGGCAAATTAGCTCTCTAGTTCTTTTTTCAACTCTTTTGCCCACTATTCTGTCCAACCCTTTCCCCAGTTTTTTTTGCCAAGTCTTTTCCGGAAACAGCTTTCTGTTTTTATTTTCCCCACGCCTAAACTTGCTTCCAGTATCTGAAAAAGGGCCTAATTTTGGCGGTCTAATTTTTGTCGCTTTCGGCCTCATATTTGCGCAGGTAACAACTATATTACCGGCGAGTAATATGGGTACAATTGCGCTTCCTTATTGCCAGAAGACGAACAGTGGCCGATAGCCTTAGAGATCAATTAGTAAAAGCCGGATTGGCTACCAGTGCTCAAGCAAAGAAAGCAGAACGCTCAGGGCGGGCTGTGGAAACGGCAAAACGTCACGATAAAGCCAAAGACAAAACTAAAGGCAAGAGCGAGCCCACCTCGCAAACACAACAAGTGAAGGCTAAGGCCGCTCAGCAACGCGCCGAAAAAGCCGCTCGAGATAAAGCCATTGCCCAAGTGCGCAACGCTAAAAGTGAAGCTAAGGCAAAGCAGGCCCAGGTGCGCCAGTTAATTGCCCAGAATGATCAACGCACAAAGGTCAGTGATGACGAAGCAGTGCCGTACAATTTTGTGCATGGGCAAAAGATCAAAAAAATTCATGTCACGAAAGTTCAATTGGAAGCGCTGAGCAGTGGCCGCCTTATTGTGGTTAACAACAACGGTATTTATCATTTTGTCGATGAGAAGGTTGCCGAGCAAATTGCCGCTCGTGACCCTAAGCGCATCATTGTCGCTCACGGCAATGAAAATAAAGATGCAACGCCCAGCGCCGATTATGAGCACTACGCCAAGTTCGCTATCCCCGACGATTTAGATTGGTAAAGACGCTCTCGCCGACCTAGTGCCAGAGATGTGGTGGTCTGCCGTTATTGAAATTTTGCGGGTGCGCATTTAGAGATTCCAAATGAAAAACACCTATACCCTTTACGGTTCGTACGCGTCTTACTACACCGCTAAAACCCGAGCCTATTTACGCAAGAAAAGCATTCCATTTGTGGAGCGTCTGCCTAGTGATCCGACCTTTCGCAAATCAGTTCGCCCATCTTCTGGTAGTCACCGTATTCCGCAATTAATGGCGCCTGATGGTTGTGTATTGCAGGACAGTGTCGAAATTCAGGATCATTTGGAAGCGAGATATCCTCATTTGCCAGCGATACCTAAGACACCGAGACAAAGAATATTCGTCCACTTAATGGAGCTGATGGGCAGTGAAGGGTTGCTGCGACTTGCCTGGTTGCATAGGTGGATGTTTGAGGAAAATTTTGCTTTTGTTAAAAAGGACTTTGGGCGTTCGTTTAAACCTCAGGGCAGCGATGCAGATTTGCAAAAATATGGTGATCTTATTGCTGATCGAATGATGAGCTATGGATTGCCAGAATCATCCCCGGCGGCTAGGGAAGCTTTGGATGAGAAGTATAAGCAGCTGCTCTCATTGTTTGAGTCCCACCTTATTCAATATCCTTACTTCTTAGGCGGACATCCATCTGCTGCGGACTATGCGGTTATGGGAGCATTACATGCCCATATGGGACGTGACCCGGCCGGCCTGCGGGTGATGCAGGCACACGCTCCAAGAGTGCTTAGGTGGGTAGAAAATATGCTTTTGCCTGAGGTTCAAGCACCTGAATTTTATAATGTGTCTGTTGAATATTTGGCCAATGACGAAGTACCTGACACGGCTCTGGCCGTTCTGCATTTTATAGCCGAAGAGTATGGAAAGAAGTTTGTTTTGGGCGCAATTGGATTTAACCAGGCCATGGAGAAATTGGCGCCGCAGGCGGGATATGCCCTCGCGCCTGAGCACGACCAACCGTTATTGCCTGCAGAACTAGTGAGCTATGGGGGTGTCGAGTTCGAGCATAGAACAGACGTTTATGCTGTTTGGCTGACTCAACGGTCTCAGAACTATTTCCAATCACTGTGCGCTGCTGATCAGACTCAGGTTTTACAGATTTTGGGTAAAGGCACGTTAGCGGATCTATTGAGTCTGCCGCTTACAACTAGAGTGATTCGTTTGGATAATCGGTTTTTAGTTGGGTGACAGTTGGGGTTGTAATCTATCGCTAGGCTGTCTCTTGTAGCCTATTCCAATGCTTCGCCAATTCTTTAGCCAGTCTCCTAGGGCGACCGCCATAAGAAAGTGATATTGAGAATGAAATTAGTGGGGCGAACGGGGCGAGTGCACTCGCCCCTCCTATGAGCACTTGAGTACTTGAACTACTTAAGTATGTAGGCCCGAACGGTTAACGTATCTTCGCGGGTATCAAATGTAATGATGTCCAGATTCTTGTCGCCATTATCTACATCAACGACGTTTCTTAGCGTCAACGTTGAGCCTTTTTGTGACCAACGCCCATTGAAGGTGCCTGAGAAAACTGTATCCGCGTCAATAACACCTCGGCCTTGACCACTTGCAGAACCCTCGGTTCCGCTAGGGCCGTAGTTGAGGTGGTAGGTTGCGTAGACTTTGCCATATTTACCCATTTTGCCCTCTGCAGTGATGGTTGAAACATCTGTACCCAGATTTACCGATGTGACGTTCATTACGGCGGCTGGTTGGCGCTCGGCCAAAGCCAAACCTGATTCATGGTGGCCTGCTATGGCGGTGTGAGAAAGAACAAGTAGAGCTGCGCTGAGTATTGTTATTATTGTTTGTCTTATCATGATTATTTTCCGGCTATAGTTCGTTTTGCGTAATGCTCAGTAATCCTATCGCCGAGAATCATCCGAGTAAACAGCGGGTACGCACACAGCCGTTCTGGATCCGCCCATTATCGATAAGGGTAGGTTAGAGAGCGCAAATGTCTGGCAACGCCGGGACAGTTTTTACGCTTAGTGGTAAACTGTCGATTGATTCCAAACAAGTAAAGGAGAGAAGCCAAGTGTCTAGTGGAGTTTCAGCGAGTATGTTGGACCGAGATCCAGCAACTATGCCTTTAGAAGATATAGATGTAAGTCATATTGATTTATGGCGTAGCGAGGCGAAGTGGGATTTCTTCAAACGTCTACGTGACGAAGCGCCTATTCATTATTGTGCAAAGAGTGAATTCGGCCCCTATTGGTCTATCACTCGTTTCAGCGATATTATGAAAGTTGAAAAAAATTGGCAGGTTTTCTCCTCCCATCCGCGGATTTCAATCGCAGATCCTGAAGAAAACAGTACCTTTAATACGCCAACGTTTATTGCTATGGATCCTCCTACCCATGACGATCAGCGTAAAGCGGTTCAAGACGTTGTGGCACCACCCAACCTAAAAGAACTCGAGTCAACCATTCGCACACGAGCGGGTGAAATCCTAGATGGCTTACCCATTGGTGAGACGTTTAACTGGGTCGACAAAGTATCCATTGAACTAACCACTCAAATGCTCGCCACTCTGTTTGATTTCCCCTTTGAAGATCGCTACAAGCTAACTCGTTGGTCAGATGTTGTTTTCGCCCGAGTAGGTGAAGGCGTGATAGATTCTATTGAGCAACGTCAGGAAGAGTTGATGGAGTGCTTGGCTTACTTCCTTAAGCTCTGGAAAGAGCGTGAAGATAATCCTGTGGGCAATGATTTCATCTCCATGATGATCAGGGGAGCTGCCACAAAAAATCTCTCGCCACAGGAATACTTGGGTAATATTCTGCTGTTGATTGTGGGCGGTAACGATACGACACGTAATTCAATTACTGGTGGTGTGTTAGCACTTAATCAAAATCCGGACGAATATGACAAGTTGCGTGCGCAACCTGAAGTAATTGCGAATATGGTTTCTGAGATTATTCGCTGGGTAACACCGCTTGCGCATATGCGTCGCACTGCTACTCAAGACTTCGATTTTGACGGGCAAAAGATCAAGGCCGGCGATAAGGTCATTATGTGGTATGCATCGGGCAACCGAGATGAGCGCAGTATCCCTGACCCTGAGGAATTTAAAGTGGACCGGCATCGTGCGCGTAACCATATTTCCTTTGGCTTTGGTCTGCACAGGTGTATGGGTAATCGTATGGCTGAATTGCAATTAAGAGTGCTTTGGGAAGAGATTCAAAAGCGTTTTGAGTTCATAGAAGTGGTGGGTGATGGTGTGCGTGTGCCGTCTTGCTTTGTGCACGGCTACACAGATTTACCAGTACGCTTGCACGCCAAAAAGTAAATTGAGTATTGGCTAGCTGTCCTTAATCCGTTTGCGCGGGCTAGGGCGCAGCTAGGCTGCGGCTACTTGTTTGGATGGTTGTTAGAATAGTAGTTAGATGGCAGCTCTGGGGTTGTTGTAACCAACTTTCTCAGACGGCATTTGCCATTTCTGATATTAAAGAACTGGAGAAGACGATGAAGAAATTGTTATTTAATGGCGCGCTGGGGTGACTGGTTATTGCCGCAAATGCAATGGCTGGTAAGGTGGAGGCTGTTGCCGATAGCGTGATCATTGAACAACGTGCAGCACTCACAAAAAATACTGCTGGCAAAGGCTTCGGTCTTCAAGCACCTCGAGATATTGGTTAGCGAGTAGGCACTAATAGCCGAGTTTTTGGCCCAGCGCCGAGCTATGCACAAATGAATCTCTGCAATACTCATTTCCATAAAAACGCCGAGCATAAGGGTGGTGAGTTCACTAAATATGCAGTCAATGGAGACGGCCAAGGCTATCATTCGGGCTACCAATACTCAGGCACTTTGAATGCGGCAGAATTGACCAAGTTAGATGCCATTGTGGGTGCCAGTGCTCATGGCAGCCTTTACCCCGGCGATACGATTGAAGTGCACTATGTACATTCAACTGCACAAGTTAAACCCGGTGCTACGCTTGGCGCATGTTTAAGTGACGCTATTGGCAACCCGCAGTTGCGTGTGGTGGCCCAGGTGTTTGTTCTAGTGAATGATGCAAATGCTTTAAACTTTAATCAACTCACCGAGTTGGCTGAAAGCAATGGTTATCATCAAGCACCGAATATCCCCAGGGATACAGGTAAGGCCGTTGAGTATTCGGGTTCCACAACGGGCCCTGGATACAACGAAGCGGGATCACCTTTTTAGGTGTCTTGGAGCGTGCGGCCTAAAGTGGCCATTGAAAGTGTAGGTAAGTGGCTAGAAGACAACGCATTTGATGAAGATCATGCTCATGGTGTGCGTAATCTTGTGATTAACTCCGCGCTGTTGTCGGAAATTCGCTAGTACCGAAAGCGTTTTACAAGCGCGTTCGGCCCCCCTAGAAAGCCCAGTTATTCCTTATCGATAGACTGGGCCTTGTCGTTTCCGTTCACGCCTTCGTGCCCGCTTTCCTTTTCATTTTGCCGATCTTGAAGCCCCTGCAGTATCTCTTGGTGTCTTTCTCTGGGCAGGTTATAACGGCTGTAGATCAGCAAAGAAAAGACCGCGGCGAGGCCCATTATAGGCCCGGCTGTAAGTCCCATACGAACGAGCACATCAGCCTCTAACTCCCCTGGAACCGCCTTAAAGGGCAGCCGCACAAAGTACTCCAGCATGATGCCTGCGAAGAGGTGGCCGAAGGAATAAGACGCTTTAGCAAAAAACGCTCTGGCTGAATAAAATAGCCCCTCCTCGCGAACGCCTTTGGCCAGTTCGTTTTCGTCAACTATATCGCCAATCATCGACAGTACCGCAACGCCTCCTAGCCCAAGAGAAAATGTGAATCCTGCGGCATTGATCAGTAGGTAGTACATGAGCTCTGGGTCATTATTCTCAGGCAGAAGCCCTAGTAGTCTTAAATTAACCACAAGCTGTGCAAATATAGCTGTGCCTATCAGTGCGCCGAGTAGAATAGGTTTTCGGTCGAAACGGCGCATAAGGAGCGGTGAAAGCAGTGCACCCAAGGCTGCGGAAGGGGCCCCGACAAGACCCAGCCAGCGAATCTTGTCTGGAGGCAGCTGCCAAAAATAGGTGTTTATGAATACGTTCAGAGTGTCGTATATGCCGCTGGCAATCATAAAGAAAAAGAAGCCCACAAGGATAGTCAGATAGTTGCGGTTTCTAAATGTACTGAAAATTTGTGCGAAAAAATGCGCAAGGGTGAGACGGTTTTCTGTTCTTTGGGCAGCAGTTAGGTTTGGAATGTGTTTCGAAGTGCCCGCTGCACAGGCCCAAATAGCTATTAGAATGACTGCGCATGCCGTCATAATTAGCGGTCCGTAAGCTTCTGCCGCTAAGTGCCCTGGCACCAGAGCGCCGTCGCTGAGGCGTATCCTTTCGTCAACGAAAAATACGCTCCAAGCGACAAAAGCAAATGAAGCTCCCGATACATAACCAAAGAGTGTGTTCGAGCTGAACAATTGTGAACGCTGGTATTGGTTTTTAGACAGTTCGCCACCCAAAGCCATGTGCGGAACACTATAAAGAGTCAGAAATCCTCTGCTTAATATGGTCCAAGCTGCCAGCCAAACAAAGAGGCCGAACTGCCCACTATCCACACCGTCGCCGCGCAAAAATTCCGGTGGATTGAAAACACACCAAAGGGCAATTACAAGTGGAATAGGGGCGACCCACAAAAAGGGGTGTCTACGTCCGCGGGGTGAGCGCCAGCGATCAGAGACTATACCGACCAAAGGATCGGTGATTGCATCGCCAATCATTGCCAGCATGATGGCAATGCCGATTAACGCGTTATTTAGCTCCATTACTTGGTTGTAGTAGATGGTGATAAACGTGTTGAACAGGCCAATATAGACAGCTTCGCCAGTAGCGCCAACGCCAAATGCCAGTTTTGTACCTATGGATAGCTTGCCATCAACTGGCGTGTGTGGTGAATTTTTAATTATCGCGCCTCTACTACTTTATCGTTCTGAGCATACCATTGTTAACACGGTGTCAAACCTATGGTTGTTTGAATGGCTTGGATGATGGCAGTACGCGACTAATTTCTTGTCTATCGCTAGCTGGCTGGTTGCTCGCATGGCTAACCTGTATGCTGCAAATGAATTTAATCGGGAGCAGTCGGTGCCTAAAGCAAGTGACTTAAAGCGTGGTGATGTAGTTGATATTGGTGGGGTGCCACATAGCGTGAAAAATGTAGATGCAAAGAGCCCTTCTTCTAGAGGTGCATCAACCCTTTATAAAATCCGCTTCACTAATTTGCGTACTGGCCAAAAGCTGGACGAAAGCTTCAAAGGCGATAGCATGCTCGGACAAATTGATTGCATACGTACAGACGTGCAATATTCCTATGTAGATGGTGACGAGCATGTCTTTATGAATACTGATGACTATAGTCAGTATATATTGAATACAAGTGCCATTGAGGATCAGCTCGTATTTATGGAGGTGGGTCAGCAGGATCTTATCGCGTTGATTGTTGAGGGCGAAATACTCAGCGTCAGCGTGCCCGTGACTGTGCTGTTGGATATTGTCGAAACCGCGCCTAGTATTAAGGGTGCAACTGCGTCTGGGCGTACTAAGTCAGCGACTTTAACTACTGGGTTAGTGATTCAGGTGCCCGAATATATTGAGACCGGCGAGCGAATTAAGGTAAATACCGAATCTAGTAAGTTTGTCTCGCGGGCTTAACAAGTGGGAATAGAAGAACGGCCTTTGAGCTCTTGTACTTTGACGAATACGCTTAAAAGCGCCGTGAGCGATAGTGCAGCGAGGTGTTAAAGAGACCATGTTGATGATCGTTTATTCCTAACTTTTCGTCTTAGCTGTTGATTTTTAGGCGGCAAACTAACTACCCAAACTTGGAGTTCTCTCATGGGAATTGAAACTGGTGCCGCTTGGCGTGAGTTACTCGCTCACTATGAGCAAGTTGCAGAATTGCAACTAACCCAGATATTTGCAGATGACCCGCAGCGAGCGAAAGAGTTCTCGTTAGAGTTTCAGGGGTTATTCTTAGACTATTCGAAAAATCGCATTACTCGTGAGAGCTTAGATTTTCTGATGAATCTCGCTGACGAGGTACAATTGCCTGCCGCTATAAATGACATGTTTGCCGGTAAAAAAATCAACGTCACCGAAGGACGCGCCGCTTTGCATACTGCATTGCGCGCGCCGAAGTCCTCTCGTATTGAATTAGATGGTGTTGATGTGGTTCCGCAAGTTCACGCGGTTTTAGACCAAATGGAGGCATTTTCACAAACAATCCGTTCTGGTCAATGGCAGGGCTTTACCGGTAAACCCATTCGCAATGTGATTAACATTGGTATTGGCGGATCTGACCTCGGTCCAATGATGGCTTGTGAGGCATTGCGTGCTTACAGCCAGCGCAACCTAAACATACAGTTTGTTTCTAATGTTGATGGTTCAGATTTTGCCGAAGCAGTGCAGGGGCTGCATGCGGATGAAACCCTTTTCATTGTGTGCTCAAAAACATTTAGCACGGATGAAACCTTGACCAATGCGCGCACTGCTCGGTCATGGTTGCTAAAGCAATTGGTCGATAAGGACGCTATAGCTAAACATTTTGTTGCTGTTTCTACCAATACAGAGGGGGTGCAGGCCTTCGGTATAGATGCACAAAATATGTTTGGTTTCTGGGACTGGGTAGGGGGCAGATATTCCCTTTGTAGCTCAGTAGGACTGGCGGTTATGGTGTCTATCGGTGCCACCAATTTCCGTGCCATGCTGGGTGGATTCCATGCAATGGACGAACACTTTAGAACCGCGCCACTTACGCAAAACATGCCTGTGCTGATGGCCTTGCTGGGTATCTGGTACAACAATTTCTTTGCTGCTGAGACCCACGCAATTCTTCCTTACGATAATTACCTCAAGCATTTTCCTGCCTATTTCCAGCAGGCAGATATGGAAAGCAATGGTAAATACATTGATAAAAGTGGCGCAGAGGTGGCTGTGCAGACGGGGCCTATTGTTTGGGGGCAAGCTGGAACCAATGGTCAACACGCGTTTTATCAGCTGTTGCATCAGGGCACTAAGTTAGTGCCTGCGGACTTCATTGGCTTTGCGCAATCGCACAATCCCACTTGCGATCATCACGACAAATTGATGGCGAATTTTTTCGCGCAAACTCAGGCGCTGGCATTTGGTAAATCTAGTCAGACTTTGGCAAATGAGGGTGTAGAAGCGGCGCTTATTCCGCATAGAACGTTTACCGGTAATCGACCAACAAACACGCTAATGGCAGAAAAATTGACACCGTTCGTTTTGGGCCAATTGATTGCACTCTATGAGCATAAGATTTTTGCCCAAGGGGTGATTTGGAATGTCTTTTCGTTTGATCAATGGGGCGTAGAGCTGGGTAAAAGCCTAGCCATTGAGATTCTCCAACAATTGCAGAGTGATGAGGCAAGCAACGCTAATGTTGACCCTTCAACCGCTCAGTTGATGGCAAGATACCGCAAAGGGCGAGGCGCAAGCTAAGATATTTTGGCGAAGAGCGCCTGCTGCCTGGGCATTTCTGAACGCGTTTGGGTCGATTTAGACAGGTTGCCTTAGTTAGTGTTTGGGCAACTGCTCGCTTGGGGTATAATCTCTCCTTAAAAGGTTTTGGCCGTTAACGGCATTCGCCAAGCGCAAAAATTTTAGATCGTTAGAGTTAAGTAATTAGAGAGTAAACATGCAGAATCAGTTTGAAGTGATCATAGTGGGCAGTGGATTTTCAGGGTTGATGTGTACCCAGTATTTGAAAGAAGCGGGTATTGAAGATGTACGCATTTTTGAAATGAATTCTTCTGTCGGCGGTGTATGGAGCCATGGTGGTGTAGGTTCCTATCCGGGCGCGGCGTGTGATGTACCTTCTTACACTTATTTGCCGTTTTTAGATCGCACCGGTTTTATCCCATCAAAGAAGTATGTAAGCCAGGGTGAGATAGCAGATTACGCGGAAATGCTCACAGATCATTTTGAACTCCGCGATCATATTCAGTTTTCCCGAAAAGTAGTCAGCGTTGACTATATTGGTAAAGGCAGCGCTGCTTGGCAGGTAACCACAATAGATGCTCAGAGCGGCGAAGATAAGCAAACGGCTACTTGTCAGCACGTGGTCAGCGCTAACGGGCCACTTTCAAGCCCGCGTATGCCTGAAGTGCCTGGAATGGAAACTTTCCAGGGCGAGAGTTTTCACACCGCTCTGTGGGACCGCAGTGCCTCGCTAAAAGGTAAGAAGGTGGGCGTTATTGGTACTGGTGCATCAGCGGCCCAGGTCATTACGTCCATTGTTGACGATGTTGAGTCTTTAACGGTCATTCAACGCACACCTACCTGGGTACTGCCACGAGATGATGAACCCACGCCTCCTGAAATGGTTGAAGCTTTTAAAGCCGGCGGATACAGCGAAAAATTGCGTCATGTCGACTGGAAGGGCGAGCTTCCTGTGCCTACGGACCTACCCTTTACCTTTGAAATGCTCCAAGACGAAGAGGCAAACGCGAAGATTTGCGCCGGTATTGCTAAGAGTATTGCCAAAGAAGTAGACGACGCTGAGTTAGCCAAGACGTTAACGCCGGATTATCCGTTCTTCTGCAAGCGCGTATTGTTTATTGATGATTACTACGCAACTTACAGCAGATCTAACGTCACTTTGGTCAACGAACCCGGCGGTGTTGTGGCAATTAATGCAACTGGCTTGGAAGTAGCCAGTGGCGCGACATACGACTTCGACGTCATTATTTACGCGACGGGATTCGACAGTAACTTTATTCCGTTCCCAATTAACGGCCGTAATGGCGCATCACTAGCTGAGCGCTTTGGCGCCGCGCCAGAAAATAATTTTCAGATGACCAAGCCGCAATCTCTTTGGGGTATTCATGTGAAGGATATGCCCAACATGTACATGATGATTGGGCCGCAGAGCCTTAACCCAGTGACCAATGTAACCCTGTTGTGTGAAGAACAGTCGCGCTACATTGCCAAGCTGGTTGCGCAAATGAAAGCTGATCAGAAGCTTGAAGTTGAGCCTACGATGAATGCCGTAGAGGCTTGGACCGACCGCTGTGAAGCCAGTTCTGAAGGCAAGGTATGGCTGCGTTGTAACAACTGGTACACAAAGAGCACCAAGAGCGACGAACAGGCAGGTAGAACACGTTCTTCAGGCATGTGGATGGAGAACTATGAGTCATACCTGCAACACCTTCTAGGTGAAGAAGGCGGCGCACCTGAAACATTGCTTAACTATAGCTAGCATTTCGCTAGCCCCCGTGAGTTTTAGCTCAAGGCCGTAGCCATTGGCAGGTGGACAGCGGGTCATAGACAGTTGTTAAACAGATTTTGATTAAAGTCTCTGTATACTGCGGCTTTTTTTGCCTCGGTTCAGCAAAGAGGGCCGATTAAGGAGGTTTTGTTGGAGGCTTCTTCTTTTGTTTTCGCTACCCCTCCTTCTTTTCTTCCCTGTCTCTATCCAGGCTGGCTAACTACCCGATCTACCGAGTAATTCAGTACTTTGCTCGCCTTAGCGCTGCTCAAACCTTGGTCTACGCGCAGGCTTATCCAGAATTCAATACTCAAAGTTGCATCAAGGGCTTCAAATAGAAGTGTGTTTGAGGTGAGATGTTTGGGCAGTATTTCCTGTAAGCGTTTGCGTCGTCGCCGGACACCCTTGCCAATTGCTGCCTGCCTTTGAGTTCTCCAATGGCGCTGAATGGTGGGCGAAATGTGTAGGGGTAAAATATACTCGTACATCCGGGTTCTGCGCTCCACCACAATTTGCAAAAGTTCTAACCAGTTCTTTGCGGGTGAAAGATTACTGGGGAAGGGTTCATCCATCACGCCCCGGGCCTGCTCCTGTGCCTGCTCCATTATTGTAATCAGTAATGTGCCCATGTCTGGGAAATGCCGAAACAAGGTTCTTGTGGTGATGCCAACTGCGTCGGCGATTTCCTTTGCGGTGGGTTCGCCGTTGCCCTCAATAATGAGTCGTCTACCCGTTGCCAATATTACGTTGCGGGTGGCACCTGTGCGCTCGCGCCTACCGTCGGTGGGTGTTTGGGCGCTCATGGGTTGAGGGTTAAACGGCATTGCGATCCAATACTTGGCAGCGACGCATATAGCGGCGGCTGTTTTGGTCAAAGCCATCGCGTCTGTGCATAACGCAGCGGTTGTCCCAAATAATAAGGTCCAGTGGTTGCCATTTTTGTGTCCAAGTATTTTCCTCAAGCGCTACGTATGCCCACAGTTCATCTAAAAGTGCGTCGCTCTCGGTCACTGACAGGCCTGGAATATAGGCCCATTCTCGGCGGCCTAGGTACAGGGCCGGTCTGCCGCTTTCGTTATGTGGTCTGATCATTGGATGGATGGCTCCCGGCGCTTCACGCGGGTCATCAAACGCCTCAAATCCTGGCCGTAGCTTGCCGACACTCGTGTGCGCGGCATTGTGTTTGATGGTTAGAGTTGCGATTTGTGTGCGCAGCTCGCCAGGCAATGCCTCAAGGGCAGCATACTGATTGGCGAAATGGGTATCGCCTCCTTGCTCGGGAATTTCGATACCTAAGAGCAAACTTGCTGGTGGCGGCGTCTCGATGTAAGTCATATCTGAGTGCCAAGTGGCCTCTGAGTTGCCCAAACCACCAATGGGTTTGCCGTCGGCAATAATATTAGACAGCGTCGTGACATAACGATGTTTAATTTTCGCTTTGTCCTCTTCCGACATGCGGCCAAAAGGCGCCTCTTCCAATGGGCCAAAGCGTTTGCTGAAGGTTTGCAGTTGCTCGTCATCTAAGTTTTGATTACGAATCCTTAACACACCGTACTCAAGCCAAGCGCTGTAAAGCTGCTCAAATTCAGTGTCGTTTATGGTGGCCAAATTGACGTCTTCGATATCGGCACCAAAATTAGCTGTTATTGGGGTTACTTTCATTGCTCATTTTTCCTTTTTGGTGATGTCGTTAATTTCTATTTCCTCGCCTGTAAAACCGCCTATGGCTTCACGAGACGCCACCATCCGCGCCATGATGGCGAGCTTTGGTGTTGCAGTAAATCGCTCATAAAAAATCCTTAACCCGGCGCCCAGATGTGTTTCATGCCACAAAATTTGCTCTATGGCCTGGGCAGAGTATTCGCCCGGCTGGGCGGTCAGCGCTTCTATATAAAATACCTTGGCATCCTCTATCGCGAGTTTAAACCATTTAAGTTCAGCGGTAGGTAAGGTGTCCGAATCTAATAATTCGCCTAATTTTTTGAGCATAGTTTGCATAGGTTCGCCGGTTACACCCACTAAAGAGCGTCCGTTGCGCCTGCGTTTACCAAAATCGTACCAAGGTTGCATTTGCGTCAGTTCGCTTATCAAGCGCGCCGCCCAGGTAGTCGCTTTGGCCTGCGTATTGCCGAACGAAACCGGGCAAGCAGACGACTCCTCGATGCTTACGGTTGGCGCATCCTCTGGATAATCCTCTAGGACGGGGCCTGTTGTGCGCTCAAGTAATGCAAGGGCTGCTGCAATAACTCGGTGCTGAAATGCTTTATCATTGGGTTTACCCAACGGTCTACCCAGTGGAAAGGGTACCCACAGCGAGCGCGGTGGCTGCATACTCTCAGCATTTTCACGGATCAAGCTGATGCCGGTGGTCATGATGCCTTCCCTTTCTAAATAGTAGCTCAGCGCGCACACGGCGCGAGTACAGTTGGGTCAGACTGGTGTTAAAAATACGGCGTCCACCAGATCTTGTTTGAGCAGGCCTGCTACTTGTATCGCACTCTTCTCATAGACTTTGGGCATGAGGCCTGCGCCCATAAAGCTGTAATGTACGTCTGCCAGCGAGTCGATGGTTTTGTCAGCAAGCAATTCTTTAAAGCGCTTAATAGGAAAAACTAAATTTACATCTTCTACAAAACCGCTGCGATCAAAGTTCGCTGAACTGTGACTCATGATCAAATCATTAGCGTCGTCGTCAATGGATATGGGTCGAAAGGTTGGATCGGCAAAATCAAATGCGTTGTCGCCACGAAAGTGCAGGCCTGCGGTAGTGATCAGAGCAATACGCTTTGCACTCAGAGGCTTGGCGTTATTACTCCAAGGCATTGGGCCCAGAGGCGGCATGTTTTTTTCGAGTAGGTGGTCCCGTTCGTACTCGGGCAGGTCAGTTAAGCGCACCATAATTAGACTCTTGACTTAAAGTAATGTCACTTATAATGACATTACTTTGGGTGTTGTCAAATTCGTTTTAGGCAACAGTTTTTGCTGCGGGTGATTTCGAGCAACAATGGCTACAATATTCGGTGTGAGGTCGCTAAATCCCCGTAGACCGATAATTGAGAAGACAAATGGCAATATCCTTTTCTAAATTGATTGCTGCAATACATTCGCTAAAACTAGACAGGGGCGGTTGCTTTGTTGTGCTGCTGCTCTTGAGTGGTTGTATCAGTGGTGACTTTGATAAATCAATCGCTGGACCTGAAGTAGCAGCTGAAATCAGGAAGACATCCCAGTGGGCAAATTACGCCGGTTCTGGCAGTCGTCGCGCAACTAAGCTTGAGCAAATTAATAAGGACAATGTTGCTGATCTGGAAGTGGCTTGGACATTTCGGACTGGTGATCTGAACAGCGTCTTTCAATCCACACCGATATTGGTGAACGGCCAACTGGTGTTGTGTACACCGCACAACCAAGTAATTGCCCTAGACCCGCTAACGGGTGCAGAGTTTTGGCGTTTCGATCCTGACGTGGCCAAAGTAGATTATCCCAACCAGGCCAACTGCCGTGCTGTAGCTCAATGGCGCTCAAGCAAAGAAATCAGTGAAAGTTCTGAACCAAACCAATCCTGTAAGTCGCGTATTTTTGTCGCCACCAATGATGCCAGGTTGATCGCAATTGATGGCACCACCGGTCAGCGCTGCAAAGACTTTGGCGAGAGCGGAGAGGTATTGTTGAAGGAAGGGGTGGGCGAATTGTGGTGGCCCCAGGAATATCAAGTGACATCGCCGCCTAGTGTTATTGGAGACGTGGTTGTTGTGGGTTCTGCCATTGCCGATAACCAGCGGGTCGATGCGCCAAGTGGTGTTGTCCGTGGTTTTGATACTCAATCAGGCGAGCTGGTTTGGGCATTTGATTTAGCACCACCAAATTTTGATTATACTAAGGGCTTGGTCAGTGATGCGGGCTATGCTCTGGCCACCCCTAATGTGTGGGCAGGGTTTGCCATAGACCCTGAGCGCGATTTGATATTTTTGCCTACGGGTAATCCTGCGCCTGACTATTATCGAGAGGGGGCTGAGGATATGGGTCACTATGGCTCCTCTATCGTTGCCCTGCGCGGCTCTACTGGTGAATACGTTTGGCACTTTCAAACTGTGAAGAAAGATTTTTGGGATTTTGACGTGCCATCAATTCCTTCGACTGCTGACATCACCCTGGACGGCGTTGAGGTGCCCGCGCTGATTCAAAGCACAAAGATGGGCTTCATCTTTGTACTTAACAGAGAAACCGGCGAGCCTCTTATCGACGTGAGCGAGCAGGCGGTACCAAGGTATGGACCGTTGGAAAAAATGTTGTCTCCAACTCAGGTCTTTCCACCCAAAGCGTTTCAACTCTCGCGTAGCTATACGCCGGGTGGGTCATTGCTCAATTTGTGTAATGGCGTTGAGAAAGAATCGCGCATCGGTGATGTATACGACCCCATCACCACCGATTGGACCATTGGGTTACCTAGCAATATGGGCGCCAGCAGTTGGGGCGGTGTGGCGGTCGATGAGCAGCGTGGCCTGATTGTGGCTCATGTGAACAACTTGGCTTACAGAACTAAACTTATAAGCACTGCGGGCACTGATGACCTACTTGCCGTGATGATCGACAGGGATACCTCAATGGATGAGCAGTTTGCAGCCTATGAGCAGATATTGCAGCGGCTAGATATAGAGTCGGGTGTTGAGTTGGGTGTGCAGTTGGGCACAGGTTTTTATATGGCCAGAGAGATGATGATGGATCCGTATCTTGGCGTGATGCCGTGTGCAGGACCGCCTTTTGGTGAGCTGCTGGTTTTAGATTTGAACACTCAGAAACAAGTTTGGCGCCAGCCACATGGTTCACTTGGTTTTGGCTTGGCGAAATTGGGCCTACCGCAAGTGGGCGGCCCTTTGCTGAGTGAGGCAGGCTTTGTGGTGATTGGCTCTCTATTTGATAGCGCAGTATCAGCATACGATACAGATACGGGTAAGGTGCTTTGGCGTCATGACCTGCCAAGCCCAGCAAATTCAATTCCTATGAGTTACAGCGTTGAAGACGAAAACGGGCGGCAAAAGCAATTTATTGTGATGGCGGCAGGGGGCGATTCGCGTAGCCCTATTGGTTCAACAGCGGACTATTTGGTGGCTTTTGCGTTACCCGAATGATGCTCGCCTAAGTCTGACTAGGCCTAACTAAGCGAGGACAGCATCTGGGTTGAGTGGGTATCAAAGGCAAAGCTCAGGCGCGCCAGCAATAGTGGTCCTATGCAGTTCCCGGTCATAGCCATCGTAGCCACCGTTGGCTTTGTGCAGCACGCAGCGGTTGTCCCAAATGACCAACATGTTTTCCTGCCACTTATGGGTATATTGAAATTCGGGGCGGGTTTGCCATTGGTACAAATCCAAAATTAACTGGTTTGCTTCCTCGTGCGTCATGCCTTCAATACCACAGATGTAACCCGCAGTACCAAAAATGGTTTCCTTTCCTGACTCTGGGTGCACGTTGATAATTGCGTGGGTTTCAACGTCGTGGGCATCTTCGGAGTAGAGGATTTTCATACTACGGTCCGAGTCTTCCTCACGGGTGCCATAGGCACCGCCAGGACCATACCCGGCCGCTGCTGAGTGCAGAGCAATCTTACCCTCCAGTCGCGCTCTAAGCTCTTCGGGCATCTCTGCTAAAGCCTTTTGTTGATTGGTGAAGCCTGTATCTCCGCCTACTGGGGGAATCGTTAGGCTGTAAAGGCATGTGCCTATAGGCGGCTCTTTTTTGAAGCTCCAGTCGGTGTGCCAAACTTCAGCGAATACGGGTGCTTTTTCGTCAGCTCTACGAGTCAGAGCGACAACGGGTGTGTTTTTGTTGATGGAGACAAAATAGGGGTCGTCGCCGACAGAACCTAAATCATTTGTAATACGCACTAAATCTTCGTCGCTAAGATTTTGTTCGGGAAATACAATCACTTTATGCTCTATCCATGCGGCTCTAATAGCTTCCACAGATTCTTTTTTTAACGGTGCAGATAAGTCAACGCCTGTAATTGTAGCTCCGCAAGCCGCTCCTGTTGGTTGTATAGTTAGCATAAAATCCTCCCGAAACATAAATTGGCTGCTTTTTCGCTCCGATAGTTAAGTGCATTTGCCACTTATCTACGAGCCAAAGCGATAGCGTATTTTCATAACGAACTGGTCACCCACTGGCTCTTGCCAAGCGTTGTCTAGCAGATCATCAAAATCATCTTGGCGTAACGCTTGGGATAAATCAGAGGTTCTGCTGTAAACAATGAATAAGTCTGATAGCGGTGCAATTTCCCAACGATAGCGCGCCTGAAAAACCATATCTGAGATGGAGAATGAGTCAGATGGCCCGGTAGGCTTAGCTGTAGCAATTAGGTTACCGGATGTGGCGGGGGAAAGATAAAAGCCATCCTCTTCGGCGCGTACGCCAACCCATTGCACGGAAATTTTGAATTGCTGCTTAGCACTGAGGAAATATTCAACGTTAAGGTTAGGCTGCCACTGTTCTGCGGAGAATGTAGTGAAGTTGCGATTTTCTTGGTGCAACAACCAACCGTCGCGATCCAGATATCTCACGCCTGCGCCAACACTTAGCCCGTCTAGTGGTCGCCAGTTAACATTAGCATGGTAATAGTAGCTGTCTCCGCTGAGGTCCTCCTCTTCATAGCCAATGCCAACGCCAAAGCTCATTACCTTTGCAGAGTTGGAGTCAAAACCAAGGCCCACTGCGGTTTTCTCTTCAATGCGATAAACGCCGTTACCGAAGCTATTGAGGTCGTCATAGCCGGGATAAAAGTGGCTGATGCGTCCAGTAACGCTGGTTAGGTTATTAAAGGTCGCGCGGTTGGAAATAAAAACACCGCCTCTAGTGAAAAATCCATCACCGTTTTCCTGTAACGCACCACGGATATCGAATTGATTGTTGCGTGCCCATGAAAGATTTGATGAGGTTCTTGTGTGGGCTGTTCTGATCTGTGTGTAGTTGTTACGTGCTTGGTAACCAAGGTCGTTAATATTGATGTTGTCATCGAAGTGTTCAATGCCGAGCCGCTGCTGTACTCCTTGACGGAAAGTATATTCAAAGTCGATAAAGCCACCGTAACCAACATCACTGTCGGTCAAATTTGATCTAAAAATTTGGCTATCAGTCTGTAACTTACCGTTAGCTGACAAATAATGGGCGTCTACGCCAGTTACGTAGGCACTGCGATCTTGGTGGTCAACGACCGTAGACAGTACGCCTACCGCCTTGTAGCTACCGCCTGAATTATTTTCATACATCAGTCGGCCAACTCCGTAATTTGAGCCGTCTTGGGTGAGTCTTACTGGCTGGTTGTTGACCATAGACTCGAATTCAACCTCGTCCTCAAAGGCACCTAATACGCCATAACGGAACTTGCCGATTTGTCCTGTTGCCTTTGACGCACCAAGTAAATCTGCAGGTAAATTTTGTTCTCTGCTAGAGACTGTTTGGCCTAGTGCCAGTGTGGGGGCTTGTGGTCGACCACCAATGCGTCTTGTGTTGATTAGCGTTGTAGGTGGCCCGCCTTGGCCCACGCCCGAGCTGCGCGTGTCTGCCCTGGGGGTTGCAACAAAAATCTCTTGTCCTTCGACAAAGAATAATCGCTTCTCGGGGAAGAATGTTTCGGTAGCACTTAGGTTGATGACCACGTCATCTGACTCAACGTTGCCGAAATCGGGGTTAACAGTTGCATTAAGTTGGAAGTTGCTAGAAGGCCGCCAGAACATATCAGCGCCGACGCGATAGCGGGTTTCATCATCTATTTGGTCCGCTGTTGCGGCGGCAAAGGGGTAAATATTATATTGCTGGCGCGGTGATACGCCATCCATTTCCAGTTGTTGCAGGGCGGACATGAATTTTGGCTTGGTAAAAGGTAAGGCAGGCCATCCCCATCGTTCATCGAGATGAGCGACTTTGCGAGAGAAATATATGCCCATATTACGTTTGTCGGGGGCAGCGGGCATGGAGATGGCGCTCCATGGAATGAAAAACTCAGCAGTCCAGCGCTCATCATATTGTTGGCTCGCGCCCAACCAGGGGCCATCCCATTCGTTAGAAAAACGTTTTTCTGGAAGCACGCTACCGTCCATAAGCGAGTCGCCGAGGTTGATGCCAAACCAAAATCCATAGAGCCCCTCGCCAGAGGTATCCAGGGTTAAGTTGATGCTGTCTCGATTAAGATTAAAGAAGACGTCTCGTCCTGAAAGTCTTCTAATTTGTGTGTCTCGAGGCTGTTCCATGTTCGCCGCGACATAAAGACCTTTATCGGTGTAGGCAATCTTAACCTGGGTTTCGTAGATTCCTTTTTTTAGGGTGTCTGGCTCAAGTGTGACAAATTCATCAATTACAGTAATTTCCTGCCAGATGGGTTCGTCTAAAATGCCGTCTATTTTGAAAGGTGTTTGAGCTTCATCGGTTCGACGTATGCGAAGCGCGCCGGCTTCAGTCACGCCGCCACTCTGACGGGTAAGCGACACAGGCATGCCTTTGCGGCCATTTAATACTTGTACGCCTGACTGTGTGGCATTGACATCATCTTTATTGGCGGCAGAATTTGTGGATGAAATTTTAGCTCCAGATTTTGGTCGAGCACGTGAGGTTGGCAGGCCTTGCGCTTCCCCGGCGGTTGATAACGACCGTCTAAGAGCTCCGGGGGCATTATTCGTTGAACCAACAGCCGGACCGTTGCGCGTCAGCACCCACGGGCCTGCTATATTTGCTCGGCGCGCTTTAGCACTGACTAAGTCTGCAGCGCTGCGAGAGAGCAGCGGCTCGGAAAGCACTCTATACAAGCTACCTTTGCCTGTTTGTGTGGCCTCTACCGAATAGCCATTGCCCAATTCTTTGGCCGCCCTCGCCGCTGCTTTTTCTGCATTGGCCTGGCTTTTATAGCTGCCAATTGAAACTTGATAAACGGTTTGCGCCGCAGTTGCGTGGCTCAACATAAGGCCTAAGCAAAGACCAATGATTTTTCTTGTAAGCATTTTCATTATTCCGATAGATCTAGCGGTAGCAGAGGATCCTTTTCAGCGGCGGTACTATTTAGTTGCTCTCTCGCGATATTCTTTCAACTCCGCAGCATCATAACCCAGATTTGCATCAACGATTTTGTCTTCCATAAAGTCGCCTGACATGGCGCCACCCTGATTCGCTTCAACCATAAAGGCCTGATTCGCCTTGGATGAAGCCGGGGCGGGTTGTATCAATAAGGACTGTTCCTCTGAGAGGGCGGTAATGCGGCAAGGTATGCCTTTCAAATGGGGGATACCTTGCTCCCGATCCAAGTAGTCCTCGTCGTCCGGACACAGCTGTGCATCCGCGTATTTGTGCGCGCCGGAAAGTTCGCCATTGCCCTGAGGCATTTCGGGCTTCCACCAGCCATGAGGAATGCGTACTAGACCTGTGGGCATTTCAGGCTTTATGGCCACCTTGATTTCAATGCTGCCAGTTGGGTTACTCACCTCGACCCATTGGCCTTCTTCAACACCGGTTTCCTTTGCGGTCGTATCGTTAATAAAAAGCAGCGGTTCGGGTTTGCGCACGCGCATTTCGGGAATGTGCCTGTGGCCTGTTTGGAAATATTCGTCCTCACGCACGCCTGTGAACATCATCAGTGGATACTCGGGGTCCATGGGCGGGTCTTCACGGAAGTAGGGTAGTGGGTCAAAACCAAGGCCAGCCAACACCGAAGAAGCCAGTTCAACCTTGCCACTAGGAGTGCCAAAGCCAGTGCGCAGATACTTTTTTTCTTCCGGAGGGACAAAGTAAATGTCGTGATTTTCGGAAAAATCCTTGAAGCTCATGCCGGTGCCTTGTAAGCGTTCATCATAGAAGGATTCAATAGAATCCCAAGGCACTAACTCTTGGCGTCCTAGTGCATTGGCTGTGCAGCGCCAAAACTCAAAAGTTGAACGACACTCTCCCGGCGGCTGCATAGATTGCTGAGAGGGTCGGTACACAGAACTCCAGCCATAACTATCGCTGAGCCAGGGTCTTTCAAGCCAGCTATCGCCAGGCAGCACATAGTCGGCCATTTGCGCGGTTGGCGACATGAATTGCTCGTGCACTACCACTAAATCTTGATTCATGATGGCTTTGATAATCAGTGGCATGTTGGCAAAGCTCATGGTCGTATTGTTACCCAGTGAAAAGAACGCTTTTACAGGGTATTCGCCTTCTCCTGCCATGGCTCTGAAGGTGGCTGAGGGGTTGGCCATAAAGCAGCCGGTCACCTGGTTCGGATATTCGTGCCCCCATACTCTCTTGCTTGGCTCACGCAAAGCGCGCTGACCAGTATAAGTAAACGCGGGGTGGGTCTTGGATCCCAATTGTTTGGCCTTTTGCGTTTCCGAAAGCACTTCGTGCATTTCAATGACGGATTCAGAGACCACGTTGGGGTTGAAGCCTTGCAGTGTTTCGCCACCTTTGATGTCTAAATACCCACAAACCGAGCGCAGAATACTATGCAGGCGAATGGCTGAAGTGCTGTTGCGCTGCATGTCCGTGATGGGTGTCCAGGGAATAATCGAAGGGCCAGCAGTGGCATAGATACGCGCCGCTTTGGCAATCAGTTCCGGGTCGCATTCGGTTAATTGAGCCACGCGCTTCAGTGGGTACTCGTCAACTCTGGCCTTTAACTCGTCAAGCCCAATGGTCCAATCTTTAACAAAATCTTTGTCGTATAGCTCTTCGTCCAAAATGACTTTGAGCCAACCTAGGCACATAGCGGCATCCGAGCCGGCTTTGAGAGGTAACCATATATCTGCCACTTCAGCGCTTTCACTTTTGCGAGGATCTAAAACTATTAACTTGGCCCCCCGCGCTTGGGCTTTGCGGATACTATTATAAATAGGCACCCAGCTGTGTCGTTTTGGGTTATGACCAAACAAGACGATGCAGTTGGTATTGCCATAATCAGGGCTAGGAAACCAACCGTAGGTAAATCGGTTGATGGCAGCAGTATTACCCGCGCAAAGGGCAACGCCGCTAATCCAGTTGGGCGTGCCGATGTTATTCATTATGCGGCGACCTAGGCCGTGGTCTGTGCCGGTATTCCATTGACTGGTGGCAACAGCCCAAGCCTCAGGGCCATGTTCGTCTATGATTTTTTGCAAGCGCGGGCCGATGTCAGCCCAAGCCTCATCCCAGGTAACTTGTTCCCATTTGCCAGAGCCTCTTTCGCCGACTCTTTTTAGCGGGTGAGTAATTCTATTTGGATTGGCAAAGCCTTTAGGCGCAACAATACCCTTCATGCAGATATTGCCCCGGAACATTGGGTTGTCAGATGAGCGGACTTTGATGACTTGACCGTCTTTGACCTCGCTCACGACACTGCATGCAATATCGCAGGTCGCGCACATAACGCGCTTGGTCTCTACATTGGCCTTTTCAGTTCTCTTGATAGGCTTAGCTTGCGCAACCATTTGCGCGTCAAAATCCATATGTCCCGGCATGTTACTTCTCCCCAGTAAGTATTCATTAGGAATATAATAGAGTGTTTCGAGTGGTCTAATCTATCGAAAAAAAAGGCGAACATAACAGATGGGTAAAGGGGCCCCTTTTGTTTTGGGCTTAACTAGGATGTGCGCTTAGGATATGCTCCTAAGTCGATTGGGCTAGTCGGTGTTAGCTACCTTGCCACAGGAGCTTAAGAATCTTTTACCAATTGCCTAATTCAACGATGCCCTTGGGTGTTTGCAGCGTGGCTTTGAAGCGATCGCCGTCACTGGTCATAGATATCTCTAAATCCAGCGCGATCATGAGTTGTTGATACTTAGCAATATCTTGGGTTGCAACGCAAAATTCTATTAATGAACAACCCTTTGGCGTGCTTAGGGCTGGATGTGGCGAAACCTTCCAGTCGATGAAAAAGGGCAATAGCGTGTTACCACTAAGAAATCGTAGCTGCCATGCTAAATGCACCCCTTCTGGTGTGGTCCGGCTCATATTCAGGATGTCTTGGCAGCCATAGCCAGCATTTGTTGCAAAGCCGGCTAGGGAATTTAGATCTGTGGTGGCCACAGCCCAGCCGCGTATGCCCGAACCGCCGTGTTGAAGGAGAAGTTCGCCAGTGGTGCCTGAAAGATTTTGCCGGTGGTCCGGCGCGATGATTTCTAGATATTGGTCATCACCCAGCGATAGCAGCGCATTGCGTGTACCAATACCCCGGTGAGAACCGCCTAATGCGGGCCTTACGCCGGTTAAATCAGCTATCTCTTCGATGCTTTGATCTAAGTCCGCGCTTGCAAACATGATGTGGTCAAGTTTAGCCATAAGCTGTTCTGTTAATTTTTTCAAAAAAGTATCATATATCTCTAAAGCGTTTGATGGCTCTCATTAGAAATTATGCGAGTTAAACAGCAGATACGAGAGCAATAAGAAGTTAAAAGAGTACAAAGCAGATAAGGGAATGGATTTATGACAGATTTTGTTAGAACACCAGACAGCAATTTTGCACACATTGCAGACTTTACTTATACGCCCAATTATCACGCTTGGCAGGATATGCGTGTGCATTATGTAGATGAGGGGCCGAAAGATGGGCCAGTTATGCTGCTTATGCACGGGATGCCAGCATGGTCTTATCTCTACAGAGATATAATCCCGCTGTTAGTGGACGCTGGATATCGCTGTATAGCCCCAGATCACTTGGGTTTCGGTCGCTCAGATAAGCCAACAGATTTCAGTTGGTACACCATTGCGCGGCACACTGAAGTGCTGACCAGTTTAATTGTTGCGCTAGATCTAAAAAATATCACGTTAGTCTGTCAAGATTGGGGCGGGCCTACGGGTTTGGCGCAGTCTGTATACATGCCTGAGCGCTTTGATCGTCTGTGCATTATGAATACATGGCTACATCATCCTGAATACGAATACAGTGAGGGCATCCGCAATTGGAATGCAGCTTGGCATGAAGGCGGGCGGTTCCATCGCACTCAGCCTGATTTGGCGCTTTTATTGGTGCTTAGCGCCGGTCTCGCTGGTCCTGAAGTAATTTTTCCTGCGTTAATGAATGGTACGCCGCCAGCGATTGAGGGCAAGGCGTTAGAAATGTATGAGGGATTTTCTGCCCCTTATAAGCGCTTGCCTGACGAAGCTTATAACGGCTATCGCAAATTTCCATTGTCTATTCCATTGGACAGCTACACTAATGGTAATGCCGCAGCGCAAACTCATCACTATAAGATACTGTTGCAATGGCGCAAGCCGGTCCACTTTATTTGGGGCTGTGCAGATGATGTGTTTACCGAGGCTTGGGGTAGAACTTGGGCTGAGCGAATGAATGCCTCTTTCGATGGTATCCCCGACGCAGGGCATTTTTTGCAAAACTCTCATGGCAAAGAAGTGGCGTCCATACTGTTAGGCCGAATCTCTGCAGAGTAAAAACTTTAAATAACTAGGCTTGGTGTTAATGCCGCCTGCCTTAAAGTCGGCGGCAAAGACGACTCACTTAGAGCGCTTTGGCCGATATCTTCCTAGCATAGGATTGGTAGGGGTGTTTATTGGTGCGATCACAGGCCTGCAGGATATTTACGAGTTGGCCTCTATGACGTCCTTACTGATGTTTGGCGTGCTGTCACTGCAATACGTACTTTATTTACGAATTATACTTTTCCTGGCTGCACCAGAAAAAGTCGTGATTGCAAACAATCAACAAAGTGACTTGCTTACCACAATCTCTGCTGTGGCATTGATCGGCGTCGTTTTCTATATGGTGTTTGTCAGTACTTCGTTGGCATAAATCTCTGGCCAAAATTTATAGTCGGCATTGGGCCTATCTAGGAATGCAAAGAGGGGCTGAGCACTAATCCAAGCGAGACTGTCTAGTGATTTAGATTGAGTCGCAGGGATTAAAGTTGCTGGATCTAGCGCTCACTCAACCATTGTTTCTCAAAGGCCTGGATTCTCTTAGTCGCCTGAAACGGTGTCATCTCAACCTTTGCTTCGCCGGTTCTACCCAGTAACTCAAGTTGTGCGTAGTACCAAAATTGCACGCCAAAGGTCGCTAGTGCCCAAAACGGCTTAAAGTTTGCGAGAAACGATAGCCATTTGGGGAACAGCGACAGCTCTTGCTCGTATCTAGGTAGTTCTGCTTGGCCAGCAAAAAGTCTATTCGGCGCATCGGTCAAAACACACATAGGTCGTCCGATACCAATCATGTCAGCTCCGCCGCTGCTCACCGCTTCCTCCATCACGGCAAGTTGTCTAAACCCACCGGTCACCATTAAGGGGATGGAAACATGTTCTTGCATGGTGATGGCGAAATCGACGAAGTAGGCCTCGCGCATGGCAGTTGATGTTTTCACATTTTGCTCTTCAACGGCTTCCACACCTTTAACCCCAATGAGTTTAGGTTGCTCGTAAGTGCCGCCAGAAATTTCCAATATGTCTACGCTGGCCTCTTCTAACCACTTAGCGACAACAATGCTGTCTGCGAATGCGAAGCCACCTTTTTGGAAGTCTGCGCTATTGAGTTTTACGCAAATGGGAAACTCAGGCCCCACTGCTTGGCGAATAGCGGTGATGACTTCAATGAGGGCGCGCGCGCGGTTTTCCAGACTGCCGCCATATTGATCCTCCCGTAGGTTGCTTCTGGGGCTGAGAAATTGTGAAAGCAAATAACCGTGAGCCGCATGCACCTGGATGCCAGTAAATCCTGCCTTTTTGCAGGCTCGAGCGCAGATTGCGAAGCGCTCTACGATTTCTTGGATTTCTTCAATAGTCAGCGCAATGGGTTGACCAAATTGGCCTCCGGGTATGCCTACCGCTACCGCTGAAGGGGCTTTCGGCGTCTTGTTTACGCCGGTTTGGGTTTGTCGCCCAGCGTGGCTGATTTGCGCCCAGAAATGGTTGCCGGCTCTGGTGCCCTGGGCGGCCCAACTGCTTAGGGCTACGTGCATTTCGTTGTCGGGCACTTTGTCTACCACAACATTGCCGGGCCGCTCTAAGTGATCTGCATCAACTTGGATGTTGCCTGAAAGTAAGATGCCCGCGCCACCATCACTCCACAAGCCGTAGAGCCGCTCTAATTCAGGTGTAGGGACACCAGAGGGGTTGGCAAGACCTTCGGTCATAGCCGCTTTGCAGATCCGATTTGAAATGCTCACGCCGCATGGCAGGGTCAGTGCTTGGTTTAGAATAGATGACATTGTATTTCCTTTATTACTGCTGCTTAAGATGCCGAAAGGTAGGACTAATTGCTAGGCATGATTGAGGCCAAAATCCTCTTCGTAAATTTCGTTTTGACTTGTAATTGCTGATCAGATTGCCGTAGCGTATCTTTATTACGTTTTGTCGCTGCCAATTTTGCTGAATGTGCAAATCTAGGGCACAACTTTTGTAAAGCACACCTTTTGCAAATAAAGAAAACGTACATAAATACTGGGACGACCCAATGCATTCATTTGACAAAATTTACCAGCGTGCCGCTCGGCGTAAGGGAGGTGAAAATGCCCTTGAAGCGCTGTTGGGCAACCCGCAGAAAAAGGTAAACCTCGCCAAGTTGAGCGACTCTGATGTGCTGGCTGAAATGACAGCCTGTGTGTTTCGCGCGGGTTTTGTGTGGAAAATTATTACAGCTAAATGGCCTGGATTTGAAAAGGCGTTTAATGAATTTGATGTCATTCACTGTGCGATGTTGGCGGACGAAGAATTAGAGGTTTTGCAGCAAAATACAGATATTGTACGTCATGGCACAAAGATCCGCAGTGTTCGGGAGAATGCGCAGTTTATGCTAGATATTCGTAGTGAACATGGTTCCTTTGGCAAGTTTCTAGCAGCTTGGCCCGAGGATGATTTTGCTCAGATGTGGCTGTTGTTGAAAAAACGCGGTGCGCGCCTGGGCGGTCAGAGTGGGCGGTATTTTTTACGCTTTATTGGTTTTGAGACACCTCTTTTGAGCAGAGATGTTGTGGCTGCGTTAGTCGGCGCAGGGGTGGTGGAAAAAGAGCCCACTAGTCAAAAGGCACTGTTCCTTACCCAAGATGCGTTTAACCAATGGCGCGCGCAAAGCGGTAAGGGCTTTACCGAAATTTCACGTGTTTTGGCAATGTCTGTGGGTTAACTACAAAGCTCGCTAGGCGTTGCCGTGAGTTGCTTGCCATTCGTCTTGGAAAATACTAAATACTGCCGTATCTCGAATATGCCCTGTCCAGGTGATCTTGTTTTCGCGGAGAATGCCGTCTTGTTTTGCCCCAAGTTTGAGCACTGCTTTTTGCGATCGCTTATTGCGCACATCCACGCGGAACTCAATACGGCGATAACCGCAGCTAAAACCATGCTCGATGAGCAAACGTTTCATATTTAGGTTGAAATCTGTTCCCCTAACCGCGGGACTGATATAAGTGCCCCCAATTTCCACCACGCCCTGTTGGTCTGGATTGATGTAACTGGTCATGCCAACGACTTTTTTCCCAGTATTAGGATCATTATTGATTACTGCAAATACCGCTCGGTTTTGTGCCTCACTCATGCCGGCGATGGCTTTGTCGAAGTGTTCGCCGAGCATGGAATTTGGGTAAATGTCCCATATCTCTTGGTCTTCGGCGCAGGCCAGGCGCAATTCCTCATAATGCTGAGGTGCCAAAGGTTCTAGCAGCACTTGTGCGTTGCCGAGGATTGTATGTAGGTTTTTGTGCATTTTGTCCTTCGATTGATCCTCTATTGCGCTTCTACCGTTCTTATTACAGCTCTGCTTTTCGCTGTTCGAGAATTTAGCTAAAGAGGATTGGCCAAGTACCGAGTACCCGGTAAGCAATACCGAATACTCGTTGTCAACTGCTTAGACAAGCGGTTACTTTTTGTTGAATGCCGCAATACGCGCCTGCATGTCTGGGCCTACGCCTTCGCTGGCAAAGACTTCCCACTGCAGCCCGCCATCCAGTGACTTACCGTCGGTGGTCTCGATCAGCTTTTTATTTGCCGCGTGAGTGAATGAAGAATTCTCAACAATGGCTTTGCACATACCAGCCACCTCGTGAATAAAGTTCTCGTTGTCGAAAACGACTTCTGCTAAGCCTACTCTTAATGCTTCTTCTGCCTTGATTGTGTTGCCTGTGAACATCATACGTTTGGCTGTACTGATACCCACGCGGCGAGGCAGTCGTTGGCTCATGCCCCATACTGGCGTGAGCGCCCATTTAGCGTGAGTGTCGGCAAATTTTGCGGTGGTAGATGCAACAATAAAATCTGCCGCCAAGGCAACTTCTAACGCCCCTGTGTAGCAGTGACCGTGTACCGCGGCGATAACTGGCTTGGGCAGCAACTCCATAAGGCGTAGGGTTTCTGAATGCCAGCCGCGTGAGGGCACCCGTTCGCCACCTGCGATATCGGCTAAATCGTGACCGGCTGAAAAACACTTGCCCGCGCCGCTTAACACCACACAGCTTATAGAGGCATCTTTGCCAATATCTGACACGTGTTTGCGCAGTTCTTCGAACATGGAAACTGTTAGTGCGTTGAGTTTATCTGGTCGGTTAAGGGTGAGGTACGCGACCTGGTCGACATCTTCTCTAAGGACTAAGGGGGTTTGTTCCGTCATTGGTATTCCTCAAATGCTGTTTGGTATTGGATAACAGGTAGTGAACGACAGGTAGTGGATGACAAAAGCTTGTTCAGCGGGTTCGCGCGCCTCGTCAAGGTTAGGTTTGCCAAGTGTCGGCCAGAGCAACTGACAACAGCGGACCCATGGTTGAGCCCGCTGTAGCATGAAGACTAGTGCGTTTTATTACGATTAGCGAAGCGAATGCTAGTCAAAATCGCTGGCACTATGCCGCTCTGTGACTCTCTCTTCCTCAGGCCCCCATGGTCTATTCACGCGACGCCCGCGCTGTACAGCCGTGCGCTCCTCGATTTGCGTAGCCCATCTGGCAACGTTGGTATAGCTCGCAACGTCTAAAAACTCTCGTGACTCGTAGATGTTGTTCAATACCAGGTTGCCATACCAAGAGTAATTGGCCATATCTGCAATATTGTAGTCATCGCCACAAAGGTAGGTGCGTTCTGCTAGGTTTCGGTCTAATACGTCCAATTGGCGTTTCACTTCCATAGCAAATCTATTGATTGGGTATTCGTATTTTTCTGGAGCATAAGCATAAAAGTGACCAAAGCCGCCACCTAGGTAGGGCGCACTGCCCATTTGCCAAAACAACCAAGACATACACTCAGCGCGCTGTGAAGGTTCTGTGGGTAAGAAGGCGCCAAATTTTTCAGCCAGATAAACCATGATCGCACCAGATTCAAACACTCTGGTGGTGGGCGAAGTACTGTGGTCTACCAATGCAGGGATTTTTGAATTTGGATTGACTGCTACAAAGCCGCTACTAAACTGGTCGCCGTTGCCAATGTTGATGATAAAGGCGTCGTACTCGGCGCCGCTAAAACCCAGGGCTAGAAGTTCTTCGAGGAGGATGGTGACTTTGACCCCATTAGGAGTGCCTAGAGAGTACAGCTGAAGTGGGTGCTCACCTACAGGAAGCTCTTTGTCGTGAGTAGCACCTGCGATAGGGCGGTTAATGTTGGCAAACTTGCCGCCGCTGCTTTGATCCCATGTCCATACTTTGGGGGGAACGTAGGTGTCTTGTGTGCTCATTTTGCTTTCCTTGGTTTTACAAAGCACTGAGTGTACGAGACTTTTTCAATATTCTTCTAGTTGAATTTGTAACTAGTTTGTTGAAATAAGTTGTGGAGGAATAGAACTCAGTAACCACATGGTCGGAGCACCTAAGGCATTTACTCGTAAAAGTTAGGCTCAATAGAATGCTTGTCTATGCTCGTTTAATCCGCACTACCTTCATGATTTCGAATTTCATTCCGGCAACTTCTTCTGTTTCCGGGTAGTAGGTGACATTGACTCTAGCGCCCTTGAGGCTTTTGTAGGCTTTCTTTCGAACATATTTGAAAGGTACATCGTAGCCCTCGAGCATAATCGTATTGTAGATCCACTCATCGGTCTCACGCTGAATGTGGCTGACCACGATAGCCATATCCAACTGATTGAGTTGCTCGTTATTCTTCAACATCTTGTCTAGGTCTGATTGCATAATCCACTCGCAATGTTCTAATTGATTGGAAAACGTTTTTTGGCAATGACTCTTTAGCAAGGATACACCAAAGAAAGGCATCTTTTTTACCGATATCCGCAGCAGCGAATTTACGCAATGTTGTGATAACCTTTGGTAACAACTGAAGCGTCTCAATTCAATTTGGGCGACTCATGAAATAGGTCTTAGTGACCGAGCACTCTGTAATAGCGGAGTACCTCCAAACTTTTAGATTGCAGATTTTTAGAAAAATATCGGGAGAAGACAGTATGGAAGCATGGATTATTGACGCGGCGCGGACACCTCGAGGTGTTGGTAAGCAAGGAAAAGGCGCACTCTGGGAAATGCACCCTCAGAAGCTTCTTTCCACGGTTCTGCGCTCTCTTGCTGAGAGAAATAACCTGAACACTGAAGAAATTGACGATGTGATTATCAGTTGCAGCAGCCAAGTAAAAAAGCAGAGTAATTGTATTGGCCGTATGTCAGCATTGGACGCAGGATACTCGATCAAGGCATCAGGCGTCACACTAGATCGCTTTTGTGGCGGTGGTATTTCAGCTGTGAACATGGCCGCTGCTAGTATTATGTCTGGTATGGAAGATTTGGTTGTTGCTGGTGGCGTTGAAATGATGTCCTACGTAGCGGCGGAAGGTATCCCCACCCCTTTAGATGCTCACAACGTTGATTTACGTAATAGTCACCCGCAAACTAATGTAGGTATTGCTGCCGATATTATTGCTACTCAAGAAGGTTTTAGCCGTTTAGAGCTCGACGCGTTTTCCGCAGAAAGTCAGCGCCGAGCAGGACTAGCTATGCAAGCGGGCGCTTTTGCCAAGAGTTTAATCCCGGTTTATCGTCCAGATGGCACTCTTGCTTTAGATAACGAAGAATTTCCTCGTCCGCAAACCACTGCTGAAAGCCTAGCTAAGCTGCAGCCGGTGTTCGGCAATTTTATGGATCTACCGTTTTATGATTCAGGCATGACTTTCCGGCAAATGGTTGCCAAGCATTGGCCTGGGCTTGATATAGAGCACGTGCATCATGCTGGCAGTTCTTCTGGCGTGGTCGATGGCGCTGGCGCTCTCGTGTTGGCTTCTCCAGAGTATGCCAAAGCACATGGTCTAAAGCCTCGGGCTAAGATCAAGGCAATGGCAAATATGGGCCATTCACCTGAGCATATTTTGAACGCGCCTGTAGATGCTGCAAAAAAAGTTTTGGGCAAAGCAAAAATGTCGCTAAGCGACATTGATCTGTTTGAAGTGAACGAAGCTTTTGCCGTAGTACCGGTCAAGTTTATGCGCGATCTGGGTGTTGATCACAGCAAAGTTAACGTCAACGGTGGCGCCATTGCATTGGGTCACCCAATTGGCGCTACAGGTGCCATGTTAATTGGTACGGCTTTAGATGAGTTGGAGCGCAGCGATAAGTCTACTGGCTTGGTGACTATGTGTGCAGCAGGCGGTATGGCGCCAGCAATTATTATAGAGCGGATTTAAATCGTCTATAAGTAAACCTCCTAACAGTATGGGTGCCAATCGCGGCGCCCATTCGGGTCCTAAGCCATTTGTCTCTAGCATCATTCGATGCACTTCAATTCCCAGCTCACATTAAAAATTTTTCTAGCAAGCCTAACATTTTAAGTGTTTCTCGTTGAACGGTGCTAATGATGTTGCCACTGACTTTTTTTACGGGTAGATGGCGGTGCGTGCTTTAAGTGCGCTTCTAGTATAGGTATCTACATTTTTTTCGTATGAAAAACCCATTCATTATTTTGTTTTGGAATAAAAACACCAATTCTGGGAAGTAAAGTAACAAAATGTAAGTTTCTCGCGCACGTGTCGTAAATGTAATGGTTACATAAGCTCAAGAGCAGGCGTATACAGTATGTTCGCGGTCGAAAGCCTCAATGGCTTGGTCAATTGCTTGAGGTTGTTTCTTTTCGAGGGGATGATGATGGGTGGCGAGTCAGAATGGAATGAAGGTTTTAAGCACTTAAGGAAATATGTTGCGATCAATAAAGATGGTAATGTTCCTGTTGCCTATATTTGTGAAGATAAATATAAGTTGGGAATATGGGTGCTAGCGCAAAAACGCAGTGGCCTTCGTTTAGGCGAAAAGAAAGTAAAGCTTTTGCGGCAGCAGGGCGTAACGCTAGAGTAGCCAAAGCCAAAGCCAAAGCCAAAGCCAAAGCCAAAGCTAAAGCTAAAGCTAGTAGTTGGGTTGGTTTGTGCGAGAAGAAAAGTTTCTGCAGGCGCATGGCTAACTTTTCTTTTCAAGTCTGTTAATTGAGGTCAGCTATCCGTCGCGCTGTGGCGGACAATTTCCAGGCTTTTTTCCGTGTAAATTTTTATTGAGTTTGCGTACCGGACGGAAACAACCCCCGTTTTATTGCCTCAACTTTGGCCCCAGCTTTTCCCTCAACTCTTTCATCAAGAAGACTGTAGCCACTTCAAAGCCACACACTTTCCGTAAAATCCGAGTTTCTCGGCCGTCATGTGGCTGTATCCTTTTAATGCATCAGAGACCTATAATATCATTGCTTTTTCGCCGCTTGGATATCTTTTGCCAAGTTATGTATTAGGCCACAGCTGTTGCTCAAAGCTGCAAATACGCTAACTAGACTGTTTTTCCACAGCCAAGTAAGTTGTTTTTGGCTTTGAGCTCAAATTGGTATATGTGTTGAGAGAATTAGGAGTTTAGTAATTGTGTCTAGAGAGAATTCTGCTTTAAATGAATTGGGTTTTGATCCTGCTGCGTTGAGAGAAAAATATCAGGTTGAGAGAGACAAGCGCTTGCGTAGCGATGGCAGCGAGCAATATCAAGAGGTTGTAGGGGACTTCTCTCATTATGTAGATGACCCTTATGTAGAGACAGGTTTTACAAGAGCGCCAATAGAAGATCAGGTAGATGTCATTGTTGTTGGTGGCGGTTTTGGTGGTTTGCTGTCTGGTGCTCGCTTGACGGAAGCTGGTGTGGGCAGCGTGCGTATCATAGAAAAAGGCGGCGACTTTGGCGGCACTTGGTATTGGAATAGATATCCTGGCGCTGCATGCGATGTAGAATCTTACGTGTACTTGCCGCTGTGCGAAGAGCTGAATTTTGTACCTAAAGAAAAGTATACCCACGCGCCGGAAATTCTCGCTCACAGTAAGGCAATTGGCGAAAAATTTAATCTCTACGAGCACGCTTGCTTTCAAACCGAAGTGCAAGCTCTTGAGTGGGACGAAGCGACAAAACTATGGACGGTTAAAACTAACAGAGACGACCGCATGCGGGCGCGTTATGTGGTTATGGCCAATGGGCCTTTGAATCGTCCTAAGCTGCCTGGCATTGCAGGTATTAGCGACTATACGGGGCATACGTTTCATACCAGTCGATGGGATTACAAATATACGGGTGGTGGCCCTGAAGGAAACTTAACCGGTCTTAGAGGTAAAAAAGTCGGCGTGATTGGGACCGGCGCTACAGCTATTCAGTGCGTTCCCCATTTGGCTAAATGCGCCGATGAGCTTTATGTTTTTCAGCGTACACCGTCTTCGGTAGACGTTCGTGCTAACCGACCTACCGATCCGGAATGGGCCGCAAATTTAAAGCCGGGTTGGCAGCAAGAACGCATGGATAACTTCAATACGTTAGTGTCTGGCGGGTTCGCTGACGTCGATATGGTTAACGATGGTTGGACAGAGATTATTCGTAACCTGGGTTCCATGGTTAATTTCAAAGGCGGTGCACGCCTTTCGCCGCAAGAAGTGGCGGAGAAAATGGAGTTGGCGGATTTTCAGAAGATGGAGCAGGTGCGCGCCAGGGCTGAAGAATTAGTGAATGATCCGAATACTGCTGAATCGTTAAAACCCTATTATCGCCAGTTTTGTAAGCGTCCTTGTTTCAATGATGAATATTTAGAAGCATTTAACTCACCCAGTGTGCATTTGGTTGATACCCAAGGCCGAGGAATTGACAGAATCACCGAGAAAGGCATTGTCGCTAACGGTGTAGAAATCGAGCTGGACTGCATTGTCTTTGCCACCGGCTTTGAGGTGGGTACTGAATATACTCGGCGCTCTGGTTACGATTTGATTGGTCGCAATGGCGTTAGTCTGAAGGACAAGTGGCAAGATGGAATTTCCACTCTGCACGGCCTGCAAACTCGAGGTTTCCCCAATTGTTTCATCATAAGCAACGCGCAGTCTGGCTTCACAGTAAGCTTCCCTCATGCGATGAATGAACAGGCTAAACATGTTGCGTACATTATGAATCGCTGCGCAGAAGCAAATGCTGAAACGGTGGAAGTAGCCGCAGAAGCAGAATCTGCTTGGGTGCAGGAAATTGTTAAAATGTCGCGGCTTAGTGAGAGTTTTCAGGCAAGTTGTACGCCCGGTTACTACAACAACGAAGGTAAGCCCAACCCTAAGAGCGTGCAAAATGGATCTTACGGTGCTGGGCCTGTTAAGTTCTTTAAGGTGCTGGACGCCTGGCGCGAAGAAGGCACAATGCAGGGTTTAGAGCTGAAGTAGTACCGCGTATGAGCCGATCGGGGATCGAGAAAGTGTTGGCTCGAGACGTACTTTCTCCGCATATGCCAATGTATAAAATTTCTTTTTTTCCGTTGGCGTATAGTTTCCTGTTATGCGCAGAACATTCTCCGTTAACGGGCAATCGGCATTTTTAGGCCAATTTGCTGGATGTCTTATTTAGAAGGGCGCGCCCTTGGGAACTGCATAAAGACCATACGTTAGGGTAAATTAGCGAATCATGAACGGGTAGCTTGTCTATTCGCCATAGTCGATCTGGAGAGTGTTGCTTGATTTTTTTGTTTTCGAAGTATTTTTTCTCGTTGGTGAGCATATCTATCTTGACTGCTTTACTGGGAGGCTGTGATGCACCAAGCAAAACCCCAACACCGCCCGTTGTTTTTGCCGATATGGTTTTACACAATGGTGTTGTTGCAACGGTTGATGACGCCTTTGGCAATGTTCAGGCCATTGCGGTTAAGGGTCACGAAATAATCGCTGTGGGTAGTAACGAAGAAATCAGGGTTTATATTAATGCAGATACCCAAGTGATTGATTTAGCCGGGCGTATGGCCATGCCAGGCTTTATAGAGGGCCACGGCCATTTTATGAGCCTTGGGCGGTCTAAACAAATACTCGATCTGACGGATATTACTAGCTGGCAACAGGCGGTCAGTCGTGTGGCGGTTGCCGTTGACAGCGCGGAGCCTGGAGAATGGATTTTTGGTCGCGGCTGGCATCAAGATAAGTGGGAGCAGGTTCCCGAGGGCGCCATTGATGGTGTGCCGTTGAACAACACGCTCAATCTTATATCACCCAATAACCCCGTGTTATTGGGTCACGCCAGTGGTCATGCCGCTTTCGCTAACGATGCTGCGCTGCAAGCGGCAGGCATTACTGATGCCACAGCAGACCCAGAGGGCGGCACAATTCTCCGTGCGGAGAATGGTCGTGCGACAGGATTGTTGCGTGAAACCGCACAGCGATTGGTAGCCAGTGCAGGTGCTGAATATGAATCACAACGCAGTGATGAAGAAGTAGAGCGGTTGAAGCGTGAACAAGTTTTTCTGGCAAGCGCTGAAGCCCTTGCTAACGGCGTGACCTCATTCCAAGACGCTGGCGCTGACTTTTCGACCATAGATTTTTTTAAGCAATTAGAAAGTGAAGGCGCGTTGCCCATCAGGTTATATGTCATGGTTCGCGGCGAAACTAATGCGCAAATGGAACAACTTCTTCCGTCCTATTTAATGCCTGCAGAAGAAAACGATTTTCTTACGGTTCGCTCTATTAAACGCCAGCTCGATGGTGCCTTAGGCGCCCATGGTGCTTGGTTGCTTGAACCTTATGTAGATTTACCCAGCACATCCGGTTTGGTGCTGGAATCGGTTGAGGATATTGAAGAAACTGCGCGGTTGGCGGTGAAGTTCGGTTACCAAGTGAATACCCACGCCATTGGCGATAGAGCCAATCGAGAAACGTTAGATTTATACGAGCGAGCTTTTACTTCTGCGCAAAGTACGGCGGAAAATAGCGGTCAAAGTGTTGTCAAAGATTTTCGCTGGCGGGTAGAGCACGCCCAGCATATAGATCCCGCAGACGTGCCGAGATTCGGCGAACTGGGTATTATTGCAGCAATACAAGGCGTGCATGGCACATCAGATGGTCCGTGGGTGCCATCGCGTTTGGGCGAGAAGCGTACGAAGTTAACCTCCTACCCGTGGCGAGATCTTATCGATAGCGGCGCCGTGCTGGCAAATGGCACCGATGTACCAGTGGAGGCCATAGATCCTATTGCGTCTTATTATGCATCCGTATCAAGAATGACCAAAAACGGCGAGAAATTCCATCCTCAGCAATCTATGACTCGGGCGGAAGCGTTGGCCAGCTATACGATAAATAATGCTTACGCAGCTTTTGAGGAAGCGCACAAGGGCTCACTAACGCCAGGCAAGTTGGCCGATATTGCGGTGCTGTCGCAGAATATTCTTAGTGTTGATGAAGAGCAGATTCCCAATACTGAAGTGGAGATGACGATTGTGGCCGGGCAGGTGCGTTACGAGCGCTAGATAGGGCTTATCGTGATTCTTTCCTGCCGCAGCACTATGTGAAAGACTGCCAGATCAATTTTATAGATGGAAAGATAAATGTCGCAACCTACCGCATTAGACCTGCCGATGCTCGACCCGTTACCAGAAGGGACACAAAAATATTTCGACATATGCCAAGACAAATTGGGCATGGTGCCAAATGTATTGCAAGCCTATGCCTTTGATGTGGATAAGCTCAATGCATTTACCGGCTTTTATAATGATCTGATGCTGGCAGGCAGCGGCTTGAGTAAGTTGGAGCGCGAGATGATTGCGGTGGTGGTGTCTTCCATCAATCGTTGTTTTTATTGCTTAACTGCGCATGGCGCTGCGGTGAGAGAGATATCTGGCGATGCTAAGCTGGGCGAAATGATGGTGATGAACTACAGAGTGGCCAAGTTAGATGAGCGTCAGCGTGCGATGTTAGATTTTGCGGCGCAAATTACTGTTGAAAGTTACAAGATCGAAGAGGCTGATCGCCAAGCACTGCGTGATGTGGGCTTTAGTGATCGCGATATTTGGGACATTGCTAACGTCGCAGCTTTTTTCAATATGACTAATCGTGTTGCCAGTGCAACGGACATGCGACCTAATGATAAATATCACGGGCAGCATCGTTAGGTTCTTTAGGACACGTCGGCGAGCTAAATTTTAGTTCACTGCGTGACGACCTTTGAGTGCAAGGTCTGAGTAGTTGGGTTCTGAAATGTTGCGCTGCATCGAGTCTTGGGTGAGAGCTTGTTCTAGAAGGTCTAAATAGCGATGCCAATCCGCAAGTACGGCTTAGGCCACCTCTAATTCGCTCATACTTAGTCTGAACACCAACGTGTTGCGGAACGCCAGTCGGCAGCCTGTATCTGTTGCTTTTAGCTGAAAGATAATGCTGCTCAGTTGAAGTAGGTTGGGTGCTTGAAATGCTTCTATTTTGCCTTGGATGTTTAGCTGCCCAGAAGGGAGTTCTTCGAACCATAGTTCGTATTTGCCGCCTGGTTGCGCTTGGAATTTGAAATTTGGCGACCAACGATCTAATCTTCTGGGTCAGTAATAAGGTGCCACAAGGTTGCTATATTTTGCTGGTATGTGCGTTCAAAGTTAACCGCAATGGCGCCCTTCTGGCGCCACGGTCAATCAACCATGTTTCCCCATCATTTGTGCAACCAGAGTATTTACTCCAATAACTGCGATTTTCAAATCAGCTAAAACCGCAATTTAGAAAGTGGTTAATCTATTATTCTGCCACCTCAGGCGTCTTCCGTTAGTCGACGGCTGGCTGCCTTCAATCGCCATTCGGTAGTCAGTGCTAGGCTTTAATCGTTAGCCTATTGGGTCAACAAGCGTTTGCGCGGGCGATGCGGGTTTGGGTTATCCCTAAACCGCCTTTTCGGCACTGACTATCCAGACCGCCGCCTCTAGATTTAGACCTTCTCTGGTCACATGTGGGCGAAACATCTCCTTTACCGCATTTAGAGCTTGGTCTTTTGCTGCACTCTCAAGTGTTGCGACGGCGTTGGCTGCCGGTCCGATTTGTGTTTGAAAATATAATGCATCGTCTAAATTGTCTGCTATGTGCAGCGGGGTGTTAAACGATTCAATTTGCACGTTAGCGAAGCCTGCGTCGGTCAATATATTCAGCACATGAGCAGGGTCGGAAAATGCAAAGGGGCCGGGCGCATGTGGATTGGGGGGAATTACAGCCGGCGGCATGAAGGGCTGCACCGCTTTGCCTGCCAAAGACATCCATGGATTTTCACTGGGTGGCTGCCAACACACAAAGACCATCCGCCCACTGGGCTTGAGGGCTTTGTGTAAGTTTTTGAAAGCAGCTTTCGGGTCGAAAAAAAACATTACGCCAAAGCGCGAAAACAGTAAGTCGTATTGGCCATCAAACTCAGCAGTGGCCGCATCGGCTTGCTTAAAGTTCACATTGGGCATTGCGCCAGCTCTGACCTTGGCATGGGCTAGCATGGGCTCTGAGATATCCATGCCTGTAACAGCGCCGCTACTCTGGCTTGCCCCCAGGGCAATACTGGTGTCACCGCAGCCACAGCCAATATCTAGTGCAGATTCATGGGCAGCAAATTTTGCTGCAGCAAGTCCAGCCTCGGAGAGTGGTGTAAGTAGATGGTCTAAATGCTCTTGTTGAGCGACCCATACAGCGCCCGCTTTAGCGTTCCAATATTTGATTTGCTCTTCGTTGCTGTTGTGATTGCCATTGCTGTCAGTCATTGCACGCTCCTAGTAGCTTTCACTGCTTATTGAGGGATCGACTAATATTTTTGCATGCACCTCGGGGTTGGCCAAATCTTCGAAGGCCTGCGCTACCCCGTCTAAGCCTACGGTATCTGTAATCAGCGGAGCTACATCAACATGCCCTTCGGCAATGTGATGGAGTGTTTCAGCAAATTCTTCCGGCGTATAGGCCAGCACAAACTGCAAGTTGAGTTCCTTGTTTACGCCAATCAAAGGTCTGAATTGGTCAGACTCCATACACACGCCAACCACTACAATTCGGCAACCTTTTTTGGCTCCAGCCATTATTTGGTCGATGACTCCAGGTACGCCCACACATTCGAAAAATACGCCTTCTCTAAAAGATTGACCGGAGAATGGTTCTACCGGCATCGGGTTTCCATTTACGTCCTTCTGTGCCAGAGCGGCCCATGTCTCGTAGGGTGAGGTTTTGCTAGGGTCTATGATCTGATCTGCGCCCATCAACTCTGCCAGCTGTCTGCGCTTGGCGCTGTAATCTACTGCGATAATTGGTCCAACTCCCATCTGCTTCAGGGCACTGATAACAGCCAAACCCACCGGCCCGCAGCCGATGACCAAGGGTATTTCAGACTTGTTTAGCCTTGCCATGCGCACTGCGTGCAAACCAACCGCCATGGGCTCTGTCAAGGCCGCGTGTTGGGTTGCTAGACCGTTAGGCACAGCCAGCAGCAAAGATTCTGTGAGTACCATGTTTTGAGAATAACCGCCTGGGACGACATTGGAGTAACCAACAGTGGAAGGTTCGCCGTTATGCACGGTCACTGGAAAAGAACAAATTCTAGTACCTACTTTGAAATTATGTTCGGTGCCAGGGCCGTGGTCGAGAATTTCGGCGCAAAATTCGTGACCCATCACAATATCTTTGCTCAGGTCCATTGTGAATGAACCGCCCGTTTCTGCTGAGGTTTGCACCATTTTATGGCCGTGTTTGAGTGCGTGTAAGTCTGAGCCGCAAATGCCGCAAGCCAAAGTTTTAACCAAAACTTCACCTTTGCTGGGTACTGGCATAGCCATATCATCTACAATGATTTTGGCGTCCCGCATAATTGCTGCTTTCATCTAATTCCCTTCATCTGTTTGCACATTAGTAAGTCAGAATAGTAACCCAGTGTTTGCTACCAGTGCTTGGCCTTGCAACTGGTTCGCATAAGTTTGACCGCTAACCAGCGTTCGGCACTAACCAAATGGCAGACGACCATGCTCTTTCTTGAATGGTCGCTTGCAGATCTGAGCGTGGGGTTGCGCCCGCTTTGATGGCATCCCAAGTTGACCAGCGACAGGTGGGGTTCTCGAGTGCGCGGACATAATAAAAGGCCCTGTGTTCTGGATTGAATTCTGGATCCCGCCATTCAGCTTTAAGCTCTGCTGCACCCAAATTGCTGCTTATGGCGCAGTTGTTTAGATCTACTTGTGCCCCGTTGTCAGGGCAACGATGAGTAGCCGTGTTCACCAAGCCGCTGTCGGAACAAGCCACATCATAAACTTGTTCGTTGTGTTCGCCGTCAACCGTCCAACCTTTAACGATCTGCAAACGCTGCAGTGGCGCTGAATTTGGGTCTTGGATGGCGTGGGCTAACAGCGTGGGCGCTTGGTCACCATTGGTTAATAGTTCTGAACCCATGCTGACACCGCTTGCGTAGGCTGCTGCGACCTCATTGGTGTCATTGAGGGGGTTGCCGTCGAAATCATAACCAGCAAACAATCGAACCTTCATTCTAGGTCCAGATGTCGCAAAAGTTTCTTTGCGCCTAAATGCGCGATAAATTGCATCCCGTGTGTTTTCCTCAGCCCAGACCCCAGTAAGACCAGATGCCCCCCAAGTTTCATACGCGCCGGTAGCATATTGTTTGCCGCCAATTTGTTTGATTTCTACTCGGCCTGCGGCTTTGATTATTTCAGCATCGCCTGCGGTCAGCGGCTGTGATCCGCGGCGACTGCCGTCTGCGTCTAATAAACCCACTTTGGAAAAGTAGCTTTCTTCGTCGAGAGATGCCGCCCCTGTATGGGTGTCGGATGCGCCAACAAAGCCAAATTGGTAGGCATTGGTTAAACCTTGGTCGGCCAAGGTCATGCCGTTCAGCAGCGCTTGCCGTGCGTAAGAGCCCTCTGGTTTGCTGGCTATAGTGGTGGCAATTCGATACGGCATTATTTCGAAGTTTGCCCACTCGTCATTTTGCGAGAGCAGTGGGTGTGTTTCTGATGTGCCTTTCACCTGAGTTATTTCGACTAGCGGTTCGTTGCGAATCCTTCGTTGGGCGTAGGTCTCATCAATGGGGTTACGGGCCCAGTCAACCATTTGAAACATTGCCCCGTTAGATCCGTTGGAGTTGTGAGGGATGGCGAGTGTTTCTATGCCTTGTGCTCTGAGGCCGTCCATCCAATCCCATAGGCCCTCAGGGTTTTGACTGTGAAAGCGCGAGAAGGGCAGTGCTGGCAGTTTATCTGAGTCTCTGAATATGACATTACGGTGCAGGTTGCCGCGTCCGTCAGTGGAGGAGGTGTATTCATAGGCAACGAAGGTGGTGAATTCACCTGGTCGATTGTTTGCTTGGGCGGCTTGGACAATGTCCGCCCAGGCGTCTTTGGCAATTTTATTCACAATGGCCACGTCCGTGTCACCACTGGTAATTCTATTTAAAGTATCGGGGAGAAAAGTGCTAAAGGCTTTCACTCGCTGAGGCAGACTGGCAATGTTCAGATTGTCTGGCGCATTGATGTTATGCAGATCTTGTACGTGAGGTTCTTTAGAAAATTCGGTGTTGGTATTGGCTGCTGCTTTGACTGCGCCTAAAAACATTGCGTGATCTGTCACGGCATAGAAATCTAACGGCTGGCCCAGTTGTACTTGAAAACCTGCTGGGTGAGCTATGGCTTCGCCTTGCGCGTATCTGTAGGCGTCATAGGGCGTGGCCACAGTGCCAAAGGCATAAGCATCAAACGAGTAGTCTGTGTGCACGTGCAGGTCGCCAAAATAGGCTTCGCGGTAAGCGTTGGTTTGAGGTTCTGCGGTAATCGTGTCTTTAGGCATGATAAGGCTGGGCGCGTTAAATCTGGCCGCTAATGCCTGAGAGTCGTCGTTAGTGTTCGCTGTCGCTGTCGCTGTCGCTGTTGTACTTTCCTGTGGGCTAGAGCAGGCCGCAAAAATTGTTGTGAAAACAATTAGGCCGGCAGTTGTTAGCAGGCGGTTTAAATCCTTCATTTGTGTTTACTCCTCAATTTTCGAATCCCCGACCACAAATTACACTATTGGTAGTAGCAGTGCATGAGTTGATTGGGGCAATGACGAAGTGGCAAGTTAAAGAAATAGAGATTAGAAGTTTGGGTTTTTTGTTAGAAAAATAGGCAAAAAACGCTCACCAAGCGGTGGGCTTAATTCAAACCCAATTTTAAGCTAGTTCGGACCTAAGTCAAAAGAACAGTACTTATCGTGCGCAGAATCTGTAGGTCACATTCACGCCTCAGTAGCGTGGCGTAGTGGGATTCAGCGAGCAAGCGAAAGTCTCTTGCTTTCGTTGGCATCTCAGAAAACACCGGTATAAACCTGTCCTGTACCATTGTCCACAAAGTCCTTCACCGTCCAGTTTTCGGCGAAATCTCGCCAGATATGGGATAAATCTATGCGACGTCGCTCAGGCATTTCGTCTAGTGTTTGCTGCTTACCGGAGGTGTAGTAAGAATCGGTGCATGCGTATGCCGCACCATCAGTTAATGAGCTGTCACTGAACTGGCACCCGTAAGAGGTCTAAACGGGCGCTTTTTACTCTGGGATGCGCTTCTGTACATTGCCATTGGAGTTGCGTAGCAAAAAGTTATCCGCGTCAGGATTTTTTGGGATCTAAATCGAAGTCGCTGAATATGCTGGTTGGAATTATGCTTCGAGCTTTAGGTTCCTCAAGTCGCCGAGCTTCAGAATTTGTTGGCACCAGTCTATTGTCGCTGACTATGCATTTATTCCTACGCTGGGTTTAGGCTGAGTAGGGCTTTGCAGATGGCTTTTTGGGGTTGTGTGGCGGGCCGTTCGCTCATTTAAAACCTTTGGCTTAATGAGCCTGCGCGTTTTAGAAACCCTAGAAATGTTTTTGCCTGCTCCGTCACGTTTGTTTGACGCTTGCTGAGGTACTTTTCTTTCAATGTGGAGATCAATATGATGTCGGCCTTATTAAGCTTTATTTTTTATGCCTTCCCGGCTTTTTTTATTTGGATATTTTGATGAGTGATTATACGAAGATCTTGCTTGAAGAAGATGAGATGCCCACACAGTGGTATAACATTGTGGCAGACCTGCCAGAACCACCGCCGCCGGCACTGCATCCAGGCACGCATCAACCTGCCACTGCGGAAGATTTTGCGCCTTTATTCCCCAAAGCGCTGATCGCCCAAGAGATGTCTACTGAGCGTTATATCGATATCCCCGGTGAGGTTTTGGATGTATACCGCTTATGGCGTCCCAGCCCGTTGTTCAGAGCGCACAGATTAGAGAAGTTACTCGATACTCCGGCAAAGATTTTCTATAAGTACGAAGGCGTAAGCCCTGCGGGTTCACATAAGCCCAATACTGCTGTGCCTCAAGTTTGGTACAACGCTCAAGAGGGTGTGCGCAAACTCACAACTGAAACTGGTGCGGGTCAATGGGGCAGTTCTTTGGCTTTTGCCTGCGCGCAGTTTGGTTTGGAATGTGAAATTTGGCAGGTAGCGGCCTCTTATTTGGCCAAACCTTATCGTCGCACCATGATGGAAATTTGGGGCGGCAAAGTGCACCCAAGCCCCTCAACGGTGACTGAATTTGGTAGATCTTTATTAGCCAAAGACCCAGATCATCCAGGGTCGCTTGGTATCGCTATCTCTGAAGCTGTCAGTGAGGCCGTGCAAGATCCCACTGTTCGTTACGCCCTGGGAAGTGTGTTGAATCACGTGCTTTTACATCAAACCATTATCGGCGAAGAAGCGCTTTTACAGTTGGCCAAAGTTGGCGAAACGCCAGATATATTGGTGGGTTGTACAGGTGGCGGTTCCAATTTCGGTGGTTTGGCCTTTCCTTTTCTGCGTGAAAAGATGGCGGGGAAAATGAATCCAACAATTCGCTGTGTAGAACCTACCGCTTGCCCAACGTTAACCAAGGGTGAGTACCGATACGATTTTGGGGACACTGCGGGGTTGACGCCTCTAATGAAGATGCACACTTTGGGACATTCATTTATTCCAGAGGCCATTCATGCGGGCGGCCTGCGGTACCATGGCATGGCACCGCTAGTGTCACACATTTATGAACTGGGTTTAGTTGAAGCTATTTCTATTCCCCAGACAGAGTGTTTTTCAAGCGCCCTTCAGTTTGCTCGCTCTGAAGGCATTGTGCCTGCTCCTGAACCTACTCACGCCTTGGCTGCGGCTATTCGCGAAGCCTTAGCTTGTAAAGAGTCTGGTGAAGAGAAGGTTATTCTTACTGCGCTGTGTGGCCATGGTCACCTTGACCTAGCGTCTTACGACAAATACATGAGTGGTGGGATGGAGGATTTAGATTTGTCTGATGCGCAAATAGCTGAGGCAATGAGCAGCGTGCCGGTGATTGCCTAGATAGGCACAGATAGGCGCAGAGACGAATAGATGAGCACAGATTGGCTACGCAAGTCTTCAGAAGTGAGAGCCAGCTGCTGTTAGGGCCGTTGTAAAAAAGAACTTGTATGGAAGCTGTGAGCGGGGTCACCATGATCCAAAAAAAATTAATTGAACAATGGAATGATAAAAGGGGATTTCCTGTGAAAATGAATAAAAGCGGCTTGGCTATTTCGGTAGTATTGGCGTCGTCGGTTTGGGCAAGCTCAACTTTGGCGGAGGAAACTGTAGAGCGCAGTTCAGGATTCAATGCGATAGTCGAAGAGGTGGTGGTCACTGCTCGTCGCCGCGAGGAAGGTTTGCAAGATGCGCCCATTGCCATTTCTGCTTACACAGGCGATTCGTTAGACTATCGTGGTATTACGACCTTAGACGAAATATCACGCTTTGCGCCCAGCCTGACGCTAGAAAACAACCCCAGTTTTGGTGGTGCATCTAACTCTGCTGCAATTTATCTGCGCGGCGTAGGTCAAAAAGAGTTTTTACCAACAACAGAACCCGGAGTGGGTTTATATGTCGACGGGGTTTACATCGCCCGTTCTGTGGGCGCAATTTTAGACTTGGTCGATATCGAGCGATTGGAAGTATTGCGCGGGCCTCAGGGCACATTATTTGGGCGCAATACAATTGGTGGCGCTATATCAATCACTACTATCAAACCTGAAATCGGGGGCGAGCGTTCTGGGAGCTTGTCTTTTACTGCGGGCACCGAAAAATTGCAAAATTTTAAAGGTTCCATCGAATCACCCTTCGGCGAAACGTTAGCGGCGCGTTTGTCTGTTGCCAGTTTCAAGCAAGATGGCTACGTAAAGCGTGCTGACGGTATTGATCTAGGTAATGATGACACCCTTGCGGGTCGTCTTGCTGTGAATTGGGAGCCAACAGATGCATTTTCAGCACAGTTGAATTTAGATGTTTCGCGTGACCGCGAAAATGGTCCTGCAATGGAGTTGATTGGCATTGATTTTACCGACTTAAGCCAGTTGGCCGGGGTTGTGCTTGCGCCACCGCCGCCAATGGCCTTTATTCATAACGTTACTACCGCCGCATTAGGGCCGGGGCAACCTTGCGCCGTGACTAATTCTGCTGGTGTCGGTGTGAGCTCTAATCCAGCCAGCGCCAATTGCTATGACAGTCGTTACGTTGGCAAAGACGGGACTGACGAAGGTACAGCGCCTGCGTACTCAGAAAATGACACGTTTGGTGCCTCCGTTACATTGAATTATGACATCAACCAAGCGCTTTCGTTGAAGTCAATTACAGCTGTGCGTCAGCTTGACGCCGAATTTGCCCGTGATGGAGACCACTCTCCACACCGCATATCTCAGTTCTCCGATGTCTTGGATCAAGATCAATTTACCCAAGAATTTCAACTATTAGGCACTCACGATAACGTTCAGTGGGTTGCTGGCCTCTATTACTTTACTGAAGAAGGCACCAATACCAATATCCTAGACTTCACGGTCTCTAATTTTCGCTCAGGTGGCGATTTTGATAACGAAGCGTGGGCGGCATTTGCCCAAGTGACTTACGATGTGACAGAAGACTTTCACGTCACTCTAGGCGGTCGTTACACAGACGAACAGAAGTCTTTTACCCCAGACCAAATTATTTTCCAAAACTACTACCTTGGCATCAGTCAGCGGGTACCAGTTGGGAATCCTCTGGCGGCCTTGGACGCACCATTTCTCCGACCGGATGAGCGAATTCTACCGTTGTTAGAAAAACAAATTGATGTGTCTGAGTTTACGCCCGCGGTGAATTTAGCTTATGACCTTTCAGATGAACTGATGATTTACTTCAATTATTCCGAAGGCTTTAAGTCTGGCGGATTCACTCAGAGAGTTTTTCCACCAGTGGTTGCGCCATTTACCGCGCCTGCAGGCACAGCAAATATAGATTTGATTCCAACTTACGATCCGGAATTTGTGGACGTCTTTGAAGTAGGGTTTAAAGGCACATTCATTGACGGCAAGTTGCGCGTTAACGGCGCGCTATTCAGTACCGATTATGAAGAGTTACAGGTGCAGGTGTTTAACAGTGTTGCGCCGGTAACGCGCAACTTAGGTGAGGCATCTATAGAGGGCATAGAGCTTGAGGCTTTGGCCTCGCCCGGAGCGGGTTGGTTGATTGAAGGTAGCATTGCCTATCTGAATGCCGGCTATGACAACATCGATACGAGCATCACGCTAATCAGCAAGTCTTTCGAGTTTGAGCGTGTGCCAGAATTCGCAGCAAGCTTAGGTGTTTCTAAGGAAATTCAGATGGACACCAGAGGCACTTTGGTGGTGCGCGCAGATTGGAGTTACCGCGCTGAAACCTTTAATGACGCCTACAACACACCAATACTTGCCACAGACTCAGTGCAGTTGGTGGATGCTAGCGTGCGTTGGATAAGCGCTGATGAAGATTGGTTATTGACCTTGTCTGGACGTAATCTAACAGATGATGACTATCTGATAAGCGGCGTGTACGGCACAGCGTTTCAATCCTATGAAGGGTTGTTCGACCGCGGCAGAGAGTGGCGCTTAGAGCTTAGGCGCGAGTTTAATTAAGGGCTAGCACCTCATAATAGGTATTAAGGTTGCGCTGTAAAGCGTAACCGAGTTTTTGCTAAAGGGAGAAAAATGGCGAGAGTTAAAATTGCAAGACCAGATCAAGTAGATGATCCAGCGGTACAGGGAATTTTTGATTGGGTGACGCAAATGGAAGGCAGTGTCCCTAACCATTTTTTTGTTGAGCTGAATTTCCCAGAGTTTTTTACCGCCAAACTCGGTGCTACAAAAGTGTTGTGGGAAGCCGGTGAGTTGGAAATGACTGAAATTCAGCACATAGGCATTTTAGTTTCCCAACGCAACGGTTGCGCTTATTGCACAGCTGCGTTTTGTACCATTCTCAATCACGGATTGGGAGCGTCTGAAGATCTGGTGAGTCAGCTTTTACAAAAAGGTACCGACAGTGTCAGTAACACCCGGCTTAAGCATATATTGGAATATGCGCTGAAGGTGAATGATGAACCCGCCGAGGTAACCGATACTGATATTGAGGGTTTGCGTAGTGTGGGCCTAACGGACAAAGGCATTGTTCAAGTCACTCATATGGTTAGCGATTTTGGATCTTATAATCGTCTGAACCTGGCCCTGCAAACTGACTATGATTATCAGGACCTTTGGCGGAATTTGGCTTTTCCTAAAAGCTAGCCATTCTTAGAAATATCTTTTCTGGAAAATTCCCTTCGGAAAAGACCCTCCGCAAAATTCCAACGCTAATTTGTGAACTCTAACGTGCACTCAGATTGCATGACCAAGGGCTACTTATGAACGCGGATCAAGCCCTCTTGAGTGGTAGACGCCACCAACTCTCCGGCTTGATTATAGATGAGCCCTCTATTGAAGCCTCTGGCGCCACTTGCTGTTGGACTGTCTTGGTCGTACAGCAGCCACTCATCCGCTCGGAAAGGGCGGTGGAACCACATGGCGTGGTCGAGGCTGGCTACTTGTACATTGTCCTGCATGAAACTCACCCCGTGTGGGCGAGCAGCGGTGTCTAGCAAAGACCAATCAGACAAATAGGCAAGCACGCACTGATGTAAGCGCGGATCGTCAGGCAGCGCCTCGCCACTTTTCATCCAGCAACGCTGAACAGGTTCAGTGGGCTGGGGGTTGAGCAGATCAGTGGGTTCCACATGTTTCACTTGAATGGCGGAGGAGCCAGTAAACGATTCCTGAAATTCTGCCGGCCATGCTTGGGCTTGTTCTCTGCGTAATTCGTCTTCGTCCTTCAAGTCCTCTGGTTTAGGTGTGGTTGGCATTGGGAATTGATGTGACAAACCTTCTTCAGCAACTTGAAAAGAGATAGACATAGTGAATATAGCTTTGCCTTTTTGTACCGCGACAACGCGTCTCGTGGTGAAGCTTCGACCATCACGAATGCGGTCGACCTTATACAAAATGGGAATGCCTTTATCCCCCGCTCTGAGAAAGTAGCCGTGCAAGCTGTGTGCTTGGCGGTCTTCGTCTACGGTGCGGGAGGCGGCGACTAAGGCTTGGCCGATGACTTGGCCACCGTAAACGCGCTGCCAACCTTCGTTGGGGCTAGTGGCCAGATAATGATTCAACTCAATTTCTTCGAGATCGAGAGTTTCTATAATTTTATTCAGTGGTTGCATAGGTAATCTAAATTGGGTGCACTAAAACTGCGAGGCGCGGACAATACGTGGTCTGGTTCACCCAGTAAAGTGGCTGTTGAACAGTGCCGTGATTATCGAGGAAGCCGACTAGGGGAAGAAAGGGGAGGGCTAGATTGGTTTTTTATTGATGCAGCCAGATTGCTGGCTAACAACGCACCTATCGGTTGACGAGTGTCAGCCGATAGGAGAGTGGCCCTTTTACGGGCCACGGCGGAATGCTAGTACTTGTAGCTGTCAATCTTAAACGGACCTTCTTCGCCAACACCGATGTAGTCGGCTTGGTATTTGGTCAGGCGTGTCATAACACCGCCGAAGCCGGCAACCATAAGCTCTGCTACTTCTTCGTCTAGTTTCTTTGGCAATACTTCAACACTAATAGGCTGACGCTGGTTCACTGGCTGATCTGACCATGCTTGCTCAAACAGATACATTTGCGCCAGTACTTGGTTGGCAAATGAACCGTCCATGATGCGTGATGGATGACCCATAGCGTTGCCCAAGTTGACCAAACGACCTTCTGATAACAGGATCAGATAGTCGCCACGAGTCTCAGAGCGGTGGATCATGTGAACCTGATCTTTGACCTTGTCCCAAGTCCAGTTTTCACGCATGAAGTTAGTATCAATCTCGTTGTCAAAGTGGCCGATGTTGCAGATAACTGCACCAGATTTAACCGTACGCAGAATTGCTTCGTCACACACATTTGCGTTACCTGTGCAGGTCACAACAATGTCTGTGTCTTGCAGTAAACGTAGGTCGATGTCTTCAGCTTTGCCGGTGTTCTTGCCGCCAACATAAGGCGATACGACTTCATATCCGTCCATGCAGGCCTGCATTGCGCAAATTGGATCTACTTCGGTAACGCGAACAATCATGCCTTCTTGACGCAAGCTTTGGGCAGAACCTTTGCCTACATCGCCATAACCGATGACTAAGGCGCGCTTGCCTGCCATCAACATGTCTGTACCACGCTTGATAGCGTCATTGAGGCTGTGACGGCAACCATACTTGTTGTCGTTCTTAGACTTGGTGACTGAGTCATTGACGTTGATCGCAGGTATTTTAAGTTCGCCATCGCGCATCATTTCGTACAGACGGTGAACGCCTGTAGTGGTCTCTTCGCTGATGCCGTGAATCTTGTCTAGCATCGCTGGATATTCTTTGTGAATGATCACCGTGAGGTCACCCCCGTCGTCCAATAACATGTTGGCATCCCACGGGGTGCCATCTTTAAGGATGGTTTGCTCGATGCACCATTCGTACTCTTCTTCGGTTTCACCTTTCCAAGCAAATACAGGAATGCCGGCTGCTGCCATGGCTGCCGCAGCGTGGTCTTGGGTTGAGAAGATATTGCACGAGGACCAACGTACTTCTGCACCTAAATCGATGAGTGTTTCGATCAGTACAGCGGTTTGAATGGTCATATGGATGCAGCCAATAATCTTAGCGCCCGCTAAGGGTTGGCTTTCTGAATAGCGGTCACGCAAAGCCATAAGTGCTGGCATTTCTGCTTCTGCTAAAGTGATTTCTTTACGACCGAATTCGGCCAAAGCCATATCGGCTACTTTATAATCTGACATTGCTATCTCCTTAAGATAGGGAAGGTTGGGGTGTTGCTAGTTCGAAACTGGGTATTTGCACACGGAAGCCATTGCGCTGGGCAAGGTATTGCTGGGCTTTTACTTTCAAGCCGTTCTTGGCTGCGTGTTCTTGCAAAATTTCTGGTGCGAAGCCAAGCCAAAAATCGCCGCAGAGCGTTTTTGCTTTTTCCTGGGTGTGTGGGCACAGCTCTGCCAATACGAGCAAGCCATTAGGCTTTAAGAGTTTTTTGATTTGGTTAAAAAACGCATCAGGGGAAGGCATGTGATGTAGCACCATTGCGGCGACAATAACGTCATAGGTGTCGCTATTGGGCAGTTGATAGAAGTCTTTCTGCTGCAGACTGATATTTTGCGTGTTTGCAGTGGCGCTTAGTTGGAGCTGTGCTAGTCCAACGTTGAGCATGGATTGGCTGTTGTCTATGCCAATAGCCTGATCGAATTGCGATGCTAAAGCTGCAAGTAAGGTGCAGTTCCCAGGACCAACTTCAAGCAAAGTATTGGTTGTGTGGGTGTTCGATGCCAGTCTAGAAGATGCATTGTGCGCTGCTATTGTTTCCACAATGTAGGGAATGAACACCTCGGGTGGGCAGATCAGTTCACTTTGATGATCTAAGACGTCGGCATTGTTGTGGAAAAAAGAGGCGCTCTGATGCGCTCTTTCCGCATAAATTTCGCCGACCTTCAAGAGCGCCACAGCGGGCAGTGGGGTTTGATCGAGTGCTCGGAATAAAGAGGCTGGAAGTGATTGAGCCGAGAAGGCGGCGCGTTGGTAAAAGATGCTGGTGCCTTCGCGTCTAGAAGTCGCTAATCCAGCCAGTTTAAGAATTTTCAAGTGATGACTTAATGCTGGCTGCGCCACTGCAAAGATTTTGCTCAACTCCATGACGCCAAAGGAGTCCCGCGCCAAAGCTCGCAAAATGTTTGCTCGCAGGTCGTCGCCTATGGCTTTTGCTATTGCCACAATATCTAGGTCAGTAGGCTCTGATAGCGTGTGGTTGTCTAGGTTAAGTGGCGCGATATTAGATTGCAAAAATTCATTTCTCTGCTGAGAGTTGTATAGATTATTTTCAGACAGCGTGTGCTGGGCTTTGGGAGCGCATGCTACCAAGTTTTTCTTAAATATCAAAATATTTTGATATTTGTTTATGTTGTTCTTGTGCGAAACTAGGGGTGTGGCGGAATGGTGAGCGCTACTGGACAGGCATCGAATTTGGGCAAATGAGCAATTTAGTTGCGGGTTGTTACTTTTTTCTCATTGATTGGTGACGTTTGTTGGGCGCATTTGTTTTTTACGAGAGAAAGGATGATGTTGAAAATTTTGCAAGGTAGACACAGATGAGTTCTCCATCGGCTAATACCGTCGCCGCCCCCACTGATGTGGGCATTACTTCGCGTGGGCCGGTACCTTTGAGCAAGTTGCCGGATGTAGGCACAACGATTTTTACCACTATGAGCGCGTTGGCTCAGACTCACGGGGCTATCAATTTGTCACAGGGGTTTCCAGACTTCGATGGGCCTCCTGAGTTACTAGAGCGGGTAAATTATTATTTGACCCATGGCTTTAACCAATATCCTCCCATGATGGGAGTAGCACCACTTAGGCATGCCATCGCGGCAAAGGTGAAAGACCTTTACGCCTTGAAGTGCGACCCAGACAAAGAAATTACCGTTACCGCAGGGGCCACTGAAGCGCTTTTTTGTGCTATCGCGAGCGTTGTGCATAGCAGTGATGAGGTCATTGTCTTTGATCCAGCTTATGACAGCTACGATCCAGTGATTCGATTGCAAGGCGGGGTGCCGGTGCATATTCCGCTGACGGGTAGCTCTTTTGCGGTTGACTGGCAGCGTGTGAAAGAAGCGATTACTGAGCGCACGCGCTTGATCATTATTAACACGCCGCATAATCCTACTGGGTCTGTTTTGTCCGAAGACGACATTCACCAATTGCGTGAACTGGTCAGCGATACAAATATTTACCTCATCGGTGATGAGGTTTATGAGCACATGGTGTTCGATCAACGTGAGCACACGGGTTTGTGTCGCTATGATGATTTGTACGCGCGCAGCTTTGTTATTTCTTCATTTGGTAAAACTTATCATGTCACTGGTTGGAAGGTTGGATATTGCGTGGCGCCTGAACTGTTGACCACTGAATTTCGACGGATTCACCAGTACGTGACGTTTACCGTGAACACCCCTATTCAACATGGGCTGGCTGATTTTCTCCAAGCGCAGCCTGAACACCATTTGCAGTTGCCAGATTTTTATCAGGCCAAACGAGATCTCTTTTGCGACCTGCTGGCAACCTCTAAGTTCAAAATTAAGCCTTCGGCGGGTACTTACTTTCAGTTATTAGACTACTCCGAGGTGTCTGATGAACCTGATTATAAATTGGCTGAGCGTTGGACGGAGGAGCTTGGCATTGCTTCTATACCTATCTCAGTTTTTTATCAGGACGCTGAGAATTGTGAGCACAAGACATTACGCTTTTGTTTTGCTAAGGACGATGCAACGCTAAGACAAGCGGCGGAAATTTTATGCAAACTTTAACTCTGACATTACTGCAAACCGCAACGCACTGGCACGACCCCGCGCGCAATAGGGCGCATTTTGCAGCGCTGTTAGACCAAGTGCCGGCATCCTCCCAGCTGGTGGTGCTCCCAGAAATGTTCAGCACGGGTTTTACCATGGACTCTGCAGCGGTTGCGGAGTCCATGGATGGCGCAACCGTGAACTGGATGCTCGCGCAGGCTCAGCAGCGGCAGAAAGTAATGTGCGGTAGTTTAGTTATTAAAGAGCAAGGCCAATTTTTTAACCGAATGTTGTGGGTGCAGCCCAATGGCGAGATGCAAATTTATGACAAGGGTCATCTGTTCCGCATGGCTGGAGAAGACGAGCACTACAGCGAGGGCACTAGGCGCGTTGTGGTGGATTTTCAAGGTTGGCGGATTTGCCTTTCTGTTTGTTATGACCTGCGTTTTCCAGTCTGGCTGCGTAACGACTGCAAATACGATTTACTGTTATGTGTGGCAAATTGGCCTGAAGCCCGGCGAGATATTTGGCAAACACTTCTGCGCGCAAGGGCCGTGGAAAATCAGGCTTTTTGTGCGGGGGTAAATATTATTGGCACCGACGGCGCTGGTGTAGTTTATGGCGGCGGCAGCGCGGTATATCATGGCGATGGGAAAGTGCTTGTTGATCCAGAAGAGCATTTGTCTAAGCAAAAGGTCATTACTCAGACTTTAGATTTGGCAGAGCTTGATACAATGCGCGCTAGTTTCCCTGTGGCCCTAGATGCAGACGAATTCACCCTCAGGTGACAACAGGTACCGCCGCGACGATTGATATTTGATCCGGTCAATTCATCGTAGCCCTGAGGGTAATAATAAGTTACCCATTTCCAGTTTTACAATTTTTTTGGTTGGAGCAAAAATATAATGAATAAGCCTATTTTTCGACGTTCGTTAGCAGCAGTTTTGCTGCTGTCTGGCAGCGTGCTTTTTACCGGTTGTACTGACGGTGGCGGCGCTAGTATTGGGCAAAGTGGGCCAAGCCATCCGGGTAAAGCTGTTTATAACGATTATTGTTATTCGTGCCACAACCCTGGTATTAGTGGCGCGCCAAGGATTGGTGATGTGGATGAATGGCGGCCGCGTATTGCTAAAGGCAAAGCGCTGTTACTTGCGTCTACTGTTAACGGCTTGGCGCCTGGTATGCCGGCCAAAGGGTTATGTTATAGCTGTACTGACGAGGATCTTTCGCTGGCGGTAGATTATATGATTGCCGCAGCTCAACCGCTTCCGGCGGAATAGAAAACGCTTAATATGTTCTCTATTAGGAAAAGCTTGATATGAATCTTCGAGACTTACGCTACTTGGTGGCAGTGGCTGAGCACAGGCATTTTGGTCGTGCAGCGGAGGCGTGCTTTGTCAGCCAGCCAACGCTGTCTACCCAACTAAAGAAGTTGGAAGAAACCTTGGGGGTTATGCTTATTGAGCGTACCAACCGCCGAGTGATGTTGTCGCCGGAAGGTGAGCAAATTGTTGCCCAAGCACAACGTATATTGTCTGAGGTAAATACGTTGTTGGCGCTTTCCGAGCAGTTACAAGATCCTTTAGGCGGAGAACTCAGGGTGGGTATTATCCCAACTATTGCACCTTATTTATTACCCAAAATTTTGAGGCCGATAAAAGAAGCTTTTCCTAATTTGCAGCTACAATTGACGGAAGGCCAGACTTCTCACATTACTCGATTGCTCAAGCGAGGCGACTTGGACGTCATTTTGTTGGCTATTCCGATTCCGGATTTGCAGGATGAAAATGTCGAGGAATTTGAGCTCTATGCAGAGCCGTTTTATTTGGCCGTTGGTGAAAGTCATGGGAAAGCTGAATGGCAGACAGTGACGCCTGAAGATCTGGACGGTGAATCGGTACTGCTCTTAGAAGATGGGCACTGTTTGCGTGACCAGGCTTTGGCTGTTTGCCACGCGCATCGTGGCGTTGAAAGTAAAAGTTACAGTGCCACTAGCTTAGAGACATTGAGACAACTAGTGGGTGCAGGTATGGGTGTAACCCTAATGCCGGAGTTTGCGGTGCCACTAGTTGATAGAGCCAATAGGGGTGCGCGTTCTGCCGGTGCGGGGGGTAATGTACGATACATTCCCTTTAGTGAAGACGACGTGCCTTATCGAACTTTAGGGCTTTGCTGGCGCAAAACATCAACTCGGGCCGAGTTACTGGCAGATTTGGCAAAAGTCTTGCGCACTAGTCTGCATTGAGGTTTTGCCTTCTTTGGCATAAGGCCCGTGTCTAGCAGTTTTTTGCTTGTATTGGGTGGATGGGCTGCGGGACCAATAGATGATTTTAATCCCGCTACCCGGCAATGAGATTGGCCGGATGTTAAGTAAGGTCTGCTAACAGAGTTTCTCTGGTCACGCCTTCGATAGTCACCGCGCAAGGAATGCTCTGGTGGTCGATACCCATGGTTAACGGCTTGCCGCTTTTTAAGTCGGCCACGTTTTCAGCACTGAGCTCAAAGCGCGTGAAGTGCACTGCTGCGGCCTTTTCATCCCTAGTGCGATCCATATCTTCGTTGGCGATTGCGTAGATTTTTTCGCTGCCATCAACTTGAACCCACACGGTGAGTTCAATGCCGCCCATGGAGGCTAGTGCTACTTTGCGTTCTTCAGCGTCGCCGTACTCGATCATGAAGGTCGCTTTCCAATTGTTGCCATCTGGAATTAGCGGGTTATAAGACGCCAGTTCTTCTTCAATTTCCGCTGTTTCAAAAATGCGCTCTACGCGGAGCATTTCTTGAATCTGATAGCGCATGGTCAGCTCGTCTTCAAAATAAAGGGTAGCATTGGGCCCAAGCGCTACATTGCGGCTCTTTTTGTGGGCGATTACATCTTGACGAAACGTTTCGCGCTTTTGTGCGTATTCTTCTAGGGACCAAAGGTCTTCACGGGTCAATTTCATTTTCTATCCTTTGAGCGCTGGAGAGGTTGTCCAGTGCTGATATTTATAAGTCTTCAGTTCGAGGGTAAAGCAGCTAGATACCGTAGGCTTGGCGCACCATGCTTGCTGGGTGCTTGGCTTCGCCATTTTCAACGCCTTCGGCAATGAGTCGGCCAGCCATTGGGCAGTCTGAGCCAAATTCGTCTGGTTTGCTGTCAATTACGCGCTTAACCACAGGCTTGGCTATCTTCTTCGCTTTGTCATAGGTTTCTGCTTTCACTGCATAAGTACCGTCGTGACCGGAGCATCGCTCAATGGCCGTAACTTCTGTTTCTGGTATGAGTTGCAAAAAATCTCGTGTCTTCATGCCAAAGTTTTGCACCCGCTGATGGCAAGCCACATGGTAGGCAACTCTGCCTAACGGCTTGGCGAACTCGGTCTTTATTAGCCCCGCTTTGTGTCTCAGCATTAGATATTCGAATGGGTCGAAAAAGTGCGCTTTAACGTTTGCCACATCAGCTTGTTCTGGGAACATCAAAGGTAGTTCTTGCTTGTACATTAAGACGCACGAGGGAATAGGCGCAATGATGTCGTAACCTTCTTCTATGGCTTGTTGGAAAACTGGGATATTCGCATCCTTCATTTTTTCCACTTTTTTCAGATCGCCCAGCTCTAATTTGGGCATGCCGCAGCACTTGGCATCTTGTAGTACTTTCACGGGCACGCCATTGTGGTTGAGTACAGCGATGAGGTCCTCGACCATTTGTGGTTCGTTGTGATCGCCGTAGCAGGTCACGAAGATGGCAACTTTGCCTGTTGTTTTTTCGCTTGAAGTCACTTTGCCGTGATCGCCAATATAGCCCTCTAACGATTCAGTTAAAGGTTTGGGTATAAACTTGGGCAGTGGCGCATCTTGGTGAATGCCAAATAGTGCTTGGCCCGCTTTGCGCAGTGGTTTTGAATTTGCTGCTGCATTGGCCATTTGCGCAATACCTGGAGTTGATATGGCGTCAAAAATTGGATCGGTAGAAGTAATGATCCGATCTCTCCATTTAGTATCTTTGTTTTCAAAGTTTTGTGCTTTAGCTCGCAGCATTAAATGAGGAAAGTCCAATGCCCATTCGTGAGGTGGTAGGTAGGGGCATTTAGTCTCAGCGCAGAGATCGCAAAGAAAACACTGATCTACAACCTTGTTGTAATCGGCCTTGTCTACACCATCTACTTCAAAAGTCTCTGACTCGTCGACCAAATCAAAAAGCGTCGGGAATGAATCGCATAGACTGACGCAACGTCTGCAGGTATGACAGATGTCAAAAACGCGTTCCATTTCTTTATGCAAAGAATCTTTGTCATAGAATTCAGGGTTCTGCCAGTCTAGTGGTTGGCGATCTGGGGCTTCTAAACTACCTTCACGTGTACTCATTGAATTTCTCTATTCTCATCATTTACGGGGTCTATGCTGTTTTGCTGGCATAAAAAAGGGGCTCAAATAAGCCCCTTTTAGAACTTCCGGCGATTATTGCCGAGTTCTGAGCTAGCTTGTGGCTAGTCCATCGCATCCAAAGCTTTTTGGAATCTGTTGGCATGTGAGCGCTCAGCTTTTGCTAAGGTTTCAAACCAATCTGCGATTTCGTCAAAACCTTCGTCGCGAGCTGTCTTAGCCATACCAGGGTACATATCTGTGTACTCGTGGGTTTCGCCAGCTACCGCGGCTTTCAGGTTGTCAGAAGTAGTACCAATGGGTAAGCCAGTAGCTGGATCGCCAACTGCTTCCATGTACTCAAGGTGTCCGTGGGCGTGCCCAGTTTCGCCTTCCGCAGTTGAGCGGAATACTGTTGCGACATCATTCTCGCCTTCAATATCAGCTTTTGCTGCGAAGTATAGGTAACGACGATTTGCTTGAGATTCTCCAGCAAAGGCGTCCTTAAGGTTTTGCAATGTATTGCTGTCCTTCAGTTCCATGATTACATGAACTCCGTCTTGGTTGTGTAAGTTTCAAGCCTAAGGCCTGATGACCCAGCTCAGTATAGATATTTAGGTCTTCATTTCTATTTGAAACTTTAGATCATTGTAATAGACGCAGCCTATCAATGATTGATTCTTAGTTACTTTCCTCAATGATAATGATTCCTATTTCGCTTGCCTATTCGCCGACCTATTTGCCCGCCCCATAAATAAAGAGGCGCTTTCTTGTGCAGAGTCCGCCTGTACAATGCGGGGCAACATTGGTGTCTATTCAGGTACCCGCAAACTGAGTAAGTGTTATGGATCGGCCAGTGGTGACCACAGAGTTGAAAAAGCTGACCGGGCTAGCCCTACCGCTGGTGGTCACTCAGCTCGCTCAAATGGGTCTGGGTGTTCTCGACACAATTATGGCCGGTCGCGTTAGCGCTGTTGAGTTAGCCGGCGTGGCTCTCGGTGGCGTAATTTTTTGGCCGGTACTGATGCTCATTGCAGGCATTGTTATGGCCGTTATCCCCACTGTTTCTCAGTTACACGGAGGTGGCCGAGTGAGAGAGGCTGGTGCGGTCGTGCGTCAGGCGCTTTGGATTGCCTTGTTCTGTGGCCTAACCATGATCATCCTTTTGTATAACCTTGAACCCATGTATCACTTTGTTGGCGTTGACCCTTTAGCTATTCCGGTGACCATGGCCTATGTAAAAGCGATGAGTTGGGGTGTTTTGCCGGTGTTGGGTTACTTTGTGCTGCGCTACCTATGTGAGGGCACCTCTTGGACGACCCCCGCAATGCTCATCGCCGGTTCCGCATTCTTGCTTAAGATCCCGCTCAATTATTGGTTTATATACGGTGGTATGGGTTTACCCGCCATGGGGGGCGAGGGTTGTGGTTGGGCGACGTCAGTTGTGATGGCCTATGAATTTATTGCCATTATTTGCGTTGTGCAGTTTTCTAGAGTGAAAGTAACCAACGTATTTGCCGAATTTTCCTGGCCTGATGCAATTGAGATTAAGCGTTTGGTTTGGCTGGGTCTGCCAATTGGTCTCTCAACCTTTGCTGAGTTCAGTATATTTTCTGCCGTCACCCTATTAATTGGTCGCCTGGGCGTAGAGACCGTGGCGGCTAATCAGATTGTCAATAACGTCTCTGGCTTAGTTTTTATGATTCCGTTGGGTCTGGGTATGGCGACCTCAATTCGCGTGGGCTATAACGTTGGCGCTGGGGATTACGTTGCCGCTCGCCTTAGCGGCTTAGTGGCAGTGGGCACAGGTTTTGTATTCGCACTTTTTGCTGTCTCTTCATTATTACTAGGTGGGGAATTTATTGTCAGCTTATATTCTACGGAGGCATCTGTAGTGGAGCTCGCAACAGGGTTAATAGTCATCGTTGCGCTTTTTCAATTATCCGATGATCTGCAGGTCATTGGTATGGGCGCACTGAGAGGCTACAAGGACACAAGAGCACCTTTCTTAATTGCCCTAATATGTTATTGGGTAGTGGGTTTCCCTGTTGCTTGGATGTTAGGATTCGGCTATTTCGAAGCCTTAGATTTAGGTGTGTACGGTTACTGGATTGGTATGGCCACGGGTTTAACCTGCGCCGCAATACTTCTGCTCTATCGATTTAATAGGGTGTCTCGGCGTGAGATAGTGGCGCATAAGTCGCTGCCTTCACAGCAGGCTCGCTGATGGAACTCTGGATAGGCTTAACTATTGCCGGTGCTTTTTTACAAAATTTACGCTCCTTGCTGCAAAAGCGCCTAACGGGTGAACTCTCTGTTAACGGCGCCGCCTATGTGCGTTTTGTTTATGCCATTCCTTTTGCTTGGATATATGTTGCCTATATCTGGGAAGGCCGTTTCCCCGATTTAAATTTTGCATTTTTGGCCTATGTAACGGTTGGCGCAATTATGCAGATCATTGCCACTTCAGCGCTGGTGGCAGCAGTAAGCGGCTCGCATTTCGCCGTGGGTACTGCCCTGAGTAAAACCGAGGCGGTGCAAGCTGCGCTTTTGGGCCTAATCATTTTGGGCGACGCGGTTTCTGGTTTGGCATTAACAGGTATTGCCGTGAGTTTGGTTGGCGTCTTCTTTTTGTCTGGCAGTATTCGCACCAGGGACTTTTTAAAGGGCGATGCCAGCGTTTGGTACGGAGTGTTAGCAGGCACCGCATTCGCGCTCTGTTCTGTGTGTTTTCGTGGCGCCAGTTTGGCTTTAAGTATTGATGCTGATACTGGCACGCAGATGAGTGGCGTACCAGCATTGGGTCTAGCTGAACGTGCTGGCTTTACTCTGGCAGTGACCCTGACCCTGCAAACGCTGCTGATGGGGGTGTATCTTGTTTTACGAGAACCCGCGCAAATAAGGAAGGTCATTAACAGCTGGCCCATTGCAGTGTGGGTAGGGTTAATTGGTAGCGTCAGTTCTATATGTTGGTTTACCGCTATGACCCTGCAAAATGCGGCCATTGTCAGAGCCTTAGGTCAGGTGGAATTGATGTTTACCCTGGTTACATCTGTTTTCCTTTTGCGTGAGCGTATTAGAATTCGCGAGATGTTAGGTATGTTATTACTGGTTTTAGGCATTCTTTTACTTATTTAAGCAGCTGGATGAGAGCGCCTAGTTTGAGAGGCTGAAAAGCTAGACAAAGAAGTTAACGCAATAGAGGGGCTGTCATGGAAGAGGTTTTAGTCAACAAGTTTACTACCCAGGCGGGCGGCGTGTGGGCCGAGGTGGTATTGAATCGGCCGCAGCGCAAAAATGCGATTACCGGGCCATTAGGCATTCGCCTAGCAGAAAGTATTAACATTTTAAACGCGGATGACCAAGTGCAGGCAATTATGCTTCGCGGTGAGGGCGGGGCTTTTTGTTCTGGCCTAGATCTGGGTGCATTTAACGCGACACCAGAGCCCGAGTGGCTGGCAGACTTCCAAACAATTTGGCGCAGTGCGCATAAAGCGTTGTTTCAATGCAACAAGCCTATTGTTGGCGCCATGCAAAGGTATGCCATAAATGGCGGAGCTGCGTTAGCCGTTGCCTGTGACTATTTGGTTGTGGGTGAGCAGTCTTATGTTCAAGTGGGCGAGGTGCAGATTGGTATGGCCGCGCCTTACAATCTTGCATGGTTAAATCTGCGCTACAGTGAGGCAGTGATCGCCGAGGTTGTACTGCTGGGAGATCGGCTTAACGGGTCCGATATGTTGCGTTTAGGCTTGGCTAATCAGAGCGTTAATGATGATCAAGTTCTCCAAACTGCCACTGCGATATGCGAGCGCTTTGCTGACTTCCCTAGGGGTGCGCCTGCAAAAATTAAGCAGGGTATGCGCGCGCGTTTAGGCCAGACAGCTGACGAATGGTTTGACCTGCACACCGCGGCAACAGCGGGCAAGCGTGTTAAACCGCAGTCAATGAAGTAGCGCAGCAGATTTTATCTAAACGCATAGGGCGATCTGAATATTCTGGGCGTGTATTGACTTCAAATGACTGACTGTAAACGATTGACTTTAAGAGGATGCGCAAAAGCGATTCTATCGGTTATGTACTGCCTCAACAGAACCTAGTGTGCCAGAGCCGTCAGGCATGGCGGCTGCGTCATATTGTTTGTTAAGATGATTGCATAACCAGATTTGCAAATCCTGCCACATAGATGAGATCTCCAGTTTTGCGGGGATCTTATCTACGGAGGGTAGTTTTAAAGTGACTGTTGGTATTTTTAAATCAACCCCAGAGTAGTTCCCCAAGGCGACGTTGCAAAAATTGGCGCCAGTGTAGATTTGGCCAAGGATCGCACCTTGTTGTGAATTCGCGGCCAGAATTTAGTCTTAAGAGGCTCTGAGCACGTTGCTGTGATCGCGGCGCAGCGTATCCCATTCCATTTTTAGCCAAGGCGTATAGTGGCCGGCATTGTCGACTAATGCTTTGGCCAGTTTGGCGGGGGAGACCCAGCGGCAAGCGCTGATTTCTTCGGTATTAAATACTGGTTCATCACTGGTTTGCGCCACATAAACAGAACATAGCTCGCGCTCGCTACCGGCCTCGCCAAATTTTGCTGAGTATTCAAACTTGTACACAAACTTCGCATCGACTGCGAGCCCCAGTTCTTGTTCGCTGCGACGTAGTACGGCATCAGCTATAGACTCTCCAGCCCTTGGGTGTGAGCAGCAGGAATTGGACCAATAGCCGCCCCATAAACGCTTATTCTTTGCGCGTTTTTGCAACAAAATTTGCCCTTTGCTGTTGAGGACGAAGAGAGAAAATGCTCTATGCAGTGTGCCCTCATCATTGTGGCAGGCGGCTTTATCAAGCTCGCCAATTGGCTGGTCTTCGCTGTCAACGAGGATGAGTAATTCTGCTTCGTCTGAAACGACTTCAGTTCTAGTTTCGATTTGTTCTGTCATGATTTTAATCAGTGAAGGTTTATTCGGCACACTATTGTTCAAATTTCTAGTGTAACGCTTACTTGCGCTTTCGCCTAAGATATCCGCCTCATTGGGAAGAGCTTTTAGCATGTGTCCCATTTTTGTAATTCATTCGAGTTTGAAATATGCCAGCTTCGCCAAAGCAAATGACCCTTAACCTGCCCGATGTTGATTTATGTGTATTTGAGTGGGGGGTGCCCGGCGGCCAGCAGGTGTTGCTGGTTCACGCTACCGGATTTCATGCGCGCTGCTGGGATCAAATTGTGGCTGGCCTGCCGGAAGATTGGCACATTTTTGCAGTGGATATGCGCGGACATGGGCGGTCAGGAAATGTGCCCCCTTACAAATGGCCCCAGTTCGGTAATGACCTACTCCATGTATGTGAAATGCTGGGTCTGAAGGACGCCATCGGTGTAGGGCACTCTATGGGGGGTCACTGTGTTGTGCATGCGTGCGGTCACCAGGCGAAACATTTCAAACACCTAGTGTTGGTTGATCCGGTTATTCTGTCTCCAGAGGCATTCAAGAACAGCACTCGGCATCAGTTTGACTCGGTGGATGATCATCCTGTAGCCCGTCGTCGCGGGCATTTTGCGACGGTTGCAGACATGCATGATCGCTACGCTGAGCGCGCACCCTACCTGACTTGGAAGCCTCAGGTGTTTGCTGATTATTGCGAACACGGCCTTATACCCGCTTCTTCAGGCGAAGGTTTAGAGCTGGCGTGTCCGCCTAAAGTAGAGGCGTCAGTTTATATGGCTGATTTTGACGAAAATTTATATTCTTTGATCCCAACAATTAAAATCCCAGTGGTTGTGCTGCGAGCGAAACCCAGAGATACCTCAAGCCAAGAGATGGATTTTTCAGCATCGCCTACTTGGCCAGAACTGGCGGACCAGTTTCAGCAGGGACAAGATGTTTTGTTGCCCGAGTTAACACACTTTATTGCGATGCAAGATCCTGGCTTGGTGGTGGATTTCATCAAAGCGGGTGCCGCTTTAAGTTAATTTGAGTGCGCCCCTACAGGCCATCTGCACGAGCTCAACGCTTTGGGCGCTTATGCCACGCATATAAATAAAAATAGTGCGATCGCCTCTGTATGCACGACAACTCAGGCTATGCTATATTTTTTTTCCTTTGGGAGAGGGAACGATGAAAATTAGTGTCGCAATGGCGTTTAATGAACACACGCCTGTTGGGTTCATTAAAGACGCCGTACAAATGGTGGAAGCCAAAGGCGTGCATGGCATTTGGGTGCCTGAGCATGTGTTGTTTTACCCAGACTATGCGTCTACCTACCCCTATGCAGAAGACGGTCGTATTCCCGGTAATCCGGAGGGGCTATTAGATCCCTTCACTGCACTGACCTTTATTGCCGCGCACACCGAGCGAGTGCGACTAGGCACCGGTATTTGTTTAGTACCTCAGCGGCAACCTGTGTATACGGCCAAAATGGTTGCTGACTTAGATTATCTGTCTGGTGGCCGGGTGGATTTTGGCGTGGGTATTGGTTGGCTAAAGGAAGAGTTCGACAGCTTGGGCATGGACTTTGCTACCAGAGCCTCTAGAACGGAAGAATATATTATGGTCATGCGCGCGCTGTGGTCTGAAGGCATTTCAGAGTTTTCGGGTAAAACCGTTGAGCTAGCGCCGTGTCACTTTAATCCTAAGCCCGTGCAAAAACCCTATCCACCGATTATTTTTGGTGGTGAGTCTGATCCTGCGTTAAGACGCGTCGCGCGTATTGGTGATGGTTGGTATGGGTATGATTTAACCCCTGAGGCGCTGGTAGAGCGCCTGCCAGGGTTGGATGCAGCTTTGGCTGCTAGCGGTCGCTCGCGGCGGGACATTCAGCTTATCGTCGGGCCAAATCGTCACCCGGTAAACCCAGAGACTATAGCGGCTTACGCCACAGCGGGTACTGATCAACTGGTAGTCCCGGTTTTTGCAGGATCTATAGAAAAACTCGCCGGTCGCTTAGATGTATTGATGTCTAATCAGACGTAGGGCGAGCATATTCGCCCTGTCTTGCTTCTAATGGTTTGATTTTCCCCAGAGCATTGCGTGGCAATACCCAGAGGTAATAGTCTAGGCTTCGTTTCATTTCTCAATTCATGGGACCGGACTATCATTATGACTGCGACACGCTTTTATTTGCCTCATCGAAAGATTTTTTTCACTTCAATTTTGGCTACGGTCGCCAAATCTCTGACGATCGCAGGAGTGCTCATCATGAGTTCTGTCACCGGCAACGCCCAAGTTAACCGCATAGATACCATCCGCCCAGATGCACCTAGCCTCGCTGCCTATGGCGACTACGACATTGGCGTGCGCACATTAACGTTTGTGGACGCTTCTCGCGTAGACGTGCTTAACACTCAGCGCGGTGCCGAGGCTGCGATCTATGAGCGTAGCTTAACAGTGGAAGTTTGGTATCCGTCGCTGCTCGCAACCGGTCAGTCCCGCGGTGGAGAATATAGAGCCATTACCCGCAACCCAGAGATCACAGCGACGCTTTCTGGTCAGGCTGTGCGCGATGGCGCCCCTGACAAAAGAGAAGGCGCGTTCCCGCTGGTTGTTATTTCTCACGGCTACCCGGGTAACCGTTATCTGCTGAGTCACCTGGGTGAGAATCTGGCGAGCAAGGGTTTTGTTGTGGTCTCTATTGATCATGCAGACAGTACCTATGACGACCTCCAGGCGTTCTCTAGCACGCTGTACAACCGTCCACTCGATCAGCGCTTCGTAATCGAGCGCATGGCTCAGTTGTCTATTGACGCAAGTAGCTTTCTTGCCGGCATGCTCGATGCGAACAATACGGGCGTTGTAGGTTATTCAATGGGCGGTTACGGACTGGTGAATAATCTCGGAGGTGGCTATAGCGACGCAATCGTTCCGTCCCTCATGGCGCCACCCAATGAGTTGCTAGCGCTGCATGCAGCGGCTAATCCGGAGTACAGAGATAACCTCGATTCGCGCATTAAAGCGGGCTTCGCCATTGCGCCATGGGGCATGGAACAAGGAGTCTGGCGCGAACAAGACTTAGCCGACATCGAGGTGCCAACGTTTTACCTCGCCGGCGACGCCGACACCGTTTCTGGCTATGAGAACGGGGTACGTGCAATCTATAAAGGGGCAGTTAACAGCGATCGCTATCTGCTCACTTATAAAAACGCGGGGCACAACGCAGGCGCCCCGAATCCGGTTCCGCGTGAAATACTCGATAGCGCAACGGGCGAAGGCGCAGATCACTACACAGATCCCGTATGGGATAACGTTCGCATGAACAACGTAATGGATCATTTCGCCACGGCTTATTTCACTTATCATCTAAAGGGTGATGCGTCGATGCTAGAGTTCTTAAACGTTTACCCCGACGGGGCAGAAGCGACTTATTCTGTGAAGGATGACGTGCCGGGTGAGGCGCATAACTATTGGCCCGGATTCGCAGAGGGTTCCGCTGTGGGTTTTAAGCTCGAGAAACTAGAGAGCGGCCAGCGCTAGGCGCGCCTGCTCTTAGACGAATTGGTTTACATCGGGAGGCGAATGAGAGGTTCAGACGAGCCTCCTTTAATACATTCGTGCTCCCATGGCGCCGTTTAAAGCTATTCCCGTAGCGCGCGTTGATACTCTTCAATGCGTTTTAGGTGACCATCTACGTTAGTTTCCCCAGCATTGTGGGTAGCCACGGCTAAGTGGGTACAGCCCATATTCTGCCATGCTTTGGCGTGTTTTACCCAACGGTCCGCATCGCCTCCCGCATACTGGGCCTGTGACTGTATGCCAAAACCATCAAAGCTCAGACCTGCCTCTTCACGTTGTGCCTTCATGTGGTCTAGACATGCTTGAGCTTTTTCATTTGCGCCCATTAACGGTATCCAGCCATCGCCTAGTCTAGCCGTACGATCAAGTAGTGCAGGCGCAGATCCACCAAACCAAACTGGAATTGGCTTGCTCGGACGTGGGTTGATGCTGGCCTTATCAATACGGTGATATTCGCCGGTGTAGTCTATTGAGTCCTCGCTCCACAGCTTGCGCATGACTTCCACTTGCTCTGCTTGACGACGCCCGCGATTGTTAAATGTCTCGTTAAGGCCGGTGTATTCCACTTGGTTCCAGCCCACGCCTACGCCTAGGCGGAACCGGTTGTTTGACAGCAATGCGACTTGCGCCGCTTGCTTGGCTACTAATACGGTTTGTCTTTGGGGCAGAATCATAACCGTGGTGATCATTTCCAGCTTTTCTGTCACAGCGGCGATAAAGGCGAAGGTGGTGAGAGGTTCGTGAAAGGCCACATCTTTGTCGTAGGGCCCACGAAAACCGCCTTCTCTGTCTGGATCTGCGCCTAACACATGGTCGTAAATCAGCAGGTGACTGATGCCCAATGCTTCTACACCTTGGGCGTATGCTTTGATCGCGCTGGGGTCCGTACCTATCTCATTGTGGGGAAATACAGCCCCGACTTGCATGTTTTTCAGATCCATCTGTCGCTTCCTCTCCTTTAAGGCCTAAAAGGCTATCCTTTTCCTAATCAAGTTGACAGCATCCTGCGGCCAAAATAGGTACTATAAGCGCCGAATTTAAGCCATAGAATATCTATACATGTCTGAGTCATCTGATAGCGCCCAATTTTCCTTTGTTGAGATGGAACACGACATTCTCAAGTTTTGGGAAGATACCGGGGCATTTCAAAAATCCTTAAACAACACCAAGGGTAAGCAGCCGTATATTTTTTACGACGGGCCTCCGTTTGCTACCGGTTTGCCGCACCACGGTCACCTTGTCGCCAGTACGATAAAAGATATTGTGCCGCGTTACTGGACCATGAAAGGCCGCTACGTTATGCGACGTTTTGGTTGGGACTGTCATGGCTTGCCAATTGAACATGAGATTGATAAACAGCTGGGTTTGTCTGCGCAAGAGGCGGTAGAAAAGCTCGGTGTGGCAGGTTACAACGACGAGTGCCGTGGCATTGTGCAAAGATATGTAGGCGAGTGGCGTAACACCATTACGCGCATTGGCCGCTGGATTGATTTTGATAACGACTACAAGACCATGGACGTTTGGTACATGGAATCGCTGTGGTGGGTGTTCAAGCAACTTTGGGATAAAGGGCTTATCTACCAAGGCGTGAAGGTCATGCCTATTTCTACTGCGCTCGGTACGCCGCTGGCTAACTTCGAGGCTACGTCTAATTACCAGGATGTTCAGGATCCTGCGGTGACAGTATTGCTGAAGTTACTGGACGAAGACGCACACCTAGCTATTTGGACAACAACGCCATGGACGTTGCCGTCTAATCTGGCGGTTTGCGTAGGTGCAGATATTGAATATTCGCTGGTTGTTGACCCTGAGTCTGGAGAAAAGATTTATTTGGCCACAGAGCGCTTGTCTCACTACCAGGGCGACAGTGAATTTGAGGTTGTAAAAACCGTTACTGGCTCTGAGCTAGTGGGTATGAAATACGCGCCTATTTTCGATTACTTTAAAGATATGCAGGACCAAGGTGGTTTTGTTGTGGTCAGTGATGGCTATGTCAGTACAGAAAGTGGCACAGGACTTGTGCATCAGGCGCCGGCATTTGGTGAGGATGATAACCGTGTGCTCCGTGCCCATGGCATTGAGGCCTTTGTTTGTCCGGTGACCATTCACGGTGAGTTTACGGATGAAGTGCCGGAGTTTGCTGGGCAGCACGTTAAGGCTGCTGATAAAGAAATAATCAACAAGCTGAAGGCTCAGGGTGTGCTTTATCGCCAGGAAGTTATTCAGCACAGCTATCCTTATTGCTATCGTTCAGATACCCCTTTGATCTATAGAGCCATTCCATCTTGGTATGTGAAAGTTACCGCTATTAAAGACAAGTTGCTCAAGGCTAACGAGCAAATTAACTGGGTGCCGGGCCATATTAAGGACGGTCGTTTTGGTAACTGGTTGGAAGGTTCTATTGATTGGTCTATTTCGCGGAATCGCGTTTGGGGTACGCCGCTACCCGTGTGGATTAATGATGTTACGGAAAATGCCTTATGCATTGGTTCTATTGAAGAGCTAGAGCAATATTCTGGTGTCAAGGTAGATGACCTACACCGTGAGCATGTAGATGGCCTGACCTTCAGCATTGAAGGTGAGCAAGGCACTTACCGACGTATTGAAGAAGTTTTAGATTGTTGGTTTGAGTCGGGCTCAATGCCCTACGCACAATTACACTATCCGTTTGAAAATAAAGAAGTCTTTGAAGCTGGTTTCCCTGCGGAGTTTATTGCGGAAGGTCTAGATCAAACGCGCGGATGGTTCTATACCTTAACGGTATTAGCGGCTGCGCTGTATGATAAACCAGCGTTTAGAAACGTTATTGTTAACGGCATGGTAATGGCTGAAGACGGCAAAAAGATGTCTAAGAGCTTGCGTAACTACACACCGCCAGATGATTTGATGGAAGCGTACGGCGCAGATGCGTTGCGCTTGTATTGTATCAACTCTGGCCTGGTGCGGGGTGAAGAACAACGTTTTGCTGATGTCGGTGTAAGAGACATGGTGCGCCGTGCTTTGTTGCCCTGGTATAACGCATTTTCTTTCTTGCGTACTTACGCTGCCATTGATGGGTGGTCGCCAGATAAAGGCCTACATTTTGGCGATAACGTTTTAGATCAATGGGTGCAGTCGCGACTACAAACTTTGAAAAGCAATGTCGCCAAAGAAATGGAGGGCTATAAGCTCTACAACGTTGTGCCTCAGTTGTTTGCGTTCATTGAAGATTTGACCAACTGGTATATTCGTTTAAACCGTGGTCGTTTCTGGGGTGAGGAAATCACCGGCGACAAAATTGCCGCCTACAGCACGCTTTATGAAGTGTTGCTGGAGCTTGCTCAAGTGATGGCACCATTCACACCTTTTATTTCAGAACACTTATTCCAATCTCTCGAGCGTTTGGCTGGCCGTGCACCGAGCCCTGAGTCGGTACATTTGTGTGACTACCCGATGGCCGATGAGCAAAAAGTTAAGCCGGCGCTTGAGGTTGCAGTGGACCGCATGCAGCAGGTGATTTTACTGGGTCGACAAAAACGTGAAGAAGTTAAGATTGGGCTGCGCACGCCGTTGGCAAGTCTAACTATTATTAACCGTGATAAAGCATTGTTAGATGATATGCGCTTACTTGAGAGTTATGTTCGCGAAGAACTTAACGTTCAGGAAGTTCACTACTCTGCTAACGAGTCTGAATATATTGAGTTGCAGGCCAAAGCGAACTTTCCGTTGCTGGGAAAGCGCCTGGGTAAGCGTATGAAGACTTTCGCTGCGCAAATTAGTGCGCTCTCGCCTGACGATATATCAAGGCTGCAAAGTCAAGGTAGTATAAGCTTGGAGGCCAATGGCGATGCTGAAGTTTTTAGCGATGAAGAAATCCAAGTTCAACAACAAGCTAAGCCAGGTACTAACACCGTATCAAATAGTCAAATCAGTGTAGATTTAGATTGCTCTTTGACCCCACAGTTGGTCCGTGGCGGCTATGCGCGTGAAGTGGTTAACCGCATTCAGCGTGGCAGAAAAGACAGCGGCTTTGCAGTGACGGATCGCATTACGGTGATCTATTTTGCTGAAGGCGATTTGGCTCAGGCCATTGAAGAGCATCAAGATTATATTATGCGCGAAACATTGTGCCTAGATTTTCAAAAGGCTTGGGTGGCACAGCCTAACGTTGTCGAGATTGATGGCGCCGCAATGAGTTATGAGATGAAGCAAGTGAGCACCATTTGAATGGGTAATCTTGGATTGGGTGAGTGTCGGGTGAATATGACTGATAAAAGAACTGCGGAAGTAGTGTGAAATATACTTTTCAGCCAGCGCGGGCGGACAACTGTATCAATCATGTGGGCAGTTACCGCCGTCGACTTCCTGTCAGTATTGAACGTATGTACGAAAACACATTGGACTGGGCGCACTTACCCCACCTTCATGAAAGTAGTTTTGCTGAGATTCACTGTTTGCATTCTGGCGCATCGGGCTGGCGCGCCGAAGTAGGTAATGTCGGTTCTAATACTTCCTCTAATAGTGTTATCGAACTGAAGTTAGATCGACAGGCGCGCCGGTGGATTACTCGGAACTTAGAAGGATCCAACAAGGGTGCAGAAATTTGGACTCATGTGTTTGTGGAAGGCGAAAATATTCTGGATATTGTCGTCGACTTTTATGTTCCAGATGTTGCGCCTGAAGCGAAAGAGAAAGTAGGTCTAGCCTATGCCAAGGCCTATGAGCAGCTTTACGACGAAGACGTGTCGATGATGGTTGAGCGGCAGCAGCAAATAGATCGTCGTGTTGAATGGTTTGACCGGTCGGAGACTTTAACTTTAAGCTCCGCTAAAGAACTGCGATTGCCGGCGGTGGTGACTTTGTCTCAGCGTAACTTCGTTGTGAATCAGATTGAGGGTGAATGGATCGCCTATTCGGCTCAATGTCCTCACCAAATGGGACCGTTAATTGATTCGCCCATTGTGCAGGATGAAGTACGTTGCCCATGGCACGGCTTTACTTTTAATGTGCGTACCGGTGAGTGCACTAGTGGTGGAGTGTGCCGGCTCACAGAAGCCCCGTTGGTGGTTCATGAGGCAAACGACACCCTTGTCTTGAAATGGGCGGGTACTTAGCTAGCAAAGGCAGTTTACAGCGTGAATTACGCAGTTATGTAGAGGTCGAGTTAGCAAAAAGTTCTAAAGCTAGCCGCCCGCTATTAATCTCTCCATTCTTATCCTGCGCCTTCAGCAGCCTCAGTTGCCTTGATAGTCCCCTGGCTGCTTACTGAAGTAAGCGGCGATCGCAGTTTGTCTGTCTTCAGTTGCTGCGCTGAGTAAATTCTGGTCAGTGTCCATATGCATGATCGCGTGGTTCAGTGCGTTAGCAAGCTGATTGGTCGACTGCTTAATCATTTGTGCCGGAACTGGTGGCTTGTCCGCATAAAAGTCCGCCATTTTCTTTGCAGCACGCACAAGTTCATTGGTTTCAACTAATTCGTCCAATATGCCCCAGTCTAATAACTGCTCTGCATATAAGCGTTCGGCACCTACGACAAGTCTTTTTGCTCTAGCCGGCCCTACTAAGTTGAGAAGCAACGGCAAACTCTTCCACATCAAATTAATACCCAGATCAATTTCCGGGTACTGCATAAAGCAGTCGCTAGCACCCACTCTAAAATCGCATGCTGTCGTAACGCAGGCGCCACCGCCCATTGCGGCGCCATGCCAAGCTGCAATAGTTATTTGGTCTATCGCTAAAATGGCTTCTATGGCTCGTTCACCCATGCGTGCGCGCCTGCGCGCTTGTACTAGTGGTAATGGCGGATCTTGTTTAGGTTCAGTCAGGTCTGCGCCGGAGGAGAAATGATTGCCGTTACCATTGAAGATCACGACTCTGGTCTCGGCGTCATCGCGAAACCCAAGCGCCGCAGTTTCTATTTCTGCCAAGTGGTCGTGACTAAGCGCATTAGCTTTGTCCGGTCTGTTTAGGGTCACCCAGGTTACGAGGCCTTCTCGTAAAATTGTGATGTGCTGAAATACAGGGTTGCTGTGTTGAATATTTTCCATTTGGAGATACTAGCGGAAGTCAAAAGAAAGGCATAAAAAAAGCGGAGGACTTTGCGGTCCTCCGCTTTGCAAAGGGAGGCATCCGAAGAGGGGAGGGGAGAGGAGTATCGGATGCCTCACTAGCTTGGTAGATACTACTACCAACTGGTTAGTATGTTACCTAGGGTTACATAAAAGTGCAACCATAAGTAACGAATATATTTTGGGTTTGAAATGGAGCGATTTGTATAGCGGTATACATCGTTAAGTGTGTTGAAGAGCATTCGCTGGTAAACGGTAGAGCTTGGCTGGAAGCAGTTTGTGTGTAGTTAGTAACTTCGTCAAAAAATTTTTTGCCGAAAAAAAGCGGAGGACTTCGCAGTCCTCCGTTTTCGAAGGGGAGAGACACCCGAAGAAGGGAGGGGAGAGGAGTTTCGGGTGTCTCTACTAGTAGTTGGCAGTTACTGCTGACAACTGTTATAAAGGTTACTTAAGGTAACGTTTTTGCGCAATAACAAGTTTTGCAACACTTCGTTGTGTTTATGCAGTGGCATTTTTGCGATTATTCGACGAGATAGTTTTCTTGGAAGCTAATGAAATAGGCGTTTACTCATCATTGATTTGCCATCTCAACATCTTTGGGTTGTCATTCGAGCGAGGCACACGCTCCTCCGCAATGTAGCCGCGAAAAGGGCGTTATTGTCTATTTGGACTGCTTGTTTGGCTAGCTGTCGCTGGATTAAGGGTGTTTTGCGCGCTGGTTGGTCGTGGCTGGTGGGCGAACATACGCCAGTAGTAAGAGCGAAACTTTTTTCTAGCCAATAAAGAAGCGGAGGACTTTGCAGTCCTCCGCTCTGAATAGGGAGAGTCATCCGAAGAGGGGAGGGGGGAGGAATTCCGGATGTCTCTCTAAAATTCGGTTCGTATTGCCACCGAATGTGATGAAGGTTACGCGAGGTAACAAATAATGCAACTCAAAGTAACGCAACACGGCGTTGCGTAAATGCAGCACTCTAGCATTATGCGCGCTGCTCCAGCACACTAGGGGTCTAAGTGTGGGTTGGGGTCTAAGTTTTTGCCCCTAGTTCGGATTTTCTCTTGGGCCTAAAATAGAGCTTGCAGGCGAAAAGAACGCGCCCGCGGTAGCTAGGGTAATTATTTTTCAATGAGGTGTTCTTTTGGATTGGGATGACTACAAATATTTTACGGCCCTCTCTTCCACGCTCTCTGTCCGGGCAGCCGCAGATTCTTTGGGTGTAAATGCGTCCACTGTAAGCCGCAGGCTAGATTTATTTGAACGCCGGCTTGGCGTTAGTCTATTTACGCGCTCGTCAAGGGGGTTAGTGATTACCCCGGAAGGCGCTGAGGTGGTTGCGCGTGTTGAGTCAGTCGCCAAAGATCTTGGTGATATAGAAGGCCACTTGATTGGCCGCGATAAAAAATTATCTGGCGTCGTGCGAGTCATCATTCCTGAAGTGCTGGCATTAAGTTTATTGATACAAGAACTACCCCGGTTTCAAAAGAGTTACCCAGATATCGAATTGCATATATTGCCTAGCCACCAGGGCTTAGATGTTGGGCGCCGCGAAGCGGACATAACTATGCAGGTAACCAATAGCCCCGCCGAAACTTTAGTCGGTAGGGTTTTGGCGCCCACAGCTGTGGCGCCTTACGGCACAAAGTCGTTAATTGCCCGGCTGGAAAAAAGTAATGGTGCTCTAGATCATAGCAAGTTGCCTTGGGTAGACTGGCTGGGGGACAGTGAAATATCTCAAACCTGCAGAGATCTGCTAAAAACTCATGTGCCCGATATGCCAGTGAGTATCAGTACCCACAGTTTGTTGTTACACCTTGAGGCAGCGCGAAAGGGCCTAGGTCTGGCATTTCTTCCCTGCATTTTGGCCGAGTCAGACAAAACCTTGCAGCGCATAGAAACAATACAACCAGTGTTAGGGCCACCTATGTGGATGTTGGTGCACCCAGATTTACGTCACACTCTGCGCGTTACTGTTTTTATTGAGTTTGTGCGAGACGTGTTCTCGCGACGCAGCCATGAATTGCTAGGCTCCGGCATGGCAGATTTAACCAACGACTAAACTTCTTCAACACGCTTTGCCGCCATCTTAGTAATTTACCAGTTTAAGTGGTCGGCTAATTTATGCCTTTGAGTTGATAACTTTAAGCACACTTTTACTCCCCTGTGAGAACCTCCCAAGTTAATTGCTATTGAAGGCTCTCCATAATGATCAAAAACCATCTCGCTGACACATATATCAATTTGTTGAAATCTAGCTTAATAAATCTGACTTATGTTGAAACTGAAGCTAAGTTGCTCTTTACTTCCTTTGCGATGCTGAAAAAAAGTGAACTTAAATTTGATCAATTTTTGGCCCCAGCCAAGACATGAGCAATATTTTAGATGCATTACAGCGGGTAAAACAAAGTAGCGACACCATGAGTATGCAGGTGCGAACCCCGCAAGGAGACCTTAAACCTGTGAGTGGATTACGAAATATCACTGAGCTATCGCACACCATGATTGGCGAAAAACGGCTAAATAATATTCGCTTTGCCATGGAGACTTTACTTGATGAGGGCATCGGCGGAGATTTTGTAGAAACCGAAATTTGGCGAGGCGGCGCATGCATATTCATGCGGGGTATCTTGAAGGCTTACGATGTGCAGGATCGGACCGCTTGGGCTGCAGACTCTTTTGAGGGTGTTCCAGCGCCATCTATGGCTCAAGATGCGAACTTTGATATAAGCAAATCAGTTCTCCCTGTTTTGGCCGTGCCTATCGAGGAAGTCAAAGAACTGTTTCAACGCTATGGCTTATTGGATGACCAGATTGAGTTTTTGCAAGGTTGGTTTAAAGACACGCTTGGACAAGCCCCAATTGAGAAGATTGCGATGTTACGTTTGGACGGCGATTTGTACGAGTCGACGATGGACGAGCTTGCCCCACTTTACGATAAGGTCTAGACCGGTGGATTTGTGATAGTCGATGACTACGAGTCCTGCCCCCCCTGTAAAGCTGCGATAAGCGATTTTCGCAAGCAACATAATATTCAAGGCGCGTTAGTAGAAATTGATAGGCATAGTGTTTATTGGAGAAAAACTTAAGCCGAAAAATGTTATGAAATAGAGGCTCGTCTATGTCTAGATTGAAATGGAGGGCCTGCCTCATTAGCCAAAAAAAGCTATTCTTAGCCCTGCGTGTAGTCACTGACGAAGTTCTGTCCCTAAGTTTGTTTACATAAAAATAGTCGAGATTACAACAGCTTTAACTGACATCAAGCCAGATATTTTGCCCCGTTACTGACTGTCGCGGTGGGGTAACATATGCGTGTGGTCGTGACGCGGAAGTGGTGCGTGTGCGGCTGATTTTCTGCCTCTAACCTTCTAAACAAAAACCAAACTTAGGACCCTAAATGCCTTCTGATTCTGCCTCACTCTCTGCTACCTCCCAGAATTTTTTTTCCCAACGCCTCAGATTGCATTATGTTGAATGGGGTTCTAGAGATAACCCAACCATAGTGTTGGTTCACGGCATTCATGACCACTGTCGAACTTGGGACGATATGGTGGAACGCTTCAGAGATTATGCGGAGGATTATCATATTGTGGCACCAGATCTTCGCGGCCATGGTGACTCTGAATGGGTAAAGGGTTCTGGCTATCAGTATCTTGATTACGTTTACGATCTATATCAGCTAATAGACCAGAACGATTTTGGCCCAGTGGTATTGGTGGGGCACAGCCTTGGCGGTGCAATAGTGGCGCTGTTTGCCGGTGTTTATCCGGAGATGGTGTCTAAGCTAATTGTCATTGAAGGTATTGGCCTTTGGTCCCTTAGCAAGCCGCCGCAAACTGCAGTGGAAAAGATACGAGAATGGTCTGAGGCGACGCGCGCCCTCGCTGGCCGTACGCCTAAGCGTTATGAGAACCTCGAGCAGGCGTATCAGCGTATGCAGCACGCTAATCCACAGCTGTCTAAAGAGAAGGCCTTCCACTTAACCCTGCACGGTGCGATTCAGCAGGAAGATGGCAGATTTAGTTGGAAGTACGACAACTATACTTACAATTTCAGCGCTATGGGCCTGTCTACTGATGAGACCATTTCGCTTTGGCAAAACATTAGTTGTCCGGTACTGCTAATAAATGCATCCGAAGGTCTGGAATGGCGAACAGGGCAAAATGGTACGTTAGAACACTTTACGAATGTTCAACTTCTTGATGTCGGCGATGCCGGGCATTGGACCTATCATGATCAACCCGTGGTTGTATCGACCATGATGCAAGAGTTTATTGAAGGCACAGTGTTAGCTAACGGGTGAGCCTGCACTGATTTTGCGCTGAGTAGATTTATGCTGGCGCTAGGCCCCTTATTTGCCGCTCAGCTTGACCAGCGAGTTATTGGTTGAGTGAGAAGGGAGTTTTAGCTCTCACTCACTTGTTTAGTTTGGAGATATTCTAAAACCTCTTTTCTACCCCCTCGAAAAGCTACGCGTTCTGCTTTTTGACTCAGCTGAAAATCATACATTGGGTCGTAGTATTCAGTGAGAAGGTAGCTTATCCAACTTTCATGGCTACCTTGTCCTGTAAATGCCTGATTTAGACGGGTCTCCATTTCACTCAGCCTTAGTCCTCCCAGACGGCGTTTAATGCGCTGCAAAGCCGCTAGATAGTTCTGCTGAATCTGCTCAGGGGGTACGTCCATTGCCTCGGCCTCCAACAATGCATCGGTAACGTACTCTTTCTTAATGTGGGCCACTCGTTCATCAAGGCTGATCTCTACCAATGCGATAGAGGCAGTCTGCATGTGTTCGCTCCACACTTGGGGCAAACCAACACTGCCGATGGCTCTGCTCTCATCTTCCACCACAAGGTCAGTATATTTGTGGTTAAGATAGTCAATGGCTAAGCTATTTTCGAAGGTCACAGGCGTGGGTTGAGGCGTCAGCCGGCGACCGAATGCAGAACCTCTGTGGTTTGCACGCCCTTCAAGGTCAATACTATTAGCCAGCTGATTAATGATGACCGTTTTAGCGGAGCCGGTCCGTCCGCTTAGTAACCACCAGTTTTTTTTCGGGTGGTTCAAGACGTCAATACATACTTGTCGCAGTGCTTGGAATCCGCCGACAACCTTTTTCTGGGTTGCTCCGGCTTCTTCAAGCCAAGCTTGCGCAAGCGTAGACCTCTGACCGCCGCGCCAGCACATGATTTGGGCATGGGGATTATCGCCGCACGCTGCTAGCCATTTGGTTATGCGTTCGCTCTTGGTCGCACCGCTAACCAGTTTATGTCCTACACGGACCGCGGCTTCGTTACCCTGTTGCTTGTAGACTATTCCTATTCTGTGGCGTTCTTCGTCGGTCAGAATGGGTAGATTGATACTGTTGGGTATCTGGCCCAGTTTAAATTCTATGGGTGCGCGAACATCAATTAGCGGTGTCTGGTTTCGTACCAGATCTAAGTTTTCTGCTCTAGACATTTAAGGCGTTTGTTCGATTATTGCTTGGCCTGCCATAAATTTAGCAAGATGATCGTTGAGTATTTTGAGAATGTCTTCGCGATTCTGGGCAGATGCTGAGGCTATAGCCAGCTTTTGTAGTGAAACCGCTTTAGAAAAATCTCCATTAGCAGCGTAGGTGTTAGCCCAGGTATCTAGGTACTCAGGGTGGGTGCTGGCTTGGGGGTTTTTCTGCATAAGCGCATCCATAATTTTTTGTGCGTAGCGGCTGCGTTGCAGCGGTTTGTCTTGTGTGGATGCTAATGTCCAAGCCACCTCGTTAATCACGTCCGCGGCTTCGTGATGGCTGGCTTGAGCAACTCGAACAGCTTTTTTGTACCAAGAAACAGCCTGCCTAACGGACTTTTTGGAGCCAATTCCAAGGGCGTTGAGGTTACCCAAAGCAACCATTGCTTTGGCGTTGTCCTGCTCTGCCAGCTCAGTGAGTAAAGGCACCAACTGCTCATGGGGTTCTAGTTGATTGAAAGAGGTTAAAAACCGAGCGTAGTTTATGACCGCTGTGGGGTTTTTTAACTGGGCTGCCGCTGCAAAGTATTCGTTAGCTTTTGCCTCATCGCGCTCTAATAACTTTCCAGAAGCATTTTGGTAGGCAAGAAATAGGTAAGCTTTAGCGCTACCTAGGGCGCCTGCACGCTCCATAAGCTCTCTCCCCTCTGGAATATTGCGCTGCAGAGGCGGCTGGTTTGAGGTGCTCTCAATATAAAGCCGGCCTAACGTATACATGGACTCAACAGAACCTAAAGCAATTGCCTGTTGATGATTTTTTAAAGAGAGAAGGGTGAATTCTTCTGTAGTTGCTTTTGGCAGGTCCAATGGTGCATCTAAATTCCGACCTCTTTGTTCATTGTCTGTAACGTCAGCCAAATATCCATAGATTCTAGCCAACAGGGTATGAGCGAGCATGTTGCCATTGCGCGCTGACAGCTCCAGCCAGCCAATTGCGGAATCATAGCGTTGTTGCTTAGCGAGATACGTGCCAATAGATGCCTGAGCAGCTGAGTCTTCCTCCTCGGCAAAAAGGCGCAGTACAGGCCACGGACTGCCCGCATCTTCATCTGCGTTTAGTTGGCTTAATGGCTCAAGCAGATCGGATAAGTCAAACACACTGGTTGCTAGTGGGCTGTTCGAGTGTGCTCTGGTTAGGGTTAGCAAGCCTAACGGGTGGGCTTGAGTGGTTTGGTAAATTTCGCCAACTATTTTTTGCTTTTGCAGCATTGCGAAGATGGCTGCATCGTTCTTAGTCGTTATCCTGTAGGGCCGTTCTTGGCTACCTTTACCAGATTGCAGTAGGGCCGCGTATAGGTGATTGAGCTTATTGCCGTGAGTGATTATTCCCTCAGTGGTTTCAACGTGTTGGTAGAATTTTTTTAGCACGTAGTGGCCGGTCAAACTGCCTGGGCGTAGTTCAATAATTGCCGCGCCAATGGCTCCTAACCTTAGTGGCTGATCATTGAGTAGTTGTAGTGCTTGGCGCTCAAAAGCTAACACGGAAGGTAGTTTTTCGGCTAAATCAGCGTTCGCAAGAAAGTCACTGCGTTCAGTTATAGCCTCTTTGATCTCTGCTTTGGTGCTTGCTTTGATGTTAGCCGTGCCGGATGTCGGGCTAGATGAAGGCGCAGTGTTTTGGCAGCCCATAATCACTAGGGCGAGGGCGAGTATAAAATATTTCAACATGACGCCGTTATAACATTGTCTTGGCACTGAAGGAACACAGAAGGGACAATGAAGGAACAAAGATGGGCCTAGACTAAATAGGGCTAAACAAACCTGAATAAGACGCAATAAAGAAGAAGCAAAGAAGAAGTAAAATGCTGACAAAATCGCTGATGACCACTTTGCGCAGAATGAGAGCTCCTCAGTATAGTCAGGCGAAACTCATTGTGAGTTTAAGAGTGTGAGTTGAAGAGTATGAGTGGAAGAATATGAGCAAGACTTTATAAGTAGGATAATAGATGATTGTTAGTGATGCGAGTTGAGAGTTTTGGATCTCTCAGGCTACACTCGGGCTTCTATAGTTTAAAAGCGAGAAATCAGTTATGGCACTTGGCGCAAAATTAGAACTCCCCAGCCCTGATTTGGCTCTTTCAGGTCGAGATTTAAGCATCCCTGTACCTGACGGGCATTTTGTTCATGGTCAGCCCTTAGTGGGACCATTTCCCGCCCATTTAAAACAAGTTCAATTCGCTATGGGTTGTTTCTGGGGAGCGGAACGACGCATGTGGCAGATGCCAGGCGTGTTTACTACCGCGGTTGGCTATTCAGGTGGATATACGCCCAATCCGTCATATGAGGAAGTATGTAGTGGCGGTACAGGCCACACTGAAGCGGTTCTTGTTGTATATGACGAACATCAAGTGGCGTTTGAACAATTGTTGAAATTGTTCTGGGAGAGTCATAACCCAACCGAAGGCATGCGCCAGGGTAACGATACAGGGACGCAATATCGCTCCGCTATCTATACCTATGACGACGAGCAATTGGAGATAGCGCTGAATAGCAAAGCGCTTTTTCAGCAGGCTCTTATATCTGTGGGTTATGGAGAAATCACAACAGAGGTTAGCGCTGCTGAAGCATTTTACTACGCAGAGCACTACCACCAGCAGTACCTAGCCAAGGTGCCTAATGGATATTGTGGTTTAGCAGGAACCGGTGTTAGTTGTGACATCGCGCCGATAGCGACGATGGGTGCATAAGCCGAATTACTTATATCGTTAGATTTTGCGGTGGCTGTTAGCCCACCGTAGTCTTGGCCTTGCCACATCGGGTGCATATTTTCGTACTCACCAACCGACCTTGTTTTACATCAAACTGCTTTTTCTCATCGTTCTGCCATTTATGAAAACCACTGGAGCAGAGTGTTTTGCCCTTGGCCTTGTCCTGCGCTTTGGCTTTACGAAATTGACTGATGTCGGTTGGTTGGGTCATTGACCTAGTTTACTGTAAGAGACCCCCGTTTTTACGTCTATTTTCCCTTATGTTGGCGCTCTTGGGTTGGTTATGGGCGCTACACTGAACATCTTGGTGACCGTTGTCAGGATAAATTTGGAGGCGTCATGTCAGCTACGTCGGAAAGAACTCGGGTGCGCAGAAATGCGCTTCGAGCGGAATACGATCAACAGGCCATTTTAGAAGCTCTGCAGTCGTATAGTCTATGCACTGTGGCTTATGTGGTTGCTGGTCAGGTCGCGCCCAGAATTATTCCTCAGCTGTATTTTGTTAAAGATAATTTTCTTTATCTTCATGGAAACTGCCAAAGCGCACTGTTAAACCACCTGCTCGATGGGGGTGAAGTGGCCGTGTCCGTCTTACTCGTTGACGGCATTGTGGTGGCACGCAGTGGTTTCCACTGCTCAATGAATTACCGCTCAGTGAGTCTTTTCGGTGCTGGGCAGTCGGTTGAAGGCGGGGCGAAGGCTTAAGCCTTGGATCTATTTGTGGAGGCTTTAATACCCGGTCATAACGAATATGCCTGACCGCCCACCAGTGCCGAAAACGCCGCCACGTCGGTAGTGCGTATTCCTCTGGGTGAAATGTCGGAAAAAATGCGCGTTGGCGACCCCGGTGATACTACAGAAGATTTGGCGCGAGACACTTTGGCAGGTACCATCTCCGCCGGTTATTTAACGGGCGAACCTGTGCCCAGCAAAGACCGTAAAGAAAGCATCTTGGTTCCCGATTATATTAAGAATGTGGAATTCGGCGGTTAGGCGCTTCTGCTCCGTCAATTTATTACATAAGGTCAGTAGCAGTGTTTGGAAAAATTTTATTTGTTGTTTTGTCACGAGGTGAGTTTTGAGTCGGGTTGGTGTTGGCGTAGATTTTGGTACCAGCAATTCTGCTGCGGCTATTTTTGATGGTGAGACCGTGCGCCTTGTGCAACTGGAGACCCATGACTCAATTGTGCCTTCTGCAACCTATATCGACCGTGCGCTCACCGCAAAAACCGGTCAGCTGGCCGTGGAGCAGTATATCGCCGATAACACGGGCAGAACGGTAGAGCTGATTCCTGAGGTAGTGGGCGAAACCAGCCAGTTTGTCGACGAAGGCGGCGGGGAGGAAATTTCCGAAGTACAAACCTCTACGCAAAAAATCTACGGCGCGCCGGTGACTGACAGCAGTCTGCAAGGTCGTTTGTTTCGCGGCACGAAGCGCTTATTGGGCGATGAGGAAGTCCGCCGGCTAATGGTATTTGACCATCCGTTTAGGTTGGTAGCGCTCATCACACCGCTGCTGCTGCGTATTCGCAAGTCTATTGAGGCCGATATTGGCGGTTTTGCTAACGCGCACCTCGGCCATCCGGTGAATTTTGAAGGCAGGGATAAATTTTCTAATCAGCTGGCCATGAGTCGTCTTGGCGAAGCTTTCGGGTATGCTGGCGTTACCCAACGTAGTTTTTATCCCGAGCCAATCGCCGCAAGCGTGAGCTTTTTGCATGCCAACCCTGATGCTCAGGGCGAAACAGTACTGTCTTTAGACTTTGGTGGTGGCACATTAGATTTTTGTTTGCTGCGTCGCCGGGGCCAAGATTTTGACGTTATCGCTACCCACGGTATTGGTTTGGGTGGCGACCATTTGGATCAGATTTTGTTCCGCCAATTACTTTTTCCGCACCTTGGTAAAGGCGAGATGTGGAAGCGCAGGGGTTACGACCGTGATATCGAGACGCGGTTTCCCTTTGAAGAGTTTGAAGACCTCCTCGTTAATTGGGCAGTCACCTATACGCTCAATCAAAACAAATTCACTACGCCAGTGATGGAGCGTATCGCCGCTGGTGGACCCAACACCATTAAATTTGAACGCCTACGCGACATCATTAAGCACAACTTAAGCTATCTGCTGTTTACCCGTATTCGTACACTCAAGGCAGATTTGTCGCGTTTCGAAATAGCACGGTTAGATGTGCCAGAGATTGATTTGGAGATCGAACTGTCTCGCCGCGAATTTGAAGACATGATCAGTGAACCGCTGCTGCGGGTGGCCGAGGCATTGGACGTTACCGTTGCCAAAGCCGGTCTGCGCAACGATCAGGTAGACATCGTGCTGCGTACGGGGGGGTCCAGCTTAATTCCTGCGGTGCGCAATTTGCTAGAAGATCGCTTTCCGGGGCGTGTGGTTGATCACGATCCATTTACCAGTGTGGCAGCTGGCCTTGCCATTGCTAATTATCGGGGCCTGAGTTTTACGCCATAAGCCATACTTTAAGTCATAGTAGACAAGCCGCAGATTTAACATCTGCGGTATTTCGTATCCAACTTAGCGGTGCGAGGGACGTGACAGTTTTCTGTTAACAGGATTTAATTATGCGCTTACGCCAAGAAGGTCACCCATTTATTGAGGTTATTCAGACTTATTATCAAGGCTGCAATAGCCAAGATTTTGCCTTGATGATGTCTACTTTCGCGCCAGATATTGTTCATTACTTTGTCGATCATAGCGCTGTTGTTGGGGCTGAAGCCTTGGCGAATTACTGGTGTAAGGTTGCACCCAAAACACAAGCCAATTGGGAGCTGGACCATGCCGTGGTGCAAGAATCTGAAGCTGTGATTGAATGAGTATGCGTTGGGTGCCCCCGCAAACGGGTGCAGCGGAAATTCTGCGTGGCTCTGAGTGGTATGTGTTTGAGGGCGAGCGCATCAGCGAAATTCGCTCTTATCACTGCAACTATTATCTCAACGCGGTGGAGAACCGCGAGCTATATGACTTTGATCACACCGGCCGAGGTTATCGGCAGTCGTGAGAATGTAAATCTTAGACCGTTAGTCCGGCGCTGCGTCTTCTACTTCAATAGGCGGTTGCCACGTAGGGTCTAACGTGGAGAAAAATGACTTCAGCATTCGGTACGTCAAACCCCAAACAAAATGTCCCCGCTCCAGCCTATAGCCGTTACAGATAGTGGGTCTGTTAGCGATGGGATAAGTGTGGGTGTCGTGTAATGAGTTGGCTAATAGCTGGTCCATTGGCGCCCAAACTACTTCAGCCACTTCGTAGTTGGGGTTAAACACCGGGTCGCCTTTGATCAAAAAAACGTGAGGTGCAATGAGCATGTTGAGTACGCGGCCTCTTGGCTGTGCACGTTCATGATCCATTGCGCCTAGATATTCAGCGCCACTTAAGTTTAAGCCGATTTCTTCTTCGGTTTCGCGAACAGCTGCGCCTTTTAGACCGTCGTCGTTATCTTCTAAATGTCCGCCGGGAAATGCCATTTGCCCAGACCAAGGGTCACCCTCTTTGTCTGCGCGCTTTATGAACAATACATCGCACAAGGTGTCGGTGGGACGCAGGATAATTGCTACTGCGGCCTGTCGAGTGGTTGTCTGGGGTTCTACAAAACTTGGCTCGAATGCCGCCAAGTTTTTTCTGATTTTCTGAAGATTAAACACGCCTGATAGCCAAACCGAAAGATGCCATCATACATAACTGTGGGGGCAGGGTGCGACCTGCGTTGAGGACGTTACATTTATTACCCCATAGTAGGGTAGTAGTGGGGTTAATAGTGGGACTGATAGTGGTCTCGGTTTAGATGGGTATAAACAAATGAATGATCTGGTAAATGATGAACCTAAAGGCAGTAATTCGGAGCAGAGCAGGCGTGAGGCGATATTAGCCAGCGGTTCCAATCAATGTTTTGTCTGCGGTCCGGCCAACCCTATTGGCTTGGGTGTGCAGTTTCGTATGGACGGCGATGTATGCCGTGCTGAGTTCACCCCAGGCCCCGAGCATATGGGTTACGATAATATCACTCATGGGGGCATCGTCTTTAGCCTCTTGGATGATGTCATGGCCAACTGGGTATGGCTTCAGGGTGACAGATGCTTCACAGCCAAAGCCGATATTCGGTATAGAGCGGAGTTGCCCGTCGGCACAGCCATTCGCCTTGAGGGAACATGCATTAAACGCAAAGGCAGGTTAGCGCAAATGGAAGGTAAGTTGATTCGTGTAGCTGATGACTTTGTTGTTGCTGAAACCACCGCAAGTTTTATGATGGCCGCCAGCTAGAGAGCCAAGGCATTGAGTCGGTGGCGAGTAATCGGCGGCTGAAATAAAGAAGTTGGTTTAAGTGGTTGCCCAAGTCTTCAATTAGGGCTAGCTTCGCCGAGGTTTTTAATAATAAGGGAATTTAGATATGGCGTATGTAACCGCTATTGTGATGTTGGCCTTAGTCCAATATTTTTATTTCAGCATTGAGGTTGGACGTGCGCGGGGTCGATTTGGCGTTGCAGCGCCAGCTACCTCTGGCAATGAAGAATTTGAACGCTACTTTCGTGTTCAGCAGAATACGTTGGAACAATTAATCATGTTTATTCCGGCCATATATGCCACAGCGTATTATGGTAATCCGTTATATGCAGCGGCAGCAGGTGTGGTGTTTTTGGTTGGTAGAATGTTGTTTTTCAGATCTTATGTTAAAGACCCAGCCAGCCGTACGGTTGGCTTTCTGCTGAGTATGGTGCCAAGCCTAGGTATGGTTTTAGCAGCGCTTATACTGTCTTGCATGACTTTTTTGGGCTAGTTGCCGCGAGTTGTATTACTGTTTTTGGTGTAGACCGGCCAGACAGTTCGCACGGATAGAAGGCAAAAACAGTAAGGCAGATCACCTGCCTTACTGTTTGCATTTTCTTATTGCTGCTTGCCAACAGTCCCTCTCTGACGACGGTTGAGCCTCGCTACAAAATAACCAACGCTTTACGCCGAATATTGGCGTCCCAGCCATTCTAGAATCGCCCGATTAGTGTCCTCAGGTTGTTCTTGTTGTATCCAATGCCCGCAGGGAAAGCTGGCTACCTCTAAATTACTAACATGTTGTTCTAGGTTTAGAGATTTCGGCACCATGTCATAGTCGCCGTAAATCATCAGGGTAGGTTGATGGATGTGCTGCTCAAAGGCACCTATAATTTCCCAGTTGCGGGTGAAGTTTCGATACCAGTTTATGCCGCCAGTGAATCCCGAGTGCGCGAAGGCATCTAAGAACACCTGCATTTCCTCGTCGCTCATAATCGGATCCCCTGGCGCGCCATCAGCCAGCTTGGGGTCAGTCGCCAAATTAATCATGTTCATACCTGGGCCCAGTTCCACCCTCGGATAAAGCCATTGGCTGGTGCGGTAAACGTTGTTTAAAAATTGCGTTGCGTTGTTGGCAAATACCTCATCTGCCACACCGTACTGGCGGTTGAAGTGGACCATGTAAAAATCTGGGCCTAATTTTTCTTCCCAAAAACTGACCCATTCGGTTGGCCCGCGTTCCATAAACGGCACACTAAGGTTAATCACATGTGACACTCTTTCGCGGTGAATCATGGCCATGTTCCAGACAATTATTGCGCCCCAGTCATGACCAATAAAACAGGCGTCTTTGTAGCCAAAATGATCCAACAGGGCAGCAAGGTCGCCGGTCATTTTATTAATGTCGTAGTCAACTATCTCGCTGGGCTTGGTAGATTTGCCGTAACCACGCTGGTTGGGAACGATGACATGATATCCCGCGTCTACCAACGGCTGTATTTGGTGCCGCCAAGAGTAGGCGTGCTCTGGCCAGCCATGACAAAGCACTAAAGGCTTACCTGCGCCTGCGGTGAATACTTCCAGCTCTACGCCGTTTACTGCAATCATTTGGGCTTGTGGAAAATCCATGCCTGCTCTCCAAAAAAAATAAAAGTAAAAAGAAAAATTTAGGCTAGTGGTATTTAGCAGTTGAGTCATTAGGGCAAACTGCATGAATTAACTGTGTGCCATTTTACCTAGATTGGAGAACTTGCCAATCTCTAGGTTTTTGTGTTTTTGTCTTTTGGTCTTGGAAAGATCCCTCGCCGTAAGGATCCGATTTTTTTGTCAATACAACCTGCTAGAGAGGGGCGAACAATGAGCGACATTAATCAAAAGAAGCTAGAGGGCTTTGTTAAGCAGACCGGCGGCATGGTGGCCGCCGGCTTTAATTGCGCCATTTCAATTCTGGGAGATCGGTTAGGTTTGTTTAAAGGGTTGTGGGAGCACGGCCCGTGTACCAGTGAGCAGTTGGCTCAGGCACTGAGTTTGCATGAGCGCTGGGTGCGGGAGTGGCTTTACCATCAAACCTGTATTGGCCAGGTTGAGTTCAGTGATGAGGCCGGTGTGTTCTCTCTCTCGCCTGAAGCCCACGCGGTGTTGGTAGATCAAAGTCACCCGGCGTTTTTAATGGGGGGTTACGATTCTGCCCTTGCTGTGTTCCCGGCTGTAGAGAAGCTAGAGCAATCTTTTCGTACTGGCATTGGTATGAGCTATGACGACCACGGACCCAATTGCGCCTGCGGCATTGAGCGCATGGGGGCTTTCACTAATCAGTATCAGTTGGTGCCTGAACTATTGCCTCTTGTGCCGGGTATGACTGAGCGCTTAACTGCCGGCGGTATGGTGGCAGACGTTGGTTGTGGCGGCGCAATATCAACTATTGCCATGGCCCAAGCTTTTCCAAATTCGCAGTTTATAGGCTACGACACTTCCGAAAATGCCTTGGACCGTGCGCGCGCGAATGTCGCTGAAGCCAGGCTGACTAATATTCGTTTCGTGAATCCCCTTGAGGAAGCTATGCCATCAGCGGATACGTTTGATTTGGTCACGACCTTTGATGTTATTCACGACACCCCTTATCCAGATGCTTTAATAGCAGATATTCATAAGTGTCTGAAGCAAGACGGTTACTGGCTGTGTGAAGATATTCGAGGCTTTGAATCTTTTCAGGAAAACCTACGTAATCATCCCATCGCAGGGCTGCTTTATGGGTTCTCAGTCATGGTCTGCATGAATTCCGGCATGTCCACTGCAGATGGCGCAGGGCTAGGTACTCTTGGGTTCACGCATGATTTGGCTAAGGAGATGACCGCCGCCGCCGGGTTTACTGGTTTTTCACAATTGCCTTTTGAGAATACGATGAACAACTATTACTTGCTTTCCAAGTAGTACGGCGCTCGCTCGGCAGAGCTTAGTGTTGCGTTGCTTTGATTTGTATTCGGCAGTTTAGTGTTTGTTGTGGTGTGAAATACTTGAATATAACTTTAAAAACGTAGAGTCTGCCCACTCCCAATTAATTAGAGCAAACTATGAGCGACGGCGAACATCGCGGACCCAAGGGCTTGGGTTTTGACACATTGTCACTCCATGCCGGCCAAGTGCCAGATCCAACGACCGGTGCTCGAGCGACACCCATTTACCAATCGGCGGCCTTTGTTTTTCCAGATTCTGATGTGGCAGTGGGCTTGTTCAATCTTGAACGCGCGGGCCATGTATACTCCCGCTTATCTAACCCAACCAACGCGGTTTTAGAGGAGCGCATGGCCGCCCTAGACCATGGCGTGGGGTCAATTGTTACCGCCAGTGGCCAGGCAGCCATACACTTAGCCATTACCACGTTACTAAGCGCCGGTGATCACATTGTTGCCTCCAGGTCTTTGTACGGCGGCACCCATAACCTATTTCAGTACACGCTTTCGCGGTTTGGTATTTCTACAACCTTTGTTGATCCGCGTGACTTCGATGCATTCGCACAAGCGATTCAACCTAACACTAAGGTGATCTTTGGTGAGGTGTTGGGTAATCCAGGTTTGGAAGTTTTGGATATTCCTCAGCTCTCGAAATTGGCCCATGATCATGGTTTGCCCCTGATGATTGATGCCACCTTTGTAACGCCTTATCTATGTCGACCTATTGATCTGGGTGCAGATATTGTTGTGCATTCTGCAACTAAGTTTCTCAGCGGCCACGGTGTTGTTGTTGGCGGCGTAGTGGTGGACGGCGGCACCTTTGATTGGCGCGGTAAAGATCAATTCCCGACACTGAGTCAGCCTTATGAAGGGTTTCACGATTTAGTCTTTGCTGAGGAGTTTGGACCACTGGCCTTTATCACTCGTGCGCGTAGAGAAGGCATTCGAGATTTTGGCGCATGTATGGCGCCTATGACCGCGTTCCAAATCTTGCAGGGATTAGAGACTTTGCCGCTGCGTATGCAGCGGCATGTGGCCAATGCATTAGAGGTGGCCAAGTACCTCGAAGGTCATGACATGGTGGAGTCAGTGAGTTATCCCGGTTTGGAAAGTCATCCAGACTACGCATTAGCGCAAACTATGTTGCCCAAAGGCGCGGGTGCGGTGTTTAGTTTTGAGTTAAAAGGCGGTCGCGCAGCGGGTCGTACGTTCATTGAAAGTTTAGATATATTTTCTCACTTAGCCAATGTGGGCGATGCCAAGTCCTTAGTTATTCACCCAGCGAGTACTACTCATCACAGAATGGACGAAGCAAGTTTGCTGGCTTCAGGTATTGGGCCGGGTTTGGTGCGTCTCAGTATTGGCTTAGAAGACCCCGTAGATTTAATTGCTGACTTGAAAAAAGGTTTGCGCGGTGTGGAAAAATCTTTGAGGAAACCATCATGATTTTGCAGTTGAATGGTCAACAGGTTTATTACGGCACCGGCAGTGGGCATTGGGAAAAAGACGCTAAAAGCATAGTTTTTGTCCATGGCGCAGGTTTCGACCACAGCATTTGGGTGATGCCAGCCCGATATTTCGCGCGGCATGGATACAATGTGATTGCCTTAGACCTACCCGGTCATGGCCAAAGTAGCGGCGTGCTTTTAACCTCAATAGATGCGATGGCTGACTGGGTGGCTCAAGTCATTGGCGCGGTCGCTGATGATGCAAATGCTCAAGCATCAGTTGTCGGGCACAGCATGGGTTCGCTGATTGCTATGAATATGGCTGCGCGGCATCGGGCAGTTGTAGAGCAGGTGGCGTTGCTAGGCACCTCTGCACCTATGCCGGTTACAAGTTTGTTGTTAGATGCTGCGAAAAATAACCATCATGCTGCCATTGATATGACCAACACTTGGAGTCATAGCCAGAGAAGTATAATGGGGTCTAGCGACAATCCGGGTGTTTCTAATATTCACGCCGGTGAGCGGTGGTTAGAGCGAGCAGGAAAGAGCGTTTTATATACTGACTTGGCCGCTTGTAATGCATTTGACGCCGCAGAATTGCCGCCAGTTGGATGCCCGGCATTGGTCATCACAGGTGGTGACGACAAAATGACTCCGGCAAAAGCGGGTATCGCAGTCGCACAGATGTTGCCCAATGCCCATGTTGAAAACCTTCGCGGCTGCGGGCACTCAATGCTTACTGAGCAACCGAACCAGGTCCTGGACGCGCTCTCAGAGTTTATTTTGTCCTAACTCAGTCGCTAATTTGTTCATTAAGCGTGGTAGTTACTGCCGTGTGTAGGGCTTGACTCTGACTACTGAAAAAGTGGTCAGCGCCAGCAATAACCTGAGTTTTCATCGTGTAGTGCTCAGTCAGGGCCGCGGTGTCTACATAGTTATCTTCTGCGCCTGCGATGACAGAAATTCTTTCTTCAATTAGACCTTCTTGTAGGCCTCGTTGTTTGTTGAATGCCATCGCAGCGTTGGGTGGTGCAATGAGTATGGTCTTTGGTAGTGTGTTTTGTCCGGCGTTTGTTAGATGGCCCAGTTCAGGTAACGCTTGCCACAGCATATTTGCGCCAAACGAATAGCCAATAACCCATATCTCATTGAATTGCTCTGTATGCGTCAGCCATTCATAGGCGGCAATAACATCACCTACCTCTGGGCTTAGTTTGGTTTCATTACTTATTGTTGAGCTGAATTCGCCCCGACCACTGATGCCTTGGCTTGCGCCGACACCCCGAAAGTTAAATTTGAGGGTGGCAATATTCTGTGCCAAGCAGGCGTTCCCGGCGGTTTGCAATACGCCATCGTGCATGGTGCCGCCATATAACGGGTGCGGGTGGCACAACAGAGCGGATACTTTGCTGGCATGTGCAGGGTAAGTCAGCTCTGCCTCTAATTGCCCCTCTGGGCCTGTAATAAAGATTCTTTCAGTGGTCATATCTTTTCATGTTGAGGCGCGCTTTTTAATGTGTTTCTAAGTTATCAGTTTGAGTATCTAATAATAAGTAGGCGAAATAAAAGAGAGTGCTTTTGCTATCTAATGGCTCGGGTATTTTGCCCGAATGCAGCAGACCGTAGGATCACTTCACTTCGTTCATTCCGTTCATTCCGTTCATTCGGCTCTGGGAATTTGTGCTTAAATTGTAGATTAGATGACAGGAGTAAAAGCGTGATTGATTTATATACATGGCCCACACCTAATGGCCGCAAGGTCTCCATAGCCTTAGAAGAGTTCGGTTTAGAATATGCTGCCCATGCAGTGAATTTGCAAAAAGACGAGCAGTTTGCGCCAGAGTTTTTAGCCATTTCGCCGAACAATAAAATTCCGGCCATTGTTGATCGTAGTAACGGTCAAGCAGTTATGGAGTCTGGGGCTATCCTGATTTATTTAGCTGAAAAATGTGACCAATTTTGGGGCGATAACCGTTACCAAACCTTGCAGTGGTTAATGTTGCAGATGGGCGGCATTGGACCCATGTTGGGGCAGGTGCATTATTTTAAGAAATATAATACAGGTAAGTCGGTATATGCCGAGGAGCGCTTTTATAAGGAGGCGCAGCGCTTATACAGCGTGTTAGACCAACAGCTGAGCGAGGTTGAATATTTGGCTGGTCAATATTCTATCGCTGATATGGCCACATGGCCTTGGATTTCGCGGTTTGAGTGGCAGCAAATTGCTTTAAACGAGTATCCAAATGTACAGCGCTGGTATGCGCAGATAGCTGACAGAGCCGCCGTGCAAAAAGGCTACGATGTGCCGATGTTTGTGAATGCTATCCCCAAAGCTGACTAGCCGGAGTTAGCTCAGTTTGCTGGCAATCTGTTGGACCAGGGTTTTGGCGGCGTCTTGGCTATAGGGCTGAGCTTCACCTACACCCCACACGGGGGCAGGCCAGGCAGCGTCATTGGCCTGCCGCGCAACGATATGAATATGCAGCTGAGGCACCATGTTACCCAAAGCGCCAACATTCATCTTGTGTGCTTGAGTCACGCTTTCTAATACCTTTGAAACTTGGGCTATCTCCTGGGTTACCGCGTGGTATTGCTTTGCGGACAAGTTGTGCAAGTCTCGCATGTCACTGACCTGGGGCACCAAAATCAGCCATGGATAACGCGCATCGTTCATCAGCAAGAGTTGGCTCACCTTGAGGCTAAGCACCTCAAAAGTGTCCGCCGCAAGTTTGCTGTGGAGTATGAAATCACTCATAAATTGGCTTCTTCAATTGTTTAAAACGGCTGGGTGCCGGCTATTGTGGTTCTGTGCATGACACGGCGATAACCATTGTAGCCACCTTGAGCGCAATGCATAACCGATCTGTTATCCCACATAGTCAGCATGTTTTCAGCCCAGGTGTGTTCATAGATGAACTCCGGCTTAAGAATATGAGCGAAGAGTTTTTCTAGTAGTTCGTCGCTGTCTTTTTCTGCCAATTCATTGATCTTTAGGGTGTATACCGGGTTGATCCAAAGGCCTTTACGCCCTGAGTCAGGGTGAGTTCTGACTAGCGGATGTATTTGTGTATCCCATGCTTTTTCACTGGGTAGGATTTTCATGCCGGTGCGCTCGCCACCTTTTTTGTATGCCTCGTGGCTATAAGATCTTCTGGCGCTGTGGGTTGTGGTCATGGCGTCCAGCTCTTCGCGCAGAGCAGCATCGAGCGCTTCATAGGCGCGAATACTATCGGCGTAGTGGGTGTCGCCACCAACGGGAGGCACTATTTTGGCATGTAAAATTGTCGCGCTGGGTGGTGTCAGTTGAAAGGACCAGTCTGAGTGCCAGCTACCACCAAAGGGTGCTATGCCTTCGTCTGGCTCTCGCCGCACTTCCAGAATGTTGTTGTGGCCTTCGATGGATTCCACATAAGGGTCATCGCCGAAGTTGCCAATTGATAGGCTAAATTGTTCTAGCTGCGGGTGATCTAGGGGTTGGTTGGGGAAGTAGACTACTTGGTATTGATGCCATATATCCCTGATTTCATTAACTAAATCTTCGGAGAGTGGCGACTGTAGCTGTATGCCTTGAATGCGTGCGCCAAAGTTATTGGCATGTGGGGTAACGGCTAATTTGCTCAATGAACTTTCCTTCTAATGTTCCACTCTCGATATCCGTATGAGTGCTGGTTATAATTTGGTTGTTTTTAACTATTTTTTAAATAAGTAGCCAACAACGTGGCAATTAATATCCCCGCCGCAAAAAGTCTGAAGACGATTTGCCGAGGGCTGACCTGAGTTTGCTCGATAGTCGGCGTTGACTTGCCATAACGTATACGCCGCAGAGTATAAGAAATGCCCCATACGACTAAAAGAATGAGAAATAGCGGCAAGATGTAGCGAATAAAGATGAGCATTGTTTACTTCTCTGTCTTTTCGTATAGGAGCAAGAACCGAGCATAACCATCATGATGGGTTTAAGTCTATCTTGAGTCTAAGTGATACAATATTTGAGTCGTTAAAGGTCATTTTTTTGTCCAAAAGGGGGTAGTGCATCCGTCGATGACTTCAAGCACAATACTCGCTGACGACAGGGGTGCTGGGATTTCAGTTTCATAATGCAATCTTATGTATCACAGTCTTATATTGTGCAGTGCGAATGGTTGGTGTGAAGTGAAAATGTGTTTCAGTTCAGGCCCTAAAAATGGCAATACTCCAAGGCATATTCGAAATAGAACGGGTGGTATCTAGAATTATGAATGAAAGAACAGCTGCAGAACGCGACGCTCCGATTTACGGTTCATTCCGTGAGCTATTTTCGAAGGGGTTCGAATTTGATACCCCGACTTGCGTATTCATGATTGGCACCCACATCGCTGCCCTAGTGCTAGGGACTTGGCTTTTTGCCTATGCGCCAAGTGAATGGGTATGGGCTGCAACCATTTGGATTGTAATTCAATTCTTCCTTGGTTCAGGTTCAACTACTTTATACACCCATCGCCTAATCACCCATAAAGCCGCAAAGCACGTATCAGACCCGGTGCATTGGTTTTTCTGTTTTTTCGGTCAAATTTTTAGCGTTCAAGGCAGCGTGCGCCGCTGGTCGGCAAACCACTCATTGCATCACGGTGTCGACAGGCACGGTAAGAAGGAACTCGACCCTTATAGCGCTACTTGGTTCGATGGCCCCATTAGAAATTTTGTTTGGTCACATACGCTCAGTCATATGTGCAACCACCCTGAGTCGGAAGAATACACTCGCTCACACAATGCAAAGCGCCACTGGATCATTATGTTGCAAGACAAATGGTATGGTCTATTAACGACGTTTTGGTTGTTTTTGTTCCCTATGGCTCTAGGTTATGCCTTGGGCGGTTGGTATGGCTTTTTTGGCCTCATGGCAGGTTCTATGGTCGGCTCCATAGTTGTTCAGCACAACACATGGACAGTGAATAGCATCACCCACATGTGGGGTAAGACTGATGGGCTAAACAGCTCAGCGTCTAATAATTACGTTTGGTTAGGTCCTCTAGGTGAGGGCAACCACCACGGCGATCATCACGACTACCCAAAAGACTATCGCAACGGTTTTGGTGTTTCTGGGTGGTTGTTAGACCCAACGCGTTATGGAATTTTGGCCCTGCGTGCATGTAATTTGGTGCGTGGCCTCAATAGAGCCACTGAGAAAGAAGAAGCGGAAATTATTGCCGGTCGTGAAATTGCGCAAGTGAGCAGTATGACCGCATTCAATCGCGAAGCGGCAGCGTTGAAGAAGCAACTCGACACACGTGTACTGGAGTTGAAGAACGACTGGATAGACGCTTTGGCCCATTGGGAAAAGCTTAAGCAGGAGTCTAAATTACTCAAGCAAGCTGCTGAGCGCAGAGACGAGCTGGCGAAAGAAATAGCTCAAGCTCGTGCTCACGTAAATATGCGTAAAGAAGCGTTTTTTGCAGAGCTAGAAAATTTACGATCCCAAGCTATGACTTTTTCTACTTAAAATTGATGAGTTAGCTCGGCGCGGGAGTGCCGGCGTGGAGTTCGTCGAGGCGTGAGAGCGCGCTCGATAAACGAAGTCCGCGAAACCATTCCATCAGCTCTATTAGTGGAGCTCTTTTTACGGCGACCTTGCGGCATCAACTCCCCTTCGCTCTATTAGATCTGCTAACTCTATCTAGCTGCCCCCGATCTTCAGCTTTGCCTTGCCACCAACCTCTCGTGTTTTCCTTCTAGGCCTTCAGTGGTCTATCATCTGGGTCGTTTAGAAGAATTATTGGAAACTAGCCTTGACTCAATGGATGACCGAACACTGGCTAGCAATGGTCCTATTGCTGACTTACTCACTGTTGTTGGTACACAACGCATACATAGGCAGCAAAGCCAGTGTAGAGCTAGACGACTTCTACGTTGGCGGTCGCAAAATGGGTGGGCTTGCTATTGGCATCTCCTTCTTTGCCACCTTTGCATCCACCAACAGCTACATTGGACATGCGGGTAAGGGCTATACCTATGGGCTGGCATGGATGGCTATGCCGCTTATGCTCATTCTCTTCACCTACATTACTTGGCGCTGGATTGGCCCAAAGACGAGGCGCTTGGCGGCTAGATTTGACGCGCTGACGTTGCCTGACTTTCTTGCTAGTCGCTTTCTTAGACCCCTTGAAGGCAAAGGAGTAGCGCAAAAACACCCTCTGCTTATTGTTTCGGGTCTCATCATTGTGTTCTGTAGCTTGCTCTACTTGGTCGCCATCTTTAAAGGCGTAGGGCATCTATTTGAGCATTTTTTTGATGTGCCCTATGAAGTGGCCATTGGTATCGCGCTTGTCATTGTGATGCTATATACCAGCGTCGGCGGTTTTGTTTCAGTGGTGCGCACGGATGTCATTCAAGGTGTGTTAATGATGGTGGGCGCGGTCACCATCTTCTACTTCGTTACCTCTGCTGCGGGCGGTGTGGGCGCTTTAGTGGATTTGAGCGAGATGCCCTCTAAAGATTTTCTCTTTGACCTAAATGGCGGCATTCCTTTTGTTGTGCTGCTGGGTATTGCCCTCTCAGGTTCGTTAAAACTGATCGTTGATCCGCGGCAAACTTCCAGATTTTATGCGCTTAAAGACGAGGCATCGTTGCGCCAAGGTATGTGGGCGGCGGTGATAGGTCTAACCATTGTGCAGCTTTGTTTATATCCGGTTGGTATATACGCGCACCTGCTGATGTCTGGGGTCACTGATACCGATTTGATTATTCCAACACTGGTTAATGATCCTTCAGTTTTCCCAATCTGGGCAGGGGATTTTTTGTTTATTGCCATTATTGCAGCGGCAATGTCTTCCATGGACAGCGTGCTGTTAGTGGCGGCGTCGACGTTTTATAAGAACCTTATTCAGCCCTTCAAGCTGGCTAGCGCACAAATATTCCCCCTAGCTTGGACTAGGGCCGCGGTTTTATTGCTTGCGGTCATATCTGCTGGGTTTGCACTGAATCCGCCAGGAGACATTCTCGCCATTACCATTTTTTCCGGCAGTTTATACGCAGCCTGTTTTTTCCCCGCCGTGGTTTGTGGCTTGTACTGGCAAAAAGGCAGTTCGCTAGGGGTGTTGGCTTCTATGGTGGTAGGCGTAATGACATTGCTCGCGTGGATAGGTTCTGGCATGAGCAACATACTGCACGAAGTTTTCCCGGCGCTAGCAGCGTCGCTGCTGGTTTACGCGGTTGTCGCACTAACGAGCGACGATACTGTAGACCTAGAGCAGATGGTTGGGCTAGATTCGCCGTTGGACCAATTAATTAGTTAGGTCTAGCTATTTCTATTACCTGAGAGTTAACGGGTATTCGTTTCTAAGGTTTTCTTGTCGAATCCATGACATCTCACTGACTCCGCAGGCTTTGCAATTTAATCCTTCGAAGGTTTGGTGCCCACCGAGAGCGACCACCAAACTGCCATTAACCTAAACTGAACTAGGAGTATGCCAAGGGTTATCAGCATTATAGACAGCGTGGCCGCGTTAAATGGGGCAAAAACCCACTCGTAGACGCCATAGGCCAACAACATAGTGATGCTGCCGATAGCCAGTTGAAAGTCGCGCCAGCTTGCCGTTGTAGTGCCGGCAGAAAAATCGCCGTTATCGCCGTCCAGACGGGCCTTGCGCATGGTGCTATGAGCAATCCAATTTATCGTCAATATCAGCACTGCCACCAAGACCATCCAAGGGCCAACGAGCTGCACTGTTAACATTTGAATGATTGAAAACTGTACTAAGCCAACCGCAAAAGGCATAACAAATTCTTGCATTTAAGGCACCCAGAAAAATCTCGTTGCGTTGGTCGCGTAGGATGCCCAGACTAAAATAGTGCCGATTAGGGTGATCAAAACTTGTAGCCAAGACAGCAATGCCTGCCAAGTTAATGCAAATAGACAGGGTGTGTCGACAATAAAAGACCAAAGTAATCCCAGCGCAAATGCCTGCATCATGCCCAGAAGTGTCAGCACTAATGCGGGAACGTTATGTTTTACTCGGCTGGTGATGTCCTGCATGGAGAACACCTTTCTTGAGGGTACTGGTGAGGGTGACTGGAGTTTAACAGGTGCTGGTCAGAACCAATGTTTGGGCGTTTGTGTTTTCAAGGCCCGCAGCGCGCTTTGTCGTTGCTGAGCTAGCAATTGTACCTAAACTAATTGTGCTTAGACGATTCGGCGTCCTTATTGTGTCAAGGATGCCGAATTTTTCACGAACTATGTCTAGACAGCTATGCGCTCGCTTCTTCAGTTACCCGCTTAATGCTTGGGCGCTCGGCCAGGTGCTCTATCAGTCCCGCGATCTGCGGGTAGTCGGCTAGGATGTCTTTATTAAACATCTTCTTGCCAATGGTTGAGGCCAAACCAAACGAGTAGTAGGTGTACAGATCAGCAATACTGAATGTGTCACCGGCGGCGTATGGGTTACAAACGATCAATTGCCCAACAGCCTGCATGCCTCTATCCAAGTCCTTTTCCGTGCTGGCTTTGGTTTCATCGCTCACAGGCGTATTAAACAATGCTTCTGGTAAACAGCGTCTTGCGACTAGCTCTACATTCAATTTGATGTGGCAGGCAAGTTCTACAGCTTTGGCGGCCGCAAATGGATCAGTGGGCACCATGGACGGTGATGGCTGTAGGCGTTCTAGATAGTCAACAATGGCGAGAGACTCTGAGATGTACTGACCATTAACGCCAATTGAAGGCATTTTGCCCATAGGGGTTCTAGCTAGGTTGTCGTCTTTTTGGGTGGGTGGTGCTTTAACCTCTTCAAAGTCTAAGCCTTTTTCGATGAGTACAGCTTTTACCAGACTGTAGTAGTTGCTCATTCGTAGTCCGTATAACTGGATCATAAGTCTCCCTCAAATTTTGTTTTATTTTGTGGGTCGAGTTTAACCGACTCAGTCTTGAATTTGCACGGTACTGTTTCGGCGGCTAGCGATTAAGTTTTTAAACGGTGCTGCCCCGAACGTTTATCAACACATTTTCTTAAACATTGGCGACCGGTTTTTAGACTTCTGAACAATTATTGCCCTCGCGAGATCCAAGTTGCCTATGATGGAGGTAAAGCGCGCGGAGCGTCGAGAATCGAGGAAAAAAGCCATTGCAGTCCGATATAGAAAATCTTAAAGATGTGATGCGAAAGCACGAGCGGATATTGGTCATTTCTGGCGCGGGTATTAGCACCAATTCTGGAATTGGCGACTACCGGGACCAGAACGGTGACTGGAAAAGAGTTCGACCAGTTAAGCACCAAGCATTTATGGCCAGTCATGAGTGGCGGCAACGGTATTGGGGGCGCAGCCAGCTGGGTTACCCGTCGTTTCTGCAAGCACAGCCCAATGGGGGTCACCAAGCGTTGGCGCAGTTAGAGGCCCAAGGCAATGTGTTTGCGCTGATCACACAGAATGTGGACCGCCTTCATCAAAAAGCCGGGCAGCAAACTGTCATTGATTTGCACGGTCGTCTCGATCAGGTGATATGCACTGCGTGTGGTCAATTGGAAGCGCGTGACGATATTCAACTTTGGCTGGAAGCACACAACCCGAGTTTACAGGCCGCAGAATTTGTTCCTGCGCCAGATGGCGATGCAGATTTGGAGGTGGAGTTTTCCCAAATACAGGTTCCGGGCTGTTCGCTCTGCGACGGCATTCTCAAGCCTCATGTTGTCTTTTTTGGCGATTCGGTACCTAAGCCCGTTGTTGAGCAAGCGTACTCTTGGGTGGATCAGGCCGGCGCGGTTTTGGTTGTCGGTAGTTCACTCATGGTCTACTCAAGTTATCGCTTTGTGCGTAAGGCCCATGAGCACTTCATACCCATTGTTGCCATCAACAACGGTGTTACTCGAGCGGATGCTTTGTTTGCTATGAAGGTGAGTGGCGATTGCTCTGAACTTTTGAGCCAGTTGGTTTAGTGCATCTTTTCAGGTCTATCCAAATCTGTGCAAAATGGAAAAAAAGAGTAGAGTTGCGGCGTCTAGGTGGCTTTTGGGTAAACGCTCCAGTCATTCAGAAGCTCAATAACTGTGCAAATTTTTGAGGGTGACTAGTGATGAGATCCGTTAACTTTTCTCGTTTTTTACAATTTAGTAGTCAACCACTGGGGACCCGCAATGCTCAATGGGAAATTGGCAAATCTACGGGTACCTTCGTGATGCGAGTTGTGCCGATATTAATGACAGTGCTGATCAGCAGTCTTTGCGTCAACCCATTAGCAATGGCAGAGGCCAATACTCAACCGCAAAGTGAAAATCGTACTTCTACCGATGATGCTTCTGTAAGCAATAGTGAGGCAGACCCTGAGCTGACACTTGAAGAGATTCTTAACCAAGACCCGCAAAAAGAAGACTACGTGAAAGAGCGTAATTGCATATCGGCCCATCGAATTCGTAACGTTAAAGTTTTAGACGAGCACCACGTGGTTTTCAATATGCGCCGTGACAAGCGTTACTTGGTGCAGTTTAAGCATCGCTGTTTTGGTCTCAAACCCAATCAACCTATTAGTTATGAAGTGAATGGTTCACAGGTATGTAAATTTGATTCCATTCAAGGTTTAGAGAATTTTGCTGGACGCCTACAGGCTGGTCAGCGCTGTAGAATATCGGGATTTCAAAGCATTTCTGAGGAGCAGGTGGTGGTGCTTAAAGAGACGCTGAAGAATGATAAACAGCGCGTTCGTGAGGAGCGCAAAGCTAGGCGTGAGGCCGAACACAAGGCGCGTAAGGCCAAACGCAAGGTCTAGGTCTGCCGTTATAGGGGCAGGTCTACGCTAGAGGATAGTCTAGCGATCTAAAACTATATCCGCTAATTGCTGAAGCTCCACAACACTACGCGCGGAAACGTTTAGCGAAGTGACTGGGGTTTCATCCCATGCTTGTAGACGATCCTTAATTTTTTCTACTGACCCCACAAGGGATATTTCATCAGCCAGCGCAGTAGGTACTGCCATGGCGGCTTCGTCCTTTTTACCAGCTAAATAAAGATCTTGGATCTTTTCAGCTTCAGCCTCAAAACCCATCCGCCCAATTAATTCTTTGTGGAAATTGCGATCTTTAGCACCCATGCCGCCAATGTACAGTGCCAGCATGTGTTTAATGGGAATTAGCCCCTTTTCTTCATCGTCAGTAATGTTTACAACAAGCCCTTGAGTGACCTCAAAGTCTGCTTTGGCATTAGAAAGGGAGGCCGAATAAACGTCTTGTCTGAAAGGTGAGTAGTACAAGGGTAACCAACCGTCTGCAATCTCGGCTGCCAGCGCAACGTTCTTCGGTCCCTCAGCACCCATCATAATGGGTAGGTCCGCTCGAAGTGGGTGAACAATAGGCTTCAATGGTTTGCCTAAGCCCCAAGATCCTTCGCCAGTGAATGGTAGTGGGTAGTGCTCGCCGTCATTTGAAACGGGGTTTTCTCGCGCTAAAACCTGACGAATAATGTCAATGTATTCGCGGGTTCTAGCCAAAGGTTTGGAGAAAGGCGCCCCGTACCAGCCCTCAACCACTTGGGGGCCAGACACACCTAGACCAAGAATCATACGACCATTAGAAAGGTGATCCATTGTCAGCGCCGCCATGGCCATGGCAGTTGGGGTGCGCGCAGAAATTTGGCAAATACCTGTGCCCAAACGAATTTTGCTGGTTTGCGCGCCAATCCATGCGAGAGGAGTAATGGCATCGCTGCCATATGCTTCAGCGGTCCAAACTGAGTCGTAACCCAACGCCTCGGCTTGTTGCGCCATTTGAATATGGTGGGTGGGCGGAGTTGATCCCCAATAACCCAGCATAAGTCCTAATTTCATATCACTCATTGTCCTCTCCTATTTTTGCTTGGCAGGTTGCCGCCCACTCCTCTGAGCGGTTTCCTGAGAGTCTTTCAACTCGGCTTTCTAAATGTAAATAAAAGCTAAACAATAGCCTTTGGGCTGCCTGCGGCTTTTTGTCGTTCGGCCAAGGTATCCAGATTCGCCTGATGGCTTTCACGGTCTATTTTATAATGGGAGACAACCCAAATCGCAAATAGACAAAGCGAGCAATAAAGTGGCAGGAAGAATGTTGCTAGGTCGTAACGAATCTCCCAAGTAACTTGGCTCACTGAGGTAATACCGTCTAGGCCAACCAGAGAAACGATGGTTCCCGCGGAGATAATCCCCCCTGCTGAAACAGCTTTGTAAGCAAAGCCACGGGCCGCATAGAACAAACCTTCAGAACGTCTTTGGGTATGCACTTCACTGTCCTCCACAACATCGGCCATCATTGAATCTAGCAGCACATTACCAATAACTAAACCAACAACTTCAGCGACAATAAATACCGAGTAGCAGGCTAAGCTAGCCCAACTGCCCATTTCTGGCCAATAGCCGCTGAGTAAAAGGATGTAAGGAACCGGATAAAGAGCGAGTCTAAACAGCAGAGCGCAAATTGCGGTGCGTGGTTTACCGTAACGGGCTGCAAAATAAGGGGTTGCCCAATAAGCGATGATGGGCGAGATTAAAACGCAGACGCCGGTAGTGGCGATTTGGTTGCCGGAAAAACCGAAGAAGTAGACGGTGTTGTATAGATAAAGGGCCGTGCCCAAGCCGCCAGCAATACCGACTACTAAGCCGTAGCCGAAGAGTGAACCAAAGTTGCGGTTTTTAACACTTTGGAAAATTTGTCTAATTTCCTTGGCGATTTCGTTGAGTTTAAATGTATCGCTAGGTCTCTCTAAGCTGGCTGCAATTTTTTGCGTGCCTAAGGCAGACATGATAATTGTCCCGGCGATAATGATCGCGCCAACCGTTCCGTAAATTGCGTAGCCCGTGGCTGATGCAACACCGTATGCGCCTACCCAAAAGAAAAAGTTTACCGTGTGTATGCCGTTGCCACCGTACCAACCAAAACCATGGCGTAAAGCGAGCCAACGGTTGCGTTGGTCGTAATCTTGTTCTAGGTCAGGTAGTAGCGCGGTCGAAGGTACTTCAAACAAGGTAGTACCGGTGCGTATCAGCAAAGCCATGGCAAGGATGTACCAGAACCCAGTCATAGGCGTGTCGATATCAATCACCGGGTTAAACAGGGCGTAAAAAGCGAAGGGAAATATGATCAGGCTAGAGTACATAAACGGGTGTCTGCGACCATACTTAGAATTGGTCTTGTCAGACCAGTGCCCAAGCAGCAAGTCTGATACAGAATCCCACAGCATGGCTAGGGCCAAGGCAATGGCTGCTAGATATCCGGGAATACCCAGCACTTGATTGGCGAAAATAAGTAGGAGATAACTGAAGGCATTGTCTTTAATGCCATAGGCCATAGAGGCAGAGCCGTAGAACCAAAATATAGGTCTTTTTTCTAGTGGTGTTGGGTCGTAGTTGTCTGGCTTACTCAAAGGCAGCTCTCCTATATTATTTTTATTTTGTTACGAACCTTCTCTTCGTAACTTAGCACTAGTTAGGTCCGTTAAGTTATATTTCTCGTCTTTGCCGGCCGGCTGTCTAGTGACCCACCTTGCTACTTATCTCCATCCGCCTATCTACCCTTTTTGTCCTATGTAATGGGCCTCAAGCTCACGACTCATGGCTAAATATGATTATCAATGAATAGGGATGTCGTTACCGGATTGATGACCGGTTGTTGAGCGCATTTGGGGCCTAGGCTATAGTCATGCCACCAGCCTAGCCGTAAAAGTAGGGGCGTCAACGCCTAGTTATGAGCAAATTAACTTTGCCAGCTTCACATCGATCTCCAGGTACTAGTGGTTACAGTACTCAGGAGGTAGCCTATCTTCTCAGTATTGGCCCAGATCATATCCGCCACTATGTGCGTAGGGGGCTTCTTAAGCCCATGCGCAATGCGCGCGGGCATTTCCGTTTCTCTTTTCAAGATGTGGTTTTTCTGCGCACGGCGAAGGCCCTGCGTAATGCCTCAGTGGGCGTGCGTCGCAGTTATAAAGCATTAACCAAACTAAAAGCTGAATTGGCACAGTTTAAACCCCTTAGCTCTGTGCGCATTTATGCGGACGGCCACGTGGTGGTTGTGCGTGACGATGACAAGGCTTGGGAAGTAGAGAGCGGTCAACTGACCATGGATTTTTCTGTGCAAGCGTTAGCTAAAAATGTCGCTCACTTGGCCCGTGCTAGTGCTGGTGGTGGCAAGCCGTTAGAAGATCTCGACTCAGACGAGTGGTACAACTTAGGCTTAGATCTTGAAGAAGTAGATCCGACGCAAGCGCCTAATGCCTACCGCGAAGCGGTGCGGTTGGACGCACAAAATGCCGATGCTCATGTGAACTTAGGTCGCCTAAATCAGTTAGACGGTGACATACGCGGGGCCAAGCGCCATTACGAACTGGCTCTAGCTATCACCCCGTCACATGAGTTGGCTAACTACAATTTGGGCACAGTGTTCGACGAGTTAGACGATCTTGTTAGGGCCGTGAGTTTTTACAAGAAAGCGCCGGACATACCTGATGCTCATTTCAACTTGTCTCGATTGCATGAGTTGGAAGGGGATGAATTTAATGCGCGTAGGCATTTGCGCATGTACGAAAATCTGCTGCAGGGCCAAGATTAACTCCGGGCGTGTTTCTTGCCGGACCTTCAGCCAAGGCTTTTGACCGGTCTATTTGCCAAGACTTGGACAAAAGTACTAGTATAAAAGGCCTAATTTGAAGGCCCTATATCTAAGCCCTTAGATCTATGCTCTTAAATCTAAGCTTTTGACCTAACGCACTTCAACCTAATACACGCATTACAGGGTGCTGCTATTCAGATTTTTCTTTTTTACGCACATATAGTACTAATTCGTGATGTACCAGTTCGTAGCCGTGCTCTTCGGCGATTTCGTGTTGCAGTGCTTCAATACGTTCATTGACGAATTCTGTGACGTGGCCATTGTCCACGTCGACCATGTGATCGTGGTGTCTTTCTGCCGCTAGCTCGTAGACCGAGTGGCCGTCGTCAAAGTTATGTTTGTCGATAATGCCCGCAGACTCAAATTGGGTGAGAACGCGGTAAACGGTCGCAAGGCCAACAGTTTCATCAGTACTCAGCAATTGTTTATAGACGTCCTCTGCGCTCATATGATGAGGCGTTGAACCTTCCAATACTTCTAAAACCTTGAGTCTAGGTAAGGTAATTTTAAGGCCTGCTTTTTTGAGGTTTAATCCGGGCACTGAGATGTCCTGTAAAAATTTAAATCGAGCGTTACAAAGCGAACGATACTTGTCCTTGGGCGTGTTTACCACCACAGACTGAGCTTAGCTTGGGCCTATCAGGCCTTTTTCCGCAAGGAACTTATCGTTATATAGGCGAGACTGATACTTGCCGCCATCATCGCAAAGAATTGTCACAATAGTATGACCAGGCCCCAGAGTTTTTGCCGCTTTAACTGCCGCCCCAAGGTTAATGCCCGAGCTAGAGCCGAAGAACCAACCGTCTTCGCGCAGCAGTCGATAAACCATATCCACCATTTCTTGGTCAGTTACTTGTACTGCGCTGTCTATTACCGCCTGCTTCAGGTTTTCTGTGATTCTGGAGTTGCCTATTCCTTCAGTAATTGAAGGCCCAGGAGTCATAGTGGCTTCGCCAGTACTGACCCAGTTGTATAGGGCGCTCCCCATGGGGTCGGCCAAAATAATCTGCATATTTGGGTTTTGTTCTTTCAGGTAAACAGATGTGCCCGCTAAAGTGCCGCCGGTACCTACCGCGCAAGTGAAAACATCCACTTTGCCGTCGGTCTGAGCCCAAATTTCGGGTCCAGTGGATTCGTAGTGAGATAATGCGTTGGCAGTGTTGTCGAACTGATTCGCCCAAATGGCGTTATCTAAGCTGGCAGCAAATCTGCCAGCCTGCTTTTGAAAATTGTCCTCGTTGGCATAGGGCACAGTGGGCACAACGCGCACTTCTGCGCCCAGCGTTCTAAGTAGGTTGACCTTCTCTGTGGACTGATTATCAGGCATATAAATAATCGTCTTGTAGCCACGGCTGTTACAAACGTGGGCAAGGCCTATGCCTGTGTTGCCTGCCGTGCCCTCAACCACTGTGCCGCCCTTCTTTAGTGCGCCACTGGCCTCTGCCGCGTCTATCATCCACAGCGCGGCTCTATCTTTTACCGAACCGCCCGGATTCATAAATTCTGCTTTGCCCAATATCTCGCAACCAGTTTCTTCGGACAGGCTGTCTATTCTTATGAGCGGGGTGTTTCCAATAGAACCGGTAAGTCCGTTCAGGATGGGCATAAATTTTCCGAAAATTCAAAATACAGCGGGCCATTCTAAAGTGCCCCCCGCCCTTGAGCAAATGCCCTTGCGTCAATGATCTTTACTTCCGCGCCTACTTTTATTCATGACGCCTGCTTAGATTTGCTTTGAAAATCATTTTGGTTTGCGGAATGTCAAATTGAATGTTGGTGTAATTCACTCTTTAATGGGGGCGCCGGTGTAGGGCAAGACCAAAGGGCGTTCGCAAAACCCCATTAACGAACCCTAAAAATTAGATCAAAGTGTGATGTGTGCGGCCAAGCTCGGACGCGCGCACGTTCGCCAACGGGAGAAGCAAATGAACGAAGCTCAGATAGACACCCTAAAAGTTAATGGCCTGGCCGTAGATAAAGTCCAAGATCTGCTGAGAAGGGCAGCTAAAGAAGTAAATGACGGCTTGTTGCCGGCCGCGCAGATAGCGTTGGCCAAAGATAATAAAATTTTGTTATCTGCTTCTTTTGGTGATGCCAAAGATAACTCTCTAACCTGCATATTTTCAGCGACCAAGGCCATTACCTCTGCCGCTGCCTGGCTGCTTATGCAAGAGGGTAAGCTCAGTGAGGACGAGTTAGTGGCAGATATCATTGCTGAGTTTGCCACAAATGAAAAAGATCAAGTGACCGTGGGCCAACTGTTCACGCACACGGCTGGGTTTCCATCTGCGCCGTTTGCGCCTTTAGAATGGGATGATATGGACGCGCGTATGTCGCGCTTTGCACGGTGGCGTCTAAATTGGCCTCCGGGTTCACGTTTTGAGTATCACGCGTCTTCTTCCATGTGGGTCATTGCAGAACTCATTGAGCGCCGTAGTGGTCTGGGCTATCGGGAGTTTGTTCGCACTCGGATTATTCAAGCATTAGGGTTAGCAGACATCTATGTAGGATTGCCTGAAGCCGAAAACCATCGTGCGTTACCCTGCGCTTATGTTGGTGACCCACTCAGCGCTGCGGATTACGCCAAGATGGGCATGCCTGTGCCGCCTGAAACTGAGGTAACTGAAGCCGCTATTTTGGCCTTCAATCGCCCAGATATTCGCGCCGTTGGCGTACCTGGTGGTGGCGGCTTCGCCACGGCTTCTGCTCTTGCGCTATTTTATCAGGCGCTCCTGCACGGCGGCAATGACAAAGCAATGTTGTGGCCGCAATCCACTTTGACAGATGCTCGTCGTATTCGTTCGGGAGACTTCACTGACGCGTTGTTTAAGAAGCCAGCTAATAGGGCATTGGGACTTATCATAAGTGGCGATGACAGTCGTCGCTTTAGAGGCTTTGGTCGCTCAAATTCACCCTCCGCCTTTGGCCACAATGGCGCTGGTGGGCAGTTGGCGTGGGCAGATCCAGAAACCGGCCTATCTCTAGCTTATGTAACGCCAGGCCATGACCGCAATGGTATTCGTCAAGGCAGTCGTGGGGTGGCGATAGGCACCTTGGCCGCAGAGTGCATGGCATAAGACTCAGACGGTGCTAACGCGCCGGACTTGTGCCTCAATCCAGTTAGACACTTAGTGGTGTCTTTGGGATCTAGACGCCAATTGGCGTCCTCTTGGAGAAAAGAAATGACTAATTTTCGGCGTGGATGGTCAGTTTTAGTGTTATCCCTTATCAGTAGCTGGGCTATTGGACAGTCAGTCCCGGGTGGTGACTCTCCTGCACAAACAAAGAGGGTATTTGAGTTAGTTGAGGCACAGCGCGAGCGTTCTGTTGTCATTGCAGATGAGCTTTGGCAACTAGCCGAGATGGGTTATTTGGAGACCCGCAGCAGTCAGTCGTTGCAGGACTACCTAGGCGAGCACGCATTTGATGTGGTGCAGAACGTTGCAGATATTCCCACCGCCTTTTTCGCGACCTACGGCAGTGGCGGGCCAACCATTGCAATTTTGGCCGAATTTGATGCCTTGCCCGGATTGAATCAGGGAGCTGTGGCAACTCGTCAAGTCACCAAAGAAAATGCGGCAGGGCATGCCTGTGGTCATCACCTGTTTGGTGCAGCATCAACCACTGCAGCGGTTGCATTAGCTAAGTGGCTAGACGAGACCGGTACGCCAGGCACAATTAAGCTGGTGGGTACACCCGCAGAAGAGGGGGGTTCTGGCAAAGTCTATTTAGCCAGAGCTGGCGTATTTGACGACGTAGATGTGGTGCTGCACTGGCACCCAGGTGACAGCAATTCGGCCTCGCCTTCCAGCAGCACGGCTAATAAGTCTGGACGCTTTACCTTTCATGGGCGGGCAGCTCATGCAGCCTCGGCACCTGATCGCGGACGTTCTGCGTTAGATGGCGTTGAAGCCATGAACTATATGGTCAACCTGATGCGCGAACACGTGCCGCAAACCAGCCGCATTCACTATGTCATTACCGACGGCGGCGACGCGCCAAATATTGTTCCAGAACGTGCTCAAGTTTATTACTACGTCCGGCACCCAGAAAAAGAGCAGGTGATGAAGTTGTTTGAGCGCGTAGCAAATGCCGCAAAAGCCGCCGCTTTGGGTACAGACACGCAGGTTGATATTGAAGTGATGCACGGCAACTACGCGGTGTTACCCAATTATACGTTGTCGCGATTGGTATACGACAATTTACTTAAGCTAGGTGGTGTTAACTACAGCCCCCAAGAGCAAAAGTTTGCAGAAGAAATTCGCCAATCATTGCCCGGTGCGAGAAAGGCGTTGGGTTCACAAACACAAATTCAACCTTATAAATTCCGCCAAGGCATGGGTTCAACTGATGTGGGTGATGTGAGTTGGCTCGTGCCTACGGTAGGTTTTAGAACGGCAACGTGGGTACCGGGTACACCCGCCCACAGTTGGCAGGCTGTAGCAGCGGGTGGTACCAGCATTGGCCACAAAGGCATGCATTTGGCCACTAAGCTGTTGGCCAAAACCGCGGTGGATTTGCTGCAAAATCCCGCCACTATTGACGTAGCTGCAGATGAGTTAAAGCGTGCACAGGGCAACGATTTCAAATACTCGGCGCTACTTGGCGACCGTCAGCCACCGTTAGATTACCGGCGCTAACAATGCGTATTGGCATACTCCACTCGGGCGCAATGGGCGCATCTATTGGTTTAAGTTTATTGGCTAGCGCTCACGAAGTGGGTTGGGTCAGTGAAGGCCGCAGTGTAGACAGCCGCAATAGAGCTAAACAGTTTGAGGCATTCACAGCCTTGGACGAGATGGCCGTATGGGCAGATGGCATAATCAGTATCTGCCCCCCAGACGCAGCCATTGCGCAAGCTCAGGCGGTTTATGCTAAGGCGTTTGATGGCCTCTATGTGGATGCCAATGCCATAGCGCCGAACAGCGCGAAAGAAATTGCGCAAATATTTGGTGCCGGTGCTTATGTCGACGGCGGAATCATCGGCCCACCCGCGCTAAGCGCAGGTACCACGCGGCTGTATTTGTCCGGACTACACGCCGCCAGCGTGGCGAGCTGGTTTAGCCAGGGTTTTCTTCAGGCAATTGCATTACCTGAGTCTGACCACGCTAATTCAATGGCTGCAGCGTCTGCATTGAAAATGGCCTATGCGGCGCATTCAAAAGGTTCTAGTGCATTGCTCCTGGCAGTGAATGCTCTGGCGGCTAGCATTGGAATAAGTGACGCGCTTAAGGCGGAGTGGGATATTTCGCAACCGGGGCTGAATCAACGCAGCGATATAACCGCCAAAGTCACGTCGCCCAAAGCGTGGCGCTTTGGCGGTGAAATGCTTGAGATCAGTGAGACCTTTGAAGCCCAAGGGCTGTCGGGAGACTTTCATCAAGGGGCTGCAGATATTTTTGCCAGCATGGCAGATCTTAAAGACAAGCCTGGCGCTGATCTAGATCAGGTGATAGCTCAGATATTGGGTTCTGGGGGTGTGCCAGATTCAGCGAGTTAGGAAATGAGGCCCCTCCATTGGGGCCTGTCTCGGAGGGACTCATTCTTTCATTCGTTAAGCCCGCACTTCCCACTAGCTTCTAATGTTAAGTCAGCTGACCACTGCCGTCGTGAAGGGTACTGTTCACATGAGCGTTGTCGTTAAAAGCCCGAACTTTAATCTCGTCGCCGTTAATAACAATTCGTGAGATCGAGCCATTATCCGCGCCATTAAAAGCGAAAGGCTGCGCGCCACTGGCCTTAGCAATAATATGCCCAATAACCCCGCCATGAACTACCGCAACCACTTTCTGGTTTGGGTGCGCTTGGTGAATTCGCTTCAGTCCGGCCATTACACGAGTGTTTAATGTATCCCAGCTCTCGGCACCTGGAATTAAATCCCAGCGCTGTTGCTCCTGCATTTGTGTGAATATAGGGTCGCCTGCCGCTGCGCGTATGCGCATTACGCCGCCTTCCCAGTCACCCAAAAACACCTCTCTGAGATCTGCCTCAACAATAGGGGTTAGCCCAAGGTGGCGGCACAATGGTGCGGCGGTCTGATGGGTTCTTTGCAAGCTGGTTACATAAATCGCATCAATGTTCTCGCCTTTTAATCGCTCGCCAACCATTTCGGCCTGCTGCTCCCCGTTCGCATGTAGCTCTGGGTCGCCGTGGCCACCCACCAGTGGGAACGGGTTTTCTTCCGATGCGGCTCTAGATTCACCGTGGCGAACCAATGTGATTTGCGTGGCACCTTCCGGTGCCTGATAACTGTGTTGTCGATACTGGGCCATAAATACTTCTCGTTAAGGGCGGTAGCCAAAGTTAGGTGGATCTGTCCGTAATGCGCGCTGGGCAAGTTTTGCCCATTGGCATAGATATGCTCGGGTTTTGCGTGGATCGATTATTTCTTCAATCTCAAAAAATTCAGCAGAGCGGTAGGGCGAGCGCAAATTGTTTAAACGCTCTTTGATTTTTGCAAGGTGTGAGTCTGGGTTGTCTGCTGCTGCAATTTCAGCCTTGTAAGCTACCTCTATGCCGCCTTCGATAGGCAGTGAGCCCCAGTCACCAGATGGCCAGGCCGCGCGAAAATGATGGCTGCCGGGTTTGTGGTTGCCTGCGCCAGCGACACCAAAGGCTTTGCGGATAACCACGCAGCAAAACGGCGTTGTCAATTGGCCAAGGGCTGCCAACGCAGCGGAGCCATAACGAATGGTGGCCTCTTCTTCAGATTGCTTACCAATAAGAAATCCCGGGCAGTCCTCCAAGTGGATAACCGGTAGGTGAAAGGTGGAGGCCAAATCTAGCAAGCGGATCAATTTGCGTGATGAATCCGCTGTCCAGGCCCCGCCATAAACCCTTGGGTTTTCAGCGAATACCGCCATCGGAATACCGTTAAAGCGCGCCAATCCGGTGATCAGCGAGCGGCCCCACTTGCGTCCCATCTCGAAAAACGAACCTTCATCGCAAACAGATTCCAGCAGTTGGTGCATTTTGTAAACTTGCCGTGCCGCTTTAGGCACAAGGTTAAGTAGGCTTTCGTCTTCACGCTTTGGGTCATCTATGCATTCAATGACAGGCGGCAACTCATCCACGCTGCTGGGCAGGTAGGACAAAAACTGTCGCGCCATGGCGAAGGCTTCCTCTTCAGTGTCGGCAACGTCGTCAATGGCGCCGTTGCGCGTGTGGATTTTGTAGGATCCCAATTCCTCTTTGCTGACATCGCCCAAGCTTGCCCAGTCCACTAGTGCTGGACCTGCGATCATCATTTGCGCGCTGTCTTTAACAATCACTGAGTAGTGCGATGTGGCAACGCGTGCTGCGCCCATGCCTGCAACAGAGCCCAGTGCCAGAGAGACAGAGGGAGCTATGGAAAGGTGCGAGACCACAGTTTCCCAACCGCGCAGTTCTGGAATGTAAGTGCGCCCGGCGGTTTCAATGGTTTTCACCGAGCCGCCGCCGCCCATGCCGTCAATCAAGCGGATGTGCGGTAAGCGCAGTTCGGCAGCTAAACCCTCTGCTCTGGTCCGTTTGCCGGAAATGGACGCATCTGCAGAGCCGCCTCTAACAGTGAAGTCATCGCCAGACAAAATGATTGGGCGATCATCAATATCCGCTGTGCCAAAAACAAAATTAGAGGGCGTAAAGGCGATCAACTTGCCGTTTTTGTCGTACTCGCCAACACCAGCTAGAGTGCCTATTTCGTGGAAAGTTTCGCTGTCAGCAATTTTGCTAATGCGCTCGCGGATGGTGAGTTTGTTGAACTCGTGTTGCCTGGCGACTTTTTCTTCGCCGCCCATTTTGTAGGCTAATTCAGCCCTGCTGTGCATTTCTTCAGTTTCTTTGTCCCAACTCACATCTCTCTCCTCTTAATGTCCCCAGATGAATTTTTTAGGCGCGTGTGCCTTTGAAGTCGGCGTTGCCGAAAGCGCCCAGTTTTACAGAACCCGTGATCTCATCCCCTGCAACTATGGCTGTAAACTCCAAGTTCATAGGCATAGGTGAAGTAATGCTGGTGGTCCAAGACAAGTTGTCGCCGTCGGCTTTGCCGTCAGCAATTGCCATTTCACCCTGCGGGCTTTGCATAGAGCCACTGAGCTCGCCGCCGTTGGTGGCCAGTACCAGCGTGCCGGTTTGTGCGCCCATAGGGGTATTGATGGTGGTTGTCCAAGTGCCGTCTGCGCTCATTATTATTCTCCAATAGTTAAGCGCTGAGTATGTCACACCCTTTAAAGGGCCAAAACTATATGAAAAAATTTCCTTTTTGGTAAATCTTTGCGGCTTTGTTGGCATTTTCTGAGGTGCTCGAATAAGAAAGTTTTGCCAACTGGTTCACATTTTGGGCAGTAATGTCGGCCTGCTAAGTATCGAATTTAGGCATTTGAGCTAGCCTAAGGGTCTAAACCTCAATGCAGGTTATTGAGTTTAGACGGTTGAAAATGGACTAACTTCGAGAGCCGCCAACATCAAGGCGTTCTAGTCTACTGAATAACATTGGTTTAGAGCTGAAAACCGTTGGCATCGCACTTTGATGTTAAGTGATCGGGTTTTGCGATTTACACATTCGTTATCGGGAGCAAGTTGTTCCCGCAAATGTCAGTAGTTCGATATTCAATAGATAGCCCTTAAAGTTGGTCTTATTTGTAGTTTTGGAATTGATGCGAATCTAATTCCATGCATTTGCACAACTTATTTGCACAACAAAAAGGAATTTTTCTAAATGGATAATTTTATTAACACGCTAAAGAGCTATTCTGACTTTGCCAGTAGAACAGGAAGGAATGACTACTGGATGTTCATGCTCTTCTATGTGGTTTTGAGCGTTGCCACAGGAATCGTAGACAGTATTTTGGGTATCTTGCTTGTGAATTCAATATATTCATTGGTCATGCTAGTGCCTCTTGTCGCGGCTACAACGAGAAGACTTCACGATACTGGTCGTAGTGGTTTATGGCAGCTACTCGTTTTTATTCCGGTCCTTGGGCTACTCGTGCTCATTTGGTTTTTGGCTCAGGAGAGCGACGGTGAAAATGAGTTTAGCTAACCGGGTCACTAAATCCATATAGGTTATATAAAACCTTGCTTTGGTGGTGTCCGCTGAATGTTCAGTGAAGGCGCGGCATTATCGAGATTTGCGCTTCATTTATTTAGCTATTTACTCTCTCGACTTTACCCCGATAAAGCCCAATGTGCCCAGCAATAGGCCAATGCCCACGGTTATGCTCAGTGCCAGGGCAGACTGAGCGATTTGAAACATTGCTTGCAGCGCTACGGTGAATACCCAGCCAAATGCGTTGTCTATAGGGTTGCCGGGGTTAATGAAAAATACCCCAGCCACTAAGAGATTAACTAAGGCGATTGAGAAAATTATTTTCTGCAATTTGCGCTTAGAACGCTGGGAAGCGATTTTCGCCATGACGACCAATGCCAACATAGCCCAGACAGGCAATGCCTAGCCCTAAACCAAGGGTTAAAATGCCCCGTCTTAAGTCGTTTTTAGCGGACACTTCTCTGTAGCCGGGAATGCCGCGCAGCATGTCAGGCGCAATTTGCTGGCCACTATTAATGAGCGCCTGCAGCGACTCGTGGAACAAGCGGTCGCGATTACGTTCGTACTTGAAGTAAACGTGGACAATAAAAGCCGGCAGCCCAAAGGCCATAACAATAGCCAACACCGGAATCAGAAGGTCTTCTAATAAGTGCATCATATATTTCTCCTTTGCGAGAGTTGTGCTTCTATGTTTTAAATGGGGCGGTTAGCAGTTAGCGATTTATAGCTAACAATGAAATGAATCCACGTTGCCGCCGGAACTGGTCTTCAGGTTGTTGCGTTTAACGTTTTCTGATGCGTCAATACTGCCGCCACTGGAAATGCGGCCATCAAGGGTTTTTGCGCCGCACATTTCAGCGGAGCCGCCAGATGAAATGCGCACCGATGCGCTGTCAATTTCAACCTCATCTGCAAATTCAATTTGCCCGCCGGAACTCGCTTCAACCTTGGCGCTGGTCACTTCCATGGGGGCTTTGATGTCTATTTTTGCGCCAGAGGAAACGTCTACCTCAAGGAAGGTGATTTGGCTGTTGTCGCCATTAATGCGCAGTGAAGATCCAGAACTGGCGGTGAGTTCTACGCGGGCGCTGTCGGAAAAGCATTCACTCACACGCCCCTCGGCGGCAGACCTCACTTCAATGGCCTGGGGTGAATAACTCAATAGCAGTTCGGCAGAGACAGATTTAGAGCCCTTAAACCAAGATGAAAAAGAACTGTTTTTCGACAGCGAGATTTCGCTGGCGCTTAGGTCTAAGTCAAATGCGTCCTCGTCACTGGCCGTTATTTTGATGATGCCGCTGTCATCGTCATCGCCTGTGCGGACTCGAATACAGGTAAGGGTAAACTCAATACCCTCATCAATTTCAACTTCCTCGGCATCTTTGGCTATGGGATATTCAAAAACCTCAGCGCTGGCGGGCAGCGCTAAAGCCCCCGCAATGCTCAGTAGTAATACTTGGGTGAGCACTTTGGTGAATCCTTGTCTGAGTACTGTGCTTAATGGCTGGTTCACGTTCTGCATAATGATCTCCTGTTTTTCTATATACTCAGCGCCTGTCAAAAACGTTGCATGCAGGGCAAAAAACTTTGCTTACACAGACCTCGCCAATCCAAGACGCTCATTCCATGCCCAAGCAGATCGTTAAGTATCCCAAGCAAAACACGCCCCGTGCAGGGACAACGTCTTGAGCGCTATAGGCACGCTGAATGAAGGGCACCTGCATGCCTCACTCAAGCACCTATACGCCGGTGATCAGGGCCAGTTAGAAGTACCCTTCGGTAAATTTGTTGCAGACGTTGTGCGCGACGGCGTGATATTTGAGATTCAAACCTCCAGCTTCAGTGGGCTAGGACGCAAAATGTTGGCCCTTGCAGAACAGCAGCCAGTAGTCCTAGTGCACCCAATAGCCTATAGCAAAACGCTGATTAAACTGAAGAAAGATGACAGCGGAGAATTCACCCGCCGCCGTTCGCCCAAGCGCGGTGCGCTAGCGCACATTGTCAGCGAGTTGGTCTATATCCCCACATTGCTTAAGCATCCCAACTTTTCAGTAGAAGCGGTATTGATTGAAGAAGAGGAAGTGCGCAGTTTCGATGCAAAGGCGCGCCGGGGGCGAGGTGGGTGGCGTGGCCAAGGTCGGCAGTTGGTCAAGGTGTTAGACCAAGCGCGTATCTCCACGCCTTATAGCCTGCTAGATTTTTTGCTGGAAGATTTGCCAGACCCCTTTACCACCAAAGATCTAAGCGCAGCGCTAGATCAGCCCCAGGAAATAGCCCAACAGATGGCCTATTGTTTAAGGCACATGGACGTGGTGGACGTGTGCGGTAAAACCGGCAACCTGCTGAATTATAAATTTTTGACTGAATGATTTTGTTGGTTTCGGCAGAGTCTTAGCGGATCTGGCGAACGGCAACTACTATTTTTGCATGTGTCGCTCTAGATAAATTTGCAGCGCTACTTGTTCTTCATTGCTCAACACCAACCCTAATTTGGTTCGGCGATACAACAGGTCGTCGGCTTGTTGTACCCATTCGTATTGCACTAAGTAATCTACCTCTGCGGCATAGAGTTCGCCGCCGAAATGCTGGCCTAATGCCTCTAAGTTATTTCTTTGCGCCAGCATTTTAAAGCTGTCGGTGCCGTAGAGGCGCGCGAGTCTGCGTGCCAGCGGTTCGCTGATAAAGGCATAGTCTTGTTTGATTTTGCTGACCAGATCCTCAAAACCCTCTACTGGGAAATGGCCGCCGGGTAGACGCGTGCCAGAGGTCCAGGGTTGGTTGGGTTGGCCTAGGTAGTTGCATACTCTGGCCACAACATCTTCCGCCAATTTTCGGTAGGTGGTGATTTTGCCACCAAATACATTAATGAGTGGGCCGCCGAGTTCGTTGTTCTCTCGCACCACATAATCTCGGGTGGCTTCTTGGGCTTGGCTTGCGCCGTCTTTGTACAAGGGGCGAACGCCGGAGAATGTCCAAACCACATCTTCTGGGGTGATGGGGTCGTTTAAATACTCGCTGGCCGATTCACACAGATAATCTATTTCGCCTTGGGTGATTTTGGGCGGGGTGTGTAGGTCGTTGTTTTCGGTATCTGTGGTGCCGACCAATAAAAAGTCTTTTTCATAGGGAATGATGAAAATGACTCGGTCATCGGCGGCTTGGAATATGTAAGATCGGTCAAAGGGCAGGGTGCGACGAATGACTATGTGGCTGCCGCCGACAAGGCGCACGTTATTGGCGTGGTTTAAACCGAATACGCCTTTAAGTATTTCGTCGGCCCAGGGGCCGCTGCTGTTAACCACCACGTTGGCGGTCACTTGGAAGGTTGCGCCGGTTACTTTGTCATTGAGTGTCAGCAACCATTTGTTTTGTTGATATACCGCAGTTTGAATGGCGGTGCGCGGCAGAATTCGCGCGCCGTTTTCGGCAGCTTGCTGCAAATTCAGAATGACCATGCGCGAGTCTTCTATCCAGCAGTCTGAATATTCAAAGCCTTTTTTGAAATCGCTTTTTAAAATTTGCCCGGCTGGATCTGTGGTCAGATCTAGGGTTTTAGTGGCGGGCAGTAATTTGCGTCCCCCCAAATGATCATAAAGAAATAGACCTAGGCGCAGTAGCCAGGCGGGACGTAAACCGCTGTGGTGGGGCAGTACAAAGCGCAATGGCCAAATAATATGCGGTGCCATTTGCAACAGTTCTTCGCGTTCTATTAACGCTTCTCGGACCAGTCTGAATTCGTAATATTCTAAGTAGCGCAGTCCGCCGTGAACCAGTTTGGTAGATGCTGAAGAGGTGCCGCCGCCAAAATCTCCTGAGTCGCATAAACACACTGACTGGTTTCTGCCTGCTGCATCTCGTGCAATGCCTGCGCCATTGATGCCGCCGCCTATCACAAAGGTGTCATAGTGGGCTGGGCTTTGGTCAGCGGCAGCGTGGTTAGACTGTTCCATTTAGAGAGCACCCCGTGGGTTATGCAGAAGTTTCGAGATTTATGCCGCTCTGTCCTGATCTGACCAATGGCAATGTAAGCTCAGGTCATACACTGCAAATGTGTAAGATTTGAGCTGTTTGCACCAATATTTTAAATAAACAGTGTTAGATCAATATGCGGGAGATCTGTAGCGCTAGGTTAGTCGTTGGACGAGGATTTACTTTGCACGCTGTAGACTCCTAATGTTACGACTAACACGGCTATCAGGTCGAGCCAGTTTCGCGATTCTTGGTAAAATAATGCACCTACGACCATTGCGCTGACACCTTCCAACATAATTACCACAGCGGCGACATGGGTACTGAGTTTGCTTAAGCCGTTGGCAATGAGCCCTTGGGCGAATACGTGGGCGACAAGGCCCAAGAAAATAACCTGCAGCCAACCCTCTACACTGGCAGGTATGAATTTGCTGCCCATGACCTCGCCCATTACTAGGGCTACGGGTAAGAGAAAAACTGCTGAGCCAACAGATGAATAAAACATGGTGGTAAGGGTACTTTGCTCGGAGCGGCACTTGGCTATGGCGAATAAATAGCCGGTAAAGAAAAACCCAGTGATGAGACCGTAGAAGTCGCCTAGCCAATGTGCGTTTGAGAAGGACAAATGCTCGCGGGCCAGCAGCAGTGCGCCAACAATGGCTAAGACTAACCCTAGGACAAAGCGACCACTGAGTTTAACGCCCAGGAAGCAGATGCCAATTAAGGGTACCCAGATGCTAGACATAGTGGCTAGGAAGGTGGCGTTACCAAGGCTGGTGTTGACTAAGGCTAGGTGCCAAAAAATCAGGTCGCCAGCAAAAAAGAAACCTGCCCAGACCAGTGGGCCGATGTTGCCTTGTGGTACGCGAAAGGTGGCTTTGTCGCGTTGATAAAAAATGATCGAAGCGAGTATGGGTACCGCAATGGCTACGCGCCAAAACGCAGCGGCAATGGGGCCAACATCAATCTCGCGCAGAATTGCCGATGACACACCCAGTGTCAGCGCGCCGAGAATAACCAGTGCTAGAGGGTTATTCAGGCTGTTGAATTTGGCGGATGGGTTGGCCAGGTGGTGCAAGCAAGTGTCCTTGGTGAGGCGTTAGGTAGCGAGGCGTTAAATAATTGCGCTATTTGACACGCTAACGACGCTGATGAGAAGAACAGAATGCGGGATTTTTTCAATGAAGATGAAGGCGAGAGAGAGGGAGAGGGCCAGGGAGAGTGAGAGGGAGAGGGTGAGTGAGAGGGCTAGGGAGAGAGAGAGCGAGAGCGTGGACGGCACTGCTGCTGATCCACGCTCTTGCGTAATAATAGAACTTATAATAAACCGAGGCTTGTCTAGGTATTCAAGCCTAGTCGTAGTTAGGCAGGCCCCTAAACCGAGTCTTAGTTAGGCAGGCCCCTGAGCCGAGTCGTAGTGACGAGTCTTAGTCAGGCAACTAAGCCTTGCAGTACAGCAGCTTCATGGCGGACATGCTCTGGTGCGCCTAACCACTGCCGGTTTGCGCCAATGCGCTTAAACCAATAGTGCAGCCCAACAAGGTCAGTGAACCCCATGCCGCCGTGTACCTCGGTTGAGGTTTTGGCAATGGCTTTACCCACTTCAGATAAATGCGCCTTGGTATGACATGCGGTGGCTCTTGCTTCGTCTGGCAAATCTGCCAGTGCGTGGGCGGCAAACCAAACCATTGAGCGGCAGGGCTCTAAGGATGCTGCCATTTCCGCGCACATATGTTTCACCGCTTGGAAGCTGGCAATAGGGCGATTGAACTGCTCGCGCTGCTTTGCGTAGTCTACTGCTTGGTCAAGCATGTCTTGGGCTGCCCCAAGGGTGTCTGCTGCCAGCATCACTCGGCCAATATCCAAGGTGGTTTCAAAGACGCTGACCTCCGTACTGATACAGGTGGCAGCTACGTCTTTGTAGGTTAACTCCACGGTTTGGCGGGTCTTGTCCACGGTGGTTAAAACCGTGCGAGTCAGCCCGGTGTCGCTGGCTGAGACCAAATATAAGTGCTTGTTTTGGTCCGCAACCAAATAGCTGTCGGCCACTGCGTCAAAGGCAAATAGTGAGGTGCCATTCATCACGCCATTGCTGACTTGGATGCCGGCATCATTACGACGCTTAATGGCTTCACCAAATGCAATGCCTACGCGGTGTGTGCCTGCCGCCAGTTCACCCAGCAATTCGCCATGATCGCCGCTACTGGCGATCAACGCGGTAGGTGCCATCACGGCGCTGCCTAGAAAGGGTCCAGGTGCAACATTGTTGCCCAAGCATTCTGCAACTATGGCGGCGTCCAGTGGGGTCATACCAATGCCGCCGTGTTCTTCTGGAATGAGGAGCGCCGCTACGCCCAGTTCGCTGAGCCCAGCCCAAATGTTGGCGTCGCTTTCGCCCTCGGCGTATTTACGCACATGGTCTAGTGACGCGTTGTCATTCAAAAAGCGTTTTACATTATCCTGTAGGAGGATTTGTTCTTCTGATAATCCAAATTGCATTTAACCTCTCCTAGCGTGATTTTTCGATTTTGGGTTCGCGTGGCATGTCTAAGCCGCGCTCACTGATGATGTTTTTCTGAATTTGCGACGTGCCGCCGCCAATGATCAGGCCAAGGAAGTACATGTATTCTCGCTGCCAACTGCCGGAGTTGCGCAGGTGCGGGTTGTCTTCATAGGCCAAGCCAATTTCGCCCATTACATCAATGGCTAAACCTTCAAGCTCGTGGCGCAGTTCGGTACCTTCCAGCTTGGTGATCATGCGTGAAAGTCCGGCATCCTGACCGGGGTTCAGGCGCGCAGAAAGCACTCTGAGTTCGTTAAAGCGCATGGCCATAACTTGGCCTTGAACCTTCATTAAGCGATCACGATAAACCGGGTTGTCGATCAGGCGTTCGCCGTCTGCGGTGTCGGTTTTCATCAGTTCAATAAGGGCGTTGATGCGGGTTTGTGCAGTATTCGCTGGGGCCAGTGTTTCGCGCTCGTGACCCAAAATGGCGTTGGCTACCTGCCAACCCTGGCCACGCTCACCAACAATTTGATGCTTAGGCACGCGCACGTCCGTGTAGAAAGTTTCATTGAAGTTGGCAGCACCAGTCATATCTACCAGCGGACGAATTTCAATGCCTGGCGTCTTCATGTCGAACAGTAAAAAGGAAATACCCTTGTGCTTAGGTGCATCCGGTTCGGTTCTCACCAAGCAGAATATCCAGTCTGCAATATGTGCTGTACTGGTCCAGATTTTTTGCCCGTTCACTACCCATTCATCGCCCTCTAAAACCGCTGACGTGGTAAGGCTGGCAAGGTCGCTGCCTGCGCCTGGTTCAGAATAACCTTGGCACCAAATCATCTCACCGTGAATCGTAGGGCGAATGAATTGCTTTTTCTGTTCTTGAGTACCCATCTCTAAAAGTGTCGGCACAAGCATGGAAATACCTTGGCCCCCTAGTCCCGTATTAACCCGGGCATTGGAGAATTCTTCAGCAATGATTCTAGATTTAAGAATGTCTGGTTCTGCACCAAAGCCACCAAATTCTTTAGGAATGGTGCGTGCGGTATAACCGTTTTCAATGAGTAACTTTTGCCAATCCTTGGCGGTGTCGCCGCGCAGATCGTTGCCCTTAGGTGCTTTGTGGGCGTTGTTGGCGAGGAAATCTTTTACCTCTATACGAAATTCGTCGTACTCTGATCCTAATGATAGATCCATGACTGCTCCCGGAGATTTATAATTAGAATTTTGCGTCGCCGCAGATCTTAAGGCTTTGGTTCAAGACGCGCAAAATTTAGTTTTTTGAGGCTACTCGTTCGAAACAGCCATGGCAACTGGGGCGCGGTTGTGCCAGTGCAGTACACAACGGCCAGGTCATGAGATAGGCTGCACAACTTGTTGCCGCATAGGGCTTGGTGAAAGACTATTGAGGTCTGAGTGCAAAGCCTACATCTAGCGGATCTTAACGGGTAAAAGGATAGAACATCGATGTCGACAGAAAATGCATCAGCAATGCTGCACACCATGGCGCAAATGCAAGATGAGCATAATGCTTTGGTACACCCGCAATGGCGCGACCAAGGCCATCAATATTACCGAGCAGTCTGGGTTGAGTGCGCAGAAATGCTCGACCACTTCGGTTGGAAGTGGTGGAAAAAACAGAGCCCAGATTTAGATCAAGTGAAGCTAGAGCTGGTGGATATTTGGCATTTTGGTCTCAGTGAGATGTTACGCAGCGGGCCCGTTGATGAAGCAATCGCCGCCCAGCTCAGTGCTATAGAAACCGCTGATCTGGGCGTGTCCGAGGACTTGCGCGCAGAGCACTTTCGCCTAGCCATTGAGCAGCTAGCGGCAGCTTGTTTGGCCACTCGATCTTTCGATTTGCCGTCCTTCAAATTAGCTATGGCCAGCTTGCCTATGGATTTGCCTGAGCTTTACGCCATGTACATTGGCAAAAATATTCTTAACCGATTTCGCCAAAACAATGGTTACAAGAGCGGCGAGTACCGCAAGCTTTGGCAGGGCCGGGAAGACAACGAGCATTTGGTGGAGTTGTTGGACGAGTTGTCCGACGTGGTTGAAGGTTTGCCGGACAAGTTGTACGCCGGTTTGGAAGCGCGTTACACAGCCTAATGCCGGTGGCTAAAATTCCCAGGATAGAGATCGACACCTTATGGGTAGCGCGGTGGCAGCCTGAGTTGATTGGTACTTTGCTGTTTGTACTGCGCACCGTTGAAGCACGTCAGCAAGTGTTGTTGATTCACAAGAAAACGGGGCATGGCCAGGGCCGAGTTAATGGCCCCGGTGGTAAGTTAGATTCCGGCGAAAGTTTGACCGCCTGCGCAAGGCGAGAAGTGTTAGAAGAAGTGGGGCTGCGCGTGGCGCACCCACAGTGTCGCGCAGAGCTGCGCTTTGTAGAGTTAGATGGCGCGCAGTGGTTGGGTTATGCCTTTACTGCAGGCCAATTTAGTGGACAGTTAATAGAAACCCCAGAAGCGAAACCCTTTTGGTGCGATATTGAAGAGATTCCTTTTGCTGATATGTGGCCGGACGACCAGCTTTGGTTGCCAACCATTTTGCAGCAGTATGTGAGTCAGTGGCAGAGTGAGCCGTTCAGTCGACTTGATGGCCAAACATCCGGCGAGATACGCCAACCGCTAGTTGGGGATTTTTTGTTTGAAAACGAACACTTGCTAGAACACCGTATTTATTCTGATAAAAGTTTCTCGGTATCGTTAGATAAGGTGCTAGATGACACCTAGCGGTTTCAATATTGGATAGGTAAAAGGCTTTGGAGCTTGCAGCATAGGTTCTGGTTGCAGTCCATCGCTGCTAAGAACTATCCAGCGAATTTGAATATAAGGAAGATGATTATGCGCATTGGCATATCTATTAGTTCCAGCTACCGAGTTGAAGACCCAAGTTTGGGTGCAAGATATATGATTGAACGAGCAGCTACGGCTCGCCAAGCGGATTTAGACAGCCTTTTTATTGGCGACCATCATGTTACCCCCCAGTCTTACTACCAAAATTCGCCGATGCTGGGTCGCTTACTCGCCGAATGGAATAATAAACCGGCGGGTGCGCTGTATCTTTTACCTCTGTGGCATCCCGTATTGTTGGCTGAGCAGATTGCGACTCTTGCCGCCATTATGGAGGGTCGGTTTATTCTGCAATGTGCGCTGGGTGGAGAGCGGCCGCAAAGCGAGGGCATGGGCATTGATATGAAGTATAGAGTGCCCATGTTTGAAGATAGCCTAGATATTATGCAACGACTTTGGGCGGGCGAAACCGTCACCCATGAACGGTTTTGGAATATTAAGAATGCCAAAATTTCACCGTTGCCTGCGCAAAAGATAGAGGTTTGGGTGGGCTCCTCCGCGCCCGCGGCGCTGAACAGAACTGCACGGGTAGCCGAAGGTTGGCTGGCCCAACCTGGCTTGAGTTTGCAGGGCGCAACAAATCAACTTAACCAATATCGTCAGGCCTGTGCCGAGCATAATCGTGAGCCCACCGCTGTAGCCCTTAGGCGAGATATTTTCGTTGGTGGTACTTCCCAAGAGGCGGAAGCCTTTAAAAGCAAAGCGGTAGAAAAAGGTTACAGAGGGTTTGCGCCGGAGTCGATGTTGGTGGGCAGCGTTAACCAAGTGGCGGGTGAATTGGCGGCTTTTAAGGCGGCTGGGTTCACTGATGTCATTATTCGCAATATGTCATCTAATCAGTCAGAGGCTTTGGCTAGTATTGAACGCTTGGCCCAAGTTAAAGCCATGTTAGAGGGTTCTGTTTAGCGAAAGTTTGTGCTCTTTACTGGGGCAAAAAATCGCGGCAAAAATCCTCAAAAAAACTATTTACATAGGCTCTCAACGGCAGATAATCCCGTTTAACGACTTTATACTTTGCAGGGTGTTTTGGCCCGCAAACGACGCTGTTTTTGGTTGCTGGCAAGGGTGTTCTTTTCAATGAAGACGCCTGCCCGTAAGCCAAAAAATTTTCTACAGACAAGTCACTTAACCGCAAACGAAAGATAGGCATTATCTGTTTCGGGTTGGGAGAACCTTTATGAAGAGCCCGAGTGATGATGTTCAAGATGTCGAAGACGATGTGCTTGATGAAAATTTGATTGAAGAGCGCACAGATTGGGAAGCTTCCGATTGGGATGATGATAAAGATGATCGGCTCACCTGTGCTGAGAAGACCAAAATGACGCATCAGGCCATAGAAGACGTGCACGAGCAGCGCAGAATTAAACGCGAGCTAGATGAGTTGTTAGACTAGCTTTTTTGGATGGGTAGTTAGATGAGCGGTTAGATAAGCGGTTAGGCTAAGCGTTAGCTGTTTTGTGTTCAGCATTTTGCGGTAAATTTATTGCGGGTGCGCTGTGAAGCTATCGTGTTAGATTGACGCACGTTTAATCGAGCCCACTATGGCTGAGTTACCCAATTGCCCAGAATGTAGTTCTACCCTTACCTATCCCGACGGTGGTTTCCTAGTTTGTCCTGAATGCGCGAACGAGTGGAGTGCTGCTGATACTGATAGCGATATGGAGGTTGGCGTAAAAGATGCTCACGGTAATTTGCTCCAGAACGGCGATACTATTAGCGTGACAAAGGATCTTAAAGTGAAAGGCTCGTCCCTAGTGGTAAAGGTGGGCACCAAGGTGAAGAACATTCGTTTGATCGATGGTGACCATGAGATTGATTGCAGAATCGACGGTGTGGGTGCTATGAAGCTTAAGTCTGAGTTCGTTAAGAAAGTCTGACCCTTTATGGCGGGTGGTATTACCGCCTTCTCCTAGCCTTTTCCCAAATTCTCCACAGTGAAATAACCCCAGACAACTGCGCCATAGGCCTTCGCTTGTATTCCGACCCCCTTAAAGACAGAATCTTGCTCAAGAGGGAGATTCCATTGCTTGGCTAATGACAACCTTTGTATATGAATTGGGCCTGATGTTTACGCGATTCAGTTACAACATTTCAATGTCAAATTCCAACGAGCGAATCCCAAAAACAATAAAATTTGGGGAATTCAGTGTCTAATTTGAACAAATTACTTATCGCTAATCGTGGAGAAATAGCCATTCGCATCACCCGTGCTGTCCAAGAATTGGGCCTCACAGCGGTCGCCATGTACCCCGAAGATGACGCTCATTCGTTGCATGTGCGTTTAGCTGATGAGGCTGTTCTTCTGGAGGGGCGCGGTGCTTCTGCCTACTTAGACATTGCGCGAATTGTGCAACTGGCCAAAGACGCTGGCTGTGATGGCATACACCCAGGTTACGGTTTTCTTAGCGAAAACGCCAATTTTGCCGCAGCGGTTGAAGCAGCAGGCATGACATTTATTGGTCCCAGTGTTGTGGCGCTTGACGCGTTTGGCGACAAAGCCAAAGCACGTGCTCTGGCTCAAGCTTGCGCAGTGCCTGTTGTAGCAGGTTTGTCTGAGGCCATTACCTTGCAGCAAGCTCAGGCGTTTTTTGCCACCCATGCTGACAGCGGTATTTTACTTAAAGCCATTGCCGGTGGTGGGGGCAGAGGCATGCGCATTGTGCGTAGTGCTGATGAGTTAGCAGGCGCATTTACACGCTGTCAGTCTGAAGCGTTGGCGGCCTTTGCCAATGATGGGTTGTATGTAGAGCAGTTAGTGGCCAGCCCTCGGCACATAGAAGTGCAAATTATCGGTGACGGCTCTGGCGCGGTCAGCCATATCTGGGAGCGTGAATGCAGTCTGCAGCGCCGTCATCAAAAGCTGGTGGAAATAGCACCAAGTCCTACTTTAGATCCCGCCATGCGCAGGGCCATGTGCGACGCAGCAGTGCGCCTTGGTCAAGAGATCAACTATGCAGGCTTGGGCACTATTGAGTTTTTGCTGGACACCAATGCCAATGAGTTTTTCTTTATTGAGGCTAATGCGCGCCTGCAGGTAGAGCATACGGTCACTGAAGAAGTCACGGGTATTGACCTTGTGCGTGCGCAGATTGAAGTTGCCGGCGGTGCCAGCCTGAATGATTTGGGTTTGCAGCAAGCAGACGTGCCTGCCCCCCGCGGCTATGCCATTCAACTGCGGGTGAACATGGAAACCATGACCGCCGAGGGTGACGTTATGCCTGCGGGTGGGCGCTTGTTTAAATTCGAAGTGCCTACGGGTCCGGGTTTGCGCACGGATACCTATGGCTATGCGGGCTATACCACTAACCCCAATTACGACTCCTTACTAGCCAAGATTATTTGTTATAGCCCAACAAAAAATTACGCCGATGCCATTAAACGTGCTCAGCGTGGTTTAAAAGATTTTGTTGTCGAAGGTGTGAGCTGCAATATCGATTTCCTCGCAGCCCTTATCGCAACTACAGACTTTGCCAATAACGCAGTAACCACGCGCTATCTAGACGAACATATGGCGAGTTTGGTTGCTGCATCCACGCAACCTGTGGCGGAGTCATCCGCCACGTTAGCGGGCGCTCAGGTAAATCTCAACGATCCGCTGGCTGTTCTAGAACATGGCAAGTCTGGCCTTCCAGGGATGGGTGGCGGGCCGCAGATTTTGGATCTTGTGAATGCAGATTTACCTGCGGGCACTGAGGCCATTATTGCGCCAATGCAGGGTACGGTTGTCAGTTTTGATATTGAACCGGGTGATGAGGTCTATGTCGGCAAGCTAGTGCTGATTATGGAAGCCATGAAGATGGAGCACGAAGTCCGCGCGGACATCAGTGGCGTAGTACAAAGTTTAGGTGTATCCGCTGGCGATACTATTTTCCAAGGGCATCCACTGATTTATCTGCAGTCTAAAGATGTGGCTGTGGCTGAAGAGGCTGCAAAAGTTGAGATTGATTTAGATTATATCCGGCCAGATCTGCAAGAGGTCTTTGACCGCAAGGGTGCAGGCTTAGATGAAAATCGGCCCGAAGCTGTGGCTAAGCGTTACAAGACCGGTCGTCGAACTGCGCGGGAAAACGTAGCAGACCTCTGCGACGAAGGTACATTTATTGAATATGGCTCAGTAGTACTGGCCGGCCAGCGCCGTCGCCGCTCTATTGAAGACTTGATTAAAAACACTACCGGTGACGGCATGGTGGCGGGGTTGGGTCAAATCAATGGCCAACTATTTGACGAGAAGCGCAGTCGCGCCTTGGTCATGTCTTATGACTACATGGTGCTTGCGGGCACCCAGGGCATGAAGAACCACAATAAAAAAGATCGGCTTTTTGAACTGGCTGAGAAGTACCGTTTGCCCACTGTATTGTTTGCTGAAGGGGGCGGTGGTCGCCCCGGTGATACCGACGGTTCCGGCGTAGCGGGATTAGATTGTTTAGCCTTCACCTATTTTGCACGGCTCTCAGGCTTGGTGCCTGTTGTAGGTATTACCACAGGCCGTTGCTTTGCCGGCAACGCAGTATTGTTAGGCTGTTGTGACGTGATTATCGCCACTGAAGGTTCCAATATTGGTATTGGCGGACCAGCGATGATTGAGGGAGGCGGCTTAGGGGTGTTTACCCCAGATGAAGTGGGTCCAATGGACGTTCAGGTAGAGAACGGTGTTGTTGATATTCCTGTTGCCAATGAAGCGGAAGCCGTTGCCGCAGCGAAGAAATATCTTTCCTATTTCCAAGGTCCGGTAGATCAGTGGGAGTCGCTAGACCCTCGGGAATTACGCTTTATGGTGCCAGAGAATCGTCTGCGCTATTACGACATGCGCGAAGTGATCAAAGGCATTGCTGATGTTGACTCGGTGCTTGAGCTGCGCGAGCACTGGGGCATTGGCATCATTACTGCCTTTATTCGTGTGGAAGGCCGTCCTATGGGCGTTATTGCCAATAACCCTGCGCATTTATCGGGTGCCATTGATGCACCTGGGGCCGATAAAGGCACGCGCTTTATGCAGCTTTGCGACGCCTTCGACATTCCCATTCTTTCGCTATGTGATTGCCCCGGCATTATGGTGGGACCAGAAATTGAAAAAACAGCGGTAGTCCGTCACGCAGCCCGTATGTTTGTCACCAGCGCTAACATTGATGTGCCGTTGATGACTATTGTCACTCGCAAAGGCTATGGCTTAGGCGCTCAAGCAATGGCCGGTGGCAGCTTTAAGGCCACGCTCTTTACAGTCACTTGGCCTACGGGTGAGTTCGGAGGCATGGGGTTGGAAGGCGCGGTGAAACTGGGCTACCGCAAGGAATTGCAGGCCATAGAAGACCCCGTTGAGCGGGCTGAGAAGTACGAGAGCATGGTGGCGGATATGTATAAGCGCGGTAAGGCGGTGAATATGGCCTCGCACTTCGAATTGGATGACGTTATTGACCCCGCTGAAACCCGCAACTGGATCAGCCGTGGTCTGCAATCTGTACCGCCGATCGAAGAGCGCAAAGGTAAAAAGCGACCTAATGTTGATACTTGGTAAGGGCGCGGTTCACAGCGCCTAGCACTGCCCATGATTAGGCGTTTTGATTAGGAATCTTGGTTAGGCGTCTACTCAGAACTTCGACCAAAAACCCGGTCAGGCATTGAGTATGTATCCAACCAAGCACTCCGATCGAGCATCCGTGTGCTCACCCAATAGGGGTGCGCACTGGATTTAAGCGAGTGGGATGTTAATATCTTGCGTCATTGGCCCGCTGATTTCTTTACATAAATGGGCATTTTAAGGAACTTTTATGATCACATTTACGCTTAATGGTTCAGAGCAGTCGTTGAACATAGATCCAAATACGCCATTGCTTTGGGCAATAAGAGAAAACCTACAGTTAACCGGCACCAAGTTTGGTTGCGGTGTGGCTCAGTGCGGAGCATGTACCGTACACCTTAATGGCCAAGCCATTCGCTCTTGCGTTACCCCTTTAGCTGCAGCCGAGGGCTCAGCGGTGACAACCATTGAAGGCCTAGAATCAGCTGAAGGTGCAATGCACCCAGTACAAGATGCTTGGGTTGCTGAGCAAGTGCCACAGTGTGGTTACTGCCAGTCCGGACAAATTATGTCAGCGGTTGCATTACTCGAACAAAATTCCAACCCCGATGACGCAGCAATTAACGCTGCGATGTCCGGCAATATCTGCCGCTGTGGTATGTACGGTCGTATTCGTAAAGCCATTAAGCGCGCTGCTGGTGAGAGCGTTGTAGGCGTTTTTGATCCAAAAGCAAACGCGCCACAGGAGGCATAAAATGTCTAAATTAGGCAAGTGGAGTAGACGTGGTTTTATCGCCGGTGGTGTAGTTGCTGGTGGTGGTTTAGTGATTGGTGTTGCTGTACGTCAGGGCGACCGCCGTGGCGATGTGATTTCTTCGGTCACCACAGACGGCGATGAGCTGCTCAATATTTGGGTGAAAATTAACGAGGCTGGCGACATCACTGCCATTGTCCCTCACAGTGAAATGGGCCAAGGCGCGCAAACTGCGTTGGCACAAATGCTTGCTGATGAGATGGACGCTAAGTGGTCTGATGTAGGCTTTGAAGAAGCGCCGGCTACCGACGACTATGCAAATTGGGCATTGGGCAAGGGCTTCATTTTAGGTGACGCTGCGGTGCCTGAAGCGTTGGTGCCAACCGTTGATGGTGCGTTTTATCAGGTTGCAAAAGCCATGCGCCTACAAATCACAGGCGGCAGCGCCAGTATTCGTACCACCGGTTTGCACGGTATGCGTGTTGCTGGTGCAGCGGCTCGAGAAATGTTGATCAAAGCCGCAGCAGGTAAGTGGCAGGTTGCGGAAAGTGAGTTAAGCGCTAGCGAGAGCGTCATCACTCATGCCGCCTCTGGCCGCGCAGCCACTTATGCTGAGCTGGCATCAGATGCTGCGTTGTTCAGTCCTTCGCCAACCCCCAAGCTGAAAGATATTTCTGATTTCAAAATTATGGGCAAGCACGTTGAGCGCCATGATATTCCTTCTAAGGTCAACGGTTCTGCTGAGTTTGGTATAGACGCTCAGGTGCCCGGCATGCAATACGCAGCCATCAAAGCTGCACCAGTTTTTGGTAGCGCAGTGGCATCCATAGATTCAAGTAAAGCTGAGCAACGCGCAGGCGTTACTCAAGTGGTCAACTTGGGTGACGCAGTTGTTGTTGTTGCCAATGGTTATTGGGTGGCAGAGCAGGCACTGAGAGATGTTGAGGTTAAGTGGACGGCGACCAGCAACGACGCAGTGAATACCGAGTCAATGCGCCAACAATTTCGCAATGACATTACTAATGCTGCCGCCGATGGCTCCAGTAAAGCGGATGTAGAGTTAGGTGATTTTACCGCTGCGTTTGCCAGTGCTGATCGTGTTTTGGAAGCTACCTATGAGGTGCCATTTTTGGCCCACGCCTGCATGGAGCCCATGAACGCAACGGCCAGTGTTAATGGTGATGTATGCGAAGTATGGGTTGGTGCACAAAATCCAATGGGATTTCGTTATGAAGTGGCAACAGCATTAGATCTAGATCCTGAAAATGTCACTATTCATCAACATTTTATGGGGGGTGGTTTTGGTCGCCGCTCTACCGCAGATTCTGCGATACAAGCAGCGATGATCGCTAGAGAAGTTGGCACACCAGTGAAGTTGATCTGGTCCCGTGCTGAAGACATGCAGCACGATACCTATCGCCCTGGTGTGACTTCAAAGTTCCGCGCAGCGGTAGCCGCAGATGGCAAAGTGTTGGCATGGGACAATGTGTATCATGAAAAGCATGAGCCAGCCGAAGCACCAAAAATTCCTTATGCAATTGCGGCCCAGCATATTCACCATACTGACAGCCCAACGCACTTGCCGTTTGGGCCATGGCGTAGTGTGGACCATTCTCAGCACGGTTTCTTTACCGAGGCGTTTTTTGACGAAGTTGCCGAAGCCGCTGGCCAAGATCCTTATCAATTGCGCCGTAAGTTGCTTGCCGGTAAGCCCAGGCACCTGAAGGTACTTGACCTTGCCGCGGAAAAAGCCGGTTGGGGCGAGCCAATAGCTGAAGGCAAGGGTCGAGGTATTTCGTTGCAAGAATCTTTTGGTAGCTTAGTCGCTCAGGTGGTGGACGTTACTCTCACAGGCGGCAAGATTGGTGTAGATCGTGTGGTTTGTGCAATAGACGCAGGCTTTGCTGTTTCTCCTGACGGTTTAACTGCGCAGATGGAGTCCGGCATTATCTACGGCTTAAGTGCCGCCATGTACGGTGAGGTCAGCGTAGTAAATGGTGCGGTTCAACAGACTGCGTTCCATGACTACCCTGTGACTCGTATGCAAGACTCGCCAGTGATTGAAACGCATATCCTTAACAGTGGTGAGGCTATGGGCGGTGCAGGAGAACCTGGTACGCCTGGCATAGCACCGGCGCTGGCTAACGCTATTTACCAAGCTACGGGCACACGAGTGCGCAAGCTGCCGGTTTCTCAGTACGATTTTAATCATCGTATAGAGGAAACAGAAGAGTTGGGTTAGTTGGTCCAAGATGGGATCGGTTAGCTAGATTCGGTTAGTTTCAGCTAAGAATAAAAGCCCAGCATTGCCGGGCTTTTTTTGCTTTTTGTTTAGCCTTGTTCCGCCTTTTTTGATTTCAGCTCCTGTTTCGACAAGAGCTACTGTTCAGGCAAAAGTGTAACCAGGTTACTCAATCTCAAAGGTCACGCCAGCACTTGCGGGTAGTCGGCTAAGCAAAGCATCTCCCATTGCGCTTGCCGGTGTCCAGAAGCCACCCTTAACTGGTAGGTCGTCTTGAGCCAAGGCTAATGCACTCTCAACAATCATCTTGGACGTTGAACCATAACCCGGATCTTTGTCGCCCTTAACGTGAGCGGTCATATTTTTACTCGGATCAGTAGGATGTATACCGCGCAACTCAATGTGGTAGTGGCCGTTTTCAATGGCCTCTGGAGTGGGTCCCTCGCCGGGCTTGGGCAGGAATTTTTTCAGTAGCGGACGAGTGATGGGCAACGCTGCCAAGCCCGCAAAAGCCATGGTGCCTGCGCCTACCGCGTTTGCGCCCAAGAAACCTTTAGCACCTTTACTGATGACGGTGCCTTCGTCGTAGCGGAAATCTGTGCCATAGGCACCGTTCAATAATTCGTTGCTGCGCCGTACTACGCGAGTGTTAACGGCAGCCATAACAAAGGGTCCAACCCATGCGTCGAAGTCTTCATCGAAGTAGGCGCTCATGCGGTCTGGTCCATCTAGGCCCTTCATCTTGTCATTCAGGCAGTAAGGGTTGGCCATGGTTTTGACGATAGAGGCGTCTTTTTGCGCGCTTTCCATCATCGCCATCATGCTGTCTATGGTGCCGCCACTGAATCCGCCGCTGAAGGCGCGGGGACGATACTTAATGTGCTTGGCCGGGACGCCATGTTTGGCTTGCATTTGTTGTTGTAGAAAATAGACGCCCAGATCTGAAGGTATGCTGTCAAAACCGCAGGTATGAACTATTCTCGCGCCGCTGGCTACGGCTTCGTCCTGGTGCTTGGTGATCATCTCGCGCATCCAGTGAACCTCCCCGGTGAGGTCGCAGTAATGGGTGCCGTGGCGTACACAAGCTGCAACTAGCTCAGAACCATAGCGTGCATAGGGTCCTACAGTGCTCAGTATCACTCGGCCTTTTTGCACAAGGTTGTCTAAGGAGTTGGTGTCATGACTGTCAGCTTGCAGTACGGGTACATCGCGACCAGCAAGTATGGAGGTGAGCTTCTCAGTGTTTCTACCCGCGACTGCCCAGCGAACATTGCTGTTGGCGTAGTTTTTGGACATATAGTCCACCACCAGCTGTCCGGTGAATCCGCTAGCTCCCCAAATAATAATGTCGTAACGACGTTCCATATCTTTCTTCCAATTTAATTAGCTATTAATGTGCGAGCAGTTAGCCGGGTTCTTTGTCACTCAATAGTGAAAACACGCGTAAAAAATTGTACATAAAAAACCCCGCTTCAAGCGGGGTTTTCCTAGTAGTTGCTTGCAATGTCAGCGGCGCTAAGGACTAACGCGCATCAGCTGCAGCCTCTTGCTGCCTTGCCGCTCGACGCTTTTCAATGTTGTACATTTCCTTAATGTCCAAACCACCGTCGCCATTGGTATCTACGGCTTTAAAGCCCTGCACCAACTGCTTCTTCATGCGCTTTGGTAGTTCTTTCCAGCTTAACTTACCATCTAGATCTTTGTCGATAAAGCCAAAGTACTGGGTCAATTGGGCCAAACCTCTGTCGTGTATGGGTGCTTCGGTTGTTTCATTCACCAAGGTATAACTGAACGCGCCGTAGAGCATTTCGTCCCAGCTCTGCAAGCCCCAAGTGACGTTTCTGTCTGGGTCAGGGTTGCTCTTGTTTGCTGTGGAGTTGTCGTACCAAGTGGTATGTACCAACTTAGACCCGGCCTCAATTTGCTTTGGCTCAACCAACTCGTAAGTTCGCTGCCAGTTAAAGTCGTAGTTAGGCACGGAAAGGATGAGCTCCTTGCTGCCGTCCGGCTTGATCAGTTCAAACTTAGACGCAACGCCCCTGTAGTGCGAGTGGGGTACTAAGTCGTGCAGCAGCGCGGGCTTGTCGAAGGCAAAATAAGACACTTCAGAGTGCCGCGCGGTATTAGCTGGGATGCTGATGATTGGGTTAATAACCACGTCTTGGCGATAGAAGTTTTCTGGCTTCTCATCATGGAAGTACAAACCAATTTTGGAGTTGTCTACACTTTCAAGACCGTTGGGTGTGTAGTGAATTTGGAAGGTGAATTCTCCGCCGGGTGCTATGTATACGCCGGTTTTTGCCGGGAAAACATTCGATTCGTTGCCTGGTGCGTAACCAATTAGGTAGTTATCAAATACACCGCTGTCGCGTTTTTCAGCTGATGCGCCCGCATCAATGGAACCTGCCAAAATATGGTGGACCACTTCTCTGTTGCCGGCAATTACCGTTGCGGACTTAACCCAAACACCAGTATCTAAGGGGTTGGCTAATCTTGGGAACTTGTACTCAACCACGCCAGAAGCCGGAATCGTGTATTCAGGTAGTTCCAATATCAGATCTGGTTCACCCAGTGGCCATTCTACTCGTGCAATAGAAAGCCCTTTCAATGGGTCTTCGCCTTCGCCGCGTGGCGCACCGGCCTCTATCCAATGCACTAAAGTCTGGGTTTGCTCAACGTTTAAAGATTTGTCGTTCTTCCATACGCCCACATGTGGGTCAGCGTGCCAAGGTGGCATACGCTTGGTGCGGATCACTTCACGCATCATGGGTGCAAAACCGCGCACTAATTCGTAGCTAGACATTGCCCAGGGGCCAATGCCGCCATCGGTATGACAAACCACGCACTTCTCTTGCAGCAGCGGCGCGATGGTTTCGGTGTAGCTGATTTGCTCGTGAGCACCGTTTTTCTCGGCGAAGTTGATTAGGCAGCCGATGGCATCGCGCTGAGCAACTGCTACTGTGTCGCCCGCAATAACGTCGCGGATTGCGTCCTTGGCATAGTGTGTGGAAGCTTCCTGCTTTTGGCGCTCGTAAACTTGGCGATCGTTAATTGGGCCACGGTATTCGATGTTCCATGTTTTGGGATTAATCACCAATATTTCGGCGGTGCGCACTAGGTTGAGGGCTTCGCCAATAAGCTGTGTTTCATCATGCATGATGGGCATGTCGATGCTGTATTTTTTGGCCTCTAATGCAATGGCGCTGCGGGTGTCCTGCAGGTTTGAATTGAGCATGAAGAACTTGACGCCTTGAGACTCGAACGCGTCACGCACCTGCTTGTAGTCAGTCAGGGCGTTGCGCACGATTGGGCAACCATTGCCTTGAATCATGATCACAATAGCGCTGGCGTCTTGATGGTAATAAAGGTTTTGGGCGTCGCCGTTGTGGTCGAGCAATACGAAATTATCAATTCTTTCTGCGTGGGTATTGATGCTCATCAGTAACCCGGAAATGACCAGTGCTGTAGACAAAAAACTAGATAAGGCTGTAGAAAAGAAGCTGCGATACATGTGTGTGCTCCGATAAAACAATAGAAATCATTTAGAAATGCAATTCTGAGAATAATACGCCCTTGGAAAGGTTGCACAAGACCCGGCGGCGCGGGTGAATTTTGGCAAATTTGACGCTTATTCTGGCGGCACTCAAGGCAGGCTTGGGTGTCAAGGCGATGGCAGCGGCAGTTGTACGGGGCTATGCAGTCTTGTTGGTTTGGTTGTGACGCCACAGTAGGGTGCCGCCGGCTACCGCTGCGGGCAGTAATAAAAAGTTAAGCAGTGGTATTGCCATGGCTAGGCTCGTCATGGCGCCAAAGCCCATAGAAGGCAGCAGATTTTTTTTCAGCTGTTCAAGCGATGCTGGAAAGGACATGTTGTTGTTATCAGCCGCGTAGTCGGAAAACTGTACCGACATGATCCACGCCCCATAGAGCCCGCCGACTAGGGGGGCAACAAGATTCACAACCGGAATGAGGCTAAGAATGATTAAGCCAATGAGGCGGGGGATGTGATATCGCAGCTTGCGCAGTTCTCGGGCGAAATCCTTAAAGACACCTTTGAGCAGTGACTGGAAACTTTTGTCCTCAGACAGTCGGCCATCCAGCGCTGAGCCTGCGGGAGGATCTAGTGTGTGTACTTCCTGTTCTACCGCCATCGCCAGGCCACTGAACAGCGGCGATGCAATGATGATAGTGATAAAACTCACTGACCAAGCGGAAATCAGTGCCAGCAAAATAAACAGCACGGGTACTACGATCCATTCCAACCAATTTAACCAATCCGGTAGATCAGGTGTGGCTGCGGCAATAATACTGCTACCAAAAAAATATAAAGTTGCCAGGGTAAGCGAGAGTCCAATGCCCACTGGCAGCCAAAAATAGTGACGCAAGCCAGGGTTATTCGCCAGTGCAAAGCCTTGAAAGAAAAATTTTACGCCAACGAAAAAATTCACCTTCACACCTTACACTTTTGTCGAAACTGAATGAAGGGAATGGTGTTGTTGTTTGCGCGAACTTTTTTGAAAATGCCTCGATCAGGCCTTTATAAATAGCGACAAAAGCCTACAAATGCCTCAGATATGGGTATTATTCCTATCCAGAGATGGAAGTATTTTGCTATCTAAGCATCTATGCGGGACTAAATGGCAGAAGCACTTATATGCTTGCGCGCTGAAAGCTCGCATCTAACAAAACAAAATGATTTCGGGAGAGCGGCATGGCTTTAGCAAGCATAGGGGATATTCAGGGTATTAACGTGGCCTCGGTTTCGGCTTGGATGCAATCACATATTGAAGATTTGGCTCTGCCTTTAGAATTTGACCTTATTGCCGGTGGGCACTCTAACCTGACCTATAGTGTGAAAGATGCCAAAGGTCGTATCTACGTACTGCGCCGCCCGCCGTTGGGCCATGTACTTGAAAGTGCACATGACATGGGGCGCGAACATAAAATTATTTCGGCGCTGAATAACTCCTCGGTGCCAGTAGCCCAGAGCTTCGGTTTGTGTACGGACGTGTCTGTGAACGATGCGCCTTTTTATGTCATGGACTATGTCAGTGGACCGGTTTTACACGACGCAGAAGTCACTCAACCTGTGCCAATGAGCGAGCGTGCAACGCTGGGTGCCAGTGTCATTGAAGTGCTTGCGGCTCTGCATGATATGGATCCAGACCAAGTGGGTTTGGGCGATTTAGGTCGTAAAGAAGCATACCTGCAGCGTCAAATGAACCGGTGGACTAAGCAATGGGCAGCCACCAAGACTCATGAAGTGCCAGCCATGGACGAAAGTACACGATTACTTGCAGAGCGTATGCCCGAGCAAGTGGGTGCTACCATTGTTCATGGGGATTACCGCTTGGGTAACATGATTGTGGGTCATGGCAAAATTGCTGCGGTTTTAGACTGGGAGCTTTGTACTCTGGGTGACCCTCTAGCCGATGTAGGTTATTTGCTTAACTCTTGGGTGCAGCCCGGAGAGGGCGAGGAAGATGTGGTACCTACCGCCGTTGGTGGATTTTGTAGCCGCAAAACATTGTCTGATTTATATGCCAAAGCATCAGGGCGAGATTTGTCTGACATTAACTACTATCGCGCGTTTTCGCATTGGCGTTTGGCGGCAATTGGCCAGGGCGTCTACAAGCGCTACCTCGTGGGTGCTATGGGTGAAGATCGCGATGTAGATTTGAATGCTCAGAAAGAGGGTATTACCTTGCGAGCCGAAGCGGCGTTAGAATTTTTGAGCTATTAGGAAAAGAATCGCTCCAAGCGAGCCCCGAACTTGGTTTGGGGTAGCTTGGAGGACTTGAATAAAAAAGGCGCGTCAGACTCAATTGTCTGAAAGCAACTCGACTTCGGGGGGAAGGACACTGTAAGGAAAGGTGTTTTGAGTTGAGAGCGCGCCTAAAACTGGAATATGCAAAGAAGTGTACAGTACAAATTTGTTAAATCAATAGGTATTTGAATTTTTGTACAGGTTATGTACGGTTTTTTGTAAGCATTTTTCGTATTTACGAGAAAACGGTTGGATTACTAGGTTAGTGAGTCGAAAAATCGTCCGGGCGAATGCTCTGAGACTGAGCTGGCGCTGCTGCCAGCTGTTTGTAGGCTGCGGTTAATAGGGTGTCTAGTGCGGTTTCCAGTTGGGCCCTCGCTTGAGCCGTTTCCGTTCGCGTTTGCGCCAAGGCCTTTAGTGCCTCGCGCTTACCGCCACCTTTTTTAACTTCCTCTTCACCTGCGCAGGTTTGTAGGTAGTCGATTAAAGCATTGAGTTGGTGTATCTGCTCAACCAAGTGCTGTGCGCATTGATTTGGATCTTGATCTTCAGCCGCAATGGCAATCAGCTCCTCATCGCTAAAGCGACGAGGTGCGCTGACGCCATATAACCTAGGCAGGCCAAACTCGTTGATGCAGGTATATTCTATTTCTGCCCAAGACAGGGGCCACTTCAGGGTCGAAACATGTTGTTCTTGGCAACGGCTGATTTGATTAGCCGTAGCAAATTGATAAAGAGTGACGATTTTAGTGTTAGGCAGGGCCTGTTGGGCTTGCTTAATAGCATGTGCGGTCAGCACTGGAAGTTGTAACACCAATACCTGTGGTGCGTAGGTTTCGCTTGATGGGCTGATTTGATCGCCAAGAAACGCATCTAAGTTGGCCCAGCGCGAAACGATGTCTAGTCGCTGGTTGTCGCTAACTCTCTGTTCTAATTGCAATAAATTGGCGCCAATCAAGCCAATTCTGGGTGACTGGCCGACCAAACTCTGCGCTTGAGGCGCGCTTTGAGCGCTGCCAGAGCGAGCATCAAGTTGTTCTTCGGTTAAGTTAATAACACTGGATATGGTTTGCCCCTGATCGATTAAGCTCTTGATTTTCTTAAGTATTTCAAGCTGATCTTTGCTGTAAAAGCGCGTTTTGCCGTCTTTGTAGGCTGGGCTAAATTGATAACGTCTTTCCCATGCACGCAGGCGCTCAACGGCTATGCCCGTTAAGGATGCGACACTACCAATGCGGTAGTAGTCGTTTGTATTGCCTGAAAGTGTCATTGTGATAATTGTACAGGTACAAAGGGTGGACAAGGGTTGCACGAAATTTTTGCCGTGTCTACCCCTTGCGCCTCAGCGGCATTGTAAGCATTTGGGTGATTTTGGTCGGATTGATCTGCACCCTTTATTGAGGTTTTCCGGCCCAATCCACGCATGTGGATTCCAAGCTATTTCCCAAAGGTGATCAGCTAGATCAGCGAAGTAACCCGAGTAACCGCCCCAAAAAACCATTTCCGGTTGTTTGATCAGTTTTGCCCCGGCACTGACTGCCTGCTCTATAAGCGCGTCTACTCGCTCCTTGCTACTGACATTGTGGGCTAGGGCCATACCGCGAAACCCAGTGCCCTTTGCAGGTACTTGGGCGTCGTCTGCCAATTTCCCCACGGATAGAGAGACAGCCACGTGCCGTTCAAGTTAAAGAACGCTATTTCATCGTTGAATGGTGTCATGCGGCGTAACTCTAAACCTTGGGCGTAAAACTCGATGGACGCATGCAGGTCGAGGACGCCAAGAGAGATCATGCTGATTCTAGGTTGCATAGTTGAGGCTCCTATTGGGTGGGTACCCTCACTATGCCTGAGGTTTGGCACAATGCGGGCTACCCTTAGTCAGACCAATCGCCGCTTTGGGCTGAGATATTTTGCTCTTGGCATTGCTCTCGCTCGCTCAGCGGTTTTTTTAGCGGGCTAGATCATTGACTTGAGTTACTGCACTCAGCCCCTGTTATTGAGCAAAAGTTTGGTCAACAATAGGCTATCTACATAAATCTGTGCACGAGAGAATAATGAAAAATAATTTGGGGTTATTTCTGAGCAAACGCGCTTTTCTGTCGCCTGAAAGAGAAGCCTATGTTGAGAGCGACGGCAGTTTAAGGCTCACCTTTAAAGAGCTGAACTTACGTTGTAATCAACTGGCTAATGCGTTTGTTGAAGCGGGTGTTGTTAAGGGCGAGCGCGTGGGTTTGTTGCTGATGAATTCCAGTGAGTTCATGGAGTCGTATTATGCCCTTGCGAAAATTGGCGCGGTAGTTGTGCCCCTGAACTGGCGTTTGGTAGCTGACGAGCTAGAGTTTATTCTCAAAGACAGTGGCACCAGCCGATTGATATTTGATAATGAGTTTGTCGATACCGTGGCGGAGCTACATAGCCGCCGTGATAAAACAGATATTCAGCAATGGCTGCAGGTGACTAATGGTGACGTGGCCTATTTTGCCCTGAGCTATCGTGGGTTTCGCGGCGCGGCCTCAACAGATGAGCCTGAAGTGTCAGCTGCTGACCACGACATGCTTTACATCATGTATACCTCTGGCACTACCGGATTGCCCAAAGGTGTTGTCCACACGCACCACACTTCAATTTGGGGTTTGTTGAGTATTTCGGCCACTGCAATTTATCATGATCCAGAGCGTTACCTTGCCTGCCTGCCAATGTTTCATGTGGGTGCGTTAACGCCGTTAGCGGTGAATGTGTACCGAGGGGTAACTTCGGTAGTTATGCGCTCCTTCGATCCGGTTAGCGCTTGGGAGGCCATTGAGCGTGAGAAAATCACCAGTGGTTTAGCAGTACCGGCGATGTTGAGTTTCATGTTGCAAGTGCCAAATTTTGAGCGTTTTGATTATTCTAGCTTACGCTGGATTATGACGGGTGCCGCGCCTGTACCACCCGCGTTGACCAAGATTTTTCATGACATGAACATCGGTATTCAGCAGGTTTATGGGCTCACAGAGACTTGCGGACCTACTTGTCTGATGGATGCAGAGAATGCGCTGGCAAAGCCAGAGTCTACGGGCAAGGCTTTTTTCCATACCGAAGTGCGAATTGCTGACGAGAAAGGTAATGACTGTCCTCCAGGCGTGGCCGGTGAGGTTCTGGTGCGTGGCGAACATGTCATGGTCGAATATTGGAATCGCCCAGAAGCCACTGCCGAGACTATTGTAGATGGGTGGCTGCACACTGGTGATATAGCGATTATGGATGAAGAAGGCTTTGTTTCTATTCAAGATCGAATCAAAGACATGATTATCAGCGGTGGTGAAAATGTTTATCCTGCTGAGATAGAGGGCGTTCTATCTGAGCATCCGGGTATCAGCGAAGCCGCGGTAATTGGGCAGCAGAGCGAGCGTTGGGGCGAGTCGCCATTGGCTATAGTTGTAGCCACCGACGAAAACATTACGCAGGCAGACGTGATGGAGTTTTGTCAGGGCAAACTGGCACGCTTCAAACAACCCAAGGCTGTTGAATTTGTCAGCGCGATTCCTCGCAATCCAAGCGGTAAAATCCTTAAGCGCGTATTGCGTGATCAATTTGATAAGAACGCGGAAGACTAAACCCTGCATTGCTCGCCCTGCGGGTAAAGAATGCAGGGAATAGATTGTGAACGATCTAGATCAGTTGAAAACTCTTGGGGAGTAGGAGATGGAGTTAGAAGAGCTCAGAGCGCGCTTAAAACCTTTTTGCGAGGCGCGTTATCCGTCGCCTGTAGAAATACGGGAAGTCATTACCATGCCTGGCCATGCGGGATTTGCTTATGGCTTTCGTGTGGCTTGCGCAAGTCAAGTTGATTCATGGTTTATTCGTCTGCCTCCGCCTGGAGTGAACTGGGTGGGTACAGCCGATGTGCTGCGACAAGTCGCCGTGCTAAATGCCTTGGACGGCACCGATGTGCCCCATTGCTCAGTGAAATGGTCAGGCGATGACGAGCAGTGGTTCGGTAGTCCCTATTTTGTTGTGCCTTGGTTAGAAGGCGATGTTATGCGCTTGGGCGCGGAGGATTGGGGTTCTAGCCTGAGCGCAGAACAAGTACATGAGTTCGGTCGCCAAGCGATGTCATCGCTGGCTGCAGTACACAAGGTTGATGTAAGCGAGGTCCCTTACCTAGGTGATCCCGTACCCTTCGCTGATGATGTAACTCGTTGGGACAGGTTTTATGCCAAGGCTGCTGAACCAGAGCGTTTGAAAGATGTACCCACAGTGCGTCAACGATTGCTCGACACCGTACCGCAAAATGCGCCTGTTGGCATTTTTCATGGCGACTTCCAAACCGCTAACTTATTTGCCTCTAAAGATGCTCAATTGCTTGCGCTAATAGACTGGGAATTAACGGGTGTTGGCGCAACTTTGAACGATGTGGGATGGATTTGTACTTTCAGTGATGAGCAAGCTTGGGTAGAAAATACTGACCGGACCATGTTCTTAACACCAGATACACTGATTGATCTGTATCAAAATGCTTATGGCCAAGAGGTGCAAAACATCAATTGGTACCGAGCGCTGGCGGCCTACAAATTCGCCATTATAAGTGGTCTAAACTTGAGCTTGCACAGACGTGGCAAACGCGAAGACGAAGTGTGGGAAACTACAGCGCTCTCGATGAAGCCGTTAATAGACAGAGCGTTAGATTTATTAGCCGCCGGTTAGCGCAGTGGCGTTGGGCCTTGGTTGCGCCGCGTCTCGGCGCGCGAGGAACAAACGGCTAGTGACTATGTTGATCGTGCTCACCGTGATCATCCGGGCAAGGTCCAATTTCAACCTGAATAGTTGAATGCTCAATATTATAAATGTTGCGCAGTACCCGCTTAATGTCTTCTACTACCACTTGAACTTTCGCGCCCTCATTCACCAACGCGTGCAGCGTGAGTAGCGGCTTTTCGGCGGTGAGTCCCCAGGCATGGACGTGGTGTATTTGAATAACGTCAGACACTTCATTGGTCAGCGTTGTTTTTATATCCCCAAGATTTACACCTTCCGGCACACCCTCCAGAAGAATGTGAGCTGACTCTTTGACAATGTAGTACGCCCCTCTTGAAAGAATGACGACAATGAGCAGCGTCAGTACCGGGTCTGCGTAGAGCCAGCCGAATATAAGTACCGCTAATGACGCGAGAATGGCCGCCGTAGACCCCAGTAGGTCGCCTAGAACATGCAATGCAGCGCTTCGAATATTGGTATTGCTACTGGTGTCATGGAGCCAGCGGAAGGCGATTAGATTTACCACAAACCCGGCAATTGCAACGAGCAGCGCGGGAAGCGGCAGTATGGCTTCAGGAGCGAACAACCGCATAGTTGCTTCCACACTGATCCAAACGATAAGCACAACCAAAGTTAGGCCATTTACAAAAGCCGCCAACACTTGAAAGCGGTGATAGCCGTAAGAGAGCTTTTGATCATAACCACGCTCGGAAATATGTGCCGCCCACCAAGATAGGCCCAGCGCGGTGGCGTCCAAAAACATGTGCCCCGCGTCGGCCAATAAGACCAATGCATTGGTCCAGATGCCTACACCTAATTCTACGAGCATAAAAGTAGAGATAAGGATAAACGCTTTTTGCAGCGCCTTTTTGTCTCCACCGTGAAGGTGATGGGAGTGGCCGTGACTGTGGACATGGACATGTCCGTGGCTGGACTCGTTGTTTTTATTAGGACTTTTTTTGTTAGGACTGTGCATAAAGAGAGCATAGCAAAGGGCTACATGCTACGTAACCTCAGTTGTGCTGGGGTTGCTACGCACAATAGAGCTACTGGGTATGTTTAGTCCATTCGCGTGATCATTGCTGGCCTTTGAGGTAGTCTTTTGAGCATTAGTAAAAAAAAGTAATAAGGGAGATTTGCTATGGAAAGAATGCATTTAGAGTTTGTCGGTCGTGTCGCGGTTTTGAAGTTTAACCACCCTGAAGTTATGAACGCTATGGGTGGTCAGATGTTGAGAGATTTTGCCGATGCAGTGGCCCAGATTAAAGCCAAAGGTAGCGATGTGCGTTGTCTTTTATTGAGCGGCAATGGGCGGGCGTTTTGTGCTGGCGCAAACCTTCAAGATGACGATGCAGATCGTAAGTCCGGTGAGGCAGGGTCTAGTCTGCGTAATAGTTATCACCCGTTGATGTTCGAGCTTCGTGGTTTAGAAATGCCAATGGTCACCGCCATCAACGGCGCAGCCGCAGGCGTAGGCATGAGCTTTGCCATGATGGGAGACATTGTTTGTGCCTCTAAAAATGCCTTCTTTTTGCAGGCCTTTGCACGCATTGGGCTAATTCCAGATGGCGGCGCTACATTCCTGCTGCCGCGTATGATTGGTTGGGGTCGCGCTATGGAATTGTCCATGTTGGCCGAGCGCCTGGGCGCAGAGCAAGCCCGAGAATGGGGTTTGGTAAATCGACTATTTGAAGACGGTGAAAGCCTTGAGAAAGGTGCTTTAGAAGTAGCTCAGCGCCTAGCTAACGGACCTCGCTCGTTAACACTTATCCGCAAAGCCTATTGGCAGACTTGGTCCAATTCTTATGAGCAACAATTAGAGCTAGAAGCGCAATTGCAAAACGAAGCGGGCCGCTCAGAAGATTTTCGTGAAGGTGTTTCGGCATTCTTGCAAAAGCGTGATGCGGAATTTAAAGGCCAGTAACCAAGTTTATGGCTAAAGAAATTTGGCCTGCGTAAAAATATACAGGGAGAGGAAATGTCGTTATCAGGAAGAGTGGCCTTGGTCACAGGTGGTGGTCGTGGTGTTGGCCGCGGTATAGCGTTGGCATTAGCCGCAGACGGTGCAACCGTCGCGGTAAATTATCGTCGGGACGCGGAATCTGCTCAAGAAGTGGTTGATCAGATAGTTGCCGAGGGTGGCAAGGCTAAGGCCTATGCCGCATCAATAGATGACTACGACCAAGATGCAGAAATGGTTGCGGCTATTGAGGCGGATTTTGGTGCCATCAGCATCTTAATTAACAATGCGGGCATTGCTAGCCGCGGCCAAGCGGTAGTAGACACTGAGCCTGCCGAAATGCGCCGGGTTATAGCCACGCACGCATTCGGACCCCATTATCTGGCAGGGCTGGTTATACCAAAAATGCGCGGTGAAGCGCGTGGCGACATCATTATGATCTCCAGTGTGGCTACCCGTTCGTTAGGCAGTCACGGTGCGCCCTACAATATGGGCAAAACCGCAATGGAAGCCTTGGCTTATACCTTGGCTAAGGAAGAGCGACCTCACGGCATTCGCGTCAACATAGTCGCACCTGGTCTAGTGGACACAGATATGGGTAAACGTTTGATTCATGCGGTTCAGGGTGTAGAAGACATTCGCTCACTAGATGAGAGCATGCCGTTTGGTCGTGTTTGTCAGCCGGAAGACGTGGCTAATGTGGTGCGCTTTTTAGTGGGTGAGCAAAACTCTTACTTAACAGGCGAGCGCCTCTACTGCGATGGCGGTGGACAAAGTTTGGGTCGCGTATAGCGCCCAATATCAATGTCTAACTCAATGTATAACTAAGGCAGTTCTGATGAGATTATGGCGTCTCATCAGACCATTTGTTAGTCAGCCTCCGTCCTGTTATTCGTTAGTAGTCTCGTCCTTATTAGGCAGCAGACGATACAACAATGCGCCAGCGATACTGAAGTAGCGTATGTAGTGGAGCGCGTGGTACGCCACCCAGTTCAAGGGTTGAAACTACGAGATCACTTCACCGCCGTTAATGAGTACGGTTACGAACACGCCACTGATTATAACAACCTTCATCCGCTTCTTGTTATCTTTAACCTTGCTAAGGATATGTGCCAGTAAAAAAGCGATGGCTAGGTTGTGCAAAAAACCTATAAATAGATCTAATGGTGCGCCTTCTGCGCTAGGCGTATGATCAATGCTGAGCAAGATTGCCGGCCCTTTTTTTAGCTGCTCCTGGGACTTGGGCCCGGGGCCGGATATAAGATATGCGCCACTTTTCGGAAACAGCTTTGCCATAGTCAGTTGGCTGATGCCCGCACTTTTGACCTGATTAAGGGCTGAATAAGGCAGGGGGTTTACTGCTCAATAGAGAAATCCAAAGACGAAAAGTACAGCGGCTGTGATGAATGCTGCTGAAATAGATTTGTTCATGAAAGGTCTCTTTTTTTAAATTTGAGAAACCTAGATTAAGAATATCGGGTGTCAGCTCGCTAACGTCGCACGATCAGCGGTAGAAAAATCCCTTTAGAGCTTGGCTGTATTGACCCAGAAGTGGCTTCTTTTGCTAATTGGCCAGCGCCAGAATGTGCGCCGTTGCAGAGCGTGCCAACGCATCTAAGTGATAGCCGCCTTCAAGCGTAGAAATAATTCGCCCCTTGGAATATTGGTTGGCGGCACTGGTGATGAGGTTGGTGACCCAAATAAAATCCTCTTCCAGTAAATTTAGCGATGCCAGTGGGTCTAGTTGGTGTGCGTCGAAGCCTGCCGAAACAAAAATTAAATCCGGTTTATGTTGTTCAATGGCAGGGAGCCAGCTCCTCTCAATGGCACGTCTAAAGTCGTTGCCGTTGCTGTTCTCCTCTAGAGGCGTATTGACTATATTTGTCCGCTGGGTGTCCGCGTGGCGGTTTGGGTAGTAGGGGTGTTGGAAGCTTGAACAGACCAATACCTCTGGACGATCTTTAAAAATGTCTACGCTGCCATTGCCATGGTGAACGTCGAAGTCGAGGATGGCCACCCGGTTTATATCAACGTGTTCAAGCGCTGCCATTGCACCAACGGCAACACTGTTAAAGATACAAAAGCCCATGGCGCTGTCTATTTCCGCATGGTGTCCCGGAGGCCTAACCGCGCAGAATACTCGGGTATCCTCATTGGCTAATACAGCATCCACCCCACTGCATAATGCGCCTGCAGCCAAAAGAGCTGCGTTGCGGCTGTGTGGTCCCAGCCAAGTATCTGGGTCCAGGGGCACAATTGCTTCGGTATCCAAAGGTGACATTTGTTCGATAAAGTCCAAGTGGGCTTTGGGGTGCGCGGCTAATAGCCTATCGGTGGAAACGGCTTGGGGCTGGATAAAATTAAGGTCTTGGCTGAGGGAAATTTTGTCCCAGTGAGCTAGTAGATGGCTGAGGCGTTCTGGGCATTCTGCATGACCATCAGCAACTTGGTGGTTCTGGTATTCAGGGTGACTATAAATCAGCAATGTATTGTCCTTAACCGCAAACCCTACTGCCAGTTGGACTGATGTTGAGGGAAGATTCTGGTTTTTATTTCCCACATTGTAGCGTTGTATTGCGCTTTGGTGCGAATGAAACAGCCGCTAAAGCTGGCGAGCCGTAACAGCTTTGCTATAGAACCGCGCTAAATGCGTTTATTATAAACCCTGCTCATTTTACTGGACTCAGCGTGCTGACATTGTTGTTATTTTTACGGACGGGCGTAGCGCTGTCTCTGGGTCTGTTTGTTTGGACTGTCAGTACCGACCTTTTTCTAGCTCTGCCTACCCTGCTCGCGCTACTCGGGCCTGTGTGGTTGGGCGGCATGTGTGGTGGGTTTGTGTGCGTGCTTTTTTCTCCTCAGCAAGGTTTGTCTTTGGCCTTTGTTGCTGGATTGCTGATGGCCTTCGGCTTTTTGTTGATCCGTCATGGTTATCTGGGCCTGCCAATGGGGCCGGATACGTTTGTTACCCTTTGGCCCATGTGGTTTCCCCCAGCCTATTATGTCGGCGCCTACGGTTATCTACTTTTTCTTCATCAGTCCAAGTGACTACTCATTTGCAAAATAGTATTAAGAAATTATGTCTAACCTAGAACAAAAACTGTCCCAGCTTATTCAACCCGGCCAGCGTACTTATGTTGCAGGCAGCAGTAATGAGCCTACGGGTTTGTTGAACGCCATGGCTGAAGTAGATTTGCCAGCAAATTTGGAATTTATTCAATTTCCCTTGCCTGGTCTCAATGGCACAGATTTCACCTCATGGAATGCCACCGCTACCTTAACCACATTTTTTATGACCGCGACGCTTGCTAAGGCGGATCTTGAACGGGTCAATTATCTGCCCATGCAGATGCGCGCTGTATTCGATTACCTTGCGCATAATGTAGATGTGTATCTCGTTCAGGTGGCCAAAGACGCCGAGGGTATTTTACGTTTAGGGCCGAATGTAGATTTTCATGAAGGGGTGATGCAATCCGCCAAAGTGATTATTGCGGAGCTAAACACCGGCTTTATTGCACCCGCAAGCAGTGCGCGAATTAATATTGCGCAGATTGACCACCTTTTTGAAACGAATCGACCCTTAACTGAGATGCCGGTGCCAAAAATAGATGAGGCGGCTTTACAGATTGGTGCACTGGTGGCGGATTTGGTTGGCGATGGTGACTGCCTGCAAACCGGCATTGGCGCCATTCCGGCAGCCATTTTATCCCAACTTGGCAACAAGAATGACCTAGGTTTACATGGCGGTTTAATCGACGATGGTGGCATGGCACTTATTCAAGCAGGCAACATCACTGGAGCGGCTAAGGCCATTGATAGAGGCCAGCATGTTACGGGTATGGCGTTAGGCAGTATTGAGCTGATGACATGGCTTAGCCAGCGCAGTGATGTGAGTTTCCGTGGCGCGGACCATACGCATGAGGTGCAGGCTATTCGTCAGCTTGAGAATTTTGTTTCTATCAATTCGGCGGTGGAAGTGGATCTGTTTGGCCAAGTTAACGCCGAGGTTGCTAACGGCCGACAGATTTCGGGCACCGGTGGTTCCGTTGATTTTATGCGTGCAGCCAAAGCATCTAAAGGCGGGCGCTCTATTGTTGCCATGAATGCCACCGCAAGAGGTGGCACTGTGTCGCGGATAGTGCCGAAGGTTGAAATTGTCACAGCGCTGCGCACTGATGTAGATATAGTGGTCACCGAGTTTGGTGTGGCGCATCTTAAGCACTTGTCCAACCGAGCGCGATTTGAGGCGCTGATCGAAATTGCCTCACCGGAATTTCGCCAAGGGCTAAGAGACCAACTCTTCTAGCCGTGCTGACGAAATTCTATTTCTTACGACTTAGTTCGATCGTTAAATAATGTCTTTTTATTGCTTACTAAATGCTCACTTGATGCCTACTTTATATTTAAGGTCAGCAAAAAGAAGGCATATTCTTCAGCCAATTCTTTTAGGGCGGTAAAGCGTCCTGATTGACCGCCGTGTCCGGCACCCATGTTGGTCTTCAATATCAGAACATTGTTGTCAGTTTTGACATGACGCAACTTCGCCACCCATTTTGCCGGTTCCCAATAGGTTACGCGTGGGTCGTTTAATCCGGCTGTGACCATTATCGGCGGGTAGCCTTGGGCGCTGACTTGATCGTAGGGCGAATAGGACTGAATGAACGAGAACGCCTCAGCATCTTCAATTGGGTTGCCCCATTCTGGCCATTCCATTGGCGTCAAAGGTAGATCCGCATCAAGCATAGTATTGAGTACGTCCACAAACGGCACGTGGGCGGCCACGCTGCCGAAGAGTTCCGGCGCTTGATTAACAACCGCGCCCATCAGTTCACCGCCGGCACTGCCGCCGCCAATAGCAATGCGTCCCGCCGTAACATACTGGGTTTTTACTAGGTGTTTAGCGCAATCGACAAAGTCATTAAATGTGTTAGTGCGTTGTTGTAATTTACCTTGGCTATACCAGTGGTAGCCCAAATCATCGCCGCCGCGAATGTGCGCAATGGCGAAGGTAAAGCCTCTGTCGAGCAAGGAAATAATGTTGCTGGAGAATGCGGGCGGAATGGCATGGCCATAGGCTCCGTAGCCATAAAGGTAAAGGGGCGCACTGCCGTCCACAGGCGTGTCGTGGCGCTGCACCAAACTTATCGGCACTTGGGCCCCATCCCGAGCAGTGGCCATGAGTCGCCGAGTAACAAAGTTTTTCGCGTCATAGCCGCCGGGTACTTGCTGTACTTTGCGTTGCTGTAAAACTCTGGTGTCCAAGGCGTAGTCGTAAACAGTATTTGGCGTCACCATTGAGGTGTAGCCTAGGCGCAAGAAATTTGATCTGTAGTCCGCATTGGTGCCAAAACCCAGTGAATAAGATTCTTCTGGCATTTGAATAAAATGACTATCGCCATTTTGCTCTAAAACCATCATTTGATCTAAGCCGTCTATGCGCACTTCAATAAATAGATGCGCCTTAAAGACCATATGATTGGTTACGTAAGTGCGCTCGTCTCCAGTAACAATACTTTGCCAATTTGCTTGGCCTAGTTGCATTGATGAGTTTGTGGCTGAGCGGGGTAAAGCAACCTCATATAGGTCAAAGTTAGCCTGACGTAGGTTGCTTCTGATCAGCAGCCGCCCCGACTGAGCATCGTCACCTTGGTGGTCTACATAATATTCATGGCCTGATGTGCGTTTGCTAATAAGTTTAGGTGCAGCAAGCAGGTTTGCCGTGGGTAGGTAATGTACTTCTGTGGTGACGTGGTCGCCGGAATGTAAAAACACCAATTGCTGGCTTTGGCTGAGATCTGCGCTGAGAAAGAAGGACTCATCAGCTTCCTCCATGATGACAGTATCTTCAGGTTCAGTGGCAGTTGCATTGAGATTTCGAAAGGATGCCTTGTTGGGCCGCCATTGCTCGTTAACGGTTAAATAAATAAAGCCGTCGCTGGCACTGTTCCACACGGGTTCACCGGCACAGTTTTCGATACTTGGCGTTAATGCCTGCCGGGTAGCTAAATCAATGGTATGCAACTGATAACGCTCGCTGCCATTGGTATCCACGCTGTAAGCGAGTTTTTTCCCGTCAGGGCTTACGGTAAGCGCGCCCAAACGAAAGTATTCGTGGCCTTGGGCCAAAATGTTTTCGTCTAACAGTGTCTCCCACTGCGGGTCCAAATCTGTTGCGGTAGTTGTCGATGCGCTGCGATACCAACTACGGTACTGGGTACCTTTGGCAAAACGCCATTGGTAGTGAAAATCGTTTTCAACAAAGGGTACGCTTTCCTCTTGCTCTGGTTTGCGCGCTTTTAGCTCTTCGAAAAGGGTATTCACAAGTTCGCTGTGAGGGGCAAAAAACGCCTCAAAGTAAGTATTTTCCTCATTCAAATATTGCAAAATTTCGCTGTCACTGACATTGGGATAGTCCGCGTCTTTAAGCCATGCATAAGGGTCTTCTACAAGCTGATTATGGTGGGTAAAGCTATGTGGTCGGCGTTGTGCCTTCGGTGGATTGAGGGGCGCATTCGCTGGTCCCGGATAGGCTGGGGTAATGGTCATAATGTAACTACCAAAATTCGCTATAGAGTTGTCGGCTTGGTCGCTTGGCGATACCAGTGCTGACCATACCGGTCGGATAGTACGGTAAACGGCGTGAAACCGCTGTGCAAATCATTCTTTATAAGGCAGGTTGTCGGCGTGGCAAAAGTTGCTAAAGCAAATGAGGGGACAAACACGTTTTAATCGTTGCTCTGGGAGTTGTGATGCTCAGGGTTTAACGCCAAGATGAACCCTTCTGAATGCGGCGCTTTGCAAAATCAATGGTGAAGCAGAACAAATTGCTGTGCATTCGTTATAGAGCACCCGTTGCAGAGCACCTTTGTTAAGGATCTTTTGCAAAGCACTTTTATTAAAAATTGGGAGTCCTACCGTGGCACATATTCCACCCTTAGATATAGATCAGCTAGACGAACTGAAACCAGTTTTAGCTATGTCCGAAGCAACCATGGGCTTTGTACCGAATAGTGTTCGAACGATGGCTCATATGCGCCAGTTGCCGGTGGCGTTCTCCATACTATTCGGCACCGTGATGGGTGCCGACACCAAGGCGCTGCTAGAAAATATGCTGAAGATTGTGCCAGAGCAAAATGCGCCGGAAGAAAATCTGCCACCGGCATTGCTGCAACTAATTGCCTTCTCGGTGAGTGTCAGCGCAGGCTGTCGTTATTGTCAGGCGCATACGGGACACAACAGCAAACGTATGAGCGACGAACCTGACGCTCAAGGCGAGAAACTTTTGCAGGTGCTTAATTATGCGGAAGCGGATTGTTTCAGTGAGGCCGAGCGTGCGGCGGTGGGTCTAGCGCTGGCTGCTGGGCAAGTGCCGAATGGCGCTGGAAAAAGTCATTTTGACGCGCTTCAGCCGCACTTTAGCCAGCGCCAAATCACGCAAATAGTGGCTGTGATTTCTAGCTTTGGTTTTCTTAATCGTTGGAATGACACCGTGGCCACGGCGTTAGAGCAGGTGCCGACCTCCTTTGGGGAGAGTCAGCTACAAGAGGCGGGCTGGGAGCTGGGTAAGCACCAAAGCTAACTATGTGCGGACGTCTTAATATTCGTGCCAGTGACCTAACTCAGATGTTGTTAGAGTTCTTAGGTGAAGCTTACTCAGGGGAGGACAATTTTAACGCTGCGCCTACTGAGAATATTCCTGTGTTGCGTATGAACGAGCGGGGGCGTGTTGAACTGACCAGTATGCGTTGGTGGTTAACGCCGTCATGGGCCAGAGAACCCAGTACCCAGTACAGTATGTTTAATGCTAAGTCGGAAACGGCAGCTACCAGTCCTGCTTTTCGCGGGCCTTATGCAACGCAGCGCTGCGTGGTGCCCGTAAGCGGTTTTTATGAGTGGTGCCGCGAGCAAGGTCAAAAAGTTCCGTATCTTATTGATGGCCAAAGTGAGCAAACGCTTTTGCTGGCTGGCCTTTGGGATTGCTGGTCACCCCGAGGCTCTGCTGGAGGGGCAGCGAGCCTGTATAGTTTTACCCTGTTAACCACTGCGGCCCATGAACAAATGCTGCCGATACATCATCGGCAGCCAATATTTTTGACTCAAGAGCAGGCTAAGTCTTGGCTGGATATGGCGATACCCACCCAGGAATTGGAACCGTTGTTCGCGTCCAAATTACCGGTGCCGTTGCATGGCAGCCCGGTGTCTACTTGGGTGAACAGTGCGCGGAATAAAGATTCTCGATGTCATCAGGTAATTGGCCCTGCGCTGGCAATTCAGACACGGCAGTAGCAGTTGATGGTCGCGCACCCTTGAAAGTAAAAACACAAATGATTGAAAAATTTATGAATGGAGAAAGTATTGATTCTTAAACGAGGCGATTGGATAGGTAAAGGCAGTGTTTTGGTTGACGGTGCAACTTTGGGCGTGGGTCTAGAGCTAGCGCTTAAAATTGTCGAAGACGACGATGGCTTTACCCTTACAGGCGATTTGTCCGGTGCGGGTCAAGGGCCTATCTCAATTCGCATTGCACCTAACGATGTGGGTACGTATGTTATTGATGCGCGCATTTTAACCGCAGCATTAGATGGTATAGCTAAGCTTGAGAGTGAGCCGAATTTGGCTTTGGTGTGGAATGAGGCGCAAACCCAGTCAGGCACCATGGCGTTGTTTCTTGTGGATACTGGCATTGCGTGTCGTGGTTTCTTCCGCGAAAACGACAACACAATTACCTGGGAAGTGCTGATTCAGCCCAAGCAAGAAGTGATTACCGGTGAAAATATCGTTTCTTTTAGACCCAGGCGTTAGCCCCTAAAAAGGGCGTTAGCCTTGGACTAGATCAATGCGTTAGCCTTGGGTTATGCCTAGCCTCTAGGAAAGCGCGAGCCTCAAATTGCGCTAGGGCGCGCATCAATCTCAGGCACTGCCCATGTAGGAAAGTATTAATGCATATTGCGCTTTAGTGGTTTGCAGAATAGATGCTTTATTGGCATTTGAGACCCTAAGATAGCGCGTCAGGGAATAGTCGTTAGGAAAAAGAGCGTATAGGTGAGTAACTGCATATCTATTTGCGCGCGTAAAGGTCTCATGCCTTGAGCCATATGCAGGAGGCGGTGCGTTCGATCATATACTTGCGGGTCCAACATTCTGATCACTGAAGTTTCTTCAGTGTCTTCACCATGCGCGGTACTTTCCACATTGGTATGCATATTATTGGAGATGAACTGCCATATGGGTTTATCTGCCGTGGTGATATGCGCCAAGCGCTGCGCGTCGATGGCAGCAAAAGTTACCGCTAAATCTTGTTATGGCGTAGATTTTTCTCTGAGCAATGCAGCGTAAATCTGCGCTTGGGAATAGTAATGGTTGTAGAGCGTCTGGTAGCTGATGCTCGCTGCGACGGCAATTTTGCGGCTGGTGATCACACTAAGGCCAATACTTTTTGGATCATCCAATAAAGATTGGGCTGCTTGAATAATACGATCTTTAACCAGTATCTTATTTTGTTCCCGGGAGGGTATGTTAGGGGCTAACCGGGGGCTTGCTTTCCACCATGTTTAACGCGATTTTATCCGGTATTTGCATCGACTTCTCATACACTCCGGGTGGGTAATTGGTCATATGCGGGCCAGTAGAATCGGTTATTGCAGGTTGGCCAATGCTGCCCTGGCTGTCAGCAAATGTGCTGGGGTTTTTGTAACCCGCCAGCTCTTCCGCCGAAATACCCGCAAGCTCTACAACCTCTGGATCAATCCATAACTCGTTATTAATCGGTTCGGCCGAATAAGATAATTCTAAAGACAAATTTTCTAGCCCGGCAAAATACATGCTCATGCACATACCGTGGTCTAAAGGTCCAAGTACGGGCACACCTTTCGAGCGCAGACGGTCGCGCATTGCCATCAACTCAGTGTGGTCTTTTACCTTAAAGGCTAAATGCTGCATAGTACCCGCCGCAGAATTTGCGCCTGGGTTGCCTGCATGAGTTGTACCCAACTGTGTTGGAATATTCGGTATGTCTGGATTTGAGACAAAGGCGAGGGAACTCTCATCGTTCAATCGCAAAAAGCCATGCCAGGTATTTTCCACACCGTGCATCCAATACAGCGCCTGTAACTGCATACCCATTTTGTCAGTGAAGAATTCAATTTGGTCTTTCATATTCGAAGTGCAAATAGCCAAGTGGTGGAGGCCTTCCACCTTATTTGGGTTGGTTTGCTCGTCCATTAATTTTCCCCTATGAGTTTTCGTGAGAATTTTGCTTTAAAATCTATTTTTCGGCGTCTAATTTGTTGTGACTCTCGGTAGCACTAGTCGCTAAAAACGCTGAGGGCGTCAAAGCCGTATAATTTTTTCATTGTACTTCCGCCTGCGCGTTTTGCGGCTCTGTTACGTGCCCACGCAGCAATACCTTTCAGGTGAAAAACCTTAGCATTACGTCGAGACAATTGCTGAATCATGGCGGTGCGTTTTTTACGTAACTTTTCGTAGCGTAAAAATGCGCTGGTTGGATCTTGGGTCTGATTTAAACAACCGGCTATGACCGCAGCATCTTCAATGGCCATAGCAGCGCCTTGGGCCATAAAGGGCAGGGTGGGGTGGCAGGCATCGCCCAGCAGTGTGATTCTGCCAATGCTCCATTGGACCATAGGTGGGCGGTCAAACAACCCCCATTTATAAAGGTTCTTCTTGTTTGCGTTTGCTAACAGGGTATTTATGGTCGGATGCCAGTCGGCAAATTCTGCGGCCAAATCTGGGAAGTGACCGTTGATGTTCCACGACTCATCTTGCCATTCCTTAGATTCAACCACGCAAACGCAGTTGACCATGGTGCCGCCGCGTACATAGTAGTGAACGAAGTGTTTTCCCGGGCCCCACCATGCTGTAGCGGCGGGTTGAATAAGGTTTGCGGGCAGGCTACTTGTCGGCACTAATGCGCGCCAGGCCACATTGCCGGTGAATGTGGGTGATTCTGCACCAAAAAGGCTTTCTCTAACTTTTGAATGAATGCCGTCAGCGCCGATAAGCGCGCTGCCAGTATGGGTTTCTCCATTGACCAAAACCCTCACGCTGTCATCGATTTGCTCGATAGATTCTATGCGGCTGTTTAATTTCAGTTGGATCAGCGGTTGAGTCTTAGCCGCCTGTAGCAGGAGATTCAGCAGGTCACTTCTATGGAAGTGGTAGTAGGGGGCGCCATAGGTTTGCTCAGCAGATTTGCCTAAGCTTGTTTCGGAAATTATTTTGCCGCTCTGCCAATGTCTAAACTGGGTGTGCTGAGGAAGAAAGCCTTGCTCATCTAGTTCTTTGGTTAGGCCCAGGGTGCGCAGTACCCGAGAACAATTTGGGCTCAGTTGAATGCCTGCGCCAACGTCAGAAAAGTCGGCGGCTTGCTCAAATAAGACTACGGGAATTTGCCGTTGCGCCAGGGCAAGGGCAGTTGTCATACCGCCAACGCCACCGCCGGCAATAAGGATGGGCTTAGTCTCCAATGTAGAGTGCCTGTTTTCTCATTTGCATAAACTTTTTCATACGCTGTTTTAAAGGCGGACCAAAGCGCCGGCTATGGTTACCTCAGACGTCAATGGGTTCTGCGCTTATATTTGCTGCAATTGCGTTGGCTTTTTTCGCCGCAACTAACTCCGGCACAATTTGGTCTAATTCGTCCATGCTCCAAACGCCGGTTTTCTTTTGGAATTGTTTGATGATTTTTGGTTGCTGCATAATAGATACGCCGCCTCGGCCAGTGTGGAATATTTCCCCCGTAATGCTAGCGGCTTCTTCGCCCGCGATCCATGCACAGATAGGTGCAATATGTTGTGGGCCACCTGAAGCCATATCATCTTCTTCGACTTTCTCGCCGCGGTTCTCGCGCAGAGGAATGGTCATACGGGTTAACGCCCCGGGTGAAATGGTGTTGCTGGTGCAGCCGTACTTAGCAAGTTCCAGTGCCATGACTCTGGAAAACCCAGCGATGCCTGCTTTTGCTGCAGCGTAATTTGCTTGGCCGAAGTTGCCAAAGAGTCCAGAGACGCTGGAAAAATTGATAATTCTGCAGCCGGTTCGGTTTTCTGCTCGGATGTAATTAGCAAAAGGGCGTGTGCAGCAATAGTGGCCTTTTAGATGCACCGCAATGACTGCGTCCCAATCGGCTTCACTCATTTTAAATATGGTTCTGTCGCGCAGAATGCCGGCGTTGTTGACTAATATATCCATGCCGCCAAAGTTGTCCAAGGCGCATTGAGTTAAGGCCTCGCCGCCGGCAACGTCGGCTACTGAATCAGTATTTGAGGCTGCTTCGCCCCCTGCAGCGCGGATTTCTGCCACCACATCGTCGGCGATCATGGCGGCGCCTGTGCCGTCGGTATTGCCGCCTAAATCGTTGACTACAATCTTTGCGCCTTGTGAGGCCATAAGTAATGCTATTTCGCGGCCAATGCCTCTACCTGCGCCTGTGACTACGGCAACTTTTCCTTCTAATCGACTCATGCTCTTATCCTTAGCCTACTCTGGCCTTTCTCGATGTGCGTTAGCCCCTCGATGTGAGCATAACAATTGAGTTCCTATTCCACCTAGGATAGTAATACACGCTTTGAAGTAAGAACAAATCACACATGTCCGATAATCAGCACGATTTAAGTACCCATCATGATCAATATGGCATTGCCACTGCTGCCATGGTGAACGAAACATTTGCCCAAGACGTAGAGTGCGGGGTATTGCTTATGCGTCATTCGGCCAGAGAATTCCGCCGGGACATACATGACCTGCAAAATCCCCTCACAGATCATGGGCGTGGCTTGGCAAAAAAGTTAGGTGAAAATTTCTCCGCAGGTATTTATTGCCGAGCCTACGCCAGTCCACCCCACCGTTGCGTTGAGACCGGTGAGTTTGTTTTGGCGGGCGTAAACGCCCGTAGACAACGGTCCGGTTTAGATTTGTTGCAAGGTGATAAGGCCCGGCCGTTAGAAGCGCTGGGTGTGTTTTATGCATTGGATCAAATTCGCATGTGGAAGGGCTTGAGGTCCGCAGGGGGCTTGGCCAATTATATTCAAACTTGGTTTGACGGCGAGATTGCGCCAGATGTCATGATGCGTCCGCAGCAAGCCGTGGCGATGGTGTTGGAAGTGATGCTGGGCAAGTTAGACGCGCAGTCTATTGCGCCAGTTGAGGCTGGCACAAAACAGCTAGATTTATGTGTGACCCATGATATGACTGTTTATACGGTACGCCACGGTGCCGGTTTGGAGTCTTTGTCTGCCGCACCGGTGGATTTTTTGGACGGTCTATTACTTTATCGCCAAGGCGGCGCCCTGATGCTGCAAAGTCATTACGGCAGCCGTGTGGAAGTGACGGAACAAATGCTGTTGCGTTAAGAGGTGTTTCAGGAAAAACCATTGAGGCGAGCATGTCTCAGGTAAATAGCCTTCTCGACCGGCATTTAGCCGGTCATTTCTTCTAACTCCATCCAGCGCTCGGTAGCTGCATCTAGACTGGCTTGAACGTCGGCAACCTCTTTCAGCAGTGGCTCTGTTTCAGCAAAAGGTTTGTCGTAAAAGCTCGGGTCGGCCATGGTCGTCTGCAGCGCTTCGAGTTTTTGCTCCAACTCTTCAATTTTCTTGGGTAGCTGGTCTAATTCGCGCTGCAATTTGTAGCTGAGTTTTACTTTGCTTTTGGGCTCACCGGTTGGGGTGCTTGAGGCGTTAGTGGTAGCTACTGCATCTGCTGGCAAGTCGGGTAAATCCGGTGTGTCGTTGATGTTCAGTGATTTGCCGCGCGCAGCCCAATCACTGTAGCCGCCCTGATATTCCACCACATTGCCGTCACCCTCAAAGACCAAGGTACTGGTTACCACATTGTCCATGAAATCACGGTCGTGGCTGACAATAATTAGCGTGCCATCGTACTCAACCAATTTTTCTTCCAACACTTCCAACATTTCTATGTCGAGGTCGTTGGTAGGTTCATCTAGGACCAAAAAGTTATTCGATTGTGTAAACAGCTTCGCCAACAGTACTCTGTTGCACTCGCCACCGGATAAGCGACTAACCGGGGTCATGGCGCGAGTTGCGGTGAAGAGGAAATTTTTCAGGTAGCCAACAACATGTCTGTCAACTCCATTAATAGTGATGTTGTCTTTTCCTTCGCCCACATTCCAAGCAACGCTCTTGTCCCATTCCAGCTCTTGCCTGACCTGGTCGAAGTAGCCAATGGTCAGGTTGGTACCCACTTTTGAGCTGCCGGTGTCCGGGGTGAGCTGACCTAGGAGTATTTTAAGTAGCGTTGATTTACCCACACCGTTGTTGCCAATGATGCCAATACGGTCGCCGCGCATAACGCGTAAGTTGAAATCTTGCAGCAGTTCATTTCCGCCATAACCGTGGGTGACATTTTTTGCTTCAATGACTTTTTTGCCAGAGCCGTCGGCGCTGGAAATTTCTATTTTGGCTTTGCCCTGTTGATTGAGGCGCTGTCCACGTTCCCGGCGCATGGACTCTAGTGCGCGTACTCTGCCTTCGTTGCGGGTTCTACGCGCCTTGATACCTTGCCTAATCCAAGTTTCTTCTTGGGCCAGGCGCTTGTCGAACAATGCGTTGCGGGTTTCTTCCTCTTCGTTGGCTTGTTCCTTGAGCTGCAGGTAGTTGGCGTAGTCGCCGGGCCAAGAAATGATCTGACCACGATCAATTTCTACAATTCTGGTGGCCAGGCGCTGTAAGAATGCGCGGTCGTGAGTTATGAAAATAACGCTGCCCTGATAGCCTCGAACTTCGTGTTCCAGCCACTCAATGGTAGATATATCCAAGTGGTTGGTCGGCTCGTCTAACAGCAATAGGTCGGGTTTACATACCAATGCGCGTGCCAGTGCCACTCTACGCCGCCAGCCGCCGGATAACTCCGACATGTAGGAATCTCGCGGTAAACCGAGTTGAGTGATAATTGCATCTACCTGCTGCTCAGGCTGCCAGCCACCCAACGTGTCAATCCGCGACTGCATCACCTCCATTTCTTCAAGGTCTTTAGTAGTCTCCGCAGTGGCACTTATTTCGCTGAAGCGTTCTATCAGCTCAATGAGCCCACCTAGTCCTTGTTGAACCACCTCTAGAACGGTTAGGTTTTCCGCTGCGGGCAGCTGCTGCTCTAGTACGCTCACGGTCAAATTATCTCTACGGTGCATAACACCGGTGTCCGGGGGTACTTCGCCCAAGATGATTTTCAACAAGGTTGATTTACCCGCACCATTGCGACCGATGAGGCAGACACGCTCACCAGGCTCAATAGAAAAATTGGCATCGGTCAATAATGGGTAGTCACCAAAGTGGATATTTAGGTTGTCGCAGCGAAGTAGAGTCATATTTGTTGGGTCATTTTTTTTGGCTTTTTTTGGCTTTTTGGTAGGAGCCGAATTAACAGCGCGCGAGTATATCCGTGCAACCTCTGGATAACTGTAAAAACTTGCGCTGAAGGCAAGTTTTATCTGCTTTGACGTTTGGGCTTGTCAGCGTTAGGTTGCCATCAGTCTCCTAATCCGCCGTCATGGTTAGAGTAGTGCGCCCTTTATCTAGTGCCCTATGCCTAGTGCTCTTTGCAATAATGAGGCGCAGCTTTGGGGCACTACGTTTTCAATCACTACTTTGTCGCAGCCTTGAAAGGCCGAAAATGTATCTAAGGCTTTGGCTAATGCACGGCACACTTGAGGCTGCATTTTCTCATCAACTTCAATGAATGCTGCATTCACCCGCAGGGTTTTCTCCGCGCGCAGGGCTTTGCAGTCGATCCGCCCAACCATTTGATCTTTGAATAACAGGGGCAGCGAGAAATACCCATAACGACGTTTTGCAGCCGGTACATAGCATTCTATGAGGTAGTCAAAAGCGAAAATATCAGTGAGCCGTTTGCGCTGAATGACCAAGTTGTCGAAGGGTGAAAGTATTTTTAAGTTTGGGTCAGCAGCGGGCAGAGGCCTGTCCATAAAATCCCTAGGGGCCAGGTATATTTCATCGTTGGGCAGGGTCAGTTCCACAAGATCATTGCTGGCAAGCTGGGCTTCAATCCGCTTTTTAATTTCCGCCCGTAACTGCACGCCTCGTCGGCCATAGGCAATGCTCTTAAAGTGCGCAATGCCATGGCAGGCGAACTGTTCATTGACTAAGTGCTTGGCCCACTCCTCGGCAGTGGGCTCTGTTAGATCGAAATTTTTGGGTAAAACACGCTCAGTTAGGTCATAGGTTTTTTGGAAGTTTTTGCGCGAAGAGATCATTAAGTCGCCTTCCAAATACAATACCTCAATGGCCTTTTTCGCGGGCTTCCAATCCCACCAGCCGGTCTTATTCTCACGGGTGTCCTCAAAATCTTTAGAGCCAAGGGGGCCTTCTGCTTCAATGCGCTCAAGGATGTTAGCCATGAGCTTTCTGTCTTTGCTCCGCCTTTTATGCAACACGCCGTCACGCACGGACTTTTTGTCAGGTAGGGAATAGCGAAAATTTTTCATGGGCAAGTAAGAGGCCGCGTGGGCCCAGTACTCATAAATTTTGCCGTCCTCTAGTAGTTCATTGCTCATGTCCGGGGTGAAGCCAGGTACCCGCGATGACCAAGTGTGGTTATGGGCGCGCTCAATGACACTGATGCTGTCTAACTGTATGTGACCCAAGTGTTCTATGGCGGCCAGCGCACCTTTGTGAGACTTGCCGAAAGGTTGGTTGCGGCCAAGGCCTTGAGCGTCGAGTACCAAGCGGCGCACTTTATTAATATCAGTGGAGCCTTGTATTTTGATCATATTGTTAGCCGTCTTTAAGGAGCCCTGAGTTGATACAACAGTTATGGACTTCATCCAACGAAATTGTCAAAGACAGCTGTACGGCCTTTTTACCCGATTAAAGGTAGTGGTGGCTGCGAGCCCGCACTGTTTGGGGTTTTAGCCTGCGGATTAGTAGACGGTTATCTTGCCGCAGGCGCGGGGTTTAGTCACAATCAAGGTTGTACGAATTCTAATCAATCCTATCTAGTTCTATTCATTTTAGAGGGTTACAAGATGACATCATCTTTCACACGCTTGCTTGGTGCGCTAAGTTTTATTGCCATCATTTTTTCCCCTATTGCTCAAGCCGTGGCGCCCAAAGCGGTGATTGCCGATGGCGGCATGGTGGCTTCACGATCTTCGTGGGCCTCTCAAGTGGGCGCGCAGATATTAGATCAAGGGGGTAACGCCGTTGACGCCGCGGTTGCTGTTGGTTTTGCCTTGGCTGTGACTTATCCCTCCGCCGGTAACTTAGCGGGTGGCGGCTTTATGGTCATTCATCTTAACGATGGTACCGTGATCACAAATGACCATCGTGAGAAAGCGCCCGCAGCCTCCACCAAAGACATGTTTTTAGATTCAGAAGGTAAGGTAGTAAAAGGGCTGTCGACTAAATCCCACCTTGCTGTTGGTGTTCCTGGCAGTGTGGCTGGGTTACTCAGTGTGCTGGAAAAATACGGCACTATGGATCGGGCTCAAGTCATTCAGCCGGCCATTGATCTGGCCGCCAACGGTATTTTACTAGATCGTGATTTGGCTGAAGCGTTTGCTCGCAGGCAGCCGGACTTTGCGCCTTATGCCGCTAGCCGAGCGGTATTTTCTAATGACGGAGAACTTTATGAAATTGGTGATCGTTGGGTTCAAAGCGATCTTGCGCAAACTCTGATTCGCATCAGAGATAGGGGCAGGGACGGATTTTATAGAGGCCGCACAGCTGACCTGCTGGTTGCCGAGATGAAGTCTGGCAACGGTCTAATTAGCCACAAGGATCTTGAGGATTACCAACCTCGTTGGCGTGAAGCGATTCGCGGCACCTATAAAGGCTACGAAATTATTTCTATGCCACCGCCATCCTCAGGCGGCATATTGCTAGTGCAAATGCTGAATATGTTGGAGGACTATGATTTGGGGGCCATGGGTTACGGCAGTTCTGAGGCTATCCACCTTATGATTGAGGCTGAGCGCCGCGCTTATGCAGATCGCGCCGAGCACTTAGGCGATTCCGACTTTTACCCGGTGCCTGTTGCGGAACTGACCACTAAAGCCTATGCCAAAGAAAGGTTTGCTGACTTTGATCCGTCTAAAGCCAGTCTCAGTGAAAACATTGAGTCAGGTAAGGTGCCTTATGAAAGTTTAGAAACTACCCATGCATCGGTTATGGATGCCATGGGCAATGCGGTGTCTTATACCACCACGTTAAATTTATCTTACGGTACAAAAATTGTCGCTGCCGGTACGGGCATGCTTCTGAATAATGAGATGGATGATTTTTCTGCCAAGGAAAACGAGCCTAACTTTTATGGTTTGATTGGTCGCCAAGCTAACGCCATTGAGCCAGGCAAACGGATGCTCAGTTCCATGACACCGACTATTGTGGTTAAAAAGGGTAAACCGCTACTGGTCACCGGTTCGCCAGGCGGCAGTACAATTATTACCACCACTATGCAGATTATTTTGAATGTGCTGGAGCACAAAATGTTGTTGTCAGACGCCGTGTCCAGCCCACGCTTTCATCATCAGTGGTTACCTTCCCGGGTTATCTATGAATCTCAAGCGTTTTCTGCTGACACGCGCAGAGCGCTACAGCGCAGGGGCCATAACGAGTTGGTGCCGCTCCCAGGTACTTACCAAATTGGTGATGGTAACTCTGTGATGCGGAGCAATAAGGGCATTGAAGGCATGGCCGACCCGCGTAATGCAGGCACAGCAGTGGGCTCGTCTAACTCTGTAAAACCTGTGGCTGCTACAAAGTAGTTCAACCGTAAACTGAATAGAGATTTAGATGAGTTCCATTCGAGATACAGCGCGGACAATCATATTTGAGGCAGATACCCCAGCGGGTAGGTTTTTCGATGTCGCCCTGATTGTGATTATTTTGCTCAGCGTCCTAGTCGTCATGTTAGATTCTATGGCGAATCTGAATAGCCGTTACGGCGAAATTCTGTATGCCCTTGAATGGTTTTTCACCATTGTTTTTATTATTGAATATGGCTTGCGCCTTTGGTGCATAGAAAAACCTTGGGCTTATGTTCGAAGCTTTTATGGCATTGTCGATTTGTTCGGTATTTTGCCAACGGTATTAAGCTTGTGGCTTGTTGGTGCGCAATATTTCTTGGTGGTTCGCGTACTGCGAGTGCTCCGGGTGTTCCGTGTTTTAAAAATGGCGCGCTATGTAGGCGAGGCTGAATTGATCGCTCAGGCGTTAACGGCAAGTCGGCGTAAAATTACTGTTTTCATAGGCAGTGCCTTGGCTTTGATGGTGGTCTTTGGCTCCTTTATGTATTTGGTAGAAGGGCAAATCAACCCTGGGTTTGCAAGTATTCCGCACAGTATTTATTGGGCGGTAGCCACTATGACCACTGTAGGTTATGGCGATATTGTGCCGGTGACTGGGCTTGGTCAGGCTGTGGCCAGTTTCATTATGATCATAGGCTACGGGATTATTGCAGTGCCTACGGGCATTGTTACTTTGGAACTTAATGAGGCCAATAGACGTCAGGCGAATACTAAAACCTGCGCTGATTGTTCCGCGGAGGGTCATTCTCGAGAAGCCAGCTATTGCTGGCGTTGCGGTGCGCACCTTTATCGACGTAAATCAGCAGTGGATGAAGGTGACCCAATGACCAGCATAGACTAATCTTTTCTCTCCCTTTTTCTTCCTATGCTTTTTGCCTTACTGAGCCGCGCTCAGGCCTAGTTTTCAACTGAACCAGCTGAAAAAAATACGCATCAATTCAGAGGGTTACGGTGAAATCATCGTCGGTGAGTGCCGCTAACATTTTTGCATGTGCGGCATCGAATGCAGCTATCTCAGTCTCATTCATTGATGCCCCCACGCCAGCTTTCTCTCGTGAAGGGCGTTTCTACATCGTAGTAAAAGTACCCACTGTAATGAAATTGCGGGTGCATACCTGGATAGTTGGGGTAGGTGCGTCCACTGTAACTGTGGGCCTGCCACTTTGGGCTGTGGAACGTGCCATTGGCTCAACGCGTTATCAGTACTATCTATTGTACGAGAGTCGTTAACCTTAGCTGCAATCAAGCAAAAACTTCATAACTATCAGTATTGCTACAACCATTATCGACCGAATGCCGGGATAGGCTTGGAAACACCTATGACCTATTATCAACTGACCATCAAAGCTGCCTGATTTCTCTCACAGCTACTGAACCCAGACATAGGTCTATAAAAAAGCTTAAATTCACGTATAATATTCGCCGCTTCGGACTGTCTTAGAGTCCACAATTTTTTTCAGCATCTTATTCAAGATTTTGTGCAATAGAGGAGTAAACATACTGTGCTTGAAGCCTATCGTGCCCACGTCAGTGAGCGAGCCGAACAGGGTGTCCCACCCAAACCCTTAGACCCAGTAATGACCGCGGATTTGGTTGAATTGCTTAAGTCTCCCCCAGCTGGTGAGGAAGAATTCCTTCTCGATTTGATCGCAAATCGGATACCACCTGGTGTTGATGAAGCAGCTTATGTAAAAGCTGGATTTCTCAGCGCTATTGTCTTGGGTGAAGCCTCTTCTCCAATCATTAATGCTGAATCTGCGGTTGCGCTGTTGGGCAACATGCATGGCGGGTATAACGTCGCCACATTGGTCGGCTTGTTGGATAATCCAGCTCTTTCCGCTCAGGCTGCAGAGCAGTTGAAGACAACCATTTTAGTTTTTGATGCCTTTCACGATGTTGCTGCTAAGGCCGACGCCGGTAATTCTGACGCTAAAGGTGTGATGCAAAGTTGGGCAGATGCCGAGTGGTTCACCACTAATGATGCAGTGCCTGAAAGTATAAAGGCGATAGTTTTTAAAGTCACCGGTGAAACAAATACCGATGATTTGTCACCAGCTCAAGATGCCTGGTCACGCCCTGACATTCCATTACATGCCCGTGCAATGTACAAAATGACACGAGATGGTTTAACTCCTGAAGACCACGGCAATATTGGTCCGATGCAGCAAATCGAAGAGATGAGCAATCATGAACTCCCCGTTGCCTTTGTTGGCGACGTAATGGGTACTGGTTCATCTAGAAAGTCTGCGACCAACTCTGTGCTTTGGTACTTTGGCGAAGACATGCCCGGTGTTCCAAACAAGCGCTCCGGCGGTATTTGCATCGGTGGCAATGTGGCGCCGATTTTTTTCAACACCATGGAAGATGCTGGTGCGTTAGTTTTTGAAGCTCCAGTGGATAAGCTTGGCTTTGGTGACATCATTGAAATTCGCCCTTACGACGGCAAAATCTTAAGCGAATCTGGCGAAGTTTTATCTGAGTTTGCTCACAAGTCAGAAGTGATTCTTGATGAAGTGCGTGCTGATGGCCGTATTAACCTAATTATTGGTCGCGGCTTAACCCAGCGTACCCGTGAGCATATGGGTCTGGCGCCTTCGGATGTTTTCCGTCGTCCAGAAGATGTTGCTGCTTCAACCAAAGGCTACACGTTAGCTCAGAAGATGGTCGGTAAAGCTTGTGGTGTGGACGGTGTGCGCGCCGGCACCTATTGCGAACCAAAGATGACCACTGTGGGCTCTCAAGACACAACCGGTCCTATGACTCGCGATGAACTGAAAGATTTGGCTTGCCTAGGTTTCTCAACAGACCTAGTCATGCAGTCTTTTTGTCACACAGCGGCTTATCCCAAGCCAGTAGATATTGATACTCAGCACAGCCTGCCAGATTTTATTATGAATCGTGGTGGCGTATCGCTGCGTCCTGGTGACGGCATTATTCACAGCTGGTTAAACCGCATGTTGCTGCCTGATACCGTAGGTACCGGTGGTGATTCCCACACACGCTTCCCAATGGGCATTTCTTTCCCCGGTGGTTCAGGCCTGGTGGCATTTGCAGCAGCTACAGGGGTTATGCCCTTGGATATGCCAGAATCTGTATTGGTACGTTTTAAAGGTGAAATGCAGCCAGGTATCACGCTACGTGACCTCGTGCATGCCATTCCGTACTGCGGCATCAAGGAAGGTTTGTTAACGGTTGAGAAGAAAAACAAGAAAAACTTCTTTTCTGGGCGCATTCTGGAAATTGAAGGCATCGATTCTCTTACCGTTGAGCAAGCCTTCGAGCTTTCGGATGCGTCCGCCGAGCGTTCAGCTGCAGGTTGTACCATTAAGCTTGGCGAGGACTCTGTTGCCGAGTACTTGCGCTCTAACGCAACTTTGTTGCGCTGGATGATTGCAGAAGGCTACGGCGATGTGCGTACACTTGAGCGACGTGTGCTAAAAATGGAAGAGTGGCTCGCCAACCCCACATTGATGAGCGCCGATGCTGATGCGGAATACGCTGCAGTCATTGAAATCGACCTAGCCGATATCAAAGAACCCATCGTTTGCTGTCCAAACGACCCTGATGATGCGCGTTTATTATCAGACGTTGCCGGCGATCCAGTCGATGAGATCTTTATCGGTTCTTGCATGACTAATATCGGTCACTTCCGCGCAGCAGGTAAGCTGCTTGATGAAGCTGAGGCGGTTAATGCACGCTTTTGGATTTGTCCGCCTACGCGTATGGATGCGCATACGTTAATGGAAGAAGGCTACTACAACATTTACGGTCGAGTGGGTGCGCGAACGGAAATGCCCGGTTGTTCACTATGCATGGGTAACCAAGCACGAGTGTTAGCTGGTGCAACGGTGATCTCCACCTCCACTCGAAACTTCCCAAATCGCCTAGGTGATGGTGCGAATGTTTATTTGGCATCTGCTGAATTAGCATCCGTCGGCGGTATTTTAGGTCGCCTGCCAACACCTGCTGAGTATATGGAGTACGCGACAAAGATCGATTCTATGTCTGCGGAGGTTTATAGATATATGAACTTCGACCAGATTGAGTCGTTCCACAATGCTGCAGAACAAGGCAAGTTAATTGCGGCGCAGCAAATTGTTGAAGTGTCCTAAGACCCTTTGCAATACGTGAGATTTGTTACTGCACTGTTTGATTTTTCATTCAGTGTGGTGGCTCCTTGCTCACGTCGCTCGCGGCTACTTTACCCTTCGCAAGTTTGTCCCCGATAATTTTGTCCTGACCCCACCCACCTGTATTTGCTAGCCTCTTGTAAGGTTTGCAGGGCTGTGGCGCTTTACGTATTTTGGGATTTGTTACCCCTACAGTTGGATCATTGCTTATGTCTCAAACCACCAAAGTTGAACTGCCGCAGAGTGTTATTTTTGATATGGACGGCACTCTGTTAGACACTGAAGTGCCGGCTCGTTTGGCTTTTTCGAAAGCGATTGTGGCCTCTGGTTTTTACTATGATGCGAGCATTTATGATCGATGCCTAGGTACCACCCATAACGCCACACAAGCTGTTCTTGAGGCGGCCTATGGATCTGAGTTCGATATTGATGCGTTGCATGTTCATTGGACTAAGCACTTCGTTGAGCAGGCCCAAAAGCACCCGATAAAAATCAAGCCTGGTATATTACAAGTGCTGCAAGCTCTACATGCTAAGGGTGTACCCATGGCTGTGGCCACCTCGAATAAGCGTCCAGTCTGTGTGGACGCTTTAGCTAAGGCGGGTATAGCAGTCTATTTTCAGCATTATGTTTGTGGGGGTGAGACAGCCAACTCAAAGCCTGCCGCGGACCCGTACCTTGCCGCCGTCGCGCTATTGAATGCCGACCCGAAGAAATCCTGGGGCGTGGAAGATTCGGATGTAGGCACGCTGGCCGCCGTGCGCGCAGGATTAAGGGTTTTTCAGATACCCGATGAGCTGCCGCCAAGTGCAGCAACGCGCGCCCTGGGACACGAGATCTTAACCAGCGCTAAAGAATTATTGCCGTTTATCTGAGTATAAATGAGCGCAAACGTTGGTTAGCGCTTTTAAACAGTCGGCTTAAATGGGATTGCTTAAACCAGATAGGCAGGGAGCTGAGTTATTAATTCAGGCCGCAAAAACCGGGTCAGTGCCTGGTTTAGAGAACTTTTAGGCCAGCTTCAATATTGAGACTGGCCCAAAATCTTAGTTAGCACTTAAGCCTACAAGTTGGGAAGCCGTAAGCTCCAGTGCACTGGCCACACGGTTGAAGAACGCAACTTCATGTTCGCTGACTCTGCCATCTGCGTGAATAACCGTTTCCAATGCGCGTATTGTCTCAAGGCGCGCAGTAGTAGTGAGTTTGCGTGAGCACTTATTTAGGTAACGCTCCAACGGGGCAGCTTCATAAAGTTTTGAATTTGCCGCTACACGAACATTGGCGTTGGTGAATTTTTTGCCGGTGTATTCAAGTAATACCTCTTTAACCTTGTCGACTTCAACATCTTTGATATTGGTGTCAGATGCCGTTGCCCGAGCAAGGGTCATCAACATAACCTCTTGAGCGAGGATTTTTTGCTCAGGTTTGGTGAGCGCTTTGCCACCGAATAGTTTCTTTACGCCAGATAGTTTAACGATGCTCATCAACAAGTTCTCAATAGCTAAATTCGGTCGCCAGTATAACTGAAACTACGCGGGGAGCACCGTATTAAGATACCACCACTTATGCGGATTTTTGTAGCGTTTGTCTTATGCTGCTTTTGATACAGGTCTAAATATTGAGCTGTTGGCGCGTAAGTTTAACGGCTGCGTTTGCGTTAATAACCCAGGTGAGGTGCCGCGCTAGATCATGTAACCTGTTTAACAGCGGTGGGCGCGCTGCATCGGCTGATGTTGGCTGATGTGGGTTGATAGGGTTCTGACAATGCGCGTTGTACCCAAATAAATTAAAAAAGACTGTCAAAATCGGCTTGGCCATAAAGTAGGATTAGAAAAGTAATGATCAGCAACGGTAAACCGATAAGAGACGCAATTTTTTATCCGCTGCTCTGGGCGTTGCTGTGGCTCACGCCCCTATCTTGCAATGCTGAATACCAAGCGCCGAGAAATTTTTTTGGTGATCCAGACCTTCAAGGTACCTGGACTAATGCCACATTGACCGCGCTGCAAAGACCCGACGAATTCGACAGCTTAGCTGTGTCCGTAGAGCGCGAACGCGAAGTCACTCAGACTCGCGAAGACCTTTATGAAGACATAGATAACCCAAACAAGCCTGGCGGGAAACTGGACAGCGGTGGGGATGTAGGTGGCTACAATACTTTTTGGTTTGACGAAGGCGACCGCATGGCCAGAGTGGATGGTGAAATTCGCTCGTCCCTAATTGTGTATCCAGAAAACGGCAAAATTCCTTACCGCACCTCTGCCTATTGGTCCATGGCGAAAAAGTTCAGCCAAATGATGTTTCGCTATGACGGTCCAGAAGTACGCCCGTTAGGCGAGTGGTGTATTGTTGGCTTTGGTTCTACGGGTGGTCCGCCAATGCTGCCGGTGCTGTACAACAACAATTATCAGATTGTGCAAAATAAAGACACGGTGATGATTTTGGTTGAGATGAATCACGACGCGCGCATAGTACGCATGAACAGTCAGCACCCGCCCGTGCATGTAAAGAAATGGCTGGGCGATTCTATCGGTTGGTGGGAGGGTGATACCCTGGTGGTTGAAACTACCAACTTTCATCCGGGTCAAAGTGTGCGAGCGGGTATTCGCAATCAGTTGATCAGCAGCGATGCGTTAAAGGTAACCGAGCGTATTACCCGGGTTTCTGACCAAGGCATTAAGTACGAATTCTCCATGGACGACCCCGCGGTATATTCCGAAGTTTGGCGCGCTGAGATGCCCATGCGCAAAAGCACGGATACCATCTATGAGTACGCTTGCCATAAGGGCAACTACGCAATGCGGGGCATTTTGGCTGGCGCCAGACTGGCGGAAGAGGAATGGCGTGCGGGTGGTTTTATGGAAACCCTTGCAACTTGGATTGGTGACTATTAAATCTAGCGTTTTTAGTCAAATTTGTCTCTTAGTCGCTTTTTAGCTTTTTACAATGCTAGGACGCCGCCATTGGCGGCAAACCTTCGCTTAGCCGTTTGCTTCCTAAAGATCATTTGTTGCCCAAGCTAATTCACCTTGGGTCAGAGAGTTGTTGTTACCCATGGATTTTTCGCTACTGTATTTTTTTATTCCTGTGTTTTTTGTGGTCTCTATTACCCCCGGGCTGTGTATGACATTGGCATTGACCATGGGCATGAGTATTGGCCTAGGTAATACCATGAAAATGATGGTGGGCGAACTCACCGGCGTGTTGCTTGTGGCCACGGTTGTGGTGGTGGGCGGTGGCGGCATTATCGCCGCTAATCCGCCGCTACTGGCGGTTTTTAAGTATGTTGGCGGCCTCTACCTAATTTATGTTGGGCTGCGAATGATCTGCTCGCAAAGCGCCATGGCGGTAAAGCCGGATGGCACGGCTTCTTTCGATTTAGATTTTTTTAGCTTAGCCGGCCAAGGCTTCATAACTGCGGTAGCCAACCCCAAGGGCTGGGCGTTTTTTCTCGCCATGACACCTGGGTTTATTAATTACGATATTGCTCTAGGTCCGCAAATGATGGCCTTGGTGAGTATTATTCTGATCATCGAATTTACCTCACTGATGCTTTACGCCGCAGGCGGACAGGTGTTGGGTAAGCTGTTGCTCAACAGCGATAATGTGCTGTTGCTTAATCGTGTGGCGGGGTCGTTGATGGTGTGCGTAGGTGTTTGGTTAGCGATGAGTTAATGGTCATTTAGGTGGGCTGGATTCTAATGTCTTTTTTAAAGTCCTTATTAACGCTTTTTAGGCTCTCTGTTACGGGCGTTTGCCCGGTGCGCCAAACAAGGCTCGCAACCCAGCTTTGGCTTTTTCTTCTGCGCTTAACCGCGGTTCTGCATTCACCTGCTGGGTAGTTTTTTCTGGATCAGCACCATGCTCTGAGTCACCTGCGGCGTTGTCGTCGCTATTTCCAAGGAGTGGATTGAGTTTAGCTTTGGCCTCACTGCCTGACGTCTTGTGGGTAGGTCTAAATGCATTGTTATTCCCATGCCGGTACTCGTAGAAGTTTGCGTTCTCTTTTTGCATGGGCGGCTCGGCCCTGTCTTCAAAGCAGCGCGAGGCATTTTATGGGTCGAATTGAATGCACAGCCCACAACAATGTAACTCTTCAAAGCACTTGGGACATTGGTTATGCCCAGAAATTGGCTGGGGCAGGGCTGCAAGATTTTCTCCGCAATTCCAACAAGCGAGTTCAGTCAGGTGTTGTCAGCGCCTTTTTTCATATAGTTTTGCTGCTAGCCAATTAGCCGAAGCCTTACTTTGCGTAAGCCCAAGTTTTGATCAAGTGGTGGGCGATGGCTTGGGGGCCAGGTACGCGTAAATCGGGGTTAGTGCCTTCAAGGCCTGCGCGTGTTTCCGCTCGGCTAAACCATGCCACATCTGCCATCTCGGTAGGGTCTATGACGATGTCGTGGTCTAAGGCGATGCCTTGGCAGCCGATCATGAGCGATGAAGGGAAAGGCCAAGGTTGTGATGAATGATAAGTAACATTGCCCACGCGAATGCCTGCCTCTTCAAACACCTCGCGCCTTACCGCTTCTTCTAGCGATTCGCCCTGATCGACAAAGCCGGCCAGTGCCGAATAAAAATTACTGGTGGCCATGCGCCCCTGTGATTTGCCCAGCAGACATCTGTCGCCGTCCAGCGCATCTTGGATCAACATAATGGCTACTGGGTCTGTGCGCGGAAAAATATGTCGTGCACATCGGTCACAGTGGCGTACCAGCCCACCGCGGCCCATGCGGGTGGGTTGGGCGCATTGCGCGCAATAGGGGTTGCGTTTATGCCAGTCCAAAAGCGCTCGGGCTTGGCTGACAATGCCAGCCTCAGCGACGCTCAGCGTGCTGGCGGCTACTCTGCAATCGATGAAGGTGAAATCATTGCTAGTGCTGTCAGTCTCCTCCAAGGATAGGTTCACTGCAAAGTGCGAGGCATCGTCTAGTGTGCCCAAAAATACTGGGTCAGCGGCCTGCTCTGGCAGGTGAGCTAACGCGCACCAGTGCAATGCACCCGTATCCAAAGTTGCTACTTTGAGCTTGTTGAAGGGTAAATACTTGGCTGCGCCTGAAGCGGCTAAGGCGGTTATAGTTTGCTCGTCGCGACGTAAATGTTGACTGCGATCCAGTGGGTTACCGGCAAATGTGTGGGTGAAGTTTTCATATGTTTTTTGCATGAATAGATACTAGCAACCTTGCTGGCGTACATCAGCATTTGTAAGGGTAAATCACAGATGAGATTTCTGTTCGGACTGCTTTGCAGTACGCAGTGCAACTGCGTCAAGTCTTGCGTTATCTACCTAGTGCTTTAAATTAAGTCCGTCAAACAGATGCTATAGCGATGTCCTCTGGGTTAACAAAGTTAGCTGTATGGGAGGCGAATTTGGGGATGGAGAAACCATGATTGAACGTATTCCTTTTGGGTCCACTGATCATACCAGCAGCCGGGCTATTTTTGGCGCCGCAGCACTAGGCGCAATGAACCAAGCCCGTGCAGACAAGACCATTGCCAAGGCTGTGGAAGCTGGCTTGAATCATTTTGATGTGGCGGCCAGTTATGGCGATGCCGAGCTGCGCTTAGCCCCTTGGCTTAAAGACAATCGCCAAAGCATATTTTTGGCCACCAAAACGGGCCACCGCACCTATACCAAAGCCCGTGAAGAATTACACGCCTCCCTCGAGCGCATGGGCGTAGATCAGGTGGATTTAATCCAATTGCATAACCTAACCCATGAGAATGACTGGGAAGTGGCTATGGGACCTGGTGGCGCGTTGGAAGCGTTGATTGAAGCGCGCAATGAAGGATTGGTGCGTAACATTGGGGTCACCGGGCACGGTACCTATGCGCCGGCAATGCACATGCGCAGCCTAGAAACTTACGCCTTTGATTCCATTTTGGTGCCTTACAGTTACGCAATGATGTGCGTGCCGCAATATGCGGATGATTTTGAAAGTCTGTATCAGATGTGCCAGGCACGCGGTGTGGCAATGCAAACGATTAAGGCCATTGCAGCGCGCCGTTGGAAAGACGAAGATACGGAAAAGAAATTTAGTTGGTATCGCCCAATAACCGACGCTCAAGCTATGAAACGCGCCATCGACTTTGTACTGGTCCGTGACGGGTTGTTTGTGAACACCAGTAGCGATGCCACATTAATGGACATTGTATTAGAGTGTATGGCAGCGCCGGTTCAGGCAGTGGATGTTGAAGCTTTAGCGGCGGATGCGCAAAATTTAGGTATTGAGCCGCTGTTTGTCCGTGATGTATCGGATGATGTGGTGATTAAATCTTAAGCGGATTGGATCGAAGGAGTTGTTCTAAAGTTAAGTAAGCATGTCAGCGGGCATGCAAGTAGGGGAGAGTGAGCATGAATGATTGGAAAGTAACCCGTTTAGCTGGGGCGTTAGGGGCTGAAATTACTGGTTTCAATTTAGCTGGCGCAAGCGGACAAGATATCGATAAGGTCAAGGCGCTGTTGCTTGAGCACAAGGTGATCTTTTTTCCTGGTCAGTCTATTGATATTGAAGAGCATGTTGCCTTGGGTCGTCAGTTTGGACAGATCGAATCTCATCCAAACTTAAAGAACCCGTTTACTCAGCACTCGGAAGTGTTTGAACTTGCGGCAACCCACGGTGGCGTTGCAGACGAGTGGCATACCGATATCACTTTCCAAGAATCACCTTCCATGATGTCTATCTTGCATATGGTCAAATGCCCGGAAGTGGGCGGCGACACTATGTGGACAAGCCTGAGCCAGGCTTATGACGAATTGTCTGAGCCGATGCAAAGCTTGTGTGAAGGTTTAAGCGCATTGCATGACGCGCACCCGCATAACCGCCCTCAAGATATGGCCGTACATCCGGTAGTGCGCGTGCACCCTGAGACCGGTGCCAAAGCATTGTACGTGAACGAACACTTTACTCGCCGCATTGTAGAAATGAATGCCACGGAGAGTCGCTTAATTTTGGACTACTTGACCGAATGGGTAAAGAACCCGCGTTTTACCGTGCGTTACAAGTGGACGCCGGGCACTATTGCGTTTTGGGACAACCGCTGCACGCAGCATTTTGTGCTTAATGATTTTGAAGGTGAACGTATTATTCAGCGTGTCACCGTAATGGGCGATGAGGTCAAGGCCGCAGCGGCGCCACAATGGGAACCTTGGGTTCGCGATGGTAGGGCGTCCGCTACTACCCGCCTAGATCGGCAGCTTAATTCTTATATGAAGGCGAAAAGAGCCAAGCTCGAAGCGGTTTAGGTATTGTCCCGCGTTAGCTAGGGCTGTGAATATTGACCACCTGAATTTGCTCTGGCTTTAATCCCTCGTTGAGAGAGCCGGAGCGAAATCCCCCCATGTCCATTGCAACAAAACGATATCCCAGTGCTTGAATGCGCTTTTGTATGTCTGCGTGGTGGGTAACTGCCACCGAAAACTCCTCAGATAATATTTCTAGCCGAGCAACCTCGCCGTGATGACGCACCCGGTACTGACTGAAGCCTAAGTCCGCCAACACATCTTCCGCGGCTTCCACTTGCGCTAAAAGGCTTTGATTAATGGCAGTGCCGTAAGGAAATCTACTCGACAAGCAGGCGGCCTGTGGCTTGTCTGCATTTTCCAGTCCCAGTTCATGGGCGAGGGCGCGGATGTCTGCTTTATGAAAGCCTGCTTCTACCAAGGGCGATTTAACATGGTGATCGTCCGCTGCAATAAGCCCAGGCCTGTGGTCGCCTAAGTCGTCCAAATTAGTGCCGTTGAGTATGACCGCGTAATTTTGTGCTTGAGCAATTTGCGAAAGCTCGGTGTAGAGAGAGGTTTTGCAGTGGAAGCAGCGGTTTGTAGGATTGGCGCGGTAGTCAGATTTGCTCAGCTCATCAGTGACTATGACCTGGTGGGCTATGCCCCAATCATCGCCCAGCTTTTTTGACAGTTCTAAATCCGTGCGCTTGAGGCTGGCGGAGCCAGAGGTCACCGCCAGTGCTTTTTCGCCAAGTACTTGCCCAGCAACAAAAGCCACCAACGAGCTGTCTATGCCTCCGGAGAAGGCCACAACAACGCTGCTATAACTGCGGATATTGTCCTGCAATGCCATATATTTGCTTGCTAGATCGGCGTCCATGTTTATTCCCAGTTCACTGTTTGTAAATTTACAGGCGATTTATTCGGTTGGCTAAAAACCCTGCCCCGAAGCCATTGTCTATATTCACCACGCTCACCCCTGAGGCGCAACTGGTGAGCATGCCCAGCATTGCGGCCACACCCTGAAAGGCTGCGCCATAGCCCACGCTAGTAGGCACCGCGATAACGGGCTTGTCTACCAGCCCCCCAACAACACTGGGCAGCGCGCCTTCCATACCGGCAACCACCACTAATACGCGTGCTTGTCTTAGGTCCTCTACGCGAGCCAATAGCCGGTGTAGACCTGCCACCCCCACATCATAAATACGCTCAACGCGGTTGCCGTAGAACTCTGCGGTTTGGGCTGCCTCTTCTGCCACAGCCATATCAGATGTGCCTGCGCTGACAACGGCAACAATGTGCTCGGATGGTTCGACCTTTTGGCTATGCCACCAGAGTAATTGAGACTGTGGGTCGTAGTGCGCTTCGCCTGGAATATTGTTGAGTAAGGCGTAGTTGTCCGCTGTCAGTCGTGTGACTAAGACATTGGATTGTTGCGCCACCATACTGGCAACAATGTCAGAAATTTGAGCGGGAGTTTTGCCAGCGCCAAATATCACTTCGGCGGCGCCGGTGCGCGTTTGTCTGTCCGTGTCGATCACGGTATGACCTAAGTCTTGGAAATATTCACCGCGCAGTAATTGCTGAGCCTCTTCGTTAGAGATCTCGCCGCTTTTAAATTTTTCCAGAACGTCGTTAATGGCCATGTTATGACTGCTGCCTAATTTGCTTGTAAGTTAATTATTTGCGGACGTGTTGATTGCGCCACCTGCTAAATAGCCTCGAACAATCCTGCCGCGCCCATACCTTTGCCAATGCACATAGAAACAATGCCGTACTTTTTATTGCGCCGTTGCAGTTCTCTGAGCAGGCCGCCGGTTAAGCGTGTGCCAGTCATACCAAATGGATGGCCTATGGCAATGGAGCCGCCGTTAACGTTGTAAATATCCGGGTCAATGCCCAGGCGATCTCTGGAATATAAACACTGGCTGGCAAAGGCTTCGTTAAGCTCCACCAGATCTACGTCGTTGAGGCTAAGGCCCTTGTACTGCAGAAGCTTTGGAATGGCAAAAACCGGACCAATACCCATTTCATCAGGCTCGCATCCAGCGACTGCAAAGCCGCGGTAATAGCCCATGGGTGTGACGCCCAGCTCAATGGCTTTCTTCTCAGTCATTAGCAGCACCATAGACGCGCCGTCAGAGAGTTGGGAGGAATTGCCTGCGGTGACGCTGCCACCTTCTTCAAAGGCAGGGCCGAGTTTATTCAGTCCGTCAAGGGTGGTGTTGGTGCGATTGCATTCATCTCTATCAACAGTGCCTTCTACTATCGCTGTGGCTTTAGTTTCTTTGTCGACAATTTTTTCCCACTGCACAGTCATAGGCGCTATTTCATCTTTGATATAGCCCGCAGCCTCGGCTGCGGCATAACGCTGTTGACTGCTCAGTGCGTAGGCATCTTGTGCTTCACGGGTTACTTGGTAGCGACGAGCGACCATCTCAGCGGTGTTGCCCATAGCCATGTACATGTCCGGTTTTTCGCTCATTAGGCGCGGGTTTTCGGAAAACTCTCCCGGGGTGCCTCGGCTCAAGCCGGTGATAGATTCCACGCCGCCGGCCAGCATTATTTCGGCACAGCCACTATTGATTTGGGTTGCGGCGATGGCAATAGAGTTGAGGCCGGAAGAGCAGGCCCGGCTGATGGTAGTGGCTGGTACTGTAATGGGTAATTGGGATAAGGCCACAGCGTGTCGGGCAACGTTACCAGACTGCTCGCCAATTTGACGCCCGCAGCCCAAGACCACATCGTCTACGTGGGCTGGGTCTAATTGAGGGTTTCGTGCCAGCAGTGCATCGATACAATGCGCCACCAAATCGTCGGATCGGGTCATGTTGAACGTGCCGCGATGGGATTTTGCCAACCCGGTACGTATGCAATCAACGATAACTATATTTTCCATTTGCATTTCCCCTAAAACGTTCTAAGGGAAAACCATAGCCGAATTAGCTAGTTCGAACCAACGATCTTTGCCTCTTTAAGTGCTGAGATTTCAGCTTCGCTAAAGCCGGATAGCGCCAAGATTTCGTCAGTATGCTGACCAATTAACGGCGCTGGGCCTTGGGGTTTCACATCTGCCGTGGCAAATCGCATGGGGATGTTTACCGTGGTGTAGGTGCCATGCTCTGGGTGTTGGATTTTCGGGAACATACCAATTTCCACCGCGTGGGGATCCTGGGGTACTTCGTGTAGGCCCATTACTGGCCCCCATATCAGCCCCGCGTCGTCGAATATTTTGCCCCATTCGTCGCGGCTTTTCTTTGCCAGTTCAGCATCAAATAGGTCAATGAGTGCGCTCATATTCTTGTAACGGGTCGACGGATCAACAAAGCGCTCGTCTGTTAAGAGTAGTTCTAAATCGAGACATTTTGCTACCCGTGGCCAATAGGCGGCGTCTGGCATCATATTGAAAACCACCCAATTGCCGTCGCCACATGGAAAGCGGTTTGCGCAAATGGCGAGCATTTGGTGGCGTGGTCTGCGTCTTACTGGCGCGTGATCCATGGCTGTTACCGAGTAATCGGTGGCTTGAGTCCACACCGCTGTTTCGTATAATGACGTTTCAACGACTTGTCCTTTGCCGGTTTTCTCTGCCATTCGTAGTGCACCAAGAATAGCGCCTACCATTGCAAGGCCAGTGGTGTGATCGCCTTGGGCGGGGCGCGCCATTGGCACTACCCCGTCGTCGCCTTCGCGTGATGAATCGTATAACCCCGAGCGCCCAAAAAATGCGGTTACATCGTAACCTGGCCGCCATGCGTCGGGGCCAGTGGTGCCGTAGCCGGTGAGGGTGGCGTGGACGATTCGTGGGTTGATCTTGAACATCTCATCGGGGCCGAGGCCGAATTTTTCTTGCCGTGCAGCCAATAAGTTACACATAAAGATGTCTGCTTTAGCGGCAAGCTTGCGCACCAGTTCTGCACCTTCAGGTTGGTCTAGTGCGACAGAAATAGACCGCTTGCCGCGGTTATCGACATCGAATTGAAAATCGTAGTCTTGGAACCCTTCGGCAAGGTCAGGGTTTTTTACTGGGCGGCCCATTTTGCGCATGGGGTCGCCCGAAAGCGGCTCAATCTTAATAACCGTGGCACCCATGTCGGCTAAAACCGCTCCAGCACTTGGCGCAGCCATCCAGTTATCAATTTCCAAAATTACGATGTCATCTAACGGTGCAGCCATGTCCAAGTCTCTATAAATGCGAAGCACGGATTACAACTAAGGGGACTGCTTGGTGCAAGCATTTATGTGAGTTCTTATGGCGGTTTTGGCTCAATGTGCTCTGGGTCGAGGATTTTGAGCATGCGTTTCAGCGCAAAGTGAAAGTAGCTTTGCCTGATTAATGCTCCAATAGTGTCCAAATCCTGCGCTTTATGGATGTCTAATTCAATCCAACCGTTAACGCCGGTGTATTTGGGAATGCTGAAGCGAGCGTCAAATGTGCAGGTTGCTTGGTGCTCAACGCCCACCCAGGTGCTCAGTTTTAGCCGACCACTGCAAAAGTGCAGGGTGCAAAAGTTCTTTTTGCCGGCTCTGAAGCAAGGAGAACCAAATTGATCACCTTGTTGGGTTTCTGGCAGGCCCAGGCAATAGTCGGCGATGTCCTGTAAGTGTTGTGCGGAAATGAGGAGGTGGCTTTGAAACCCGCATAAACACTTGGTTTCAGGACATCAATTTTCTAACTCTAATTTTTTAAGTTATTGATTTTATGTGCTTTTAAAAACCTTGCTACACACAAAGGTAACTATTGCGCTTCATAAGTTACTTAACAGCTTCAGTCATATGATATGACATCCAGGTGCTTGCTGGTTAGCTGAGGATTTTTCTGTTCCACCAGAAAATAACTGGTGTTATTAATGCTGTTGGAAGCACCCACCATACCCATTCGGGTTCAAATGGAGGGTTAACAACTAAAACAGCTGTAATAACGGCAATAGTTCCTCCCATCATATTAGTTAAGTGCCTTGAGATTCTTTCTTTTCCTGTGGCGGAATTGCTTTTATAACTCTTAAAATCAGCATAACCCAAAGCAATAGCTAAAAATCCGAAAACCAGAAGCACGATATATTGCGTATTACTATTCAAGAAATAGATTACAGCCAGTATCCACATTCCTAGTCCTGATAAAATCATTAAGCAGACAGCAATCCAATCTAGAGTAGTTGCGACACCCTTTCTATTTCTAGCGAAGCGCATACCCGCAAAAGCTAAATAGAAAGAAAAGATAGCTATAAGAAACAAAAAGATATTACTGCTGATAATCGACATTGGAATAGCTGTTAAGAAGATAGTAGCCATACCCCAGAAATATGTTCTACCTGAAAGTACATGCAGTCTTTTACCTTTCTCAGATGATACTGCCAGAGCAGCACAAAGCAGTGCAATTGTTCCGGCTAGGATATGTATTGGTAATAGAATCTGCATTTTAATATTTACTTTTTTGTTATAATGTTTACTACGATAACATTATAAACAAGCTATGTGTACTAAGTAAACATTAATCCGATATGAGCTATCACAAAGAAAATTTAAAAGAACAACTTGTAGAGATTGCATGGGATATCTGCAAAACAGAGTCCTGGCAAAAAGTTAATATGCGACTAGTAGCGGAGAAAGCTGGGGTTTCGACGACTGCGTTTTACAGGCATTTTAAAAATAAAACTGATCTTAAAGCAGAGTTGATGCGAAGGGGTTTTCAAATTCTTTATGAAGGCATAAAGGATTTAACTAATAATTTTTCAAGTTATGGAGCTCATTACATAAGATTTGGGTTGGACTACCCGCATATTTACGATTTGATGTTTGGGAATACGGATTTAGATATGTCTCTTTTTCCTGATTTAGATGCTCTATCCGATGCATCCTTTAGTGGGATAGTTGAAGGACTGAAATCTTTTATGCCTGATGAGTCAGAGAACGATGTCATGATAAAAGCGTACAATGTTTGGGCGTCTGTTCATGGGATAGTTGGAATTTTAAGACGATCGAAATGGCAGAGAAAACAAACTGAAACTCTCGGATGGATTGAGAATAACTTAGAAGAGTATTTGGAAATGACAACTTTTGGTTGAAGGCGACTATAAGCTCATTAGAGGACTACGCAGCGTGTAGTTAGAACAAGGTAGGTTATTGATAATGATGGAAGGGAGCTGTTTGAAAATAACCTATCTTCAACACAGTCACAACACACTCAGTTTCAGCTAGTCTCAAAGCCTTGTATCATAACGGTTTCAGAAGTTGCTACTATCGTGCGGGAAAAGGCATGGCGAAAGGGTCCAGCTCTGCAATGGGCAAAGATTCAGTGGGCGGCTCAATCTCTATAGATGGGCCAAGGACTGGGAGTAACTTCTTTGGTGCTTTATAGGTACATCCCCTTTGAATGATCTTGGCTGTGGTGTCCCAACTTAGGTCCTTTTTGAGCTCCATGCCCAGCCACCCAGCTGGGCCAATATAAGGCGGAATATAGAAATGCTCTGGCTCGTTTTGCGCGTAATACGCTTGGTCGCCAGGCGGTGAGTTCAGCCACAGGCCGATACGACCATCGCCATGATGATTGACCACGAAGATGGCGAAGGTTTTTTTATTCACCCTAAAATTAGGGTTGCCGCGACTAGAGACCTCGTCGCTTTCAGGCAGGCTGAGACATATTTCTCGTACTGCATCACGGATTTTTTTTGCCATCGTCATTTCTCCGTGGCGGATGCTTTTCTAGCAGCCAGCCCAGTTAGCCCTCACTAATTCCGGGCATGTTCTTAAGGTAAAAGGCCGCTTTTGAATCGTTCTGAGATTCTCTAAGTGGCCCGTGTTAGAATAATTTCTTTCGGGTCGCGGTTAAACTTTTGCAAGAATCCAATCGAGCCAACGGTTCTCAATCGACGACAGGTGCGAAATATTTTTACGGCTGGCGCATGGTACTGGTCGCATTCTGCGTCGACTTTGTCGCAGTCGGCTTCTTCTTTTACTCCTACGGTGTGTTCTTTAAAGCCATTGCTGAAGACTTTGGAGGTTCGCGCTTGGGTATCGCTTTTGGCCTCACCGTCACCAATATTGTCGGCGCAATTGCAGCGCCTTATGTGGGCCGCGCGTTAGACAAATACCCTTTGAAGCACGTCATGGGCGTCGGAGCCTCCTTTATGGCCGTGGGGTTTCTTGGCCTTTCCTTTGTCCGCAACCCAATCGAGTTTTACCTGGTATTGGGCGTATTTGTCGGCTTTGGCGCCAGCAGTATGGGCAGTTTAGCGACCAGCAAATTGGTGGCTAACTGGTTTGACCGACGCAGGGGTACCGCGCTGGGTATTGCCGCAGCCGGGGTTTCATTGTCTGGCGTGATCATGCCATACATCAGCGCAGAGCTAATTAACAACTACGGCTGGCGCGAAGGCTTTTTGGTCTACGGTCTGTTTACCCTACTTGTTGTGCTGCCCATGGTGCTGCGTTTTGTGGTATCTCGACCTGAAGACATTGGTATGCGCCCAGATGGCGCTATGCCCATTGTGGTCAAACCGGGGGCTGAACTTGTATTGCCTAAACCACGCTTAGCTATGCGTGATGTTTTTCGTGAGCATAACTTCTGGGTCATAGTGCTCACTTTCTCGCTGATCTTTTGCTGTATGGGTGCAACCCTTACCCACATGATTCCGCGCTTAACAGATAATGGTTACACATTGGTTCAAGCTTCACTAGTGATGTCTCTGTGTGCGGGCTTCGGCGTCACGGGGAAGCTAAGTTTTGGTTGGCTGGGCGACCGCCTGTCGTTGCGCAAGGTGATGTCTATTGTCATTGTTATGCAGTTCACCGGTCAGTTGCTGATGTACCTTTCTGTGGATTTAGTTGTCTTTGCTATTGGCGCATCACTGTTTGGTTACGGTGTGGGCGGGGTCGTGCCTATGCACGGGGCAACGGTGGGCAAAACTTTTGGTCGAGAACGCTTTGGCGCTATTTTGGGCTTGATGCGACCCGCTATGCTGCCCATTCAAATTCTTGGAGTGCCCTTTGCAGGGTGGGTGTATGACGTAACAGGTTCTTACGCCAATGCCTTTGAAGTTTTTCTATGTATCTATTTTTTGGCGGCCATTGCGCTGTCGTTTTATCGCCAACCGTCAGCCAACGTCCAGTAACTTAAGCGCCCTGGGCGCCAGTCAAATTAGAAGAAACTCGCCATCAATAGCTGAATCTGAACCTCTTCATCACCCTCGCAATGAATGCGCACGGCGTCAGCCAAAACATGATCTGCTATATACGGTTCAAAACTGACCCGGTTAAAGGGCGTAATGTCCTTAATTTCTAAATCTACAGAAAAGCCCTGAACCACTGGCAATACTGTGACTGAGTCTGCATTGGGCAACAAATCTTCTAGCTCACGGGTCAACTCGTGTTGACTGTCTCTTGTGGTATAGACGCCTTTGACGAGGTATCTGAGCTGGCATTGAAGTCGTTCGTTTCCGCGCTCTGTCAATCCTGACTCCATATCTGATTTGCCGCAAAACTTGTGTTTACTACCGCTGGTTACAGTCGGTGTTTTGGACGATGCATTTTGTCGGTTAGGGTCCGACGAATTATTTTAACGAGCGCATTAAACCAGCTACCCTCTAGGCCAAGCAATGCAAGAATGCGCGGGCGTGCAGGTTCGTCCTAATGGGCGTGCCCGCGAGGTGTTGCTTGTGGAAAATCACTCCTTGTTTGCGCAAGCCTCATGGGCGTATTGAGCTGCAGAAAAATGGGCGTTTTGCAGATTGTAGACACACCTCACTATGCGCGCTTTGAAAGTCAGGAGGGCGAGAGCACTTTTTCTTTGACGCTGAATTCGTTGCGGATGGTTAATCCCACGGTGATCTATTTTGAACACGAGCAATTGGATGAATTGGTGAGTGCGCTGCAAGCTAAAGGACTTATTTTCCAGCAAGAACTAGCGGATATGAGCTATCTGTGGCGCGAAGCTATTTTGAATGACCCATCTGGCATCAAAATTATTATCTACTGGGCCGGAGAGCATAGGCGTAGGCCACTATGGCGCGTTGAGTTATGAGAGGATTAACGCTAACCATACTTATTTTCTGTTAGCCGTTCTCGCGAAAAAAAAGTCAAGTAACTAGATCCGCTCGCTTAGAAAAGATCAATTGCTATTAGCAGTTCTTCCATTGGGGCGAGCGTTTTTCTAAAAATGCATTGACCCCTTCTGCCTGATCTTCGGTGGCAAACAAATCAACAAATTTTTGCCGTTCATAGGGCAGGGCATTGCCCACCGCATTGTCGCGTGCCTGGTGAATGAGCTCTTTGCAGTAGGTCACGGCAATAGGGCTTTGCTGGGCAACTTGCTCAGCAAGTTTCAGCGCGCGATCTTTGGCTTCACCGGTAGCCACTACTTCTTCTACTAAACCAATGCGTTCAGCGGTTTCTGCATTTATACGCTCGCCGCAGAGAATCATCTTTTTGGCCCAACCTTCGCCTACTAACCACGACAAGCGCTGGGTGCCACCGGCGCAAGGCAATAGGCCTACTTTGGGTTCTGGTAGTGCCATTTGCGCTTGGCTTTCGGCAATACGAATGTCACATGCGAGGCAGGCTTCTAGGCCGCCACCCATGGCAAAGCCATTGATCGCTGCAATGGAAACACCGCGAAAATTGGCCAAGCATTCAAAACCTTTACCAAAAAACTCAGCCATTGAGCGCGCGTTTTCTGGATCGCCGTCAGCAAATAAGTTGAGGTCTGCGCCAGCGGAAAAGAATTTTTCTCCGGCGCCGGTAATCACTAGGGCAAAGATGCTTCTCTCAGCGTTTAACTGCTCTACCAAGTCCGCTAAGGCGGGGAGGCTTTCAGTGTCCCAGGTATTCGCACCTGGATTGTTAATGGTGATTAACGCTGTGTGCTGAATAATTTCAACCTGTAGTTTATCTGATGAACTCGCAATCACTGAATGACCTCCAATGCGCCAGCCATAAGCATTTTTCGTGCAATGATGACGCGCATAATTTGATTAGTACCTTCCAAAATCTGATGCACGCGTGTGTCGCGTACATACCGCTCCATTGGGTATTCTTTTAAATAACCGTAGCCTCCAAAGAGCTGCAGTGCATCATTACAAATGCGGAAACCCACATCTGTAGCAAAGCGTTTTGCCATGGCGCAATAAGTGCCAGCTTGGCTATCTTTTGTGTCTAGTTTGTACGCAGCTAGCCGCACCATTTGCCTAGCTGCGACCAATTCTGTGAGCATGTCAGCCAAGGAAAATTGAGTAGCTTGGAAGTCAGCTATGGAATTGCCAAATTGGTTACGTTGCTGCGTATATTCTGTGGCATCAATAATAGCTTTCTGCGCTGTGCCCACACTGCATGTAGCAATGTTGATGCGACCGCCATCTAAGCCGTCCATGGCAATCGCAAAACCTTGGCCTTCTTCACCCAAGCGGTTTTCTACGGGTACGCGCACATTGTCAAAATTAATGGCTCGTGTGGGTTGAGCATTCCAGCCCATCTTTTTTTCGTTTTTGCCAAACGAGATGCCCGGTGTATCTGCCGGTATAAGCAGCGCAGTGATGCCTTTGTGACCCGGTTCGCCGGTTCTTAACATCACCACTAAAACGTCTGTTTCACCTGCACCTGAAATAAAGGACTTGCTGCCGTTGACCACATATTCGTTGCCATCTCGTTCAGCCTTTGTACGCAGGGCCGCCGCGTCAGAACCCGCGCCGGGTTCAGTTAAGCAGTATGAGGCGAGCTTTTTACCCATCACCAGGTCCATGCACCAGGTATCAATTACGCGGGCTTGGCAGTAGCGCCCAACCATGCTGGTGGCCATGTTATGAATGGTCAAAAACGCCGCAGTGGTAGTGCAGCCCTTAGCCAGCTCTTCAACAATTAGGCTGGCATCTAATCTAGGTAAGGCTAAGCCCCCAGCGCTTTCCGGCGTATACATGCCCATAAAGCCAAGGTCCCCTGCCTGCCTGAGCGCGTCTTTAGGGAAGAAGCAGTCTTCATCCCATTGTGCTGCGTTAGGCGCTAGAACATCGTTGGAGAATGCCTGTGCGGTGTCTATAAAACCTTGCTGTTCGTCGGATAGAGTAAAATCCATTTACTGCAACTCTTGAGTGATTGTTAAGACCTTCTTTTTTGCAGCCAGTATTGGGCTACTGGCGAGCTAAATTATTGTAAATCAGCCAACCATTCAAGGTTTCATCTAAGCGCTCAAGAGGGTAGGGCTTGTGCGTCGCGTATCAGCTTTGGGGGCTTGGCAAACCAAAAACACAAGCCGCCGCTTAGAGAGCAAAAGGCAATAACCGTGAATGCCAGTTCGTAGTTACCGTATTTATCGTAAAGCACGCCGCCGGCTATGGGGCCTGCGGTCATGCCTAACATCACGACGAGTGATGAAATGCCCATAATGGTGCCAAAGGATTTAGGTCCAAAATAGTCGGCGCGCAATGCCACCATGAGCGGGCCACGCACCCCCCAAGACAGACCGTGGAGTATGGTAAACGCTAGCACCCAGCTTAGATCTGTTGCATAAGTAACCGCCAGCAGGCCAAAACAATGACCGGCCATACAAATTGTGCAGATAATGCGCTTGTCGTATCTGTCGCCCAGATAACCGCCTAAGAATAGCCCGGCGGTTTGAATACCCGTCATCAGGGCGAAGACAAATCCAGCTTCAACCGGCGTATATCCTAAACTTCGGGTTAAATGTGGTATCAGGTGAGCAAGCATTGCAGAAACAGTCAGCAGCGATAATCCATGCCCCGCCGAGATCATCCAAAAAGAAGGTTCTTTCACAGCTTGGCGCCAAGTTAGGCTGATTTGCGCCACTCGGCTAGTGTCGCTTTCAGGTTCGCCAGCGTCATTTTTTACTGAAATGCCATCAGGTATCTCGCCATGATCTTCTGGCCTGTGCCGAACGAGTGACACCAAAGGCAAGCCTAAAACCAGTACCATGATGCCTGAATAAAGGGCCATATCGCGCCAGCCGAAGGCCTCCAGTCCCATCATTACAAAGGGTACGCACAGTCCGCCGAATGAAAACCCCAGCTGGGACCAAGCGATTGCTTTGGCACGGTGTAGATCAAACCAGCTGACAATAGACACCATTAAGGTAGCAAAGCCACCGAGGCTTGAGCCCAGGGCAATTAAAATGAAGGCCACGAAGTAGGTGGTAATGGAATTCACTTGGCTAAAAACAAAAAAACCGCAGCCGAAAATCAGCGTGCCTATGATCAAAATGAGGCGGGGACCATATTTATCTACCAGCCATCCTTGTAATGGCCCCAGTAGGCCGCTTTCCAACCGTGTCAAGGCAAAGGCCAGTGATAAGATGGACATGCTCCAGCCGAATTCTTCTTGCAGGTGCAGGGTGTAGCCGCCGTATGAGTGCATCCAGGTCAACGCTGCAAGCCATTGTACACCCGCGCAGGCAAGCACAATCCACCAGCCGTAGAAGACCCTACCACCGGGACGAAATAAGGCATTCATCCGTGGTTTCACTTGAGCAAAACTTTGAAACATGGTCGCATCATACGTGATGGGTGCTAAGCACTGATACAATAAAGAAACTTAGAGAACAACGGTCTATGAATAAAGCTGAATTCCAACGCTCAATGGCCTCTCAAGGTCTGGTTTTATCTGGCGGCGGCGCACGCGCTGCCTACCAGGTAGGTTGCTTGCGTCAGTTGTCTAGATCTCTACCCGAGTATCATCCGCAAATTCTTACCGGTGTTTCAGCAGGCGCCATCAATGCGGTCCACTTAGCCGCCAATCAAGGTTCTTGGCGCGACAGTGTAGAAAGCCTGAACCTCATTTGGCGTAGCTTGAGCACCTCTCAAGTGTACGAGACTGGACTTGGCAAATTGCTCAAGAGATCTATGCACTGGGGCTTGCGGTTGGCCAGTGGCGGTAAGCTGGGCGCAAAGGATATTCGCGGCATGGTAGATAACCGGCCACTGGAGCAATTCTTAAAAGCCAACCTCGCTCACAGCGACGGGAGATTAAGCGGCATAGCAGATAATTTGGAGGCAGGCGCGCTTCAGGCGTTGGCTATTATCAGTACCAGTTATGCCACTGGTCGGTCAGTGGCTTGGGTTGAATCTAATGCAGACAAAATAAACATGGGCGGCCAGGTATCGGCTAAGCCAACCCATATCGCTATTCAACACATTATGGCTTCCGCCGCATTGCCGTTATTTTTTCCGGCGGTTTCTATAGATGGGCAATGGCATGGTGACGGTGGTGTGCGCTTGGCTGCGCCATTGTCCCCGGCTATGCACCTGGGTGCCAAACGTATTTTGGCAGTATCGCCTCGGGCTCAGCCGTTGCGACTGCCGCAGGCCGCTGCCAACCAAAGCTATCCATCTCCGGCCCAAGTTGCTGGCGTCATGCTCAATGCCATATTCCTCGATTTGCTTGATTACGACGCCATACAAATGGAGCGGATTAACGGCTTATTGGGGAATTTACCTGAGGCGCAGTGGGGGACTTACAGCCCAGTAGATGTCATGGTGCTCAGACCCCAGGAGGACCTGGGTCATGTGGCGAGAGATCATGAAATTGAGTTGCCCAAAGCTTTTCGCTTCTTCAAGGGTGGCTTCGCAGGCAAAAACGAACCCAGTGGCGATGCCCTGAGTATGGTCAACTTCGAACCCGAATATATTGGTCGCCTCATTGATCTGGGTGAACAAGATACTGCTGAGCGCATGGACGAAATTAGTGCTTTTTTGCGCGGTAGTTCTGAGTTTGTTTCCGCTGCAGGAGAAAGCGGGTTATATCAGCCTGAATAAACTTTTGGCCGGTTTGTACGCTAGATTGAATAGCCGATTCAGTTAAGCCAGTTACTTATTGAGAAGACTAGAGAGATCGTTAGTGCAGTTGTGGTAATAAGTGATTGTGCCCGGCCAGTCGGAAAATATGCCGCGCACTCTTACCTGCTGTGCCAGCACATCTAGTACCTCAAGCATGCGTCCGGGTTTATCCATAATGGTCGCTATGTTGCCATACAGCCAATTTTTGGGATCAACTGGATTGCCAGATTCCATTGTCCAAGTGATGATCTCTAGCCCAGCTTGTGTGGCATATTTTGCGTAGTCTGAGGGCTCTAAGGCGCCTGCGTCATTGAGCTGAATCAGCATGGGCATAGGCGGGCTGATAATATTAATGCCTTGAGCCTTAATGGCCTGCATTTCTTCTAGGTTGGTAGTGAAGTTTTTTTGTTTGCCGCGAGGGTCTAGCCAAACTGCTTGTGTAGCGAACTCGGGGTGCGCTTTCAGCCAATACTGCACGTCACGTATATCAAAGGACTGGGGAAATACGCGCATTGGGTCTATGCCTAGATCTGTATATTCAGCGAGCATTTTGGCTGCATAGTCGTGTTGGTCAAATCCGGCCGCAAAGGGCATAGCAACTTCTGGTCGCTTTAGTTCTGGGGTGAATTTTCGTCCCAGTTGATTGATCAGCACAATACTTTCTTTGTGGCTGACAACGGTGCCGCATTTCAGCGGTGCCGCTACAACTGGGCTTTCTAGTGGGGCTAAATACTCATCAACATTAGTGGCCTGGGTATTGCGCCGGTCAGGTCTGGCGCAAAGCGTTTTGAATTCTTTAAGGGTGATGTCGTTGGTACAGCATTGGGCGCTGGCCGGACTGTCTTTACTGGCTGGTGTAAAAGGTGTTCGACAAGTAGCGGCCAAGTCGGTTTGGAGAATATTAGTGCTGATAGCTAAATCGCACTGGGAATGCCTGCACACCAATTCTAGATCTTTGGTAAAGGTGACATCGCATTCAATAACGCCTGCACCTTGGTTGGCAGCAGCAATATAACCTTCGCGACTATGCTCTGGATAACCCAGCGGTGCGCCACGGTGAGCGATTGAAAAATCTGTGGCGGAGAAAGGACCACTGGCGCAGCTTTGTAATCGGCTTTGTAGTTCACCTGCTGGCAGATCTTGGCTGAGGTCCAATGCCCGAGTGGTTGGGTTGACTGTCTCCGCAACAGCGCCAGCTTGAGTGCCGAAGGCCATAAACCAGCACAAGGGTAGGGTCAACGATAGATGTCGAAAATATGCTGTAGCCAGTTGTCGTTTTGATGCAGATTGTTGTTTGCTCATTTTCTATCTGGCCGCAAAGTATTGGCCTACGATAACATGTGGCTGCTGTCAAAATGACTATCTGTTTTCGGTGAGATAGATGGTTTAAAAAGGCACATATTTTAAAGAAGAAATTTATGACAAAGACTTTAGTTTTGCAAAGCGCGCAATCCCGACGGGCCCAATGGCTGGACACTTGTTTGGTCAGTGTTGAATCCTGGGCGGCTCAGGCTAACTATACCTATCGGTTTATCGGCGATGAATTGTTTGATCAGGTGCCAGAGTGGTACATGCGCAAAGTCGCAGGGCGTATGCCCATTGCCTCAGATTTAGGTCGCCTGCTTTGGATTAAAAACTTGCTAGACCAAGGTGAGGCCGATACCGTGGTTTGGTTAGATGCAGATGTGTTGGTGTTTGCACCATCAAAGTTGAAGCTAGCGCCAGTGAGTTCTTGCGTGTTTGGACAAGAGCTTTGGATTCAAAAAAAATTACCGAAAAGTCACCCAAAGGACGGTGAGAAACTGCAGCGTCAGAATGGCACCTGGCAGGTGCGCAAAAACGTTCATAACGCGCTGGCGGCATTTCGCAAAGACTGCCCGGTGCTGCCTTTTCTGATTGAAGTTATTCAACGCATGATGCACCGCGTGGACGCAAACTTTATTGCGCCACAAATGATGGGTCCTAAATTACTCTCTAACCTACATAACTTGGCAGATTTTGAGCTAATGCCGTCGGTAGGCGCGTTGTCGCCGGAGGTGATTTTAAACCTGGCGGGCAAGCAAGCGAAGCATGAGGAAACCAGCGTTAAAAATTCACAGGGTGCAGGCCAGGGCGCTTTGCAGGCCTTGCTCGCCAGGCAGACTGAGCCGTTATTGGCCGCCAATTTATGTTCGTCATTGCTCGGAGAGTTATCGTCAGATACTCAGGTGCAAGAAGATTTGATGATGGACGCCATAGCAGCGTTGAATGCCCATCCGGAAGGTTTGGCGCTTTAAGCGTTAGCAGTTGGCGTTTGCTAGCCTTTGCCTCCATACTTTGAAGCTCTGGTCTCCCAAGCTGGCTGAGTTTAAGGTCAAGTTGAGCAACTGATTTATTTATTAGAAGGAAAATTACTATGTCAGATTCAGATCTACAAAACGGTCTTGCCACACTAACTGCGACAATAGGCGTAGCGTCAGAGGCAACAGATTGGTACGAGATTACTCAGGAACGCGTCAACATGTTTGCCGATGCAACACTGGATCAGCAGTGGATTCACATTGATCCAGAGCGTGCGAAAGACGGCCCATTCGGCGCGGCAATTGCTCACGGTCAGTTAACGCTGTCTATCATGAGCTTTTTGCCTGGTGGTCAAGGTGTTGGTTTGCCATCGCTAGACGGCATGAAGTTAGGCATTAACTATGGCTGGAACAAAGTACGCTTTATGTCCCCTGTTCAGGTAGGAGCAAAAATCCGTACTCGCGGCAAAGTTATTTCGGTTGAAGAAAAGGGCGGCATGCTCGAAGTAGTGAACGAAATGACTGTTGAGATTGAAGGCACTGAGAAGCCAGCTTGTGTTGCTCAAAGTGTATTGAGGGTGGTTTTCTAAGCTATTGTTTAGCTGTTCTAGAAACGTAGAGTACGTCCGCAGGGGAGCAGTCATAGGGCTGCTTCTCTTCTCTTTTCTATTTCCCAGAGCTCTTCTCTAGCAAATTTCTGCTTCTGCGTTTTACCGCATCTTCTTGTGCCCAACGCACATCAATCACCTTTCTGGCTGATGCGCTCTATTTGATTTTCTTAAGTTTGTCTGTTCCGATGAGGGTTCAGGCATAAATTAGGGGATTGGCTAATGGATATGGGTATTTGTGCAGCGTCGCATATTGGTGACATTGGTTATGTGGTTCGCGCTGAAGAGTTAGGCTTTAGTCACGCGTGGATGGCAGATTCGCAAATGCTTTGGTCGGATTGTTTTGCCACATTAGCGCTGGTGGCGGATCGCACCTCAAAAATCAATATTGGCACGGGCGTGGCAATCTCAGGCACACGTCCGGCCCCTGTTAACGCTGCGGGTATCGCCACCATTAACGCCTTGGCCCCGGGGCGAACCTTTTTTGGTGTGGGCGCAGGCAATACAGCGCGGCGAGTTATGGGCATAGCGCCGCAAAGAATCGCAGAATTCGAAACCTACTTACAAACCCTGGCGCCATTGCTGCGTGGCGAAGAAGCTATTTATCATCATGACGGCCAGGCAATACCTATTCGGCACGTCATGCCGGACAAAGGCTTTGTTAATTTTGACGACCCAATTCCGCTTTATGTGTCGGGTTTTGGTCCTAAATCTTTGGCTCTAGCCGGTCAATATGGCCATGGCGCCGTTATGGGGGCAGCGTCTTCCGCAGCGCTCACCGCCAGTTGGCATAGCCTCAATGAAGGCGCTCATAGAGCCAATCGGACCTTGGTCCCCGGTGGCGATTATTACACCACAGCATTAACCACAATGGTGGTGCTAGAGCAGGGGGAGACGCCAGATTCGCCTCGGGTGAAGGCTGAGTGTGGGGCGATGGCCATGGCCAGCGTGCATTATGCCTATGATCAATTCCGCAATTTTGGTCATCAGCCACCTAACTTCATGGCGGAAATTTGGCAGGACTACACCGCATTGCTAGAAACCTACCCGGCGGAGCGGCGGCATCAGCGCATCCACGCGGGCCACAATTGCTGGGTGCTAGAGGAAGAAGAAAAGTTCCTCACGCCCAAGGTTTTGCAGGCCTCAAGTATGATCGGCACCCAAGATCAGCTCATTGAACGGCTGCAGGTGTTGGGCGAGGCGGGCTTGAATCAGGTCATGATTCTGCCTAATTTTGACACGCGTTTTGACGTTATTGAGAAGGTGGCAAAAGATATCATTCCTTATGTTTAGGGGCAGGTGTTTAAGCAAAAAGAACCCAGTCAATGGGCATAATCTTCTGCAATAACACCTTAAATCAGGCACTATATAGGCCATGTTTACATATCTAAATCCCGAAATTCGTCAGCGCCTAATCGAACAAGAAAAATTGGTTCGGATAAATTCTGAAGGTCAAATCATTGATGTTTCAAGTCCCGAGCATCCTGGTGAGCTGGCCGTTAACGTCATGGGTCCCATTCCCATGCCCATGTCTCTACCCGGCGTGAACATCACCGTGCAGTGGTATGCCGCTGTGCGCAGTACTGAACTCCAAGGTGTAGAAACTTTGGCTTCGGACCTTATGGCGCGCGGTGGTCAGCATTTGTTTGCCCACCTTGTATCGCCTTTAGCGGTAAACAGCGTACTTGTTGTGGGTGAGCCAAAAGAAAATCCACTGGTTCGCGTGCATAGCAATTGCTTAACGGGGGATGTATTTGGCTCCCAGCGTTGTGACTGTGGGCCGCAGTTGGCTGAGTCCATTGCGCGCATCAGCGAAGATCCTGCCGGTGGTTATTTGGTCTATATGGCCGGTCACGAAGGCAGAGGAATCGGGTTGTGGGCGAAAGCCGCCACCTATCTTCTGCAAGACGCAGGTGAAGACACTTACGAAGCCAATCGCTCGTTAGGTTTGCCGGACGATTGTCGCGACTTCAGCGATGCAGCAATTTTGCTCAAGCACTTTGTCGGGCTAAAGCCGTTTCGATTGCTGACCAATAATCCGAAGAAGATTGATGACCTTGCGGAGTTCGGTTTGCATGACGTGACTCGTCAGAAACATGTCACAGGCGTTGGCCAATTCAACAAGCGATATTTGCATGCCAAGCAAAATTGGGGTCACGGCTTAGATGATGAGGATTTTCAAACAGGAGACTAGTTCATGAGAATTTTACTGTTGATGTGTGGCTACTTTATATTGTTAGGCTGTCAATCGGACGAACAAGGCGCAAATACCGAAAAGCTCAGTAAGTTAAAAGACGTCGAACAGTCTCCGCAGACTCAACCGCAAGAACTCTCACCAAAACCAGCAGCAGACAATGCAAGTGCTGGGCTGTATATCAATCAAATCCAATTTGTTGGCAGCCACAATAGCTACAAGCAGGCCATGCCAGATGGCTTTGTAAAACAGTTAATGCAGCTCAATCCCGAAATTGTTGAAAGCCTAGAGTATGAGCACAGACCTATAGCCGAACAACTTGACCTAGGTATGCGAAAGCTCGAATTGGATGTTTTTTACGTCGCAGATGAAAATCAATTTCTTGTAGGGCATGTGCAGCAAATTGATATGATCAGTAACTGCGCTACTTTACGTATTTGTTTGCAGCAGGTCAGTGATTGGTCACAAAATAACCCATCCCATGCGCCTATATGGATTAGTTTTAACGCCAAGGATGATTATATTCTCGGATTAACAGCACCCGAAACATTTATCCCTGCAGCCTTTGATCTGATGGATTCGATCATTGAAGAGGAGTTGGGCAACCAACTCATTCGCCCAATAGAGGTAGTGGGCCTAAATTGGCCGTTACTTAGTGAAGCAAGAGGCAAGTTCATTATGATTTTGGACGAAGGAGGCACTAAGCGTGATATGTACTCCGAGGGCTGGCAACAACGTCCAATGTTTACTAACGCACTTGAAGGTCATCCAGCTGCAGGAATCATGATTCTTAATGAGCCGCTAGAACAATTCGATGAGATCCAACGATTAGTGGCAGCCGGTTACATGGTACGCACCAGGGCTGATGCAGATACTCGAGAGGCGCGAGACAACGATACTCGGCGCAGAGACGCAGCCTTCGCCAGCGGCGCACAGGCCATCAGCACCGACTACTATTTACCCGCCACACACTTTGGCAATGACTATCAGGTGATATTGCCTCAGGCTATAAGATGTAATCTGGTCGCAGGGCCTGCGAGTTGCCAGGTGTCTGAGTAATAGACTGATTTGAGGAAAAGATAAGTGAGAAAAAAAGTTTGCGTAATCACCGGTGTTGGCCCTGGCACGGGTAGTGCTTTGGTTCGACGTTTTTGTGAGCATTATGAAGTGGCAATGCTTGCGCGAAATGCTGAACGATTAGACGCGCTTGCTAAAGAGGTGGAGGGTGCCCATGCCTACGTTTGTGATGTCAGCGATACAACACATTTACTACAAACATTGGCCGCTATCGTTACGGATTTGGGCGCTCCCTCAGTGGTCATTCATAATGCCGTTGGCGGCGCTTTTGGAAACTTTTTAGACATTGACCCCGATGTTTTGGCGCGTAATTTTGAAGTAAACACCATGGCTTTGTTGCACCTTGCTCAAAGTACAGCGCCAGCCATGATAGATGCTGGTGAAGGGGCGATTATTTGCACGGGCAATACTTCGGCCTTTCGCGGCTCTGCAAATTTTGCCGGATTTGCGCCTACCAAGGCGGCTCAGCGTATTTTGGCCGAGGCTATGGCGCGAGATTTAGGTCCTAAAGGCGTGCATGTGGCATATGTGGCTATTGATGCGGTCATAGATCTAGCCTGGACACGAGAGCGTTATGCGGATAAAGATGATGGTTTTTTTTGCCAGCCCGATGATATTGCTGAAGAGTGTTATCGGTTGGCTCATCAGAGTAAATCAGCATGGTCTTTTTCCTCTGTGATAAGGCCTTATGGTGAAGCTTGGTAGCCGCGGATAATATGCTTACATTACTTGGGAGGGGTATATGGACGGTATTCATGATTTAGGTGGCAAGCAGGGTTTCGGCCATGTTGAGCTGGATGCTTCGTCAAAAGAAGGGCGGCATATTCACGGCTTTAACGAGCGTTGGCACGCGGCTGTGTTCACTATTATCAACAGCCTGTTTGCTAATGGCGCTGCCGCTAATACTGATCATTTTCGTCATTCGGTTGAGCGTATAGATCCCATCAACTATTTGAGTGACGGTTATTATGGCCGTTGGCTTGGCGGTGCTGAGACTATGTTGGTAGAAGCCGGGTTGCTGACTCAGGAAGAAGTTAATAACCGCGTATTGAATAGGGGCTATGAGCTTCGTGAAACGATAGCGGCTAGGCCTTTGGCGACAGCAGACACATTTCCTGCGGAAGAACGTAACTTTCAACCTACGGCTCAGCGGCTTGTTGCCGCTTCACCACGTTTTAGTGTGGGTGATAAGGTCATTGCGCTCAGCTTGGGTGGGTCGGGTCATACTCGTCTACCTAGTTACGTCCGCGATATTCCAGGTCAGGTCATCGCTGTTCACGGTGCTTGGGTGTTTCCTGACGCTAATGCACATGGCAAGGGCGAAGACCCTAAGCACCTATACACCGTGTGCTATCAAGGCGCAGATTTATGGGGGCCCAGTGCAGAAGAGGGCGTGGTGTTAAATATTGATCTTTTTGAACCCTACTTAAGCGACGCGTCCAAGGACTAGTTCGCAACGTTAACAAATGACTGAGCAGAATTGATTTAGGGTAATGACAGGCGTGAGACGGAGATAAGACATGAGTGAAAAATCAGCGGCTAATAGAGCTGAAGCGTTAGAAAGTTTATTAGTTGAGAAGGGCTTGTTAGACGCTGCTCGCATTGATGATGTGCTCACTTTATACAACGAGCGGGTGGGGCCCATGAACGGCGCTATGCTGGTGGCTAAGGCGTGGCGAGATGCTCAGTTTAAGCAGCACTTGTTAGATGATGGCACTGCGGCCATTGCACAATTTGCCTTTGAAGGCGGCCAAGTAGATAAGCTGGTGGTGGTGGAAAACACTGACGAGGTGCATAACGTTGTGGTGTGCACGCTGTGCTCTTGCTACCCCTGGGCCGTGTTGGGCCTGCCACCTAAGTGGTATAAAGACCCTGCTTACCGCTCCCGTGTGGTGCGCGAACCCAGAGCCGTATTAACAGATTTTGGTACGCATTTGCCTGCTGAGCAGGAGGTCCGTGTTTGGGATTCTTCAGCTGAGGTGCGTTACATGGTGTTGCCTGTTCAGCCCAAGGGTTGGGAGACGCTGAGCGAGGATGAGCTGGCGAGTAAGATTACCCGCGACAGCATGATTGGTGTGGAAGTTTTGGCTGAGATGGCTGGGGAGTAGACTATGAACAACAGCGTATCCACTGAAATTAGTGAAACGAGTGAAGCCAGTGCCCGCCAAGAACTGCCGCTGCCTGAAAACCTGCAACCGCCTATGGTCAATGGTGAGGTGATTTTTGACGCGCCTTGGCAGGGCCGAATATTTGCCATGGCGGTGTCCTTGTGCGAGCAAGAAGTGTTTGCTTGGGCGGAATTTCAGCAGAGTCTTATTGACGCCATTGCGTTGTTTGACGCCAAAACTGATGTGTTTGTTGAGGCCGACCAATATCAATATTTTGATCATTTTCAACTGGCGCTTGAGAATCTGTTGGCGCAAAAGGGCGTTGTGTTGGACGCAGCCCTAAATGAGCGAGAGCAGGCTTTTGCGGATAGACCTCATGGACATGATCATTCTCACGACCACGACCACTGATCTATTGGCAGCCTAGGCTGCCGCCACCGGAACGTCCTCACTCTAATACCCACACTACGTGCTCTTACGCAAAATCAGGGCAAAAAAAAGCCCGCTGTTCTCAAGGAACGGCGGGCTTCTTTATCTCTTACATGTCGTAAGCGGCAGCTGCCTATTTGTTTACCAACTTATCGTCGATAGCTGTGTAAGGCTGGCCTTCGTACTTACGTACTTCATTACGACCTACTACCATGTGATGCACTTCATCAGGTCCGTCTGCAAGGCGCAGAGTACGCTGGCTGGTGTACATACGTGCTAGTGGTGTCCACTGAGATACACCGGTTGCGCCATGGATCTGGATCGCTTGGTCGATGATGGTGCACACTTTTTCAGGAACCATTGCTTTAATGGCGCTGACATAGTTACGCGCTTCTTTGTTACCTAGTGTATCCATCGCTTTAGCAGCTTGAAGTACCATTAGGCGGCAAGCATCAATTTCGATGCGTGCACGAGAAACCAGCTCGATGTTCTTACCCAACTGGATAATTGGACGACCAAACGCGTGACGTGTGGTTGAACGACGAATCATCAATTCTAATGCGCGTTCTGCTACACCGATTGAGCGCATGCAGTGGTGAATTCTTCCTGGTCCAAGACGAACCTGAGAGATTTCAAAACCACGACCTTCGCCAAGTAGCATGTTCTCTTTAGGAACACGAACGTTGTCAAAGTGAATGTGCATGTGACCGTGTGGCGCGTCGTCATGACCAAATACTTCCATGCCGTCGAGGATATTTACACCCTTAGCATCGATAGGTACCAAGATTTGCGACTGCTGCTTGTGAGCAGGTGCATCTGGGCTAGTCTTAACCATGGTGATCATGATCTTGCAGCGTGGGTCGCCAGCGCCAGAAATATAGTACTTCTCGCCGTTGATTACCCACTCGTCACCGTCTAGTACTGCTTGAGTACCAATATTCTTAGCGTCTGACGAAGGTACGCCAGGCTCAGTCATTGCGAAAGCTGAACGAATTTCGCCATTCAACAAAGGCTTTAACCATTGTTCTTTTTGCTCAGGTGTACCAACGCGCTCTAGTACTTCCATGTTGCCGGTGTCAGGCGCACTGCAGTTCAGGGTTTCTGAAGCGAGTGGGCTTTTGCCTAGCTCATTTGCGATAAAAGCATAGTCTAGGTTAGAAAGGCCTTCGCCTGTGTCTGCGTCAGGAAGGAAGAAGTTCCACAAGCCAGAATCTTTGGCTTTTTGCTTTACGGTTTCCAATAGCTCTAATTGGCCTTCACCGTAACCCCAATGTTCTTTGCGGCCTTCACCTAAACGAAAATATTCTTCGGTGATTGGATCGACATTCTCTTTAATGTGCTTTTTTACTGCATCTAAGAGTGGTTGAGCCTGATCCGACATGGTCAGATCAAAAAGATCTGGATTTTCAAGGACAGCTTCTGTCATTTTTATTTCCCCGTGGTTTTCTACGTTTCTCTCTAAACTATAACCCAAGAGCTCAATGTATGACATTACAAAGTGCCGCCTTGGCCGTGTGTCTCGGTTTCTTCTAACATTCACATAATATTCGCTCCAAAGGTGAAGTTTGGCCGCTCTCTGGCATCGCTTTTTAGCGCCTATCAGGCGCTTAACGAACTCCGAACGAGCACCTAGCTCTGGGCTTGGCGAGACGCGCTGAGCTTTGCATCATTTTCGGACGCAGGCTGACCTTTTAGCCACATTTGCGCAGCGTTTTTTTGTTGCAAAAAGTCTTCAACAATTAGATATAAGCAGGGCACCAGTAAAAGGGTAATAAAGGTAGCGAAAAGTACCCCCCAAGCCAATGAGATCGCCATGGGTAAAAAGGGCGCTGTGGCAGGGGTGCTGGTGGACATCAGTGGTATGAGTCCAATAAAGGTTGTTACTGATGTCAAAATAATTGGGCGAAATCGGATTGAGGTAGCCTCTAATATCGCATCCACCATGTGCATGCCTTCCCGTCGTTTGCGGTTGGCATAGTCCACTAAAACCAGCGACGCGTTCACCACAACGCCGGACAACGCAACGATGCCAAGAGCTGAGAAAAACATCAATTGTTCGTTTAACAGAAAGTGACCAACAATGGCTCCCACTGCGCCAAAGGGAATAACACTCATGATCACTAATGGCTGTAGATAGCTGCGCAGTGGAATAGCTAAAAGTCCATAGATTACCACTAGAGAAAACAGCGAACCAATGGCGAGCCCGCCTAGAGCCTCTGCTCTCTCCTCTTGCTCGCCGCCCAATTCTACATCGATGTTTGGATAACGCTTTCGAAACTCGGGCACTAGGTCGGCGCGAATCGCGGCGCTGACCTCTTCGGGCGAAACAATGCTCCTGTTCACATCCGCGCTGACCACAACCTGCCGACGACCGTCTTTGCGGTTGATCTTAGAGTAGCCGCGGCTGACTTCGAAACGGGCAACAGAATAAAAGGGCACTTGATTGCCATCTGGGGTACGGATGTACATGTCTTCCAAATTGCCGAGAGATTTTCGCTCACTTTCTGGAAAGCGAACCATGACACGGATGTCGTCCTGGCCTCTTTGTACGCGCTGGGCTTCAGAACCATAAAACGAACTGCGAACTTGCTGGGCTAAATCGCGTAGGGTTAAGCCTAGGTTGCGCGCTTCTGGCAGTAGCTCTAGCTGTATTTCTTGCTTACCTGAGCGAAAAGAATCTGCGATGTCAAAAACGCCAGTAAAACGTGAAAGCTGTGCTTTCATATCTTCCGCTGCTCTGCGCAACTCGTCTACGTCATCGCCATTAAGCTGATATTCAATTGGTGCACCTGCGGAGTAGTTGTCTGCGTCGAAGCTGAGCTTTACTACACCGGGAATACTGCCGGTGTACTCGCGCCACCGATTAGCGATGGCTTTCGCACTGATGTAATTGCGGTCCTTGAGTGGTGCTAGGTCGATGACAATTTCTGCAATATTACTTCGCCCAGCGCTTTGAGGTTCGCCGGGTCCGTTACGATCAACCTTTTGCCCAACACTGATTAGCACGTTTCTGATCAGCGGTGCGCTTAGCCCTAATTCTTTAGTCATTTTTATATTCAAAAGCTGACTTGCTTCTTCTATTCGGCGAGCGGCCCTAAGTGTGGTTTCAGCGGCAATACCTTCGGGCATTTCTAGGCCCGCATAAACTCGGTCACCTTCAATAGCAGGGAAGAAGCCAAACACCGCTCGCCCGCTTGCGATGAGTGCCAAAGCGAGAATGAGAACACCTAGGCAAATCGCAGCGGTGGCATAGCGCCAGTTAATCGTCTTACGCACGAATGGCATGTAATAGTTTTTCGAAAACCGCTCTAATCCATCAGCTAAATTGCCTTGGAATTTGTTCCACATAATGGCGGCTTTCAGCTTGGGCTCGGTGCGGTCTCGATTGGCCAGGTGGGAGGGTAGGATCAGTTGAGATTCAATTACGCTACAAATAAGCGCGAATATCACTATCCAACCTATAGGGGAGAAGAAATTCGCCATGCGTCCTTCAACTAAAATCAGCGGCAAGAATGCAGCGATGGTTGTTAAGACACCAAATATTACGGGCACGCTCACTTCTAGCGTGCCATCAATGGCCGCATTAATAGGCGATTTCCCCATTTGTTCATGTCCATAGACACGCTCGCCAACAACAATGGCGTCATCAACAACAATACCCAGTACTAAAATAAAGCCCATAACTGTCATGGTTGAAATTGTGATGTCTGTGAAGGGCAGCGCACCAAGAGTACCCAACAGCGCCACCGGAATGCCAATGGCTACCCACATGGCCAATTTAAATTGCAGGAACAGCGCCAGTACGATAAGTACCAACAATAATCCGCCACCAGCGTTGCGTGCCAAAACAGACATGCGCTCGCTCAGTTCCAAGGAAGTGTTGATCCAGACGTCGGTTGTCACGCCCGCAGGCAGGCTGCCTTGGAATTTGTCTACTACCTTTTTAGTGTCAGCGGCAATTTTGATCAGATCTTCTTTGCCCACTTGAGATACGTTGACCATCACCGCGCGCTGACCATTAAATTCTGCAAGTAAATCACCTTCTTCAAAGGTATCTCGAATATTAGCGATCTCGCCCAGCGTCACGCGGGTGCCGTCTTTGCGCGTAACAACCACTACATCTGCAAACTCTTCGCCCCAATAGGCTTGGCCTGTGGTGCGGATTAAAATTTCTCCGCCGCTGGTCTTAATGGTGCCACCAGGCATATCCAACGAACTGGTGCGAATGGCATTCGAGACTTGCTCTAAATTAAGGCCAAACGCGCGGAGGTTTTGTTCTGGCACCTCAATAGAAATTTCGTAGGGTCGAACGTATTCAACGCCGACTTGGGAAATGCCTGGTACTTGAGCTATTTTGTCTCTTAATGTTCGCGCAATTTCTTTCAGTTCGCGCTCTTCGGTCTGACCACTTATTGCAATTTGAACGACTTTTCGAGTAATCGCGAGTTTAGAAATAATTGGTTTTTCAGTTTCGATAGGGAAACTGTTAATGCTGTCCACCAAGCTTTTGATCTCATTCAAAGCCAAAATTTCGTCAGCGTCTTGAATCAGTTCCGCCGTGACGGCGCACATACCTTCGATAGCGGTCACGTGAATTCTGTCTATGCCTTCTACTCCTTCAATAGCTTCTTCTATTCGGATGCAAACGGCTTTTTCTACTTCGATCGGCGCGGCGCCAAGATATGGAACAATAACGTTAACCGCCTTAATGTCGAAGTTGGGGAATTCTTCTTGGTTAGTGCTCAGTGCACCAAAAGCGCCACCTAACAATAGCATTACCATCAGTAGATTTGCGGCTACGGGGTTGTGTGCGAACCATCTTATAGCTGTGAGCATTTAGGAGCGACTCCCTTTCAAGTCTATGCTGATGGGCACTACGCTCATACCGTCAATGGCTGTTTGCAGAGGAGAAATGCAGATGCGCTCTCCTGCTTTTATTCCACTGGCAATCAGAACATCATCCTGATATACGCGTAGCGGCTTTATGGAGCGGAAGCGCAACTTGTCGTTCGCGTCTACGATGAGTATTTGATTGTTGTTACGCAGAGCTGAGCGGGGTAAAACAACAACGTCCTCGGCTGCAAGTCCGTGAATTTCTGCGTTGAGAAATAGGCCTACGGATATTGGATTAAGAGGTTGGTCGTTGGTTACCCGCGCTACTAATTGGACCATGCGGCTAGATACATCAATCTCTGCTTCGGTGCGCACAATTCGGCCTTCCCAAGTTAACGCGCGGCCCGCGTACTCGGTGGTTAAAGTTACCTTGGGCTGCAAATTTGGCTGTAGTGAACCGTTGGGCGAAGCCGGTAGGTTTAGGTAGGCTAACTGGCGATCCGCAACAGGAAGCCTGATCTCGACGATATCATTGGCATACAGGGTGCCGATAGGTTGTCCGCGAGAAACAAATTGGCCGATGTCGACACTTTCGGATCTAACAATGCCTGTAAATGGCGCGTGCAGCGTGGTTCTTCTTAAATTTTCCTCGGCTTGCTCAAAGCTGACTGTGGCATCTTGAAAAGCGGCCTGCATCACGCGATAAGATTTAAGCGCATTTTCTAGCTTAGATCTTGAGGTGAGTTTTCTTTCGGCAAGGCTGCGTAAACGTGTGTATTCAAATTTGGCGTGTTCTAGTTCTGCTTGAGTTTTGTCCAATGCCGCTTTGGCGCGATCACGACTGTTGCGATAGTCCAAGTCATCTATTTTTGCGAGTTCTTCGCCTTCCTTAAAATAACCGCCGTTGACTAAATTGTCTGACCTCCAAACGACCCGCCCAGAAACCTCCGGTATCAACTGGCTCTCGGTAGAGGGCATTACAGTACCTTGGGAGTGCACCTTGAGACGCACGCCTTGGAAAACTGCCTCAGTGACGTTGACGCTTACCGGTGTTGGTTTTACGGCGCTTGGTTCAAGCTCCGGTGCTGTAGCCATAATTGCCCCCGCGCCAAAGAGAAAGATTACGACTATCGCTGAAGGAATGATTAGGGTTCGCATCATGGGGAGGTGGCCTCCTGGCCGGGTGTGCTTTGGGCCAGGTCGAATGCTGCGACCATGGTTTCTCGATTAAGTTCTGAAAATGCATCGAAAGCCGCTCGAACAGCCACGAGGTCTCTTTTTTCCAATGCTAGATCTAGGGTTTTAGCGTTTTGGGCAAAGCGTTGTGTGTCTACTTGAGCGAAGTTGGCAAGGGGCTCCATGCTTGGCGCAAATTGTTCGAATAAAGTGCGCGCAATAATCTGTAGGGGCAAATTGTGACTGCTTTGCAGCATCTTCTGCATCAGCGCGATTCTGGCCAAACTGTGGCCTTCCTTGCCCAGCTCTTGCTCGAAGAACGCCCTGACGAAGCCACGTATTTCTTCTATCTCGATATCGCGTCCGGCTTTCAGCAGCTGTTCTGCGGCAATAGACACCAGACTGTTGATCACTACTAAGATTTGATCGACAAGGTGGCGGTCGGGAAGGGTACCTTGGCTCAAGAGGTGACTAATGACGTCAAGGCTGGCTTGGTTCGTGTCTTTAACTCTGGCGCCGCCTGGTTGTACATCGACAATACCCAGTTGTTCTAGGCGTTTCATAGCCTCTCTAGCTGCACCTCTATTGGCGTCAAAGCGCGCGGATAAATCTCTTTCTGACGGCAGGCGTTCGCCCACGCGATAGCGCCCTTGCAGGATTTCATCTGTAAGCGTGTCGCATATTTGGTCGTGCTTTGTCGTCATAGTGGTAGAGCAGGTCTCATCTATTTATTGATCAAGTTGCGTAGGGTTGCGTACCTTTTGAGGGTACTGCTTAATGTAATTTGGTCAGACCATTTTGGTCAGACCAAGTTTAGAATAATAACGAGTTTTCTGTATTTCTCAAAGGTTTTGTTACGCCGGGTAACAAATTGGGTCGGTTAAGCGCTATTCTGGCGCTGAAACCAGGGGAGTATTTGAATAGGAAATTCGCTGGCAAGCGCTTTGCCGGCGCAATGCTTTTCTTTTTTAGCCAGCCTTTCCTCTAGCTAGAGTGCTGAAGAGAAGGCTTTCGTCGACTAAGACTCTACGAAAGCGCGTTCAATCACATAGTGGCCGGGATGCACATTGCGCGCTTCCTCAAAACCGTCTGCTTCAATTACTTCGACAATTTCTTTGAGCATGCTGGGACCGCCACAAATCATAAAACGATCATCGGCTACGGTGGGTTTAGGTTGGCCTAAATCTTGAAACAGCTCGCCGCTGCGCATGAGGTCTGTAAGACGCCCAGTGTTTTTGTAGTCTTCTCGGGTCACGGTGGGGTAGTAGACAAGCTTTTCGCGAATCATTTCGCCCATGAATTCATCGTTGGGCAATTCGTTTTCTATGTAGTCGGCATAGGCTAGCTCAGATACTTCACGGACCCCGTGAGTGAGTATGACGCGCTCAAACTGATCGTAAATTTCAGGATCTTTGATGATGCTCATAAAGGGCGCGAGGCCAGTTCCGGTGCTAATCAAATACAGAAAACGTCCGGGTAGCATGTTGTCAGGTACTAATGTTCCGGTAGGCTTTTTGCCAACCATTACTTCGTCGCCGACTTTAAGCATTTGTAACTTAGCCGTCAGCGGGCCATCGGGCACCTTAATGCTAAAAAATTCTAGCTCATGTTCGTGATTTGCACTGGCAATACTATAAGCACGCAGTAGCGGCCGGCCTTCCTCTGCAGGAAGTCCAATCATTACAAAGTGGCCATTTTTGAATCTGAACGATTGGTCACGAGTTGTACGAAAACTAAATAGAGTGTCGTTCCAATGGTGGACGTGGGTTACACGCTCGGTCATTAGTGCTGCCATGAGTTTTTCTTCGCGGTAACTGTCAGGAAATGTGAGCGCAGAATTTTAGACGAATTAGTTAATAAAGCGAGGGTCTATTAGTAACTAGATGGAATATACATAGACGCAAACCTCATTATTTTGCAGTAAATTTGGTTTTTGAACGCCAACATAGCTGGAACTTGCGTTCAGCAGGTGTGATTGGGCTTTAAGGATTTGCCACAAAAGAGTAACCTGCGCGGCTACTGGGAAAGGCGAGCTGTTCACTGGGCAATAGCCGGCACCCTTTAATTACACTTTGTATTGGAGACTCCTATGAAAGCTGTTGTAAAAACTGATGAATATACTATTTACCAACGTCGTGATGAACGTTACGCCGTCGAAGACGCCAACAAGAAATCTGTCAATGGCGATGAGAAAGCAGCGATCTTAGTCAAGCACGAACTGATCAAGGTTACCGTTGCTGCGCCGGTAGTAGAAGAGGTAGTCGAAGAAGTAGTTGAAGAAGCTGCTGCCGAAGAAGTACCTGCCGAAGAAGCTGCGGCTGAAGCGCCTAAAGAAGACTAAGGTCTTCTTGCTGGCTGGTCTGAGTCAGCAGTTTTTGTAACGCCTGTCGCCTGTAAAAGTCGGCAGGAAGGTCGGCAGAAAGGTCGGCAAGCATTCTGTCCGGGTCTATTGATTCGCCTCGCATATGCTCCATGTCCGCCTAAGAGGCATTTATTTTGCCGCCATGAGCGACTTCACCTTTAATACCTGTAATATTGACTCTTTTCTCGGACATTTATCGCCTTTGAGACCCTCTCGGTGGCAGTCGCTGAAAGGGGATGGTAACTTCATCGCATCTATCTCCAGGCTACTTTTGTGCAAATCTCGTTAGAACATAATGACCCTAATCTAAAAGTTGTTAGCCCTTTTGAGCCAGCCGGAGATCAGCCTGCAGCGATAAAGGCACTAGTGGAAGGGCTAGAAGCTGGCTTGGCTCATCAGACCCTTTTAGGGGTGACTGGTTCGGGTAAGACATTTTCCATAGCTAATGTTATCGCGCAGTCTCAGCGCCCCACGCTTATCCTCGCGCCGAATAAAACCTTGGCGGCGCAACTTTATGGCGAGTTCAAAGAATTCTTTCCAGAGAATTCTGTGGAATATTTTGTTTCCTATTACGACTACTACCAGCCTGAAGCCTATGTGCCTGCCTCAGATACCTTTATAGAAAAAGATTCCTCAGTAAACGCGCATATTGAACAAATGCGCTTGAGTGCAACCAAGGCCTTGTTGCAGCGCAGTGATGCAATCATTGTTGCCTCAGTCTCCGCGATCTATGGCCTTGGAGATCCCCAAGCTTACTTGCAGATGGTTTTACATTTGGACCGAGGCGATAAGCTCGAGCAGAGAGAAATCCTCAAACTGCTCACCGACCTACAGTACGAGCGTAACGACGTAGTCTTTCAGCGGGGTAACTATCGCGTGAGAGGGGACATTATTGACGTGTTCCCAGCGGAGTCGGAAAAAGACGCGCTACGTATTTCACTTTTCGACGATGAAATTGAAGAGTTGTCTATTTTTGATCCGCTCACCGGCGAAATTTTAAGCCGTGTACCTAGGTATACGGTTTTCCCTAAGTCGCATTATGTAACGCCTAGAGATCGCATGCTGTCGGTCTTGGACGACATCAGAGACGAGCTGAAAGATCGCCTCAAGCATCTGAAGGACAACAACAAGTTGGTAGAGGCTCAGCGCCTAGAGCAAAGAACCCAGTTTGACCTTGAGATGATCAAAGAACTCGGCTACTGCTCGGGTATTGAAAACTACTCGCGTTACCTTTCAGGGCGAGGGCCGGGCGAAGCGCCGCCGACGCTGTTTGACTATCTGCCCAGCAATGCGTTGTTGGTTATAGATGAGTCTCATGTCACTGTGCCGCAAATTGGCGCCATGTTTAAGGGCGACCGTGCGCGTAAAGAAAACCTGGTGGGTTATGGATTCCGCTTGCCGTCAGCGTTGGATAACCGCCCTCTGCGTTTTGAGGAGTGGGAGCGGTTGTCACCACAGATGATTTTTGTGTCTGCTACACCGGGCAAATACGAAGCGCTGCAAAATGCACCGATAGTAGAACAGGTGGTGCGGCCAACGGGGTTGTTAGACCCACCGGTTGAAGTGCGGCCTGCAAGCAATCAAGTAGATGATTTGCTCGGTGAAATTAGGTTGGTAATTGCTAATAATGAGCGGGTCTTGGTCACTACGCTGACCAAGCGTATGTCTGAAGATTTAACGGAATATCTAGACGAGCACGGTATCCGCGTGCGCTACTTGCACTCAGACATAGATACCGTGGAGCGGATGGAAATTCTGCGTGACCTGCGTTTGGGCGTATTTGATGTGCTGGTGGGCATTAACTTGTTGCGAGAAGGGTTAGACATGCCCGAAGTGAGTTTAGTAGCGATATTGGACGCTGACAAAGAGGGCTTCTTGCGTTCGGAAGGTTCGCTTATTCAAACTATGGGTCGTGCAGCAAGAAACCTCAATGGCCGAGCCATACTATATGCGGACAAAATTACCGGCTCTATGGAACGCGCCATGGGTGAAACCGGCCGTCGTCGGGAAAAACAGATTGAGCACAACAAGATAAACGGCATTGTGCCGAAGTCTGTCACTAAGAGCATTGTGGATGTGATGGAGGGCGCTCGTTCAACCAGTACTGGGTCCAAATCAAAGCGCGGCAACAAGGTTCAGCCGATTATCGTTCCAGACAGCCCCAAGGCGCTGGGCAAGCTAATTACGCAAATGGAAAAGCAGATGCTCAAGCATGCTCAAGATTTGGAGTTTGAAGAGGCAGCCCACGTGCGCGATCAACTGCATCAGTTGCGGCAAAAACAATTGCTCGGCTGATTTCGGGCGAGACAATTGGTAAAAAACTAAAAAGAAAAGCCGTAGAACGCTCAATGAAGGCTATTCAGACTAGCCCCGATTACTAAGCGGCGATATACTACCGCTTCGTGAATGCCGCAGCAGACCCCAAACGGGTTATTTGTGGCTAAAAGTCAGGTCTTATTCAGATAGATTAGCGAAAGTAGCAGAAAGTTAAAAATAGGCGCGTAGCTCAGTTGGTTAGAGCGCTAGCATGACATGCTAGATGTCCCCGGTTCGAATCCGGGCGTGCCTACCAATTACAATTGCGTACCAATTAGAAGCCCCGCCGCAGACGGCGTTTCAACAAAAAAGCAAACTCCATTTCGTGAAAAGATCTGGCATCGATGTTCCTTCGCAGAAAGATAAAACGCTTGCTGGAAAAGGTCTCTAACTTTTTTGGGCTAAAGTTTTTGGGCGATTTCTCAGCTAAGTGTTTTTCGGTTGCACTTTTTGCAGGCTGCGATGTTGGACACTGGGCCAATGCGATGATTAAGGCTTCAGGTAGGTAAGAGGGAGATGGGTCTGTATATAGTAATATTTCTGGTGTTTTTTGGCTTGCCGTTGACCCTAGTTTGTATGGTTTGGTTTCGCGGCGGGATAAAGTCGCGTGGCGACCTCTTGGATGCGCTAAAAATCGTTCTTAAGGTGGCCGCCGCCCTCGTCGGCATTTTTGTCTTTACTATAATCTTTGTAGAGATCGGAGAAGCCTTGCTCGGTTAGGGTGTATGCCGCCCGCCAAAAAAAATTATGAGATTTTGCGGAAGGGGCGCGAGTACTCTTGTGTCAGCGATGTTTCACACCACAGTTTTATGATCTTGTCTCTGCAGCGGTATGTACAGGTAAAGGCAATACTCAATGCAAGTTGGCTAGCACTTAGCAGCGAAGACGTTCACCCGATTCTACGAATACCCGTTCAAGCAAGGATCAAAAATTTTCTATTGTTCCATGCCGAGCCTTAATTGGTCTCAGGAAGGGTAGGTGCAATATTAAATCGTGGAGTCGGTAAATTTTCGGCTTTTAATTATCAAGGCAGTGTTATTGATCACTCCCCTATAACTATTCAGCGACCACATAAACTTCGGTGCTTTCAATGTATTTTTGATCTGCTTTAAAAAGCGCTAGATGTTTTTGTTGGGGTTATGCCCCTGATTCAAGGCCTCAGTAGATGTGACAAACGCGGCTTGCCACCAGCAGCGGTTGCCACCGCCGGAAAAAATCAGTGTCGTTACACGGTCTAAACTAAAATTTAGTTTCTGATACAAAATTATCACACCCAGTTGTTGTGAGGTTTGGTGTATTTCGTCATCAACAACTTACAAAATCTAGTTGCAGCAACTGAAAGGGCTTTTAGTGGTACTCAGCGGGGGGTCGAAAAGTCTGTAGATTACTTAGCGGGCTACATAGTAGACTTGTTTTATTATGTTCTGCGCTTTTAACGGTTGCAAAATGAGCGTGTTAATATTTTTGTGTACACTTTGGCGTGTGTCGAGTATTTTTTTGTGAGGGTTGGAAGCGCGGTTACGGTAACTGTATCGCTACGCATTTCCCTGTTTCGGAAAGTAAGCGGGGTCAATTAGATAAAGTCGAATACTCTCTGTGGGGTTAGTTTGAGTTCTTCGTATTGTTGAGTAGGTTGGTCTTTTTGTTGCGCCTGACGGCCTTAGTTTTCCGCAGACAATAATTGTTAGGTAATGAAATTTTTGCCGGTCATTTGCGCTGAAACATATCAGTTAACCTTTGTGGTTTTTTGGTGTAGGTTTCTAGCCTGAGCATTTTGCATTTGACTGCAGGTCATTTCTGAAGGGGTGTTATGCTGACTGAAATGGAAGGCGGCCGTAAACGCGCGCGTACAGATGAGCAGAAGTTACTTCGTCGGCAGAGTATTTTAGACGCCGCTAAAAAACTTTTCCGAGAGGGCGGTTTTGAGTCCTTTTCGATGACAAAATTAGCAAAACTAACTGGCGTCGTAAAAGGTACTTTGTACTTGTATTTCGAAACGCGAGAGGAAGTGGTTTTTGGTTTTGTATAACCAAAGTCTTATTCGTTGGAGTGATGTACTTCTTGCGGGTTTGGTTGGCGGAAAGACAGACAAAGAATATATAGAAATGTTCTACAATAGTGCCATGTTGGACGACGCTTATAATCCTCTTCTCGCTCGGTTAGAGCAGACCATAGAGCATAATATATCTGTACGTAGCTTTGTTGACTCAAAGCGAATTATACTTGACCGGTTCGGTAGGTTAGCTGAGGCAACGGCAGCGGTGTTAAAGTTAGATATACCACAGGCCACCGACGTGGTTAGTACTTTTTGTGGTCTCGTAGTGTGTGCATCGAGGTCAAATCAAAAGCCAAAATTTGATGTGGAATTGATCCCCTCAGATGTACGGGAACTGTTGAATTCATTCTCATCCAAAGATCTGTATTCCAAGAATGCGCTTAGAATTCTTGATGGTATTCGCCGGGAAAGGAAGGGAACATAGTCCCCTTTTTTCGGGGTAAGAAATTATCGTCTTTGATTTTGGTGAGCAAAAGTAGCGGTCTTGCTAAAGCGCTGAACGAGGTTTTTTGCGCGGATAATAAAACAAAGCCATTACCTTAGGGCTTTAACTGAGTCGAAATTTCATTTGTGAAAGCGATGGCGTGTCGGAAATACCAATACGGCCGTCGTTGAAACTAATGCGCTTGGGCAAAGTAGTGTTAAGCACACATTGATTTCCAAAAACGTGCCTACTTCCCTACCGTCAAACTAAGTTTGAATAGGGGTCCAGCGGTGGTAGGCCTTGATCATTCGTTCCTCAGAGATAAAGCGTAGGTAGATTAATGCAAGCGAGAGACATAGCGGTAATTCCCGGCGATGGCATTGGTCCTGAAATTACTCAGGCAGTGCTTCGTGTAGTAGATGCGGCGGCTGCAAAAGTCAAAGCCGATATTAATTGGGTATTTGTCTCTGCGGGACTCAGCGCCTTAGAAGAAGGCGACGAATTGATTCCTGAGCGCACAATGAATGAGATTTCTCGTTGTAAAGTTGCGTTGAAAGGACCGTGCACCACACCGGTGGGAGAGGGCTTTACTTCCGTTAACGTACGCTTACGCAAAGCCTTTAATCTTTATGCGGCTGTGCGTCCAGTACGCAGTTTGCCCGGGGTAGAGACCCGTTATAAAGATGTCGACATTGTTATTATTCGAGAAAACACCGAAGGCCTTTATAGCGGAGTAGAGAATGAGATTACTCCGGGTGTTGTGATGAGTATGAAGGTTGCGTCCGAGGTGGCCTGCCAGAGAATTTCATCCTGGGCGTTTAAGTTCGCCAATCGACGCGAACGCAAAAAAGTCACCATGCTGCATAAAGCCAATATTATGAAGCTCACTGATGGTTTGTTTTTGCGCTGTGCAGGCGAAGTGCATAAAAACGATTACCCCAACTTGAGTTTTGAATCTGTGATTATTGATGCGGGTTGCATGAAGTTGGTGCAAGACCCGACCCAGTTTGATGTACTGCTGTTGGAAAATCTTTACGGCGATGTAATCAGTGACCTTTGTGCTGGTTTGGTCGGCGGTCTCGGTGTGGTGCCTGGTGCCAACTATGGCGACAACGAGGCAGTGTTTGAGGCAGTTCACGGCAGCGCGCCAGATATTGCCGGTCGGAATTTGGCTAACCCTTTAGCGCTGCTAATGTCTGCGGTAATGATGCTTAACTACCTGGCTGAGACCGAAGAAGAATCCAGCTTTGAGCAGTGCTCTAGCCTCATCAAAACTGCGTATGATGCAGCGCTAATTGCTGGAGAAACCACCAAAGATTTAGGCGGTTCCTTAGGTACAGCAGAATTTGCAGATGCGCTCATTGCCCGCATCGCTGAACTTTAACGGAGAGTTCTATTGGATTTGCCCATGCAACCTCAAGTGACCGTTTGGTTCGACTCTAGCTGCCCTTTGTGCGTCCGTGAGATTGGTCTGTTTAGACGTCTAGACAAGCGTTCTGCAATCAACTTTGTAGATGTACTCTCAGGCCAAGCCTGTCCACTGGATGAAGCCACGCTTATGGCGCGCTTCCATGCTCAAGAAGTCGGCTGCGAAGTAGTTTCTGGCGCCGCTGCATTTGCAGCCATGTGGCGAGCTATTCCCATGTTGCGTCCAGTAGGCCTAGTCATGCACTACCCAATCATTTTATCCATTGCGGAAATTGCGTACATTGTGTTTTTACGACTGCGGCCAAGCCTGCAGCGCTTGGTACGCAAAATGGGTTTGGAATAAAGGTCAGCAGGGCTGTGCAAAATATTAAGCGCCTGAAGTCCAGCACAAGCTGTTTAAACAATCCGAACAAAGAGTTGCAGCAATGCATCAGGAAATAAGCTAGATAGGGGAGAATAAATGTTTAATTTTAGATTAGAAGGCAATGTTGCGGTTATCGCATTAGACGATGGCAAAGCCAATGCCGTGGGACACACCTATATTGAAGCCATGAATGAAGGCCTAGACCGCGCAGAAAAAGAAGCTGCGGCAGTGGTGATTACCGGACGCCCCGGAGTTTTTAGTGCAGGCTTTGATTTAAAAGAAATTGCCAAGGGACCGTCTGAGCAAAAAGCCTTAGTCGGCAGTGGTGCGCAAATGCTTTTGCGTCTGTTTACTCACCCTCAGCCTGTGGTTGCTGCTAGTGCCGGCCATGCAATTGCTGCAGGTGCTTTAGTGCTGCTGGTCAGTGATACGCGCATTGGCGCTGCGGGGGATTTTAAATACGGTCTAAATGAAACCGCTATTGGAATGAGCCTGCCGCCCTTTGGGTTGCAAATGGCTATTTGCCGGTTGTCCAAACGTCATCAGACCCAAGCCGTTCTTCAGGCCACCTTGTATGGGCCAGAAGATGCTCAAACTGTTGGCTATTTAGATGAGGTGGTGGCGTCTGAATCCCTAGAACATGCTGCAATTGCACAGGCTACAGCACTGGCTGAGTTGCCCGTTAAAGCCTACGCCGGAACTAAATTAGACCTGCGTGCGGCGTATATTGAGATCATAAAGGATAGCCTTAATTAGCTGCAAAATGGCGATAACTGGCGTCGCTGGTAAGGTGCGGCCCAAGAGAGCGGCTCGGTTTGATGGTTTTTTGGCCGAGTTTTGCTAAAAGTATTCGGATAATCCGTGACTTAGCTGCTTGAAGTGAAGCTTTGCGGGCAGTAGAATGCTGCCCCGAACTGGCGTCCGCGTCAGGGCGTGGGGACGTAACGCTCAGGCTTTGCCAGCAGTTGAAGATCAAATTGCTGAAAATCCTCAAAAAGTCAGTAGTTGTCGAGCAGTTTTGCTATGCAATTTATTGAAATCCGTTGTCAAAAATTTTGGCAGTGGCGTATGGCTCATAGAGTGCATACATTTTGGATGGGCTCATTGTTCGTGCATCGGTTCCTTGTAACGAGGTGATTGGCGCAATAAAGCGGATAGCGAGAACATCGTTTAATTTGGTGAATGTGGAGACGCCCATTAAAAAGACGAGTAAGCGAATTGATCGCTCGTTGTTAAATGACGATATAGAAGCAACCAGTGTGCGGCTTGTGGCTGCAGACGGAAGTCAACGTGGTGTAGTACCACGCGCTGAGGCATTAGCCGAAGCAAGACAAGCAGGCTTAGATCTAGTGTTGGTTGTAGCGGATGCAAGTCCGCCAGTTTGTAAAGTCATGGATTATGGGAAGCATCTTTTTGAGCTGAAAAAAACAAAAGCAGCTCAAAGAAAGAAGCAGAAGCAGATCCAAGTCAAAGAGATGAAGTTCCGTCCCGGCACGGAAGAAGGCGACTATCAGGTAAAACTACGCAACCTAAAGCGCTTTTTAGAAGATGGGGATAAAACCAAGGTTTCTTTGCGGTTCCGCGGTCGAGAAGTTGTTCACCCAGAAATTGGGATGAATTTGATGACTCGTATTGCAGCAGACTTAGACGATCTGGGCTCAGTAGAGTCGGAACCAAAGTTTGAAGGACGCCAGGTAATTATGGTCCTAGCCCCACGTAAAAATAAGAAGGCACCAAGCCTCAAACCAGATGCTGAATAATCGAATCTAGCAATAGTTCGCTTTTACAGAATCATACCGGCCTGATTTAGGCCGAAGAGAACCAGATACATTCTCTTAATTTTAGGTTAAGAAGTGTGACGGATTTAACGACGCGCCAGGGACTGACTGGGTTAGATTTAGCTCTAACCGGGTTGAAAAGTGGCAAGTAGAAACATGAATCGCGTGGAGAAAGGCATATGCCAAAAATGAAAACCCACCGGGGTGCTGCGAAAAGATTTCGCAAGACATCTTCCGGTTTTAAGCACAAACAAGCTAACAAAAGTCACATCCTGACGAAAATGACATCTAAGCGTAAGCGTCATCTTCGCGGTATGGAAGGCGTTTCAGCAGCAGATGTTCCTGCGTTGAGACGTATGCTGCCAACAAAGGCTCGATAGGGGAAAACTATGCCAAGAATCAAACGTGGCGTGGCCTCTCGAGCCCGCAGAAAGAAGATTTTAAAATTAGCCAAAGGCTATTACGGCGCACGTAGTCGTACCTTCAAAGTTGCGAAGCAAGCAGTCATTAAAGCGGGTCAATATGCTTATCGTGACCGCCGTCAGCGTAAGCGCCAGTTCCGCCGTTTATGGATCGTGCGTATTAATGCTGCAGCGCGTATACACGGGTTGTCTTACAGTCGCTTTATCGCCGGTCTCAAGGAGGCAGGGGTAGAGGTGGATCGTAAGGTACTTGCGGACATTGCAATGCACGAGAAAGATACTTTTGCTGCATTAGTAAAGCGCGTTGCTCCGGCAGCCGCTTAAGAAACGATTCAAAGGCCGCTAACTGCCTCCGGGAGACCTTAATAGAGTGTTCTTCGCTCAGGCTAGTGGCTGACACTCGTTAGAAAAGGGAAGAACATAGTTCTTCCTTTTTTTGTGCCTCCTTATTCGCAAATGATAAGAAGCATTTGTAGATAACAGGCAGCGCAAAAAAGACCATTTAGGACAATACGATGGATATTGAAAACATACTCAAGCGCGGACGCGAAGCCACTGAAAAAGCAGCCGACCTGCGCGCCTTAGATGATGTTCGTGTGGCTTACCTTGGCAAAAAGGGTGAGCTGACCAGTTTGCTTAAAAGCTTGGGGCAGGTTGATGCAGATGAGCGACCTAAAGTAGGTGCAAAGATCAACGAAGCTAAAGTGGCACTGCTAGAAGATCTAGCTGCACGCAAGAACACCCTTGAGCAGGCAGCATTGACTAAGTCATTACTTGCGGAAAAAGTGGATGTGTCTTTGCCTGGTAGGCGGCCAGCCACAGGTGGTCTGCATCCAGTGACTCAAGCCATGTATCGTATTGAAGAAATTTTCACTGGCGCGGGCTATGAAGTAGTCAGCGGACCAGAAGTAGAGAACGATTATTACAACTTTGAAGCGCTGAACATTCCCAGCCATCACCCGGCACGTGCCATGCACGACACCTTCTATTTTGGTGATGGCACACTATTGCGCACCCACACTTCGCCTAGCCAAATACACACCATGGAAAGGCAAGACCCGCCTATTCGAGTGATCTGCCCTGGCCGTGTATATAGACGAGATTCAGACTTAACTCACAGCCCAATGTTCCATCAAGTAGAAGGTTTGGTTGTGGATGAAGGCATTAGCTTTGCTGATTTGAAAGGCACGGTCATCGACTTTCTCCAACGTTTCTTTGAGAAAGAGCTGGAAGTGCGTTTTCGCCCCTCTTATTTCCCCTTTACTGAACCCTCTGCCGAAGTAGATGTGCAATGCGTGCATTGCTTGGGGAAAGGCTGCAGGGTGTGCAGTAACACCGGTTGGTTAGAGGTGATGGGCTGCGGCATGGTGCACCCTAACGTGCTGAATATGGCAAATATTGATACCGAAGTTTACTCGGCATTCGCCTTTGGATTTGGTGGCGATCGTTTGGCTATGTTGCTCTATGAGGTCGACGATCTACGGCTGTTTTTCGAGAACGATTTGCGCTTCTTGCGCCAGTTCAACTAAGGATTACCGCACATGAAATTTAGTGAAGCGTGGTTACGACAGTGGGTTAATCCAAGTCTGGATAGTGCTGAATTATTGCATCAAATGACTATGGCGGGGCTTGAGGTAGATGGCACAGAGCCAGCGGCCAAAATTTTTAGCGGTGTGGTTGTGGCGCAGATTCAATCTGCCGAGCAACATCCAGACGCCGACAAGCTGAGAGTTTGCCAGGTGTCAGACGGTACTGATGTGTTCCAAGTTGTATGCGGTGCGCCCAATGCACGCGCTGGACTCATTACTGCATTTGCCAAAGTAGGCGCAGTACTCCCAGACAACTTCAAAATTAAGAAAGCCAAACTTCGTGGTGTAGCGTCTTTCGGCATGCTTTGTGGCGCCGATGAAATAGGCTTAGGTGAAGACAGCGAAGGCATTATCGAGCTACCTGAAAATTCAGAAATAGGCGCAGATTTGGCCAGCATCGCAGGTGCAGATTTGCCCTTAGACGACCTCACAGTAGATGTAGACCTTACTCCCAATCGTGGCGACTGCTTGTCTCTTAAAGGTTTGGCCCGGGAAGTAGGGGTGCTGAACAATTTAGAAGTAACTTATCCGCAAATTCCAGCAGTAGCGCCACAAATCGACAGCACATTTCCAGTCGAGGTTGTGGCTGGCGAACAGTGCCCAAGGTATTTAGGTCGCGTTATTGAAGGCGTAGATCTGAGTCGGCCATCACCTCAGTGGCTAACCGAACGGTTAAGACGTTGTGGCTTGCGTAGCATTGACCCAGTAGTGGATGTCACTAACTTCGTGTTGATCGAACAAGGTCAGCCCATGCATGCATTCGATTTAAGCCGCCTGCAACGTGGCATAACCGTGCGCATGGCTCAGCCAGCTGATAAGTTGACCCTGCTCAGCGGTCAGGAAGTTGAGTTGGATGCAAAGACTTTAGTCATTGCCGACGGTTCCGGCCCAGTTGCCATGGCTGGCGTAATGGGCGGCGAACACTCAGGCGTTAACGCCGACAGCAAAGACATTTTCTTTGAGTGCGCGTTTTTCTCACCACTGGCTATTGCCGGTACCGCAAGACGTTATGGGCTGCACACAGACGCCTCACACCGTTACGAGCGCGGTGTAGATTCTCAGCTGCAACATCAAGCATTAGAGCGTGCCACACAGATACTCATAGATATTACCGGTGGTAGTCCCGGACCCATCACTGAGGCCCTCAGTGAGCAGCACCTGCCCAACGTTGCGCCTATTACGTTGCGCGAAGGCAAAATCAACAGCCTGCTGGGTATCGATATAGATCCAACCCAAGTAGACGAAGTACTAGCGCGCTTAGATTTCACCGTGCATAGCCGCGAGCCAATCGACAGTGGGCTAGCTTGGCAGGTGACCCCGCCGAGTCATCGCTTTGATATCGCTTTAGAAGCAGATTTGGTTGAAGAGATCTGCCGGATTTACGGTTACAACAATATTCCCAGCAGTCAGCCGGTTGTTCGGCTGCCGCTGGCTACCTTGCCATTGCAGACTCATAGTGAGCCTCAAGTGAAACGCCAGCTTGCGGGCTTAGGCTTTCAAGAAGTAGTGACCTATAGCTTTATAGACCCTGCAATGCAGAAGCTGTTTGATCCTGAAATTGAGCCGTTGATGTTGGTTAACCCAATATCTTCAGAGCTCTCGGTCATGCGCACTGCCGTGCTCACAGGTTTAGTGGACGCGGCAAAGAAAAACATCTCGCGCCAGCAAACCAGCGGCAAATTGTTCGAGGTAGGGCTAGTCTTCGATACAGGCTCTAAAGCGTCGGCTAATAAAGAACTGGTCCAAAAGGTGAAAGTTGGCGGCCTACTATGGGGTCGTAGACAAGACGAAAACTGGTGTGAAACATCAGACAAAGTCGACTTCTTTGATGTGAAAGGCAAGGTTGAAGCACTGTGTGTATGGGCCGGGATAACAGTTGAAGCAGTGACTACAAATGACGTGGCCCTGCACCCAGGGCAGAGTGCACAACTCACACTAGCCGGTGAAGTAATTGGGCGAATGGGACGCCTGCATCCAACCCTTGAGAAAAAATTGGGGCTGCCTGAAGTCTTCGTATTTGAGCTAGATGGCGCGGCTATGATGTCGCGCCCAAGCCGGCGTCATCATGGTGTATCCAAATTTCCATCTGTGCGCCGCGACCTAGCCATTGTTGTAGACCGCGGGGTCACCGCTAGCGAAGTGGTCGCTACCGTCAGTAATGTACTTAATGAAAATTGCATAGACATCATGTTGTTTGACTTATACCAAGGTGAAGGTGTTGATTCTACTAAAAAAAGTTTGGGTCTAGGGTTGACGTTACAAAGCCAAACGACCACCCTAATAGATGAAGAAATCAACGCATTGGCTGACCAAGCAATCAACGCTCTGACAGAAAAATATCAAGCTAGACTGCGCTGATTTATACACATTTGTTGCAGAATTTTAAGGACGGATTTTGGGCGCACTGACAAAAGCCAAAATGGCGGATCAACTTTTTGACGAGTTGGGGTTGAATAAGAGAGAAGCGAAGGAATTAGTCGAATTGTTTTTCGACGAAGTACTCGATTCCTTGGAAGCTAATGTACAGGTCAAATTATCGGGTTTCGGAAATTTTGATCTGCGCGAAAAAGCCGAGCGCCCAGGTCGCAACCCTAAGACTGGCGAAGAAATTCCAATTACCGCACGGCGAGTGGTCACTTTCCGTCCGGGCCAAAAACTCAAAGCGCGTGTAGAAGCCTACGCAGGCGAGTCCGCTCTGCGTGATAGCGGGAATTAATGTTAGAAGCCAGTAACAACAACGAACTACCCGCAATTCCAGGTAAACGCTACTTCACCATAGGTGAGGTCAGCACGCTGTGTGACGTTAAGCCCCACGTGCTGCGTTACTGGGAACAAGAATTCCCTCAGCTAAAACCGACCAAGCGCCGGGGCAACAGACGTTACTATCAGCGCCAAGACGTCATTATTATTCGGCAAATTCGTGGCCTGCTTTATGAGCAGGGTTTCACCATCGGCGGCGCTAGGCTGCGATTGGTCAGTGAGAGTGCTCAAGAAGACATTACCCAGTCGGGTATGTTGGTGAAGCAACTGATCACTGAGCTGGAAGACGTTTTGCGCGTCTTAAAAGCCTGATCGTCAGGCGCTCTGCGGCTCTCCTTTAAAAGCGATAATTGAAAAAGGGAAGAAATAAAGTGAGGCGCCACCACAACTCATGAAGCGCTATCTGGACTTGTTTCTATACTTTGTAGCATTGCTCGTCGCACTCTTTCAAACCTCCATTGCTGCCGAACCTGAGCTGCCGATATCTACCCATGTTTTTGAATACGACGCCTCCGCCGGTTTTCTAGACGCAGGTACGTTGACGTTGGAACTCACAGAGTTTAAAGATAAGTATGAAATACTCGGTCGCTTTAAGTCCTCCCGCGCACTGAGCAAGTACTACACGTGGAATGGATTGTTCGCAGCCAAAGGGCATTGGGAAGAGGGCGCTCGGCGAACAGACAGTTACTTTGTGCGCAGTGAAGGGTCAGACGACCACTTCAAAATGGTCATTTTGTCCAAGCGAGAAGTGCGCCTACTGGAGGATGTCACCAAAGAATTTGAAACACTGGCCCGCCCGGGCGGTACTGACCTCATTAGCGGGCTGTTCTTTAGCCCCGGGTGTTACAAAGACAAGCTGCTGCATGACGGTGAAGATTTTTACCCAGTCCAAACTATCAAGGTAAAGTCGACTAAGCTCGCCTCAAGCGACCTTTACGCGTCGGGCAAGGCTCAGGAGTGCATTTATCGAGTGGCAGACAGAAAGAAGCGTAAGCGCAAAATCTACGTTACCCAAGTGGAGCACAAGGGTATGACCGTTGCGGCGAAGATTCGCATTGCGATTTCTCTCTTTCCAGACCCAACCTTTAGACTGCGACGACAATATTCCACCAATTGAGGAACTTGCCTTTCCCAAGGCGTTGGCATCCGTTACTATTCGCGGCCTCGGGGCGTAGCGCAGCCTGGTAGCGCACTTGACTGGGGGTCAAGTGGTCGCAGGTTCAAATCCTGCCGTCCCGACCAATTCCCCATCTAAAGACATCTGTCTAAGTCTTAGTTAACACTTAAATTATTGATTTAAATGATATTTAAGCCAATAAGCTCTCAAGAAGTCTAATGGCATCCAGATCGTTTGACGGTACTTTCGTCGGTATCTGTCGATTAAAAGGCTCTTTTGAAGTAAAATGTACCGTCACTTCATTTAGAGCAAGCAATGGCTAAACTGTCCGCGACCGGTGTTAAAAATGCGCTTCCCGCAGAGAAGAGCTATAAGCTTGCTGATGGAGGTGGTCTCTATCTGCTAGTTACAACTGCAGGCGGAAAATATTGGCGCTACGACTATCGCTTTGCAAGGGCCCGCAAGACCCTCGCTTTAGGTGCTTATCCAGATACTAGTTTAAAGAATGCTCGAGAACAGCATGCAGGTGCACGCCAAATGCTAGCGGATACGCTTGATCCAAGCGCGCAGAAGAAGCTTCAAAAGCTACATGCTGATATCGATGCTGGTAATACATTTACAGCAGTGGCCGATGAGTGGCGAGCAATGCACCTAGTTGAAAAATCAGACAGCTATCGTCAACGCAGCGAGCGTATTCTCCTCAATGACTTGTACCCCGCGATCGGTTTTCGGCCCGTAAAAGAAATCTCCTCGGTAGAAGTACTTGCTGCGCTTCGTAAGATCGAAGATCGAACGGTTGATATCGCCCATCGTGCTAGGCAACTCACTGGTTTGATATTCAGATACGCAATTGCAACCGGTAGGGCGGACAGAGATCCTACTGTTGATCTCAAGGGTGCTTTGAAAAGCAGAAAGGTCAATCATCACGCCGCTATTACTGACCCCAGAGGCGTAGGCATGTTGCTAAGAGACATGGAGGGCTATGAGGGTCGACCGGTTGTTAAGGCCGCTTTGGAGCTCTCTGTTCTTTTGTTTCAGCGACCGGGCGAAATTCGGCAGATGAAATGGGAAGAGATCAACTGGTTGGAAAATCGGTGGGAGATCCCCGCAGAAAAAATGAAAATGGCGCGCGATCATATCGTGCCGCTGAGTCGACAAGCTATAACGGCCCTCAAAAGAATAGAGCCAATTACCGGACGATTTCCTTACGTATTCCCTAATGAGCGCAGTCGCACGAGGCCAATGAGCGATAACGGTATACGAACCGCACTACGAACTCTTGGTTACTCGAACGAGGATATGACACCGCACGGCTTTAGGGCTATGGCTCGCACCTTACTTGATGAAGAGCTTCGCATTCGCCCTGATTGGATCGAACAGCAGTTAGCACATCGAGTCTCAGACCCCTTGGGGCGTGCTTACAACCGGACTGCTTTCATAAAAGAGCGAACAAACATGATGCAGGTGTGGGCAGATTATCTTGATGATCTTAGAGACGGTGGAGAGACGCGTGGGCAAAACGTCTCGGTGCTTATGCGCAGTTCCTAAACAAGGGTCCCTAGAGGCCCACACCCAAAAGTTTGCTGACGTATATGCAAGTGGGCACCCCCCTAAAATCTGTTGATCATATATGTTGCTGCTATATAGCCATTCGGCTCGCACGATGTAGGTTAAAATATAATCCTATTAACCCCCTCCCTTTCCCTCGCCAAATATCTCTATGGACAAAACCCTATGAAAGAAGCGGCTTTTACTAACCCATTTTGTGTTGCTAAGACACGCTCAGGGAAGCATTGCGAGAAGTTTCCATTGGTCAACAAGAGAAGGTGTCGTTTACATGGTGGTCTCAGCACAGGTCCTAAAACTGTTGAAGGAAAGAGAGGATCGCCGCGGCGAATACTAAGTATGGTCGATATGTGAACTGGCGTCAGAAGCGAGCTAAAGAGAAGTATTACCTTGGTGAGATTAAGCGGGTGCTTAATGATGCGAGGGAGGAGCAGTTGGGGATACGATCAGACTTGATAGATCATCAGCTTGCCCATGTAGTAAGAGATGCGACTGGGGAGGCCTACAACCGAACTAGGTTCTTCCCCGAAAGAATTAAGTTGATGCAGAGATGGGCTGACTATCTCGAGGACCTCAAAGAGGGCAGCGGCACTATTTCGAATAACGTTTCCATCTTTCGCAAAGAGGCCTAGCTTTCGGGTGAGTGGTGTTATACCGGTCTAAGAAATAAGCCCCTTGTCATCTGTTCGCTGCCAAGCTTACAGCGACGCTGGGTCAATGCCTGCATCC
>Ga0209710_1000020_pt1 | contig 220407 bp, 186 predicted proteins | sample ArcticOcean_MG_C_5_FD_187436 | JGI IMG/M metagenome (GOLD analysis project Ga0209710, IMG submission 187436) | Marine microbial communities from western Arctic Ocean - ArcticOcean_MG_CB4_138 (SPAdes) (version 2) | ecosystem: Environmental > Aquatic > Marine > Oceanic | place: Arctic Ocean...
GGGGGGGGGGGGGGGGGGGGGGGGTTTTGGGGGGGGGGGGGGGGGGGGGGACCGGAGTTGTGAGACGGTGTACTTTTGTAAGGTCAACCCACTACCAATGTCACTCACAATCCAACCCTCACAACACTCATGGCACTCTTTCAATCGCCGTTAGTCCTCGTCGCCAATGCCGAAGTAGCCGCGGATGGTGAACGGCTCTTGCTTGATCTCGGGCTCGTACTTGATCTCGGGCTCTTGTTTGATCTCGGGCGAACTCTCGGGCTCGCGCTTGACCCGCTTCGCACTTGGCGGAGCCGCGCGTGCCGCTTTGCACGCCGCGCAGCCGTGTATCAGCTTGCCGTGGGGGCATGGGTTGCAGTCTTTGCAGCCGCCTTTCAGCTTGCCGCGAGGACAAGGGGTGCACTTCTTGCAGCAGCTTTTATACTTCCCGTGAGGGCAGGGACTGCACGTCTTGCAGTCGTGTTTCACCTTGCCGTGGGGGCAGGGGGTGCACGCCGCGCAGTTGCTCTTCCGCTTGCCGTGCGGACAGGGGGTGCACTTCGCGCAGTTGCTTTTCAGCTTGCCGTGGGGGTAGGGGCTGCACACCACGCAGATGTTTTTCAGCTTCCCATGGGGGTATGGGTTGCACAAATTGCAGCTGCCTTTCAGTTTGCCGTGAGGGCAGGGGTTGCACGTCACGCAAGTGTTTTTCAGCTTCCCGTGGGGGCATGGGTTGCACTGTTTGCAGTCGTTTTTCACCTTGCCGTGCGGGCAGGGTTGCACTTCGCGCAGCCGCTCTTCCGCTTCCCGTGAGGGCAGCCGTTGCACGCCGTGCTACCTTTCCGCTTCCCGTGAGCGCTTGCCGTGAGGACACGGGTTACACTCCCAGCAGTAGCACTTCTCCCTCCCGTGCGAGCATCGCTTGAGTTCCACCGTTCGCGTTCCACGATACCCCGCGCGCACTCGCTTCTGCAAAGGCAGTCGGTGTCGTGGCTTTTTCTCGATTCTTCCCGTGAATCGAAAAGCAACGACGCTTTATCTTTTCAGTCGTAGCTCGCCTCCCTCACTACATCAAGCACTGCTCGGTCGTTTCATCCTTGAAAACCATCACCATGCGTTCACGCCTCGTCACGGTCGCGTGCGTCACCGCGTTCGTCGCGCTTCTCGTCGCCCCCACCTCTGTACGTGCGTTCAACCTGTTCCCCGCACACTGGGGCAACGCGGAGTCTCCGTCTCCGGCGTGTTCCCAGAAACAGGTTCAAGAGGCGAAAGAGCGAGCCTTGTTGACGCACAGCTGTCCCCGGTGCGGCGAGGACACGTGCGAGTGCGACTTCATGCAAGATTCGTGCCCACCCCCTCCCCCCGTGGACCGCGGTACCCACCACGGCCCACTCGGATTCGGCACCGCCGCGGCGATACGAAGAGCCGTGGACCGCGCGGTGGACACGGCGAGGGTCCGTTTGCAAAACCTGCACTTCCCTGGCGGATCCAAGAAAAAAGAAGAAGAAGAAGAAAAGGACGAAAAGGAAGCTGAATCCGACGCGCGCTTGACTTCCGTTTCTGAAATTCTGGATGACCTGCAGCGCCAGCTTTTTCTGGCCAAACCAGGTAGTACGCATGTGGACTCCTCTACGCACGAAACCCCCCTGTCCGCGTTAGCCAGGGCTTCCGCGAACATCATGCACGTGTTTCCGTCGCTTCACCTCGGCGAAGCTTCGGACAAAAGTTCTTCGGCGTTTCGCAGCGCGATGGACGTCAGCGAGAACGACGAGTTAATCGAGTTCACCGCGGACATCCCAGGCGCTGCTGATCACGACATTACCGTGGAGGTGATGGAGAATGACTTTTTACGGACGCCTGTTTTGGTTGTCAAAGGTAAGCGCGAGGTCGTCACCGAGGAAAACACACCGGATGGTCAGACAAAAACAAACTATCACCGCCGCGAACGGCACTTCGGTAAATTCGAGAACCGGTACGCTCTTCCCGTTTCGGTGGACGTTTCGCGAATATCCGCTAAGTCGCACAACGGCGTGCTGACAATAACCGCGCCGAAGAAAAAGAGAAAAGAAACCCCCGAGGGGGATACCGACGGATACGCGACGCCGCACACGAAACGCGTTACAATCGAATCCGCGTGATGACGCGGATAGCGTGAAAAGGTTGAGGACACCGAGTAGCCATCCTTAACATGAAAGCGCTGTGAGCTATTCACGCAGTGCGTGTTCACAGCACTTTGATTTGTGAGGTGGTTACACAGTGTCCGAACCAAATTGAACAGACGCGACAGAGACGCGAATGCTGAGTTACTGAACACACCGCCCGTAATGCTTCGTATCGCCCGTACCCTACCGTGGCCGCGATACGAATCATTGTACGCGATCTGGTCAGTAACTCAGCATTCAAAACGTGTCAACGCGAACCGAGTGTAACGGGAACAGAATTTACTACAGTAGTACTCATCAGAAGTTACAGTAGTTCTCATGAGCACTACTTCTACCTACTACATCCTAAACCAAACGCGTACGCTACTCACCCCCCCCTCCCGGCCCGAACCCTTTGTTCGCCTTTTTCTGCGCCTGTTGCTTCCGGTTATGGTTCCCAACGCTGGCTTTGTTTTCGTTTTTGTGCGCTCGCGTTCCGGGTGGCGCGCCCGCGCCTCGGCGGTTCGGCGCGGCGTTGGCATTTGAACCCGCCGGCGCCCGCCAAGGGTCGGGAACCCGGAGGTTTGATGTCGGATTTGACGGGTTTACGAAGGAAGAATCACTCGCATCACCCCCTCCACTACTCCCTCCACCGCCTGCACTAAATGAAGCACCGCCTGCACTACCCGATCCGCCTCCTCGGCCGTTCGTGCCCCCCCCGCGTCCTCGGCCTCCCCGTCCCCTGACGACGGGTGCGAACGGCGCCGCGGTCATATCAAAGTTAGCCCGGTTCCCACCCACGCCGAGACCGTACACCTGCGCGGCGTTGATTTCTAAATCGCGCCGGGCGATTGCAGAGGCTTCCTCGACACTACACGCGGTGACCACCACGGCGCCCGGCTTCGGGGTGTGGTACACCCTGCCGTTCTCGATCCAGTACTGTTTCTTTTCGCCGTTCCGAGACCCTCCTCCCACTTCGCCGCGCTGAGAACCTCCCACGGAAGAAGAAGGAGTGCTCCAAATACTACCTTTCCCGAACCCGACGTTCCTCGCCGACTCGTCCAAATCTCCGCCGTCGCCGACCCCCGCTAGCTCGTTGAGTTCGTCGAAACTGTCGTCGTACTCATCTTCGTACGCCAGGTTTAAGATTCCACTCTTCGCAACCGACGCGTCGTACCCCGAACTCAACCCGAACTCCGAACGCTGGTGCCGCGTCATGTACTTCGTGTCGCCGTTCTTCTGGTACTCGCGTCCGAAAGACGAACTACTACTTGGCGTGGTGTGGACTTGCGAGGAAAAGTTTTCCGAGTTATCCACTCTCCCCAAATCCTTAGTACCTCGCCACGCCGTGTTTTGCGCGCTAACAAAAGAGGAAGCGTTCGCGCGAAAAGAGTCCGCGTTCGAGTGCAGTGTGGGTTTGGAACTACCACTGAGACTTGGATTTTTCAGGTTCCAATGTTCCGCCCATGTTTGTTTCGCGTCCACTGTCGCGAGCTCATCCGGTAAAGCACCCTCGAACAGGTGTTGCGCGAATTTCGTTAGGTCGTTCGCGAAGAACCCAAGCGCTTGCGCCAGGAACCCGTCGCCGTACTCGGTTCCGAAAATCTCACGCGCCGACGAGATCAGCGTCTTTGTTTCAACGGGCATTTGGGTTACTGAAAGATTCTCTTGCCTACCATACGAAGCATTTCGTTGCGTTTCATCGTGACGCGTTTCATTACGTGTATCACCATCCGCATTTTCCAGCGCCACCACCGCCCCTTCCAGCGCCAACCGCACCGCGTTTGCGGCGCGCGCGAAATCAGGCGACGACGACTGAGACGACGACGACGACGACGACGAACTCAAGCCGTCGCCCATAAGCGCGACGCACGTCTCGCGCGCGGCTCGGCGCAGCGCGTCGCACAGAGCATCGGGGGTACTTGCGATACTCTCGGGTTTGGACTCGTCACGGTTAACGAACCCTAGCGCGTCGTCGTTGTCATTGTCGACAACAGGGGCTTTGCCTTTCCTTTTCGAACCGCCTTGAAGATTCGGTTTCGGCTTTCCCTCGTTTACCCCGCCTTTGATCCGCACCGCGAGCGTCGGCGTAATTTGAGCCAACTCCGACAAACTAACGGCGACGTCATGGAAGTACCGCAGCGCGTCGTTTTTGAACCCACCGGTATCACCACCGTCGTCAATAACAAGCGTCACCACCCTGTCCGCGGTTTGGTGTAGGTTCTGGGCGATGCGCTCGCCCGCGGCGGCGAACTTTTGACCGACCGAATCGTTTTCTTTTTCGGTTTTGTCGCCGCCGCCGGCGTCCGCGATTGAAACTAAATCGGAAACAAGCCGCCGCGTCGCGTCGCCGTTATCGGGTCCGAACAGAGTCACCAAGTCTAGAAGCACCGCCGGGGTTACCAAAATCTGTTTCATTGTAACTAGCCGGCGTACTTCCACTGCCGGCGCACTGGTTTCCGCGAGGTCGGCTATTCGCCGGAACGCGGAAAACACGCGCTTGGCCAAGGCAACTTCGTCCAGGCTTTGCGAGTTTTGAGATGTTGGATCTGCGAACACCACGTCGTGCGGTTTCCGGACGAACTGCAGGTACGTGTCCAGGAAACGCCCTATTGAGTCGTCGTGCGCCACGTGCGCCCAGAAGTCAGTCGTGTCACACCGTAACAACGCAGAGAGTCGGTCGTTCAGAAGGCGCACCACCTCCACCGCATCCGCATCAGCGGCGGCTGACTCGTTGTCTTGCGGCAAAAAAGGAACGCACGCGGGTAACCGCTTCGCGGGAGCCGGGGGAAGAGTAACCGTGGCCATTCTCACACCACGAAACGCTGCCAGAAGCAGCACGGCGATACGCGGTCACGAACCCGTCGCCGGACCCGCGCACCCGAACCACCACACGCCGTCGCGCGTACCACGACTGGAAGGGTTTCAAGCAATCGGGAGTGCCTAGAAAATATAACTAATAAGTTTTCGGCGCTTTTCGCCTCCACGAAATTTTAGCCTCCGTCATTCTCATCCGCACGGCCCTCATGCCTCGCGGGGCCCCGGCCGCGTCCACGAGCGCGCCCGGCGCGGTGACTCCGCGCGAAGTCGCCGCGCTGGTGTACAACTACCTGCGGTCGAATGGGTTCGTGGAGGTGCGTGGTTTGACCGTGGTGACCCGGTCGTGTGATCCGAGGATGGTTTGAAAACGACGATTGTTTTTCGCGCGAACGAATCTTCGCCCCCGATGATTCATGAAGAGGCAACAGACTCTGCCCTCACCACATCACCCTCACCTTACGGTCACCATACCCGTGTCCCTTTTCATCACACTCACACCTACCTCTATTTACCATCACGCACAAAAAGGCCATGGACCAGTTCAAAAAGGACGCCTCCGTGCTCCTGAAACCGTTCGGGAACCGCATCCCAAACGGCGTCAAGGGCCTCGACGCGATTTTAACCGAGTACGTCTCGTTCAAGGACGCGGACACGAAACGATCGAAAGCGGTCGCGAACAACCCGCTCGCGCGGCGCATGTACGAGACTTTAGAGGAAAACGTGGTGGGGGTGACGCCGGCCGCGCACGAGCCCGGGCCCGGGGGAGGTTTGGGTGGTTGGGAAAGAGAGCATGGAGATGGCACAGGGGACGTCGCGGGCGTCTCCGCGGACGGCCACGTCAGCGGTCGCCCGATTCCGCCGGTATCACCCACCAACGCCGGCGCGATGCCTCCCCCGCTTCCGCGGTCGCCGAGCGGGGCGCGGGGCAAGAAACGGGGGGGCGCGGTGCCCCGGCGGAACGTGGACGGGGGCGAGGTAGGGGTGGGGAACGCACGTGACGGTACGACAACCGGCGCTGGGTTGCATGGCGACGCGACTGACAAAGACAACGCCTCCCACGACGGAGCGACTCGCAACAAGACGCAGAGTTTCCCGCCCGGGTCCCTGGACGACCAGACCTACGAACGCCTCGCCGCGATTATCGTGAACCACGTCCCGGGGGGTAACGTAGTGGGGAACCTGGGCGGTATTAAAGACACGCTGAACCGCTCGATACTCGCCGACGTCAACGGCGGCGACCCCGACCGCGACTCGTGGTTGGACGTCGACGCGGTGATGGAGAGCTTGTTCGAAAACGACAACGACGGGAGCCTTGGTGACTTGCTGGGGCCGCTGCTTGGTGGGGCGTTCGGTGGCAGGAAAAGAAACACGCCCGATCAACCGTCCGCGCCGTTAGAGAAGACTCAACCGTCGCCGAAAAAGTCCAAGCGGCGGCTGGAGATGAGAAATGACGCCGGTGGGGGGGACGATGGGAACGACGAACGCGCGCCGGGCGCGGGTACCCCCACACCCAAACACCTCAACTCACTCGATCTCGATGCGTTCGTGAGGAGTATCGAGTACGGGAAGTAGCGCGGCCGCGCGGCGACGGATGCGAATTTTGTGAAAAAGCAAAATGCAGTCTCTGTCATCACTCCTTTCCCCTCTGTCAAAAATCGCCGTCGCTTCATTTAATCAGACCCGCCGCCTCCCACACCCCGGCGCGGCGCCATGCGTCCCCTCCGCGTGCTTCTCTTCGCGCTCGCGCTTGCGGTGTCATTCACGCAAGCGAGCGCGGACCCGGAACGGAACTACCTCCGGTGGGTGCGCCGGGACTTTTACGGCGCTTTGAACGTTTCATCGGACGCGAACACCACGACGATTTCGAAAAGGTACCGCCGCCTCGCGCTGCAGTTTCATCCCGATAAGCTGCATTTGTTACCCAAGCAGGAGCAGAAGAAAGCGGACGTGACGTTCAAGGAAATCGCGGAGGCGAAGGAGGTGCTGGTCAACGCGGACACCAGGGCGGCGTATGACAAGGTCATCTCTGGTCTGCCGAGGTTCGCGCGCCCGAAATACGGCTCGCGCTCGATTTTCGACAAAGACAAGCTGAAGCTGGGTCCGCTTTTCGTGACGAGCGTGTGCGTCGGCATTGGGGTGTTGTTCGTCACGATTAACCAGAGAGTGAACCAGCTTAGTGACAAGGCGAGCATTTTACGCTCGGAACGATACGGCCGGTGGCTGAAGGGTAAACGGAAAGTGCTGAAAGAGGACCGGTACAAGCCCGGCGTCGACAAGACACCAGACGAATCCGAAAAGTACTTCAAAGTGTTTCAGCTGGAAGAGATGCTGGTGTTCAAGGAAGGGTGGGAGCACACGTTGCTCGGTGGATTTCTTTGGAAAGCGAGAGGTAAAGGACCCGTGCCACTGTCCATCGCGGAAACCGCGGCGAAGCGGAGGGATGAGAAAAACAGGGAACGCGAGGCGTTGGTTAATGACAGCGCGCAGCAGAGCGACGCGCCGCGGAAAGGGAAGACGGGTAAAAAAAAACAACGGTGAGAAGCGAAGCGCGTCTAGCTAGCCAGAGTTTAAGTGACTGCTGACCTGTTATTTACACGTCAGCACCAACACCTTCACACGAAACGTGTAAGTTTGTCCGTTACGCGAGACGCGGCCCCCTAACCATCGGCACCCGTATATCCGTGGTCGGCGGTGGTACTCGGTGGTCGCGCTTTTCCGTCCGCGTCTACAGTAGCGCGTGTTACCTCTCAACGATCCCGTTTATCCCGTCAAAGCGTCTGCGTCGCTTTCAGGCCTTCGTACACCAGCCAAAGCGCCGCGACGAACAGGGCGTAGTTTAGGTAGTCGTCCGAGGGTTTGTTTGTTTCGGTGAAGAACTTCATCGGGTCGTTCGGGTCAGCGAAGACCTCGTCGTCGTCTGAAAGGTCCACCGAACCGATGGCGTCTTCTATCGATTTCGCAATCTCGGAAACGCCGTCGCTCAAATTCTTGGGCGCCGCGAACGCGTTTCTCTGCGTCTGCGATTGTCAACGAAAAGTGTCAGTATTGTATGGGAAACAGTGTGCCTAGATTTGGTGAAAGCCCCAATTCGTACCTGCAGCAACGCGCCCGCGATCCCGTCAACCTTTCCAAAGTCCCAAACCTCGGTGTGCGCAATTACCCGGCCCGTTATCAGGTTCATGCGCAACGTAGCCACGACGTTTATTTCCACGGACGAGCCAGTCGGGCCGGTGCCCACTAACCGCCACTCAAGCGTCGCCGAGTCGTTCGCGTCCATCTTCATCTTGGTCACCGCGCATTTGGGGTTGCCGATTGTGTCTTTAATGAACGTGTGCGTCGCGAAACCGTTGAAACCGACAAACCGCCGCGACCCGTCGTCGAACGCCACGTCCGGCGCGTACGGCTCTTGCGACCGTTTCGACTCCCTCACCGCACAGATGTCAGTCGCGATTTGCCGCAAACTCCCCTCCACCGCGGGGGAGGACTTGCACACGAAATCGTCGCAAATTTCGGAAAGGGGGGTCAGTCCTTCGATGTAGGACGTGCTGGGGTCGAAGGATTTCGACGCCATCGGTGTGACATTTCGTGTGCCCGATGGTCTACGCGCATCTCGCCCACGTGTACGTGTGCTGCGACGCAACACCACATCGCGTGACACGAAAACGGACGCCATTACACGTCGTGTGCCCCGAATCAAAGAGTCGCGACTGGATGCGCTCCACGTGATGGATCGGAAATCTGACGCGGATTTTGTGGTCAAGGCTCGTCGACTCAAGCGAGGGGAGCCCGCCGTACCGCGTGCGGTGGACACGGTGGAAACCATCGCGAGAGCCATGGTGACGTGTCTTTACCTACCCTCGCCCTTTTCGACGGGAGATACACGCGCTGCAAACTGTCGTGAAAAAGCACCGACGAGGCAACTGTGTTGTGAGAGATGCTCCGACGAGGCACCACGATAACGGAATGACAGTTGGCAGAAAGCACGCGAGGCGATATTTTGGGAAAGGCCTCGGCGGGTGATGAACGTCGGCGCGGCGAGGCGCGACCTTTTTTGAAACGTCAGAAAGAACCTTTGGCACGAAAAAATAACGCGTATCTGGTGATACAACCGTTCCCCGCTATCGCGGACGCTTCGTGACCGCGAGTACCCCGAGAGCACCCCGGTTCAATCGTGGGTCCATGGCATCCAATAATCACTCGCCCGCGCAGTCGTAAATCTCGCGTCGTAAATCTCGTGTCGATTCTCTCTTTCCTCCACCCTCACCTGAAACCACCCCAAATCACACGTACGACGTCGGGGGCCTGCACTCGTCGGAGTCGATAAGGTCGCACGGAAACACGTCCTGGGGTTCCGCGTACTTCAACTGCGCCTTTCCTTCCAAATAACGGTTGAGCAAAGCGGTGGTGCTCGGGTTGAACCCGTCTTTTTCGGAAACTTTTTCGCCCTTAGTCTATGGTGGCGAAGGAAAAGTGGTTAACGTCTCGTACATCGCGATGGCCTGGTCAACAGTCACAGGCGCGTTAGAGATAAAACAGTGTGTCCCCGGATTTGGGAAAGGCAACACGTACCCTCTTCTCGTTCATGCTCGTCCTGACTTGGCTCGCTAAAACCTTCCCCAGCTCCACCCCCCACTGGTCGAACGAGTTTAACCCCCAGATGAACCCTTGCGTCGCGACTCGGTGTTCGTAAATAGCCAGCAGCTGGCCGGTGGTGTACGCGTTCAGGGTGGGAAGCATGATGGAAAGCGACGGCCGGTTACCGGTGAAGGTTTTGTGCGGAATCAAACTGTCCGGGCAGTTCTCCGACCGCAACTGCACGTCCGTCCGGCCCACGGCCAGCGCATCCGCCTGCGCGAAAAAGTTACACATCAGCTCGTCGTGGTTGCTCACGATTTCGCCTTTCAGGTACACGGACTGCTGGCTTTTAATGATACCAATAAAGTCACACGGGATCGTCCGGCCCTGGTGAATCAGCTGGTAAAACGAGTGCTGGCCGTTGGTGCCCTGCGAGTGGAAAAGAAAAACGTCAGTCGTCGCGAGTCTTGGGTGTACTGTATGGGCAAACAGTGCACTTGTGATGTATTTGTACAGTTGCCAGTGTTACTAGTAGTGCACGCAACCAGTCAGAGAGGGGCAGTAAACAGTGGGAAAGGCCCCCAACACTTACCGGTTCGCCAAAGTCAATCTCGCCGGTTTCGAAATCTAGCTTTTGGCCGTCGATTGACACGCCCTTCCCGTTGCTCTCCATGGCGACTTGCTGGATGTGCGGCGCGAGTTTGGCGAGCGCTTGGGTGTACGGCAGAATAGCACGCGCAGGGCACTCCAGGAAAGACACGTTCCACAACGAAAGCATGCCTAGCGTGACCGGCAGGTTCTCCTCGAACGGCGCGGTGGCGAAGTGCTCGTCGATGTTCCAAGCGCCTTGCAGAAACGTCTCCATGGTTTCGTACCCGTACTGCAGCGACAGGGGCAGCATGCCCACCGCGGAACACACCGAGTACCGCCCCCCGACCCAGTCCCAGAACGCGAACGCGTTGTCGGGGTCGATGCCGAACTCGGACACGAGTTTCAAGTTCGTGCTCACGGCGACCATGTGCTTCGCCACGGCTTCTTTCCCGAGGCTGGCGATAATCCACTGCCTCACCGTGCGCGCGTTCAACATGGTTTCCGCGGTGGTGAAGGTTTTGGAAACCACCACCACCAGCGTGGTTTCCGGATCCAGGCCGTTCAGGGACCGCGCCACGTCCACCGGATCGACGTTCGCGAGGAACCGCAGCTGCCGCCCTCGCGCGCCTGATTGTAAAAAAACAAATGTCAGTCTTGTATGGGCAATCAGGGAGGCGGAATGCGGTGGGTGGGAAATACTTAACCCTCCGCGGCTTCCGCGCACGTGCGCAGCGATGTGTGCACGAACAGAGGTCCGAGGAAGCTTCCGCCGATGCCCACCGCGACGACCGAGGTAAGCGGCTTCCCCGTCGCCCCGACCCACTCGCCGTTCCGGATGCGATCGGTGAAGTCCTTGATCTTGTCCAGAACTTCGTGCACGTCAGGGACCACGTTCTTCCCGTCGACGTTGATGACCTTGTCCTTGGGCGCCCTCGTCGCGACGTGAAGCACCGCCCGGTCCTCGGTGCTGTTGATGTGCTCGCCGCTGTGATTGTTACACAAAAAGTGGTTAACGTCTTGTATTGGGCGTGTATTGGACGATGTATGGAACAGTCACCGTAATCGGTCTGAACAGTCACCAGCGTTAGAGGTAAAACAGTGTGTGTCGCATTTGGGAAACGCAATACGTACCTGAACATGGCGTTTATTTTCCCTCTTAAGTCAGCCGCGTCCGCCAGGGCGTAGAGCTTTTTCATGGTCTCCGGGGTTACCCTTTGACGGGCGTAGTCGCAATACACCCCGTTGTACTCCACCGTCAACGCCTCGCACCGCGCCGCGTCCCCGAGAAGGTCGCGCAGATGCGTCTTGTCAATCTCCAGCTTTTCCTGTTTCAGCGCTTCCCACTCGGGGGTGGTGCTGATCAAAACGTCGTCGCCCGCGACGCCGCGGGGCTTACCCCGAACCATGGGAGCCATCCTGGGCTTCGCGGACGTCCGCTTGTGCACGCGCGAGGGCGAAACAAACTCTGTGTGGGGAGGGAAGGGGTTGTTGGGCAGGGTCAGTGTGGTTCGAAACGCACGGGCGACAAATCGGAAGCACCTGTGCGACCCGCGACACCGATCTCGGATGCGCCTCCGCGCGACCCTCCCGGATGGAACGGATCCGATACGCGTCAGAAAACCAATCGCGCGACGTACGGTACGCAAGTTGTCGTCACGCGTCACGCGGCGGCGCGTGGTAAACGTGGACCGCGCGGACCGGGAAGACGCGCGTGAAGGAGTGCGGAGCCCCACCCGCGGCGCGTGGAAAAAATCGTTTCGGTTCGGATAGAGCCCACTTGGCACGTAAAAACGATTGGGTGGGTTGGGGGCGCGCGCCGCTTGGAAACGACGGGCCGGGAATAACTTACTTTGCGTCACGCAGCGTGTATGGGCGACCGGTACGAATGCGGACATCGGCAACCGAGGGGAGGGGGCGGTCGGACGCCTGTTTTGGGGGGTGGGTGTTTAGGAGACGCACGTCGAGTCAGCGATCGGTGTGCGTGTTGCGATGAAAGCAATCTCGACACTTTCCGTTCGGCGCGAGGCTCCAGGGTTGCGCGACGCAACGAGCGCTGCGTACGCGGAGCAATGCGCACGAGGCGTGGTGTTGATGGACCACGACACACCCTTTTATAGACACACAACTTGAATTCCTAAAAACGTACCGTTTGCGGGCGTTGCGTTGCGCGGAGTGCGTCCCCGAGCCCACCGCCATTTCCGACCTGTGTCACGCGCTCGCCCACCGCATCCGAAGCTGGCCCATCCGATTTGCCAGGGTGGCACGCGGGTGGGGTGGCGAAGGCGGATTGGGAGGAAAACCGAGGGTTGACCGATCATTTTCGATCGATAAAAGATGGGATCTAAGGTTCAATGACGGGTCACGTCGATGAAATCCGTCCTATCAACCGAGCAATGTTGATTCGAATTTTGTGGCGTTGTGGCGATCGTCCTCCCCAAGCACTATTTTTGCCAACTGTAGAGCCCTGTTCCCTGCGTGCCACTCTTCACGACACCATGGCGTCCCCGGTTTCGGTGGCCCCCCGCGTGTTCGCGGCGTGTCCTTCGCCACAATTGCGGAATCGAAGGAGTCTCAAAACCCGGTGTGCACGACGCGGAGGTGTCCGCGCTTCCGGTGCGTCGTCATCGGATGCTGATGGTGACGGGGCAGCAGGCATCGTACCTCTCGGCTCACTCGTGTTGGTGGTGGGCGCGACCGGCGGGGTGGGGCAGCTCGCGGTGGCGAAGCTTCTTGAGGCGGGGTACTCCGTACGCGCGGCGGCGAGGAACGAGGCACGGGCGAAGGAGGTGTTTGGGGATTTTCGAAACGACGGGCGGTTGGAGATTGTGACCTGCGACCTTCGCGACAAATCCGCAATCGAGTCGTCGCGTCTCACAACAAACGTGGCCGCGGTGGTTTGCGCTTTAGGCACCACCGCGTTCCCCAGCGCGCGTTGGAAAGACGGGAACGGCCCGGAAGCGACGGATTTTGTGTCCGTCAAGAACCTGGTGGAGTGCACCGCGGCGTCGCAAAAAGACGGAGACGAAAAAACCATCAAGCGGTTCGTGTTGATCAGCAGCGTTGGCGTGGACCGGACGGACAAAATGCCTTTTCTGCTGCTGAACCTGGGCGGCGTGCTTAGGTTTAAAAAGAAAGGCGAAGACGTCCTGAAATGGTCAAACGTGCCGTATACGATTTTGCGACCCGGAAGGCTAACCGACGGTCCGTACACGTCCTACGACATCAACACTTTGTTAAAAGCCACCAGCGATACGAAGCGGAGTGTTACAATTCAGAAAGGCGACGAGTTGTTACCCCAGGAAACGAGCCGGATCGTCGTGGCGGACGCGGTTGTCGCGTCCTTGCGAAACACCGACGCGATCGGCAACGCGTACGTACTCGCCACGGAGCAAGGCGCCGGGCCGGGAAACGACCAGGAAAAGTGGGATTTCATTTTTGGCAACGCGCGGTGAGCGGTAATTAGGTCGGCGTGGTATTAGTGCAGTACGCCTGGTTTGCAAATCCCACCATCCCCTTCGCAGCCCCAGGGCATCGCACCAGCTCGCCAACCGCACGTCAGCAAGCGGCGCTGTGTTAGTGCTGGTTTTGCTTCGGGGCTCTTTTCGTGGCTCTTTTTGTCCGCTCTTCGCTCCCGAGGCGATTCTCACCTGGTCATGTTGCGTTTCTGTCTGCTGACAAATGGCGGCACGAAATTATCCGACACGAAAAGGTTCTCTGTTCGACACGATCAACACCCCGCCTCATCCCGAAAACCGACCACTTCACCTGCGCCACCCCGGCGTTCCAAAAGCAACTCGCGCTGGAAGTCAACGGGAAGAAGTAGATTGATGAGTGTTTGATTGATTTATTGATTGGTTGCAGTACGACACACGTCGTCGCACTGTCGCGCGTTGCGACAGAACTTAAGATATGTACGGGTTCCACGACACGTCGTGTGACGTACGTCGCCGCGTTGATTGTGATATTTTTATAAAAAGTTGTCACTGATTCACTTTCATGTCATCATCATCTTCGCCCGCTTCCCCGGTGTGTGTCATCACTTCCCCCGGCGCGTGATGCCGGCCGACCGTGGGTTTCCGCGCGTCACGTGCGCGCGGGTGTCATCTTCGGTTGGTGTTTCCACGCGCGCGCGATGTCTTCAGTCCGCGTCGGCCCCTCATCGGCGATCGCGACCAGGCACGCGACCTCGACACGTGCGACGACCACGCGCGGTGCACGAGTCGTACGACATGGGCTCGTACGACCCCGAGATGGACGGGTACGTCCCTCCTGAGATATCCTTACGGTCGTTACGCGTGGGTGAGAAAATCGGGGAAGGGTCGTTCTCGGAGGTTTACCGAGGGACGATCGTCGGGGACGACGACGAGACCTGTCCTCCCGAAACCACCAAAAACGTGATCATAAAAAACTACAAGAAAAATGTCCACTCAAGGGACTGGTTTTCCTTTTACGTGGACGAACGCACGACGTGTCGTCGCCTTTTCGACGTGGGGTGCGTCGGGGTGGCGCCGTTTCTTGGGGTGTGCGGATCCGACGCGTATTTAGTCTGGGGTGATGTGGGAATCGAAACCCTCGAGGTTTGTTTGACGGCGAGTCAGAAAGATTCTACGACGGACGCGTTCGCGCGTATGCGAAACGCGTTGGACGCTCGCGACGATAGAGACGATAGAGACGGTATCGACAATAGGCACGATGCTGTTACCAGTACCTTCACCATCACCTCCACGCAAACAAGGTCAGTTGTGTTTCGTAGAATCGCGAAAGCGTTGATCGACGCGACCAACGCGCTACACGCCGAAAACGTGATTCACCGAGACGTGAAACCCGAAAACGTTTTGGTGGTGGAAAACTCCGTGGTGCTCGTCGACCTAGGCGGGTCATCCGATTTCGAAACCGGGGTTAACGTGAACAGCGGGGAGACGATATTCGACCCGGTGTACGGCGCGCCGGAACAGTTCACGCGGGACACACGAGGCGCCGCTAAAAAAAAAAGCTTGTTTGGATTCCTCCAATCAGCGGTGACCGGCGAAGACGCAAACGCAATTGGACTCGCCGCGACGGGGATCGAACCGTCCCCGAAACTAGACGCGTTCGCCGTGGGGATGACCTTGTTACGAATCGGTTTGACTGCGCTGCACGACCCGGAGACGATGCAGCGCACAAGGCTGGCGATGGATGCGATTGCGGCTGAGTCCGACCGAGGCGAATCCGTGTTGCGGGCGTGGCGCCAATCGGACGACGCAAACGAGTACGATTTCACAACGCTCGAGGCTTCGGGGGTATCGGATGTTTTATTTGGGTTACTGAGCTGGGACCCCGAAACTCGAATGACGTTAACGGAAGCATCAATGCATGTTTGCTTCATCGCGGGGGAGTGAGCCGGGGGTAACCGCCGTTTAGCTTTAGGTTGGAGATTGTACACCGTGCGTGAAAGGACGCCGACGGTCATCAGTGAAAAAAATCGTTCCCGAAATTCTCCCGAAACGGCTCTTTTTCGTCCCGTCCCGTGTGTCCGTCGTCTGGGATGGTCCGCTCCCTGTGAGACCCACACGTACGCGCACGTCCCCGCTTCCCGTGAGCGCGCGCGCGTGTTTGTGTGTCTTACCGAGTCTACGGGAACCGAGGACCCGCGCGTTTCAAGGCGGTCCGAAAGCGGTTGTCCGTCCCCGCGTGTCGCAACCACGCGCGTCGCGTGCTGCATTCCGGTATTTTCGTCTACAACGACAACTTTTTTGTGTCGTTCGTTCTTCGCGAGTAGGCATATCTAGTCAGGCGGGATGGACAGCCTCGGCGGCGGCGGCGGTTCCAGCCACGCGCACACTGTCGTGTTCGGCGGTGGCAAAAACGCCGGCGTGCCGAACACCGCCGCGCTCGCACGCGCGGCGGTGACCAAGAAACGCCTGGATGCCGGTTTCCTGGGCCGCGAAGCCGAGGTGGGGCTCCATTTGAGCTTCGCCGCGCCTCCGTTCTGGAGCACGGCGAAGCACGGCATGCCGGTGACTAACGGTGGCGGCGACGTTGGTGCGGGTAGTGGCGGACACAAGGCCACCGCACCTGCTGGAGCGATGAAGCAGAAGTTCGAGGATATTCGCTCGCGCCTGTCTGATCCAGATTCACGAAAAATGAGTAACGTCGAACGCGTGAAGCTCATCGCGCAGCTCCCTCCGCACGACCAAATCGTGTGCCTGGCGCGAGGAATGGATCGCCCTGTTGCCACCCAGAACTGGACAAACGACACGAACGCGAGGTTTCAAAACGAAACCGGGTCGTGTCTTCGTCGCGCGATTGGGAGCGTTGAACTTTTGATGAAAGTTTCCTTGGCGAAAAAAGTGAAACTGGAAAACGGAAAAAGCGCCGCCCCCGCGTTTACGGAAAAATACTTCCTAATGAACGTGTTCCAGCACGTGGACCGAACGAAACACGGCGTTGTCACGGGGGAGTGCGACCTTGAGCTCTTTGCAAAGGCGTGGGGGGTTTCGCTGAAGAGGGAAAAGAAAATTGCGCGGACGGTAATGGATGACGAAGACGTGGATGATGTTTTGCGCGAAGACGACGACAACGACTTTGCAGACGACGCGGAGGTGGTGCACGACGAGAACGCAGATGGGAACGTCACGGAGGCTGCGAACCCGTCTACCCACACAAAACCACCCCCGAAATCGGCCACGGTGAAGTTCGCTCCGAACGTAGCGACGCGTCCGCTGGTTCGCCGGCGCGCGAAAGACGGCGTTTTTGAGTGCGTCGAGTTGATTGACGACGCTTCGGACGAATCCCCAAAAATCGGAATCACCCGCAACTCAATCGCCGCGCTTTTCGTGAAGTACGGCTACGACGTCGGCGGTTTCATGCCTTACGAGGTTTTCGTCAGCGCGTTGTTAGCGGCGCCGTCGCGGTTGCGCGGGATGGAGCTTTCGATGGACACCGGGGCGAAGGTACGCGTGTGTTGGCTTTCCCAAATCCCGCCTCCACGTTTCTGCCGCCCCTCGTTGACCACACGGCCGTCATGAAAAGGAAGTGTACCACATACATCACATACGCACTGTTTTATCTCTCAGCTGGTGACAATTTGTCCATAAATTGCGATATACAGTGAGACGGAAGGGACTGACACTTTGTTTTACCTGCCAAAAAGCACGGCTTTTCCCCAAACGACGACCCCCGGTTCGAGGGGAAGATTTTACACCCGAAATGCCGCACGCCTGTTTCCCCCCCGTCGGGGTTCGACCCGGCGCTTGTGCGGCGTAGCGCTTGCGCACCCGAAGCGACCTTGGAGCTGGAGCACGCGTACGGGTACGCGGGTAGCCAAAACACTTCTTCCAACTTGTTTTACCTCTCCACGGGCGAAGTCGTGTACCACGCCGCTAGTCTCGGGATCGTGCTGGACAAGGACGCGTCGGAGAAGAAGAAACCGTGCCAGCGTTTCTTTTTCGGGCACGACGAAACCATCACGTGCATGGCGGTGCACCCGAACCGGGAGTGGGTGGCGAGCGGGCAGGCGGGTACGTGTTGCGTTTCCCAAGTCCAACGACCTCCCTGTTTGCCGATACGAGACTGACACTTTCTTTTCTTTATCGTAAGGCGCGACGCCGTTCTTCTGCGTTTGGGACGCCATAACGATGTTGCAGCTGCAGAAGATTCGACACCCAAACGGGACGCGATGTATCGGTGCCGGCATCGCCGCGCTCGCGTTTTCGTTTCACGACGGCGGGGACACCATAACCTCCGTGACCGCGGACAAGACGCACACCGTGTCCGTGTGGCGGTGGTCGAAAGGGGGGGACGCGGGGGCGCTTGAGCGGGTACGGGCCTTTCCCAATCACCACGTTCCGCCTCCCCGATCGGCCCGATTACCCTGACTGTTTACGCATACACATCACGACCGACTGACACTTTCTTGTTAATCGTATCAGGCTAAATACCCGGCGGCGTGGCGGTTCGGTCCCAAGAAGAACGAAAACGCTTTGGAGTTTTTCGTTCCCGACGCCGGCGGTAAGAAACAAGGCGAGAAACCGCCCAAACTCGACGGCAAAGACCTCGCAACGAGTGCGTTTGGAGGCCGGGGCGGTGCTCCGCCTGGCAACGGCGGAAGCAAGGGTACCTCTCACGACAACACCTACTCTCTCGTCGGCCGCGGCGTCGGCCAAGCCGGCTTGCCCCCGATGGTCAACGGCATTCAGTGGAACCCGTTCCCGAACTCGAACGAGTTCGTTACGTTTGGGGTTAAACACATGAAAGTTTGGCGACCGGTGGTCAGTATGGACGGGTACGAGTCAAACGCAGGGTCAAACACGACGCAGTGGGTCGGTGAGTTGTCGTTTCGGAACGACGGGAAGCGGGTGGCGGATTGCGGTTTCAAAACGCCCCGGTTTCGGAACACGGGCGAGCCCGGGGGAGGGTTCGTGTTGCCGCCCACGCCTGACCCGGAGGAGGATGAGGACGAACACGCATTGGGTGAATTTGAAGCGAACACGCACTCGGTGTCGCGGTCCGTTGCGGACGAGTCCTTCGCGGACGGACGCGAGTCGCCGGCACCGTCCGGTGAACAAAGCGTCCGGTCCGTGACCCGGGAAAAAGGCAAAACCGAGTTGAACATATCCATGACTTCGTTGTCGAGTTTACGTAACCACCGTGAGGCATCGGCTAGCGGCGACAACGGCGCGAACACTGGCAGCATCAAACAACCGTCGTTATCCGCGTCCGTGCGCGCGTCGTTCGCGAAGCGCAACACGGAAACCGATTTCGGCCGTTTCAATTCCTCAAACTCAAAAACCAAAAGCGAAGGAAGCGCGGAAAACGTCCTCGCCGCCGCCTGTACGTGTCGCGCGTTTCCCAAATCCGGGGACACCGCCCGTTTTGCCTCTAACGCGCCGTTTGACTGTTAGACGACCGCTGGCCGGTGACTGTTGTCCAGGTCATCGCCCAATACACATACCGATTACCCCTCCCTGTTGACCAGGCCATCGTCCAACACACGGCCAACACGCGCCTGACACAAATGGACTGACCCTTTGTTTTACCCATCGCAAGACGCGCGACGCGACGTCGTCGTCACCGGGTTCCCGGACGGCGGCCTTGGGGTTTGGAAGGTGGAGCACCGGGACATTCATGGGACGTTGCTCGATACCGGTGTTGACGAAAATTTCAACAAAGTCGCGCGGTGGAGCTGCTCCTTGGTGCAGCGCATAAGCGACGCGCACAAACCGGGGCCGAGACGGAGCCTCAACGACGGCACGTCCACGTTTGGCGGGGTGCGCTGTGTTGAGCTCCGTGGGGACGGCCGGACGATGTTAACCGGGGGGGCGGATGGGTGGATTCATGTGTGGAGTGTTTGCGACGGACAAATCTCGGTGATCGCGGACCCGAAAGACACGGGCGCGCGCGGCGACCAGCGGCTCCACCAACGGCTCAAGAAAGTCAAAGCCGTTTTGTTGAACCGTGTTTGCCGAGATTTAACCTTGGCGGAGGAAACCGCGGGGAACTCGTGGCGGTTCAAGAGCCCGTACGCCGGCGAGCCTTCGCCCGCGGTGACGTCCCTTGATCCGCGACCGGTTGACGTACCAGGCACGGGGAAGAAACGAGTCGCCACGAAGGACAAAGGCGTGACGCCTGATGACTTTCTCATCGGCACGGACGCCGGCGACGTTTTAGAGGTGGAGCACAGGGACGACTCGGTTGAAGTCACCACGCAGGTGCACGGCCACCTGGCAGACGTGGCCGCGATGGCGACGCACCCGCGGGATGCGAACGTGTTTGCGTCGACGGCGGACACGCGCGTGTTTCTGTGGAACACTTGCGACCGGAACCTGACGCGCACGAGCGGCGCGGGTGGCGTGTGTGGGTCCTCGGTCGCGTTTTCCGCCGACCCCGTGCCGAAAACAAACTTCAAAGGGTGGCAACCCTTCCACATGAAACGAATGGGCACGAGTTCCAAATTCAAAATGGAAAAAGCGCAATCCGGGCACCAACTCGCGGTGGGCGGGAAGCATGGGGGGCTTGCCGTGCTGGACGGCGTCACGCTGCAGCCTCTTTTGTTGCTGAAACCTGGCAAGAACGCTCCGAAAACCTCCGTGGATACGTTGAAGTTCTGCGGCGGACCGCGGCAAATGCTGGCGTGCGGATCGCACGACCTCGTGGTGGATATCCACGACGTTGGTCAAGGGTATACGCGACTTCATCGGTTGGTTGGACACCAAGCCGCGATTGTAAGTCTGGACTGGAGTTTACCCGTCGGCGATACGGGAACCCGCGTTCTGCAAACGACGTGCGCGTTACACGAACTGCTGTTCTGGGACGCGGTTGCGGGGAAGCAGGTCGTGGGTAACACGCGGGACGCCAAATTCGAAACCTACACGTCAACCAGGGGGTTCCCGGTGATGGGGATTTGGCCCGAGGGAAGCGACGCCCACGACGTCAACGCCCTGGACGCCGCATCCGTGGGCCAACCGTGCTTGGACGGCGATGGCGAGAACAACCAACCCACGACCCGACCCGGCGACCGGGACGTGCGAAGCGCCGGGTTCTGCGTCACCTCCGACGCGACCGGCACGGTTAAGCTGTTCAACTACCCGTGCGTCGCCAACGACGCGCCGTACCGCGCGTACAAAGGCCACGCCTCGCGCGCGGTTTCAGTACGATTCACCGCGGGCAACGACCGGTTAATCACCGCCGGGTCGTTTGACCGAACGGTGTTGCAGTTCGCGACCAAGGGAGTCCGGGTTGGTGAACAAAAAACGCCGACTGAACTACCCGCAAAGGAAACACGGGAGTGGGGCCCAATCGATGGCGGGAAAGCGTTCGGGTGGATAACTCCTGAAGTTGACCCGAATTCCCGTGAAGACCCCGTCAAGCGATGCGCGCCGGCGAAACCGGAGCCTAAAATCGTGCTAGCGCCGGATGAGTGAGTGCGATGAAACACAAACGAGAGGAGAGTTCTGTCGAGTACGGAGTTATAAACAAATTTGTGAAACTGTCGACACTTCCGAGGCAGCGACTTTTAAGCTTTTATTGGAAAAAGCCACGACGCACGCTCACTTCTTCTGCGCACGCGCCTCAGCAACACCACTCCAACCTTCGGCAAGAACACGTAACATCAACATGTCTCTGAGCGATCAACGCGCTCGACGTAAGCTGCAAGAGGACGCGTTCTTGTCCTCGCCTCTTCTCGGTCGTTTCGTTCAAGAGCTTCCTCTTGTTTTTCGACGCGAGGTCGCGGTACACCTGGACGACACCGACCTGAGACGTTTAGCGGATGTCCTTCCTCGGCATATAGTGATGACGGCGTTGTCGCTGAAACTTCCTGTTCCACCTCCTGTTCTGGATAAGCACATCGACGAGGCACTCGACGTTCTGTACAAAGAAGCGAAGTCTGGGTTTTTCAGACAGAGTGCGAATTGTTTGTCGACTTCGTAACGTCCCAGGAAAAAAGCCACTACAACGAACGAAAAGTCGTCACAACCACGCGCACAACCACGCGCACAGAACGACCGCACCACCACACACCCTCAACGATATCCTAGAAGAAAAGTGGCGCCACGCGGCACAGCAAAAAGCGTGCTGCGGCCACGAACGCCGCGCCCCAGTCCGACTCGCCGGAAGCGCATCCGTACCTTCCCCTGGACGTCGTTGTCACGCACGTCCTCAGCTCTATCTCAGATCCAGTTGACCTCGCACGGCTTCGGGCGATGTATCGTGAGATGCGCGACGCGGTGGCGGCGACAGAACGTGAGATAAATCAACTCGATGGTGCGAGCGCCGCGAAGGCTGGAGAGCACGCTGCAGCACCTGCAACGGAGAGGTCGCCTGGACACGACATACTTGTCTGGGCCCGTGGCGGAGGGCGGACACCTATAGGTGCTGCAGTGGTTGCGTGCGAACGGCTGCCCGAGGTCCGTGAACGCGTTATTCTGGTGCGGCGTGGCACGGGCATCTCGAGGTGCTGCAGTGGCTGCGTGCGAACGGCTACCCTTGGGCCGAGGAAACGTGCTCGAGTGCGGCGTGGCAAGGACACCTCGATATTCTGCAGTGGGCGCGCGCTAACGGCTGTCCGTGGGACGAGAAGACATGCACAAACGCGGCGTGGGACGGGCACCTCGGGGTGCTGCAGTGGGCACACGAGAACGGCTGTCCGTGGAATGCAGAGGCGTGCTTTTTCGTGATACCCCACGTGCGCGTCGAGGTGTTGGAATACTTGCACGCGCGAACGACTGCCCAGAGTGCGTCGAGGTGCTGGAATACTTGCACGCGCGAACGACTGCCCAGAGGGCGCACCACCCTTTTAAAAGCATACATACTAGTCTATGCTCGTTACACATCATCCATATGGACGCGCTGGCACGCGCACGCTCGTGCCAGCGTGAACGCAGTGGGTGAATACCAGTGGGTGAATACCAGTGGGTGAATACCAGTGGGTGAATACCAGTGGGTGGATACCAGTGGGTAAATACCAGTGGGTGAATACCAGTGGGTGAATACCAGTGGGTGGATACCAGTGGGTGAATCCTTTCGGGGTTTGGACTGAAAACATTCACGCAGCGACGCGCGACGCCGTGACGCCCTTCGTTGAAACCGACTCGGGGAGGTTACTTACGTCACTCCAAGGGGGTGACGAACCGCTCGTTCGTGTTCAAAAACAACCACCGAAACAACGCCGCGCTATCTTTAAATTGGATTGAAGTTGCTTTTGAGGCGCCTAAATACTCATCCCCGGAGGACGTACTCCGTGCGTTTACGAGTATCCTGTTCGACGTGACACGGTACCTACCCTGCGCCGCGTGTCGTGACCCTGCTACTCCCCCTACCAGACCAAACACCCCTACGACCGCGTCCACAGCGCGAACAAAACAAGCACGATCAGGTTGAATGAAGCGTGCACTGCTATCGACGCGGCCAAGTTCCGCGTGCGCGAATACGAAACCCCGGCCATGGCGCCCACCGCGAGCAACTGCGCGGTGTCCCCGGTGTTGTGTTCGTGCACGAGGGCTGAGGTTGTGAAGGAAACGTGTCAGTCTTGAGTCGGCGAGTATACGCAAACAGTAAGAGAGTTGGATTATATCAGTGCACTTGTTCTAGTAGTACAGTCAAAGAGGGGCAGTAAACAGGGTCAGGATTTGGGAAAGCCCAATGCGTACCGAAGATCACAGTGGAAACAACCACCGCGCTTCCCGTGCCCATCCACTTCGTGAGCGACGGGAGAAGAAAACCCCGGAACACAGTTTCCTCCAGCACGGGGGCTAGCACCACCGTGGTGAGAAACAACGAAGCCGCGCCGCCCGGCCCGGCGGCGAACCCTTTTTCGATAGGTAAAACAAAGCGTCAGTCTTGTATATCGCGACGTATGGACAAACAGTCAGGGCAGAGGGAAGACGTCCCTTAGCAGGACGAGTATATCGCGATATATGGAGAAACAGTCAGGGCAGAGGTAAGACGTCCCTTTGCAGGACGAGTATATCGCGATGTATGGACAACAGTCACCAGCTTCGGTAAAACAGGGAGGCGGGATTTGGGAAACGCGCAACACGTACCTTTTTCGATCACCCCGTTACTCGAGGACCCGAGGTCGTCCCCCCGTAACCCCACCGCGTACGCCAGCCAGGTAATTAAGCCAACTAAAAGCCACGTCAAACCCATCGCCCGTAACGCCTCGCCAAACCAGTCGTTGCTTTTCACGCGTTGCGCGGACATGGCTTTTCGTTTTTTACTCGCCAGTTCCTTCGACGCAGGCGTGGTACCGGCATCGACACCGCCCTTTGCTTTTATTCGCTCGCTCTCGTCAAGCGGAAACCCAGCGTCCACGTCGATGTCGTCCCCGAAAACGCTGAACTGGAACCACCCCGGCGGCAGCGGCGATTTCGAGTTCGCCACCGCCCACACCACACTTAGCGCGAAAATCGTCTGAACAACCTCGGCGACGACGATGATGTCGGCGAAGGATTTCGGGTCGTCGAACACGTTCTGCAAATCCTTGGCGAACGCGTCAGGGTCGTCGAGCGGGATTTCACCTGGTGCGCGTGTGTTGCTGTACACGATCGCTGGCGCCAGCGCGCCTGCGAAGTAAAACCCGGACTCCACGGCGAGCAAGGTTAACAAAACCGTGGGGCCGCCCCAGGGAACTACCCACCGCGGGCCGAGGCTGAGCGGGTCGAATTCCGGGTCATACATCTCGATTGGGGATTTTTCGTCATACGAAGTCTGTCCCCGTTTGCCCTCGTCACCATCGAGGTTCCTTTGCAACGCCGCGCGCACGGAACTCGGGGGCGCGGAGACAGTTGCTTTGGCGTCGCGCGTATTTTTTTCGTCATTTTTTCGTTTTTCGTCCGCAACGACGGGTTTTGGCGTATCGGTTTCCATCTCCTCTTCCCGGGCTGCCGCGGACCCGAGTAACGCGTCCAGGGCGGATATCGTGGTTTTGGAACTTGGCTTGGTTTCCTCTGTCAACTCTGGCCGTGAATTGGTTTCATCGCGGGCGGCGCGTGTGCGGACCGAGCGATGGGGTGTGATGCACCACGAAACGGAGCGACGTGCGTGGTTCGCTCGAAGAGACGACACGTCACATCTTGCAACTGCAGACGGCACCGCGTGACAGGCGCGGCGTGACGCGACGCGACACGTGGAGGGACGCACCGTCGGAACGCGAAGCGTCGCCGCGCGGGCCATGCTTGATTCACACACAACCAAGCGCACGACGGTGTGGGCAAGTGGTGTGGTGCCACCTGCCACGGTGACGGGAAACCACGACTTGTTTCTTTCGGCCGAAGAAGAGTTTGTACATTGTAATTGTACTTCACAGACCTTTCATCTGATTCCGGCGCGCGCTCGGGTCTCGGCGCGATGGCGCCCGGGGATACGTGGGACGAGATGAGCAACGGCGACGAGGACGAGGGTTGGGAGACGGGCACGGCGGTTGCGTTTCGGTCTGGGAGTGGCTCATCAGGGTCCGCTGGGTCGTTAGGGGAACGCGCGGGTTCGGTCGGAAGCGTGGGCGCGGGCGCGCCGACGCCAGGCGGACACAAAGACAACACGCACGCCAGGCATGTATCCTGGGGCGGGGACGATACTTGGGGGGGCGGGGACGAGGAAGCGTGGGTGCCTGGGCCGGCTAAGCTGGCGAACCAAAGTCGCGGTGTTGGTCGTGGTGCGACGGTAGGTACTGCACCGACTTCGGTTCGATCGCATGCACTTGGCCGGTCACTGAATACCCACCGAGTCGGCATCGGCCAAAGGCGGTGGAGCCGTTCGCGAGCCGCGTGCAAGCGCCTGGGGTTGTTACTCGGGCTCGTCGGCACCGCGGTTATGGTCAACTCGGTGGTTGGGGGGTTCGGTAGCGGAAATGCACGCAAGGAAGTTGACGTGCGTAACGGTGAACCTGGACGTACCGGCGAAGACCGATTCGATCGCGCCAACGATGGCAGTGCCGAAAAAAAGGTGCCTTCCAGTTTCCAAAAACCGCGAATCGCGGGCGGCGACGTTTCGAACGTGTTCGCGTACGCGTCAACACAAGCACCTAGCGACGCGCTGTCAGTACGCAAGTCTCCCGATGAAATCAACGACGAAGTTGGAGGACGGTCGGAAACCGCTAATGCCGAATCCGCGGAGCGCGACGAAAACGTTCGCCTCGCTTCACGTGGGTTCGACGACCCGCCTGGGTTAGGTTTGATTGATGGCGATTTTGGTTTGAGGGACACGCAGACACAACACGATCACGTGCCTAACACGAAAGTACTCGGGACACCGGATGTTCCGATTGATACGACGAAACCGGGGAGCGACGACGCGCACCTGGGAAACTCGGCGGATGTTTTTTTACCGAAACGCGACGACGTTCGCGTCGGGAACGTTCCATTTGAGATTGAGGACACGGAGTTGGCGATGGAAGGTCGTTCCGTGGACGATAACGAGAATGCGGTCGGGATGAGGGACGAGTCGAATGACGGCTCCGATGACGGCGAAACCGACGCGTCAAAGGATGAACTCGAGCTCGTTCCGAACGAAACCGTCGACGACGCAGAAGCGCGGGCCGCGTTCGGGGTGATGCTGGAGGAAGCTTCAGGGAACGACGCGACGGAGATGATGGAAGCTTTGAACGTCGCGACGAGCGGCGATAAATGGAGCGCGGTTTCTCCCCCTTTCGTGACCCCCGCCGCGGGGGAAAACGAGGAAGACACTGAAGTCGATTCGGGGCTGGAGGAGACTTTTGGAGATACCACGGAAGACACCGCGGAAAATACCACGGAAGACACCACGGAAGATACCGACGCGATCGGAGATGTCGACGACCTTGTGACTGATACGGATTCGGGGGAAACCGAGAAGGGTCCGACCGAGTTTGCGAAAAATACAAACGAACCGTCGACGGATGTGCCGAAAAAAGCGAAACCGCCGTCGCCGCCGCCCGTTCCCGAAGACGGGCCCGACATGACCGACGAAAATAATTTAGCCGAGCTTGACAAGTTCATGCAACGCCCGAAGTACGTCGCGTGGTCCGCGAAGGCTGCTAAACTGGAAGGCCGGGTCGTGGCGGTTGCAGGGGGGACGACTGGTTTGGAAGATGATGATGCGAAGCCGGAAATTGGCGAAACCGGCGACCCCGACGACCCCGACGAAAAAACGCAGGCAGCCCTTTCCTCGAAAACAAACTTCGCGAACGTCGCGGGCGACGAACAGGACCTGGTACGCGCCGCGCCCGAGCCTGAGACGTGAAACGTGTGTGTGTGTGCGTCACAGACACGTTTGTGATTCGTATCTATGCCGACATAGTACCGCGAATCCACAAAGAAAGGAACGGCTCGACATCCCGCGGAGCTTTGCAACGTTTTCAAGTTTTTGAGGTTTTTCATTTTTGCGTTCGACCGCCGTTCGACCCGCCAATCAGAAGGCGTCATTTCCTCCTCCGCCAATGAAATCCCGTTTTGGACCTTCCAAGCGTTTTACATTCTCGGAAAACAACACCCTCTTGCTGGTCACGAAGCGGTGCCGACCCGCACAAGCCGCGTCCCGACGCGGGACGCACGCGTCCACACCCACGCCACATCCTTCGTTGTGTGGGACACACGCGCGCCAGCGCTTCCATCGCTGCCTGCCGCCGCGAGCTGCGTCTCCTTGGAGTGCGTATCCGCGGACCGCACTTGCGCAAATCAACCAGGAGGCTGGTGATCTGGTGCGCCTCGAGTTGGCCAATCGTGGTGGTCGCCGTTGCGCGTGACGTGCCCGAACTGTTGCCGGTGGTCCGCGCCGGACGGTGCCCGAACGGTGCACCACCGGTCGCGCGATGCTCCGCCGACGCGTGTTCCGGGTTCTGCTCTTCGCCCTGTTCTCGTTGCCCGCGTTCGCCTCATGGGTCGAGGTCAACTCAGTTGCGGCCACGAAACAATGGTGGAGCATCACGTCCTCGGACGACGGCGATAAACTGGCAGCCGTTGTCGTGGGCGGCAACGTTTGGACATCCACGGACTGTGGAGTGACCTGGATTGAGGTCACGGGCGGGGATACAAACATAGGTGGCACGAAAGCCTGGCGGGGCATCGCGTCCTCGGACGACGGCACCAAGCTCGCCGCCGTTGGCGAAGGAAACATCTGGACCTCGACCGACTCTGGAGGCACCTGGGTTGACAATACGCCCAGCACGGGGGACGATAAAAATTGGCGGGCCATCACCTCCTCGAGCGACGGCACCAAGCTCGCTGTCGTGGTCAACTCGGGTGCATCCGATATTTTCACCTCCACCGACTCGGGAGGCACCTGGACCGAAAGATACAGCGTGGGGCTTGACTTTCGAAGCATCACCTCCTCGGACAACGGCATATATCTCGCCGGCGTTGTCTCCGGTAGATATATCTACACCTCTTCGAACTCTGGAGAGAGCTGGACTCAAGACGCGTCCGTGGGGGGCACAAAGGTCTGGCGGGCCATCACGTCCTCCAGCGATGGCGCCAAACTCGCCGCCGTTCCCATGGGTGGAAACATCTGGACCTCCACGAACTATGGAGCAAAATGGAATGAGGTCACCTCGAATGAGGCCGGGGGTACGGGCATAGTTGGCACGAAAAATTGGTGGAGCATCACGTCCTCGGACGACGGCAGCAAACTCGCCGCCGTTGTAAAAGGTGGAAACATCTAGTACTCTTTGGACTATGGAGGCACCTGGATTGAGGTCACAGGCGGGGATACAGGCATAGATACCACGCAACAATGGTACGGCATCACGTCCTCCAGCGATGGCAGCAAACTCGCCGCCGTGGTCTACCAAGGAAACATCTGGACTTTTGATTCGAACTGCGACGCACCAGCGGAGCCCACCAACGGCGGCGTGGGCAACTGCGGGAGCTCACTGGCGGACGGGGCAACGTGCGCACCCACGTGTAACGACGGATACACCGTATCTGGACCGGCATCATGTACCTTCGGCACTCTAACCGACGCGACATGCTCTCCAAGTCCGTGCGACGCGTCCGCGGAGCCAACGCACGGCAGTGTGGGCACCTGCACGAGCAATCTGGCGAGCGGGTCAACGTGCCAGCCCACGTGTAACGATGGATACTCCGTTTCTGGAGCATCTACATGCAGTGCTGGTACTGTAACCGCCGCGACATGCTCTGCGAGCGCATGTACTGCCTCTACGAACTCGAGCGATGACGGGAGTGACGGAAACTTTCACTGCATAAATTCCGGCACTGTTGGGGGGACAACGGGGGCGTGTACGTGCACCTCATGCGACGCCGGATACAGTGGTACCAGTTGCCAGATTGCAGACGCCTGTACCGTCTCCTCAATCTCGAGCGATGACGGGAGTGACGGAAACTTTCACTGTATAAATTCCGGCACTGTTGGGGGGACAACGGGGGCGTGTACGTGCACCTCATGCGACGCCGGATACAGTGGTACAAGTTGCCAGATTGCAGACGCCTGTACCGTCTCCTCAATCTCGAGCAAGGACGGGAGTGACGGAAACTTTCACTGTATAAATTCCGGCACTGTTGGGGGGACAACGGGGGCGTGTACGTGCACCTCATGCGACGCCGGATACAGTGGTACAAGTTGCCAGATTGCAGACGCCTGTACCGTCTCCTCAATCTCGAGCGATGACGGGAGTGACGGAAACTTTCACTGCATAAATTCCGGCACTGTTGGGGGGACAACGGGGGCGTGTACGTGCACCTCATGCGACGCCGGATACAGTGGTACCAGTTGCCAGATTGCAGACGCCTGTACCGTCTCCTCAATCTCGAGCGATGACGGGAGTGACGGAAACTTTCACTGCATCAACGGCGGGACTGCCGGTGGTACAGCTGGCTCTTGCACGTGCACCTCATGCGACGCCGGATACAGTGGTACCAGTTGCCAGATTGCAGACGCCTGTACCGTCTCCTCAATCTCGAGCGATGACGGGAGCGACGGCGTTTTCTATTGCATCAACGGCGGCACTGCCGGTGGTACAACTGGCTCTTGTACGTGCACGACTTGCAACGCCGGATACAGTGGTACCAGTTGCCAGACTGCAGACGCCTGTACCGCCTCCTCAATCTCGAGCAAGGACGGGAGCGACGGCGTTTTCTATTGCATCAACGGCGGGACCGCCGGTGGTACAGCTGGCTCTTGCACGTGCACCTCATGCGACGCCGGATACAGTGGTACCAGTTGCCAGACTGCAGACGCATGTACAGCCTCCTCAACCTCGAGCAAGGACGGGAGCGACGGCGTTTTCTACTGCATAAATTCCGGCACTGCTGGGGGGACCACGGGGGCGTGCACGTGCACGTCATGCAACGCCGGACATGGTGGTGTGAGCTGTCAGACACTCGGCGCTTGCGGCGCCTCGATAGATTCGAGCGATGACGGGAGTGACGGCACCTTTCACTGCATCAACGGCGGCACTGTTGGGGGGACAACGGGGGCGTGTACGTGCACCTCATGCAACGCCGGATACAGTGGTACCAGTTGCCAGAATGCAGACGCCTGTACCGCCTCCTCGACTTCGAGCAAGGACGGGAGTGACGGCACTTTTCACTGCATCAACGGCGGGACTGCCGGTGGTACAGCTGGCTCTTGCACGTGCACCTCATGCGACGCCGGATACAGTGGTACCAGTTGCCAGATTGCAGACGCCTGTACCGTCTCCTCAATCTCGAGCGATGACGGGAGCGACGGCGTTTTCTATTGCATCAACGGCGGCACTGTTGGGGGGACAACGGGGGCGTGTACGTGCACGACTTGCAACGCCGGATACAGTGGTACCGGTTGCCAGATTGCCGACGCCTGTACCGTCTCCTCAATCTCGAGCAATGACGGGAGCGACGGCGTTTTTTATTGCATCAACGGCGGGACTGCCGGTGGTACAACTGGCTTTTGTACGTGCACGACTTGCAACGCCGGATACAGTGGTACCAGTTGCCAGACTGCAGACGCCTGCACCGCCTCCTCAACCTCGAGCATGGACGGGAGCGACGGCGTTTTTTATTGCATCAACGGCGGCACTGTTGGCGGCATCACGCCGTCGTGCACGTGCAATTCATGCAACGCGGGATACGAAGGTGACAATTGCGCGACTGCGAGCACATGTACTGCTTCTACGAACTCCAGCAAGGACGGGAGCGACGGTGTTTTCTATTGCATCAAAGGCGGCGATATCGCGGGGACCACGGGAACGTGCATGTGCACGAATTGCAGCTCTGGATACGGAGGGGCGAGCTGTCAGATACTCGGCGCTTGCTCTGCTTCTACGAACTCGAGCATGGACGGGAGCGACGGAGTTTTCTATTGCATCAACGGCGGCACTGTTGGTGGCACCGCTGGGTCATGCACGTGCTCGTGCGGCGCGGGATACGAGGGTGACGGCTGCGCCGGCGCGAGCGCGTGTACTGCATCCACGGACTCGACAAAGACCGGGAGCGACGGCATTTTTCATTGCGTCAACGGCGGAACCGTTGGCGGCACCACTACGGACTGCACATGCGGGTCATGCGACGCAGGGTACGAGGGCGCGAACTGCGCGAGCGCGAGCGTTTGCGACGCCGACTTTTTCGTCGAATCAAACGCATGCGTGGCGTGCCCGTCGGGCGCGCACTCCGACGCGGGCGACGCCGTTGCCGGGGAGAACACGTGGTGTGTGTGCCCTGTGAATCATCACGTGTATAGACACACGTGCGTGTCGTGCCCGGTGGGCACGCATAACGTGGGGTCAGACGGAACCGCCGTTCGCGACGCCGCGCCCGGCGTGGACACCGCGTGCGCCGCCAAACCGGCGGCGCCCACCACGCCGTCGCCCGTCACCCAAAACACCACCGCGGCGGCCCGGGCGGTGTTGAGACCGGACACGAAGCGCGGCGGCTACCACGGCGGCATCGACGCCTTATCGATTGCAATCGCACTCTGCGCAATCGGCGGCGTGGGGCTGGCGGGCGCGAAAATAGCCAAGCAGCTCCTCGCGCCGAGAGCCTCGAGACTGTCGCGGTACAAACGCAGCGATCGCTCCGAAAGGCAGGCGCTTTTGATTCCGCTGTAGTGTATTACGTGTGAGGCGCGTGGTTCGCGTCCGCGGGTGGGAGGTAGTGGCGACCGTCGGGCGGTGCCAAAACCCGTGTGATAATCGAGGTAGTCAGTAGTAAAATAATTGGTGTGAGCGGTACGCGCCGGCGTTTCCGTCGTCACGCCGCGCCGGCATCCCTGAGAATTTGAAAGATTGCCTCGTGGCCGTTTTGGGCGGCGATAAACAGCGGCGTCATGCCGTCATTCACTGCCTTGTTGACGTCTGCACCCAACCCGATCAGCGCCCGCACCACCGTTTCGTTGCCCTCGTGAGCGGCAACGTACAGCGGCGTCGCGCATTCATTACTTGTCTGGTTGACGTCCGCGCCCGCCTCGATCAGCGCCCGCACCACCGTCTCGTGGCCGTTATGAGCGGCAACGTGCAGCGGGGTCACGCCGATATCATTATTGATTGCCTTGTTGACGTCCGCGCCCGCCTCGATCAGCGCCCGCACTATCGCCTCGTGACCAATTTCAGCGGCGATGTGCAGCTCTTTCTCGTCATACGGACAGTCATTCGCGTGTGCCCACTGCAGCACTTCGAGATGCCCGCCATGCGCCGCGTTCGCGCACGTCTCCTCGTCCCACGGGCAGTCATTCGCGCGTGCCCACTGCAGCAGCTCGAGGTGCCCGCCCAAAGCCGCCGCCGAGCACGTGTCCCGGTCCCACGGCCAGCCATCCGCACGCAACACCTTCAACTCTTCGAGCTGTCCGCTCCTCGCCGCTGCCTGGCAAAGGAGTTCTCGACGCGACAGGCGACCTCCCCGTGGCAGGCGCTGCACCGCGCTTACACATCCACGATTTACGGCGTCAAGCTCGTCAAGCTCCTCAAACAGCAGCCCCGTCGCCGCCACCGCATCCCGCATCGCGTGGATCACCGCTGGGAGCCGTGCCAGATCTGCGGGATCGTCGAAATGCTCAGATCTGAGAATGTACGCGGCGACGAGGTGGTCGGGGAGGCGGGGGAAGGCCTCGCCCGCGTTCGCATCGCGTGCGCGCTTTTCGCGCGTTCGCTTGCGCGCGCGAGTTTCCACACCGAGCGTCGCGTCGGAAGACATCGCGGACCGGGTGTCGTGTGCGCGCGCGTCGTTGTGTTTCGTTTTGGCTTCGATTGTGTTTCAAATACCGCGCCTGAAATCCAAATTCGGACGTGCGTGTCAACAACATGCAATCTCAGTGGCGCGCGCGCGACCGTTGGTTGACGCCGCGTTCGTCGCGATGGGTGTCTCCGCCGAAGACTACGCGGAGACCCGAATCGGGCCGGTGCGTTTCAAGATGCGGCCGTTTCGGAGGGGCGGCGAGGATGAGGGTCCGGAGCCACCGAAAGCGCGACGCGCGCGACGACCGCGACCCCGGGATTCAAAGCAAGGCGCAAACAGGACGACGTCAAACAACAACTTACTCGCCAAGCTCGCGAAACCCGCGGCCGGGTTCGCGAAGGTTGGTGTTGCGGCGCTCGTCGCGACCGGGAGGTTCTCCCTGACGAGGGTAGGGCCGTGGGTAGGCGTGCTTTGCGTGCGCGTGTTCGCGGATAACAAAGCGTTCCAGGCGCTGTCGTGTGCCACGATCGGCGTAAACGCGGTGCGGGTTCGCGCGGTGTGCAGATCGGTACGTTCCGGGAAAGGCAAAGGCGCCGGCGAGGGAACCGGAGCTTCTTCTTTTTGGAAAGCCGGCCTGCTCGCGAAACACGCGCGCGACGCGACCACCGAGGCTGTTAGTTCTGTTACCTCGACCCTGACCGAGCAGTTTCACGACGCGTCCCATCCCCTGGTGGTGCTTCAGGACAAAGTTCCGTTTCTGTTTCATCCGTTGATAAAACTGGTCGCCGGCCCCACGTTTTTTTACCAAACCACCCCGGTTTTGCTAAAGCTGTTCGCGCCAGGAGTGTTACGCACCCTACGGTTCTACGGCCACCTGCTGCCGGTAATAGCGGGGTACATGAAGACGTTGCTGTTTGAACTCGGGCCGTTCGGTTTCGGGACGAAAAAAAGGACGGACGAAAAAGAAAAACTTACTTCGGAGGCGACGCAGCTGGTTTGGGACAAACGGCACGCCTGGGGCGCCGCGAGGGTGAAAGAGATGCTTCTTGACATGGGCGGTTTTTACCTGAAGGTTGGCCAGGTGTTCGCCACGAAAAGCGACCTGCTCCCGCCGCAGTACATCGCCGCGCTCAGCGCGGTTTTCGACGACTGCCCGCCTGTTGACGGGCGCGTCATCGTGGACATCGTGGAGAAAGACCTCGGCGGTTCCGTGGATTCCCTTTTTTCCAAGTTCGAAACCGAACCAATCGCCACCGCGACAATCGCACAGGTGCACGTCGCGTACCTGAACGATTTTGCGAAAACCAAAGTCGCGGTGAAGGTCCAGGTTCCTGGTTCGAAAAAGTTGATGCAGATGGACATGCGCAACATGTTAGGTACGCCTCGCGCGTTTCCCAAATCCGCCACACTGTTTACTGCCCCTCTTTGACCTGTCGAGTGCACTACGTTCCGTGACACTTACTGGCGTACTGGCAACTGCTACGTACGTCACAAACGCACTGTGTCCGGCCCGATTACGGCACACCCGATCCCCCGTACGACACACCCGGCCGACTCGTTCCCTGACCTTTTTCGTGGCCCAATTCAGCGGTTTCGGAGTTCGCGGACGCGAAGGGCGCGAAGCTTCCGTTCGACCACACCTCGATTTTGAAAGAGTACGGATTGCAGGTTCCCCTTGAGTTTGACTTCAAAAGGGAAGCCTCCATGTTAACGGTGGTGGGCGGGGCGATTTCCACACGGAAAGGGTTGGAGATCGCCACGCCAAAGGTGGTCCCTGGGATGTCGGAAAACCGCGTGCTCACGATGACTTTCGTGGAGGGCGAGAGCTTGGGGGATATCATTCAAAGAAGTTTGCGCGCGGGGGGCGGTTTTGGTGACGGAACAGGTACGGCCTTGCGCGTTTCCCAAATCCGCCACACACTGTTTGCCCATACTCGTACCAGAAGGGTCGTCTTACCTCTGACCTGACTGTTTGTCCATACATCGCGGTGTACAAGACTGACACTTTTCTTTTCCGAAAACAGGTATCGGTGGGAACGGCGGTTCCATGACAAGCGCGGCTGGGTTTACGCAACGCGCCGCGGCGGGCGCACTTACCAAAAGCGGAACGAGAGGTACAGAACTTTCCCACTCGCCCCGTTCTGACCCCTGATCCGCCCGGTTACCCGTTTCCTGTTTACTAGTGATACTGTTACCACCGTAACTGTTACCTTTGCAATCCCGGATATACACATCACGACCGACTGACACTTGTTGCTTTTACTTATCAGTCGACGGAACCGCCCTCATCGCCGCGCTGATCGAATCCTACGGCGTGCAGATATTCACCCTGGGCAAGTTCCACAGCGACCCGCATCCCGGGAACTTACTCGTGGCTCCTGACGGCAAAACCCTGAGCGTGATCGACTTCGGGCAGACCAAGGTTCTGGAGGATAAAACGCGGCTCGGGTTGTGCCGGCTCATCTTGGCGCTCGCCGCGGACCGAAAAGAAGAGACGATTCAATACGCCAAAGCGCTCGGCGTGGAAATCACGGGCGCTGCTGACACTGACCTGACGCAAACCGTGTGCTACGTCCTGTTCGACACGCGCATGGACATCGAAGAAGCGCACGTGTCGCCCCTTGACCATGATTTGCCCCCCGAAATGCGGGTGGTGAAAATCGAAACCATCCCGCAAGACGTGTTCATGTTCATTCGGGTAATAGCGCTGATTCGGGGGATGCTTATTTCCCTGGACACGGATGTGCACGCGCGGACGTTATGGCAGCCCTACGCCATCGCGGCGTTACGCGCGGCTGGGGACAAGGTACGGCCTCGCGCGGTTCCCAAATCATAGACGACTGTTTCAAGCCCCGTTCGTGACTACACGGCTGTCATTAAAAGGAAGTATACTACGTATATCACAAGTGCCCTGTTTGCCCATACAGTAAGACTCAAAACTGACCCTTTTCGTGCACAACGAAAGATCCCGGGGTGGGTGCTGGAGCACGAAGCCGGTTTGACGCACTCGCGGCTGGCGAAATTTTCGTCACCCGGCGCGGCGCAAACGCCGGGTAAAGATTCCGTCCGGTCGCCGGCGTCGCCGAGCGCGAAGACCCCCGGCCCTTCAGGCGCGGTTTCGACTGGCGCGATTTACGAGAAGATGAAGACTTTAGGAACCTGGATGGCGATGCACAACCTGCCGCGGGACAAGAAATCCTTGATGCCGCTCGCGGCGAACGGGCTGATGAGCGTCGAGTTGATCGCCGCGGCGGTTGAGAAGCACGAAACCGAAAAGCTCGCGAAAGGCTTCCGGAAATTCACGGACGACGACCGGGAGCGGTGCCAGAACCTGGCCCGGGCGCAAGCCAGCGGGGCTTCTGGGAGGCTGGACGCCGAAAACTGGGCGAAGGTACGGCCTGTCTGGCTTTCCCAAATCCTGCCTCACGTACGTTCCAACGCAAGACCTGACACTTCTTTTCTTTATTCGTAAGGAAACGCGGCTTGCGGGGCGGGAAGTGCGCGCCGCCGCCGCAGAGGCGACGGAACAGAAAGAACTGGAGGACAAGGCGCGGGCGGCGCAGACTTCTTTGGCGAAGAAATCGGGTCAGAAATCCAACGGTGACACTGACAGCGACGTGGGCAAGATCTCGTTCAACGCCATGATGGCTTCGTTGCGGTGGGGGCGGCGGGCGCGGAAGGGTCTGGTGGCGGCGGCGGCGGCGGAAAAGGCGCGCGTGCTCGCGGAGAGCGCGAGGGTCGCGAGAATCGCGGAGCGCGAAGCGGCGGAGAAAGCCGCGGCGGAGGCGGCGCGGTTGCAAAAAGAAGCAGAGGCGGCGGCGGCTGAGGCGGCGCGACTGCAGCACGCAGCGGACGAGGCGGAGGCGGAAGCGGCGCGCGTGCTTGCGGAGAAGTCCAGGGTGCGCTTGGAGCGGAAAGAGTCTGAGACGACCGCAGCGGATAACGGCGTGGCGCCGCTTTACGTCGCCGCGGGACGCAGCCACCATGATGTGGTGCGCGCGCTTATTCAGGAGGGCGCTGACGTGAACAAAGCCGAGGCTAACGGCGCCACGCCGCTGTTGCTCGCGGCGCAACAAGGCCACGAGGCGGTGATCCGGGTGCTCGTGGAGCTCGGGGCGGATGTCGACAAAGCAAACGACAACAGCGCCACGCCGCTGTTTCTCGCCGCGCAGATGCAACACGAACGCACTGTGCGGTTGCTCGTGGAGCTCGGCGCGGACGTGGACAAGGGAAACGACAGCGGCGCGACCCCGCTGTTCATCGCCGCGCAGGAAGGGCACGAGCCGATGGTGCGCGTGTTGCTGGAGTCGGGCGCGGACGTCGGCGTGGCGTGCGACGACGGCAGGACGCCGATGTCCACCGCATCGCACCGACCGGTGTACACCCACGGCGCGATTTGCCGGCTTCTTAAGGACGCGGAGGCGGCTTCGGCGAAGAAGACCGCGGAGGCGGCTAAAAACCAGAAGGCGGCTGCGAAGAAGAAGGCGGATGACGACGCTAACAAGAAGAAGGCGGATGAGGCTGCGAAGAAGAAAGCGGATGACGACGCTAAAAAGAAAAAGGCGGATGAAGAGGCTGCGAAGAAGAAGGCGGATGACGAAGCTAAAAGGAAAAAGGCTGATGAAGAGGCTGCGGAGAAGAAGAGCGCTGATGACGAAGCTACGAGGAAGAACGCGGCTGCCGAAGCGGCCGAGCCGCACGCGGCGATTTCAGACGACGCGGCGAAAACGGAGGCGTCAGAAGAAGGCAAGGTACACACAACTGGAGACGGCTCAATTCCATCTGCGACGGGTACGGCGGACGCCCAGAAGGAGGTCGCACCGCAAGCCATTCCGGCGGAACAGGCGGACCCAGACCCTGTGTCGTTTCAATTGAAACCTGTCGCGGAACCGGCGGCGAGCGGCGTTGCCGAGATTGACGCTTACGCTTCGAAAAAGACAGACACAGACGACGCGGCGACGACGACTGTTTCACCCACCGCCACCGAACCCATTAAAAAAAAACTGGTGCTCTCGTCCGAAAACACGGCCGGAGAAGCGCCTTCCGTGGCTGGCTCGCCGGACGCGTCGTCGGGAGAGAAGCAGAAAAAAGGCAAGGGCAAGAAGAAGTGATGGTAAAAGTGCTGAGCGGTGAACGAGCGAGAGCGTGAGGCACTTACTTCGTTTTCACAACAAAAGATTATCACCCCGAATTATCTATTCGTCATCTTCCCGCCCCCGCCTCACTCCGGCTCGGCGCACGCGTGCCTTCGCGCGTCGGTAGTCGCGCTTTGCGTTTCTCGTGCGATGGAAACCATCGCAGTTTGGTTCTCCGGTCTGTGCGGCGGCCGGTGCCATCTGTCTCGCGGGCTTTCTCGCGGCCAAGCCGCGAGTAGGATCCAGGCCCGGTACCGAGGGATACGCGCGCGTGACGCAAACAAAAAACAACACGCCGCCGCGGTTACGATACAGCGCGTACACCGCGGACGGAACGCGCGCCGTGATCTTGACCCTCGGTCCGCGTTGGAGAAGAGACACGCGTCGAATAGTGTCACGGATGAGATGCACGAGATGAACGAAAGGATGGTGAAAATGGCGCGAGGCATGGACAAACACGAAAAGAAAAACGACGCCAACCTGGCGCACGCGATGCGACGAGAAGGACGAACAAAGGAGGCGGAATCGGTGGAACACAACGCAAACGCAAAGAAGCACTCTTCGCGACGAAGGCTGTGGGATACCGACACGTGAGGTGACGGAACAGGCGGGGGGGGGACGCGACCTGGGACGCGATGCGGTGGCTTCCTGATTTAGCAAAACGTTTGTCGACGAAAAAAATTAACAGCGTCAAAAAAAGAAGTGCGTCTCTTCCCGTTTCGTTTCCCGCGGCCTCACAGCCAGAGTCGCGTCGTCGTCTGCAACGCGATGCAGCCCCCGCCGGGGCAACACGGGCAGCCGTCCGGGCCGTATGGGACGCCGCGTGCACCGAACGGTGCGTCATTTGTCGTGGCATTGTATGGGCAAACAGTCAGGCGCGGGGTAGCCGTGCGACGAGATTGAGATTTCCATCTCCTTCGCCGTTCGAGGCGTTCGTTTTCCCGCGGCGCGTCGTCGATCGGCGACACCCGTGTCGGCGACGTTTCGTTTTTTCACCACGTCGTCGTCGCGTCGTCGTCGGAAGCGTCGTCGGCACCACAAATGCGCGCCGGTTCCGATACGCGATGGCCTGATCTGACCGAAGCCCTTTCCCACCCATCGCCACACCACTTGATCGGTCTCCACGTGACGCACGAAAATCAAACAGGCTTCGCGCCCGGCGGAGCTCCCCCAGGCGGTGCTCACGAGCGCGGCGGTGCTCCGATGATGCCCACGCATGGGCCGCCCATGCTCGTGGGCGGCCCTCCGGTTGGACCGCCCGGTGGAGTTGCCATGGCAGGGCCGCCGCGATTGGGCGCACCGGGGGGAGTCCAAGGACAGTACAGAGCGCACCCGGGTGGTCACGGATCTGGGCATTTGCCTCCAAAGCATGCGCCTAACGCCATGGCGCCGCTTAACGCGCAGATGGCGAACATGGGCGTCGGTGGCCCACCGGGGCAAATACACGGTGCTGCCCCGCAGTATAACCGGGGCCCGGCCGGGACGGGAGCCCCCCCTGGTCCCCCAAACGCGGGCGGGCCGCCGATGGGAGGCGCGCCGCAGGCTGGTTTTCCGCAAATGGGAACAGGTCCTCCGCAAATGGGAACAGGTCCTCCGCAAATGGGAGGAGGTCCTCAAATGGGAGGTTTCACGCAGATGGGAGGGCCTCCGCGAATGGGAGGGCCACCTTCACAACCGAGGCAGGGACCCGCGGGTATCGTGCCTCCTCCCATGGCCGGCGCGCCGCGCATGGGCGCGCCCACGGGTGGGGGGCCACCAGCAGGAGGTGGTCCTCCCGTGTTGGGAGGAGGTTTTCCAACGCAACCGGGTCCTGCTATGGGCCAAACGGGTGGACCGCCCCAGGCGTACCTCGCACCGCAACAACCCAACGGTGGGTATCCCCCCGCGCAAAACCCGTTGAACCGGTACCCGACCCCGCCAGGTCACAATCAGGGCTTCGCGGGTGGTGCCCCGCATGGGGGGCCGCCGCCGCCGATGGGCGCGCCGATGGCAGGCGCTCCCAACGGATTTGCGGGAGGAGCGCCGATTGGAGGATACCAAGCGGGAGGACCCCAAATGGGTTCGCCCGGCGTCGCGCCGTACCCCGGCGCGCCCACCCCTACTCATCAGTCTGGTGGTCCCTACAACCCCCTCCCCGCGCAATCGCCAAGCTCGTTGCCCAGCACCAGCAATAGCCCGCGCATCGACCCCGCGCAGATCCCGCGGCCGGTGCACGACCCGCACGCGGTGGTTGTTAAGCACGACACGCGGAACGACCGGGGCGGCGCGAACCACCCGCCCGCCGCGTCCACCACGTTTTGCGCCCGCGATTTGGGCAGCGCCAACCCACGGTACATGCGGTGTACGATGAGCACGATTCCCAACTCGGGGGATTTGTGCACACAAAGTGGGATGCCCCTCACCCTGATGGTCCAGCCCTTGGCGCTGCCGCACCCGGACGAGGCGCCGATCCTGGTGGTGGAACACGCGCAAGGCGTGGGACCGGTGCGGTGCGGCCGATGCAAGGCGTACATGAACGCGTACAACCGGTGGGTGGACCACGGCCGGTTTTGTTGTGTGTTTTGCAACCACACCACGGAGTGCCCGCAGGAGTACATGTGCAATCTGGGGCCTGACGGCCGGCGCGGCGACGCTTCGACACGTCCGGAGCTCCACCTCGGTTCGGTGGAGTACGCCGCCCCCAACGAATACATGGTGCGGCCGCCCATGGCGCCCGCGTTGTTTTTCGTGATAGACGTGAACCCCGTTGCGGTGCAAACCGGGGCCACGACGAGCGCGTGCGAAGCCATCGCCCGGACCCTCGCCGCGATTCCGGAACAGCACAGAACGTTAGTCGGCATCTGCGCCTTCGACGCCGCCGCGCATTTTTTCAAGTTTCCAAGCAACGTCGCGGGGAAAGAAAACGAAACCGCGACGAAAACTTCGCAAACCGTGAAACACCTGGTGGTACCGGACGTGGAAGAGCCGTACTCGCCTCTTCCCACCGGTCTGGCGGTGCCGTTGCAGGAGAACATGGAGTCGATCAAGGACGTTTTGGCGAAAATCCCGGAGATGTTCGCCAGCGGACGGCACGGGTTACCGTGTGGCGTCGCCGCGATCAAAGCGTGCGTCGAGGCGCTGAAACCAATCGGGGGTCGAGTCGTAAGCTTCATCGCCACCATGCCATCCGGGGGGTACGGCGCGGTGAAAGGACGGACCGCGATGGGCGGGGCGTACTCGTCGTCGCAAAGCAACACGTCGATTGAAAAGGTGCGTATGGGCCTGGGAACCCAAATCCCGCCGACTGTTTTATCTCGCAGCTGGTGACTGTTCGTCCATACATCGCCCAACACGTGACTGACACTTTTTTTTTACAAAAAAAGGAACCCCTGAAACACGCCGTGCCGTTCGATAAAGTTTATTGCGCGCTCGCCACCGAAGCGGCGGAGTACCAGGTACGTGTTGCAAGTAGACTATTTGCCCATACGGTACACCCATAGACTCAAGACTGACATTTTTCTTGTACAATCGCAGGTGGGCATCGACGTGTTCGTGATGCCCAACGGGCACTGCGACGTCGCGTCGCTCGGGCATTTGTGCAGAGTCACCGGCGGCTCTTTATACCGCTACGGCCCGGTGTGGAACACGACCCTCGATTTCGCGCAGCTGCACAACGACCTGCGTTGGAACGTGACGCGGCCGCAGGGGATGGAGGCGGTGATGCGGGTCCGGGCGAGCACCGGCCTCAACGTGAGCGAGTACGGGGGTTTCTTTTGCAAACGGACCCCCACGGACGTGGTGCGTGTTTCCAAACCCCAAACCCGTCCAACTCCGGTTTGTCCATACTCGTCCTGCGAAGGGACGTCTTACCTCTGCCCATACTCGTACCACAAGGGACGGTTATTGCCCCTGACTGTTTACGTAATACCAATCCCGGATATACACGCGGTCCGAGAGACGTTAACCACTTTTCCTTTTACAATCAGGACTTGCCAACCGTTGATTGCGACAAGGCCATTTCCGTGGATTTGCGTTACGAAGACAAACTCACAGATGGGTCCGAGGCGTATTTGCAGTGCGCGCTTCTCTACACCACGGTTTCGGGGCAACGACGCATACGCGTACACACGCTGGCGGTGCCCGTGAGTTCGGTGCTTGGAAACGTTTTCAGGGCGTGCGACTTGGAAACCCAGACGTGTTCCATGATTCGCAAGGCGTGCGGTAAGCTTTTGACCGGCAACTGTTCCCTGCAAGGCGCTAAAGACGCGTCGCTGCGTACCACGGTGGATACCCTGTACGCGTACCGCAAGTTCTGCGCCAGTAATAACTCGACCGGGCAGCTGATTCTTCCGGAAGGGTTGAAAGTGTTGCCGCTGTATTGTTTGGCGATGCACAAAAGCGACGGCCTACGGCTGGACGCGAGCGCGGACGACAGGTAAGTATTTCCCACCCACCACATTCCGCCGACTGATTGCCCATACAAGACTGACATTTATTTTTACAATCTCAGGGCGTTCTGGTTGCTGAAAGGCGTGTCCTCGACCTCGGTCACCGCGGTGCCTTCGATTTACCCGCGTAATTTTCCGGTGCACGACTTGCCAGGCGTCGCGACAGAAGACGGCGGCGGCGGCGGCGTAACCTTCCCGCCGCTGCCCACCACCACCTGGCTCAGCGCCGAAAAACTCGAGCCGCACGGTGTGTACGTGCTGGAGGATGGGAGCGACGTTTTCGTGTGGGTTGGGAAAGAAACGCCGCGTGATATGCTCCAAAACGTGTTCGGGGTGACACACGTTGACCAGATCTCCACGGCGACTAGCGTGTTGCCCAGGTTGGACAACCAGGATTCGCGAAAAATCAACCTCTTCGTGGACGCGATCCGGCGCCAGCGGTGCGTATTTCCCACCCACCACGTTCCGCCTCCCTGATTGCCCATACTCGTACCAGAAGGGACTATTCCCTCTGCCCTGACTATTTGTCCATACATCGCGATATACAAGACTGACATTTATTTTATTTCAATCAGGTCGAGGTACATGAAAACGCGCGTCGTGAAACGCGGCGATCCGTTTGAAAACGCGTTTTACAAGAAACTCATCGAAGACCGGTCACCGTCGGGGATGAGTTACGTGGAGTTCCTTTGTCACGTACACCGGCTGATTCAAAACAAGTTTCAATAGACACAATTTGGGGGAGGGGGGGACGGCGAACGCGAAAACGAGAACGGCGGGCGCGACGTTTCTTTTAAGCACTCCTGTTTCTTTTAAGCCCTCCTGTTCATCCGCAGGCTACCCCAGACACAGTTCATTCGCTTTCGTCACACTTTCGTCAGGGTCGTCAAGACCGTTTTCCACCAATCCCGATTTTCGCCGCTCAACCCTGGTTTCGCCGTTCCCTATCAAGCGACGATGACAAATATTCGACCGATCTCCAGACCTATCAAGCGCGTTTTCAACGGTCAAAATGTCCACGCTTTTGCGTGACTCACCCCATTTGCTCATTGCGAACCTGGGTAACTTCGGTTGCCGTCCGACAATGAGTGGCCCTGGCCCCTCCTGGATCGAGCCGCGCCGTACACTGTCTCGCGCACGTGCCCGTCAGGTCGCGCCGTTGGGTACTCGAGACGGATCCGGTGTTGGCGCTCCCGGGACGAGAACTCAACACGGTTGCGTTCGGTCGACGAAGGCGGAACACGTTTGGATTGATTCAACACTCTCGATTCCACACGTTCTCGTCGCGGGACCCGCGCCATGAATCCCTCCATGCTCCGTCTCTACGCCGCCGCGCGTAGGAAACAAAGTCGCTCGCAACGACTGCAGACGAGGTACGTGCGATGGTGGTTAGGGTTTGCATCGCGTCCCGTTCTTCCCGACACGGTCTGCGTACTCGACTTGGCAAACTTCGCGGCGAACGCGCACCCGAACGACAATCAATACCCTGGCGCATCGCATCGCACTGCTTTGCAATCACTGACCAAAAGCAACAACTCATCACTCCACGCACAGAACCCAACTGCTCGTGATCGCGGCCGCGGTGACCACGGTCGCGGTGACGCTGTACTCCGGGGACAACGACCCGGGGAGCTTCACGCGGAGTATGCTGGGTTTGGTCCCACACACCGAGGCGCACGTCACGCGAAAGCTCCTCAGCGCCACGTCCAGCTGCGGCGAAACGCCGGAGTGGGAAAAAAACGGAGGAATCGTCGGGTACTTCGTCGGGGTTTTCTTCATGTTCCTAGGAATAGCCATAGTGTGCGACGACTTCTTCGTCCCCGCTCTGGAAAAGATTTGCGAAGTCTTGCGGCTATCGGACGACGTCGCGGGTGCGACGTTCATGGCGGCCGGGTCCAGCGCTCCCGAGCTAGCCGCGTCCGCGATGTCTTTAATCAACCCGAGCGCGGGAAGCGAAATAGGCGTCGGGACGATTGTCGGCTCCGCGATTTTCAACATCCTAATAATAATAGGCGCCACCGTCATCGCGACTGGCAAAGATTTACAACTGGATTGGAAACCGGTCACCAGGGATTGTTTCTTTTACGCCGCCGCCATCGCCGGGATCGTCGGGACTTTCGCGGGGGGGCGGGTGGATTGGTGGGAAGGCGCCGTCTACGTCGGCTTCTACCTGACCTACATCGTGCGTGTCGCGCGTTTCCCAAATCCAGCCAGGCACACTGTTTGATGCCCCTCTTCGAGTGCACCACTCCTAACATTTACCAGTACTGGCAACTCTACATACATCACATACGCGCTGTTTGCCCATACAACACACCCATACTCAAGACTCAAGACTGACCCTTTTCCTTCCCAATCCCAGGTCACCATGATGTACAACGTGCGTTTAATGCGGTGGCTCGATTCGTTCGAGCGAAGCAAGCGCGTGCAATCGTTCAAAGCGCGGTTGAGCTTCAGGAGCGAACGCGACTTGTCGCGGTTCCGGCAGAGCGAGGATCTGGGCTCTGACACGCCGCACGTCATCCCCGACTCGCCCAACGGGTCGCCGCCAAACGCGGAGCACGCCGACGAAAATACCGAAACCAAGAAAGACCCGAAACAGTTGTGGGCGCGGATTCGGGACGACGTCGTGAAGGTTCGCAAAAATAGTTTCGCCGAGATCGTTTTGGCGACCGGGGCGCAGTGGCGGGCGAAGCAGGCGGTGATTGTGGACGGGGGCGGTGAGGTTGGCGGGAGCGGACTCACCGGGGACGGGTCGCTTCACTTCATCACGCCGACGATGACGCTCGGGCACATCCGGGCGTACCGCGCGGAGGCGATCAAAGCCGCGAAGACGCTCGCGGCGCGGGACGCGCGGGCAAACGAACGCGCCGCCGCGATCGCCAAAGCTATTGAGGAAGGAAGCATCGCGGACGACGGCTCGGTCGCGGCGCTGAGCGACGTGGAGTTCGAGACGAACGACGAAAACGACGCGAGTCCGTGGCACGTACCCGCCAACAAAAAAGAGTGGCCCCTCTGGGCGCTTTCGCTCCCGTGGTACGCCGCGTTCCAGCTCACGATTCCCCCGTGCGCCAACCCGCGGTGGGAAAAGTGGTACACCAGCTCCTTCGCCATGTCCATCGTGTGGATCGGGTTCATCACGCACTGGATGGTGGAGTGGTGCGTGCGGATCGGGTGCATTTTGCACATCCCGGCGGTTGTGATGGGCACCACTGTTTTAGCCGCGGGAACGTCTATTCCGGACGCGCTTTCCTCAATCGCCGTGGCCAGGGACGGCCTCGCAGACATGGCCGTGGCGAACGCGGTCGGGTCGAACGTGTTTGACATCTGGCTCGGGTTGGGGTTACCCTGGTTGCTGTACCTGAGTTGGCAAACCCCAAACTACATCCTGGTGAACACGGACGAGTTGATTCCCTCATCAATCATCCTGGCGGGCGTTTTGGTGGTGTACTACGCCTCAATCGCATCAAACGGGTTCAAACTCACCATGCGGATGGGGTACACCTTCATCGCGATCTACGGCGTGTACGTTGTTTACAGCATCGTGCTGGTGTGGCTGCTGGACGTCTACGGCCTGGAAAACGCGAAGAAGTGAGCCCATTGCTTTTGTGTGCGTTTTGTGGATAAACCAAGCTGATTATTGCTAAACATGACGGAACCTACGCTAAGAAATGCGCGGTGAGACACGACGCCAATCTGTCAGTGCGTACTTTTCGTACACCTCGGGTGTCTAAACTCGGCAGACGGGTGTGTTTTCCTGACGTCGACTTTGTCGTCGCCGGCACCGTTTCCGTCGTCGTTTGTTTTTTTTCAATGAAGCCGTCCTATTCCGTGATCCGCGTTTGGCGAGCGGCTGAATTTCTTCAAGTACTCCTCCTCGAACCTCCCCAGCTGTTGTTCCGTGAACGTGCCTTTGTACCCGCCCACCTCACCTTTGCGTATGAAAGCAAAGTTGGGGTCGGTCCAACGAACGCTGACGGGTTGGTACTTGTCCAACTCGGTCCTCATGGACTTGAAGGTGCACTTTTCGCAAATGTCGGCAATTTCTTTTTCTGATAACGCGGCGTCGACGTGTTTCGCGATTCGCACCACCGCGCCGCGCAAATCAAGGACACACGCTTCGTAGGTTAGACACAGACAGTTGTCACTGACTAAAGATTCGCCCTTTGCTTTTTCCCACCCCGCCTGGTGGTCGAACCATGACCCGAAGACGATTTCGCCGTCGATCCATTGATCGAAAAATTCGTCCCACTCGCCGCCGTGGAAACCGCCGTCCACAACGGACTGGCTTTTTAAGTGGTGCCAAAACGACACCGCGCAGTCCCGGCCGTCCCTTTGGATGTGGATGATTTTCGGTCGCATTTTGCGTGTCTTACCAGCACCACGAGGGTCGTACACGAAAGGCATCATGTGATACGGCAGGTGCGTGTTGAAGCACCGGCGGCCGTTTAGAAGAGAGTCGTGGTTGTTTTTTACGTGTTGGGACAAACACGATTTCCCTCCTGTTGTCGCGGTATCAGCAGTCATAGTGCCCGTGTCCTCCCCGTCGTGGAGGTCCCAGTGCGCGTCGATTTCGAAAAAAGGCGACACCTGCGAGACGTGCGTGAACTGTCTTTGTTTTTTGTCATCACCAACCCCGGGGCGGGTAAGAATCCGCGCCACGATACCCTGCACCCACGTGGTGCCGGATTTCGGGTAGCTGCAGATGAACACGTCGTCGTGCCGAGCGTGAAAGTTGACGCACGCATCGAGGGTTTTTTGGGAGGTGATGGGGAGCCACCGGCCGTGACGTGGGTGAATCGCGGGTTCCCGTGACGTGTCCGTCATGCGACGCACGGAGAAACCGCACCGACGCGCGCGCGGGCGCGAAGGTGTGAGGAGATGCAGGTGTTGAAGAGCGTCATGATATGTAACTAGCAGGTAAGATTGTGCCGAGTCGGGAAATCGTTTTTTGCGATCCAAATGTGGACGTTGACCAGAACGGGCACATTTCGGTCCGCGCGATGAGCGTCGCGAGCGAGCGCCCTGGCGCCCCCCCCGGGCCGCAGGGCGTACCGATTGGCACGGCGCCCCGGCGGAAGATCCTTGTGCGGAAGATCCGGAAAGAAGGGTCCGTGGCGACCACGGATGAGGGTGGCGGTTTCTCGACTCGTAACTCTTCCGCGCAAAACGGGACGCGCGCGGATTTCGGGCCCCTGGGCGCGACTTTCGGGGACATAGAGGTTCCGTCGCGAAACGCGACAACCGGCACGAGGCCGTTGCCTGGCAGCAGCGCTCCTGGGACACCCCCCGAGTTCGCCACGGAACGTGCGGTCGCCCCGAGGGGGCCAAAACAGGGAACACGGGGGAAACGAGAGGAATGGACGGTACTCGGAGACGTCGGTGCGTCTCGTTTGGTAGAGATCACACATGCGTCGTGGCGAACGCGGTTTCCAAATCCATTCGGCCCGAATCCCTCAGACTGTTTGCGCATACAACAAGTACGAGCCGAGACTGACCCCTTTTTCCAAAAAATAAAAACAGACGAGTACGAGTTCGGTCTCGCTTCCGCGATCGAGTCGGAGCGGTTGAAACGCCCCCCCCCCCCCGAGTTTCTCCCCGAGTTGCCTGTGCACCTGCACCAGCAGCAGGTGAAAGTCGAGTTTGGTAAATTCCACGACCACTACTCGAGGGCGTACCGCGCGATTACTGAAAGGCGAGATTTGTACGCCGAGACGGCGCATCATTTACGAACCGCCAACGACGCGTCGCAAAAAACGCACAACGACTCCATCAACCAGAAAGCGCACACCGGGTGGCAGCTGCATTGCAAAACTCGAGACGAGGCGCACACAAGGGCGCTTGACAAGTGGGACGCGCAACGGGAAACCTGGGAAGCGTTGAAACAACAACAATCTATTAAATTCGACAAGCGCCCTGGCGACTTAGCCATGGAGCGCCTGGACGAACACCGGCGCAAGATCGAGGTTATGCAGCACCTGGAAATGGCCGCCCCTATTCAGGAACGCGAAGGAGGCGCGCAGTGGGAGTGGAGGATGAGTTTGCGGAACAACTGGACGCGAACGGTGGCGGTTGGGAACGTGTTTTCGGAGCTGTACGTATTTGTATTTCCAAACTCCAACGACTGTTTGCCCATACACGACTGACACTTTTCGATCACAATCGAAGGTACTACGTCCGGGACGAACTCGCGTTCGCGGATCCCGAACACGTGCGCCGAGCCACGGGCGCCAAGGACGGGCAGTCGTACAGCGCCAGCACGGGCCGGAGCGTGTTGAAAAGCGAGCACCTGGCGAACCGACGGAACCGGTTGAAAAAACGAGTCGCGAACCTGTTACTGGGCGAGCTCGCCGAGGAGGACGTGGAGATGATGGAGCTGGTGGGTGAAGGTACGTATTGGGCCTGGGAACCCAAATCCCGGCCTCCCTGTTTTACCTCTAACGCTGGTGACTGTTCAGACCGATTACGGTGACTGTTGTCCATACATCGTCCAGTACACGCCCAACAAATGGACTGACACTTTGTTTTACCCATCGTAAGGTTTGCTCAGCGTGGCTTCAAGGGAGGCGGATAAGAAAATAACGTTTGAGGATCTGGAAGAGGAAATCGCGAGCGCATCGATTGAAACGTGGGCGGAGATTCAAAAAATTAAGAGCGACGCGAAGCTTTTGATTGAAACGAGCGCGGCGAAGCGCGCGGCGGAGCTTGAGAAACGCGAAATCGAGCGGCTCGCGAAACTCGGGCCGCACGCGGTGCTGGACGCTTACAGGCTCAGCGCGCGGGTGGAGGTTTCGCCGGCTGATTTCTTGCCCGCGAGTTCGCCGAGTTTACGCAAAGGCGTGACTGTTGTTTCTGGAGGGACTTCTTTAGCAGGCCTCCACTCGGAAGAGCGGCACAACCCCGACCCCGTGCGCGGCGACGCGGTTCACGTGCACACCACTTTGAGGAACACGGGAAGCACGGCGCTTTTTTACCAGTGGGTCCGCGATACCCCGCAAACGTTGCCGGGCCGAGCCGTGCCTCCCGTAAGTTCCGCGTGGTTCCTGGCTCAACGCGAAGGGTCGTTGCGCCCCGGTGAGTCACGAAAAATACACTGGACGTTCAAGGCGCACGCCCCGGGGGTGTACACGGATGGGTGGCGGCTACTCACGAAGCCCGAGCTGCGACGCGGTCCCCTGGAGTTGGTTTCTTTGAGGGGCGTCGCGTTCGCGGAGGACCCGCACTCGTTCCCGCGGCGCGCGCTCGCGGAGGACCTTGCGGCACGCGAAATGCGGTCAAAGATCGCGAGCGTGTTGGCACGAGTCGTACACAACATAACAACCCCCGACCGAACAAACAGAAACGCGTCGAAACCGCCGCGGGTCAGCGAGTGGGCGTCGGGTGGGGCGCCCGCGAGCGGGCCGAGCGCTGCGGCGTTCAACGCGAACAACGTCGGACGCCGACCGCGGGTTTTCTTCCACGAAGACGTGTTTGGCGAAATGGCGAGGATTTGGGACGAAGCGGTTGCGCTGCAGACGGCTATGCCTGTGCCAGAGGGTGAAGAGGAGGAGGAGGAGAAGGAGGAGGTAGCTGAGGGGAACGCGGACGGCGAAGAAGGTGAGGTAACAGAAAAACCATCCTGGGGGGACTGGGACGGATCTTTAGCGGCGGTGGAACTGGCGCTTGATTCGTTGCAAAAGCACGTAGATGTAAACCCTGACTGGGCACCAACGCCAGCCGAACCGGTTGAACCGGGTGCTGAGGGTGAGGAAGCCCCGGAAGTGCCCCCTCCGCCGCTCGCGAGTGAGACGCTCGAAGCGTTGCGCAAAGGTTTCGCATCCGCGGTCGCGCAGAGTTTAGTCCCGGAAAGCCGCGCCGATTTGCTCGCGCACTCCATGACTGAAGTGCTGTGCACTTTGCTTGACGGCATCGACACCGCGGCGAGACGGGCGCGACGGGCGCACGAACCGCGACCGGTGGTGCTTCCCGAACCCAAGGAAGGGGAAGAAGGGAAAGAACCCAAAGGGGAAGAAGCTGAAGAGGGTGCCGAAAAGCCACCGGAACCCGAACCGCGGTGGATGCGCAAGTACCGGAAACAGCTCGGCGAGAGCATCTTTGCGATGCTCGGGGACGCGATTGATACGTTCGAGGGTCCGTCGGATGCGGGGTACGGGAAGGCCGTTACAGAGGTTTCAAAGGAAACCGATAGACGAGCGAAACTTTTAGAGCGAACCGCCGGGCAAAGACGCCGAGCGTTGCGGTTTGGAAGCGCGTTTGACGACGGAAACGAAAATTCCACGGCGAGGTTTGAAAACGCCGGGAGCGACAAGGGAAGCGTCTCTGGTGGAGATGAGGGTTTTGACGATGACGTCGAGTCCCTCGACGGTGTCTCAAGTGACCTCGACAGCGGCGATATGCAATCCGCCGACGGCGCGGCGTGGGAAGCGTTTGAAATGCGCCGGCGACAACGAGCGCTGACGCGACGCGACCCGGGAGAGGGAGCGTAAAGCATTTGGTCTGTATTAATTGTTAACCGAAAGAATCCACCACGTAGTGATCTCAATCAACCCTCGCTGAATTGTTAGCTGCTGAACTTATTGTTAGTAGTACCTACTCGCTAAGTACCACGCGTGGAACCGTAAAAGCAAGCGTATTCTTTAATTCTTGTCAAACCCAAAGTAGCCTTGAATCGTGAACGGCTCTTGCTTGATATCGGGCTCGAGCTTGATCTCGAGCTCCTGTTTGATCTGCGGTGAAACCGAACGCTCAGCGCGTGTTGACTTACACGCCGCGCAGTTCCTTTTCAGCTTGCCGTGAGGGCAACCGGTGCACGCCACGCAGTCTTGTTTCCGCTTGCCGTGTGGGCATGGGGTGCACGCCGCGCAGCTGCTTTTCCGCTTCCCGTGGGGGCAGGGGTTGCATTTTGTGCAGTTGCTTTTCAGCTTCCCGTGGGGGCAGGGGCTACACACCACGCAGTGCTGTTTCAGCTTCCCGTGAGGGCAGTGGTTGCCGTCCACGCAGTTGGTTTTCCGCTTCCCGTGAGGGCAGGGGTTGCAGTCCGCGCAGTCGTTTTTCACCTTGCCGTGGGGACACGGGTTGCACGCTTTACACTGGCTTTTCTGCCTGCCGTGAGGGCAACGCTTATACCCTGCCATGTTTCTCCTCCGCGCGCGCTCGTGTATGCGCTCCGCAACACCGCAAGCCACGACGTGCGAATACCAGAGTCTAGCTTTTGAGGTGACGTCGATTTTCGCGTTGCGATTTTTTTAATCATCCCGGTAGGGGTACGACGACGGTACGTTTCGGTCCCGTCAGCTTTACGAGAGGTGAGGAGCGGGCGAGGACGGCAACAGTGGACGCGTCAGCGACGGTGACACGCGCGATACGTGTATACGTACGTCCTGCGCGCGTTGACGACTCCTTCGCGTCTGCGCTTGCGTTGACGGCCACGGCGGTGACACGACCTGAAACCGGATCTCATTCATCACAACTGTCTCGGAAGTGCCGACGACTTTTCGCGATGAGTGTGCCCGGTGGCGAGACCGTGGTGGCGGCGAGTTCGCGAGGTGTTGAGGACCCCGAGTCGGTCCCGTCAGGTTCGCACGCGACCCCGCACGCAGTGAGTTCCACCCAAAACAAAGAACCCACCAACTCACGAACTCCAGCCCATGGGTCGCGCCGACTCGTGTTCACCACCCCGATCTCCACGCCGACGCACCTCGGAGGTTCGAGTTTACGGAAAAACCCGCGGACCCCAGGGAGCGGCGTGAAGGTGGGTAACGGCGAGGAGATGTGCGCGGTGTGTTTCTCGCCGCTGCAGCGGAACGGGGGGAAGGGCGTTTCACGGTGGGACTTCTTCGGGGAGGCGCTGGAGAAGGAAGAGCTCCGGGCGAGGGGGGATGACGAGAAGGATGACGGTGGGAAAGGTGATGGACCCATCGTCACACGAAACGGGCAGACACGGCGCGAAACCGAAAACGAGCATCTACGAGAAAAAGAGCGTGTCGCCGACCCCAAGCGCGAGCTGTTCACCACTGCGTGTAACCACGTGTTCCACAAATGTTGCCTCGTGGAGTGTCGCGTGCGGGATTTTTCAACCTGCCCGATGTGCCGAGGTACGTATTGCGTTTCCCAAATCCCGGACGACTGTTTTACCGAAGCTGGTGACTGTTGTCCATACATCGAGATATACAAGACTGACACTTTTCTGGCAAAACGGAAAAAGCCGCGTTACCCGCGGGGTTGACCCCGGAACACGTGAGGGAGAAAAACGCGGCGAAACGTTTGTTGGACCAGGCGAACGCGCAGCACATCGCGATCGTCAGCGCCACGGCTCGCGCACGGGAAGCTGTCCGCGCGCAGTACGTGCGGCGCATGATAAACAGGCCGGTTAACACGAGCGTGTTCCCTAACGTACCGCCCGCGATCGAAGAGGAGTCGGGAGGGACGCCCGAGGCGTCCGCCCGTTTGGGCGCCATGCCTCCTTGGATGTCGCCGCCGCGGCGCCGCGCCGTCGGCGGGTCGGCGCCCGCGACGCCGGCGCGGACGATCTCGCTTCCCGTTGATGCCAACTCGGTGGTCACCTCGCCGTTCGTAACCGCCGCTGAGGAGCTAAGGCAACGAGCAGAATCTTCAAATGTCGCCGCCCTCGCGTTCGCCACCGCGAGCGCGCCCAGTACGCCGGCGAGAACGTTGTCGCTGGCGGATGAATTAACCGATTCCAATCACTATCCGGCAACCGGGACGATTTCGAGTTTGATGCGCGACGCTCAACGCGGGCCGGGCAACGCGGGGACGCTTGACGGTTTGGTACTCGCGGAACGGGACGCGGCGGAGGCGCGCGGGCGTGACGCTTCTTTGATTGATTCAACAACCACAACAGTCGCCTCAGTCGCCGCCGCGCTCGGCGCGCTTGGTGATTTCGAGGATACTCGCGGCCGGGATGGAAGGACAGGCTTTTCATCGTACGAAGAGATGGACGTCGCGACAAACTCCTTCGAGGGCGCGCGTCGTCCCCCTTTGTTTCAACATGCCGCCGCTGCGACGCACTCCGCGTTTGTTTCCACAAACGCCGCCCGCGACGCCCTCGTTGCGCGCGGCACCGCGTCCGCGCCCGCGACGCCGCAGTATCACCGACCCGCGGTTGCCGCGGCGATGGCCGCGGCGGAAGCCGCGGTGTTGGAGGGGGACGAACGAGGGGCCGAACGAGCGCGGCGGGTCATGCGGCGACTCGCGAACGAGTAAAAACGAAAAGGCGTTTTTACGCGTAAAACACGAAACGAGGGTAATTGCCCGTACGACTAGACATGCTGCTACATGCGTGTACAATTCTTTCCCCGAATGGTATTAATACTATCACAACAGTTCAACACAACGTGGGTAGATACCGGGTACCCCGGCTAAGCCTTGGTGGGCGGCGCCGGCTGTTCGTTTTCCAGAGGCGTCTTGTTTTCCGCGTTTTCGGAATCTCGCGCGTTTTCGACGTCGTCTGCGTCAGCCGTTTCGTTACTTTTTCGCATCGATTTTTTTTTTTTTTTCGGCGGCGTAGTTTCCCCGCGCTTGTGTCGCTCCGCGCGTCGCGCCGCGTCATTCGTTTCCCGCCTTAATTTCGCCGCCGTTTCCAACACCGCAGCGCGTTCCCGCAGTTCCTTTTTCCTCTGCTCCTGTTTCGCATTCTGCCGCTTCTCCATCTCACCAACCGAAGCGGCGTACGACTCGACTTTTTCACGCGTCGCTTTTCGTTCCTGTTTTTTCGCCACCAGTCGTCGGTCTCGGTCCTCTTTTTTCGCCGCATCAACATCTCGCCTGTGCCTTCGCACCTCCAAAACAAGCGCGCTCCCCGCGTCGTTCTCCGCGCTCATCATCTCCGCGTACTTCGCCTCCCTCGCTTTTTGCTTTTCGAAAAGCGCCTTCATCTCCCTGCGCTTCGCCAGTAACCGTTCCCGTTCAAGCGTTTCGCGTTTCAAATCGCCCGCCAATACCTCCGCTCGTCTCGCCAGCGCCAATTGATGGAACTTCGCCTGCATGGCGATTTGCTGCTCCATGGCGAGCTTCCGTAGCGCGTCACGCTTTTCGTGTTCAATGTTAGCCCGTGCTTCGCGTTGCTCGACCGTTTTCGCTTCCAAAACAGCACGTTCAACGCGAGCGCTTTTCAGGCGCAAATACATGGCGGCCGTTTTCCCTGTTTCGCTTTCCACCCGCGACGCCTTGTACGACCGCGACGCCGCCGCGCTTTGCGACCGCTCTTTGCGCAGTTTCTGTTTCGCCACGGTATTCGCTTCTGCGCTCGCGTACTGTTCAGCCACCGCGATTTCGTGTAACTCGCCGTCAAGAGGAACGGAAGGGACGTCGTCCAACTTCAGCAACTCCCTTTCCCGCGAACTCAACGGCCGAAAATTAGGAAGATAGTGTTCGTACCGCTCCGCTTTGTGTACGGAACGCTTCGCGGTTTCGGTGTAGTGGTGTTTCATGAGCTTTGCGTTTCGTGTAACGTCAGTCAACACCTGGCACGGCTGTAACACCCCGAAAAACTCGTCGTGGCTTCCCGTGTACCGCATCGCTCCGGTTTGGGTTAGGGGCGGGACGCTTATTAAATTTCTGTGTTCCACGAACGCCACGGCGTGCGCGGCGATTCGGTCAAACCCCGCGTCGATGCGCTTCCCCGGTAACCGCCCGGACCACCGGGTTCGCTCTATGGGCAAATTCGCGCACTCCAGTTTGCGCCGTTGTCGCCGCAGCGCGTCCGCGTGTAGCCGCTCACTTTGTTCCTGTCTTTTCTCCACACCCAGCGTTTTGTCACGCCACCGGCTCGGCGCGAGGTGTTCGAAAAACGGCCTGACCGAATTCGGGGCGTTTGGGGGGGGGTCGTTCCACGGGTGCTTGGATGTGCTTTTTCCTCTCCCGCGCTCTCCCGTTGCCGTGCTGGGTCGTGTGCTTCCCACTACGGGTTGCTGTGACTGGTTAACGGTTTGGTGTGACAACGCGTCAGGCCTTAAAAACGGCGTCGCGTCGCGCGGCGTCGCCTGCCAGTCCGATTTCAGCGAAACAGAAGCCCCGGGTCGCGCGGTGTCCGCGCGACGAGGCCTTGCCTTGGTGTCGCTTGGCATCAATGTCGATTTTAACGAAACCGAAGCTCCCCGCGCGCTGCCCGCGCGGCGAAGGGTTTCGCGGCGCGTGACTTGCACGGAGCTGGTTTTGTGCAGGGTTGTTTTTTGCGAATCGATTCGGTCGGGGGATGCGGGCATCGTGGCGGCTCGGGTGAACACGTGGGGCGGTGCGGACCCCGTGTTCTTTGTACCGGTGGTCTCGGAATCCTCGAAATGGACGATCTCGGTGTCAGCGTCCGTGTCAGCACGCACTGTGCCCGGGGTCTCCACGTTTGGGACCGGGGGCTTCTGATCCTGTTCCGTCCCTTCGGTCACCGCCGCGGCCGAATCGTGTCTCCCGAACGTCACCACGGGGCTCGACGGACCGGACCCAACCGTTTGCGTGAGTCCGGGTGACGCCCCTGGGTCATCACTAATGCGTGCATTAAAAGCCGGCGCCTCCATGGTGGGTTGGGGACGTGAACGACCTTCACGATGACCTTCAGGGGGCCACTCAATGCGACGAAATCTACGCCCGAAACGGTCGTGACGCGAAACGCTTCGGTCGATGAGATTTATGGGCCCGGTCGAAGGACGCGAAGGACGCGAAGTCCGGAAACCCCGCGAGGTGTCGCCGTTCAGACGCGACGTGCCCGTGACCGTGGGCGACGGATCAAGCACCTCGGGCGACGCACCGTAAGGGTGACGCCGGCAATGGCGCGTGAACGACACGCGCGCCCGCCCGAATAAGACCCCCTTTCGGACCATAAAAACCGAGCCTGGAATCTTGGAAATCGCGTTTGGCGCAGCTCTTTGCGAGTCAACAACGCGTGTCAGGTTTGCGGACGCGTCGCCCTGTGACTCACGCGCGCGCTACAGGGGGTCGGCAGAGCGCGTCGTCACGGCCGGTGCGTTTCCGTTGCCATGGCGGCCGAGCTAGGCGGCGGGTTCCGCGTGTCCTCGGAAACGGAACCCCAGGTTGTGGAAACGCGCGGTGATGATATGCCTACTCCGGAAACCCTGGCTGACGCGCGTGTGCCAAGCGAACCAGCATCGACGATGGGTACGACCTCGGGGTCACGACCGCCTAGAACCCCATCACCGCCAACCCAACAAAAAAACACCCTAACCACGTGGGTCGGAACCTGGAACGTGGGAAACGTCGCACCCACGATGGACGCGTGTGTTGAGTGGCTCGGTACCGCGCGCGGGCACGATTTCGTCGCCGTCGCGGCGCAGGAAGCGTCGTACCCGCACAGCAAGACCAACCTGAAACCGGAGGACGTGTGGGGGGAGACGATGCTGGCGACGCGAGGGAGGGATGCTGGTGTGGTGAACGGCGGTGACGGCGATGTGGGAACAGCCGTGTCCACGTCGGAAGACCCGTTGGACTCGACGCCGCAAGGAGACGAACGCACGCGAGACGACGGACAAACCTCCGATCCGCAAAACAGCTCGGAAGCGTCGTTCACAAAAAAGAAGCGTGGTTTTTTCAACTCGTCAAAGTTCACTCGCGCGACCGGCGCGTTGGCGGGGGCGCTCGCGGGGGGCGTCGCCCTCGGTCCGCTGGCGCCGTTCGGGCTAGTTGCGGGTGCGGCTGCTGGGTACTACAGTAGCGCTAAGGTCGCGGCGGAGCTGAAGTCAAGAAGGCACTGGTTCGAGCTAGTGCGGTGTTCCTTAGGCCCGGAGTACTCGTTGGTACAGGTACGGCCTTGCGCGTTTCCCAAATCCAGGCACCGGCCGTTTGATGCCCCTCTTTGATGCACCACGGCCGTAACATTTACTGCCGTACTGGAAACTACTACATACCGCACAAACGCACTGTTCGGCCCGAGTACGCCCGACTGTTTGCTCAGGCCACGTTACGAAGACACCCATACTCGCCGATTCGTGACTGACCCTTTCTTTTTTACACCCAGAGCGCCACGTTACTGCAAGCGCGCCTCGTTGTGTTCGTGAAGAAAAGTTCCGTGATCGTTCCCGACCTGATCCAGGAGGTCCGGGTAGGGGCGTGTGCCACGGGGGTGTTCAACGCCGTGGGGAACAAAGGGGGGCTGATGGTCCGGGTTCGGTTCGTGACTGGCGACTCGATCGCCTTCGTCGCCGCGCACTTAGCGGCGCACGAAGGGGAAAAGCACGTCGCGGCGCGGGACGAATCCGCCGCGCGAATCTTACGCGGGGTTTGGGACAGCTCCGTGGTTCGTGGTTTGGGGGCGCTGGGGGTGGAGGACGAAGGGTCGACGACTTGTTCCCGCCAGGATGACAAGGAAAAGAACTCTTCAAAAGAAAACAAGAAGGATCCGAAGAAGAAGGAGAAAGGGTCTTGGGAAGGCGTGGACGGACGTGACGACAAAACGCAACGCAAGGAAAAGGAAAAGGAAAAAGAAAAAGACGACCAACCTCAATTCGAGTTGCTCGCGTGTACCACGCACGTGTTTCTGTTCGGTGACTTGAACTACCGGATCGACCCGGGGATGGTGGGGGTTGGGGATACGCGCGGGAACAAAAGTCGGTGGGGCAGTCGGTGGAAAAAGAGTAACGACGCGCCGAGCGGTTCCATCGTAGCGGCGATCGGAGGTACGTCCCCGAATTTCCCAAATCCCGCCTCCCTGTCCTGTTTTATCTCTCATCTGGTGACTGTTGTCCATACATCGCGATATACACTACTGACACTTTTCTGGAAAAACTCCAAAGGGCTCACCGCGAGTCGTGCGAAGAAGAAAAACGCGGACGAAGCCTTCGCCGCGATTGAACGCGCGCGGAACTTGCCGGGCGGGGACGAGTTACGAGTTACTGACTCACACGAGTTACTCGTTTTGGACGAGTCAGCGAAGGAGTCGACGCGAGCTTGCGAAGATATTACGGAAGTTAGTTCAAAGGACGCTTCAAAGACCCCGTCAAGGCAAACTACTTCTGAAGACACGAAGGAGAACCCGTCGAAGAACCAACCAAAGCAACAAACTTGCGAAGATACGGACAACGCGGACAACGCCAAAGCCGCGACGAAGCGCTGGGTGGAGGGGTGGCACTTGGTGGTGGACGCGATCGCGGCGCGGGATTGGGGGAGCTTGATTCAGGGTGACCAGGTGAGTATTTCCCAATTACCAGATTCCGCCTCCCTGCTCGGTCCGATTACCCTGACTGTTTACCCGTGATACTGTTACCACCGTGCCTGTTACCTTTCCAATCCCGGATATACACGTTACGAGAGACTGACACTTTATTTTTTTATCTCAGCTTTCGCGGCAAACGCGTTTGGGCGCGGCGATGCACGGTTTCGTCGAGGCGCCAATCACTTTCGCGCCCACGTTTAAGTTTCAAGACGAGGGCGATACAGTTTTCACGGAGACTGGAAAGCCGGTCGCTTCCGCCGAGACTGGTAAGGCTACCGAGTCAAAACGCACCTCCGGTTCGATTCCGGACGGAAACGACACGTACCCGTACACCAAGTACTCCAAAAAGCGAATCCCGTCGTGGTGCGATCGGGTGTTGTGCCGGTCGCTTGGGAACGACGGAAACGGCGCGGTGCGGTGGGTGGCGTACAAATCCTGCCCGGCGGTCGCCTCGAGCGACCACACCCCGGTGTACGCGGTGTGCGAGGTTGACGTGTACGGAAGGAGTCAACCAGAAAAGTTACCGGTGACTCCGAACAAAAAAGAAGAGGGTCTTCCGATTGAAACGGAAACGGAGGTACTTCCGAGTCAAACCGAAAACAACGCACCTGGCGAAGGTGATGGCGAGTTGACGACTCGAGACCAAACAATACCGATTGGCACCGCGATTGGTGCCTCGAGCGTGTCGCCAAAAACACCGCCGAGGAAACTTTTTTTAAAATTCAGCGTCGCGTCTTTCCGCGTGACGTTGGAGGCGTTCGCGGACCCGGCGGATACAAAACCCGACTGCGACGTGCACGACGAGCACGACGAGCACGACGCGCCCACGTACGACGTCCCTGGTACGCCCATGTACCGCGCCGGGAGTGTCTCGAAAAAAGAATCCATGATGGAGAAGCTGATGGCGAGTACACACGTTTCTTCGGGAGACTCTGTTGCGGGACGCGAAACTGTGACGCCGAGAAATACCACGAAAAGCTTCGTCGCGAAACCTTCGGGAACGAAACCGTCATCCGCGGAGGCCTCGGCCAGCGCGTTGCCGGCGATGGACCGGCTGAACAAAGGCGCCGTCGCAGTGGCGCGATTTAACTTGACGAACGAGGAGTACTTGTTTCACGAATTGGCGCCGAAAAAAACCTTCGCGAACCGCGATTTGGCCAAGTGCGCGGGGGTCACGTTTCGGCCGTCGCAGCCGGTGCAGTGTGAAAAACAGAGTGACAAAAAAGAAAACGAAAACGACGACGAACGCGACGACGCCCTGGGCAGCGACGCACAACCCGTGTTCGTCACGTCAACGGAAATGCACTGGACGAGGAGTACCTTGCCTTGCCTGGAACTCGAGCTGACACAACAACTCACAGCGGGTGACGGTTGGGTCACCGAAATTGGAAAACTCGCGCGCGCGCTGCGACGCGCGGCGGTTGTCGCGGCGGTTTCAGTGGCCAACGAAAGCGCGGGGTGCGCGGCGGTGTCTCTTTTTTCTTTGGTGGAAAAGTTCTTGGAAACGCTCCCCACTGACTCCCTGGAAAGTAACAAAAGTAACCCCCCCGGTGGAACCGTTACGCACCACACAACGTCGGTGCCCTTCAGCGTTCCCTTCGACCGCTTCGCACGGCGACGCGGATGCGCTGATGGCGCGCTGGCGCTTGAGGTGGTGGAGGGTGGGGTGAGCGAGGAACGGGAAAAAGGGGGCGAGTAGGCGTTGTTTTAATACGTATCGAAACGACTTGATCGCTGTTTCCTTTCCGTTGCTAATCTCTGTGTAGTACTCACGACGTATTCGCAAACTCGGGAGTACCAATCACACCCGTGTGCAACTAGTCACACCCTCGCGCCGACGCATCGCCAAGAGTGACTCGGAAGACACTCTAGTCTTAGACTTTAGACACCAACTGTACCAAATGTACCGGTATGTCAGCAGTACACTTTGTACAGCTTGTGTCTGTGAAGAGTCTTTTTGACCGACGACTGAGTTAGGGACTCTCTCTCTGCTGACATGTCTAGTAGTCACCAGACCTAGTAAGAGTGACTCGAAAGACACTCTAGTCTTGGACTTTAGACACCAGCTGTACCAAATGTACTGCTGACAAATCTGCCTCCAAAAAATAAGCTGAGTCAGCTCTGAATGCTGTTGCCTGATGCATCTAAGACCAAAGTTGGCACTCCATGTTGCGTCCCCCCGGCGTGCGCTCCGTGTTCCTCGGTGCCGTGTCTCGGGTGCTGTGGTACGTGTTTGGGGTGCCGTGCGCTTGGAGCCTGACTTTGCGTGAGCGGGAGCTGGTGCGCTGGCGAAGCGGTGACTCACTACCCGGTGTGGACGCGGATGGTGCGGGTGATGATTCTTTGGACGCGCGTGTAGCGTCCCTGCGTCGCGCGTTGGTCGACGCGGGCGCTTCCAAGGTTGCGCACGTGACGGGGAGTTTCCACGACCACCTCGGGGCGGTGCGGGGGATTTTGGAAAAGTGGGCGTGTCCCGAGTGGGTGCAGGTCGCCGGGTACGGCCACACCGTGTACGGGAGCGAGCTGTTTCCAGTACAACTGGCTTGCTTCACAAAACGACGCGAGCTACAATCGACGGTCGGCGCGAACGCGGAAACCCTGATGTTTCTATACGCCACGACGTCGCAACGCAAACTGTACCGAATCGTGGCCAGGGACACGCGGCTGGACACACACAATACGCACACGAGCACGAGTAATTCGAACGGAAAGGAAAGCGACGCGAACGAGGACGACGGCGGCGAATACGTTTCAAAAAACGACGATTTTACAAACTTTTACACCGGCGCGTTGCGAACTTTACCGACCGAAACCCGAGTTTGGCTTTTAATCATGCACGCCGCGGATATCATGTCCACACTGAAAGACCCGGAAACGGTCAAACGAGAGAGACACAAAAAAACAAACCAATTCGTTTCCTACGTCTTCGTCATTCGTTTGTTGCGGCGGGCGTTGCAGGCGGTGCGCGAAGAGGAAACTGCAGAAATAACACACGGTCTTCCCGTACCGGTGGGACAAAAAAAGAAAAGATTGACGCGAGAAAACCACCCGTCCCTGGAACGCTCGTTGCTTTGGACGATCGGGGACTTGGCGACGCAAATCGGGATGGACGTTGCCAACGAACAAAGCGCCGTTACGGTTTTGCAAAACACGCGAAACGAGCTGTTGTTCGTCGCGCGGTGTTTGGGGGTACTTTAGTGTGGAACGTGTTTGGAGATTTTTGGTAAGAAGTTTGGCCATCAACAACAAAGCATGTCTGTGTGTCAATATTAACAACAAAGCATGTCTGGGTCACAAGTACTAAGAACTGCTAAAAGGTGCCACTACTCGTAACCCCCTAAGTGCTACTCTCAGGTAGTACTACTCTCAACTCAGGCGCTCCTTCACGGCGCTAATCGCTTCGGGTCCCTGGGGAACATCGAGGTTTTCCGGATGTTCCCCAGCCCCAGAAACAGCATCACCACGCGTTCCAACCCCACGCCGCACCCGCCGTGCGGAAGCGCGCCGTACTTGAACGCCTCCAAGTACGATTGAATCGTGTCGATCTCGATGCCGCACTCCGCGGCTCGCTTGGTTAACAAATCCACGTCGTGAATGCGCTGCGCGCCGCTGATAATTTCCTCGCCTCGGATGAAGATGTCGAACGAGTTTGAGTAATCGGCATCGGTGGGGTCGGGCATCGTGTAAAACGGCCGCGCGCCCGCGGGGTACTTGTGCAGGATGTAGAAATCGGTGTCGTATTTCTGTCGCACCAAGTCACCGAGAATGCGCTCGTGCGCGGTGGTCAGGTCACCAAGAGGGTCCACGCCTTCCACGCCGTGGTCTTGTAGCATTTTGATACCCTCCGGGAACTCTAAACGCAACGTCGGTCGCAGGTATTTCAGGGGTTCATACGGGTGCTGCTGCGCCACCACTTTCAGTTCGTGCGAAAACCGTTCGTTCAGCCCGTCGAACATGTGAATGAACAAATCGTCAAGCACGTCGAGCACCTCGAAGTAGTGTTCCTTGATTGCCATCTCCATATCCAGGCCGGTGAACTCGCACAAGTGTCGGTGCGTGTTGCTGTCCTCCGCTCGGAACACCGGGCCGATTTCGAAAACGCGCTCGAAATCGGACTCCACCGCCATTTGTTTGTAAAGCTGCGGCGACTGCGCTAAGCACGCTTTTTGTCCCATGTAATCAAGTTTGAACACGGAAGCGCCCCCCTCAGACGCACCGCCAATCAACTTAGGGGTGTGGATCTCGATGAAGTCTTTCTGTCGAAGCGCGTCTCGAAACAGCTCGCACACCGCGGATTGCACCCTGAAAATCGCCTGGTTGGCGGGGGTTCTTAAGTCAATCACGCGGTGGTTGAGGCGCGTGTCTTGCCCGACTCGGACAAACGTGGTGTCTTCCTTTTCAAAGTCAAGCTCGGAACGCGCGGCGTCTTCTATTTGGAAAGGCAGCACCGGTACGGAACGCGAAATGCACTTGATGGAGACGACGTTGCCGATTTCCACGTCTTGTTGCGTGCACGACGCAACGGGCTCTTCCGGAGCCATGACTTCGCCCGTTATGTCGACCACGGATTCTTTCGTAAGCGAAGAGACCCACTTCACGAGACCTTTGCTCACGTTCACCTCGTCCACGAAAAACACGCACTGCACCGTGGTTGTTTGCTGCCGCAACACCAGGAACGCGGACTTGCCTTTGCCGCGCACGGCGTGCACCCTGCCTCTCAGGGTCACCACGCTGCCGATCAGCGGCGCGTTGACGTCCTTGACGTGCGTCCAGACCTTGCCCGTGATTTCGCGGGACATGATCAACGGGGCGTCGCCGTACCGGTCGGCTAATGGGTCAGGCCCTCCCTGCTGCGCGAGCTCGCGCGCAGCGACCTCCGCCTGTTTCGCGGCCTTCTTGGCTTCCTTCTCCGCCGCAGCCAAAGCTTTCTTCGCGCCTTTCTTGGAAAGCTCGCCACTTTCCGCGGAGGAATCTTCGTTGCCGCCGCCCATCGTGGTGTCCAGTTCGGAGTCAGCGGGGGTGGGGGGGGGCGCCGTGAGGGCCGCGGGGTCGGACATGTTGTTCTCTGTGTTTCCCGTGATGGAAGGAAGATCGGCGCGGCGCGGCGTACGCGCGCAAGCGGAAGTGGCGGCGGGCGCGATCCGACACCGAATTCTCCCGATCGAAGCGAAAGGAAGCAGCGTCAATCGAACAAAAGAAACTCGAGCTGTCGAGATAAGAGCATCAGACCGAAGTGCGTTTTATTTTTGTGAAACCACCCCATCGTCAGTCTACGCCGCGTCCCCCGCCGAGCCCCCCGCCCCCGCGATGAACACGCGCGCCCCCCCCTTAGTGACCCGCATCTTTGTCGGCCCGTACCGCACGCGCCACGAATCAGGTGAGCCGTGTTTCACCGTGATACCGGACTCAGTGGATTGGTGGTTACCTAGCAACTTTTTTGAATCATTCTTTTTTCCATCGTTCCCTTCTTGTTTTTTCTCGTCCCCGAACCTCGAAACGAGCTCGCCGTCCACCACCAGGTAACCCCCTTTCCCGTCATCGCTTACTCCTGGTGTCAGCTCGAACTCCACGCACTTCAGATATGTCACCGCCCTGTGTTCCGTGTGCCCCCCCAACTCGAAGCTTAGTAACAAGCGAAGCATCTGCAATCGGCTCGCCGTTTTTACCACCACCACGTCGAACGCGCCGTCGTGAAACGCCGCGCCGGGCGCAGCGTGCGCCGCCAAAGTAGCCCACGGCACGTTCAGCGCAAACACGCCTTTGATGTGGTTACCCTTTTCCAAGCGCAGGGTTCGCCATTCGGGGTTGGTGTTGTCGATTTCACTCAGCGCGTGGCCTTTTACCAAGGCTCGCGCCGCGGCGGCGCGAACCGAAGAGCCGTTGTTAATCTCAACGTCATCAGCGTCAATCGATTCCTCATCCCTCATCACAAGCGGCTTGAACCTCAACACACAGCCTTTGTATTTCCTGGGAAACAGAATCCGCACCACGGCCTGTGCGGTGAACCTGGCACCGCCCAGCCACCGACACCGCTCGCTTTCGATGTCGATGTCCGCGAACAAACCCCAGGACAGCGACAGTAACGAGCGCATGGCGGGTTTTGTTTTCTGGTGCGTGTTTTGTGTTTCCTCGTCAAGCGACTCCTCGTTGACCTCGTCAAAATCCGCGGCGTCTAAAAAGCACCACCCCCCCCTCGCCACCGCCAGCGCCGCGGAGGTGGCGTCGCATGGCGTGTGTGTGGCGTACGAAAAAGACTTCGCCAGTGCGTTTCCCGAGCCGGTCGGGACGACACCGACCGGTAGCAAATTGCCTTTTTTATTCAGCTCGCAATCGTCCCCACATTGCGCCAGAATCCCGTTCCGCACCTCCGCCACGGTTCCGTCCCCGCCCACGCACACCACGCCGGCGTACAAATCGAGGTCCAGGCGGAAGCAATGCTCAAACGCGTCGCCTCTTTTTTGGGTGATCAAAACGTCGAACCTTGATTCGTTTCGCGACGGCGACGGCGTCGACGAAACGTCATTCACGGTTTCCTCGTCGTTTCGTGTTGGGTAGTCGGCAAACGCACACCGCAACACGGGCGCCACGTCTTTTTCAAACACCTTCACACCCCGGCCGTTCCCCGCGTGCGGGTTCACCACGACCATCACCCGTTTCCTGTCGTTTTGGGGGTCAAGCCACAGCGAGTTCCCGGGTAAGCACTCCCCCCGTAACCGGTCGCGGGTCGCGATCAGGTCGACCAAAGTGTCAAACGATACCGTTCGGTCCACGCGCCGGTTGCCGGACCGGCCGTTCCGGCGAAACACACCTCTTGTAGAAGGGAAGGTGTGCACCGTAAGGGTCAGGGCATTTTGCCCGACACCCCTGGTAAAACCCGCCACGTCGTTTGGGTCGACCCAGGCGTCACCCACGGCGACGCGGGGGAAAGCGCGCATCTGAGAGTGAGGAGTTTTACGAAGAGCTGCATGTTTTACAAATGGTTTTTACATTTTTTCTGTCACAGACCTATCACTGTATGTTCGGCAGCTTGTCTCTTGGCGATATCACCATCGCGTCCCCTTTCCAGTCCATCACGACCTTCGTACCAGGCTCGTATTGAGACAGGTCGATTCCGAAGGTGGCGGAGAAGTCATCATTTTTCATATCGTCGGTCGCGTCGTCGTCGCCGTCGGAACTGGAACTCGGAAACACCAACCCTTCGCCGTCGCCGAATAAATCTGGCGAAAACACGGGCATGTCCATCTGTTCCCTGGATAAACTTTTCGGCGCCCGCGATTTAACCCTCGGCGGCCTGGACGACGATTCATTTTCCTCCACAGCAGGGAAAATCCACCCAGGAGAGTTGTACGTCACGTCGAACGCCGCCGCCGCCGCGACGGCGGCGGCGGCGTCGGCGGCGGAGTCCACGAAGGAGAGAGTTTTTTTGTTTTGATTTTGTTTCTCGCCGCTCGCGCCGACGACGTTTGTTTCCTGACTAATTGCCCCGGCGCCAGCCTTATTGTCCCCCCCGCTCAGCGCCACGGCGCGCAGCACGTGCCACGTCGGGGAGCCGTCCATGACGTGCACCGCGAAGAGGGCGCCCCAGGTTTTGTGCTTCGCGCCTGGCAGGGCGTTGAAAAAAGCGTCGAGCTCGGAGACGGAATCGAACTGCTCGCAGTGCATCTCGCATCGCGATTCCGGGCACCCGAGTTGCCCGGTGAACAGAGAGACCCGGTTCGGGTCCAGCCCCGCCTCAACCCCGATCGTGTGAATCCACGTATCAAGCAGCCTCAGTGCGTCCGCTTTGTGGCCGTACTTGGTGTCGAATATCCAGCGCGCGCTGACGCGACCGCGCTTCTGCTGGGGGGCGGGACTCGGAGGCGAATCTGCGGCGGCCCGAATCCGCAAGTCCCGAAGTCCACGAATCCGAAAGTCCCGAAGTCGCATGGGGTGCGCATTGCTCGACCCCACGCGCGTTCCAACGGCACTGCGAACCGTGACACCACGCGGCAAGGCGCGCACCACGGTTCCGACACATGCGGTGGACATGGTGACCCCACGAGAACACGAAACTCGCCGCGCGTGGTCGAAGTGATGCGGGAGGTACCAATTGGACGCGTCAAGAAGCGTCCCCGGGGATAATAGAAAAGGAGCCCAGCCCGTTCGTTATTTTTGGTGTGCACTTCCATTCCAATTGGCGCTTCCCACCGCCCGATGGCGAGCATGGAGATGACGTGAGAACACCCTTGCGGGGGATGCTCAAAACGGTTGACGAGGGAGATGATTCCGAAACCCAAGGCGTGCGCGAAGTGCAAAGCGGTGTGGTACTGCAGCAAAGGTGCGATTTCTTTAGAAGCATCGTAGTGGTTGAATATCACACCGCCTTCCCCATCACATCGCCCGTCCCCGTTAAAAAACACGACCACCCCCCGGTCGCTGACGCCCTCCCCCCACGTCACTTCGCAACCAGAGTGCCAAGTCGCGGACTGGAAGCGCCCACAGAAACAAGGCCACAAAGAGCACTGCGCGTCCCTCGCGGTCGCGGCGGCGAGTCAGCGGAACCCGCGTAAGGCGAGTGAGCTGGCGAAACCGGAAAACGACCTCACGAAATTGTTGATGGACCGGTGTACCGAGGTGCTGGACAAGTCACCGCCTGGTTCGAAAATCTATGGCATCATGAAGAAGATGCTCGCGGATGGGAAAAAAACGCAAAAAAGAGCGGTTCTGATGCTGTGCGAAAAGAGTTTAGGGTGCGGCAAGATCGAGGCGATTGTGGTGCCGCAGGAGATGGCGGATACCCTGAGTGCGCGGGATCCAAATTTCGCACGACCCTCGCAGATGGTCCGAACCTACGACCCCGCCACGCAACTCGTGATTAACTTTGATTGCCAAAAACCGGAAGGGTTCGTGTGTTTCCAGACCATGGCGGAGGACATTCTTCAACCCGAGGACCTTTAGGGGGTGGTTAGTGTGGGGTTTGTAGTGTCGACGGTGTTTATTTATTTTGCAACACCTCAGCTCTCTTTTGTCTTCTCCGCGTTTATTTTTCAATTGCGCCAATTCGATCCTCTCCCAGTGCCGAGTGCCCCGTCGCGTCTCGGTCGCGGCATGGGCGGGAAACACAAGAAGCCCGTTGGGTCCCTCGGTCCCGGGCTTCCCCCGAAACCAGCCCCGAGTGCGGACGCGGCACCGGCGAAAGCACCCGTGGAACAGTCTTGGGATTCGGGAAATACTCCGTCGTTCGATTCTACGACACCGGAGGAGGTCGCCGAAACCGCGACCGCCACCGCGGATGCGGTTCCGTACCCACCCGCGGTGAACACGCCCGGTACGAACCCGTTCGCGGAGCCGGCCGAGGAGGAGAATGTTGAAGCGGAAACAGCTCTTTCAACCGATGCGTCCGTGAAGCATAACAACCTCGCCATGGAAAGCGCGGGGTTACGCGCGCGGTGCTTGTCCCTCGAGGCGGTTTTCGTCGCGTTGCGTGATTCGCACCAAGCGGAGATGGCGACGGTGCGCGCGACCGCGGAAACCGCCACCAAAGAGGTTCGCCATGAGCTGTCCACTGCGACGGCCTTGACCTCCGCTCAAACTGCGAAGATAAACTTAATGACCGAACAGATGGAGGACCTGCAACGTGAGCTTGACGAAGAGAGAGGTGGGGGGGAGAGAAAAACGAGCGACGCGGTCGAAAAAGCGCTGGCCGACGCGGTTGGCGCTTTGAAACAACTTCACCAAAAGGAAATCGACCTGGCAACGAAAGCGCACCGGGCCGCACTGGAACTCGCCTACGCCGAAAGCGGGCGCACGGAAGATACGCAAAAGGAACAGCTACGGACCGCGTACTTGGTGCACGCTTCTGACAAAGCGCAGTGGTACGCCGAGCTCATCGCGGCGCTTGAAACGAAAAAGGATGCCGTCGAGGATGAGATTAATCACGCCAAGCGCGTCGCGGCGTACGCGCGAGCCGCGGTGGGTGGCGGTGGTGGTAACACCTTTCCAGATGGACAAGTGCTACGCGAAACACAGCAACGGTCGTTTGACGACTTTGATGAAGCAACACCGGCTCTCTCGCCGTCCGCCGCGCTTCGAGCGCTGTTCGCGGCGACGACGCCCGGGTTGCGCGACGCGGCGCTGAGTGAAGCGCGGGGGGAGTTTGAAGGGGAAAGGGGGGAGTTTGAAAGCGAGCGAACAGAGACGGCTGCGGGGGTGACTTCGAAAGTTTTCCCGGATACCGCCGGTGACACGGTCGTTTCGAGGGGCGACGCGTCGTTTGATGCTGCAGGATCGCTCGTATCGCAAAAACGCTCGGAATCAGACGCGTCGATTGAATCCGGCGTCGATGGCAAGATTGACGACGACGAGGAGAACGTCGTCGAGGAAAACGAGAAAAAGGTTCATGAAAAACCTTCTCTAGCCGGACCCGTCGGGCGCAACCTTTTGGGCGATTTGCTGGACGACGCGATGGAGGATGAGATCGCGTTGTGTATCGAGCGTGGGTGGTGCGTCGACGAAACGGACGGGTCATTGGTGGTGGGCGGCAGCGGAATCGTGGAACGCGTCATGTGGAAATACCGCGGCGCCGCGGGTTCGTCGACGTCATCGTCACCGTCGCGAAATAAACTAACCCCCCTGTTTTCGGAACGCAACGCGGGGGTTCCGTGGTTGGGTAACTCGAGCCCGAGTTCTTTCCTTGAAAGTTCAAATGAAACTTTGCGTATCGGCGGCGCGCTCCACCGCGACCCCGGGGCTGGCCTTTACCGGGATTCGGCAGAAGCCCCTAACGGCCCCGGGGTGTTCGCGGAGTATACACACCAGTTGGAGCGCGAAAAGTTCAGGAGCGAGCGTCGAGTTTTATTAGCGGAGCTGCAGCAAACAAGGGCGATGGTGGACAAGGTTTCGCTGCAGAGCGGTGTAGCTGACCGGAGAATTGCGAATGAAACAATGGAAACAATCACCGCCGCTTACCGCGCGGAGGAGCGTGCGGCGGTACACCGGCTTGGTTTAGCGGGGGATAAAAGGGCTTTGGATTTAGAAAAGGAGCTGCAAAGGGTAACAAGGAAAGTGATCCCGGCTCACGCGTTAAACGCGATTGCGGCGGAGCTGGGGGAGTTGAGAGCCACGTTGCGAAGAGTCCGGGAGGCGCAGGAAGTTTGCGCGCGTTTAGTCTCGCCCACCGTCGCGTCCGCGCTCGCGTGTTTACAGCTTTCCCTGGGGACGCCTGCTGCTTCCCCGGGGAGGTTCGCGGGCGCTGCGGGGGCGTCGGGGACGCCGGGTGCATCCCCGCGCGGGATGCGTCCTGGGGACAAATCCCCGAAAAGCTTCCCATTTGGAAACGGGTTTGCGGGGACGCGCGGCGGGTATCGCACGTAGCGTTGTACGTCTGTACCGAGGTTTAGGTTTAGGGTACGGAAAGCTAGTAGGTTGTGAGGTTTAGGTTAAGGATGGAGTAGTGTACGTAGCCAAAACAAGTCAACATCAACGCGTCGGATGCTTTACATGAATCTGTCGCCCTTTCATCCGTCTTTTACCAGACTGTACTTCGCACCAACCACGCACTCGTTACGAAAAGAACAAACCAAACCCTCCCCGCACTTACAGGGAAAGTCCCGAGTCGTCATCCTCGCCGCCCTTCATGATGTTCCCGTCCGTGGTGTTCGCGACGTAGTACAGGCCGAAAATCAGAGTGGGGACGGTGAGCAGGATGAAGCCCAGGGATTCGTCGTTGACGCCGAAAATGAGCCCGGTGCCGTCGCCGTTGAGGCGCTCGTCAACCACCGCGAGGGCGGGGAGCGCTTGCGCGGCGAAGGCGGTGAGGCCGGCGGAAAGGGCGACCTTGGTGGGGAGCGTGGGCATCTTGGCGACGACGGACTTGGAGACTGTTTTTTTGGAATGGAAATGAGGGCCAACGAGAACCGGTCAGTTTTGTGTTGTGTGACGATGAGACGCACGCAAACACACGGCCGAGCACATCCTTGACTTGCAGGACAAGGGGCCGTGCCGAATCCCAAAATTCGAATCGAAAAAGAGCGGTCAAGCACAGCACGCCGCGCTCGAAACGCGGTCGCGCGTGCTCAATCTTGCAAAGCAGATCGCTGGCATCGATAACCGGGAACAAACTAGGGTACGTACCAGTCTTGCGGGCCTGGGCCTTGCGGGCCACGGGCTCTGCGAAACGGAAAGGTTTAGGGGAACACGGATGGTCAGCGTTTGGATCGCACATTAAGTTTGAACACCGCGGATCATCGCGGCGCGGCGATGGAGGTCACTGGAAGCGTGTCGCGGCTGCGTCGATGGGGCAAAAGCCTGTGGACGTCACGAAATTTGCGGTTCGCCGCGGGCACGATCGCGACGGGCAAAGGTACTCACTCGCGGCGACCGCGACCTTCATGGAGAGAGACATGCAAGCCATTTTGAGAGTGTGTGGAAGTTTACGTGTGTGGCGTGAACGCGTGTGCAAATATGGCGAGGAGAGGGTGAGGTAAGAGCCCGCGTCATCAGCCCGAGAACCCAAAGAAATCGATAGGAGCTCTGTGATTGGCTGAAGAAATCGATTTTTGGATGCGAAAAAAAAGGAAGATGATTGACTCGTCAGAAAGTACCATCGAAGCGTTTTTTTTGGCAGCTCAAAGTCATTTACAAGTACTCCGTCCCCCCTGCCTCGGCTAGAATTCCCTCACCCCCCTCCAGAATCGCACCACCCACGCGGTTCGTACTAACGTCGCGCCTTAACACTCCTTTGTTTACCTTACCTGACGACTGCACGCCATACACGTCCCGCAGGAAAGGCTCGGCTAACAAGTAGCAGTCATTGTTTTTCGCGGCCTCCGCGGTTCGCGTCACCATCCGCCGCGCCGCGTCGCTTTCCAAGCCGAAAAGGTGTCCTCCCAGGAACTGTTCACGATTGTCCATGGCTAGTCGTGTTGTTACGGCACCCGAGTTGACTAAAACGGTCCGTTCGAGCTTCAACTTTTGCCACGCCGCGTCTGGAGAACTTTTGGAACTCGCTTTCTTGACGACCGCGCCGGCGTCCCTGATTGTTACCGAAAACGCAACCCCGTTCTCATCGCCGCCCCTCGTGACGACTTCACAACAAGCGCTTCTTCCCAGACACACTGGAAACGTGACCCTGTACCCCGACAGCAGGGGGAAGGTTCCGCTCTCCGAAGTCCACTGAGGCGGGCCTTTCGTGTGCTTTACGAATTGTGTTTGTGCTTTTGAGCTCGATGACGCGTCTGTATCCCGCGTATCCACCCGCATCAACGCCAAACCTACCCCGTGTGGCGCCCTCAACCGCGCCACGACGCAGTTACCACACGCCGCGCGTTCCTGTAACGCGTCCGCGATGGGCTGGCAGGAGAAACCGAACAGCACGTCGGGGGGGGGTAACGCTCCGAACGGTTTTCTTTTGTCGTTTGGAAACGGTTTGCGCAGCGTAAACACTTTCGCGCGCATATCCTCAACCGCCGCGGCGGGTGTCGGACCGACGCCGTGAACGTCGTGTTGTTGTGATGCGCTTGCGTGTATTCCCCGGAGTGTTGACGACCCCGATTGATGACGGGTTCTTCCACACCCAGAACTACTCGTGATCCACCGCGCGTGGAACTCCGGTCCTTCCCACGGCCTTCCTTTTCTTTTTTCAGACACGGAACACTCCAAGACGAAGGACCTTTGATTGTAAAAAAGTGTCAGTCTTGTATAAGCAAACAGGGAGGCGGGATTTGGTGAAATACCAATACGTACGGTTCGTTTTCCTCGGTAACCCCGGTACTGGTCATCCTCCCGCCGAACGGACCGACGCCTTTCGTCGTACCACGGGCCGACGTGGACGCCTTGTGTTCGACACCGCGTTCGACACCAACACCAACCACGCGTCCCCCGTCCCAACGCGAGCGCCCGCGCAGTACCTCGATGTTGGAAGTATTTTCCTTTCCGTACGACGTGTTCGCGTTTTTTTTTTGAAGATCTTCAAACACGAGCCGTGTGCGCGTACAGAACCCGATTGGAAACGGCGTGGGCGGGGCGTGACTCGTGGCGTAGGATGCAGCGATTACGTCATCGTCGGTATCACTCCACCAAACGTGCGCCCAAAACCCGTAGTGCAACGAATCACTCAAATCGCCGAGCGACAAAACCTCCTGGTGTTTCACGAATAGCCGGCGCGAGTTCTTCGCGGCGGTGTCTTTTTTAGTTATCGAAGAACGTTTACCCGTACCCGCCCGTCCGGGTAACGGAACTTGTAACGCGTACCCGCCTCCCGTGCGCGTGGGAAGTGTCCAACCACAGTGTGTGGTTTTGGGGGCAAACTTGTGTGTGGACTTAGGGCCAAACACGTCTTGGCGGTCGTGTCCGGGCATTCGTTTGGCGTTGAATTTCTTTTTAGCGCCGAAGCCGTTTCCATCGTTCAAAGCCGACGTGCCGCCGTTCATTTTCGATTTACCGTTTCCACTCGCCAAATCGACGTCGATGCCAAGCGCTGCGAGCGCGGCAACCAGCTCTGGCGCGGCTGGTTCGAAACAGCCCCCCCCCCCGTGAGATGTGATGTTCGCCAACACCTGGGTCAGGGATGTTTGTTTGTCATATTTTTCCGATCGCGCATCGCCGTTTCCGTGTTTCTCAATCGGAGAAAAACTCGTTTCGCCGCGTTCGGCAAACACGGCGAACTCATCCCCATGCTCTTCCTCTCCATCCTGGTGCTCCGCCGGTGCCCCGGCCGGCGCTTCCGTGTCACCTGCCCGTCCTGGTTCCGCCTCAGCTTCGTCGTCGTCGGTGACGTTATCAACACCTCGGCCGATGCCTCGGCCTGTCGGGGTTCCCGTGTGTTCGTCAGCACCGGCACCGGAAGTGTCCCACCGCCTGGCTTGTATGGACAACGCGACCATCTCGCGAAAATGCGTCTCCTCGTCACTGTCATCACTGCTCCAGCAGTTGCTCGTGTCCAGAGCGTTTAACACGTTCGCCATGGTGACGCCTGCGTACCAGAGCACGCCTACCGGAACCTGTAATACCCTGCCTGGAGAGCCACGAGTCTCCCCGCTCCCGCCCCCCCCAGGGCGACGCGCGCAATGGGCCATCCGATGAGAAACTTCACGGCTAGTTCCCCCAGCAGCAAACGCTTCAACTTTTTCGTCGGTGCCGAGTAAAAAGTAAAAGTGTCGCCTTGTGCGACGCACTTCTGTGAGGGCACGCGTGCGTCAGTGACCCACCCGGACGCCCACGTAGGCGTGTCGTGTGGTTCAGGGTCCCGGACCGGATCCTTTCTTTGGACCAATCCGGGGTTTTGGCGTGCGCGCATCGACGGACAAGGCAGTTACCTTCGTTTCCGAAAACCTTCCCATCTCCCATCGCCGCACGGGATCGATTCGGGTCAGCGGTTGTGCCTGGATCCGCCGACGAAGCCTTTCCCTGGTGACGAAGACCCTTGTGAGAAAATGAAGATCGTGAACGAGTCCTTCACCAAAGGCGGTTCCGGTAGTGTGAAGTTGATACCGGACAACGCGGAGGACATGTGGCAGCTGTTCAATTTGTTAAGAGTGGACGACCACTGCGAGGCCGTGACGTTCCGCAAGGTCACGCGAGGCGGGGTGGGTGCTGGTGGGGATTCCGGTGGAGGAGGAAGCTGTGAATCCGAGCGAATTAAAGTAAAGCTGAAAGTGCTTGTGACGAGCGTGACGTACGACGGCGACGGCGAAGCAATCCGGGTCAAGGGGCGGAACACGACAGAGACGGAGCATGTCAAGTTGGGCGCGTATCACACGCTGGATATCGACACGCGAAGGCCGGTGACTGTTACCAAGAGTCTGTGGGACACGATTGACGTGGACCGGCTGCGATACGCGTCCAGCCCGACCGCGAACGCGGACGTCGCGGTGCTTCTGATCACGGAAGGTTTGGCGAATATTTTCCTCGTAGGCGCCTCCGTGGTGTCGCACCAGCAAAAAGTGGAAAAGCAAATGCCGCGGAAAACCGGCGCCGCGGGGTTGGGGTACGACAAAGCGCTCAGTACGTTCCACAAAAACGTACTCAGCGCGGTCCTTACTAAGGTCGACTTGGAGAAAATAAAGTGCCTAGTAGTGGCCGGGCCGGGGTTCGCAAAGGAGACGTTTCTAAGCTGGTGCGATTTAGAAAGCCAGCGGTTCGGAAGCAGCAGCGCTTCTGGAAACGTTTCTGGAGGTACCAGTACTACTACTACTACTACTACGTCACAAGCGTCCTCCAAGCCAGACCAAACCCTGGGTACTTTCGCAAAACACCGAAAGAAGATTGTGCAAACTCACTGCAGCAGCGCGTTTCGCGGCGCGCTGAAGGAAGTGCTGGAAACAACAACCGTGGCGCGCGAAATCGGAAACACCAAAGCCGCGTCTGAAATAAAAGCCCTGGACGTTTTCTTCGAAACCCTTTCCTCGAAACCTGACAGGGCGCTGTACGGGCCGGCGCACGTGTTCGCGGCGAACGAGTTGGGGGCGGTGGAGACGCTTTTGATTCAGGACGGTATGTTTCGAAACCCTGATGCGAATCAGCGGAGGCGGTGGGTCGCTTTGACGGAAGAAGTTGCCACCGCCGGCGGTACCGTGTTCGTGTTTTCAAGCGCGCACGAAAGCGGGCGCCAGCTCGGGGAAATAACCGGAATCGCCGCGACGCTTCGGTTCCCGCTTCCGGATCTTGTGGACGCGGAGTTGCCGCCGATTGAGGGGCTTGACGGGTTGGCGGTGGACGCGAACGAAGCGTAGGTTGTGTTGTGTTGTGTTGTACGACATTTGTATTTTCTGCAACTCTGCCCAAATAAATTCGCGGTGGAAAAGTATGTACGAAACCGAGCGTCGACTTGTTGTGAAACTCGGGTGCTCACTCCTCGTTTGCGTTCGCCCTCTTCTTATTTTTGCTCTGGTTCTTCTGGTAGCAAGACCTGCAAATTTTAGTTCCGGGCTTATCCTCGCAGTTGAGCCACAGACCACTGGTCGTATCCATCCCGCACTTCACGCACGTCGTCCCCGCGGCCGTGGCGACGTCAAACTGGTTCTTCCCGTAGCAAGGCTTGCACAATTTAGTTCCGGGCTTATCTTTGCAGCTGTACCACTGATGATTGGTCGTATCCGTCCCGCACTTCACACACGTCGTCCCCGCGGCCGCGGCGACGTCCAACTGGTTCTGGTCGTAGCAAGACACGCACAATTTAGTTCCGGGCTTATCTTTGCAGCCGTTCCACTTAATGGTCGTATCCGTCCCGCACGTCACGCACGTCGTCCCCGCGGCCGCAGCGACGTCCAACCGGTTCTTCTGGTAGCAACTCGCGCAAAATTTATTTCCGGACTCATCTTCACAGCTGTACCACTAACCAATAGTCGTATCTGCCCCGTACGTCACGCACGTCGTCCCCGCGGCCGCAGCTATGTCCCGCGCCTGCGAAGAATATGGAACTCGAAAGACGTGAGTCGAGACGAAACAGCTTGTGACTGAAGTTATCATGCCTACGGGATCGCTTGAGCAGACAGAGAGAAAGAAAGAAGAATCATGAAATGCGCACCTCTTTATAGCTACACGGCATGCAGTACCACGCGTGCTTCTTGAGCTTAGACCTTCGCATTTTGCTTGTGTTTCCTCCAGCCTTACTGCAACCGGAGGACTTGCCACGGCTGGCAGCGAGCTGCGAAAAAGAGCACCGCAGGTATTGGGTCAGGATGTGAGGACACAAAGATTATGAAATATTGACGCTTGGGATGGCCGCGCGTGACATACCTGTCGCCTGTAGCAAACGACGCAGGCCGGTTTGTCCTTATCGTCCCTGTTGGCGTACCACTGACTCGTCTCCGTGGTTTCGCACTCGGAGCAGACCAGCGCGAAGCCCTGCGGAGGAATGAAAGTTCGAAGGTGAGTTTTACACGCCGTTGACGTGCACCGAACACGGTGTAGGCGAATGGGTCCTGGGCATCTCGCTTTAATGTGAAGTGCGCACCTTTTTTGTCCATCGTTCGGCTCCACTGACCTTCGGAGACTCACTGTGTGTTTTAAGTTTGCGTCGAAGAGCGAAAAGAGTTTTGTCAGCTATGCCGCTTTGGCAGTTGGCAGGAGAAACGTAAACAAGCGAGTACGAGGGAAGCACGCACCTGCGGGGAACATATGCTTTGCGAAAAGCTTCGCCTTCCGAAGGTATAGACTCGTTGCTCGGTTACATCGCCCAATACCTGGGCGTTCGCGTGTCGCCAAGAGCACGCCCGTGCCTTCGTGTCTGGTCGATCCAGATGGACTGCTCGGTGTGCCGAAGCGCGTGCGGTTTGACAAGACGTGAAAAGAATCCGGCGAGCGCGGAAGGTTGGCGTGTGTCGTGGAGTGTGGCGCGCGTCGTTTGGAACGGCCGCCGGGTGCGGGGGGTACGCGTGGGCACCCGCGCCACCGCGTGCATACCCGCCATGCTTAAGCACGCCATCGTGCAACGTCCGATGACGCGAGTACTGATCGTCGTTGTTCGTTTTTCACTCTTTTGTGAAGACTGAAGAGACGAGAGAGATATCGTCAGAAATCGCTGTTCGCGAGAGAATTGCTGTTCAGATCTGGGCGCACAAGAGTCGTGGCGCTGCGTCGCTGGATCGGGCCGGTTGACCTACACTAAAAACCGCGTTCCACCATGTCCACCACCAACCGCCTCAACGTAGTGCCGACCGTCACCGTCCTGGCGGTGATAAAGAACCGCCTTTCGGGCGCCCAGCGCGGGTACCGCTTGCTTAAAAAAAAGGCGGATGCGCTTACCATGCGGTACCGCAGCATCCTGAAAAAGATCGTCGACCTGAAGCAACACATGGGCACCACGATGAAGCAGGCTTCTTTTGCGTTGACTGAGGCGAAGTACGTCGCGGGGGAGGGAGTTAGGCACACCGTTTTAGACTCCGTGGACAAAGCCAACGTACGGGTAAGGGCGTTCACGGACAACGTCGCGGGGGTGAAGCTGCCGCGGTTCGAACACCACTTGGTGGGCGCAGATCAAAGCAAGAGCGAAATGACTGGCCTGGGGTCTGGCGGGAAACAGGTGCAGCAGTGCAAAAAGGCGTATCTAAACGCGGTGGAGGTGCTGGTGGAGTTAGCTGGGCTACAGACGGCGTTTTTGACCCTGGACTTGGCGATTAAAACAACAAACAGAAGGGTAAACGCGCTTGAAAACGTGGTCACGCCGCGGTTGGAAAACACGGTGCAGTACATCAAAGGCGAGTTAGACGAGCTCGAGCGGGAAGAGTTTTTCCGGCTGAAAAAGGTACAGGGGAAGAAAAAGAAAGACATGCAGGCTGGTGAGGAACTGGCGAAGAAAGTCATTGAGGCGCTTGAGGCTGTGGAGCTGGAAAATCAATCCCCGGGGGCGATGCGGTCTGGAAACAAAAACGCCTTCGCGGCCGGGTCAAACTTGCTCGACCCGGACTGCGACACGGATTTGTTGTTTTAGTTTCCCGGGTTTCCTTGTTGTTTTAGTTCCCGTAATTAGTCTGTCCAAATTGACAGAGCACCGGTTGATAGACAGTACACGTTGTGGTTAAAGAACCACTTGACACGAACTGTAGTCATGCTCTTACCCAGAACAACGCTCCACGCGTGAGAATACCATCGCACGTCAGCACATTCACTGTCACTCCTTACATTCACTGTCACTCCTTTTCTTTTCATTCCGCCGTCTCGTTTTTCCCGCGGCCTCGTTTCTCAGAGTCGCTCGCGCGTACCCTCGCATGGTCCGTGTTTTACGGGTTTAAAACCCTTCCCCGCGCGGGTTCTTTTGAAGATCATGGCCAAGGACGGGCTGCTCGCCCCACGGGACGTGTACGTGTGCACGATTTACATGTTCCTGGCGACCGCGATGTGGGTGGTGAATAAAAAAACCATGAAACATCTGCCCATTCCGTTCTTCGTGATGTTAGTGCAAACCTTAGCCACCGTGCTCCTGCTTAAACTGTGCCAGCGGATGGGGGTCATCCAAATGAAACCCTACTCCTGGCAAGTCTTCGGGACCTGGGTCAACACCGGGTTCGTGTGGGCGATTCCTCTTGCGTTGAACCTCCGGGCGCTGACCAGGCTTAACCCCGAGACGCTGATTGTGTTCAGAACCGCCACCCTGATTGGCGTCACCTTCGGCGACCATCTGTACGGCAAGAAGTTCATAAAACGGGAAGTTTTGAGCATAGGCTCGATCTTAACCGGCTGTTCCGTATACGCCTGGTACGACGCACAGTACGACGCGGAGGGGTACATGTGGGCGGGCCTTTACTGGGCCGCCATGGTGGTTTCCATGTTGGTACGTTTTCTTTTCTCGTTTTTGTTGACTGTTTCCAGCGCCGCGCCTCCCTGTTTGCCCGTACCGCAGTCCCACCCCCAATACTTACTCACCTCGAATTCGAACCGGCGACCTCCACACTTCCACGTGTACTCGTGACTAACCACGTCTCGCGTATTCGCCTGACCGTTACCCATACAATAAAAACACAGTACGTCAAGCACTCGTTTACGAAAAACAAAAACCTAAACGTCTGGGAGAAAACCGTGTACCTAAACGCCACGGCAGCGGCGCCGCTGGCGTTCTTTTCCATTTTGTTCGAGTGTACCAACAGTAGTTTGGGGAGCGAGGAGCTATCCATAACGGGGGTTTTCTGGTTGCTTTGTAGTTGCGTCATGGGGGTCGCGCTGGCGAGCGCGTCGAACAAGTCCAGGGACTTTTTATCAGCAACCGCCTTCGACGTGATGAGCACCGGGAGTAAGTTCCTGACGATTTTGGTATCGGGACTTATCTTCGACAGCATGTACACCCCGCAGAGCCTCGTGGGGCTGCTGGTCGCGTTGTTCGGAGGGTGCTTGTACAGCCCAATAGGCGTGTGGCTGCTCCGGTGCGTGGGGCTACGGAAGTGGGTCGGGAACGACGAGAACCCGGGGTTGGGGTTGCCGACGCGCGATGCCGGCGCCGCCGGGTACCCCGCGGGACACGCCGCTTTCCGAAACGGCGGCCTGGAGAAAGCCGTGACGTGGGCACAAGGGCTGGGGGGGACGCCAACTGACTCGCCTAGGAAGGGGGGGGTAGAATAGCGAGGGAACGACCGAGTAGGGGCGCGGGGGACCGGTTCTTACCGGCGTGTACTAAAAAGTACTCTCACGACGCGTTTCGGCCGCGTCGGTAGTGCCATTCGCCGTCTAAAACTAAGTCCCGTCCTCACCGCCTGTGCTCCCCCCCGCCTGAGCTCTCGTAGCTGTTCCCGTCCCGGTTCCCCTCGTCTAAAGTGAACATGGGTGTGATGTATTGCCGGTCGATGAAGTGGAAGGACTCGCGGACGTCGATTGAGTTGAAATCGAACCCGCTCCCGCTCCCCGAACCTTCGTCGGGTTCGTCGTTCGACCCAAACGCGGCGGGCGAATCCAACCGGCGGCCCGCCCCTCGCTTCAAACTCGCCGTCGCCCTCGGATCGTGTACGGTGTTGGGAAGCACGGATGACCCGCCAGAGGCTCGCTCCGGTAACCCTTTGTTGCCACTGAACGCCTTGTCTTTGGTGTCGAAAACGTTGCACTCGATGTTTAGCCGTTTCAGCGCGGGAACCGTGGCGCCGCCCACCACGAGAACGGTGAACAGAACGGCGCCAAGCGTCGACGTCAACATCGCCCGCCCGTCCTCCCCCCGCTTCGCCGCCGCTTCCATCGCCAGCGCGAACGCCATGGCGCCTCGTAAACCTGAGAACCAGAGCATCTTGGCGTGGTTATCGGGAATCGGCGCGCCGCCGCCGAAAAACGACGCCCCCGTGTTTCGGAAAACGGCCCTGCCGAAGCTTAAAGTTTTCCTCGCCACTTGCGAAACCACCCTTCGCGCCGCGCCTGCTTTACTCTTCCCCGCGTCACCGAAACCGCCGCCGGAGTCAGACACGGCGCCTTCGTTGCCCAACAGCGAAGATGAATCGCCGTTTCCGGTATCCGCACCTCCAAATTTCCCCGAGTTATTAAACCCACCCGCGTTTCGTCTTCGCGCGTGTCGGTTGATTAAACCCACCCCGGGAAACACAACCAACGCGCGCGACGCTAAGCACATCACCACCGTCCACGCCGCAGTTGGGAAGAACCGTTTCTGCGCGAGAAAAACGGAAGCGCCGCTGGAACGATTGACGCCGAAAGTGTCAGTCTCGCATGGGTTGACGCGCAGGCGAAACGTGGTGAGTGGGAAAGGCCCTTACCAGTAAATGAACACGAACGTTTCACTCAACTGCGCTAAAATCGAAAACGCCCCGGAACTCAACGCCCGCCCTCCCTCCGAGAGGTTGCGACGCGTGTAGTGTCCCATCACCTTTTCGGGGAAAAGAAAAAGGTCAATCCTGAGTGTACAAGTAGAGTGTATAGGCGAACAGTCTACTTGTGATGTATGTCATAAACAGTAATTACAGGCGGACAATCGGCAAACAGCGCGTGTCGGATTTGGGAAAGCCAGAAACACGTACGATTCCGCAGAACAAAATGGAAACGATCCCCACCAACCCGAGCGCCTCCGCGAGCATGTACGCGATCCAGGGAAATAAAGCCACCACGGACGCCTCCAACGTAGCGCCTTTCATCAAAACCTCCAGCCCCACGCCTTTGTGCGTCTTGACGATGGAGGTCTCGTTCAGCGCGCTCCGCGCCGTCGCGGGCGCGCCCGGGCGAAGCGGCGAGTTGACGTTTTTGCCAGTACCCGTGTTAGTGTTACTTCCAGTACCATTACCACTACCCGAAGTAGCTGCGTTGTTCCCTTTAGTGCTCATTCCAGCTTGATTCGCATGTGTCGCCTCCGGGTGGTCCAAATGCGCGTCGTCTCCTGAGAGCTTGACTCGTTTGAAAAACAGCGCCGACGCTAGGGCGGTTGCGACGCCGATAAACGTCGACCCCAGAAACACAACCACGAACGCCCACGCGGCTTGATTGTGAACGAAAAGTGTCAGTCGTGTATATCGCGTGTATTGGACGATGTATGGACAACAGTCACCGTAATCGGTCTGAACAGTCACCAGCATTAGAGATAAAACAGTGTTCCTGGATTCGGGAAACGCCCAAGGCCGTACCTTGCAGAAAGGAAGACACGCTAAACGTATCCTCCAGAATATAAATCGCCCGGTACAGCACCACCGCGACCGCGTCGTTCATCACGGACTCGCCGAAAACAACCGCGAACAAATCGGGGTTTACCTTTAAGTCGGTGAATATGGAAAGCACGGTAACCGGGTCGGTGGCGCCGATTATGGACCCGAACAACATTGCGTTGACGAAGGAAAACTGGTGCGAAAGCCCAATCAGGCCCAAAAAGTACATCCCCATCCCGAACGTGAAACTGCCTATTATCGTCCCGACAAACGCGAAGTAGGCGATTTTTCCAATGTTGCGGAAAAACGGCTCGGCGTCTATTGCGTACCCACTCTCGAAGATGATCGGCGGCAGTAGGAACAGAAAAAAAAACTCCGTGTCGAACACGAGGTAATCTCCATAGGTTAAAATCCAATTCTTCTCCCCGCCCAAACCGTCTTTCGATCGCAAGTCCTGTGCGTACGCCTCGGTGATCATGTATACCCCCCCCGTGATGCCCAGCAGCAACGCCGCGCCGCTTTGGTGGAGCCACATTATTTTTTTCCTCTTCAACCAAGCGCCCTGATACGATAAAAAAGAAAATGTCAGTCGGTTGTGACGTGCGAAACTTGTATTCCGAAAACAGTGCACTTGTGATATATTTGTAAGAGCCGCGAGTACTGGTAATTGTTACCAGTAGTGCACTTCCTTTTAATGAGTGGACGTCAAAGAGGGGCTGTAATCAGGGAGGCGGTGCGTGGTGATTGGGAAAGGCCCTTACCAACACCAGCGTCACCATCAGCACCAAAAGCCCGCTCGCGATGGCCAGACCCGCGACCGTCTCCTCGCCGTCGTTTCCAACCTTAGCCTCGATAAGCGCCTCCGTGGTTTCCTTCATGCCGTTTGTGTTGGAAGGCGGGCCGGGAGGCGCGGGCATTCTCTGCCACTCCACGGACGTCGCGTCGATCCATCCGTTATTTTTAGACTGCGTACCATTCTTTTCCTTGCCGACCGAACCATCACCACCACTCCCATCACGCATGGCCTCGTTCGTGGAATTCAGCAAGTCACTTCCCCAGCTCCATTGCTGTTGCAGCAACAAATTTCTCAGCTCTTCAAGCTCGTCGTTCGAAACAGGCGCGGTCGGATCAACGTGGATCCCACGCAGGCTCCACCAAAACTGCCTCGGCGATTGCGTGGTGGGCGTGCTTCCCCAACAACGCGCGCCTCCCCCGCCCGTAGGGTTGTAGTACTCCCGGGACCGAGTCTCTGCCGGGGACGACGCCATGGTCGCCGTCCAGGGGAACAGGGAGAGCGCGAACCCGGTGGTGCGGGGACGTCTGGCGGGGGGGGAGAGCGGGGGAGCCTCACCTCGTTTTCAACCGTCAGACGTGAGTCAAACGGCGAGCGTCTTGAGTTGAGCGCGCTTCGCGCCAACACAGAACGGGCGCGTTTTTCTCGTCTCTTCACACGGCGAAAGAAAGCGCGAGGTGCGCGACCAGGCTCGCCCTTTACGCTCAGCGCAAGCAGAGCCAGGTCGGGAGTAAAAGATGGTACGTGCACTGCTCCCTGTTGATGCTAGTATTGTGACGTTTCGCACGTGTCGCCGCCGTTCGTGGACTGCGCGCCGGCCTGATGACCGGCATCGCGTGTTAGGGTTTAGCGATTGCGAAATGGATGACGAAACGCGAGGTCGATGATGTCGCCGTCCGCGCGAGTCTGTGGCCTGTATGCGACCTACAGGCGCGCACATTAAAGGCGGTCTACCTTCGGGACACACCCTGTCGACCAAACCAAGCCTCGTGTGAATCGTTGTGTGGCCGGTAGACTCGCGTCGACGCGCGGTCGCCGCGCGCGTCAACCCTAAGAATCGCGGTATTTTTTGCCCATGGGTGCTTGTTTTCTCGTCGATTTTTGAGGGGTGTGTCAGACTCCACACAGTTTCATACAACACGTACAGCGTCACAAGCACTGATTTCCCCGCCCTAACCACCACTAATCCACCAACAACAGCCTAAGCAGATCAACGAGATCAAGGATTTCCTTCTCACCGCGCGCCGCAAGGATGCGAGGTCGGTGAAGATAAAGAAGACCGGTACTAAGACCAAGTTCAAGGTGCGGTGCTCGAAGTACTTGTACACCCTGTGCGTGGACGACGCGAACAAGGCGAACAAGCTCAAGCAGTCCCTTCCCCCGGGATTGTCCGTGGAGGAAATCAAGAAGTAATCGAATTATGTCTTGAGTCTTTTATGGGCGATTGGGTGGGCGAGACTGGAAGTATGTGCGAGAGGAGCGCGATGCATTAGGCATTAAACTCCACCGAGAGGTTGTGCTTTGGTCTTACCAAGAGGGTGTGCGAGAGCGTGTTTTAATCCACACTAACGCTTTTAACGCTTCTATAAACGAACGGTTTGAACCCGAAGTGTGTCTCGAGTGCACGTGATCCACCCGCTTACGTCAATTCGAGTAAAATAGCTCCTCGTTCTAAGTGAGGAGCGCGGTAAAGAAGCAAACACGGATTACGTTAAATAACCGCGCGGGACGTGCGGACAGACAAAAGCGTTTTCCCTAACACCTTTCATAATTACAAAACCCCTACAGCCCTACCCCCCCCTACGCTTCCTGTGCAAGGATCTTAAAAAAGTAGTGCGTCTCCAGGGCTCCGTCTTCCGCGAGGTCGGTACAGTGCACCGCGTTGCGCACTTTGTCGAACCCGAATTTCGCGCGCATGGATTGCGGCCTCAGCGCCCGCGCCATCTCCGGATCCACCGGCCCGACGATCTCTCGAAACTTCCCAACTGTTCCGTGGGGTCCATTGGGGTCACCTCCGTCACCTCCATCACCACTCACCTCAACTGCCACGAACGCCCCGCTGGTCAGCTCGTCCACCATCATCGTGAACTCGGGCGCCACGCCGCGGTAGACTTCGTAGAACTCCAGCGCGCTGGCGCGGTCCAACGTGAACGTCTTGGCGCCTGAAACGGTAAACCCGTTTCCAGTGATCTCGTCAAGCACCAAACCCAGGTGTTCCATCGCGCTCGGTTTTATCAAGCAAAGCGTGGTCGTGCCGTCCAGCTTTGCGGTCGCGGGAAGGTGTTCGAAGGTGAGCTCCATCGCCGTCGCGGTTGCGGGGTCGTCCGCGACCGTGACGCACCCTGAGCCGAAGTGCGTTTCTAGCTCCGGCAACAGATTTAGTAATTTGTCCACAGCGCCGTCACTCACGAGCGACACACCGACGCCCTTCCCTTCGCTCATTTTCAAACTCGCAATCGCGAAGCCGGACTTTGTCAAGGCGTTGATTACTTTACCTAGGCTGTCTGAAGAGGTGTCACTAACCACCGCGAACGTTTTCTGTCGCGATATTGAGAATCTCGACTCCGTGAATTCGTCCCCGAATTCAACCACTTTCAGCTGGCGCGAATACACCGCGACCGTCGCGCCGATGAACAAATCAGCCGACGCCAGCCCGGGCACTTGCGTTTTCTTTAAAAACGCGCGTTTGTTTTTAAGGTCGTACATCTCCACCTCCCGTGAAAGCGGCCAGAAAAGGAACTGGTACCGCCGAGTCAAACCCGAGTGCGGGTCGAACCACTCCACCACGAAGGCGAACTTTTCGGTGGGGTCATCCTGAGGGATGGATGGATTTTGATTTTGGGAATGGACGGGTGTGGATGCGTGAGATGTAGTGGTGGTGTTAGTCGAATCCAACAACGAGATGTCCCGGTACGCGTGGGCGTCGCGTGATATGAAGTGACGTGCGGCACTGTGTCCGCAATTGCGAATCGGCCGATGGACCGCCCTGGAGGTACCTCGGGCGCGCTTTCCGGGGGATGCCAAATCAGGAAGTGCAAAAAGACCAACGGTCCCCCCGAATTCCAATCTTGGAACCGAGATGGACCACCGCGTCTTGGACTCTCTCCTGGACCGTGTCCCGGCGAAAACAACACAAAACACGTACCTGAAGCACCATCACAGCGGGTGACGTGGTCGGCGCGCGCGCGGGCGGTGCGACGCGGTCGACTCTGGCAGGCTGATCGAGGCGCGTCTCGCAAGCGACGAAGTCAAACGAAATGGAAACGGATTTCGACTTATCGAGTTTTGAGCTTTTGTTTCCCTTTTTCTCAGATTTGGCATTCAATGGCATCACTGCGTGTCGAGCAGTCGAGGCGTCGAGTTCGGGATGTGCGTCGCGTTCCTGTTCCTGGCGGACCCAGACGCGGACGCCGCTGTTCCGAAGGTGGTGCTTTGTGTGAACCGCGACGAGGCGTATGGCAGACCTACCTTGGCGTCGCACTGGTGGGACAACGACGGTGAAATCTTCGCCGGACGAGACGAAACCGCAGGCGGGACGTGGTTAGGCGTGAGTAAAACGGGACGCGTCGCGGTGCTGACGAACTACGCGGATGACGTAACCGGAACGGTGGCTGAAACGACCGGCCTTCCCATGCCGAGCCGAGGCACGTTAGTTTCCGAGTTTCTGAGTAGCGCCAACACAGATGCGCCGACTGCGTTTCTGCAAAAGCTCACATCCAGCCGAAACCAATTCAACGGCTTCAACCTCATCGCGGGCGACTTGCGTTCCGGCGAGTTCGCGTACCTCGGTAACCGCGGAGGCGTGGCGAACGCGTCGCCGTGTAGGCTTGATTTGGGTGCGAATTTTCTGTCAACCGCGGCGGAGGCGAATGGGAGTAAAACTATACTAAAACTAGGCGTGGTTCACGGATTGAGCAACGCGACGCTCGACACGCGGGGCGAAAAAGCGTGGCCTAAAGTCGTACGCGGCAAGGACCGGTTGGCGAGGGCGGTGAGTGCGTTTTGTATACGCAAACAGTGTAACGTAGTTGCGAGCGTTGACAGGCTGGATCATGAGACACAATACGCTGACTTCGCCGTGAGCTTGCTCTCGGAGGTGTTGGAAAACGTGGAGGCGACTGGTAACACGAGCGACGACACGACTCGGGACGTTTCGGAAAAGGAAATGAGCGCGAACCTTCGCGACAACCCTTCGGCTTTTGTAAAACCGGGCGGCGCGACGCGGAATCGAACCTCGTACGGCACCAGGTGCTCCACCGTGATTACGTGCAGTGGCGACGAAGTTGTCTGCGTGGAGAAATCGGCCACGTGGCGTGAAGGCAAACCGACGTGGCTCGCGCCGGCGGTGACGAAGTTTACGATTGATGCGCGTAAAAAAGAATAGTCTGGCAACGTCTTTCAGAAGTCTTTCACAACGGAATGTTCCCACTCCCTAAACTTCTTTGGAAACGGTTCCGTCGTTCACGCAATCCTCCAGCGAGTCTTTCCGGAGTTGCAACAACACTCTGGAAAGGGCTCGGTCCTCGCGGACCTGTAACGTAGCGGAAAGCACGGCGTCTTGCGGGGCGAGGGTAACGACGTCGCCCACAAACTGTGGTGCGGCGTCAGCGGCACCGCTCGCGACCCACGCCTCGTACTTCTCCAAGTGAAAAAGCGCCTCCTTTCGTTGCCCGTCGTGAAACTTCAAAACCCCCAAATCACGTTGCTCGAACCCGCAATCGCCGTCCAGCTGCAACAGCCGTTCCGTGGCCAGAATGCTCATAGACAAATCACCAAACGGCCGTCCCGTGGGCTGAATGATCCCAACCACCCCCGCCGCGGTGTTCATCCGGTCGTCGTACGCCGCGGCTTCCACGCTGTGAGATGAAAAGAAAGTGTCAGCCTTGAGTATGGTTGTACTGTTGTGACGTATGTAGTGCGTTCGACCAGGGGCGGGTGGGGGGATTTGCGTCGGGAAATACGTACGCTAGCAAAACCCCGCTGTCCCTGGTGTCGTCCCACTCCCACGGCCAAAACGCGCGTTTCAGCGCCTGCAGCTGTAACGTGACCGACATCTTCGGGGTACACACCACCGCGCCCCGGTTCCGATGGTTCTTCGAGTCGCGTTCCTCGCCTCGGACCACCCCCCACGGCGCTTTGGGTTGCGTCACCCCGAACGCCCCGGACGCCGCGCCCTTGGCCTTCGGCGCGATCATCACGTCCACGTCCACCAACAGCGCTCCTTTGCGTTTCAACCGCTCCACGCACCCGATATAAAGCGCCGCCAACGTCGCGGGAATCCCAACTTTCTGCGCCACGACGTTGTGGAAGTAGGTTCGGTATGGAGAGTACGCTTCTCTCCACCCACCAGGCACGCGGTACGCGCACTCACCGTACAGGTACTTCTCAAGCGCGTCGATCACGTCTTTCGGAGCCGGCGCGGTGCCGCCGTTCGGAACCTCCAGCCTCGCGTAGTCCCTTTGCATGAACTCGTGCACGAGCTTGTCCACCCGCTTGGCGTACGCCTCAGTTGGTAAGCAAACCGCCGTGCGGCTTTTAAACGCGTCGTCCTCCACGGCGACGCACATGGAGGTTACCACGAGGTCGGCCTCCGTCGCCGTCTTCGCGTCGCCGTCTGGGCCGCCCAAGCACGCATCCAAAAGCCCTTCCCGTGCTTTCCTTTGGAACGGCTCCCAGGTTTCTTTACACGCGGAGGGCTTCCCGAACGCGCCGTCCACCGTCACCGATCGTTTCGCAGCAGCAGTGTCTTCGTCATCCTCGCCCGCTACTCGGTTCGTCCCAAGGCGGCCCATACGCTTGGCCTCGGACTCCGCAACCCGGGCCTTATCAGCCTCGTCGCCCGACCGCGCCCTCCTCTCGCTCGCGTGTCGTACCACGAAGCCCCCGCGGGGCCGATCCACCCCGCGAGTGCTGCGGCGCGTATGCGCGATGCGCGTCGCGGAAACGCCGGGGGCGGCGAAAACGGAGGCGGACATGGCGCGAACGCGTGTGCGGGTCGAGGGCGTGACGTCTCGATTTCTTGGATAAGCACGCCGACAGTACCAAAAAAGCAACGCCTTTCTTTTCGCCCAGCTTTTTCCCTCCCTCACTGCGCCGGGGCCGAGGTTCAGGGTACCGCCGTTCACCGTGCGACATGAAGATCGCCGTGGAGGGGTGTTGCCACGGCGAGCTTGACAAGATCTACGCCGCGATGAAGCACCTGGAACGTAAGGAGGGCGTGAAAATAGACTTGCTTATTTGCTGCGGCGATTTCCAGGCGGTTCGCAACCTGGATGACTTGGAGTGCATGTCCGTGCCTGACAAGTACAAAGCTTTGGGGACGTTTTACAAGTACTACAGCGGCGAGGTTTTGGCGCCTTACCCCACGCTGTTCATCGGGGGAAACCACGAGGCGAGTAACTACCTGTGGGAGCTTTACTACGGCGGCTTCGTCGCCCCGAACGTGTATTACCTCGGCCACAGCGGGGTCATTAATTTCGGAGATCTGCGCATTGGCGGGTTGAGCGGCGTTTTCCAAGCCCACAACTACTTGAAAGGCAACCACGAGCGCCCGCCGTACCGAAACAACCAGGTGAAAAGCGCGTATCACGTCCGCGAGTTCGAGGTTATGAAGCTGAAGCTAATTGGGGAGCCGCTGGATGTTTTTTTGTCGCACGACTGGCCCACGAACATCGCGAAAAAAGGCGACACGAACACCCTGCTTAAAAAGAAGCCGTTTTTGAAGAGCGAAATCGCCGACGCGTCGCTGGGGTCGCCGCCCGCCGAGGAGCTGCTTCATTTGCTGAAACCCACGTACTGGTTCTCCGCGCATTTGCACGTTAAGTTCGCGGCGCTCGTGGAGCACCCGGTAGGTGTGGGGGATGAGAGGAATGGGGAAAAGGACGCGCGAAACGCACGCGCGACCACGAAGTTTTTAGCCCTGGACAAGTGTCTGCCGAAGCGCGACTTCATGCAGGTCATCGACTTCCCGGGAAAAGCCCCAGGCTCCGGGTTCTGGCTCGACCCCGAGTGGCTCGCCATTCTCAAGGCGAACCACGATTTGCACGAAGTGGGGTGTGGAAGTTCTACGGGGCGACGGGGGGGCGACCGGCCGGCGATTGAAACGCACAGAGAATGGGTGGACTCAAAGTTGCGAGGTAGCGCTTCGAAGGAGACGCAAAAAACGTCGACAACGCGAACGCCGCCGCCCGCTTTCGAGGCAACCGCACTGGCGCACTCCCCGACCGACAAACGCAAGCCAGGCCAAGGCACTGCCCCTACCAGGGTCACTCGAAACCCGCAAACGGAAACGTTGCTGAACATGCTTAATCTGGACTTCAAACTCGACCGGGTGCCGACATCGGGCGGAAACGGTTCTTTCCGGGGCGCCGGCGCTCCGTCCAATTTTCCGCCGCCGCCTCCCACGGAAACGCGGTACCGAATTCCCCAAGTCGGGCCGTTCGGAACCCTGGCGCCGCCGCGCAACTTACCGCCGCCGCCGCGAGTTTTAGATACCAACGAAATTAGCCTAGGAAGCGATGACGAGTAGTGGTAAATACTAATACTTCCGTGATCGGGCCGCGCTGGTTAGCTCGATTCGTAGAAAAACTAATACCCGATTGTGCTGATCTTTCCGTGTGCGATTCATACAATTCGATTCGTATTAAGTTTCCTCCTCTTCCTCCGTTTCCTCCGTCTCCTCCTCCACTACCTCTATCTATTCGTCATACCCCTTTCTGTTTTCCAGCCACTCCAAAACGTCCTCGGCAATCTTGGGAGGCGCTTTGTTGTCGTTCTTTCGGTGTCCATCGCTCTCCTCAACCGGGTCCCCCCCGCGCGTGGTGCCCCACCCGCGCTGGTGCGCGTCCACAAACACGTCCAGGGCTGGTGACCCCAAAAGTTTCTGGTGATTACTAACCCCCCACGGCCCGGACGCCATCGGCCACGCCATGTCGGGCGCTTTCCGCAAACAATCCAGCCAGACTTCCCTTTCCTTCCGGCCGGACCGCGCGACGACGACTTCGGGCCGCGGCGAGTACGCGCAGTTCACGTCCGGAAGCGTGACGCACCCTTTCCGGTTACTGTTCACAAACTGCCCGGAATCGAACGCGTCTTGTTTGTACCACGTCAGCAACGACATCGCCGCGGCGTGGGGTTTGTAGACCTGCGGTATTTTCTTTACTATTTTAGCAGAAGCGCCCTCCGCGCCGATGCCGAACGAGTTGACTGATACGATAAAAAAGAAAGTGTCAGTCTGGTATGGGCAATCAGGGAGGCGGAATGTGGTGATTGGGAAACACGTACCTTCGTTTTCCCGCACCGCGATGGGTTCTGTTTTCAGGGACCGGTGCGTTTGGTCGTCGCTCACGACCCAGCGCTTCTGGGTGTGCGCGTGGAGGTGCACCAAATCCGCGGCGATGTCGTGCCTGGCGCCGGGGGTGACGTCCATGGACGATAGTTTGTCTCGCAGCCAAAGCAGCCCGGCCTTGATGCTCATGGAAGGAGGGACAAACGCGGCGTCGTCGGCGTCGGAGCCTCGGTTTTGGTTTGCGGTCTTCCCCGTTGTGTTCGCACGCTCCGCGCGCTCCGTAATCTTCGTTTCGGCGTCTTCCTCGTCGTCGCCGTCATCTTCTTTTTCGTCGTCTTCTCTTTCGCAATCTCCTCCAGCATCCCCTTCCTCGCCTCCCACGACCACCCCGTTTCTGCTTCCGCAAACCTGTCTCGCGATGTCGTCCATCTCGTCGCAGAATGATAAATGCCGACTCCGCGCGTCTCCGTGCCGCGCGTGCGGCGCCATGGCCTGAACTAAAACTTTCACCAAACTCTTTTGGTGCGGCCCGAAAAACTTCAAAGCCACTTCGGTGTTGTCGCTTTCGCTCGTCTCGGTTTCCAAATACCGAAACGGAGCCGGCGTGTGCGCGATGTTTTTCTTCGCCCCACCCCGCCCGAGCAAGTACCGGACTTTGGATAAGCAAATCGCAATGGATTGGGTTCGGTTTTCGCGAACGGAAAGCGCCTCGATCTCGGCGTCGCCCAGCCCGAACGGCGGCGGCGCCCATTTCTTGGCAGAGAGCGCGTTTTCGTGTTTCGCGAGCTCCTTCGCCGTGGCGGCTGTGGGGTTTCGCGTTCCGAAAAGTGTCAGTACTTCGTAACGTGGCCTGAAGAGCAGGCCAAAAAAACCTTAAATTAAATTCAGCCTCTTCACGCCGTTCCACACTACATACGCATACGGAACTTGTAATTACGGGCGGACAATCGTAACAACAGGTCGTCGGGTGATTTGGGAAACGCGGGGACGTACCTTTGTGTTCCCGTAAGATGTCTTTCGGTAACCTTTTTAACTCAACCGCCATGAACAGCGCGACGGAGCCGACGTACTTCACCAGCCAACCAGGCGCGTTTCGTAGTAAGCCTTTGTTCGGGTACAGGCCGATCTCGGCAAGCGCGCTGATTGCGTTTGAAGAAAGTACCGAGTTGGCTTCTGTTTTGTCACCAGAAGAAGGAGTTTCTTTTTTGTCACCAGAAGAAGAGCTCACCGGCAACCCCGCCGCGAACAGCGCGGCGTGTCTCTCCACGAGCCGGTGGCACCTGGTCAGGACGTGCGAGTTGCTCTGCTCGCCCACGAAAGCCAAATAGCTCGCCCGGCAAAGCCGCGCGCCGCACAAACAAAAAGCCGCCTCCACTTCCTTCATGTTATCCGTACACGAGTGGTAGTTGTAACAAAGCTCCTCACCGGGTTTGATGTGTTTTTTGGCGTAGAAGTTTATGCAGTACTTCCCGTCGATGGCTCGTAGCGAAACCTCCACGTTCGGGTCGCAGCTGTGCGACAGCCGGCTGCTGTAGTTGTTGTGGTGCATCGCGTCCACGAACAGCAGTGCGAACCCTTCCGCGTCGCCGGACGGGCGCTCGAGTTGCATGTTGTAAAACTCGGGCGGCCCGCTTTCCCTTTGGCCTTTCGCTTTCTGCGCGGTTTTAATCGCGTCTTGTTTCGCCATCCACGCCCACGGAGGGTACATCTCGCCCAGGAAATCCACCACCAGGTCGCCTTTTTTTATTCCCCCTGGGTCGGAACACGTTACGCCAAAACCCTTGCGGTGCACGGCGAACATCTCGGGCGCGGATCGCGCGTCGTGCGCCAGCGCCCAAAGCGCCTTCGCGGCGGCCCTGGAGAAGTGCGCGTCGTACAGAGAACCGACGATACCGTCGCGCTCCAGCGTCTGCGCCAGGTCCTCCGCGGCGAGGGCCAGGGAAAAAGTACACGCGGAGTCGATGGGCAGCGCCCCGTATGAGGCGTTGACCTGCATCATCAACGCGTCTGCGAGACGCCACGCCGAGTCGTCCTTCCAATCCGGACACACCCGTCTGAAGGTTCCCACCACGTCCCGCGCGGTGACGTAATCAACGCCGTAGGTTTCCTGTTCCGCGACTTGCTTACCTGTGATTGCGAAGGAAAAGGTCAGTCCCGTGTTGGGCGTGTATTGGACGACGTATGGACAACAGTCAGGGTAATCGGTCTGAACAGTCGTAGTAATCGGTCCGAACAGTCACCAGCTGAGAGACAAAACAGTGTGCCTGGATTCGGGAAAGCCCCTACGGCCGTACCAGCGGGCCCGATTGTTTTCTGCCGGAGTTGTTTTTCCGTAACCGGACACACCGGCCACCGCGCGACCACCGGCCACCACCCAGGGGGTTTCGCTGGGTCGGCGATGTCGCCGTTCTCCCCAATCGTTGGTATGGCCCTGTGTTTATCAAGCACTGACGACCCGCCCGGTTCGAGCCACTCCATTTTTTCTTTAGCAAGAGTAACCGCCTCGACGTCGCCGTCGTCGTAGGTCACGGTGTGCTTCTTCGACTTCTCGTCGTACCCAGTGACGACGCCGAAGAAAAACTCCTTTTCTTCCGGCCAGAAAACCTTCACGCGGCGGTCGATGGCGTCGTGCGCTTCGTGCTTGGAAGCTAAGTGCGGCGGTTTCGGAAGCCGCCCCGCGGCTTCGTCCTTTTTTATTTTTAACAGCAGCGCCTTGTTTTTCTCTAAAGAAGGTTGGTGTTCCGACAACGTAACCGTTCGCTCCGCCTCCACCTCATCAGGATCACCCCTGGGGACGTACTCCGTGATCGCCACGAGCTGCGCCCGCGTCGCGGCGGAGTCGAACTCGAACACTCGGTCCACGAAACCATCCTTCACGCGGCGCTGCTTGTCTTTTTCGCGTCGCAAACGTTTCTTCTCCTCCGCAAGGCGTGTCTCCTCAGTGAGCGCATCCGCGTTGACTAAATCCGTCACATCTTTTGAAGTGTCAGCCTCGACTGCATCGCGTGTCCGCGTCTGCGTATCCATCGGGGAGTCCTCCTTTTTTTGCTTCGCGTACCGGATTTCGCCGTTCGCGGGGTCCACGCCGACCGCGTCCGCGTCGGTACCCGTTTCTTCGCCCTCGACGTCCTCCTTTCTCGACGTCGTCCTCCCTCCAACTACGCCTCCGCTCTCAATAGCGTCGAGCGACGCCCCGAGCGGGCGCCACGTTTCCCACCCGTTCGCCTTCACCACCGTCCGCGCCGCGTGCGACCAGGTTTTGTTCAAAACGCAGACGCGGGCGAGCCACCGCCTTTGCTCGTCTCGGGATGATGAGTTTTGGCAAGACGACGTATCGTTCCCGGCGTCGTCGTCTGAAGTCGAATCGAGGGATCCGTCGACGATTTTTTCAAACGCCCGCATCAGAAACCGCAGCGGCGTTTGTTCGAACGGCCCGGAAAAAGCCGGTTGCCACCGGGTATCCACCACGGGAGCCTTTTGGTGGTGCCGCCCGCCGTGCGTTTTGTCCCCTTTTTTCGGTTTCGTCGTGCTCTTCTCTCCACCCGGCCCGCCGCCCTTACCCCTCGCCACGTCGATGCCAACCTCGTCCAGCCAAACCCCGATTTTCAAACCAGGCCTGTGATTGTTACACGAAAAGTGGTTAACGTCCTGTGTATCGCGCCGTGTGGACAAACAGTCAGGGCAGAGGTAATAACCGTCTCTCCGCAGGACGAGTATGGGCAAACAGTGTCGGGATGGATTTGGAAATGCAAGGCCGTACCTGTCCGAGCACACTATGGTCACCGAAGTCCTCCAGTTCTTGCTCTTCTCCATCCCGCAGTGCCTTTCCCACCCGGTTGTCGTCAGCACGTTGCCCTCGCCCACCCCCGACACCGCAACGCAGTTCTCGAGACTCTCGTCGCACATGCACCGGAACTGTTGTGATTGTGAACGAAAAGTGTCAGTCATGTATATCGCGATGTATGGACAACAGTCACCAGCTGAGAGATAAAACAGTGTGTCAGGATTTGGGAAACGCGCAACACGTACCATGGCTCTTTTGGAAAGAAAAACCCCGGGGTGCCCGCCGCACCGCGCCGGAACGGCAGCGTGCGCGACGTTCCTGTGATTGTTACACGAACAGTGGTTAACGTCGCGTATTGCGCGTGTATTGGACGTGTATTGGACGATGTATGGACAACAGTCAGGGTAATCGGTCTGAACAGTCGTGGTAATCGGTCCGTACAGTCACCAGCGTTAGAGGTAAAACGGGCGATGTGTCGGATTTGGGAAAGCCCCTCCGGCCGTACCTGGGTTTCGGCGGCGGCATCAGCCGGGGTTGGCCATCAGCTCGTTTGGGGTCGTCGTGCGCGTCCTCGTCGTCGGCGGTCATGGCGTCCACGACGTAACCCGACACCGTGCCTCTTGGGAGGTCGGGTTGGAACCCGAGGTCGGGTTTCGGTTGCGTTCCCAACTCAACCGTGACGCACTCTTTCATTGACGCCTTCGACGAAACCGCCTTTGAGGATTCCTTCTTTTCCTTCTTAGTGCAGACGGTCGTGACGGATACCGCTGGCGCCGGGTCGCCGTCGACGCGCGCGCCGGCTTGCCTAGCCGCGAGTTCCAGCTCGACTTGTTCCAATCGCCAAGTCGCCGCCGCTTTCGCGTTCGGAAAAAGCGCCGGCCACAAACAGTTCCGTTCCTCAAACGGCGCGGTGTGGTTGAAAACGCAGACCCAGCGTTTTCGGAACCCGACGTTTGTTTCCGCTACTTGGCGTGTCACCACCCTCAGCTTACCGCACTCCACGTTCTCGCACCGAATCAATGAGGCGGGGTGGAACGTGGGGGGCGGCGGTTTCGGCGGCGGGTCGGGTTCGCGCCGCACCGGCTTTTCAATTTTTTCAATTTTTTCCCTCGGCGCGGGTTTCTCTTTTGGCGGAGGTTTCGGAGGCGAATCAGGAGGCAAACCAGCCGCGACGCGTGTCTCCCGCCTCTCAAGCGCCATCTTCGCCTTTTTCCTTTCCCGGTACTCGTAGTCCTGTTTCCGTTTCTTTTCCCGTTTCTCGATATCCTGTTTTTGTAAACGAAAAGTGTCAGTCTTGTATGGGAAGACAGTCGGCAGGATTTGGGTATTGCAATACTTACCTTTTGTTGCGTCCGTAACTGTTCCGCCTCCGCGAGTAACACGTTTCGTTCCGCCAGCGCCGCGGCGTTGACTCTGCGGTCGATTTCGTCATCGTCGAGCTCTTGCGGTAGGTCGCAATTGAAGAAGCGCGAATCTCTGGATGCGGAACACAGCCACTCGTCGCCTTCACCGATGGCGCGCGCCACGACGGAAGGTACTCGCCGCCACTTCCCGCATCGCGTGTTCTCGCAGCACACCCACGCCTCTTTCGCCGCCGCGACGCCATCAATCGAGGCGTCCATCGGGTGTACCGAGTGGATTCGCCACGCCAAGTCCAGCATCTCGGGAGGGGGGGTGACCCCGGGAGGCAGAAGTTGCTTGGAAGGCGTGGAGCTCGCGAACGGATCGTTCGGCGGGGACAAGTCGTGTGTGTCCATTTCGTGGTCCGCGGTGGTGAAGGCGTCGCCCGCGTGTGTATCGCCCGCGTTCCCGTTACCGTTCGCGGCCAAAAAGCCTGAACTCTGTCCAGCACCAACGTTCAGCTCGTGCCTCGCCACCGCGGCGGCGAGCGTCGAGGCGAGCGTGCTGTTGGGCGCGTGCGTGGAAGGGGAGTGGCCACCGCCATTGCCGTGGTCCAAACGCGCGAGTGACGCCTGCGCGAGTGACGCCGCGGTGGCGAACGGGGATACGGGCGAGGTGGCTGCGCCGCCGGTCATTGGTTGTGGTGGCATCGCAGAAGAACCTGACGGGGGTTCGGTGAAGTGACCGACGCCGTGGACATTGCCGGGGTCCGCCATCGCGCCAGGAGTGCCTTCCTCAGATGGCACTCAACCTTCCGCCCACGCGATCGAGACCGGTCAAGGCGTCAACGAACTCGATTACCGAATCCACAACTCGAATCGAACGCGTCGTCCGCTTGGTGTTAAATACCGACTCCGTATCGCACGTATATGCAGGTCACCCACCGCAAGGCGACGGCCTTGCCGGCGCGTCCGCACGTGTGAAGCTCGCTCGATCTGCAGTTTTGAAAAACCTGCCATGCCAAAACTCGTCTCGTCCGAGAGGCAACTCATTTATCCACTTGGTGCAGCGCAGCGCTTGGACCGGCGCCCGGATGATGGCGGTCGCCCTGGCGCTCGTGCGGTGCGGCCCGTCGCGCCACGCCAGTCCGCGGTGTCTACTCGCGGTGGGGCGACGCGCTAGGAGCGCCAGCGGTGCCGCATCATCATCGACACAATCCAAAGACTGCGTGTATGTGCGGCACCACCATCTTTTCGCGACGATGCGAGGAAGAGGCGGTCGCGGAGCAGTAGGGTGCAATACAGGGTCCAACACACCAATGACCCAAAAATTACGCACATTCGCGACGAACGGCACCGACGGCGTTGCCGTGCCAAAGCCCGGGGACGTGCACCTGTGGCTGTTCGACCCGGCGGATGCGGATGATGAGTTACTACGTTTGTACGAACGCGACGTGCTTTCTTCCGACGATCGGCTTTCCTTGAGTAACAACGCCTCGTCCCAAATGACACCCGGTGCGCGCGCGCAGGTGGTTCGCTCAAAAGCCCTGATGCGATGCGTGCTTGCTCGGTACTGCGGTCATGACGTCTCGCCGAGCTCGTTGCGGTTTTCAGTCGGGGAAAAAGGGAAACCGAGGTTAGCCGGGTTCGGAGAGAGCGGGAGTGACGATGACGCGGCATCGACAAAGACAAAGCCTTCCTTGCGGTTCAGCTTGTCGCACACCAACAAGCTATTAGCGCTAGCAGTGACCTCCGCGCCGCCTGAGGGTGATACAGGTGATACCAAGGATAGCAATGAGGTCGATACAGGTGATAATACAGGTGATATTAAGGGTGATGAAGAAACAACATCGACGCAACGCCCGTTCGCCGGTGCGTACGAAGTCGGCGTGGACTGCGAGGATTCGGCGCGGCGCACTTCCGCTGTGACTGACCGGCTGGCGAAGCGGTGGCTGAGCGAACACGAAGCTCAGGTGGTTGGTTCGATTCCTTCCGAAACCGAACGCGCGTCTTTTTTCATGAAAACCTGGGTGCTGAAGGAGGCGTACGTAAAGGCGCTCGGCACCGGAATAGCGGCGCACCCGTTTTTTTCGTTTGACGTGAAGCTGGAACCGAAAAGCGACGGCGGCGGCGTAGGGGCAATAACGCTGGTGGAGCGAACGGGTCTGCGCGAGGTGGCTAACGAGGGTGAGACAACCCGAGGCGGCGGCGTTGGTTCGATTCCCGACGATTCTAGTATATCGAGCCAGAGCTGGCGCGACTCCGCGTCGCGGTGGCGGTTCGCGCTTTTGCGAATTGGAAACGGAAAAAACGGAAACCTGATTTGCGCGACGTGCGTTTGGGACGCGCGTGGTATGGGCCAACAGTCGGAACTTTCCGAGCAAACCCCGCCTGGTTTGGAAGTTCGGTGGACACTACCGATGCGGGGTGATTTTGAAAAGGGGGAGAAACCGGAACCGGAGGTGCTCGCGGCGTCCCACGGCGCGGGCGCAGATTGAAACGATTTTAGACTTCACTCTCGATTTCGCATTTGAGCAGAAAAGAAACTTTGTCAAGGCGTAACACCTGCATGTCAGTCACTCCTCTCGCGTCATGTCGGAGGGTGCGCCTTTGCTGGGTACCGGCTCCGGCCGCGAGCCGTACCCGCTCGCGAGCAGGGCGACGCGGTGCGTGGTGCTCGGCCTCGCCACGCTGTTTGCGGTTTCCGCGTGCACCGCGGTGGTGACGATCGAGCGAGCGCAGTCTTCCGGGCTTTCCCAAATCTCGGTAAAAGAGGTGTACGCCAGGTCCGAGACCTCGGTGCGACACAACCCCGTGTTTTGCGGAACCTGTGCGGTGGTGATTCCCAGTGACACGTATGGCGGCGGCAGTTTGGGAGGCGCGATCGATTCCGCGGACTGCGTGGTGCGGTTCAATGGGCACGGGCCTGGGAACTGCACGACAGATTCGTCATCTAATGAGAAAAGCAATGCTAAAAGCTGCCCATCACCTGAAGACTACGGCACCAAGGATGACATAAGAGTGATGAACGGCAACCCTGAGATGATGGACAACCTAGATTTTGATGCTTGTTTCGGGGACGGGGAGGGGCACTGCCAGCGGCAAATCGTGACGTGGATGGACGACACCGAACGGTCCAGGCGGTTCTTCGCCGAGCACCCAAACGCGGAAAGCATGGATGCGCTGATTGAAAAACTCGAGATACCCGACCCTCACGGCTTGATTCGGGGCTTCGCGTGGAACCAATCGGTACCGCGACCGGGGTACGCTAGCAGTGCTTTTATCACCATAAACGTCCTGAAAGACCCGCGGATATGCGGCCAACTGTACGTCTTCGGGCTGAACACCTTGGACGATTCAGAACCCGCGAACCACGGGTACGCCGATGACCCGCACAAAAGTACGTAGTCTATTGGGCCTTTCCCAAATCCAGGCACACTGTTTACCGCCCCTCTTTGAGTACAAGACTCCCGTTGCGACTGTTCGACTACACACAGCACGAGTGCCCTGTGGAGGCCCGATTACGGTCCCCAATCCCGGATATGCCGTTTACGAGAATATCACAAAAGACTGACCCTTTTCTTTCACATCGCAGTCATCTCGCCCGCGCACGACTACGTGTTGGAGCACGACTTTTACAAAAAAGCCGTGGACGAGGTGTGGCCGGGGTGGGACAACGTGGAGGTGGTTGTTATGGAACATCCGCACCTGGGGGCGGGTTCGGGAGCTGGGAGAGTATAGTATAATCGCCCCATAGCGTAGCGCTCGGTTGAAGTAAAAAGTCAACGCATGATGAGGAAATTGACTTGCGTTGCTCTTCTAAAAATGGTTTCCTCGCAAACACCTGTCACTTGTCGTCGCCCTCGCGCATGGCCGACGACGCCAAGGACCTGGCAAGGCGTTTGAACTTGATCGACCTGTTGTGTGACGCCCACCCTTTGGTTACGGAACCTTCCGTCGAGGAAAGCGAAAGTTGGAGCTTGGAGCAGGTCAAGGAATACTTCGCATCGGGAGGCGAAAAGCCTGCCGTCGCCTCTTTGACAGATCAAATGGAGACTGAGCTGGAACCCACTCCCCTACCCCCCCCAACGCGCCAAGACGGCCAGTACACGTGCCAGCGAATCGGGTGCGACGCTTTGTACGACCCAAGGGACGCGCTGAACACGAACCCGCCGAACAGTTGCCGCCACCACCCCGGCGCCCCCCTGTTCCACGAAGGCAACAAAACGTGGACGTGCTGCGGGCAAAAGTCACACGACTTCGGGTTGTTCATGGACATCGAAGGGTGCGCGTATGGACGGCACACGCAGTGGAAGCCGCCGAAGTTCGTAGCCGCTAACCCAGGGCCAGCTGGACATGGACCGACGAAACTTGGGACGGAAAAAGCGCCAGGTGGTGTCAGTACCGACGCTGCAAAAACAGAAGGGGAACCCGAAAAGCCGTCCAAAGAAAACTGCAACCGGTGCGTTTCCGGGTTTTTCTGCGCCGACCACGCGGGCAGCGCGGAGGCGCAGGCGAATTATGTGCCGCCTGTTAAAGTGAGGCCACTTCAGGCTGAAAAGCCAGTAGAGCAAATAGACCCGGACACGACGCAAACCTGCCGAAACGTGGGGTGCGGGGTGACGTTTACGGAAAGTACGAACGGCAACGAGAAATGCAACTACCACCCCGGCCCGCCTATTTTCCACGAGCGAAAAAAAGGATGGGCGTGTTGCGGCGAAACGCGGTACGACTTTGACGACTTTTTGAAAATCAAAACCTGTAAGGTCGGGAGGCACAACGCGAATCCGAAACAAGGGGGGGACAAGTTCGCCAAGAGCAAGCCGAAGTAGAGTAGAGTTTTTCGTAACGGCGTGCTGGCGTAATCAGATCATCATTTTTTTTCATTTGTCTTTTGGACAAGTTTTGGCTCGTCCCACTTTCACCCATCGCACCGGGATCAGAAATACCCGATCGACGTCATTCCTTCGCCGCGCGTCCGTTATGGCGACGGCGAGCCCTTCCTTTTTTGTGGCGGCTCCTGATGTGCGCGCGCGCGTGCGTGGTGGCGCGCGTTCGTGGACGGCGCGTCCCCCAACGCGTCGTCACACTCACGTCGCCCCGCTCGCGGCTGTCCCCCAAGATGCCGTTGGACGGAAAAGCACGTCTGACAAATCCGACGACCAGATCGCGTCCGGCCTGCTGTCCGGCGGCAGCACCCGCAGCTTAAAGGACGTGCTCGCGAGCGCGAGCGCGGCAACGAACGATCCCGACGTGGTGGTGGAGGCCTTGGGCATGAGGGTTAACTTACTAGACGCGGCGGATGAACTCCGGGCGCGGCAACGCGCCATGGACAACCTGGGGAGCCTGATGGCGAGTGGCAACGCCAACGCGCTGAACAGCATTCCGCCTGACCTGCTGCCGATGCTGTTGAGGCTCCCTTCAACGTCAGGGAACGTGGATTCCTTACGAACCTGCGCCGACGGTATCAACGAGTGGAAAAGCTCGCTGCAAAAAGGGCTGCTTCCCGGCGCGGAGACGAAATGGCCAGATGACTTGGTGTTCCGCGAAGCCCTCCTGGACGCGCTCGGTGATTTGGACATGGCGCGGTTCACGCGACAGTTCCCGCCTGTGCTTGATACCCTGATGAAGAACATTCTGGATATTCTGTACATCTACGAACAGCAGAAAGAGGACGACAGCGGCGAGGGCGAGTCCGAGGATTCGTCGCCTGAGATGAAAAGCGACGCAGGGGGGGGGGGCGAGGACGGCGACGGCGATCCCGAGGACGGCGACCCCGACTCGGGCAGCGGGGAGGGGGGAGGGGATGGGGAGGATTCCGACAGTGACAGTAGTGACGGTTCGTCTGCAGGCGGTGGAGGTAGTAGTGATGGAAAAGGCGACGGCGACGGGTCAAAAACCGACATCGCGGAAATTGACATGAACATGGAAAGCGACGCCGGGGACGGGGACGACGCGGCGGCGGCGGCGAAGGAAGCGGCGAAGGAAGCGGCTCGGGAACGGAACAAGGACTTGATGAGCAAGTTGATGGACGATTTCAAGGCGGACTGGGAGCCCGCGGTTGACAAGCTGGATAAAGCCGCGAAGGCATTTGAGGGTTTGGATTTGGACGATTTGAACGAAGGGCCAGACGGGTTCGACGTGACGAAAGGGCTTTGGCGACAAACCGGGTGGAAGGAGTTGGATTCGTTACGAAAAAAACTGGAGGAGTTGCGGGAGTTGCGGGATTTAGTGCGAAGTCTTGGCAGAGGCGCTGGGCGCGGTCCTTTGAAACGAGCGCCGAGACAACGGGAACGGCCTGGGATGCCGATCGGGTTGGTCCGCTCCCCACTGGAACCTGAAGAAACAAACGGGTTGTGCCGGAGCGACGACATTTCGCGAATGCTCCCGAGCGAACTAGCGCTCATCGCGAACGGCACGCGCCCGGCGAGGTTGTTACACTTCGCGCGGCGCATGGAACGCACGCTTCTGTCGTACGAACGCGTGGGGTGGTCCGAGGAACCCGCGGTTACTGTCGAGGGAAGTGAGATACGCCCCGCCGCGGAGTGCGGGCCTATTATTCTGTGTCTTGATACGTCAGGGTCCATGATGGGCGCGCGGGAAACCGTCGCGAAAGCCATGGTCGTTGAGTGCATGCGACAGGCGAAGTCGCAACAGCGCCAGTGCTACTTGTACAGTTTTTCCGGACCGGGCGATTGCGTGGAGCTGGAGCTCAAAGTCACGGGCAAGGGCGTGGCCGCTCTTCTGGAGTTCCTTTCGGGTTCTTTCCACGGAGGCACGGACGTGGACGAACCCTTCATTCGCGCGCTACAGCGACTCGAGGAACAGGAGTGGTCAAACGCGGATATTCTTCTCGTCACGGATGGCGAAATCAGACCTCCGGATACACAAATGCTGGCTGACTTGAACAATGCGAAGGAAACCATGGGGTTGAAGGTACGTATTTCCCACCCAACACGTTCCGCCTCCCTGCTCGGCCCGATTACCACGACTGTTTACTCATACACATTACGAGAGACTGACACTTTCTTGTTAATCGAATCAAGGTGCACGGGCTTTTGGTGGGCGAACCGGGCGCCGGCGCGGACGTGGTGGAGCAACTCTGCACCAACACGCACACGTTTAAATCCTGGGCCGCGGTCAAGGAAGCCAGGGGGTAGGGGTTTAGTTCGGGCACTATGTGCTGTTTTCAAATCCCACGAACATGTCATTATAAATCATCCCACGTGGAACTAAAAGTGGAGCTAAACGTAGAACTAATAAAAGGGCCGAACTACACGTATCACCCAGACAGCGCGTCGTACCCTCGCCATCTATCGCCTTGTGACGAAACGTTTTTCGACCGCAACTGCAGCGCCTGTTTCTTCCGGTCGCCGACGCCCTGTTTCCGCGCGTCGATTTCCCTCGCGAACGAACCCGGGTACGAAAGCGGGTCACGTTGTTTCGAGACGTACACGACGTGCCTGTTTTCGCTACGCTCGTCCCCGTTTGAACGCAAGTCCACGCCCCTGTACACTTTGGTGGTTGGTTTTGTTGGCGATTCCGCGGTTCCGAGGGTTTGCGCGATGATTCGCGACAAGTCGTTGTCGTCGACGCCCAACGCGGCGCACGATAACCCGGCCGCCTCCGCTGGGGTCATGTCCGTGTCAATCAATACGTCCCCCTCCGGCTTGATCAACCGTTCGTGAAACAACAAATCAAGCCCGCTTTTCAGACGCGAGTTTTCGTCGCGCAGCCGGAACAGCTCAAGTGCCCGCGCGTCGTCTTGCGCGTCGATTTCTTTCCTCGCCACGCGAAGCTCGACTTGGCCTTCCCTTTCCCGCCACGCCTTCGCACCAGCCGCTTCCTTCGCCTTGGCAACCGCTCGGAGTTCTCGAAGTTGTTTCGCCTCGGCGGCGGCGGTACGCAACCGGGCTTCCCGTTGCGTCCTCGCGCCCGGTTTGGGTTTTTTCTCCTCCTTTGCTTTCGGCGTCCACGACGGAGTACCGGAGTACTGGAGCGATTTCAAACGCGTTTCGACGTCGCCGCTACCCGCGGTTGTTTCCGTACGCGACGAACTTTTGCGAATAGTTCGAGGGTGCGATGTGAACCCGGGACCGAAAGCGCCACCTTTGTTCGATTGCTGCGATTTTTTCGCCGAAGTCGGGACCGCGGTTTCCGCGGTTTCAAAAACCGTTTGCGGTTTCGAAGCGCCGACGCGAACCTCGTCCGGATCGTCATCGTCCTCGTCCCTCCACTCGGCTTTGATGCGCCGCAGCGTCCGCGCTCGTGATTCCGCGGAGGGTGCGGTGATTTTTTTGGAAGTTTCAGTAACTCCTTTCGGCTCGTGTTTGCGTAAATATTTATCCGCATCCACGAACTCATTCGTGGTTGGATCCCGGACCCACCCGCGCCGGGGCTCCCGCCACCGCGCTTCCGCGAACCCGGTTGAGTCCACGGAACCCGACGGCGACGCCGCGCGAGGTTCTTTCGGAGGCAAGGTGTACGTAACCCCGTCAACCCCGACCGCTCGGTTTCTTTTGTCCGTCACGATCGAATCGATCGTCTCCGTGTACGCCAGCGTCACTCGCGCGCGCACCGACTCCGCGTGCGTGCGTCGCAACCGGAGGTTCAGCTTTTCGATATCGTCACTCAGCGATTGTTCCTCGTGGAAGTACTGCAACACTTCAGGCCCTTGCGAGTACCCAAAAACTTCCGACTGTTTGTAAGGCAACCGCCGCGTGTACCGCCCACCAGTTGAAACCTCCCGGGTCCCCAACCTCTTCGCGGCTTCGTAGTACGACGCTAACGGTTTTTCAGACGTAACCTCGTTTCGTTTCCAGTCCTGGTCGATTTCGCAAAGAAGCCGTTCCCGAAGAATCGGGTCAAGCTCGGTGAATCCCAACGGGTCACTCGCGCGCGCATTTTCTTTTTCGCTCCGAACCGTTGCGTCGTCCAACAGCGGCGCCGGGCCTTTCGGCGAGGGCGGCGGCGGCGGTCCATGTGACCACACCACGGGCCGGGAGGCGGCGATTGACCGGCCAGCGCGGTCGGGAGAATCCACCGCGAGGCGTCGGTGTTGCGCGTCTTCCACGACGTCCAGCTTTTTGGACGCCTCGAAGAGTTCGTAGCGTGTCGCGCTGGAATCTGTAAGCGTTCTGCGGACGTGAACCGCTTCGCTCCGCGCCAGCGCGCTCGGCGCCCCCCCCCGCGCCCACCTCGTTTCGTCCCTCGTGTCAGGGTGACTTTGTAGGTTTGCATTTTCCACTAACTGCCTGGTGTGCGCGGTTTCGTTTAGCAGAATTTCATGACTAGCTTTCGGCCAGATTTCCGAAAACACGCCAAACGCGACGCGCGCTGCTTTCCTGACTGAAACGCTAGGGTCGTTCAAACCAGAGGTGGTTACGCGCGTCAGCGAAGCGCGCACGCCGTCCAGGATCAATACGCGGCTCGGCCAGTCCGCTAATATTCGGGACACCAACTCCAACGTCCTGGTGCGCATTTTTTCGTGTCTGAATTGGGAACCACCAATCGTCGCGTGGTGTTTCAAATGCGCGTTTTCGTCTTCGAATCGCCGCGAGACGGAGCGGGTGGTTTTCGTGTTGCGTGTCTTTGTTTCCCCAACCGACCCGTCGCGGCACGAGAAGTACGCGTTCGTTAGTAACTCAACAAACCGTGCGTCGCAACACCCACCTACGCAAGAAACAAGGGCGAAGTGCGCTTTGTTGCACGAAACTTTGTCGCCCTCCCGAGCGGCGACCCTTAGTAAAGCGGGGGTGAAAACTCCACAAACGGTTTGATCCGTCGCGACGCGAAGCTGAGATACACAAAAGAAAGTGTCAGTATTGTAACTGGTATGGGCAAACAGGGACGCGGGATTTGGGAAAGCCTGGTCCACACGTACTTCGCGAAACTCGCGCGCCGCGTCGCACGTCGCGCCGATGGAATCGCACGCCGCGGCCCTCACTTCCAAACGCAGATCCTCCACCGACTTGGCAATCGAATCGCCGCACGCATGAAGAAGGCGCGTGACTTGCGCTGGAGAGAGGTAAGGTCGGGGAGGGTCTTCTAGTTCATCTTCTTCGTCGATTGTTCGTGGAGGGTCTTCTTGTTCATTTTCTTCGTCGATTGATGAAATCGCCCCGAGTTTTGCGGTACCCGCGGCAGCGGCGGTTGTCGTTTCTGTTTCCGTTGCGATTGAAGTCCGCGAGGTATCCGGTGTCGAGTTATCCACGACGCGTAGTCGTCGCGTAGACTCGACCACGGCACTCGGTTGCGCATGATCGACCTGGGCGTTTTTATGTCCCGGCGTTTTCCGCGGGCTCAAAACCGGCTCCACCACGTCCTCCTTGGACGAACAGCAGAACCGTTTCTTTTTTCGCGGCGAAACCGGGGGCGTCGCGTTATTTCTCGGCGAATTCGGGTCCGATTTGCCACCCGGAGACCCCGGACCTGATGCCGCGCCAATCGCGCTGCCGTCGTCGCCGTACTCGAGCGAGTCGTTCAGGTCCAACGGTCGTCTATTCAGCTCGTTGTTTCGTCCAGAAGACGTCAAGCCCAACTCGCTTAGCGCGCGGTTCACGACATCAACCAGGTCCTGCAAATCGGAGTCACTCATAATCACGCCCGCCTGACGCAGGCTTTGCGAATCGCACGGTATCCCGGTTGACACCGCGTACGCTATGCGCTTCGCCACCAGTGAGGTGGGTGAAAACGACCCTGACTCTTGAGTCAAGGTCGGAGCATTCGACCGGTCGCGGACCGTCGCGGTTATTCGCGACAGCAACTCCTCCAGAGCGTTCGCCTTGGTTTCGTCACCGCCTTCCCGCAGGCGTCGCAAAAGCGTTGTCCATTGCGACTCGTCACTCAGCACCGGTCGTGACCCCCGGGGGCCTGTTTCTTCCCCCAATTGCCCGGAATCAAAGGGAAAAAAACCCGCCCCGCCCCCTCCCGGGGGAAACCCGTTAACTCTCTCCGCCTGGTACCCATCAAAAAGAGATTTGCGAAACTCGTTGTTGGCGTTTCGGAACTCCGCCAGCGCGAGTTGGTCCAGTGGGGACGCGGGAGGGGCCATCGCAGCTGATATGATTCCAAGCGCGCGGACGCGCGTGCGCCAGTCATGGTGGTCTGGAAAGGAAAGAGGAAGAGATGGATGACGACGAGTGTCAGGGCCAGGTCAGTACTCACGGGTCAGTCGCGGTGGATTGATTCATAGGCGAGACCGGCCTTTCCAAGAATCCGGAAAGAATGTGAGGTTCGAGCCGCGCGTTGCAGACGCACCGAGTCGCGCGCGTAGCAAGTGCACCCCCCCTGGTAAGCGGAGGTCGATGGTGGCATATGCGTCGTCGCCTGAAAACGCCGGCGCCGACGCCGACGCTGACGCCACCGACATCGCACCAGCGCCTGTCGGTGTGGTGTGGTCACCGACCGTTGACTTATTTTCTGTCGAGGAAGGTACAAAAAGAATTTGGCGTCGAACAGATGTTTTTCGTTGTTGTTTTTTGAACGGGGCACTTTCCCCCACGCGCCACAGCCGTCATGGCGAAGCGCAAGAAGAACGAGGTCGACCCCAACGCGCCTCCGGTGCCCCAGTGGAAGCCTCCCACCGAGGATATCGAATGGCGAGACTGGATGAAGACTACTATCTGGGGCTCCGATGATATCATCACGTTCGGTACAAAACTCAGCGTTCCCTTTATTTTCCCCCTTCCTTTCTTCTCCGCGCCAGAGAGCGCGTCTCTCCAAGAGCGCGGCAAAGGCGCTGGACGAAGCCATTCCCATCTTCGAGCACCATCTGGCCCAGAGTCACGACGCACCCAAGATCTCGGACTTGCTCAACGAGAAGAAGAAGAAGGAGTACCTCGCCAACACCTCGAGCGGCTGCTACCGCCTTTACTTAACGACACTGACGAAGAGTTGGAAGAACAGGGTATGGGAATGTTCTTCGGTGGTGGCGAAGAGTACCCCGGTGGTGACGATCACTCCGGCGGTGAATCCTCCGGTGACGACTGATACGTTTCACGACGGCGACGAACGAGACGAGCGAGACGAGCGAGATCTGATTTTTTTATCAATTTCAGACGGTGAACAGAAACGCGGCGACTAATGTATCGCACGTCTTTCGTGATTGGCGCCCCCGCGAGTTTCAAAGCTCCCGGAACGCAACCGTGCATCCTATTTCTGACTTCACATTTACATGTACATTGACGCGACGAGACACCCCCCGGTTTTCCAGACAGGGCGCTGAGACACTACGACATCACTCTCTTTCACCCCCCTCATATCCCCTCCCCTTCCCCCCCCATCGCCTACTTTTTAGCCAACGATTTATTCCCAAATAAATCCGGCCCCCCGCCTTTCGCCATGTGCGCGGCGTGCTGCACCATTCGCAGCGATTGATTGAGGAACACCCCGATCCAAATCCCGTTTAACCCCAAGGACGATTTCCCCACCCACCAAAGCACCCCCGCCAGGCAGACGAAGTTCAAGCAGTGCACGTTCAGGAGGTACCTCAAGTCCCCGCACCCTATTAGGACGCCTTCCGTGACGAGCACCAAGGCGCTTACCAACTGCGACGCCGCCATGAGCGGCCCGACGCCGCGAATCGCGGTTTGAATAAGCTGCGGTTGTAAAAAGAAAGTGTCAGTCGTTCGTAATGTGGCCTGAGTAATTACGGGCGGACAATCGGCAGAGGTAATAGTCCCTTCTGGTACGAATACGGGCAAACAGGGAGCCCGGGATTTTGTAAAAGCCCCAACACGTACCACGTCCTCCGTGAACACCCCCGGGCCGTATGTGGAGATTGCGAAACTTAACCCGGCGATCACGACGCCGACGCCTATTGCGAGGACCATCAAAAGCCACGCCATTTTCCGGACGCGTTCCGGGCGCCGACCGAAATCACGCGCGATGAAGCTCGTGGCGGCGACGAAAAGCGGATCCACGAAGTAACTGTGATTGTAAAAGAAAAAAGTGTCAGTCTTTCGTGATGTGTATTACGCAAACAGTCAGGGTAATCGGTCCGAACAGTCACCAGCGTTAGAGATAAAACGGTGTGCCTGGATTTGGGAAAGATGCGCCCAATACGCACGTCAGAGTCCAGAAGATCTGAAGCGCGACTTGGTGCGCGGCCATGGTCAGAGTTCCTAGCTTAATCGCCGTCGTCGTCATCAGCGTGTACACGCCCATGCGGCACAGACTACCCAGCAGTAACATTCCGGAAATTTTCGTGATGTTCTGCAGTTCGCCAGCCGTGGGCAAGCGCCAGTGGCTCCACTGCGAGTGTAGACGAAAAGCAGGGTCAGTCTTGTATGGGCAAACAGCGTTTGGATTTGGGAGATACAATACGACACGTACCTTCTCGGGCAGCATCTTCCGCCCGCTTAACACTTTGAAAAACAGAAACGCGGAGACCCTGAATGTAAAAAGAAAAGTGTCAGTCTCGTATGGGCAATCAGTCAGTGAAATGTGGTGGGTGGGAAATACGTACCACTGCGCGGCGAGGGTAGCGTACGCCGCGCCTCGCACGCCCATGTTTCCCACGAGGCACAGGTCCCCGAGGACGTTTATCACGCCTGCTGCTAGGAAAATACGCAACGGCGTTTTCGAGTCCTGCTGCCCGAGGCATCCGCCCTGCGCGCTCGTGGCAAACAGCACCGCCGGTATCGCGAGCGCTCTGATTTTCAAATACGGCGCGGCGGCGGAGGTGAGCTCGGCGGAACAGCCCATTAACCGCAACACGTCATCCGCGAAAACGTTCAAACCAACGCACACGGCACTGCCGAATCCAAGCGCTAATAGCGTGGCATTAGCCAGCGCGCGGCGCACGGTTTTGGTGTCGCCCTCCGCGCACGCCCGAGCCACCATCCCGGTTGTCGTGATTGATAAAAACGAAAACAGCTGGAACACGATTTGGAAAACCGCGGTGTTCGGCCCTAGCGCGGCTAGGGATGTGCTTCCGTGCCGTCCCACCGCGGCGGTGTCTATTAGGCTCATCAGCGGGTCCGCGAGCAGGCTCCCTAGCGCGGGCACGGCGAGCTGCGCCACTTCTTTTAGTTCGTTCTCGCCGAAAACGCCGAAGAGCGATTTTGCGTTTTTTTTGGCATTGGACTTTTTCTCGGCGACGAACCGCGTCAACGCCCCGGGGTCCCGTCCCGGTCGCGTGGAGGACGACAACTCGTCTCCTAGGGAGCTAGTGTCGCGTGTGTCGTACTTGGTGTCAACATCTCTCCAGGTCAAGTTTTTCGAACGGCGGTCGTCGTCGCCGTCGTCGTCGTCATTGTCATAGGCACCACCATTACCATTACTCCGTCCCTTGCCCCTTCTCAGGTCCCGTTTCCGCGCCGCCGCCCTTGTGAGCTGTTTTTCGATCGCGTTCCGCTCCGCTTCTCTGATCGCTAGTTCCTGGTCGTCCAGCTCTTGGTCGCGGCCGGACCCACCGGACACAGCCGGGGTCATCTTCGCGCGGATGGTGGACATGAAAATCATCCGGTCGCGTTCGCGTTGTTGATCGGCGGACCCGGTTTCCGTGTACTCCGTGCCGACTCCATCCTCCTCTGTGTTGTCCTGCATGTCGTCCAGTGAAAGGTTTCTTTCTAAGGTACCGCCCTTGCGTCGTGTGCCATCCTCCTCGTCGGTGTCCTTCACGCCCTCCACGCCGTGTTCGGTGTCCCGTCCGGACGCGAAGAATGGATGTGCCCACCGCGAAGGTTGGTGGTTTTTCCCTCCGCGCACACCCTGGCTCTTAGCACCAACCCCAGCCCGCGCACGCACCAGCCCCGACCCAAAGCGGCGCACCGCACGCGGCGACGACCTCATCGAGGTCGACGCCACTTCCGATCCGCACGGGACGCGCATGTCGCGACTGTCTGCCCCGAATTCGAAGGGACAAAATATAGGAAAAAACAGTCAAAAAGTATCTTGCTCGCGTACGGCTGACTAATTGCCCATACAAGGACATTGCGTCCCTTGAAAACATCCGTACATGTTTCTTTCCCCCTCCTCCTCCTGTTTACCCTCCTCCTCCTCCTCCTCATCTCCTTTTCTCACCTTCATCCGCCTCTTTCTCTTTCTCCTCTTCCTCCTCATCTTTCCCTTCCTCCTCCTCCTCTTCTTCCTCCTGCTCTCCCACCGACAAAAATCTCTCGGCCCGAACCAGGCGACCGCAGAGAGTGCCTAACCTTAACCGGATATTTTTGAGGAGCGTTCCACGAACTATGCACTACACGCCCCCCGGAAATCGTAGGGCGAAACCAGCCAGCAAAAAGAGCCGAAATGGCTCTTTTCGATCAATCTGACGTTTTTTTATAGAACTGTCTTTCAAATAATTCCGTTATGAAAGCATGTTTGATAGGACTTTTATACGGTTTTTTTTCGTATGGGGTTTCAGTCTAGCCGAGGTTAGCGACCGATTTCCGGGAGGTAGTGCATAGAGAGGACGCTTTCTCGGAAGCAACGAAAAAATTCACGTAAAAGCCACTCCTGCTCTTCGTGTTGGACGACCTCAGTCGTAGCGCGCGCGGACGTGCGATCGTTCACTTGTGATGACAGGTATGAAACGATGCTCGCACGGCAGGGCGAAACACCAATGTTTGGTGTGCAACCCTTGCCCCCATGGAAAGCGGAAAGACAGCTGCGCGGCGTGCACCCCCTGTCCTCAAGGGAAGGTGAAACACGCCTGCGCGGCGTGCACCCCCTGCCCCCACGGCAAGCGGAAAAGCGACTGCATGGCGTGCAACCCCTGCCCCCACGGCAAGCTGAAAAAGCACTGCGCGGAGTGCAACCCTTACCCCCACGGCAAGGTGAAAAGCAACTGCGTGGCGTGCAACCCCTGCCCTCACAGCAAGCGTAAAGACAGCTGCGCGGAGTGCACCCCCTGCCCCCACGGGAAGCGGAAAAGCAACTGTGTAGTGTGCAACCCCTGCCCTCACGGTTAGCTAAAGGGGAACTGCGCGGCATGCAACCCCTGCCCTCACGGCAAGTTGAAAAAGAACTGCGCGGCGTGCACCCCCTGCCCCCACGGGAAGCAGAAAAGCAACTGCGCGGTATGCAGCCCCTGCCCCCACGGCAAGGTGAAAAAGAACTGTGCGGCGTGCAAAACGGCACGCGCGGCTCAGGTGAGCTCGAAGCGGGTCAAGCGCGAGCGGTCAAGTTCGCCCGAGATCAAGCAGGAGCCGTTCACGATTCAAAGCTGCTTTGGTTTTGACAAGTAGAGAAAGGAAGTGCAGTCGAGAGACGGAGAGAGCGACTTGAACGAGTGACGATGAGGTTGGTTGGTTGACAAGAGGCACGTAAAAATAAGTTTCATCAAATTACATCGTCCGTCGTTTCGACGGACGCTACCTTTGGTACCTCGAAGGTACCTTCTCTGATTAATCCGGCGGACGCTACCTGTTCTACCTCGTACGGTACTTTCTCTGATTAATCCGGCGGACGCTACCTATCGTACCCCGTACGGTCCTCCTTTCCCGAAAATTAATCGCTCAGCGAGCAAAGCATACACACCCCCCGCATGGTCCAGTGGTCCTCCGTGGTGGTGGTGGGCATGCGCATCATCATCAGGAAGTTCGTGCTGTGCCCCGTGGTGGCCAAAACGCCTTTGCGCGCGGCGGTGCGGTACACGGGGCAGGCGTAGGTTTTTTTCACAAGCACGTCCTTCGCCAGAACCGGCTTCAGCCACACGCACGGCGCCGGTTCGAACAAAACTTTGGGCCGAGATTCGCAAAGCGTTTTTTGGTCTTTGTCCCAGGCACACCCCTCTAAAAACAAACCGTGGACGTAAATCCCGACATCAGGCGGTGTGGGGTACGCCAAAGGGTCCATGCCCATCATCTCCATCTCGAAATCCACGGTGTCGATCGCGAGTTGGTTGACGCGCGCGAAGTTCTGAGCGTAAAAAAGAAACTGTCAGTCTCATAGGGTGGGTAAAGATACAGCTGTGTTCTTATTTACCCTGGTCGTGTATGGGCAAACAGGGAGGCGGAATGTGGTTATTGGGAAATACGTACCTGCAGCGACGCGGTGGTGAAGGACGGCGTGAAGAAGAACCCGCTGATCCAGAAAATCGGGGGCTGGCCGTTTCGGTACCAGTCCGTGAACAGGGTGAGCCTGGCGAGCAGGTCCTCCACGTACGACGCTAGCGGTTTAAGGGACGGGAACGATTTGCTCATCCAAAGATCAGGAACCTGGCCGATCGCAAAGGCGTCGAACACTTTCTCCAAGTCGCCCGACATGACGGACAAACCCGCGATTGCCTTTTGCAGCTCCAACAACGACCCTCGGACGATATCCAACAATCGGTTGTACCGCAACATCTCTTGTGCCAACACGGTGTTCATGGATTGCTCGTAAAGCACCGGGAACTTCCGCTGCACGGCTTCGATGTCGAAGTTCGGGGGTAACCGCTCCAAAACGTCGTTTGTTATCTTCGCCACTAACTGTTCCTTCCCGCCGCCGCCGCCGCTCGCGCCGCCGGACGCCCTGATCAGCGTTTCAGTTAGCAAACTAGTGTGCCCCAAATCCTTCGTGATGTCCGCGTTTTCGTGCAACCCGAACGCTTCGGGGTCGGGCAGTATGGGGAACTTGGAAATCACGTTCAGGTAGGACTCGTGGTCGCCTTCCGTGGGAATCGCGTAGGTTCCGCTGTCGCTCAGCTTGAACCCGTCGGTAAGCGCGTCGGGCTGGTACACCTTGGCGAGCAGGGTGTTTAACAAACGACGGTCTTTGTCATCCGTGACCCGCCCGCCGTAGTTACACTCGCCAGTGGCGTACTTCAACGCGTCGAACGGGGTTTTCTTGTTGTCGTTGACGTACATGTGCAGCTGCCGAACCGAGATTCGCAAATCGCCGTCGTCGAACCCGTACGGAATGTTCCACCCGATCGCGCCGAAGGAACGTCGCTCCTGCGGTTGCGTTTGGAAAGTGTCAGTCACGCGTCTTGTGAGTATGGGTGTACTTCGCAATGTGGCCTGAGTAAATAGTCACCCGTAATCGGGCCTCCACAGTGAATTGGTGCTTTATGTAGTGCATTTCCTTTTAATGACTAAAACACTCAAAGAGGGTCCGTAAACAGTGCCCTGATTTGGGAAAGTCCCGATGCGTACCTGCACGAACCCGTGCACGAACGCTAACCCGAACACGAGTTTCTTGAACACGTCTGGTTTGCCGCAGGATTCGAAAAAGTCGGGATTCGCGATGGGTTCTAGCTGGAACGACCGCCGCATGTTCGCGCGTAAACCCCGCGGGGGTTCGTTTGTCATTTTGATGCCGTTTTGAAGAATCGTCACCGGGAACGCGGGCGAGGGCATGGACGTGAGCCAAAGCCGGAAGTTCTCATCCGCGGAATCCACCGTGATGCCTTCGGTGATTTTTTCAAGCGCCGGCATCCACGACGGCGCGAGGTGGCAGTTTTGAAGCAAAACCCACTTCCCCGCATCCGCGGCTTCCGCGATTAGCGCGGCGGCTTTCGGGCCTTGGCCTTGGCCCATTGATATTACCGAAATGGCGTCCGCCTTTTCCATGTCCTCTGCGAACTTCAGCAGCGCTGATGTGGGGTCGCTTCCCGGTGAAAGCACGAAGAGTAACGGCGTGGCGCACGTGCTTTCTAAATACGACCCTGGTAAATCGAACGGGGGCGGCTCCACGAACCGTTTGCCCATCGTTTGCTCCACGAAATCGTTCACCGCGGGGGTCACCTTATCCGGGCGCAAACACCGCATCAACAAAAGCAGTTGGAACTTACTCAGCGCGTCTTTCTCTCCGTACTTCCCAGGCAAACTCTCTCGTTGCGGCGTCAGCGAGTCGTACACTTTCTTCCACCCAATTATGTCGGTCGCGATGTCGTCGGGCAACTCGCCAAACGCGCCGCACACCGACGCCAAGCGACACGTTTCGCTCCACATCTTTTGCGATATCTGCGAGTGTGCACGAAAAGGGTCAGTCTCGAGTGGTGGTGTACTTCGTAATGTGTATGAGGGATTGGGTAGTTCCGTAGTGGTACCGGACTTTCAACCTGTACTCCATAAAAAGCAGGTAACAGTGCGTGTGTGCTGTACGTAGTGACTTCCTTTTAACGACGGCCGTGGACGTCAGAGAGGGGCATCAAACGGCCGGTGCCTGGATTCGGGAAACCCCCAATACAATACGTACCCATTCCTGGTCCGGCCGAGGCACGTTTTTCTTCACCACCCCCACCCCCCCAGTCAGGAAGAACTGGTACTCCTGTTCAGGCAGCTCACTTCTGCTCTGCATGATTCGCGAATCAAGCAGGAAGGAAAACAAAAGTTTGTCGCGTTCGAAAAGCGAGCGGCACACGTTCTGGTAAAGCGCGTAGGTGAAGTGGTCGTTGATGACGCCCAGTCTTTCGCGCAAATCGTTTATATCGCTATCGCCCGCGACGCTTTGATGCTCTTTATCAACGCTGCCGTGTATGCTCCGCACGAACAACCCGATAAACCAGCTCAGGGAGTACTGGTACATGGGGTCTATGTTCGCAAGGTCACGAATGGTGAAGAACAAAACCGCGTTGTAGGACCCGCACGGTTTGTACCCTTCGCGCGCGGCGTCGATTTCGAGTTGCGTCGCGTCGGCGATTGTTTGCTTTTCCGAAATCTCGTCGGACACGATTTTCGCCTCGGACAACACCTCGATGGCGTTGGCGTCGTCCAAGATGTTCCCCTCCGAACTGCTCATGGTGTGCAGGATCCGGTCTTCGATTTCTTTCAGTCGGCGCTTGTTATCCGCGGTGTTTAACACCAGCTCCTGCCTTTGGGACTCCAAGTCAGGCCTTTCCTCCGCGACGACCACGCCTAACAATTGATCGCTCAAACCGTCCGGGGTGATCATAAAGTTCAACAGCGTCACCTTCACCGCGGTTTCCGGGAGGTAGTGCGGGTTCCGTAACGACGTGGTGATGTAAAACCGAAACTGATCGGAAAACTCGATGATGGACTCGCCCAGTCTTATGCACATCACGCCTCCGGACTTGAACAGCTGTTTCAGTAACAGCGGCTCGAGAGACGGGTCAAGCTCCTCACCCACGTTTTCTAAAAGCACGGGCAAACCGAACTGCACCGCGTTTTCAAGCGTGCGCAGGTAATCGGAATCCGTGAGCTTAATAACCTGCAAGTTCGCCTTCTTCTCGCTATTCTTGATCCACTTGTTCGCCTGGCCTTGCGGGTCGATCATTAGGGGCCATCTGCGGGCGTTGGCGATCATAATGCCGTTGTCGATAGAGAACGAGTCGTTCGGTAACCCCGCGATGCCCCACTCGCGTATGGAAACCGGGTCGCCGAGACACGCGACCAGGGAAAACTTGGCGCTGGACGGAATACCCGCCGATTTGCACGCCGCGACCCACTTCTGCGAGATCCCGTCCCGGAACGCCATCGTGAACGTCCCCAGGTACGAAATCATCCCAGCCGCGATGAGCATGTCGCCGGTCAGGTTTTGGAAGTCCTCCCCGAGCTGGTGCGCGCGAACGGTCCAGTGGTCCCGCTGCCCCCCCAAGCCGTTGATAAGCTTCTCCGCGCGCTCAAGTTTCACCACGCAAAGCTCAACCTCGTCCTCCAAGCGTTTCTTTTCGAGGATGGAATCCTCCAGTTGCTTTTCAAGCGCCGCGAGCGCGGACATGATCCCGTCGAGCTCGTCTTGCTTCACCTTTAGGGCGGCCATGATCTTGTTGTACTCGCTTTCCGCGGCTTCCAACGCGATCTTTTTAGGCACAACGATTTTAATCACGCGGTCGTACGCGTCCATGGCGCCGATCCAGGTACACAACCCTTCTGCCGCGCTCGCCGCTTTCGCCGCGTTTTCGGGTGTGAAGTTTTCATCCGCGATGTACTTTTCGCGCAACTTGTCAATAATCCGGGGCTCGATGTTATCCTTGTCGTAGTTCCTCAGTCGGTCCACGAAATCTTTCTCCCCCAAAAGAGACTTACTAGGGCCCCAGTAGTCGTCTATCTTCCTTCCCGTCCCAGCCGGGTCGGGGATCTTCGCCGGCTTGACGTCGAGGGCGACGCAAACCGCTTCCATCACCAGCTTGACTGCCGCGGGTGGGTTCTTGAACGTCTGCACTAGCTTGATGTCATTTGGCTTGATCGTGTCGAGCGCCGCGACGGCGGCGTTGAGCGCGGGAATCGCCTCCGTTAGGAGATCCTCGCACTCCTTCTTCACCGCGCCCGCCTCCGCCCCTTTCGCCGCCGCCTCCGCCACTTCGATGTCCACCGCCGCTTTCTTAGGCTCAACCACTTCCGTCTTCTCCTTCTGCACCTGTTTCATCAGCTCCTCCGTCTCCGCCACCGTTTTAATCAACTCCGGTTTCAACGCCGTGAGCTCCTCCTGCATCTCCTGCACCGCGTTCGCGGTGAACGCGAGCTTTGGTTGTGAACGAAAAGGGTCAGTCTTGAGTGTACAAGTGCCATGTATATCGCGATGTATTGGACGATGTATGGACAACAGTCACCGGCTATCGGTCCGAACAGTCACCAGCGTTAGAGGTAAAACAGTGTGCCTGGATTTGGGAAACGCGCAAGGCCGTACCTTTTCCAAGCCGACTTCGTACCGCCGCTTCTGGCCGCTCACGGTTTCCCTTTGTTTCCGCAACAACGAAGTGAACATCGTGAGCAACTCGAGGTACGAAGTAGGCGTGACGTAGTTGTGCCGCCCTTCCGTGGCTAAGTACTCCTCGCTCAGCTCGCGAACGGACGAGTGGAAGGTTTTGCACATTTCCTGATACCAAACAAAGAAAGTGTCAGTCGTGTATATCGCGATGTATGGACAAACAGTCACCAGCTTCGGTAAAACAGTGTGTGTCGGATTTGGGAAAGGCCCAACACGTACCTTCAAGGATGCCTTTTCCGCGTCCGGCACGTCCACGTCCGCCAGCATTTTCACCGCAACCGCCTCAAGCGCGTCATCCGGCCACTCCCGGAACCTGATTGTAGAAAGAAAAGTGTCAGTCTCTCGTCATGTGTATGAGTACACAGTCAGGGTAATAGTCCCTTCTGGTACGAGTATGGGCAATCGCAGAGGTGGAATGTTGTGGGTGGGAAAGGCCCTTACCAATCGATCGTGCAGCAGTTCACTAAACTCGGAAACTGCCGTAACCGCTCCCGGAACGCCTCGCCGATTGGCGAGAAACACAAAACGACGTGAAGATTCGCGCGGCACGTCTTGATGAAGTACTGCCACAGCTGCGTGGGGTCCTCCAGGGGGCCGCCTTCGGGAGCCGTGACGCCCGTCTTTTTCGCCGCGACTCTGCAGGTCTCCATAACCGCCGCCCTTTCGTCGTACGGAAACAAGTTTGGCACCTCTCCTGAGTTCAGTAAGTTGTTAATGTCCTCCACATAAGACTCTTCTTTGATTTGCGAATCGGAAAACAGAAACACGCACGGCTTGGCGTTGGCGCCGGCTTCGCGACAGAATTTCTTGCGACAAATAAAAGGAAGGGTCAGTCTTGTTTGGGCGATGTATGGGCAAACAGTGTACCCTGGACAATCGGCAAACAGTGGCCGTTGGATTTGGGAACCGCGCAACACGAACCTTCAAATCTTCTTTCCACTCCACGCGCGTGTACGACTTGGAGATCGCGATTTGGAAACACGGCATGCCCATGATGAAGGAGGCCAGTCGTGACAGGCTTTGCCGGCCGCTACCACCGACGCCGACGCAAAGCATGTGCGCGCCCGGCTGCTTCAAAACGCGGCAGATTCGCGCCACGTGTTCCGCGGCGTACAGAAACATCGCGAGGTTCATTGGCGATTTCGACATCCCGTTGTGGTCTATTAAGTACTCCTCCAACCGTTTCACCACCGCGGGCATGTCCGTGAGCTCGTCGTACAGCCGATCCCCGCCGAGCGCGTCCGCTTCTTCGTCAGCGCCGAGCCAGTCGCCGTACATGCAGTGCCTTAACTCCTCGGCGTCGATGTTCCCGTCGGCGTCGTGGTCCAGGTGCACGAAAAGGTCGTTGAACTTCACGTCGAAGTGCGTTGACGTGAGCTCTGCGAGTGGGAAAGAAAAGAAAAGTGTCAGTCTTGTGAGTTGAGTGTACTGTATGGGCAAACAGTGCACTTGTGATGTGTGTAACAGTTGCCAGTACTGGTAAACGGTACCCCCGTAACCGGTACCCGCAATACGTACCTGATAAATAGCTCAGGAACCAGGAGCGGTCCTCGTCGCTCACGAGGCGGTCGTAAAACACGCGCATGGTTTCGTGGACCCAGAGCCGGTAGTGTTCGCCCAAGCCGCCCAGCCCGGTTTCCAACCCGCTCGCTTTTTGCAGCGTCAAGCCCTCAATCACGCGCGACACGTCTCTCAAGTTGAACGTGTAGTGGCTCTTCGCGGGCGTGGGAAGCAGCTTTTCAATCGCGGTGGAGTACACTGGAGATAATAAAGAAAGTGTCAGTCTTGTATTGGCAAACAGTCGGGCGGATTTGGGAAATGCAACACGTACCGTCCAGGGTGGCTTTGATGATTTGGTCTTTTTTCGACGAAATCTCGTGTGGGAACCCGCCGGTTTCGTAAAACCACCCTTGTGGGTGTCAACAAGAAAAGGGTCAGGGAGGTCAGACTGTGTGTGTATCCGGGATTGGTAGGAGTAAACAGTCAGGGGTAAAAGTCCCTTCGCAGGACGAGTACGGACAAACGGGCGGTGCGTCGAATTTGGGAAATGCGAAAACACGCACCCAGGATGTTGCCGAAAATGTGCTCCAGCGCGTGCGCGTCGAAATCGTTGATGCTCAACAGGTTGTAGTGCCGCTGGTACCGCTGCGTAATCGCGGCGCGGCCGCCACCGGGCGGGCCCATCGCGGCGACGAACAAACAATCCTGCATCACACGAAACGTGTTGTCCCGCGCGTACCACCCGTCGTGGTCGAAAAACTGCCGCAGCAGTTCGATCGGGGGCTGCGCGCCGTAGGTTTCTTTTTGGGGCTAGAGATTAACAAGAAAGTGTCAGTCTTGTGTATCGCGATGTATGGAAAAATAGTCAGAGGTAAGACGTCCCTTCTGGTACGAGTATATCGCGTGTATTGGACGATGTATGGACAACAGTCACCATAATCGGTCTGAACAGTCAGAGGTAACCGTCCCTTGTGGTACGAGTATGGGCAATCAGTCGGTGGAATGTGGTAGGTGGGAAAGGCCCTTACCATGTTCAGGTCGTCGATCATTATGACCATGCGCTTCCCGACGGGGGGGCCGAAAAAACCCTTCCTTCGCTTGTCCAGTTTAGCGTCGATCAAGTACTGCGTGATGTTGGCGCTGGTTTTCGCGGAGAAACCCACGAAGTTAGGCGGAGCGTACAGCGTTTTGTCCTGTGATTGTGAAGGAAAAGTGTCAGCCGCGTGTTGGGCGTGTATTGGACGTGTATTAGACAATGTGTGGACAACAGGGAGGTGTAATCGGTATGTGTATTGGACGATGGCCTGGTCAACAGTCACCGGCCATCGGTCCGAACAGTCACAGGCGCGTTAGAGGTAAAACGTAGGTGCCGCCTGATTTGGGAAAGCCCCTACGGCCGTACCATGTTCAGTAAATGGCCTTGCAGGTAAACAGACTTTCCCGTTCCGGTGGGCCCGCAGCACAAAATCGGGAACCCGTTGGTGATTGCCAGGTCCGCAAGGAACATGTAACGCACCGTGTCCACCGTGGGCACGATTATGGATTTGAACGCGGCGTCCCTGGGAATCGGGGTTTCGTCAATCGACGCCGCCCACGGGATCCAGGTTTTCGAGGGCATGTCCCACCGGAAATCGTAAACCGTGGAGGGTTTCATGATGGTTTCGGTGGTCTCTTCAAAGGTTTCGGGTGTTTCGGGTGGGTTTGCTTCACCTTCACCTTCACCTTCCCCATCCTTAACCCTCACCTTGGCCTGTTCAACGACTCGCACCGTACGCGTCACCGCCCGCTCGCTCGGCGGCAACGGCGCGTTCGCGGTGACGTGCCCGTCGGGAACGTCCTCGGGAAGGTCGTACTTCTCCCCACTGGGCCCAACGAAGCCGTCCTGTAGTTTGCACTCGTAAGCTACGCGAAGGAAGGTGTCGAACAAAATCCGCGCCTCGTTCGAGCCGGCGCTGCCGCCGAGACTCCAGGTCAGGGCAAAAATAAAAGTCGCGTCGACGTGCGTTTCCATCTCCTTTTTCAAATCCTTGGTGACCGATTTCGGATCCGCCGCCAGGGGGGTGACTGGCCCGACAAAGAAGAAATTGTCAGTCGGTCGGACCGCGTGTATCCGGGATTGGAAAGGTCTCAGTTACGGTGGTAACAGTATCACGGGTAAACAGGAGACGGGTAATGGGCAGAGGTGATGCTCCCTTCGCAGGACGAGTATGGGCAATCGCGCACGGCGAAACGCATTCAGTGGGAAACACTTACCTAGCAAGGACTTGAACGTCCGCATCAGGGTCACCACGACGTTGGTGCCTTCTTCCGTGGTCGGCGCGATTTCGGTGATTTCTCGGCGCAAAAAGCGAATTGAAACGGGGACGAGCCAGTCGAACAGCGCCAAGATCCGGTCGCGCCATTTTTTGTCGAAGTGCTCGGGAAACGTCGCGAGCCAGGACACGCAAAGCGGCCTCCATCCGAGCTGGTGGGGTTCTAGGTACACCATGCCGCACCGGGAAACGGTCGCGGGCGACGCCACTGCTAAATCAGCAACCTCGAAAATCATGTTCATCACGGAAGACATGGCGATGATCTCGCCGCTGTTCAAACACAGCTTTTTGTTATCGTCGAGCACCGTGTTCATGTTTTCAATCCAAATCGCGTCCTGCGTGTAAACGAAAAAGTGTCAGTCTCTCGGACCATGTGTATGAGAGATTGGTATGAGTAAACAGTCAGGGTAACAGTCCGAGGGAATGCGCCCTTCTGGTCGTAATAGTCCTTTTGCAGGACGAGTATGGGCAATCAGGCAGGCGGAACGTGGTCAATGGGAAATACTCACGACCGGGCCGTCCAGGACGAGCCACTTCCGGTTCGGGGATTGGTCCTGGGCGCAGGACCGGTACACAACCGCAAGCACCCCGTCCTGCCACTCGTGCGTCTGCGGGTCGTTCTGGCCGTAAAGCTGGCCCATCGTAATTGCTTTCGGGTTCACCACGCAGTGCTCGCACTTGACTTGGCCTTCCTCGCCTCGTTCCGCCATCAGGGAAAGCGCGCGGCCCAACACCCGGTACGACGCCGTCTTGCCGGAAAACGGCTGCCCCACGATCATCAACCCGTGCCGCACGACGATCATCTCGTATAGCTGGATGGTTTTCAAAAAGAAATACGGATCGGGTTGCAGGTTCATCTCAACGCAGGCTTCGTGCATGGCGATTTCCATTAGCGCGTAGTCGGCTTTTGGAAGGACCACTCCGGGAAAGAGATCAGAAATGATCCCCTTGAACAGCGGAACGTCGTGCGACAAAAACTTGCAAAGGTTCACGTCGATGATCGAGCGCAACATCAACACGTACTCGTCCTCGTCGGGGTACCGGCGTTTCAAGTTCCCCGCGGCGCGTAAAACCGCCATTACCGCGCGCATGCCGTAGTCGTAGTGGTCCTGCGAAGAAAGCTGTTCCGAACAAAGCTTGTAGCACTGCACGATTTTCGTGGCGCAATCCCGCGCTTCTAAATACCCGAACGAGTATAAAATAATCTCGCCGATCATGGCGTAATCGGGGACCATCATCGCGACGGTTCTGATTGTGAACGAAAAAGTGTCAGTCCCTCGTAATGTGTATGAGTAAACAGTCAGGGTAATAGTCCCTTCTGGTACGAGTATGGGCAATCAATCAGGGAGGCGGAATGTGGTGGGTGGGAAATACGTACCTGAACAGGGCTTTCAGGTTGTCTGGAAGTTCGCTCCGCCCCGCGTACCCCGGGTTCATGGTGATGCAGCACCAAGCGCTGTACTTCAGGCCGATTTCCGTTCCCTCGAACACGAACGACGTGACCTTCGCGCCAATCGCGCGTTGGATGTCGAGCACCTGCTGCGCCACCACGGATAGAACCTCCAAGTCGATGCGGTTGAACTCGTCGAAACACGCCCATGCCCCGCTTGAGGCGAGGCCTTTGAAGAACTTGCCCATCTGGATGTAGTCCATCGAGTCGCTGCAGTTGAACACGACGCACTGCCTGGCCAGCGCTTTGGCGAGGTCTTTGGTGGTTTCCGTCTTACCGGTACCCGCGGGGCCTTCGGGGGCGCCGCCCATGGTGAGGTGAATCGCGCCCATCAAGGTCCGGTAACACCGATCCGTCAACGGCGTGATTACCAACCGCGAACTGTTCCCCAAGTACTCGTACCCGTACTCCACCTCCGCGTTCATGATGCGCATAATAGCGGTGAGCTCGCGCTCTTCGCGCGGGTCGTCTTCCCAGTACGACCGTAACTGCGCTTGCCAGTCGAAATCCGTGGCGCTGGAGACGCCGTTTCGCGCCAAAACGGAAACCACATCACGCGCGTGCACGTCCATCACTACCAGCGCGCCGAGGGTTTTCCGCTGAAGCGACGTGAGCTCGCCGCGTACGCGGTCCACGATTTTCAGCAAATCCGCGGTACACTTCTCTTCGTACGTCTTCACGGAGGTCTTCCCCTCGCCAATCGCCTTCGTGACGTCGGCGGTCCAGTTCACCGCGGTCACCACGAGCACCACCATCCCCGGCCAATCAAGCACCCACTGGTCTCTGGGCTTTGTGACGTACGCCGCCAGCCCCTCCCCAGTGACGTTGTGAATGGAGTCGAACATCGCGGCTTCGGTTTGAAGAAGCCACTTCTCCACCGCGCCGTTGGCGTCTTGTGATGGGTAAAAGAAAGTGTCAGTATTTCGTAACGTGCATGAGTAGTTACGGGCGGACAATTGGCAAAACAGTGTGTGGCGGATTTGGGAAACGCAACGCGTACCTGCGACGACCACGGGTTTCATTAAAGGCACTTCTTCGCTCTCCTCGCTGATCATCGCGGCGATCACGAAATCGTCGCCTTCGAACTTCAACTTTGCGATCCCCTCGAAACACTTCTTTAAGTGCGGCTGCACTCGGGTCGGGTCTTTGGTTTCCGATAAGATCTCCAACATCTCGTCGTTGGATAAAAAGAAGAACCGCGGAAAAAAAAGCCGTTTCTTCTCGAGGTACGCGCTGAGGCCTTTTTGAATTTGGTCCAGCAAAATGTTGCACTCCTCCAGGCGATCAAGGCGCTCCTTGTCCTTGCCGATCGTAATGACATCAGGCGCCTCTTTCGTGGCGTTCATAATATCGCGCCACTCGTTATCCACCTGCCGGAACTTCTCCCCTTCCTCGGGCATCTGCTTAACAATGTCCTCGCTCGAAAAAATAGGCTCCAAGTAAAGCCACGTCTGCTGGCACTTCAGCCAGTTATCCAACATGTCCTGAAGCGTGTTCAGCACGGCGGACCAGGCTTTGGCTTCGGCTTCGAAGGGCTTCACGAACGGGCTCGCGCACATGCCCTGCGCCTTGACGATCTGGTCGTCAAGCAGCGTTTGGGCGTCATCGGACCCGCCCAACACGTACGTCCCGGTGTCTTTGTACGGCAGGCACTTGAAGTTCTGGCCTTGCCACTCCTTGGTCATTTTTTTCAACGTCTGCGCCAGGGAAAACTCCTTACTCGCTTGCGCGCCGATTGTTTCAAGCTGCTCCAACTGTGTTAACGCGCCCCACTCTAACAGGTCGTGCGCGGTGGGGGGTTTTGTGTGGTCATACACGGCTTTGTCGAAAACAGTGAAAATTCGTTCCCAATGACGAGGCTGTAACGCCGGGTTCGCGACTTCGTTCAAAAGCGGAACGTACTTCCGGAACGCCTCGATTTCCTCCCTCGCGCGCATCACAACCTGGTCGTCTCTGCGAAGTTTCAGCATCTTATACGCGGCGGTGTAGGCGTCGTCCACGCCGTTTGTGATGGCGTCGAGTTCCTGTGATTGTAAAAGAAAAGTGTCAATCTTGTGCTGGCAAACAGTGTGCCTGGATTTGGGAAACGCGCAATACGTACCAAACTCTCGCACGGGTTGCTCATCCAACTCGTGGAGTCCACCCGGAACCTGTGCAACGCGTTCCAGCTGTCGAATTTTGACTGGTACTCCTTCACCGCCAAGTCCAGGGACGAAAACGCGCCGACCGCGGTGCCGAACAAGCGCTGGTACTTTTTGAAAAGCTCGCACTGCGACGAAGAAAAGAATTTGTCAGTCTTGTATGGTAAAACAGTCTTGGGATTTGGGAAAGCCCCTACGGCCGTACCTTCGCGGCGTGCTGGTCCAGGTTTCCGCGGACAACCGCCAACGCGACCACCACCTCCGCCGGGTCGCTTTCCCGGTCCATGTACTGCCCGGTGTTCAAAGCGGTTTGTTCGCGGAACAGCACTTCCTCCACGTCTGAAATGCCAACCTTCAGGGCTTTCATCATCTCCGGCTTTTTGGCGTCGACGAAATCGACGCCGAGGGCCATGCTTTCCAGGAAAAGACCCCGCGCGTCGTTCAAGTCGTCAAGACGCACCTGGTCCGCCGCCGGGATCTTCATCTCGTACTCCACCAGCATCGCGAACATGTCCTCCACTGTGGCGTGTTCTGTCGTGTACAAGGTTTTCGCGTTGAGGTGCTTCTGGTGCGTCTCCACGAAACCCATGAACCCGTCCAGCTCGTCCGGGCGCCCGGTGAGGGTTTTCACGCTGAGGCGATCAACAAGAAAGCGTCAGTCGGTCGGACTGCGTGTATATCCGGGATTGGTGCTACGTAAACAGGGAGGGGTAACAGTCCGGACGGGAATGCGCCCTTCTGGTTGTAAGACGTCCAGGATGCAGGACGAGTATATCACGCCGTGTGGACAACAATCATCAGCTTCGGTAAAACAGGCAGGCGGAGCGTGGTGATTGGGAAAGTTCCGCACCGCTTGCCAAAGTTGCCCCCGCTCTTGATCGCTTCCTCCCGCGCCTTCACCAGCAACAAGGCTTTCATGCTCTCCAGCATGCCGTGCACCGTGTTTAGCAGCCCGCTCCGCAGCGGCTTGCCGTCCACGAAAACGCAACCCACCGTGGTGCTGGTTTTCATTTTATCCAGCGAAAGTTGCCACCCTTTCTGCACCAGCATATCCGCCCGGAACGTGTTGACCGTTTTCGGGGTTTTCTCGTACAAATCCTGGTCCCACCCTTGCGATACAGAAAAGAAAGTGTCAGTCTTGACCTGGTAAAACAGTCGTCTATGATTTGGGAAAGCCTGGCCCACACGTACCTAACCCGAACTCGTAAATGGCGCGCAGCTCGTCATAAGTTTTGACGAACGCTGCCGAGTCCCCGAAGCTGGCGGTGATTTTCGTGGCAAGCGAGGACCGCATAGCAAGCCACCCCTCGTCCGCCAGAAGCACCGCCATCGGCCCGAGGCCTTCAAACGCGCGCTTGGTGCCCGCGCCGCGCGCGGGATCGCCGCCGCCGCCCTCCAAGCTCTCCACCGAGTCAGTGTTGGCGATGCTTTGTGCGGAAGCCCGGGGGGTACCTAGTGGTGTGGCCAACGACAAATTACGCTTCACGGATAAATTACGCTTCTCGTTTGTTGTGTCGCCCGCGTTTCCCTCGAACAGCGGCGCGAAGGCGCGCGCGTTTGCCACGCGGGGCACCGAGCCGAGCGCCAGGGCCAGGGCGTCCAGGACTTGGCCGTTGATAGCGGTCAACAAGGTCTGTTCGTCAGGCTCAAACTGCGTGGTTTCGGTGCCAAACCCGACAACCGTGGCGAACGCGCCTTTGGATTTCGGGTCCGGTTTCTCAACCGCGTCCAGTAACCTGCGCGCGTTGGCATTCGCCATGTGCGTAAGCGATGCGGTGAGCATGTAGTCCGCCAGCCTGACCAGGTTCGGTAACAGTTTGCGTTCCTCGGTGACCCGCGTGTGTGATGCTTTCTTGTCCCACTGCTCCTTTTTCAGGGCGACCATGGATTTCGTTTTCGACACGAAGGAATCTATTCCGGTCGTCGCCGCTAACTGGGCGGCGACGGTTTCGCTTTCCAGCGCCACGTCCCTTGGGACGAAGAAAAGAAAGCGTCAGTCTTGTAAGGCCATGTGAGTGAGTAGAAACTCTGCTGGACAATCGGCAAACAGCGTGCCGGCCGGATTTGGGAAACGCGCGGCGCGTACCTGCACACGCGTTCCAGAACGCGACGCGCCTTTTCCAGCGCCGTCTCCATGCTAGGCAGCGCCACGTCTCGCAGCTGTGTCTCCTGGTTTTTCGTGAAGTCGCTCAGCGTGTGCGTCACAAGCGGGTTCACCACGATGCACTGCGTTTCGCGGATTTCGTCGCAAAGCGCGCCGATCTCGCTTAGCGCGGGGGAAAACTTTTTACGAGCAAAAGGGAGTTTCTGATACGATAAAAAAGAAAGTGTCAGTCTCGTATGGGCAATCAGGAGGCGGAACGTGGTGATTGGGAAATACTTACCTTCTCGATCTTCGCCCGGACCAAAGCGTACATCTTGTACCGCACGTTGCTCCTCCAAAACTTGAACGTCTTGGCGATGAGGTAGTCCTTGAAGAACCTCATTTGTCTCATCAACGTGAACACCGAGGCGTCACGCATCCAGTCACCAAGAGGAACGAACTCGCCGCCGCCGCCCAACTGTCCCGAAACGAACGTAACGCCGCTCGACGTGACGGTGTAGTGCTCCACGTGGGTGTGCTCCACGAAATCTTTCGGCACCACGTGCAGCAGGTACGGGGTGTACACGCCACTCGTGTCCCCTCCAGCCCCGCCCGCCCGTGTCATCGATGACGATGACACCCCGGCCGTGATGCAGTAGAACACCTTGATCGGCGCGCCCAAGCCGTTCCTCACTGATTGCAAAAAATAAACGTGTCAGTCTTGTGAGCCTCTCGAGCGTGGGTTCGTAACAGCCGCGAGTACGCCAGTAAACGTTACGGAACGTACTCGCAATGCTACACACGGCACGAGTAGTTCACTCAAACAGGGTCCGTAAACCGTGTGCCTGGATTTGGGAAAGCCCCAACACGTACCGTAGTACTCCACGATATCGTCCGAGGTTTTTATGAACTGTTCGCCGGGTAACATGTTTGCGATTTGCGCGGCGGACGGTTCGGGGATCGACGACGAGGAGGACCTGCCAATCGTGGATTGGCCGCCCGAAGCGCGGCCTTTAAATTTGTCTCCACCTGAAGACCGCCCGGAAGGCGTTAGAGGCTCGTCCCGGCCTGGCGAGTTCGGGGCTGACGACCTTTGGTGCTTTGGGGATCGGAAATCGATCTGGGTCGCGGAGAGTCGAGCGCCCAATCCTCCCGAGGTGGCGTCCTTGCTTTTCCGTCCCATCCCTTGCGACGCTCTCGGTACTGTTTTTGATACCCCCACACCCCCATTCGTGCCGTACGCATCCGCGGTGAGCATCACGTCAGTTGGGGCGAACATTTCCGGGCGCGACGACCGCGATTTCTGCGCGGGGCGGTCGATCAAAGAGGGAACCGGTTTCGCGCCGGGCGGCAACCCGCGGTTCCGAGGCTTGTCCACCAGCGCATCACCGCCCGTTCGCGATAGCCAGCTCGGGGCGACACGCACGAAGTTCTCGCCGTGCACCCCGAGCGCTGAGGAGTCCGCAATCGAGGGGCGCGCGGGCCACTCCGCGCGTTCGTCCGCCAGACGCGACCTGCGAGCGTCGCCCGGCATTGCAGTGCGAATCACGATTCCAAACAATCAAAGCGCCAAACGATCCTCCCGTGATTCCTCACCCGACTACGCCGCACCACTTCGTCGGTAACGTCGAAACACGGACGCACCTGGTGGTTCCGTGCACCACGACCCGCGCGATGCGCCGCCGTACGGCGAACTCCAGGTCACGGTCGCACGACCGCGCCGGGGTTCTGGCTGGCGAACGGCGGGCCCGAGGAAAGACACTCTCCGAGAAGAGCCAAAAAATGCCTCAACCGAAACGCAACATGCCAAATTAGGAAAAGCAAAAGACGCAAATACGCTTTCAAATCCGTGATGTTCGCGATGAACGGTGATCGTCAAAAGCGCGATTGAACCTATGGGTGACCGGTCATTTTTTTGGGTAAATTCGTTCGTACACAATCGCATCTCCGCGCGTCTCTCTAACTCCCCGGCTTCACCGAAAGCATGGCAGTGACATCCAGAATCCCCCCCCCCCCTGCTCCTTTGTTGTTCTTCCAGGTCACCGGCGTGGAGGTTGAGGTCAACGCGCGTTTCAAATCCGCCGGCGTCGCGGTTGGAAACTTGAGATAAAAGCCGAAAGTGTCAGCCTCGTATGGGCAATCAGGAGGCGGAATGTGGTGGGTGGGAAATGTGTACCTTCTCCAGGTACAAAGCGCACGCGCCCGCTACGAGCGGCGCCGCCATGGAGGTTCCGCTGTTGTGTTGGGAAAGAAAAGTGTCAGTCTTGTGTATGGGCAAACAGTCTACTTGTGATGTATTTGTAACAGTTGCCAGTACTGGTAAACGTTACCCGTAGTAAGTAGACTACGTTAGTAAGTACGAGTGTTCCCGTATTTCCGTTGAATGAAACTAGTAGACGTCACGAACGGGGCGGTAAACGTCGTGCCTGGATTTGGGAAAGCCGATTCCGGCCGTACCTGTTTTGCTTCCACGCGTAGTCGGTGTCGATCCAGGCGCTTCGTACGTCGTCGCCTGGGGCGTACACGTCCACGGCGGTGCCGAAGTTTGAAAAAACGGAAACGTCATCCGAGACGCACTTTTTTTTTTGGCTCGTTTCGTAGCAAGAAGTGCTGCCAACCGTGATCACGCTCGCTTCGCCTGCCGGTGACGTGGTGGACGCGTCCGCTTGTTCGTTCCCCGCGGCGCAAATCACGGGAATGCCGGCGTTGACCATCTCTCGAACCGCGGCGTCCAGGGCGGATGACCTCGGGCCCCCTGAGAAATAAAAGCCGAAAGTGTCAGTCGGGGTATGGGCAATCAGGGGGAGGCGGAATGTGGTGATTGGGAAATACGTACCTAAACTCATGCTGACGATCTTCCGGTTGCCGTTTTGCAACACGAGCTCGGCGATCCAATCCAGCGCCTCGACGATTGAAGAAGATTTCCCTTGCCCGTTTCCATCCAGCACCCGCACGGGGTGCAACGACGCGCACTTCGCCACACCAGACGTGGTACCCAGCACCGTGCCGCTGACGTGCGTGCCGTGCCCGCTGTCGTCCTTCATCGCCCCACTGCCGTCGCCGCTACACTCCACGAAGTTCACAGACTGCCCTACCCGGCCGGCGAACTCGGCGTGCGTCGTTCGCGCGCCCGTGTCTATTACGAACACGGACACGCCTCTGCGAGTGTGAAATAAAAGGGTCAGTCTTGTGTGGGCAAACAGTGTCTGGATTTGGGAAACGGCCAATACGTACCTGCCGCACAGACACTCGGGGGCGGTGAACTTCCCGTCAAGAAGAGACACGGAGACGCCGCCAATACCCGACCCGACTAAGCGATCCAGGTTCCACTGTTTAGGTGAGAGCCTGGTTTGGGACAACAAATCACAGCTCACTCGCGGACGCGGGGCTTGGCGGAACGACCGGTTGGCAACGGGTCTCGGCGCCGACGCGACGTTCGTACCGCTTTCAGCTTGTTTTATAACCGCCTTAGCGCCGCCGGTATCTACGTCGAGCAGTTGCACGGTATCAGAACTTCCGTTTCCAGTATCAGGACGTACGTTTCCATTATCAGTATCCGTATCCGTATCCTGAACCTCGCCTTTCAACTCCCTCCGAAACGCCTTGACTTCAAAGTCGGGCTCTATGCTCTCTATGTCCATCGCGTGCGACTTCGCGAACGATCGCTTGAACCGTCGCGACACGCCGCCGAGCACGGCGATGCGCAGCCCCGGGGCGGCGGCTCTTAAACGAGGACGCGCGGCGGCTACGTTCGTATCCGCCTCGCCAAGAGAAACCTCCCGGGCGGCTTCGAAGTACACGCTGTGATTGTGAACGAAAAGTGTCAATCGTTCGGACCGCGTGTATTACGTAATTACGGGCGGACAATCGGCAAACAGTGTGCCTGGATTTGGGAAAGCCCCAACACGTACCTGTCCGTGACGTTGTCTCGGAACCGGACGATCCACTTCTTTTCTGTCCGCGATTCTGGACGTTGACTTTGCGTGGCGCTCTTGCCGCCAGAGCACTCGCTCTCCCTCGGTACGCCCTGGAACCCGCGCTTCGTGTACGACCTCCCGAGGTCGCGACCGCCGCCGAAGTTGAAAGGGATTTTTGATGAGGACTTGCCGGAACCTGGGCCTTGGTTTTTGTCGTTCGTGCCGCCGGCGCGATACGGCGAGACCGGGTTTTGGGAAGCTGGTGAGGCTTGGGACGCGGCGTTCTCGTTTGCGTCGTCGCTCGAACCCGATCCGGTAGATCCTTCCGCGGACCCAGACGTTTCGTCCGGACTTACCGGTTGCGTTTCCGATTCCTCGGAACTTAACTCAGGTGGCGTGTCCACGGCTCCCGCGCCTTGCGTGGGCGACGGGTCGTCGGCACGCGGTTCTTTCGTATCCACCGGAGCCGTAACCGGATCGGCGGTCGCGGAAGTTTGGGTCGGCGACGCGAACGAACCGGGCGCGCTGTCAGCGGTAACCGGCGTTGGGTCTCGTCGAGCCGCCGACCCGCGTGGGTCCTCAGGCCGAGGCCTGGCTATTTGTTGGGTTTCATCCGGTGTCGCGACCGCGGACGGTGCTGGGTCTTGTGTAGGGTTTAGTGCCGGGTCTGCGTTAGGGTTTAGTGCCGGGTTTTGTGTACTCGGGGAAATCGGCGCGGCGGTTTCGCCGATCGCCGCCGATGACGGCGTCGCGGACAACGCCGAGCCGAGGGACGCGACCGCGTCAACCAAGGGATCGGTCACGGACGATGATGAGTCCGTGGTGCTCGGACCGGGTTCCTTCATTTGCATCTGTGTCGGTACTGCTTCTTGTGTCTGTTTCGGTGTTTCGTCCCTCGCCGACGACGCATCCGCCGAAGCGACCGAAGACCCGAAGTCGTCGTCGCCGTTAGTCTCGCCAACCCCGGTAGGGTCACTAACCGCCGCCACGGTGTCGTCAGAAGTCGGACCACGTTTCGTAAATTGCATCTGTGTCTTCGTCGCTTCCTGTGTTGGGTCTGGAGTTTCGTCGCGTTCCCTGAACGCGGCGCCGACGGTATTTTCAGCGGAAACGGAGTTTGCGTCTGCGTCGCGCGCGCCGGAAAGTCGTGTCCGCGGCGTGACCTCCGCCGCCTCCGCAACCGCGCTCGTAACGCTGTCGCCTCCGCGGCGCAGCCCAGCGGTGGCTTCGTTGGGTGGTAGGTCGCGTGCTAACGATGGGTCAATAGCTGACGATGGGTCACTGGCTGGTGATGTCTCCGCGCGCGACGATACGCCAACGCGGTCGCCCTCGCGCGCGCGATACGCCGCGGGGAGGGCATTTTCGTCGGCGAGGGCGTTTGCGAGACCGGGGCGCGCGCGCGCCGCGACGCGCGGTGCGGTTTCAGCATCCAGGGCACGCGGTCCAGCGATGGCGGTATCGCGAACGGCGGCTTGGGCGGCTGGACCAGTAGCCCGCCTAGCTTCGTACCTCGCGCCCGCTCCGAGCGGGGCGTTCGTGCGCGTATCTGGAACAGGAGCGGCGCGCATGCCGAAACTAGTACGTCCGGATACCTGCCGTTGTCCTGCCTGGGTTTGGGCAGGGCGCATGGTTCGGGCGACTCCGCGCGCGACGCGCGCGGCGGTGTTCACCCCCGCGCGCGCACCTGTTTGTCGCGGTGAACCGCCACCTCGAGAACGCGTTTGCGCCGCACCACCCGCGGTGCCGCGCGAAGCACCGGCGCGTCCTCCGCTTCTCCCCCCGAAACTTCGCCGGCCCGCGGACCGAGACGAAGCAGCACCCGACCGACCCGAGCTCCCTCGCCGGGCGCTTCCCTGCGCGTCCACGCAAAGGCAGACGCAGAGGAGCAGAAAGAGCGCGAAGAGCACCGTGCGTGCGTTGCGGCGCATGGCGTGCTCGGCGTCGTCGACGTCGCGCGCGTGTGCGTGTGTTTAGTCGTCCTAGAAAGACGACGAGCTGCCACGACAGCGTGTTTCGTCGTCCGAGAAGCCACGAGCGACGACAGCGAAATCTTGCGAATATTTTTTTCTTGCAGGTTGCTTGCTGGTTCTTCTCGTTGTTCCCAGAAAGAAGTCGTCTTGTCAACGACCTTGTCAGTGAGGCACCGCGCGTGACCTCCGCATGGAGCCGACCACCAACGCCGAAGTTTCGTGTGTCGCGGAGACCACGGGGTCTCCGCTCGCCACCTCCGCGCTCGAAACACGACCTTCCGCCGCGATGGAAGGGGAAGGCGAGACCCCAAATGCAGACCCGGCTGGCCCTGTGAAGAAAAAGCGGGGCCGTCCGAGGAAAAATCTCGAAGCCGAGTCCGCGCCGCCTGCAGTGAAGGAAAAGAAGAAGCTGGGCAGGCCCAAAGGAAGCAAGAACAAGCCCAAGGACGACCTCGCGACGGCGGCGGCGAAACGGCAAAAGAAAGACACGCCCGAGGCCCCGAAAGCACAGGCTTGCGCGAAACCGAAAGGTCCGGCGCGAAAAACAAAGCCTGCTGCTCCGAAGAAAGAGTCCCCTCCCAAAAAAAACCCACCCGAACCCGCTCCGAACGAAAAAGCCCACACGCAAAAGCAAACCGCGGTCGGGACGAAAAGCATGGCCGGCAACAAGCGAAAGGGCTCCGCCGCCACCAGGGCGCCGGCGTAGTAGAAGTACCGTGGGAAGCGCATGAAGTGTTTTCAAGTCTGTTTTCAAGTCGACTACTGGAAAGGATCGGGCGTAAGTAAAAAATAATCTGTTTTCAAGTCAAGTCTGTTTTCAAGACGTCTTTCGTTTTTGTCAATTTCTTTTCTTCGGTCGACTCTCCCACTCCCAGTACGCCAGTAGTTCCCCACCCATCACCCCCGTTTCACTCACGGTGGAACCCACTTCCCGTCCACCACGACCGGGCCGTGCAGCGTCCCTTCCCCCGCCCCCGCGGCTCGCCGCAGCGGCTCCGTTCTCGCCATCGAGGAGTGCAGCGCGTGCGCCGCGGCTTCCGCGATGCGGTCGCGAGGCTTGCTGCTTGTAAAAAAGGAAAGGGTCAGTCTTTGAGTATGGGTGTACTGTATTGGGCGATGTATTGGACGATGGCCTGGTCAACAGGGAGGGGTTATCGGTCTGAACAGTCACCAGCTGAGAGATAAAACAGTGCACTTGTGATGTATGTACTGTACTCAAAGAGGGGCAGCAGAAACAGTGCCGCCTGATTTGGGAAAGCCCCGTCCGGCCGTACCTTCCCGGGCCGGTGTGTTGCTCAGCGCCCAGCTCGGCGGCGTCCAGAAACCGGTCCGTCGCGGCTTCCCAGGAGAGCCGGTACCGGTCTTTTGAAGTGAGCGGCGCCGGGTCAGTGGACAGCGCTTTTGAGTTTTGCCAGAAAAGTGTCAGTGTTGTATATCTCGATGTATGGACAACAGTCACCAGCTGAGAGATAAAACAGGGAGGCGGGATTTGGGAAACGCAACACGTACCTTTCGTGACGCACCGCGAAAACTCGTCAGGCGTGGCGTAGGTCAAGCAGTTTGGAAACGTCCCGAAAAAGTCTGGGAGACGAAGAAAAGAAAGTGTCAGTCGTGTATGCGCAAACAGTCGTGGGATTTGGTGTTGGGGTTCAGGGTTTAAACCCTAAACCCTAAACCCTAAACCCTAAACAATACGTACCGTTGCTCGGGTGCTTGGCGCAAATCACAAACTTCCCCATCGCGAGCGCCTCCGCGCTGGTGGTGGCGACGACGTCGGACAAAGACGGATTGATGAACACCTTGTAGTCGTGCATTTGATCGGAAGCGTGATCCGCTCTGCCTTTGAACCTCAAAGGCAGGTTCTTCTGCACCGATGTTTTGGAAACCGCGTCGAAATCCTCGCCCGACCCGAAAACGTCCAGCTCGAGTGTATGGGTAACGCCGGCGGGGCTCGCGTTGTGTTCCTCCACCCGCGTTAACAGCTCGTGGAAACCCTTGCCCCACACAACCTTCCCGAGGAAGTAACACCCTTTGTCAAAAACCTCGCTTGACGGGTGGATCTGTTCCGGGGTCTGGTCTTCTTTTTTACAGGTGGGTTTCTTTTGCGATGTTTTGGAGGAGTCGTTCTTTCCAGACTGTTTGTCGTTCGATTTCCGACCTTCCGACGCGCTCCGCTGCCGCTCCGACCGCGCGCTGAGCGACGCCAGCGCTTTTTGTGTAACAGAAAAGTGGTTAACGTCTTGCATATCGCGATGTATGGACAGACAGTCACCAGCTTCGGTAAAACAGTGATGGGATTTGGGAAAGGCCCAATACGTACCTTTCGAAACGGTTCTTCCAACCGCCAGAGAAGCGGCCGCGTCCGGGTCGCCTTCCGCGGCGGTCGCTTGCAACGCCGCAGTGGCTTTGCGTCTGCCGACTTCAAGAAAAACGGGCGACACCCCGTGCACGTTAACCGTTTCGCTCCGGGGGAAGTCCTGCACCGCGTCGCTCAGCTTTTTGTAAAAAAGAAAAGTGTCAGTCTTGAGTATGGGTGTACTGTATTGGGTGATGTATGGACAAACAGTCACCAGCTGAGAGATAAAACAGTGCACTTGTGATGAATGTAGTAACTTCCTTCAATGACTAGTGGACGTCACAGAGGGGCATCAAACAGTGTGTCTGGATTTGGGAAACGCGCAAGGCCGTACCTTGATGATCTTGTGGCAGTGCGTGCGCGAGACCCAGGCGTTGACGAACCGCATGGCGACTTCCTTGACCTGCCCGTGCTTTTCAAGCCGCGCGTACTCCAGGTAGTTCGTGTGCACAACCCCCACCACGTGCTCGAATTGGTCGCTCCACCGGTCACCGCTGTGGTACCAGTTCAAGTGCTCCGGCTCTTCGAGCACGGCGACGTGCTTGTTTTTTGACGAAATGTATTTGCTCTGTTTGGTGAAACAAAAGTGTCAGAACGTGTATCAGTAAACAGTCAGGGTATGGTAATCGGCCGGAACAGTGTTTTGAAAATACGTACCACGTCGCCAACCGGAATGATCGAGTACTTGTCCTTGGCGTACCGCCCCGGGTAGAAGTCTAGTTTCAGGTTCGTGCACTCGAAACCGCACCGGTCTTTGACCCACTGGCGGACGTATTTGTCTTGCTCTTGTGTCGTTTCAAAAACAATCCCCGGGTGGATCAACACCTGTTCCTCAGGAGGCAGCCACGGCACCACCAGGGTCACGTCATGCGTCCCGCGTTTCGCAAGGTACGCCGCGCGCAGCAACGGGTTCACCGCCGTGCCGGTCATCCAGGGAAGCGACGCCGTGGTGACGATGGCGACGGACCTTCCCGGCGTGCGAATCGGCGTTGTGACGCGCTGTTTGCTGGTGGGCAAGAGTCCGGCCATGTCTCTCTCGTTTGGAGGGCTACCGACGACATCTCGTCCGGTCGTGGAAACCGCGGAGGTACCCGCGGCGAGCGAATCTCGGCGCGCCTCGAGGCGTAAAGACTCTTCGTCGCTGTTCGCCACACTAGTAAGCGTCGTCGTGGGCGACGTGCCTGGAGCGTTCATTGACTTCTCGGGTGACGTGAGTGATCCGCTCGCGGACGGGCTCACCAGTGAGCTCAGTGACTCGTCACTGAAAGCGTCCTCCTCTGGTGAGTATTTACTCGGATCATTCGTCCCCAAACTTGCGTCTCGCGCGTCGGCGCTTCGCGACGCCGTCAACGCCGCCGCCGCTTCCGCTTCCCGAAATTCGCCTTCGCTCATGGACGCGAGACTGCGAGACTGTTTGCGCACTGCGGGGTTTCGTTTTCTCGACGTCAAAGCCCCAGGCCGGGACATCTCCGCCTTTTCCCGCGCCGTAGCGAGCCACTCACGCACCGCGGCGTTCCCGGCGTCGTGCACCTTTGTGAGCAACTCGGAAGGGGTGAAGTCTTTGGCGAACGGCGTTGTTCCTCCATTAGGGCCACCTTTCCCGAATCCTCCAACCGTCGCCTCGATCCGCGCCTCGATGTTCCGAAGCAAATCGTCCAGACCCGCACTCGACGTGCTTCCCGGGACGTACTGCCCGGGCACGTACTGCGGGTGAGTTCCAGGTGGTTTCATTTGAAACGAACGCCCAGGGGACCCGTTTTCGGAAGAACCGCTTTTCAAAGACTTGAACACGTCCCACTCGGGGCGAAGCGCGACGGTTTTGTCGATTTGTTCGCGCAACAAGGTGGGCGCGGCGGCCAGTCTCGGCGGGAGCGTAAACATACTTCCGGGAAACACACCGCCGGTTGCGGAGGAGTTATCACTCAACAAATCGCCGTCGGCTCCGAACACATCGGAAGTGTCATTTCCGTCGCCGGTTCCGGTGTCACCACCCGGGGTCCCGCTTCGGACGAACTCGTTCTCCACGGTCCGCACGCGTCGCATGCCCACCGCGGCGCTCCGCACGCTCGTCTTGACGCCGCGCATCAACATGTTGTCCTCGGGCGTTAAACGCGCCTGGCCCGATAAAAGCCGAAAGTGTCAGTCTGGTATGGGCAATCAATCAATCGCAGAGGCCGAACGTGGTGATTGGGAAAGGCCCTTACCACGGCCTGTGACACCCGTTCCGCGGGCCTCCGCGCCAGCTCCACGAACGCGTTCGCTGTGTGTGTTACGTCTTCTTCATCCAAAAACAAGCCCCCCACCTCGGTTGTGAAACGCGTGCGCACCGCCGCGGCCGCGGCCGAGGCGGTGGTTTCCAGCGTCCTCGCGCGCGACTCAAGACTCGCGCGAAGGTCCTTCACGGAAAACGACGATGTGCCTCCGACTCTCGATGCAGATGCGGTGTCCGCGGGGGGAGGTCTCGGGGGAAGCGAGGTCATTTTTGGTGAGGAAACCTACCCACGACTCCTCGTTAATTGGCGTTCCGAGCTCCTCACGGGCACCAGCGCAAACGCGACCACCTCTCTCTGCAGCCTTGCGAGCGAGGGGGCACCGAAAAAACGCGTCTAGCGCCTTTTCGCGAATCCAACGTGGAATTCTGTTTCGTCGTAAACGTTGGAAGGTCGCGCTCGGTGGTGTCCTTCCCAACGGACTGTTTCGCCACCGTGTGGACGCGGTAGCGCGGACTTGTCGGCGCAGCGCTCGCGCGCCGCGGTGTGCGCCACCGCGGACCGTGCTGCCGTGGAAACACGCACGTCCGAGGGGAGTCGTTGCTTCGATTTTTCGGCATTTCCGACATATTTATTCGGCGACCACCAATGAAGCAAATTGACCGAACATCCCTCGATGAGACTTCACCGTAACAGAAACAACTCGGTTTGAAAGCGACCGGCTCGACCCTATCGAAAATTGAGAAAAATTTGGCCTGTTTTGCCGCCGCTCGAAACGTCGTGGCTGCTACGACTTTGGCTTCCACGACGTAGGCCCCTCAGAGCGGCGCGCGTAGCGAGCGCGCGGACGCAGTTTTTCGACCGCCCAAGTCGAGGTTGGAGTATCGTGAAGCCTCGTGTCGCGTGCGTCTGCGTCGCGCGCTGCTGAGGTCCTACTTGCTGCCTCGGTTGGCGGGAGGCACCTTTTTGAAATCGGAAGCGCAGGCCAATCTCGCGAGAGGAGAGCCATCGCACCGCCACCATGGGGTTCCTTTCGAAGATCTACGAGCGCCGCGGCAAGGCCCAGAGGCAGGCGAGTATCAAGGGTTTCCTGACCAAGGGCGTCGTTGGGTCTGGGTCTGGGTATGGGGCGGGTGACACGCGCGGCAGCGAGCCGGCGGGATCGTCCCCTTCCCGAGTTTCAGGAAACGCGGTCGGGAGGGAGACGGACCCTCGTGGTGACCCCGCAGAGGGGACGGTTACGCACGCGTCAGGTGGGAAACACAAAACGGCCCGGACTGCAAACGCAAAGCCGGACGCGTTCGACTTTGAAACCTCACGGGACGCGGCGCTGGAAGAGGCGCCCTTGTCGCCCTCCACCAGATCTCCGCCGATGCGGTCGAAACCGAAACCCGAAAACCGACCCGCGCACTCGCCGGCGACGAGCGCGCGGTGCCGAAGCTCCCCGGGATGTTCGGATAAAAATCCTTTATCCCCGGGGATGTTCGGCGCCGCGCGCGATGCCGTGTGCGGTGCCGAAAACGAGCTACCGTACCGCGGGGACGGGGACGTGATTGGTAAACTTCTTTGTTCCGGGAGGAAGGGGGGGGAACCGGTGAAAACGTTTGATCCGTTTCTGCCCACGCCCGGTAAGCGCCGGCGCGTGACCTTCGCGGAAGTCGACGCCTTCACCCTGGACGAAGAGGACGACGACGACGAAATTGACGTCCCTGCACACGGAAGGCGGTCGCCTGCGAAAGAGGAAGAGGCGATGGAAACGGAGAAAGAGGAAACGATGGAAACAGAACACCCGAAACGAAACGACGACAAAAACGTTCCCAACGACCCGTTTGACTTTGGCGAGACCCTTTCCGGCGACGACGACGCAGGTGTTGAGAAAGACGAAAACGGGATGATCGGTGAAACCGCCTGTCGCGATAGCCCCGGTGCTACCGTGCCGAGCTGGGGCATGTTCGGCGGTTCCCCGCCCGCGTCGCCTGTGGTGAAGAGCCCCGGCTCAGCGTTGAAGGTGGGTACCTTAACGGCGCCTTCGCCTGAGTGGGCCAAGACTAAAAACAAAAGTTCGGATAGGTCGCGGTCGCGGAGCGGGTCGCCCATGGAGACGGGAGATGGAGTGAGTGGAGACGCCGGGAACCGAGACGCCGGGACACCCAACAAAGGTACCAAGACAAATGCGCAGCACTACACACACGCGCACTCGCCTTCCGCCGCGATGGCCATGGCGAGTCCGTCGCCGATGCGCGACGCGCGCACTTCAACAATCCCGGAATCCAGCGATGCCCTCGCGGCGCTGGACGAGGCGCAGTATGCGCTGTCGGGTCTTGGGGACGACGCGCCGTTAGCAGGGCGCCTGGCGTGCGCGTCGTCGCTGGTGGCGATATGCGCGGAGCCGAGGTTTCGGCGGGCGCTGGCGCAGCACGGCCTCGCCCCACGGGTGTGTCGCGCTGCTCTGGACCTGTGCGCCTCGGTGGTTGGGGTGAGCGCGAAACGGGGCGCAAAAGGTGTCGACCCCGACGATCACGGAGTCATCGCGCGCGCGCTGCGTGAGAAGTGCGTACGGTCCACGTCCCCGGCCCTAGGGTTAAGCGCGGCGGCTTTGCTTTACTTGTCCACGTTAGAGCTCCGGGCCAGTGAGGCGTGCGCGACGTACGCGGAACGCGACGTCGCGGGTATTCTAGCCGGCCTCATGAGACACACGGAGTTCTCCGCGAGCGAAGAAAGCGAGAGTTCAAAAGAAAAAGAGAAAGGCGCGCGGAAAAAGCTCGGGCTCGGCGGTGGCGGGTTCGCCTCGCTCCTCGCGGACGGCGCCGAGGCCAAGGCGCTGAAACTCACCCGGGACGCGCTGAGAAGTTTAAAGTTTCTTCCCCACGAGCGCGCGGACGCGCCGACGCTTGCCATGCTCGCCGCGCACAGAGCGCTTGCGCAGATCGAGCGGACCGCGGCGAGGGCGTCGCAGAGGGACGCGCAGCGAAGAGCGAGGGCGGAGGCGGAGGCTGAGCGGAAAGCGCGAAACGGTGCTCCAACCGAAAACGAGGACTGCGACGCGATGGACGATACGACACACGATGACGACGAAACCGATGCCCGAATCGCGTACGAAAATGCGAACGACGCGAAAGCGGCGAAACAAGACGAGGCTGCTATCCAAGGGTGGGGCGACTTCAAGGTACGGCCTTGGGGCTTTCCCAAACCCGTCAACACACTGTTTGCCCATACAAGACTGACACTTTTCAAGGAACGGCTCGCCGCGAACGGCGCGATGCTTGAAACCGCGCGGCTGGCGGACGCGGCGGCGCGGACAATCGTGGAGGTCGGCTCGCGGTGCTTTTCGCGAGGGTCGGGTGATCCACAGGACGGGGGGGTGGTGTTGGAAACGATCACCACTACCAGTGGACGAGGTAAAGCGACCACCACTACCCGTGGACGAGGTAAGCAAAAGAAAGGAAAACAGCCCGAGCAGACGACGACGACGTCTTCGAAAGAAACTCCCGAAAAGCAAGCCTCGTTGTTTGCTGAAAAGTGTGCCCTGGACGACGCGGAGGACGCGCGGCGCGCCTGCGCCGCGATGGCGCGTTTGTTCCGGTGCATGCGCGTCGTCGAGGCGGCAACGTTCGGGTCGTCGTCGTGCGCGGAGGCTTGTGTGAGCGGATCTTTGGCGCCGGGGCCGCAAAGTGTTACCAAAACAACTTCGCTGACCTTGGTGCCGATGCGGGTCAACGACGCCATCGCGTCGCCGGCGCCGGTCCGGGTCCGGGCCAAAGCCGCCGAACACAACGCGCGCGACGCGGTCGAACACGAACACGACGTCGACGTCGGCCTGACCGAGGTGGTTGGCGAGGTGCGGGTTACGGGTATCGAGTTGTCGCCGCCTGACTCGCCGTGCGGCGACGACGCGGTTGGCGGGAGCACCAGTACGAAGCGGCGCAAAACAGGCTCTTTACACTCGTTACACGACGAAACAGAAAAGGAAGAACACGAAGGGTTACTCGCGAAGCGGTTCAGGACCGCCGAGGCGCTTCTTTTGACGCCGTCGCCCGGCGCCAAGAGAGGTACGTTGGTGTCGTCCAGTATAAACGCGTCGTCCAGGGTGATTGAGTTCGCGTCTGGCGAACGCGTGACCGATGCGAAAGACGCGAAAGAAAGCGGTGCGGCAGATCAAAGCGACCACGTGATGGGCTCGCCCGCCGCCCGGGAAGGCACGGAGGACGAACCGAATGAAACCACCCCCACGTTTAACTTCTCGCGCGTCGCCGCGGCGGTGGACGCGAGCATCGCGTGGCTGGACGACGGCACGGAGACGGAAACCGCGGACCGAAAACGAACGGAAAACGCTCAGAAAGGCGGCCCAGCTTGGACCATGGTCCATTCTCTTCTCACTGCGATTCCCACTCTCGCGGCTGCGGCGGCTTGCTCTACGCACGCGATCGAGGCGGGCGAAACGATCTGCGGGGTTTCCACGAAACGGCCGGGTGGGTTCGGGCCCGACCCGCGTTTATGCGCCGGCACGCTACGCGCGGTGGTGTGCGTGTTGACCAACCTGACCAACGAAAACCACGGTACGTGTCCTGGGCTTTCCCAAATCCAAAACGACGTTCGTTTCATGCCCCTCTTGACGTCCACGGCCGTCATTAAAAGGAAGTAACTACACACATCACAAGTGCCCTGTTCCCTGCCCCTGGACGAACGCAGTACGTACAATACCACAGTACAGGGACCCACACTCGCCGACTCACTCCGACTGACGCTTTTCTTTTATGCATCCAGCCGGGTGCGCCGCGGTGCGCGCCGTGGTCGGCGGCCTTGAAACCGCCGCCGCGCTGATTCCTTGGTGCGCGAGTTTAGGTGGGATGTTGCCCGGGGCGGGGCCGGATACCGCGCAACGGGAAGCCGCGGCTCAAAGAAGCACTTCTGGAGGTAAGTATTTCCCATTTACCACATTCCGAAGACTGGATGCCCATACGAGACTGACACTTTCTTTTTTATCTCTAGGTGCGAGTCGGCCGGGTGAAACCGCGAAACTCGCGCGCCGGCGCGGAGGTTTGGGGACGGAAAATTCGCAAAAGAGCTCCGAACCCTCCGAAGACGCGGGCGGTCTGGACATGCTAAACGCGGCGCTTTGTTTCCTGGTGAACGTGGCGGAGATGGATGGGGATTCGTGCCGGACGTTGAGGGCGCTTGAAGCGGACTTGGGGGCGCTTGAGCAGAGACAGTCTTTCCGGAAACGAACCGAAGACGACGGGGATGGGGACGACTCGCTCGGTGACGACGTCGGCGGCGACGCCAAAAACCAAAAACAACTTTCTAAAAAGAGTACGCGCCAATCAAACGCCAAGAAGAAGAAAACAGCCGCGGCTCAAAGTTTCTTGCACTCGAGGCACGTCGGTTTGGTGGAGCTTTTGGCGCAAGTTTTCGTGCGGTCGGGCGGTGCCGGGCCGGTGGATGAACTTGGTAACTTGTTGCCGAGCGGGTTTGCCGGGGAGGCTTTTGATGGGACTGGCGTTGGTGGGTCTTCTTTGGGTAAAAAGGACTCCGAAGGGATGGAAAAAACAGAAGTCCCCGAAACAAAAAAAGATGTCTCCGACGAAGCCGACGGCGAAGTGACCGCCGAGATGTTGGAAGCGAGGGAAAAGCAGGGCGACGGTTTAATCACGCAGGCGTACGCCGCGCTGTTAGTGGCGTTTCTGGTGGAAAATCAGCCCGCGCTGAGGGCGGACCTAGGCACCTGCCTCCCCCCAAACGGTTTCGCGAATTTAGCCGCCGTGCTGGAACGGTTCCGGACGTTTCACGAATCGCTGGAGAGCATTTCGGACGAATCCCGGGAAAGTTTAACGCGCGTGATTCGATGGCTACGCGGGAACTGACGCGTGAGTGAAGGGTTAGTCGGGAAGTTTTTGTGACAGGTCCGGGGGACAGTGAAGAGTGGTAGGGAGTACGTACCCGTATTACGCAGTATACGCACTGCATATACGGAGTATACATGTAATTCGAGACGAGCGCGAAAGCGTGGTATTCGTACAATCTTTTGAAACTCGCACTCCCGTGTCATCTCACACAAGTCAGACTGATGCCTTTGTAAATTTCGGGCCGCGGATCGCACGTGCCACACACCCGGTTGCGCGTCCGAACCGACAAGGTCACCATGTCCAAGGTGTCTTTCAAAATAACCCTCACGTCGGACCCTAAGCTGCCGTTCCGAGTGTGCGTGTTTCAGGGGGCGATCCGCGGACGCGGGGGAGACGGGTCCCGGGGTCCCATCCATCGAAGAGATGTTTCCGTCGCGTCTCAATTCTGTGAATCTGATTTCAATCCAACGTCCCTTCCCTGACCCGTACCCACCCCAACTCGTTCCAATCAGCCTGAGCGTCCCGGAAGAAGCGCCGTTCACCGCCGTGCTAAAGTACGCGGCGGAGGAGTTCAAGGTGCCCGCGGCGACGAGCGCTATCATCACGAACGGTACGGGTGGCGAACCGAATGTCATCTCAATCTGCAGATTCCAGTTGGAGTCCAAATGGATTTCCGCCGACCGCATCCCACACCACACTGACACCCCACCCGCGTCCTCATCCCAAAACATCTCCAAAAATATCAGACGGCGTCGGCATCAACCCCAGTCAAACCAGCGGAAACGTGTTCCTGAAGCACGGCAGCGAACTACGGTTGATCCCGAGAGACAGGGTCGGCGGGTGGTAGAGAGGACGAACGACAGAGAGAAAAAAACGTTGTCCCGTGTCCCCACAAAAACCAAAAAGAAACCAAATCGTCCAAAATCTGGCAGAGTTTTCTACTCGCTGGACACGTCAGCCGTGGCACTGCCTCTATCCACACGTCCGCCCATCACACTGACTCGCGCGCCTCCGCCTTCCCCCGGGCTTGCACGATACGTGCGATGTCGGCGGCACTGTCCGCCACCGCATGCGCGGTTCGTGTCGGTCGCACGCGACGCGCTGGCCCCGTGATCGCGCGTGCTGACGTGCACGCCACCGAGAGGACGCGTCCCCTTTCGCGAAACCCCTCCTGTCACGCGACGGTCGGGTCGACTCCGTTTTCGCATCCGCGCGCGCGCCATGACGTGAAAACGCACGCCAGCAGCGAAGAGACGGTCGGGGACAAAGTAGTCAACGCACGGGGAAGCGCGGAGGAGGAAGCGTTGGGGTTAGCCGCGGTTCGATCCCGGTTGGACGCGACCGAGGGATGCCCGCCCGTGGATGACGAAACCGTGATTTGGTTCCTCCGAGATCGCAGGTTAGATGTGGACGCCGCTGCTGCGAAGCTTGAAGCTTTTCTGCGATGGCGACAAGCCCTGGGGCCCATTTCCGAGACCGATATACAAGCCTCACTTTCAGAAAACGCAGCTTACGTGCACCCGCACCTCGACAAGGAAGGAAGAGCCGTGATCGTGGTTGAAATCAGCAAGCACGTTTTGAAAAACAGAAACCTGGACGCGGCGCAGAAGCACGCGGTGTGGGCGGTGGAGAGGTGCCTTTCCATGATGGCCGACTCCGAGAAAGGGTCCGGCGGTATATACGCGGTGTGGGACATGAGGGGGTTTTCAGGCGCGAACGCGGACCTGGAGCTCGCGAAATTTTGCATCCTCGACGTGTTCCGCGAGTACTACCCGAAGCGCTTAACGCAAGGTACGACGTCGACTCGGGGCTTTCCCAAATCAGGCGGCACACTGTTTACGGACCCTGTTTCACGGTTCGAACGCACTACTTGTGATGTATTTGTAACAGGTACCAGTAGTGCACTACTAGTAACTCTTACCAGTAATGGCAACTGTTACAAACCCGTACAAGACTCGAGACTGACGTTTTCTTTTCTTCCGTTTTCTTTCCCTCGTCGCAGTCGCGGCGGTGGATTCGCCGTGGCAGTTCAAACCAATCTGGGCTATTCTGAAACCCGTGATCGGGAAGTACTCCAGCGTGGTGAAGTTCTGCAAGGTAACGGACGTGCTGGACAACTTTCACCCGGGAGAGGCGCCGGCGTGCTTGACCACCGGGGCGGGACGCGGGTAACGAGTTTCTTGCGAATGAAATGGATTATATTGTGGAACATCAATCACAATCACTTTGTCTCCTCATTGCTGCTCTGCAACACGCTGGCTTCCAGCTTTTTACTCGCGTTCCACGCCCGCTGCGTGGACGCGATGAGTCGCCACTTTTCCAATCGTGCCATCTCGCGTTCCGTGCTCCTGGCGGTTTTGTTTTCGCGGTGCACCGTCGCGTTCGCTTTGATCCAAGCCGCTTTTTTACGTGAACGCTTCCACTGGTTAATCCCCCGGCTCGGTTTGTTTGCGAAATCGTACTGCGAGGACGGCCTTTTGTCGTCCTCCTCCGCATCCTCCGCGGTCTCGTCCGTCGCGGGAACCGCCGCGAGCCTCGCGCGAGAGGTGGTGCGTATGCCGCGCGCCGTTTGGAACGAAGAAACCGCCCACCCGAACGTGTTTGGGGACGGCGTAGATCGCGCGCTTCGTTTTGTGGGTTCTTGGGCGCAAATTGGGCGATCGGTGGAACGGAAACGTCCCGCCACCCCACCAACCCTGGTCGTGTGCAAACGCACGCACTGAGACAAACGCGCGTTCGCGTCCCTCGCGACGCGACGCATCGTCGACAATCCGAACGCGGACATCTCACACGCCGTGTGCCACGTTCACGCGCGTGCGCTACTGGCGAAAACCCCTGCTCGAGCAGAAAAAGATCGCTCCACTACAGTTTCGGGCTTTCGGCCACGCAGTGACAAAAAGCGAACAGCCTGTCATAGGTCAGCGCGCGGCGGCTTCCGGACCTTCCGGAGGGAAGTTGTGCACCCCGAACAACATGGCGTCCACGCTGGACCCGGTCACGCAGGCGGGCATCGGGGCGTTCGCGGGATTGGTGGAGGTCACGGCGCAGCAGGTGCGTCGTTTTGGGACGAGCCGTGATGACTACCGACACGTTTCATTGTTCCTCGAAACGACGCGCGAAGCGACGTTTTTCGAGGAAGCCGCGTTTCCGTTTTCGCGTCTCGGTCCTGCCGATCCCACGGCACGCACGAAACGCACACACGATCGATTCAAAATAGTTACCCGAGGGAACGCGTACGCGGTCGCCCGCGGCGGCCAACACGAAAAGCAAGCGCTTTTGCGATGTGGACCCGGGAATCACGACGACGACGACGCTGACAATCCCATCCCACAAAAAAACATCGCACGATGAAAAACAAAAAATAAAACAGCCCTTGCTCACGGCGAAGAATTTCATCCAGGACGGTCGTTCGTTACCCCTGACGAACCCCGCGGTTTGGTACCGCGGCTGGGCCGCTGGGGTGCTGATGTGCGTCCCAATGACCGTGGTGCAGTTCGGGGCTTCGCGTTTTCTGGAACAAGCGTTTGAGAACCGGGGGGACGCGAGTGGGGCGGCGACGATGTCTAGCAGCGGCGACCCTCCACCGGCAGCATCCGCATCCGTCCCGTTCACCACGAAGCTCACCAGCGCGTGGTGCGCCGGTGCCCTCAGCGCGGTGTTCGTGCAGCCGCTTTGTTTGTGTCAGATCCAGCAGCAGAAGTTCGGGGGGTCGCTGGTCGATACTGGAAGGCGACTGATAAACTCGCACGGCGTTCGCGTCCTGGCGCACGCCGGGTACCTGTACGTGTTGTATTTCCCAAATCCAACGACTGTGTTCCCATACAAGACTGACACTTTCTTTTATTGGTATCAGAACAATCGCGCGCGAGGCGTTTTACTCGTGCGGGTACCTGTGTTTCGTCCCCGTGTCGCGGGACTGGGTGCGCGTGGAACAACCCGATTTGTACGCACGACTTGGGGAAGACGGCGTGTTCGCGTCGTGTGCCGTGGTCTCCGGGCTACTAGCCGCGACAATCACGCAGCCCATGGACGCGGTGAAGACGCTGATGCAGAGCAACTTGGGAGTGGGGAACGGGGACGTCGCGATGGCGGTTTCGTTTTCGAAATCGAAAAAAACATCCCCCACCCCCACGGGAGGCGAGGGCGGCGCGCGGTTCTCTGGGCTTGGGTACACAGAAACTGCATACGCGGCGGTGAAAGAGGGAGGTTTGAAGTCGCTGTGGAAGGGCATCGGTCCGCGGGGCGCGCGCGTCGTCGGGGCGACTTTTATTTTGTCCTACGTAAACGAACGCGCGGGCGCCGCGATCGCGGGGTGGGACGAAACGGAGACGGCAGGTGTGATAGGTGGTTGAGGTATTTATGAACATAGATCGGTGTACTGTAAGACTGTGATAGGTAGTTGAGGTATTTATGAACACCGATCGGTGTACTGCCGGACGCGCGACGTCGCCGAACCGGACTTTTGAGTTTGTCTCGTCATTTCTCAAATATAACGAAAAGCCGCCCTGAAAAGCGACGATGAGTTCCACGCACCACCCACTCCCGCACGTCACTGGCTCGTCATGCTCCGCGCGATGGCGTCGCGCGGCTCGCCGATGGTGTTTCTCCGGCCGAGGGTTGCACGTGCGAACCTCCATCGCGGTGGGGCGGGTATCCAGTGCGTGCGTTTCCCAGGAGGTCCCGACGCAGAACCTGGATTCTTCGTGGTCGGTGGTGCCCGCCGACCTGAACGCGGACGCATCCAGGGCACCAAAGGTCACTCAACGCGACGCACGGTGGCGTGCGTTTCGTGGCGTGCGTTCGCGTCGCATAATAGCGCGCGTAACCGCCGTTTCAAGTCGAGTCGACCAGGGGCAGGCGACGGCGAGACCGCGGTCGGCGCTTTGGACGGCGGGGTAATCTCCGCGCGGCAGGCGCAAACCAACCGGCTGCACCGGTTTTACGTCGACGAATTGTTACCCTCCGCCGGCGGGGACGTGTTTCTGGATGGGGATGAGTCGAAACACGCGACGAAAGCGCTGCGTCTAAAACCCGGTGACTTGTTAGAGGTGTGCGATGGCAAAGGAGGCGTGGGGCTCGGTGAGTTCGTCGTACTTGAAACCGGCGACCGAGGACGCGACGCGAACGTACGCGTATCGTTGAGCTCGGTTTCGCGCCACGAATTCGCCGGCCCGAAGTGGAACCTAGTCGTGGCGTGCGGCGGGTTGAAGGGAGGCCGAGCGGATTGGCTTGTTGAGAAAAGCGCGGAGATTGGGGCGCACACCCTGACGCCGCTGATGAGTGAAAGGTCAAACTCAATCGGGGGCCAGCGCGAGGCGCATAAAAATCCCAAGAAGAGCAAAAACGCCAAAAACGACGGGGACACGGAAAGTGGACGCGAGGCGCGATGGGCGCGAGTCGCACACGCGGCGTCGAAACAGTGTCTCCGTGCGCACGCGCTTGAAATCGCGTCTCCTGTTGCGTTTCATGACCTGCTCACGATGATCAGGGAAAGTGATGAAGTGGTTTTGCTGTGCGCGGCGGGCGCGCCGCCGCTGCGTTTCGCGCTGGAAGAGAAAAATATGCAAGACCACGGCGGAACGCTTCTTGTCGGCCCCGAGGGCGACTTCACGGATTTGGAAATCGAACTGCTCGTGGACGCGGGAGCAGTGCCGGTGGGTTTAGGGCCGCTGCGCCTGCGCGTGGAAACAGCCGCGATCGCGGCCATGGCGTGCGTGGGGATGATGCACCCGAGGGAACAACCGCCGGGGTGCTGAGCGTTTTGTAAAAATAAAAGCTTTAAAAATTCTAGTTTCATCGAAACAAGACTCGGAAACCGCACACTTCGCGGGCGCGCTGCAGTGGCCCCTTTCGTCCCATGGGGTCCGGAAACGACTGGGAACGGCACGCCGTGTCGCCGCCAATGGACGCGGTGTTCGCGTCCGTGGGTGTGCGTGGTGATGATGACGACGCGGTGGTGTCCACCTCGGCGGGAAATAGCGATTCGGGAAACGAAAGCCTCCCGATGCGCGACGACGCGCATCTCGAGCTCGAGGCCGAGGCACTCCGGCAACGTTTGCGTTTGACACGCGAGGACCTTGATTCTCTGGGTGACTTGAACAAAAAAGCCCTGGACGAGGTGCTGCAGATGCGCGGTGGGTTGGAGCAGACCGCGGAGTCGTTACGTGTGGCGTTGGATGCGGTGGAATCGTTGGACTCGATGGGATCGTTGGATGCGATGGAGAACAGCGCCGCGCGCGCTGCCGCGTCACTCGCGGAGGGAATACGAAAAGCGAGCTGTAGTGACCTTGTGTTCAGTGAGGAGACACTACAGGGTGATGATGCGCCGGATGCAGACCTTGATTCTGCCATAGCGGCGGCGGAAGCGAAACTATATACGACGCGACTAGCGCGAGACGAAGCAAGGAAAGCGGTGTTTGCATTAGAAGGGGCATTAGAAAGTGGTGACGAGTTCGGAACAAAGGAATAATAAGAACGCACTACATTAAAACGGTCCTTATCGCTTCACCCACTGGAACGCCTTCCGTGCTTTCTTCAAACCAGGTTTCTTGCGTTCCACGATCCGGTTGTCCCGCGTGAGCATGCCGGCTTTTTTCAACGACGGGCGAAACGCGGGTTCTGAGTGGAACAAAAAAAAAGCGTCAGTCTCTCGTAATGTGTATGAGTAAACAGTCAGGGAGTCGTGTATGGGCAGAGGTAATAGTCCCTTGTGGTACGAGTATGGGCAATCGCGCAGGCGGAACGCGTTGGGTGGGAAATACGCACCGTACAGCTGCAGCGCTTTCGCGATGCCATGTCGCACCGCCTGCGCCTGGCCGCTCTTCCCCCCCCCCGTAACAATCGCCTTTACGTCGAACAAACCCATGGTGTTCGTTACTAAAAACGGCTTGATCATCCACCCGCGGTGGTCGATATCGGGAAACGCGTCGTCCAGATGCAGTTTGTTGCACGACATGTCGCCGATACCCGGCCATATCGTCACCCTCGCAATCGCGGTTTTCCGCTTCCCTGTCGCCCCCGACCGTCCGTATTCATCACGGATGCTAACCCGCGCCGCTTTCGTTTTAGCTTGTTCATACGCAAGCGCCAGCTTCCGTTCCGCTTTCAACGTTTGAAACTCGGTTTCCTCGTCGTCAATCTCCCGCATCGACGGAAGCGTCACATCCGTGTCCGCGTGCTCGATATCAAGAATCGTACCCAAAGCCGTTTTGGTTTCCTCGGAAAGACCCCTGAGATGCCTCTCCACCCCGATGTCGGGCATGTTCCCGTAGAAAACGCCCGTCTCGGCGGCAGGGGCTGTGTGGGTTGGGTGGGTCCGGAGGGAGAGGGAGGAGGAGGAAATTCAGGTTAGGCGGGTGCGTTCGCTTCGAAATAAACGACGATGATTTGGAGAAATAGGGTTCCCCACTTGGATGTCCGTGGGGCGCGTGCACCACCACCCCTGGAGACCTCGTTCGACGTACCTTCGTGCGACCGCGTCGGGACCACCCGTTTTTCAATCGACCGCATGTACTGATCCGGGAACCCCTCCACGCCTCCGCTTTTCGGGAACGGCCATCGCGAGACGTAGCGTTTAGTGTCGTGACTCCACGAACAGCCAGTCGCCGTGGTGGGGGGATCGAGACGTAACGCGCCTGCGATACCCAGCCACCCTCCCGAGGCGGTCGTCACCTGCTGGCGACACCCAGCCAACACGCGCGCCGCCGTGACCAACCCTCGCGCGCGCATCCCGGTTGACGGAAACGCCTCGCGGTCGATCTCCGCGCGCCGCGCAGTGCCGACCAACACGCGGAGGCCCTCGATCAGAGACGGGTGACTGATGGCATGGCCGCCTGCCGGTGGAGAAAATGATGGCCGAGGAGGAGCACCAGCAGTTGCAGTTTCGCGATATTTTTTCGGCGTAAGCGCGACTGTACGCGCGCTGGCGATTACAAATACTAGGTATGCAGTAAATTCAAGGACATCTGCGGACATCTTAAAGGCATTCGTGAGGTTGCTCTCACTCGTCACAGCTTCCTTCTTTTGTACCGCACCGCGCATGACCCCTTGGGCCCCACGACCATGCCTTCGTAATCCGGCTCAGGCAGTTTCCCGACTAAATCAAACTCAAAGTTCCGCAACAAAATGGACCAGATGGTTTTGATCTGCATGTACGCGAACGTCTCGCCCATGCACCCGTGTCGCCCGCCTCCGAATCCGATGAAGGATGCGAACTGGTTTTTGTCCTCCGGGTTGGGTTCTCGGAATCGCTCCGGTTTGTATGAATCCGCTTCGGGGAACACGCCGTCCATGCGGTGCGCGAACGCGGGCGACGTCGCGACGATGTGCCCCTTCGGCACCACAAACTCCTTTCCCTTCGTGGTGGTCACTTTGAACGGCACGTGGCACATGCGTAGAAGCATGATCAGCGGCGGATGCATGCGTAGGGCTTCCTTGATTGCGAAGTGAAGCTCGTCCATCTCGGTCAGGATGTCGAAGTCGATTTTGGTGCCGTGCTTTCCCATGACCTTTCTCTGTTCCGCTTCCAACACCGGCATGACTTTCTCCTTGTTCGCGATGCTCAACAACCCGGTCCACGTCGACGTGATGCTCGAGGTGTGCTGCCCCGCGAAGAGCACGGCGATGAGCATCCCGAGAACCTGGTCGTTCGTCAGCCGCGAGCCGTCTTTGTACCGCGCGTCGATGAAGGTTTGAAGCACGTCGGGTTCGGTCACGCCGCTTTCGCGCCGGGCTTGAATCACCTTGTCGAAAATAGCGGCCAAGTCTTTCCGCGCGGCGTCGCGTTTGCGGTGCGCCTCGATGGGGGCGTACGGGAAGAACACGGAGAGGGGGACCATGCCTTTGTCCAAGTCGTGCACCAGAGTGGTAACTTCGCTGAACAAAGTTTCCCGAATTTCGCGACCTAGAAGGCACCGGGACGCGGTCAGCACGATCAGCTCGCTCAGCGTGTCTAGCAGATCCACGGTCCCCTCATCCGCCCACTTCGCGAAGTAATCCTCCGCTTCCTTGACCATCATGCCGACGTACTGCCGCAGCCGGTTGCTTTTCAGCGAGTCCGCGAAGAACCGGAACTGCTCCGCCCGTGTCTGGTGATCAACGTCGAAAACCACCCCCTTGCCGAACGTCGGGACGTTGAACTCGTAAACCTCCTTCTGGCTCATCTCCGAATCCTTGGCTTTGAAAAAGTGCTCGCTGACCTGCGGGCCGATCAGGAACGTGATCCTTTTGTGGAACACGGGGACTGGTGGGGGGTTGGGTTGGGGGTTAGGGGTTCAGGGTCAGTGGGTCTCGTTTAGGTGGTACTTGGCCGTGAATGCTAGGGCTTTGGCGGGGGCAGGACAGGACCACGGAGTCGTGGATACGGAAGACGTGCCCGAAATTCTCGTCGCGATCAAAGGCCTGGGACTACTTTTGCCGGCGTCGTGTGTTGGATCGCGCGGTCGTGCCACGTGAACGGTAATGTTATCACTGAACAGTTCCCGCAACATACCCGTGAACACCTCTCCGTACTTCGGGAACGAGCTGGCCATTAAACCTATTGGCCCTCTTAAGAACGCGGCCATGCCCCCCACCAGCGGCATCGTGGCGATGACGGGCGGGGATTTGAACGGCTTCAGTACGACATGGGACAACCCATCCAGGATGAACACAAGGGCGAGCATCGCGAGTAACGCGATGGGCACGAGCGCGAGGGGAGGGACGCCCATTGCGGACGCGATGGCCTCGACCTTGTCCATCATCGAAGCGGTCGAAGTCACGAGTCACGAAGAACGGCGCGCGAGGGAGTGGCGGCCGGCCGAGGTTTGGTGGCTCTTGTCTGGGACACAGATGGCATGTCGTGTTATTTCCCAAATATCAACACTGTTTGCGCATACATGGCTGATACTTTTCTTGGATGAGACAAATACGATGAGGTCGGCGTTGATCTCGCCTCGCACTTTTCTGCAAATCGTCCGAACCCTTCGCCTCGCGCGGACGTGGTTGCACTTCGAGGCACGCGTGCATCGCGCTCTTGGGACCGCGACCACCGCGATGCCGGTCGTCGTGGCGATGAGTCGGTGGGTATCGGCCGTGCCTGGGGGCATGGCCGCGCGACACGACGGGGGCGTGGGCGCGCGACGGGCGTCGTTGGCATCATCATCATCTTTCCGGGTAGTCTTTGGGACCGCCCCGAAACGTCTTCTGTCGTCTCCGCCTGTGCTTGGGTTGCGTCGAACGCGCGTCCCCAACGCGATCGCGGTTTCGGCGGCGCCGGCGCCGCCGTCTTGCATCGCGCCGCGCACCCAGCCGTTCACCCCGATGCCGCGACGCAGGGACACCGAATCGCGAAACACGCGCGTCGAACGGTGTGTCAAGTGCGACGCTGTTGGAGGAAACTCTTTACGGTCCAACCTGCGCGAGTGCCGCCGCCGCGCCGCCGGGCTTGGGGACGAGCCCGGCAGCGCGGGAAGGGTGGCACTCGGTGCGGCGTGCGTGGGCGGGGCCGCCACCGCGGCGTATGTCGCGTACGGAGGATCTGGCGGGGGCGGAGGATCTGGCGGGGGCGGAAATGGGGGGATGGGAGGCGGCAAAGGATTCGGCGGCGGCGGCGGCGGCGGCGGCGGGTTTTATGAAAGCTCTAAGCTAAGAGCCGCGTCGTCGTCATCCGCAGCGACGCCGTCCTCGGGGGTCGTCGAGGAGGTTGTGCTTCTTGACGTGCGGGGTATGCACTGTGGCGGGTGCACGGCGAATGTGAAGCGGATTCTGGAGATGGAAGAAAACTGCGTTTCGGCATCCGTTAATTTGGCGAACGAATCCGCGCTGGTGCGCGTGGCGGTGGACGTCGGCAGTTTCGGCTTGGACACTAAAAACGTACAGAACGGCGACGCGTGGATGGAACGCCAGATCGTCACCGCGGTCCGCGCGGCTGGCGATGCGCTTGCCACGACGGTCACATCCAAGGGGTTCCCCACCACGGTCCGGGAGGCGTGCGGGGTCGCCGTTTCCGGGGTCTCCGCCTCAGACGCGGCGAACGCCAAAAGAGAAGCGCGGCTGCAAAGAATTCAGGAATCCACCAAACGAGTCGTCGTCGCGTGGGCGCTCGCCGCGACTTGTCTCTTAGGACACGCCGCGCACATGTTCTCGCACCAAGCGTCTTGGCTGAAGGTGCTGTGCAGCACGCCGGTGCACGCCGGCCTCAGCGTGTTCGCGTTGCTCGGGCCGGGACGCGAGACGCTGGTGGACGGGTGGCGCGCTATTCGGAGCGGCGGGCCGAACATGAACACGCTCGTTTCCCTCGGCGCGCTCGCGTCCTTTGGGATGAGCGCCGCGGCGGTGGCGTTGCCCAAATTGGGGTGGCCCACTTTCTTCGAGGAGCCTGTGATGTTACTAGCGTTCGTTTTGTTAGGAAGAGCCGTGGAGGAACGCGCGAAACTACGCGCCACGAGCGACATGATTGCGCTTCTGAACCTGTTACCCGCGACGGCGCGGCTGGTGGGTTCGGGGGGCGTTGCCGGAGACGACGGAAACGACCACGGAGACCCCTCCAAAAACGCGTACTTCAGGGAAGTCCCCACCTCCGTGTTGGTACCGGATGACTTGATTCTGGTGTTACCGGGCGACCGCATTCCGGTTGACGGCGTGGTGTGGAAAGGCGCGTCCCAGGTTGACGAAGCCGCGATCAACGGCGAACCCATTCCCAACCCGAAAACCGCGGGCGACGCCGTTTCCGCGGGAACCGTGAACTGCGACGGCGCGCTTACCGTGCGTGTGGTGAATTCGGGCAACGAAACGCAAGTCGCGAATATCGTGCGCATGGTGGAGGCGGCGCAGCAACGAGAAGCCCCCGTGCAGAGGTTGGCGGACGAAGGTACGTGTTGCGCGTTTCCCAAATCCGACACACCGCCCGTTTTATCTCTAACGCGCCTGTGACTGTTCGGACCGATTACGCCCGACTGTTCAGACCGATTACGGTGACTGCTGTCCAGGCCATCGTCCAATACACGGCCAATACACGCCCAACAAATGGACTGACCCTTTGTTTTCCGGATCGCAAGTTTCGGGAAAGTTCGTGTACGGCGTGATGGGCGCTAGCGCGTTTACGTTTGCGTTTTGGGCCACGGTTGGCACCAAGATTTTTCCGCAAGTGCTGCAGTCTGTGAGTTTCGCGTCCGGCGTCGGGAGCCCCGCCACCGCGCCGTTGTTGTTAGGGCTGCAACTCGCCGCTTCCGTGTTAGTAGTCGCGTGTCCGTGTGCCCTAGGGCTGGCGACGCCCACCGCGGTGCTCGTGGGCACCTCATTAGGCGCGAGGCATGGGTTACTAATCAGAGGCGGGGACGTTTTGGAACGCGCGCACACCCTGGACACGGTGGTTTTCGATAAAACGGGAACCCTCACTATTGGCCGGCCGGTCGTGACACGCGTGGTGAGCGTTTGGGATGGGGAGGGGAGTTGGGATGGGCGTTCGTTTGAGAGTTCTTCTGGCCGTTCTTTTGGTAGTACTTCAGAGAGTTCTTTCGGCCGTTCTTCCGAGAGTACTTCCGGCCGTTCTTCCCTGACTGAAAAGCAAACCACCCTCCTGCGCATGGCCGCGGCGGTTGAGCGGAACAGCCGGCACCCGCTCGCCGTCGCCGTGGTCACCGCCGCGGACGCGCTTCCATGCGCGGGCGGGCACCCGAAACTCGCCACGGTTGACGGCACGTTTACGCAAACCCCGGGGAAGGGCGCGGAAGGGGTGGTGTGTGGCGTTTCGGTGCGGGTCGGTACGAGGGCGTTTTGCGAAGCGTCCCGGGATTTATCCACGGCCTCAAACGACGAGCACGATTTCGCGAGCGTGCATTCAAAAAACACGAGCGCGTTCAAAACCCCCGTGTTCGTTTCCTTCGACGAAAAGATCGTGGGGGTGATGGAGATGGAAGACACGGTGCGGCCGGACGCGAAGGTACGTTTTGCGCGTTTCCCAAGTCAGGAGCCTCCTTTTTTTCCCACACCCCGACTGACGCTTTCGGTTATTCGTCGCAAAGGCCACCGTCGCCCGGCTGAAGAAACGAAACGTCCGAGTCGTGCTTTTAAGCGGCGACCGGCAGGAAACCGCCAGCGCGATCGGTGTCGGGTTGGGCATTTCACCTGAGAACACGTTCGGCGACGTGACCCCCGAGGGCAAGGCGGATTGCATTTCCGAGTTAAAAAAACAGGGACGCAAGGTCGCGATGGTGGGCGACGGCATCAACGACGCCGCCGCGCTCGCCGAGGCGGATGTCGGCATCGCCATGGCGGGCGGCGTGGGCGCCGCCTCGGAAGTCGCGTCCATCGTGTTACTGGGCGACCGCCCGTCGCAAGTCGTGGACGCCCTGGAGTTGAGCAACGCCGTACGTTTTGGGGCTTTCCCAAATCCAGACACTGTTTACCGCCCCGTTCGTGACTATTTACTGTGCGCTGTTTGCCCACGAAGTACAAGACTCAATCCCTGACCCTTTTCTTTCCCAAAAACAGACGTTCGCGAAAATAAAACAAAACCTGGCGTGGGCGTTTGCGTATAACTTGGTCGGGATACCCATCGCGGCTGGTGTGCTGTTGCCGTTCAGTGGGTTGTGCTTAACACCAAGCGTCGCGGGCGGGCTGATGGGGTTTTCGTCGTTGGGGGTGATGGCCAACTCCCTGACCTTGCGTCTGGCGGGGCGGCGCCTCTCGAAACCGCCGCCGGTGGTGGCAAAGGAAAAGGACGATGGCAACGCTGATGCGTCGCCGGACAACGTGTGAACGGCTTGCTTTATGTTTAGATAGTATTACGAAAATCCGAAACACAGTTCGTGAAACGTAAGACACCCTTCACGCCGTGCCGTCTGCGATTTTCTGGAACGGCTCGCAGTTGTTCACCGCGCCGAAAGTGATGGCGCCCAGCTTGGCGAGCTCGTCGTCCATCGCCTGAACGGTTTCCGCCTTGACGCTCGCGTCTTTGGCGACTAAAAACTTAAACAAGGACATGAACTCCGCCCCGGTCAAGATGTTGTCCTCTCCCCCGAACACCTCGAAAAGCGACGCGATGATTCCAGGGAAAGACGCGTCCGTCATCGTGAGCAGTAACGTGATGGGTTCGCTCGGGTTCACCGCAGTGTCCTCGGCCCGGCCGAATTCCCCAAGCCGGAACGCTTGTTCCACCGTCGCGAGCTTAATCCCCACACCAGTGCACTCGATCATCACGTCCGCTAAGGTCGTTTCAACGCGTGCTTTGCACGCGCCATACACCTCGCGGAGCTGCGCCACGGAAGGTGGGACCACGGTCTCCTGTGTGCTTTTAGAAACCGACGCCAGGTTTGCGAAGTAAATGGCCGAGAACTCGTACACATCCGTGGGCTGACGACGCACGACTTCCTTCGTGAACGCCTTCAGCACGCCCGCCAGCTCAGCCGGGACGTGAATCTGCTCCGCGCAGTAAATAGGGTCCAGGTCCATCGTGCCCGCGCGCAACATCGCGGCAAAGACCAACGGCGGGAAGCCGGTCCCCGCGGATCGTTTGTGCGACCCAATTTTGGAATTTGAGTCTTTGACTGCAACCAATCTCCCCGTTTTGGACTCGATTTTGGCCCCTCGTAGCGCCGTACACGACGTGCCTCGCACAAGGAGACGCGCGGCGCGGCGGCGTCCATCGGCGTGTCGCGCAATGGGCGACGAGGAGGCCGCTGCGGTGCCATCCCCCGGGGTGGAGTCCATCTTCCTGACGGGTGCGTCCTTGTTCAAATCACGTACCTTGTGTTGACTGCAAGACGGGACCCAGATGCGAGAATGCGTGTACCTGATTGTGTGCCCCGACGTGTTGACTGACCGACCCCCACTCCCTTTCTCTGGCACTGGCCCTGAACTCTTAAACCTAAACCACCCCCTCTCACGCACGCACCATATCAACACAGGCGGAACCCTTACGATCGTGGGCCTGGATGACATGGGCCCTGGTTTGCGGTTGAAGTCCGTTTCCAAGGAAACGCTGTTGGCGGATGTGCAGTACCGCGGCGCGATAAGCGACTTTACGATCATCAAAAACCAAATCGGCAAAGCGGATTGCGAGTCCCTGTGGGTGCGGTACAACGAGGATGACGTGTACGGCGACGGGAACAACTTCGAGGTCGCGGTGACAAAAGCGGCTGGCGAGGCGTTCGAGATGGAGGACGCGGAAAGAGCGGTCGCGGCTGAGGCGGAGAAAGCGGCAGCGTTGCTAGCGGCAGAGGAACACAAACCGGGCCGAAAAAAAAAGGTCAAGCCCGTGAGTAAGCCCTGGGTTTCACTGGGCAGCGAACTCGAAATCGCTGCGGAGACCTTGGTAACGGACAAGCACCCGCGAATCGTGGTACAGGTGTTCCGAAAACGCTCGCACTTCGGAACCGAAGAAAAGAAAAAGAAACTCGCCGACGTCGACGCCATCACGCTTTGGAACAGCGCGTCCATGGTAAGTATTTCCCACATTCCACGCTCCGCGGACTGATTACTGCACTGTATAAATATGGAGTACAGTCGGGAAGTACTACCCACTCCTATACCCTTTCCAATCCTGGATACACGTCACGACCGACTGACACTTTCGGCGTTAATCGTGCCAGGAGTGTCGTCCGTTTAAGGAGAAGACGCCATCCACGTACTTTTCGGAAACGGATTGCGCGACGCAAGCGGTGCCGTCCATTTGCGAGACCGCGACGCAAGCCACACCGGGGGTTTCGAAACCGATGGCCACGCAGTACGAACCACGACGGCAAGTGCTGGAGTCTTCAATTCAATCCGACGACGACGCGTCGCGCGAAAAACTCGAAACCTCGCAAAAACTGAAAACCTTTCTGGACAAAGTAAACCCGCGTATGCGCGGCGCGCTGCAGCAGAACGAGCTGTACGACATATTCACGGACGATTTCGCGAGTCTGGCGGACAACGAGTCCGGCCTGGGCGGCGGCCGGAACGGCGGAAGCACGTCCTTGGTTGAAATGCACTCGTTCACTTCGTTAAAATACAACAAAGGCAAGGCCGTTTCGTGTATCGACTGGGCGCCCGACGCGTTCGGGGTCGTGGCGGCGTCGTGCGTGGAGACCGTGTCCTTCGAAGCCGGCGTAGCATCGGGCGGCGTCTCGAAACGAGGCGCGGTGCTTGTTTGGGACTTCGAGGACCCGATTCACCCCAAGTTCGTGCTGGAAGCCCCGCACGACGTGCACGCGTTTCAGTGGAACCCCACCAACCCAAGCCTCGTGGCGGGCGGGCTGGCGAACGGCCAGGTGTGTTTCTGGGACCTGGCGGATTTGTTGAAACCGGGAGACAAGGTCGGCTCCGGTTCCGGCTCCGGTTCCGTTGGGATGAGCTCAGGAGTGATTGTTTCCGGAACAACCGGAACGGACAAGGAAAAGCAGGTTCCGGTTTGTCAGCCCAAGTTCGTCTCCGAGGTGCAAGAGTCACACGTCTCGTGCGTCACAGACGTGACTTGGCTTCCGCCGGACGTGGGGGTTTCGAAACCCAGAGGCGAGATACAAAAAGTTTTAAACCCGACCGGCGTGACCAACTTTTTCGCCACCACATCCGCGGACGGCAAGGTTCTTTTCTGGGACCTATCCACCACGATGAGAAAGGACACGAAACGGCGTGATTTCTTTTTTAATCCGACGTACAAGATTGCGCTGGGACGGGGGGAACAGAGCGGCGCGATGCAATGCGTGAAGATTAGTTTTTCGCCGGAGCTGCGACCGCCGGCGCGGGACGGGTCGGTTTCCGCAAATGCGTCTCTGTTTTTCGCCACGTCCGCGGACGGCGAAGTCGCGCAGTGCGATTTCGTCGCCCCAGGAGACGAGGACGGCTCGCAAGCCGGCGGCGAGCACACGAAGCTGTGCGTCATGGCGCACTCAGAGGCGGTAAGGAACTTTCCCAATCACCACACACCGCCTCTGCGATTGCCCATACGAGACTGACACTTTCTTTTTTATCGTATCAGGTGCGGTCGATCGCGCGGTCCCCTTTTTTTCCCGACCTGGTGATCACCGTCGGGGCTAGTTCCTTCAAGCTGTGGCGCGAGGGCCAGGCTTTTCCTATTTTTTCCTCGCCGCAACTTCCCGCGAAACTCTGCGGGTGCGCGTTTTCGCCCACCAGACCGACCGTGGTGTTCATCGCGAAGGATGACGGCGTGGTTGAGACGTGGGACTTGCTTGACCGGTCGCACGAACCTTACCTCGCCACGCGCGTGAACAGCACCGGCCTCGGGCCGATTAAGTTCTGGACCCCACAACCGGGCGATGCGCACTTCCACAAAAGCCGGGAACAGCTGCTCGCGGTTGGCGACGCGGGGGGAGTGCTGCACGTCCTGCGCACGCCGCGGCAGCTGCGCAAGCCCAAGCCCCGGGAGCTTGAGCGCACTGAAGCGTTTCTGGAACGGGAAGCGCAAAGAGCCGTGGACTCTGTGGAAAGAGGTTTGCAAAGGGAAGCGGCGAGCGCGTCGAGGGAGGACGCCGTTTCCGCGGCGAGCGTTGGGGCGGCTGGCGGGGAGGAAAAGCCGGCCGCTCGACGCGGAGTCCGGGGGGATAAGGAACTCAGCGAAGACGAAAGACGGGAAGCGGAATACATGGCGCTGGAACAGGCGTTCATGGTAGAAATGGGCCTGCGAGAAGCGCCAATGAAAGAAGAATGAAAGAGTTTGGGGTGGGGTACTTGGGGTTACTGAAACGTCTTTTAACGTTTTGTCTCCTACTACAAGTAAACCGAAACCCTCAGACGTTTCTGAAAAAACAAAATCAGCTCGTATCCTCGTCCCCCCCCTCGTCCTTCTTCTCTCCCGCCGCCTTGGCCTGTATCGCAGAGAGGAACTCGTGGACGCTGAACCCGGACCCGGCGGGTAACCCGAACTGCGTCAGGTCCATCTGCCCCGATTGCAGCGCGTGGCTGAACCGCTCCAGCTGCGACTGGAACTGCGGCGTGCGCAGAAGCTCCTCCAGGTTTTGCGTCGCCCTGTGCTCTTCGGGAAGAAACTGTGATCGTGAGAGAAAAGGTCAAACGTCATGTATATCGCGATGTATGGACAACAGTCACTAGCTGAAAGATAAAACAATGTGCCTGGATTTGGGAAACGCGCGGTGCGTACCTCCAAAAGCCGCGCGCGAACCGCGGCGTCCGCGAGTAACGGCCCGACGGTTTCTGGTGTCAAAACGTCCTTCAATCCGAGACCTCTCTGTTCTCTCTGTTGCGCACCTTCAGCGTGGCCGCCCGCCGGTCGCTGCATACCCGCGAGCATGCTCGCCATCGCGGCCGCGTCCATGCCCCCCGCGACGCCTGACCCCCCAGACCCGCCGAGATCGCCCAGCGCGGCGCGCAGCGCGTCGTGCGACACGGCGACCCCGGGGGTTGCGTCCGTCGCGTGCGTCGGTACGACATCGTCGGGAGTCGCGTGCATTGGTACTTGCGGCGCGGGCGCTTTCGCGGGCGCCGCCGGGGTCGACGCGACGGAAGCGGTCGCGACCGGTGTTTCTGTGAAGCCGCCGCCGCCAACCGCGCCCGCCGCCGCCGCCGCGCGAATCGCCCGCGCGCGCTACCGATTGGTAAAACAAAGTGTCAGCGTTTCAAGCCGCGTGACGCGAGTAAACAGTGACGCGTAGTCGGGCGGAGGTAATGCGCCCTTCGCAGGACCAGTACATCGCGCGGTGTGACCACGGTCAGTAGCTTTGGTGAAAAAGTGGGTCGCGGAGTCGGGAAAGGACCGAGTACACGCACCCGCGCCGCCGGGTCGCTCGCGCGCGTCGCGTCGCTCGGCGCTTCGCCGTTGAGCGACGCGTTTACGTCCCCCGCGAGCTCGTCGTCCGGAACCCCGTCCTCGGGCTGCTGCGACCAGAAGAACATGTTCCGGGTCGCGTCGTCAGGGAACTTGATCACGAAAACCCCACGCGGTTTGGAAATGAACTTCATCTCCGCTTCTCGCGGGAACACCAGCAGGTCGTCCTCCGGGGAAAACGGCGTGTCCGCCACGCGCACCCCCCACTGCAGATGCGTCAACCCGTCCGTGTCCTTGCACAGACGGAGCTTGCCTTTGCGGTTATCGGGGACCATGGTTTTGCCCGCGACGTTGATGCGGCCGCACTGCACGTCCAGCAGAACTGCGGAGAGAGGGAAAGGGTTGGCGAAGGGCGAGGACGAAAACACGAACACGACGATTTGATGCGAGCACCTCTGCGCCGTGCGTTCCTTCCGAGATCGAAAAAGGGAACAGGTCGTGTCGCGCGGACGCACTTGTTTCGCCGTTAGGCCCGAGCGCGGGGCCACCCCCGGGCGGCCCTGTGTTTTGGTTAAAGAAGTCGAATGACATCTCGTCGTGGCGACGGCTCGACAACCCCGCGCGCACACCTTGTGCGTGGCGCGCGCACGTCGCGAAGCAAGTTCCCCTTTTCTTCGAACGTTTGCCCGCACGTCTCGAATAAATCAGAAGAGCAACGACGCTCGTGTTTTTCGCACGTGTTCCCTCGGACACAGTCGGCTCGTCCCAGGCAGGGGGAGTGATTTGGGGGAGCGCCAGCCTGGGGAGACGAGCGGGAGTATCGGCAGCGCGCGTTGACGAGACGTTGACGACGTGTTGGTCCTCGGTCCCTCGTCCGGTCGGCAAGTCTCTTGCTGCCGGTGGAGAAGAGGTGGCTTCAGATCTGCGGTTCACGGAAAGGGAAAGGGAAAGCAGTTCCGATTCTTTGGCGTGTCGCTCGCGAGACCTCGTCGTGGACGACCGCCCTTGAACGGCCGGCGTGATGAGCGACTCGGACGCGAGCTACGATGACTACTACGCCACGGATGATTCCGTGGATGCCATGTCCGGTTCGGATGTAGACGAGGATTTGGTGTTGGACGAGGAGACGTTCGGAGACGTCGGGGGTGAGGAGGCGTTCAAACAGGTGGAGTACCGTAGTTTGGACGCGTGTGACGTCCGGGCGAGGCAGGACGACGCGGTCGCGCGGGTAACCGCGGTGCTTCAGATATCCAGCCCAGACGCAACCGCGCTGCTGCGCAAACACAAGTGGAACGTACACCTGGTGAACGACGCGTGGTTCGCGGACGAGGCGGGGGTGCGAGAAAAGGTTGGGCTTGTTGAGGAGATTGATTTGACGAAAAAGGCGTCGTCGGTACCCGCGACCAACGGCGCGACGCAATCGAGTAACGGGAACGACGCTCCCGGCATGCCGACGACGTGCCTGGTGTGTTTCGAGAGCTTTGAAGGCACGCCGAAAACCACGTGCGGGTGCGGACACCACTTTTGCGGTGTGTGCTGGGGTGGGTACTTGGAGACCGCCATTAACGACGGCCCTTCGTGCTTGGACCTGCGATGCCCGGACACTACGTGCGCGCGACGCGTGCCCGAAGCCCTGGTGCCTGAGTTTCTGTCAAAAACCACCGACCCCACGGTGTTGGAAAAGTACAACACCTTCCGTTGGCGCAGCTTCGTGGATGACAACCCCAAAGCGGTTTGGTGCGTCGCGCCGGGGTGCGAGCGCGCCATCGTTTCCGAGCGAGGCGCCGACGCGGGCGGCACTGCGGCGCGCGCCGTGGACGTGCAGTGCGCGTGTGGGTTTTCGTTTTGCTGGAGGTGCAAGGAAGACGCGCACCGCCCGGTGCCGTGCGCCACGGTGAACAAGTGGCTCATTAAAAACAGCGCCGAATCCGAAAACCTTTCCTGGATCCTGGCGAACACCAAGCCGTGCCCGAAGTGCAAGCGCCCTATTGAAAAAACGAGCGGCTGCATGCACATGACTTGTTCGCAGTGCAAGCACGACTTCTGCTGGATGTGCCTTGAGAACTGGAGCGACCACGGCGAGCGCACGGGTGGGTACTACGCGTGCAATCGGTACGACAGGGCGAAAAACGAACCCGGGTTCAGCGAAGCGGACAAGAAACGCCAAGCCGCGAAATCGAGTCTTGAGCGGTACACGCACTACTACGAGCGGTGGGCGGCGCACGGTTCTTCGCAGAAAAAAGCGCTCAGCGATTTCGAGCTCTGGGAAGAAAAAAAACTCAAGAAACTTGGCGACCTGCAAAACACGCCGGTCACGCAGGTGCGGGGCTTTCCCAATCACCACACACCGCCTTCGCGATTGCGCATACGAGACGTTAACCACTTTCGGTTTTATCTCTCAGCTTTCCTTCATTCCGCACGCCCTTACCCAAATCGCGGAGTGCCGCCGGGTTTTGAAGTGGACGTACGGGTTCGGTTACTACCACTTCGACTCCGAGGCGGATTTAGTTAAGAAGGAGTTCTTCGAGTTCACGCAGGCAGACGCGGAGGTTACCCTGGAGAGGCTCACGGCGGCCGTGGAGGTTGAGCTGGAGACGTTTCTTTCGGAAGAGAGGTAAGTATGGCATTTCCCGAATCCCAAGACTGTCTGACCATACAATACTGACACTTTTCTTTAAAACTCAAAAGGACGGTTGAGGAGTTCCAAGAGTTCCGGGGAAAACTCGCGGGCCTCACTTCCGTCACCGCGAAGTACTTCACCACCCTGGTGGTGGAGATGGAAGCCGGGTTCCCTGGAGTGCGGCCGGTGGAGGGGGAGGGTGGTGGAGACGGGGACGAAGAAGGGGTTGGGGCGAACGGAACCGGCGCCGCCGGCGCGAACGGCGCGAACGGCGCTGCCTCGCCCAAACGCGGAACCGGCCCAAACCGGCTGATTCGCAGGATCAGCCGTGGGATACGCGAGGCGGTGATTGGCAGCAACGGCGAAACCGTCGCCAGCCGCACCAGGTCGCACGATGAAATCTGAAATCACGGTGGGGGGGCACGAGAGAGACGTTTTGTTTAGGTATAGCTTTGTTGTTTGTTCACGAGATTGCACGCATGAAGGAAGGAGGACAAGGGTTGCTTCATCGTCAAAGGATGCTTCTCCAAAAAAACCAAAATCCACTTTTTTCTTCCAAATGGCAAGTTTTCTGTTCTCCTTCGTTTTTTGGCAAATCCCGTTTCCGGCCCTCGCCTCATCTCCGGGAGTCTCTCTCTGACGCGCGTTCCGCACGTAGTAGCGACGTTAAACAGTCACCATGGCCAAGAGTACTAACCACACCGTACGTTCCCGGACCGTTTTGGACGATTGCGGCGCGCCGCCCGCCCTGGACCCTGCGAAGCGGGACGCGTTTTTCGAGCGCATCCGCGTGATGCGTGTCCCGGGTAAAAAAAGAAATGCCGCCGCGCAGCCGCACCTCCGCGTCTCGCGCGGCGACCTGTTGACATCGAGACGTGGATCTGGCACGTGCTGTTTCGTGGTGGCGGGACGTCGCAGATCACGCGGCGGACGCGGCGTCGCGGGTTTCGCACGACCCGCCACGCCTCTCGACGGCCATCGCGGACGCGAAGGTTTTTCCAGGGTTTTGGGGACGAAGACAACACACATCGATTTGTCAATCTTCGCTTCGGCCAACGCGCGCGCCGCCAACCACAGCGCACCACCCGCCAACCGTTCCCTGACCCTCCCCCCCCACCCATACTTACTCACAGGCGCACAACCAAAGCTACAAGAACCACAGAAACGGTATCAAGAAGCCCAAGGCGGGCCTCAAGAGGTCGCTCAAGGGTATGGACCCCAAGTTCCTCAGGAACCAGCGCTACTGCAAGAAGCACCAGACCGGCGGACGCACCGAGGCGTAAGCGTTGCGGCGGTGGTGGGTGTTGCGCGGCGCCCGGCAGTGTGCCGCGCGCGGAGTGTCTAGACGAAAGCGAGGAGTGTACGAAGACGCGTTAGCACGTAGCTTTGAAACAACAACGAACTTTTGGACAAACACTTTTCGCGCCTCAAAGAGCGTTCTTTTGGTACGCGACTCCTGATTTGTTTACCCACAAGTCACCACCGCCGTGGCCCTTTTTACACGCAATCTTGACTGGATCTCGCGTGGGGGCACTGGACTAGTAAAAGCCTGTCCACCAGGGTCTTGACTCGCGCGGTGCGAATTCTTTTTGCCACGAAACAGATCGCGGCGCGCGAATGAGACGAATGACGCCTGTTCGTACCGATATCACCCCCCGAAGTTCAAGAAGTTTACGTTCCGTTACACACATAAAGCTATTCCTATGCGTGTCCCGACCCTCTTTACACAAAGTCTCACTCCCAATCACACTCCACCGCCGCAAGCTTACGCCGAGGCAACCTTGACCCTGCACGCGATGCGGTCCAAGTCGCGCATCCCGGTGCTGGTGATGCGTCGCCCCTTCGTGGCCTTCTCCACCACACCGACGGCTTCAAGCTGCTTCAGACAGGCCCGGGCGACGCTGCCGCTGCCCACGCCGTGGTGGTGGCGGCACACGCCGTTGTTCTTGGCGCCTCCGTAGTTTTTGCGGAACGCACCGACGCCCATGCTGCCTGAGACGTACAGCTTGCGCGCGATGGACGCGGCGCGGATGTAAAACCAGTCGGGGTCGTACGGCGCCAGCTCCTTGTACGACGCGGTTTTCACGATGTCGACCCAGGTGGGGACCTCCATCTGTGTGTTGTGAGGTGTTTATGGGGGGGGGAAGGAAGGTCAGTGGGAGTTGCAGAGAGAGGTCGATGGCGAAGGGTCCAACGATCAGATCAACAAACAGAAAAAGTACGCAGCAAAACCACGCTGGCGACGATGGCGCTTTCGTGCCGTGCAGACGCCGGCATCCGGTTCCGTCGCCTCGGTGTCGTCGAAGCGCCACCCTGAACTGTCACTGGCGCGCACCGGCCATGTGTCGATCGCCGCGCGTCCCGCGACGCGGAGCAGCCGGCGTATCGAATCGCACAGGGCGCGGTGCGCAGGGCACGCCACAGTCGGGGTACGGGAACCCTAACACACACACGCGCGATGGGTGCACCGCGCACGCGGGCGGGTGCGCGGAAAACACGCGCGGGGCGCCGTTACCGGCGCGACCACCACCGAGTTGATGGTGCCGACGTCTCGTTCGTGCTGGTAACGCGATCAACACGCGGTGCGTGTCGTCGTCGCCGTGTCGCGGCGCGTCTCGCCGGACGTTCCCGCGCGTCACCTCGCGTTGGCGTCTCTTTGCCTCTAAAAGGCATCCATCGAATGGCGTAACGTACCTTGCCGGTGCTTCGGAAGTACTGCGCCAGGGCGATGACGAACTCCTGAGCGGGCACATCCTTCACGGTGTGGGGCACGGTGGGAGCCATGGTTACAGGCGATCCGTCGGGGGAAGGCCGTGCAGCGCGTGCGGCTGGAAAAGAGAGACCTCCGCGTCGCTCTCTCGGTTTTAGGGTCTTGTGGCTTTTGCGAGGCGATTTGGGTAATGCGATTTTGCAACTCGATTTTCATCTCCAGAAGTGGGCACCAAATCCTCGGGATTTTTCACACCATCGCGCGCCCGCCCCATGGTGCTTCCCGGTGTCCTCGCCGTGGGCTTGGCGCTCGGGGCGTTGCTGCTTGGCCGGAAAACCAAGGGCAACGCGGCGGGGGGCGGGGGAACAGGGTCGAGGAAACGAAAACGGTGCGACCCGTGGGGCGCGCTCGTGGATCGAGTCGTCGTGCTTCCATCGCCATCCACCTCGGATGGCACCCACCCCCGGTCCCTGGAAGGCCTGCGGTACGTCGTGAAGGACGTCTTCCAAATCACAGGAAGGGTCGCTGGGTTCGGGTCACCTGCGTGGCTAGAGAGTCACCGGAAACCCGCGAGCGCGAACGCGAGGGCGATTTACCTGTTACAAAACGCAGGCGCAACTGGTGTAGGCGTGACGCACATGGATGAGTTTGCGTACTCAATCTCTGGGGAAAATTTCCACTACGGCGCGCCGATCAATCCAGCTTCACCGGGCCGGGTACCTGGCGGGTCATCCAGTGGCTCCGCGGTTGCGGTAGCCGCTGCTGTTGACAAGTGCGACTTCGCACTTGGCACGGACTCGGGCGGGTCAGTCAGGTAAGTATTTCCTATTTACCACATTCCGCCGGCTGAACAAGACTGACACTTCTTTTTTATCTCTCAGAATACCAGCGGCGCACTGCGGCGTCTTCGGGTTCCGCCCGACGCACGGCGCCGTCAGCGCCACCGGGGTGATAAAGTTCGCGAAAAGCCTGGACACCGTGGGGTGGTTCGCGAGGGATGCGAGTGTCTTGCAACAGGTGGGCGATGTTCTTCTGCAACCGCGTCTCGGCAACAGGGGCGGGCCCGAAGGCGCACACCAGGAGTTGCCAAAGAAACTGTTCGTGCTGGAAGACGTCATTGACCTGTGCGACACGAAAGCGCAGTGCGGGGTCGCGGCGGTGTGCTCGGCTCTCGAAACCGAGTTCCCACACGGGACGATTTCGAGGCTGGACCTTGGACAGCACTTGTTGTTGTTGTGCCCGACGCTTCGTGAGGTGCAGACGCGGGACGGAGGCAGCGGCCTTGATGCGCTCCGGGTGTGTTTGGCGAACATAATGGGACGTGAGGTTTGGCAAGCGCTCGGGACGTGGTACGCGGCGCGGCCGTTTTCAGAGGACGGCGATACCGGCCCCGGGGTGCGCGAGCGCATGCAGCTGGCGTCCAAAATCACGGAAGAACAGTTCACGATTTGCACGAAAGCACGTGCAGAAGTTAAAGTCGCTCTGGGGGTTTTGCTCGACGGCGACAGCGACGCGGCGCTTGTTTTCCCCACCGCGCCGAGCGCGGCGCCGTTTCTCGAGTCGGACGAAACCACGCAAATCGCGTGGCGCAAAAAAACCCTCGCCGTGACAAGTATCTGCAGTCTCACCGGGTTCCCGCAGGTCACGGTTCCGCTTACGGATGACAACCCAAACGACGGACCGCGAGGCGTGTCACTCGTGATGGGCCCGGGCCGGGATTACGCGTTGTTACGCGCGGCACGTGCGTTTTCGGAAAAGGTGCGTATTAGGGCTTTCCCAAATCCTGACACACTGTTTGCCCATACAAGACTGACACTTTTCTTGACAAAAAGATCATCGCCACGTACCCGGAAATCGTGCGCGCCGAGACGAAACGGTCGCCAATCGTCCGCGACGCGGAACGCGTTGGTGTTTCTTCAGGTACCACACCTAGTGAGACTTCAGGTACCACACCTAACGCCAAACGTGCGCCTGCAAGGGGCGACACACTCGGCGAGCCGCTGAAACGCAAGGGGAACGATTTGTTCAAATCGGGTGACTTTGCGGGCGCCGTGGCGGCGTACGCAAACGCGATTGACGCGGCGGACAAATTCGCGAGCTCGAATTGGAAATCGATCGTGCTTTCCAACAAAGCAATGGCGCACCTGAAGCTCGGGGCGTACGCGTCCGCGGAGGAGGACTGCACCGAGGCGCTTACGCTTAATTCGAAAAACGTCAAGGCGTACCTTCGACGAGGCGCCTCTAGGAGCGTTTCGGGGAACTACCTAGAAGCGCTTGAGGATTTCGAACGAGCGCTGATGTTGGAACCCAAAAACGAAGACGCGAAAACCGAAATCACGCGCATGAAGAACATCCTAGGCGACGCGCAGCAAATACCGGACTTCGATTGATTTTAGTAGACTATAAAGGCGTACGGATTGCCGCCGCACTATTTAGCTCGATGTTCGTAAGAAAAAAAAAATTGATCTAGTATTAGTGTTATGATCTACGATTTATAAAGCACACGTCAGATACGATACGTCAGATTGAAATCAGCACACACACACGACTCTCACGTATACTTCACTTCGCGCCGCCGCCTGGTGGTTTCTTCGAGTACGTCCTCGGCGACATCTCCGCCAGCCACTCCGGTAAAATCGCGCTCACGTCCCTCGCGTACAGCTTCGAGGTTTTCACCAGCTCGTTGAACACGATCATCTCGGGGGGTTGCGTGAACAGCACTGATGAGGGGTGGATCTGAAGCCGCTGACCCGTGGCGACGGTTTTGAAGCTCCCGTCTATTTGCCTTCGCGCGGTGTTCAGGAAGTACCCGGCGACTAACGACCGCGCCAAGGGGTCGGTTGTTTCGCCCTTGCTTTCAACGCAAACGCCCTCCGCGGCGGCGGCGCGAACGAGCTGGTTGAAAATATCGTTCGCTTTTTGCATGGCTCGCATGTTAATCGCGTTCGTGGTGCAGAACTCTTTCCGTCGCTTCACACCGCAGTTAACGAACGCCCTGAACACCGCAAGAAGCGTCGCGTGGTCACCCTCGACTTTCGCGAACTGCTCGCGCCCAACGTTTTTCTCCCGGGCACCGCCGCCGCCAAACCCGGGCGTTTTTTCACGCGAGTGTTGCCGGAACACACTGAGGTTGGTAACAAAAAGTGTCAGTCTTGAGTCGGCGAGTGCGGGTGTACTTCGTAACGTGTATACGCAAACGGTCACCCGTAATCGGGCCGAACCGTGCACTTGTGATGTGCGTAATTCGTAACAGTACTGGTAAATGTTACGGCCGTGGTGCACTGAAACAGGGGCGGTAAACAGTGTGCCTGGATTTGGGAAAGCCCAGGAGGCCGTACCTGTCCGTGGTGAGCATCGACACCACGGCGATGACGTCCTCCGCGCACCCCTCATCCGCGCCCGCCAGGATGGCTTTCGCGGCCATGGGTTCCAGGGGAAACCGGGACATTTTCCGCCCAACGGAGTTTAGCTTCCCGTCGTCGCCAAGCGCGCCGAGGGCGTAAAGAAGCTCCAGCGACCGAACAAGCGATTCCCGCGGCGGCGGGTCGATGAAGGGAAACGACAAAATGTCATCAACCCCCATGGCTTTCAGTTGCAACACCACACCCCCCAAGTTGGTGCGCAGCAGCTCCGGCGTGACGTGAGGCTGCAGGCTTTGCATCACGTCTTCGCAGTACAGACGGAAACACTTCCCCGGGCCTTCTCGGCCGGCGCGGCCGGCGCGTTGCGTGGCTTGGGAAACCGCGATCGGCGCCACCACGAGCTCGTCCACGCCGGAACGCGGGTGGTACACGCGTTGCTTGGTGAGGCCGGTGTCCACGACGTACCGAATGCCGTTTATTGTTAGCGAGGTTTCCGCGATGTTCGTGGCTAGCACTATTTTACGCGTCCCAGCCGGAGTAGGTTCGAACACTTTCATCTGTTCCTCGGGCGCCAGCGCGGCGAAAAGAAGCACGACGTTGAGCCGCGGAACGCCGGCTGCGAAATGTTTCGCCCGCCCCCGAAGCAACCGCCCTAAGCTCTCAATCTCCTCCTGCCCGGTCAAGAAAACAAGCACGTCCCCAACAGGCTCGCCTTCGTTGATCTGGCACACCGCACAAAGCGCCGCGTCCAGGTAATCATCCTCGGGTTCTTCCGTGTAAAACGTCTCAACCGGGTATTTCCGCCCGCGCGAGTACACGATTGGCGCGCCGTCGAAAAACGCGGAGAAGGAGTCCGCCTGTAACGTCGCGCTCATCACCACTAACTTTAGGGGTTTGCTCGTTTTGGCGCGTCTCGCCTGTGTTTGTTTCAGCGTGCCTAACAAAAAGTCAGTCTGCAGCGTCCGCTCGTGCGCCTCGTCGATCATCACCACGCCGTATTTCGAAAGAAGGTGATCAGTCATGGCTTCTCGTAAGAGCATCCCGTCGGTGAGGAACTTTAGCTTCGTCTTGTGGCTTGATTTGTCCTCGAACCTAATCGCGTACCCGACTAAATCCCCGAGCAAGCTCCCGGTCTCCTCGGCGACGCGTCGCGCCACGGAAACCGCGGCGACGCGCCTGGGTTGCGTACAGCCCACCGCCAAACCGCTCGCCAATCCCGCTTCCGATAAATAAAAGAAAGTGTCAGTCTTGCGTGGGAACACAGTCGTCCGGGATTTGGGAAAGGCCCTAAACCCTAAACCCTAAACCCTAAACCCTACACGTACCTTCATAAACAAACTGCGGCAGCTGCGTGGTTTTCCCCGACCCGGTTTCGCCGACGATGACGAGCGTGGCGTTTGCGGTTAACTCGAGGATTAAACGGTCTTTTGAGGCGAAGATCGGTAACGACTTCCGGATGGAGGACAGCTTACGCTTTTTTTCCAGGCGCTCAAGTTTCTGTTGCTCGGTTTCCGTGTCTTTCGTGACGAACTGGTGATGGCCTTTCGAATGACCCTGGTGGTGTGTGTTTTTTGTTTTTTCGCCGTTTCCAACCAACCCCGCCGACGACGGACGCGGACGCGTATCGCACTCCAGTTTCGGGGTACCGGTCGGACTAACAGTCGAGGGCATCGCGGTAGGCGTAACCCGCTTTGCGTCCTTCATCCCGTACTACTATCGCCCACAGCCCGGACCACCTACTTCTGTTTCGCCTCCGCCGCCCGGATCGCCCCCACCGTCTGCGCCAGCACTTTCGTCTTGTCCTCGCGAAAAAACAAACCCGACCTGCTCTGGTACACCTGACGTCCCGCAGGCAACGAACGAAGCTCCGCCTGCGCTACCTTGAGAGCCTGTGTCGACGCGTCGATTGTCGTGGACGACGCAGGCATGACCTCGCGTCGCAAGACGCGCAGAGCGTGCTGGGGGTTGTGGCGAAGCCGCCGACAGTTTTTCCACAATCCAGTCAGCCGGCGACTCCTCCCTTGCCTTGGATTGTGCTGTAAATCAGGTCAGATCGTTCGCCGCCGTCACTCTCGTCCACACGGGTGGCGTGACACGTCCTTTTCACACGATCATGCTCCGTTCGGGGGAACGCGCGATGGCGCCCATGGCGCGTGCCATCGCGAGCTGGGCGAGCGCTCCCCGGCTGGCGTGTCCCACGCGCGGCGCCGCGCTTACGCGGACCCTGCGTGCTTCATCTTCGTCATCGGAGACGAAGGAGGACAAGGGTGATGTGTTGGACGTGTTTCCCCGGGTTGGGTCGGGTAAGACCGTGAACCGGCACTTGAAGCGCCAGGGGATGGTGCCTGGTGTGTTTTTCAAACCCGGCGACGAAACGGGGGAGCTGTTGTCGTTCGCGTCGAAAGACATCGAGCGGCTCGTGAGGAAACACGGCCAAGTCGGCGTGGGTGCCCGCGTGTTGCAGTTAAACTTCGCGGAGGATGGCGGTGGGAGACGAGAACCCGTGGTGGCGAAACAGGTCATGATGGACCCGTCGACGCAAATGGTAGAAAACGTTAACTTCATGCCGTGCGGACCGAACACCAAGGTCAAGATCAACGTGCCGGTGCGCGCGGAGGGGGAAGACGCGAGCCCGGGGGTAAAAAAAGGCGGCTTCGCGTGGAAAGTTTCAAAGTTCCTTGAAGTGCGGTGTTTGGGCAAGGACATCCCGCCCGAGATCGTGATCAACGTCGCGAGCCTGGATGTGGGCGAAAAGGTGTTCCTACGGGACCTGGACCTTCCGGAGACGGTGTCGGTGAAGGTGAAGGATGAAAACATTCCCATTTTGAAAATGGCCGGGAAAGGAAAATAGTTTGTAATTCAACCGCTCGGATGTTTTTAAAAAAATAGATTTGTTAGGAAAGCACCGGGACTCCAAGCTTGTGCCCTCATCACACAACACGGCTATGTGTTTGTTATACTCTTTCTTTTCAGACGTCATGAACTAGGGTATGTATTTCACCTACCCTACATGAACGTTCGAAATACAATAGGTCTGCATATATGTCTGCGCGTGGCTTTTCGGCACGCCGACGACAGATTGTGCAACCCTTGACGGCCTGTTTCACGCTTACCAATCATGACCCCATATTCCCAGCCCCCCCCCCCCCCGTGGTTTTCTTCTCCTCGTCTATGATCGCCTGTCGTTTTTCCAGGAACTTCTGTGTTGCTTGGTCCAGATAGTCACGCCCTGTGAGTAACAACCGCGCGACCATCTCCGGGTTGTTTTCTCCCCTCGCAGCCTCGAATTCCTTCCTCGCGCTTTCCCGAATCACGTCTTTCCACTCCATCCCCCGTTCATTTTTCCACACGAACATAAACGAAGCTCTCCACACCGCACGGTACAACGACAACGCCTCCCTCTTCGTGGTCAACACCTCCCCGGGGGTCAAATCCCGTTTCTTCGCGCCTAGTTTCTTCGCTTCAGCCAGACTGCGCTCGATGAAATCCTCCGCTTCGCCACCCCCATCCGTGCGGAGGTCTCGGGCGGGCGTGGAGACGCGCAGCGTTCGGACACCGAGAAGCTGACACGCGCGCGAAACCGCGCCGATTCCTCCGGACCCAACCGCTACTCGGCTCGCGAGCAACCTCGAGGAAAGCATCGCGCCGTGCGCGACCGAGAGTGGAACGCAATGACGTGTTTCATGTATTTTGTCGGAGTTTACAGTTAACGCCCGACATCGGACAGCTCGCAGGCACATCGAGCAGGCGCGTGCGTGAGGGCGCGAGAAGGCCCGTGTCGCGCATCATGTCAGCGCGTTGTGGTATCGCGTCAGTCTCGCCGTCATGTGCGCGTGGAGTGCGCCGGGCACAAGGGACTCCCCGCTGCTGTGCACCCCCTCTCCGCGCCACGGCACCGGCGAGTGGTGACATGCTCGAGGTTATGAACTCTCTGTACGAGCACGCGTACGAGGGCCTTGACCGTGACGTCGGGTTGGAGATTGCCGAGGAGAGTCACAAGAAACAAGCGCGGACACCGGGTATCGGGTACTTCTACGGTGAGCTGTCGTGGTTAGGGGCGTGGAACCTCGTCGGTTTGGCGAAACCGAAGGTTGGGGATGTGTTTCTCGACATGGGGTCGGGGCTCGGGAAAATGGTACTCTCCACGGCGATGACGCGCAGATTCAAGCAGTGCGTAGGCGTGGAGATCCTTCCCGAGCTTCACCAAAAAGCATGTGACGCGGTGACCAAACTACGCGAGTCAGTCGGGGAAGACGCGTTTGGGATGTTGCCGCCGATAAAACTGGAGTGCGGCGATATGCTCGCCGTGGACGTCGGCGACGCGGATGTCGTCTACTGCTTCGCCACCTGTTTTTCGCCTGAAATCATGGGTGCGCTTGAGTCAAAGCTGAGTGCAGAGATGAAACCAGGCGCCCGGTTGGTGTTAGTGAGCAAACAAATGGAGTCCAACGCATTTGAACCCTGGGGGCCGAACGACGGGTACGTCAGCGTTGAACAAGCGCACTCCAAGTGGAACCTCGACTGTTACCTGTACCGCAAGCGCGAGGAGTCGTTTGATGTTTCCAGTAGTTCCGCGACTCATCGAGTAGCGTGGTGACTCCTAAAGTCCATTACCGTATTATTCTAATAGCTATTTTAGTATCAATACATTACGTACTACCCTACCGGTACCCTTTCTTCCGCCCCCTATCCTTTTCCGACCGCGCGCGTTTCTTTTCGCGCTCCGCAACCTCTTCGGCGATTTCCCTCTCCAGCTGCGCTTTCATTTCATCCGGCGATTCCCGCTTCACGTCAAACGAACTCGTCTTGCACACATCCACCCTTCCCGAACCGCTCAGCATGGATACCTTCCCTGCCGCCGTGGGGTGTTCCTTTTCGATCCGGTGCAGGTACTTCCGCGCGTGTTCGTTCGACGGGTCCAGTTTTACGGCCACGCGAAAGTCCCTGCACGCCTCGCCGTATTTCCGTTTCTTCGCAAACGCCGCGCCGCGCAGGGTGTACGTTGGTACGTGCGTCGCGTCCAGTTCCATGGCTTGTTCGCACAGCTTGATCGCGGTGTCGTAGTCGTGTTTTTCGTAATAAAAACGCCCCCTCTTGGTGCTATCAATCGCCCACGCCGTGCGCGTGGCGGGTTTGACGCCGTCGTGTAACAGCCGGTCAACCTCGGAGGTCTCCGCTTTGTCGCCCCGGTGCGCCCAGCCCCGGTACACCGACCAACCTTCCTTGACCCCGTACGTCATTCGCATGCCAGGCGCGCAGTGTAAGCTGTGGAAGTCGTTGTCCAACTCCAGCCAGTCCATGTAGGGTATCGAGTGTATCGACGCGGATGCGCCGGCGTCGCGCAGCACGTCGGGGCGCGGCGCGCGCGGCGGCGCGTTTGGGCCTTTGCCCAGCCACGGACCGCACTGTGTCAGGTCTCGGGGCGGGAACAGCCTGGTGTAGCTGGGAATGTCGGTTTCTCTCATCGAAAGCACCACCTGAAATGCCTGGCCTGAAGGCCGCACTTCACGAACTAACGCGACCACGGGCGACGCCGCCCAGTGCGCGAACTCGCGCCGCGTGGGATCCACCGAGCACTGTCCTAAAACTCGGGGTCCAACCGAGAAGCGCCAGCGCGTAGGGGGAACGCCGTCCAAGTCATACGCCACCAACGCTTTAATATCCACGGTAAGTGACTTGGCATCACCTCCGCACACGTGACCCCAGACGATACACCCCGGGGTCAGGCTTTGGTACGCCGCACCCTGCTCCTCCTCGACATGGTCCGATCTCAGATGATCGGTTCCCTTGAAGAAGTCGAGCAGCTTCGGCACGTTAGAGAACCCCCAAGCGTCCGTGCTGGGGGTTTCTGTATCTTCCGCCAGCACAGCGCGAGACCCGGATGTGACAGGAATGCGCTCGCGCACATCTGGGGCCAGCGCGGCGCCGCGACTTTCCAACGACCGCTCGTCTCCTGCCATGGCGTGGCGCGACTGAAAGTGATTTGACAAATGCAAACTTTCTCGACGAAATACAAAACCAAAGCGGAGTGCGCCGGGGGGCAGCAGGAGCCATGGCTCCCCCCAAGACGAGCTTCTCTGTGGTCAGAAAGAAGACGACTCCGTTTCAGAAAGCCAAGGAAGAGGAGGAGCTAAAGCGTAAGCGGCACGCGGTGGAAGCGGCGGAGCTGTATGACGAGTTCGCCGAGAGCTTCGAAGCATCCAAGAAGTCAGGGATGAACTTCGTCAGCGCAGGGACACAGGCGGCGGGGTCTCGGCCTGATGAGGATGTGGCGGGCGATGGCCGGCGCGAAATATACGTCCCTCCGTTTGCCCCTCCCGACGTGATGGATGAGGACGAGGCGACGACCAGAACGAACGAAACAGCCTCAACGTCGACTCCCTTGGCAGGAAATGGAAAGGAAGCCAAACCTCGAGCGATCGACGCGTTCATGAGTGAGTTGATAGCAAAACAAGATGAGCGCGAGCGTGCGCGACGGAAAGAGCACGACGGAGAGGGCCCGGGTGATCGCGGACGTGCAGGAGGAGACGGCGACGGGAATAGTACCAATTTGTTTGTCGGCAACTTGCCACGCGACGTAGACGAGGATGTGGTGAAACGAGCGTTTGCCAAGTACGGCCCCATCGCGAGCGTCAAGATCATGTGGCCGCGCGAGGACGAAGACGTGCGACTTTGCACGCAGCTTAGCGGTTTCGTGGCTTTCATGCAAAGGTCGTCCGCGGAGCGTGCGCAGGAAGAGATGGACGGAGCACTTCTGGGACGGCACGACTTGCGCGTGAATTGGGGTAAAGCGGTACCGCTACCGGCGAAACCCATCTGGCCGTTAGCGACGGAGAAAACGATAACACCCAGCGAGGGCAACTTCTCCGCGGCGCAGCGGCTTCGAGATTCCATGCGAGGGACGACCACGGATGTGTCTGGTCTTGACTCGCGGCAACCCGTCTCGACCGCGGGAGCGCCGGAAATTATCGTGCGGTACCCCGACGACGACAGAATCACCGCGCTGATTGACACGACAGCGAGGTACGTGTCGGAGGATGGGTACTTGTTCGAGAAAGCGGTGATGGACCGCGAACGAGATAACACAGATTTCGTGTGGCTGTTCGACAACAAGGCACCGGAACACCGCTATTACCGGTGGCGTGTGTTTTCGCTGTCTCAAGGCGACTCTCTCAAGCGGTGGCGCGTGGAGCCGTTTTCCATGATTGCGGGCGGCTCGCGGTGGACCCCGCCGGATCCCAAACAACAACCAGACACGTACGTCGCGTGTTCCTCGAACTTGAAAAGCGTGTTCACGGATGAATCACGCTTGACAAGTTCAGAAGCGGAAACGTTCGCCAGACTGTTGGAAACGCTTACCCTGGAACGACGCGATATCGAGCAGGGTATGCTTTTCGCGCTGGATCACTCGGAAGCCGCGGACGACGTCGCGGAACTTCTCGCCGAAGCGCTCACGGCGAGCGAAACCGCCGTGGCCACGAAAACCGCGAGGTTGTTCCTGGTTTCAGATATCCTTCACAATTGTGGTGCGCCCGTTCGAAACGCATCCGCGTACCGAGGTGCGTTCCAGTCGAAACTCCCTCGCGTGTTTCAGAGCTTGCGCGCGACGCTGCGGGGTATGAACAGCAGGATCGCGAGGGAGGCTTTCAAAAAACGAGTCGCGTCCGTGATCGCGGCGTGGTCGGATTGGTTTCTGTTTCAAAACGAGTTCCTTAATGGACTGGAGGCAAACTTCGTACTTGGGGACGTGTCGACGACACTGAACTGCACGGAAGTCGAAGCGAAAACGGTGCAGCGAGAGATTGAAACCATGGACGCCGAAGCGCGAGAAAAAGCGTGCAAAGCGAAAGGGTTGATCGCCGAAGGCGGCGCCGAGGCGTGCGTCGCGCGTTTGGTGGAGGTGGAGTTGCACCTTCGCGGTCGTGTAAAATAGCGTAGAAGTGTTGACCAACGATGCAGTCGTATGAATCAAAATCCGCGGAACTAATTCACTTTTGCGCGCCGGCGCCGTACTTCGCGCCGGGCACCACACCGTGCTCATCAAAAGCCTTCTCATCCTCCGGCGGCAACCCCGTGCCGGTCACTTCGTTGCCCACGGAAACCCAGTAATCCCTCAGGTTGTTCTTTCTGGCAAAAATTTCGAGGTACTTGCCACCAGGCACGAGCTCCTCGATGAGTTCGTAAATCTCGGTGGGCTTCTGGCTCTGCCCGCGACGCTCGGCGAAGATAATATCGCTGCCCACGGCTTTGTCCGCCATCCCCGGAGGCAGGTTGCCGCGACGGCCTACCAGGCAAACCTCCTTGGCGTGCTGCAGGTAGAATCCGTGAGACTTCGCCATGCGGCGGCTGTTCGTGACCTTCACCCAGACCACCTCATCCACGAACTCGTACCCCCACTTTTTGAACTGCTCCAAGCACCACTGGTACTTGGCGTTGATCACCCACACGAAAAGGAACCCGTTTTTCTGTAACTTGGGCAGCGGCAGATCCGCGATGTGCAGGTCGGTGAGCTGCGAGTATCCTAGGGACACCCCACGCGTGGGGTTCGCGGTGGCGAGCTGCCACGGAGGATCCATCATTATCACGTCAAAATCCGTGTGGTTGTAAATTTTGCTCCAGTCGTACGTCACCACGTTCGCGTGCACGGGGATGCACTGCGGAGGCACCATCCACTCCCGTGGATCGATGTCGTCCACGTTTCCTTCGATGAGTCCGTCGTCATCGTCCGCCGCCTCACCCCCTTCGGTTTCACCCAGCACATTTTCCCCGCCCTGGACACCCTCGCCGGCGCCTCTTTCTTCGTGTTCCTCAACCTCGACTTCGACCTCCTCTTCGTACTCGAACGTACTCGGGCCTTTGTCCGTCCCTTTCGACTCCAGATCCTTGATCGCGTTTCGGTACTTCCCAGCCTGTTCCTTCACGCGCTCATCACTGAGCTCGTTCCACTTGGCGATGAGGGTCTCCTCGGAAGCGATGAGTTCGTCATCAGCAGCGCCACCTGACGAAGCTCGCTTCTTGCCAGCCATCTTTAACGCACGCGCGAGGTCGAAGGCGAGCTTGGGAAACGCTTTGCAGCACACGCCTCGGCAGCCCAGAAGCGCGCCAGCGTTGGCACCCTCTATGATCTCTCACGGACGCGACGAACGAACGTACGCGCGCACGGAAAAGATACGTGCTACCGCGCGTACACGCAGTTGGTACTGAGTGTGTTAGGATGGGCGTCCAGACCGCGGCGCGCGACAGGAGTTGGGGGGGAAACGTCGGCGGTCTGTGGAGCTCCACTTGGCACCCTGATGACAAGTTGGTTTTTTTTCAAAAAAAGAGTTTCAAAACTGTGCGCAAAGTGGTATCCCTGTTAGCTTCAGGTTGTGGGGACCTCCAGCTTTATTCAAGATAAACGATTCGCTCCAACCTAGCTAGGAGGAGCTTGTTGTCGGTGGGAAACCAATGTTTGGTTTTTTCAGCGCCCGAGCCGATTAATCAAACTTTCGAGTGGCTTGCTGGTGCCTGCGTGCCTCTCAATTTTCGAAGACGCCACACAATCGAAGGCCACGTGGGCGGCTCTGTTGGGATGGCGCGATCACGCTCCGGCTCGCCGAGCGCGTCGTCGTCCGATAGTGATCGACGGCGTAAACCCTCGAGGCGTCGCGAGAGCCCGGCGAAGGGTGATGGGGAAGATGGGCGCGATCGTGGTGATGTGGGCGGGGAAAAGCGAGGGAAAAGCGCCGCCGACCGTGAGTCCAGCCCATCCGGTCGTGAGGAAGGGAAGAAGGGCGGACGCGACAGGGGCAGGGACGCGAGATCAAAAGGTGGCCGTGGTGACAGCAGAGACAAGGGTGGTGGGGCGAACAGTGCGGACTGGCGTAGTGGCAGGCGGGACCTGCGAGACGCCGTTGGTGGGGATCGTCAACCGGAAACGCGAAAACCACTCGCCGCGGGCAAGGCGGGGGGCGCGTACGTCCCTCCGTTCAAGTTGGCGCAGATGATGGCGGAGCAGGCGGATAAAACCGGCGCGGAGTACCAGCGCATGACCTGGGACGCGCTGAAGAAGTCCATCAACGGTCTCGTGAACAAGGTGAACGCCTCCAACGTCAAGCACATCTTGCCCGAGTTGTTTTCGGAAAACATGATCCGCGGACGCGGTTTGTTCGCGCGGTCGGTGATGAAGTCGCAGATGGCATCCCCTCACTTCTCGTCCGTCTTCGCCGCGCTGGTAGCCGTGGTGAACACCAAATTTCCCGAACTCGGCGAGCTGGTGTTGAAGCGAATCATCCTGCAGTTCCGCAGGGCGTTCAAGCGAAACGACAAACCCGTGTGCGTCGCGGCGACTAAATTTTTAGCGCATCTCATCAACCAGCAGGTGGTGCACGAACTCATCGCGCTGGAACTGTTGACTGTGTTGCTGTCCACTCCGACGAATGATAGCGTCGAAGTCGGCATCGAATTCGTGAAAGAGTGTGGGTACACCTTGCACGAGCTCACGCCGCAGGGTTTGCACGGAATCTTCGAGCGCTTCCGCGGGATCTTGCACGAAGGAGAGATTGACAAGCGCGTGCAGTTCATGATCGAGAATCTGTTTGCGATCCGAAAGGCGGGATTCGAGGGAAAGAAGGGTGTCCCTTCTGAGCTCGACCTGGTGGAGGAGGAAGATCAGATCGTGCATGAGCTTTCGCTGGACGACGAACTTCAAGCGGAGGCGACTCTGGATATTTTCAAAGTCGACCCGGAGTACGAGGAGAGCGAGAGGAAGTACGCCGAGATCAAAAAAGAGATCCTGGGCGAGTCCTCGTCGGACGAGGATGGTGATGACGACAGTGGCAGTGACAGTGAGGAGGAAAGTGAAGATGAGGCACAGGCTGTAGCGACGCAAGCGAAAAAGCAAACGATTCAGGATCAGACCGAGACGAACTTGGTCAACCTGCGTCGTACCATCTATCTGACCATCATGTCTTCCTTGGACTTTGAAGAGGCTGGTCACAAACTGATGAAGATTCATCTGCAGCCTGGTCAAGAGGTGGAGATTTGCACGATGCTCACTGAGTGTTGTTCGCAGGAGCGTACGTACCTGCGGTATTACGGCTTGCTCGCGCAGCGGTTCTGTTTCATCGACAAGATGTACGCCCAACTCTTCGACGAGGTGTTCATGAAACAGTACTCCACCATCCATCGTTTGGAAACAAACAAGCTGCGTAACGTTGCGAAATTCTTTGCGCACCTTCTAGCCACTGATGGTGTTTCGTGGACGTGCTTGGCATACCTTCAGCTCACCGAAGAGGCGACCACGTCGTCGTCGCGTATCTTCATAAAGATCTTGTTCCAGGAACTCTCCGAAGCGCTCGGGCTTCGAAAGTTGAACGTGCGGTTGATCGACGCGAGCATGGCTGAGTATTTCCAGGGCATCATGCCGCGGGATACTCCGAAGAACGTGAGGTTCGCGATCAACTTCTTCACGTCCATCGGTTTGGGCGGCTTGACAGATGATCTGCGCGAGCACCTGAAGAACATGCCCAAAATGATTGCCTCGGCGAAGGCTGCGGCGGAGAGCGACAGTGACAGTGACAGCGACTCGGACAGCAGTAGTTCGTCGTCGTCGTCGTCATCCAGCTCATCCAGCGACAGTGACAGCAGTTCGTCTTCAAGCAGCAGCTCCAGCTCTTCAGACAGCAAGCCGAAAAAGAAGAAGCGGCGGAAGTGAGGGTGAGGGGATAGAGAATTCTAGAGAGGATTATACTACTAAAAAGCTAATTTGCTAAACATGCACACACAGCACAAACCAGAACTCTGCGCAAACACACATTGTACTTTTCGAAAAAAAACAATCATTCAAGTCAATGATTCAAATCGCGGAACGCGAACGCTGCCTTTTAGAAAAGGTGCAGCCTTCCCCGTTGGACCGCTGCTCATACCTCCATCAAGAAACGTCCATGGGTCCGTCGCAGAAGCATCCGCCGACAGCGTCGAGACGTTGACACCTGCTTGCAAGCGAGAAAGTACCGCCGGACGCAGGGCGCTCGGTCCGCTGGGAAAGGTGAATCCTAACGCCAGAGCGGGTGGTTTCAATTTCGAATACGCAGCGTGCCAAGGAGGTAAGTTGCCGCGGACCACGATGCAAAACACCACGACAAGCAAGTCTGTGGATTCGTGCGAAACTTTCAACAGCTTGAAGAGCGCAAAGCAGAGTTCTTGACGTGAGGTTTTGTTGCCGAGCACGAAACCAAGCAGCGGCAAAATAAGTTTCAGCTGCTTCGTAACGGACGGCTCCGCCAGAACAACGTCCTTACCAAGGTTGTTAGTCAAGGCGTCGAGCTGTCCGATGCAGTGTTTGATTGTCAATCCGATGTGCGACTGCAGTGGGGGTCCTCCAAAAGTGAGGAGACTCAATATCAAGTGTTCGTCGACTTGCGTTTCAGCTTTCGGGATCTTTTGCATCGTCGCACTCGCGAGTTTGATTTCCAAAGACACGACAACCTCGGCGACGAGCACTACGGCTTGCGGAGACTGAGACGATGCGGCCAGGATCGCGGACACGAGCTTTTCGTGTACTGTGTGCAGTGCCTCTTCCTTAGCACCTGAAACTACCTTTTGATGCTTGGTTCTCAAGGCGTCTTCGGACAACATCCGAGCACGCAGCAGCTGAAGCTCGTTCACCTGCTGGGAAAGCCGGTGCACACTGAGTGAACAAAGGATATCCTGTACGCGTTGCTCAAAAGGCTGAGCTTGGGTAACATCACCGCCGTTCATCCCCTTCAGGAGCAAAAGGGCGATATCCTCTGGCGAAGCGGTAGTACCAAGAGTAGCACAGGTCTCTCTGACGAGCGCTACGACCGAGTGTGCTCGGTGAAAGGCGCTCACTGACGGTAAATGCGCGAATAAAGCCTGCGATTGACGAAGAAAGGGAAAGATTCAAAAGGTGAGATCGCGTTGAACGCAACAGAGGGCAAATCATCAAAATTCACCGCGCTTTAATTCTCACCTTGAATGTTACGAGCGATCCAAGTTCACGAGAATTAGCGCGCTCGACAAGCTCAGCAGCTAAGTGGACGCTGGCGCGAATAACACTTTGAGGTGATAACGAACACTGCGAGGCCAATAAAGCCTTAGAAGTGGCCAAAGGAAGCGCTGAATGCAAATGCGGATGGTTCGACAACAGAGCAACAATCCAAAACTTCGACGAATACGATGCGTCCGTGATAAGCGCGCTCAGTGCCTGTTGAAGCGTGGCGTAACCTGCCGCGATGAGATCAATGACCATCGTAGAGACTGCGATGGCGCCAGCGGATGGAATTTCGGTACTTTCCGGAAGCGACAGTGTGTGTGTTTTGCAGAAAGCCAACACCGACTCAACACTAGAAGCGGCGTTTGTTACACCGGGAATCGTGTATTCGTACGGTGAAACGACGCCTGCGAACGCATCTCCCGCGTACATGGCATCCAAGCGCGCGGTTAGCTCCTGTTGAAGACTAGGTGAGACCGCGTGGCGGTAGTTATCAAGACGAGAAAGAATCGCTTCCCGACAGATACCATTCTCAGCATTCAAAACGCCTTCCAAAAATTCAACAGTAAGCGCATCATATCCCGTCGTTTGCATCACAGCGATTGAATTTATTATTGTCTTCGTCGTGGCAGCCTGTACAGCTCGCTTTGAATACTCCAATGCGAAGTGCCAGATGTTAAATGGATCGAGCGCTGACGCGGTTAAGAGCTCTCCACTCGTGAGTAATTTTCCAACCAACTGCGAGACTTGCTCGTTCAAGGCGTCTTCCGTTGGCAAAACCATGTCAATATCCGCGCCAGCCTTACGCTTTGAGCCGACGTGAGGGTTCAGGAAGTTTCTCGCGCTTTCAATCAGCGCGTCGCACGTTCCACGGAGTTTTTTCAGCGTCGAGTTACCCCGACAAGCTTCCTCAGTAGGCCTGAAACGAAGGAGTAACGCGCCGTAAAAGGCAGTCGAGGTCTGTGGCTGGTTCCCTTCAACGCTTCCCTCCACGATTAAGTGCGATGTTAAGCTTTGCAGGGTCATCACGCCGCTCTGCATCAGCGTGTTGATGAGCTCTGACCTTTCCACGAAGTTTCCACACCGCAAGTCTGTTTGATTCTCCAGCCATGCGTAAATTTCGGTCTCAACCGCGTTCACTTTTGGTGGATTGTTTTTTTCTTGCTTTTGGTTTTCACCCTTCTCCGAAAGTGTGCGCTCCAACTTTTGAAAAAGTTTGGCCGCGACTGTTTGCCGGGGCCCTGACTGTACCGGATACGCTTCACTTGTCGTGGACCACGTGCAGATGGTATGAACAACGCTCCGGAGACCGTTTGTTCGGTCCTGAAGCTTCAGCACCGAAGATGACTCGATAATTTTTTCCGCGTCTTTAAAGTCGCTGCTCGCGAGCACTTTGTCAAGAAGCAAAACGACGTCCAGCCGACGGTGCGAAATCGCGGTGGGCGACGCCGCGCACCGCAGTGATTCGATCCGTTTCTTGACAGCATCCAGGCTGGTAGCGAGACGAGCAGGTATCTGCACGCCCGGATAGCACAGTCTCAGTTCGTTGAGTGTCGGAAGCTCAACCTTTAGCACGACAAACGCGTTGGGGCATTCGCCCAGTAAGTCTCGCAAGATGGAAAACGCGACACCCACGGCGCGTTCGTCCAACCTCATGGTGGGTGTGTTTCGTCCTGTATTTGTCGCCCTTGGATCTCCGCTACTCTGCTGTAAGATGTTTATACACGCTGTGGCAAGCCGTCCAGTCAATCGATGCATCCGGATGGCGAACGGAACGAAAGGAACGAGAATCAAGAGCAGTTCGCCGGTGACAGGCGCCGCTTGCTCAGCCCCAAAAAGCTCGCGCGACCTCTCCATCATCTCGATCATATGCGTCAAGAACAACTCCTGGTCGAGTATACCAGCAGAGACACACCATCTGACTAAAGCAAGAATGTAGTCCCATTTACTTTCGCGCGAAAGCTTTTGGGTACCGGCGCCTTTGTCGTTCCCGCGTTTCGCGGGTTGTGGAACAAAACCTTCGCGAAGCAATTCGCCGATGTACTGACACAGGTCCTTGGTCCACACGCTCGATCGCTCCGCAGCAGACTTGGTGCGATTGAGATAGATGATCTTCACTAACCACAGAGCTCGCGGCATGGGAATCTGGTGGTTGATGAGCGCCTCAAACAGTTTGGACTGCCGCAAGCCGTGCGGCACCGTCCTCGCCAGCTGCTGGAGTGGCAGACTCTCAAGAGACTTCATGAAGGCGTACACCCCGTCTCCCTTGGTGTGCACGAGCTCGGGCACACCAGCGGAGCTGAGCTTGTCGGGTCCGTCTAGCGGAACGCCATACTCCTCCGCAGGACGCAACCCGCTCTTCCTGTTCCTCAGTATCCTTCGAGCACGAGCCTCGACCTGCTGCTGAAAGTCCACCATGTGCCCACTTTGCCATCGTGCATCCCCCGCAGCGCTCAACCAAGACTCGGCGAACACCGGCTGGTCTCCAAGCCGTTCGCACAAATCCAAGTGCCCTTCCTGTATTTGTTTCGAGTTCATTCTCGACGTCTCGACCCAAGTCAATCGCCGTGAGGAGGGCTCGACCCCTTCTGGGGAGGGTTTGGGAGGGACGAAGATCCGGTTGCGAGGAGAGACAAGTTTTTTTTGATTTTTTTGACGAGAGCGAATCGACTAAATCGACTCGTTTCCTCTTGCTAAAAGTGACATCGCTCGGTTTGACCTCGCCCGTCACTTCGCCAAGCACGCAGAGGTTGTTTGTTGGCGATGTCTCGTTGAGTTGTCCTTAACGTGACGTAGGCAAGCGAGGGGTGTGTTTCCTGGAGTGATTGGTGTGGCGTATCCAACTCCTGGACGAGAGCTTGGATGCCCGACATGGCAATGGCCAAGTGCGTTAAAAGCGTCCCAAAGGGCGGCACCGAAAAGGAAAGCCTCGAGAAGACCGTGAAGAGTGGATCTTTGGTTGCCCTGTTCGTGTGTGCCATGCTTCTGATTGTGTTGTCTGGAGCGTTCAAGCCAGCGGTGGATATGTCGTCGTTAACGCCGACGGAGCGAGACGCCATGCGAACGGGAAACCTGAAGTCATCCCTCATCGCCGTGTGTGCGTCGTATTTGTTGTACTCTGCGTTGCAAGGGCCAAATACGCACATGGTGCGGCCTCATCCGGCGGTTTGGAAAGTCATGCACGGACTCTTCGTGTTGTACCTACTTTTCCTGGTCTTCTTGTTGTGTCAAGAGACAGGTGACGCGCGAATGGTGCTCAAGTTTCTCTCATCAGACCTCGGCGTCGAGCTGCCGGAGCGCGCGTACGGCGAGGATTGCCGAATATACACCCCGGAGGACCCAGAGTCAAAGTTTCGGGTGCTTCGCGACACAGTGTTCGACGAGTTTTTCGTGGGTCATATCCTGGGTTGGTACGGCAAGGCAATCGCGCTGAGGAACCTTCCTTTGCTGTGGGCGTACTCCGTCACCTTCGAGTTGATGGAACTGACCTTCCAGCACTGGCTGAAAAACTTTAATGAGTGCTGGTGGGACTCGTGGGTGCTCGACGTCGCGATGTGTAACTTTTTCGGAATCAGCTTGGGGATGATGACCGTACGTTTCTTCGAAGGAAGGTTTTACGACTGGATGGGCACGAAGGATTCGAAAGGATTGTCCGGAAAGGTACGACAGGGCCTTCAGCTCTTCACGCCCGCTACGTGGGACTCGTACATTTGGAATCCCACATCAAGTCCTTTGCGGTTCACGCAGTGCGCGTTTGTGGTTCTCGTGTGTCTCGTTTTCGAGCTCAACGCATTCTTTTTAAAGTTCGTGCTTTGGATTCCACCGCCACACCTGCTGAACCATATACGGCTCGCGCTTTGGTTTGGTATTTCGAATGTCTCAACAAGCGAGTATTACGTCTTCATCACGTCGAAGGAAGGGATGCACCTAACCAAGATGGGCGCGAACGCGTGGTTAGTCGTCGCGGCGATGATAATCGAGATTTTAGTGGTTTTGAAGCACGGTCGTGGGATGTTTGAAGCGCCTTGGCCGAAGCGCGTGCTGTGGTTCTGGGGTGCCTTCGCCACCATCATAGGTGTATGGTTAACGCGATGGCATCTGCGCACCAGAGGTGCGGTGAAGGCGAAGAAACCGTAGCGACGTTGTGATATTAAATATATATATTATTAGAATCAGTAGTCTGCTCCAATTACAACGTAGAGGACTCCATTCCATTTTCGTTGACCGACGGAGACCCTTTTTCTACTTCGGTCGCCATTTTCAGCTGCCAGAGACACTGTCGTCATCACGAGGGTGCTTCCAGAATGGAGCTTTGCGAAGCAAGGGTCTCGTTAGTAGTGCTGGGAAGACTTATGGTGCGCGCGCCACCGAAAACACACGGGCCGAGAATCCAGCGCCCCTCGGAGCGAGTGACGTTTCGTCTTTCGCGAACAAAAAAAGCCGTCCATCCGACGAAACTGATGACTGACACGCCAACCACCCGAACAGCCCCTCGTGCCGAGATTACCCAGACCTTTCACCGCGCCGAGGTCAAACACGTGGCATCGCAGTTTTGATGGGAGACTACGCCTATGTGCCTCCGCAGGGGACGTCTCTCGTTCTACACCACTGCAGAAGTTGGCGCCAGCTGCGTCCCGAGCGGTTTTTTTGACAGGAAATTTTTCGGGAACAGTGAGAAGAAGGGTCGCTCGTACCGCGCCGCCACGCGAATACATTAAAGATGCTGTGTGGCCTTTGCGGGTTCATGGGTCGCGATTCGTAACCACGGTCAAGGTGAACACTCGTCGTGTACGTGAGGCGTAGGCCTTGTCTAAAATGTGCTATCTACGTCCAAGTGACTCTCTAATCTACTCACGCGTCGCTTCGCCTTCTTCTGCTTCGCGAAGCATCTTCTCGGCGGCGGCCAACATTTCGTCAATGCCACGAGCTTCGTTCGCACACACGGTAACTACGGGTAAGTTGGTTTTGCGGCGTAAAGCCGCTGCTGCTCGCGAGGTGTGCTCGATATCGGTTTTGGTTCCCACGACAATAGCAGGTCGGTCAGACAGCCCGGGTAAATACGCTTCTAGCTCGGCTTTGAGCACCTCGAGCGCTTTCCACGGACGGATCCCGGGCCTGTTTCCCAGTCCCGCGCTGAGGTCAACGACGTAGATGAATGCGGCACACCGCTCGATGTGCCGAAGGAAATTATGTCCAAGACCACGATTATCGTGCGCACCTTCGATGAGGCCGGGGATATCAGCCACGGTGATGCTTGATAAACCGCCATCCGCCGTCACCGCCCCGAGCTGCGGCTGCATTGTGGTAAACGCGTATCCCGCAACTTTGGGCAGCGCACCACTAATAGCTCGCAGCAGAGTACTCTTTCCTGCGTTTGGAAAGCCCACTAGACCGATGTCCGCCACGGATTTAAGCTCGAGCACCACGGTCAGCTTCTCCCCTTCCGTTCCCAGATCACGCGTGCCCGCTAACTTCCCCGTCGGTTTTGACTTGTTTCCTTTTCCACCGCGTCCGCCTTTGGCGAGTTGGAGCTTAGAACCATGCTTACTGAGGTCAATGAGCACATCCCATGTGCCTTTGTGGATACCGCGTGGTCTTTCGCCATAATTTGGAGCTGCGATGAACTTGGGCTCATCGCCAACGTCGTCGTCGAGGTTTGTCACGGGTTCCGCGGTTCCCCATTTCGAAAAGTCGATTTCACCTGCGCTGATGTGCCCAACATCAATTTCCGCCTCATCAACGAGCTCTTTCCATACCACCGTACCCACAGGAACCTTAATAGTAATCTCAACTCCACGACGTCCTTGCGTGCCTTGCGCCGCACCCCGTCCGCCGTTACCCGCGGCTATCCTGAAAGGCAAATCACCAAGCCCCTTCACGTAACGCGAAGCCTGAATCCACACCTCTCCGCCGTTGCCACCGTTACCCCCGTCCGCGCCCCTTCTGCGCTTAGCGCCACCGTCTTTCATGAAGCTCACAGACCCAGAACCTCCATCACCGGCCGTGATAACCACGCGCCGACGGTCGACGAAGGCTTTGTCTTTCTTCTCTTCCTCAGCGCTGGTCTCATCGCCCCACGCATCATCGGTCGCCGCCTCCGTGAAGGTGGGCGCAAAAGAACCCAATCCACGCCAAGGTTTTGGATATCTGATGAGCGGAGCACATCTCCGAGCGGCTTCACGGAGGCACGCCATCGAAGACCCGGATTCTCCCCTGCCCCTGGGCCAACCAAGTGGAGGGGCGATGTGTCGAGCCCACTCTAAAATACCGCCGGCGTTTTCGACTTGCTTTTCGTTGAGGCCTGAAAAAATGAAAATTAATTGCCAAATCGGTCCATAGCGACGCACGCGCGACCGCACTCAAACTGAGGAAGCGCGGGCCATGACGCAGATAGATGCGTCGGCGCCGCCCAGGAAAGTCCAGCTGGAGGACATCCCGGTCAAGCCAGGCATGACCAAAGAGTGCGTCGCGATGCCTGCCTTGCTTCGTCAACGTCAAACGCGGCCCATTAACACGAAACGAACGAATCTCTTCAACTTCGCGCTCTCGACTGACCCTTCCTCCTCTTTCCCCGCCGTACACAGGGAGCTAGCCGTGGTTTTCGACGTGACGGACCATCCGATAAATGAGCGGAGCGCGATCAAGCTTGACTTGTACTTCAACGCGTTGGCGTACGCCAACAACCAGGGTTTATCGTTAGAGAAGACTTCGTGTCTCCTCGCCATTTTCAAGGCTACGCACGACAAGTCCATGGCGGAGCGCATGACGATTGAGAAAAGCTTCGGGTTCTTCAAGCTGTTGGCGTTGCAGAGCAGCGTGCACCGGCCACCGTACAGTCTGGGCATTTTGAATTTCGCGGAGATGAAGGACATGACGGAATACGCGCTGAGCACGTACTTTCGGTATTACAAGTTGTACCAATACGCGTTTACCGATTTGGTTCGGATGGACGTTCGTCCCGCGGCGCCGGTTCTGGAGACACCGGGCGCGAGCGCGTTCGCGTCGTTAGGCGTGGCGTATCCCAAAGAAGAGTGGGCTGAGAAACAAAAAGAGCTCGCGGAACGAGCGGCTGAGGCGAAGGCACGCGAAGATGAAGAGGAAGCTGCGATTGAAGAAGCGGAACGCGAGGCGATGCTCAAGGCTGAGTACGAAGCGGCGATCCCATCGGAGGTCACGACAAAGGTGGAAGCGGCGTTAGCGGCGTCGATGGTGGCGATGAAGGAACAGCTGGAAGAGAGGTTCGCCGCGCAGGAACAAGCTTTGCTGGCCAAAATCGCGGCGCTGGGTGGGTAGCGTGAAATCAACGCGAGTAACTTCTTTTGTAACAACGCCACTTAGTCTTTTACAATCAACGCTCGACTGGCGGAGGGTTTTTCGGCGGCAAACTGCGGAAGCCGCTCGAGGCGGGCGCGGGAGTCGCCGGAACCGGTGGCATCTCAGGCGCGCTTTCCGTCACAGTCGGTTCAACCACGGTTTCGCTTTTGGGTTCTTCGCTACTCCTTTCCGTAACCCCGACGGGCGCGGTCTCCGCCGCGGCCACAACAGGTTCGCGCACCGCGGGAGCCGGGGCGGCGACTTCGATGGGAGCGGCGGCGGGCGGGGCAGCAATAGCGGGTAGCGGGTTCACGCGCGCGGCGCGTTCTGGTTCGAGTTTGATTGACTTCTCCGGCTCCTTTTTCGCGGAAGGGTCCTCGTCAGCGGCTTGCATCGCGCGCTTCGCCAGTTCGTATCCCGCGAAATTCATCGCGCCCAGCGGCGCGATCCAGACCATACGCGGAACGCAACCCTTCATGAGCGCGCCGGCGCCTTCCGTGGCGACGAGTTTCTTCACCGTGATCCAGATGGCCTCGCCGGCGGGAGACGCGCCAGTCATCGCACGCGTTTTAAGCACATCCGCCGGCGTCGTACACGCCGCCGCGATCGCACCTGCCAACCCTCCGAGCGAGATGGTTTCCCACGCCGACAGGTCTTTCCGCTTGATAGCCCCCGCGGCTATTTTCAGCTTCTCGTACGTCACGAGTCCGATCACGTAAAAGGGCACCTCGCGCGAGAGCGTCGCGGCGGTACCCGCGAAGAGTCCCTTCGGACCGTTCGCGGTCACAGCCTTAAACGCCTCGGCTACGTTTGTGAACTGTCCCGTTTGCAGGCGCTGTTTCAGCACCTCACACGGAATCCGGACGCTGGTTCCCACCAGAGTTCCGAGCCCGGATCCGAAACCTTGAATCTGAATCTCCGTGATGAGAGGCATGAGCGTCAGCGGAGCGAGGAGTTTGCACGCCACCTCGTACGTCGCCGTGCGGAACCCGTGGCCGGATGCGGCGCCGACGACGGCGGGGATGATGCCGCGATACAGATTCCTCGCTCCGATTTGGGGAATTTGCTTGAAGAAGGCTTTCAATCCCGGTCCCGCGCCCACGGTGGCCTGAATGCGCGTCTTGAGCGTATCCATCGGGTGCATCAAGGCGGTGGACGATCCCGCCGCTAACGCTCCGGCGATCGCGGCTTGAATCGCGAGCTTCGCGGTCGCTGACCTCGCCGATTCGGGCGGGTTGACCTGCACCATGGTTGAGGCCTCGAACCACAACACGGACGGGTCTTTCGACGTCGCCACGGCTCGCGGGAGCAGCATGAGAAAGTTGCGGAACTGCCCGTAAGACACGTACCCTTCACCGTTCATGCCCATGTGATTCAGCATCGCGGTTGCGTTTTCGGGAGTCGCGGGCAAGCCCAAACGCTTGAGGGATTGCTTCACATCAGACTCCTTCATCATCCCGCTGCGGCTGAGTCCGAGGCTGTTAAACGCGCGAAGCATCGTGGATTCGCGTTCGTTCATGACGCTCTCGAAGTCCTCCCATCCGATCGTTCGCGAAAAGAACGTCGGTTTCGCTTTTTCCATGAAAGCCTTGGCGTACCACTCGGGCAGGTTTCTCTTCTTCATCGCGATCTTCAGGTCATCCAGCTTGAGGCGACCGTCGCCGTCTCGGTCGATGTCGTCGAAAAACCGCCGGCCTGATGAGAGGGAGGGAGAAATAAATGCGAGGGTTATTGGTCAGTCGGCGTGGCGTGGCGATGGAAAACGCGACGGCTTCAGAAATCGAAGCTTTTCGCAGGTTGCCGAGCTGACTCGTTGACATGACTGGTCCGGTTAGGGTTGTCAAAACGCGCATACGCACCTTCTTCCTCGGTGTACCGAAAGAAATCCTCCACCGCGCTGAGTCTTCGGCGGTCCGGCTGGAACGACGGGTTGGTCAGCTCATCGAACTTCTTTTTCATCGCGGACGCCGCCTCGCTCTTCTCCAGCGCGCCCCATGTTTCGGGGAACGTGGATTTAAGCTTGTTCGTGATATCGTCCGTGTCGATTTTGGCGAAAAACAACCGCCGCTTCGGCTTGGCCGTGACGGTAAACCCTCCGCTCTCCCCCACGGGAGCCTCGTCGCCGACTCGGCGGCGCCGAGGGCGGGCCAGCATCCTGGCTCCGACACCCACACTGCTCCGTGGCGACTGGTGTGGCCAGATTGGAATAGATCGGAAACATCATTCAAAAAAATCTCACGCGCTAGACAGCTTTCGGCGAAAAAGTCGGCGTCTTCTTCATTGAAGAGTTTGGGCAAGAGCACAGAACCGCTGCACACGGTGTTGTTGACCGGGTCGACCGTCATGTCTGCCGCCGCCACCTCCGTAACCGCGCGCGTCGGGGCTGTCGCCTCCACGGCATGCGCTCGCGTGACGCACGCCGCCGCGGCGCCTCGCCCTCGCGTCGCCGTGGCGCGGAAAAGCGTCTCGGCGATTGCTTTTCGCCGCCGCCGCGGTGACGCGCACGTCACGCGCGCCGGGAAAAAGAAACCCGGCGACGCCGCGAACGACGTAGCGAACATGGACGCGCTGATTGATAATCTCATCGCCGCGGATGAGGAGTCCCTGGTGAAGCTCGTCGCGGAGAACGTCCTTAGTTTCGACCAGAGTTTATGGATAAGAATCGCGTCTCGTTCCGACTCGGCGCCGGACCAACACGCAAAAGATGGGTTCATGACCCTGGCGGGAAAGTGCATGAAGCTCATCGAGGAGATGGTGGAGAAAACCGAAAGCGGCATCCAGCAAAGCAGCAAGACTCTTGAGAAAATCGTCGCGGTCGCGGCGGATCCGGTGACCGGCGAGTTCGCCGTGCCGCTTTCGAGCGAAAGCGTGACTCGCATGCGTTTCGCGGTGAATGAAACGGCGGTGGACGAGCAGATGCTCAACACCGTGTACGCGTGGATCCGAAAATCAGACGAGGATAAACTCGACGGTATGGTGCACATCATGCAGCATCTGTTGCAGTGCTACGCAGCCAGGGAGCTTGATACGGGGAAAACGCCGTTGGATACCGTCATCGGGGCAAACGCTGGGGAGTGGCGCGAAAAGTTCGAAGCCGCGATCGCGGGCGGGTTCGGCGAGGAGGCGTTCACCAGGGACCTGCAGAAGCGCATGGAGGGTGTGGTGCTGAACCTTCCCAACGGCTCGTACGCGCAGCGCGTGCAGGCGGAATACCTCAAGGAAGTTGAGGACCGGGGCAAGGGTATCTACGCCGAGAAGAGCGGCGCGAGCGCGGAGTAGCTTCGAATTTTGCTAAAAACGCTTCCCGCGCTCTCGGTTCCAATGTGTCTATGTCCCCTTTTCTATTGCTACAACCCGTACACACCGCGCATCCAAGTCATCACCGCCTGGGTGTTCGACCCGTCCAGCGCGCTTGCCCGCATGGTGGTCAAATTGTCCCCCAGCGCGGCGCCCGCGCGCGCCGCGTCAAACGCGACGATTTCCGTGTCCGGCAGCACGCGCGGCGCGTCTGTTTTGTTCCAAAGCAACAGCGTCGGCTTGTCCTTCATCGCGGGCAGTGTACACAGATGGTGGAACGCCGTGGCGGATGCGGCGAGCTGAGACGCGTCCGCGATGTCCACGACGTAAATAAGACCCGCCGCGCCTTTCAAATACGTCGGCCACAGCGGCATCATGGCGCCGCCCACTTCTTTGATTTGAATGTTTCGGGTTTTGTCGATGGGCAAGTTGCTGATATCCACGCCTATGGAGGGAACGACGTCGGCATCGATGTCGGGCAGCACCTCGCCGGTCCTCTGTAACGAAGTGAGTCGGCGCGATAGAAGGGTCTTGCCGGAGCCTTGCGAGCCTGCGTGCGACGGAAACGGGGACGGAGGTCAGCGAGGGAAACTCGGCAAACCCGAGAGAAAAGGCGACTTGAGATTTAAATGCACGCACCGAGGATGACGATGGGAGACGTGAGCTCCGGCATGTTTCAGCCGTAGCGGACAGCGGCTTAAACCCCGCGCAATGCAGATGATGACGGCACACGTAAGCTCCGGCAGGCGTCAGCGACGAGTGTGCATCGGAAGCTGCTGAATGGCTGCTCCTCGGACGGCACCTATATTGTCGAAAAAATTCGGAGGTACCCTAACCTCAACTCGTAGCAGAAACCCACCATTCCGCGCCGCGCCTCGGACGTCTCGTGGTGTTTTGATCCCGAGATGTCGGCCGCAGATGCGAACGCGCGGCTGGCGCTCGCGGTGTCCACCATCGGATTCGGGTACTTCATGAAACGCGTCGGCCTGGCGGATGTCGACGTCGGCAAAAGCTTGCTGAAGATTTTGTTCAACGCGACGCTACCTTCCGTGCTCCTCACGACGTTCGCGTCCTTGACCTTCGACGCCACCTCCGTCGCCGTGTCTCTGTGTGCGTTGGCGCAGGCTGCGGTGTTGTTCGCGGCGCATCTCGCGTTCCGTGGTACCGGCCGAAGTGCGAAGGACACGGCACTGCTCGCGGGATCGTGTGTCGGGGTAAACCTCGGCACGTTTGCGTATCCCTTGGTGGAAGCGGTGTGGGGACGGGAGGGTTTAACCCGGCTGGTGCTTTTCGACGCCGTCAATCAGTGGTCGCTGCTGATCATCGCGCCTTTGATATACGCCTCCACCATCGCCGGTCCCGCGTTTTCGCCAAAGCAGGCGCTCATGAACGTCAAGAAGCAACTGCTGTCCCCGTGCTTGTTAGCCATGTTCACCGCCGTGGCGCTGCGCGTGGTGGGTCTCGAACTCCCGGCGCCCGTTACCGCCTTCACCTCCTCCCTCGCGGTCGCGAACAAGCCAGTCGCCTTACTAGCCCTAGGCGTGCTTTTCGAACCAGTCCTGCGAAGCGAACAGATTCGCGACGTCGCATCGCTGCTCGCGCTGCGGTACGGCGCGTGTCTTCTTCTCGGCGCAGCGCTCGTGAGCTCGTTCGCCGCGATTGGGCCGGCGGTGCTCGGCGTGGTGCTCGCCGCCCTAATATCACCCGTACCGCTGCTCACCGTGACCTACGCCGTGGAGTACGGGTGTGACGTGGGGCTAGGCGCAGCAGCAGTCAACGCCGCGATGGTGTGTTCCTTCGTGCTGCTGCTCGCAGTCGCCAACGCAAACCTAGCGCACCCGGCGGCGGCAAAGACGTTGGCGGCGGCGGGCGCCGCGCTCGCGGGGCTCGGCGCGGCGGGAGCTCGCAACGGCGGCGACGGACCTACGTCGGTGAAACGGGCATCAGGTCAGGACGACGAGGAGGTGGGTGTTGCTCCTGGGGAAGCACAGGGGGGGGACGCGGGAGGTGGTGGTGTGGTCAGGGCAAGCGTGCGGCCGTCGCCGGCGGCGCGAAGACCGCCCGGGGGGGGTTGGTTCGGCGAGTCGTCCGGCGCGCGGCGGAAGTCGTTTAGCATCACAAGGCCGTCTCCTCGCGCCTCAGCGGGGCTGGTCGGAGTGGGCGTGGCGCGAAATACGCGCGATGCTAGTGGGTCCGGTGAGGTGCGTAGACCAGGTCGTGGCGTGGGATCTGTTGTGGTGTCGCGCGGCGCGAGAGCGGCAACCTGTTTCGTGTAGTTTTGAAAATTAGCAAACCATAAATAACGCGTAAAAAAGAAATGGGCTTCACAGATTCCGCCCCTTTCGGTGACCCTCTCGGGTCCGTTCCCATTCCGGGCCGCGCCATCATGCCGCGAGACCGGTTTCGCTCGCGCTCGCCGCCTCGGCAGAGGTCGCGCTCGCCTCCGCCGCGGCAAAGATCGAGGTCCCGTGATAGAAGAAGTCCCCCGCGCGACAGTCGAGATCGCGGACGGGGTGACCGCGGTGGTGGGTACGACGGCGGTCGTGACCAACGCGGTGGCCGCGGCGACGACCGCGGGCGAAGAGACGATTCCGATCGCAGGGGTGGGTACGGTGGGGATGGCAGAAACGGCGGTGGCCGCGGTGGGGGACGGGGAGGGCGTGGGTATGGAGGGGGCGGGTACGGCGGCGGACCTGGACCTTCGAATTCCGCGTGGGGCGACGCGGACGATGAAGAGATTCGAGCCAAGGCTACTAACTACGCTGACTTTCGCCGTTTGAAACGCGAAAAGCTCGCGCAGACGCAGTTCATGTGGGCGAACACGCCGAGTCCGTCGCCGTCGCCGGAACGTGAAGTCCCGCCAGCGGCTGAGGCGGCGAAGGTAAACCAACCGGAGTCAAAGCGTTCGAAGCAGCGCGGGAAGGGCCGCAATAAAAAGAAAAGACGCGGGGATTCACCCTCCGATTCAGGCTCAGCGTCTTCAATGTCCAGCGAGCGTGACGAGAAAAGTCCGGGGGGTGACGAGAAAAACGCCGAAGACGCTGTCGCCGCCGCCGCCGCCGCCGAGGCGGAGGGCGAAGCGCAGGCGGAGCGGTTCCGCGCGTTTCTGCAAAAGACAAAACAGGAACTGGCGGAGGCGGCGACGCGAGCGGCGGAGGAAGCGGCTGAGGAGGAGGAAAACGATTTGTTCGTCGGCCCAGAGGCACCGCCGCAGGCTGCGCAAGCTGGTGCGGGTGCGGGTGGCTACGGCAAAGCGCTGCTTCCGGGCGAAGGCGACGCCATGGCGGCGTTCGTGCAGGCGGGGAAGCGCATTCCGCGCAGAGGCGAAGTGGGTTTGGGCTCGGACGAAATTTCCCGGTTCGAGGACCTCGGGTACGTCATGTCTGGTTCGCGGCACTCGCGCATGAACGCCATTCGCATTCGGAAGGAAAACCAGGTGTACACCGCGGAAGAAAAAGCCGCCCTGGCGATGATCAACCACGAAGAGAAACAAGCGCGGGAACAAAAAGTCATGGCGGATTTGAAAAAGCTCGTCGACGATGCCGCGGGGGGAGGTCAGTGAAGGGTGGAGGTTCGTGTGGTGCGCACGATGTGTTAAATCGTCATATAGGCCTATAGTCTAACAAAGTAGCAGAGGTTACCTCTGAATAACGCGCGCGCGTAGATTTCAACGCGCATCCTCCAGGCCTAGCGCCTGTATCCTGCTAACCTCCCACACCCTGGCCAAGGTGTGGAACTCCCCGTTTTCCCCGAACGCGTCCGCCCCCACCGCAAACGCAGCCGCGGCGAGTTTCCGGTCGTACACCGCCCCCACCACCACCCCCGCGTTTTCGCACCGCGTTTCCGTCACCGCGGTGACCAAACACGGCACGCCGCTCTTTTCCAGGTCCAACGCGAGTTCAGAGTAGTTACCGCCGGCGACGTCGCTCCACACCGGGTAACAACACGGTATTCCCAGCCCTTTGCCCACCGCGTCTTCCCGCCAGCTCCGGATGTGCTCAAGGTGCAAATCACCGCACGCCAAACCCGTCACTTCGCACCCCGCGTTCCTCACCACGTCCAGCGCGTCTTTTAGACGGGAGACGTACCCGGCACCGCCGTTCCTGTGCAACGGCACGCCCACCCAACCCACGTCCAGATGTTTGACTTGGCGCTCCACCTCCCTAGCGCTCACATCCTGGTGCGCCACTACGCGTGTTGAGGAGTCGAAGGTCGTGAGGAGAATCACACCTGACGGGCCGATTTCGTGCAGCCTTCCCCCGGGCTTAAGCATCGCGCGCAGTGCAAGAAACGAGTCCTTGCCTCCACTCCACACTTTTTGTTAAAGAAGTGTCAGTCTTGCATGGCAACACAGTCGTTGGATTTGGGAAATGCAATACGTACTCAGCACCGTGACCTCCGAGGCAAAGCCAGAGGCGGGGACGTGCAACAACGCGGGGTTTTGGATTTTCTTCACTTTATCCTTGACGTTGACGTGGCTGTACGGACAATGTCGGCATCCGCTGCCGCAGCATTTGCCTCTTGCGAGGTGGTTCAGCTTGGTCATCACCACGTACCCGGTGCTGGGGTCGGTGTACAGTTTTTCCCCGCGCTCGCACGCGGATTTGTGCAAATCGTCGAAGTCCTCGATGTCCAAATCCTCGATGTCCTGCACCCCCGTGTCCGTGCAACCCGCGAGTCCAGCCTTGACGAACGTCCCCATGTTAGGCTCGTTAGGCACGACCTCCGCCAAGGTCTCCATGGCGTCCCGGGCCCTGCGCAGCCGCCACTGCCTGCTCGAAGGGCTTCGCCAGAAAAAAGGCTGGCGAGGCGCTGGACATGAGATTTTACAGTAGTCTTTGTGACTCCTCGGGATCTACAATTGTACAATTGTAAAACCAAAAAAAAACAAATGAACATGCTTTATCCGACTCGAATGCGTAAACTTGAGGTACGACTGATGCCTGATGACGGATGAAATAGAGCCTAAATTTTCATTTAACCCTCTTACTACCACTACTAAACCACGTGACCACGCAACACAGCCCCGCCCCCGCCCCAAGCCGGAAAAATCCGTCTCCCGGAAACCGCGATTTCAAACGCGCTTGTCCCGGTTACTCAAACGCGCCCAAATCGCGAACGCCGTCGAGAAATTCCAAATACGAAGCGTCATCCTTTTTGGGCGCCGCGCCGGTCACGCCCGGCCCTGCGGGTCGTCCCGGCGCTGACCCACTCACCTGCGCGGTTCCGACAACGCGCGGTCGTTTCAAAGGCGGGCCACCTTGTTTTTCCCTTTGAATCCGCACTGACGCCGGCACCAGCGCTTTCAAGGACGGGTCGTGCTGCGCTGGCGTGAGCTTGCGCACGGTGGGCGCCGCGCCGATGGTGTGCGCCGCCGCGGCGACGGACCGGTCCGGGGCGGGAGGGCGATTGGGAAGGCCACCGGAAGCACCGACAGCACCCATGGGCGGACGCACGGGCGGTGCCGCGGACACCGCGCGCAGGTGCGGCACGTACGACGCGTTGTTGTGTGGGTGGTACCCGCCGACGCCCGCGTAGAACCCCGGGGCCGGGCGCGGGGGCATCGCGCGCGCCGCGGTGGGAGGCGGGGGAGGCACGGGAGGCATCTCGTCGTCATCCATACCGGGCGGAGGACCAACGGGGGGCGGGACGGGAGTTAACGACTCGCCCCCCGGTGGAGCACCGGGGGGAGGTCCGGGCGGCGGCGGCAAGGGAGGCTCACCGGGGGGAGGTCCGGGCGGAGGTCCGGGGGGCGGCCCCGGGGGAGGCCCCGGGGTGCCCCCCGGGGGTGCCCCTGGCGGAGGAGGGAGTGGCGGAGGCGGCCCTTGTGGAGGCGGCCCCACGCCGTGAACCCACAAATCTCCTGAAACGCTCGCCTCCGCCCCACTCCCGGCGCGCGGCTCGCCGATAACGCCCCAGCCGTCGTCTTCCTCCTCCTCCTCCGCCGCGTCCTCCGCCTCCGCCTCCTCCTCCGCGCGGATCGTCGACGCGGCCTTGTACTTCTGCGGCTTCCCAGGAGGCGGCCGCCCGGTGGGGTTCAACGTGGGGTGGTAGTAAACGGAGTCCCGTACGTTTCGCTCGCCGAGACCGGAGTCGAAACGCGTTCCCGACGTCGCCAGCTCCTTTCCGGCGCTGACCACGCGGAGCGCGCCGATGTTCTTCACCTTGATTGCTGGGGCGGGGGCGGCGGCCGCCCCCGCCGCCGCCTCACTCTTGCGCTGTTCCCGTTGCCGCGCGATCGCGTCTTCCAGGGCTTTCACCCTCTGCACTTTTTCGTTACTCGCGACGCCCAAACGTTTCGCGTCCTCGATCTTACGAAGCTCAGCCTCTAAACTTTCCACGCTCGCGGTTTCAAGCGCCTCATCCCTCTGCGTCTTGCGCTTCAACTTGTTCTTAGCGACCTCCTTCTTGCGCTGCTCCCTGCGATGCGCATCGCCGGGGGCTAACGTCTGTTTGCCGCGAGAGAGGAGAGGGGGAGGGAGAGACGGTCAGCGGGGGAGGAAACCCTACAGGCAGAATGGGCTTTCCGTGGGTGAATCCTTCAAACCTCGAGTGCGCTATGAGGTGTGCGTTTGAGTACGTACCTTGCCCATCGTGAGTACCAAGCACCCTAAGCACCCCGCGTGACTCGAACGAAGCCACGCCGACCACGGAAAGCGACTTCGAGCGACACCCACCGCCACGCGCGCTGTTGGGCTGTGAGGCGGATCTCGTGCCCAACACACATGAAAGTTGCAAACTTGTCCGAGAAAAAGTTCCTAAAATTGGAAACTCCCCTTTTTGGAGCCGCGAGGTCTCCGCACTCCTCGAAGCGCGAGCGTTGCGTTCGAGGCGGAGACGCGAAGCGCGTGTGTGATCGGCTTTCCGTTGTCGTTCGTCCGTAGCTGTGACCTCAATTGACTCGCGATGGCTCTCGGCGGCGGTGCCGAGGCTGAACTCGCGGAGGGGGTACCAGTGCGAGAGTTACGATGGGACCACGCCCGGACCATCGCGGCGGAAGGTAACGGCGCCGAGCGTTTGAAGGAGGCGGATGACTTGCGTTTGCGAACGGCGTGCGAAACCTTCGGAACACGCAGCGACTGCGTCGAGATGATGGAGCGCATGATGCTGAGTGCGATATCGCGGTTCCCCGATGACCCGCTGCAGTATTTCGTGGATTATTTGCAAAAGGAAATCGACACCGGCGAAGTGGCGCGGATAGATTCGGGGAAAGGGTGGGGCGAGGAGTTGCACGGTTTGGGGGTGGATTTGGAAGCCCGAACCGCAGCCTTCGCGGCGCGCATGGACTTTCAAACCATGTGCTACAAACTCTCGGCGGCGATGATTGAAAAGAAACCGGAGGACCCGCCGGCGTTCTGCTTGGACTTTTTGAAGCGATTAAAAGACGAAGGCGTCGTCGCGGCGCCTTCGGTTTGACCGACAACCGAACCGGATGCGAACGAGTCTCAATAAATGTAAAAAGAATATCCATGTACTCTCACAACAAACTGGATCTCCCCAAACAATTGATGTGTAGCGATCACTGATGTCATCTGGGAACTCCCACGCCTCAGCGGCGCGTATGGAATGGATAAAAAAATTCCATGAAAACAAGACCCAACCTTTCATAAACACCCCAGCCCAACCACCCAAATGACCTCTTTTTTCAATCTCGTTCCTTGGGAGCTCACAATTGCGGGGCCTGCTGAGGAGGCGTCGGCATTTGGGGTTTGCGGTAGGGAGCGAACAGGTGGAACGTGCTACTTCTGTGCGCGGCTGTGACATCTTTAGTGGTGGGCACGACGCTTAGCGGCGAGCCCGCAGCTAAAGATGCGGAACATTCTCCCCGACGGCGAGGGTGCGGCTTTGTTGCACCCGGCGGGTGACTCGAGTACGGGCTGGACATCGCGACGAGGGTTATGCGTGATCGCAGTCACCGTGATGGCAGTCACCGGACTCGCCGCTGGTGTGGCCACGTTTGCTGGTGATGTGGAATCGCGACTCGGCGACGTTCCCACGCTCCCCACGCACTTGACCCCCGCGGAACGCGTGGTCGGAGACCCGGTGGTTAGTGGCGTGGAAACGGGCAACTGGGACCCGCAACAGAAACCGTTCACTGCGATGGGCGGTATGTTCGCGTACGACGGGTGGACGCAGGGGCTTTTCGAAGAGACGCAGGACGACCGGCCGTTGTTGCAGCAGCTGCCGAAATACGGCGCCACCGTGGGCTGGGCCCAGATCAAAGCCGCGATCAATGCCAATCCGATTGGCACGTCGGGCGAAAGAAAAAGAAAGCTGTTTCTTTTCATTCGGCACGGCAAGGCGACGCACAACGAGTGGGGTAGGGAGCAGCACCACGCGCACAGCGGGGATGACATTCCGTGCGATTTTCGAGAACCGGGTGATTTGGTGGACCCCGAGCTCACGGCAGTCGGCAAAAGAGACACGAAACGGTTCGTGCGCGACGTGTTCAAAAACGGTTTAGGCGCGGCGATCGGGAAGAGCGTGAAGGTTTTCTCGTCGCCCCTGTCGCGGTGCATGCAAACCACGCTGTTACTGCTACAAAACCAAACCGGCTTGGACATTGTGAACAAAAAAGTCGTGGTGAGCGAGCTTTTGCGCGAACGCATCGACGCGAGGGTACCCTTCGAACTGCGAAGGCCGGTTTCCTTCGTGCCGGAGTCGGTGTTGAAACAGCGCGCCGCCGCCGCCTCGGAGACGGAGAAGGAGACGAAGGCGGCCCTGAAGCCTAACCCTAAACCGGCTACAAACCCTAACTCGGTGAAACCGGCGGACCTCGCCGGCCAGGGTGGTGCGAAAGGCCCGGGAGGCACGTGCTGGGAACCCAGTAAAGGCCTGACCGGCCACGAAGGGAGCTGCTGCGTGGATGAGGTACGTATTTCCCATTTACCACATTCCGCCGACTGATTGCCCATATGAGACTGACACTTTCTTTTTACAATCTCAGGGTTTGCTTGAAAAGTTTGGCGGGTCGGGGGTTTTCGACATCAACGTCGCGACGCCGAGTTTTTTGAACGTGGAGGTTTCGATGCAAGACGCGGGGTTGGATCCGGGTGACGTGCCGCAAGCTGACGAGTCTGGCGAACCTATTGCGCACCACACGCGGGAGTTTAAGTACGTCGGGACGAGTTGCGGTTTAACCGAAGTCGCAAACAAAGGGTGGCAGTCTTGTACCGGCCCCGAAATGCTCGGTTTGCTTGCGGAGGACGACCTGGCGCTCGGGGGGAAGGAGGAAACCGAAAGCGCACTAGTGGAGCGCATCCGCACGTGGTTTTCGTCGGTGTTTGATAACGTGCAGAGCGACGTGGTGATCGCGGTGACGCACTCGGATTGGATAAAGCTGGCGTTGAGTGACTTGGACATCCAGAAGCCGTGGGTTGTTCCTAAAAACAGCGAAATTTTCCCGATAATCGTGGAGGACACGCGGTCGTCCGTGCCGGGGTGGATCGCAAAAAGAGAGCAACGTAAGCGACAGGTGAACAAGGCGGTTGAAACAAACAACGGCGGCGTCATCGACCTGACGCACACCGTGAGCGTGCACGAAAAAGTCTTAAACGCAATAAAGGCGTCGGACGACGCGGCGACCGTCGCGGCGGCGCTCGCCGTGGAGGCGGAAAAAGCGGTGGCGGCGCAACGCGACGCTGCGGAAGCCGCGCGAGAAGCGGCGGCGGCTGCGAAAGTCGCTCAGGAAGCCGCGGACCAGGTGATCGCGGAAGCGTCGGGTGCGAAACTCGCGGCGGGCGCGGCTGAGAATAAAACAAACACTAGGCAGGGGCCGCCGAAACAGCGCGACCCCTGAATCAGATTACTATTAGACTTCGACCATCGCAGACGCGTGACTACTTATAAATACACCCGGCGCCGAGACACCTGGCGCGTCTCGAGAGCTGAAATCTCGTTCCCCTTTTTTCTTTTTTGGCGTTTCGAAAAATACGGGAGGGGCGGAAGCCCCCCCGGTTGATGATGTTTCGCCTAATACTAGCTAGCTCGCCTGAACAGGCAAGGTTTTAATTTAATCTCAGTGTTCCTTGAAAAACCTTAACGGACGCAACTCATGCTCTTCACAATTCCGTGACGCAATCGGAAGCTCCGAGACTGCCGAGATGGCGCGAACTAAGCAGGTATACCGGCGCAATCCCGCCAACTTTGAGCACTAAACGCTGCTCAACCTGTGCGCGCAACTCCGCAACAAGGACCTCGTCAAATCCGGCGCGTGGGTCGAGGCCCTCAACGAGAAGGATGGCCGATCTTCTGGTCCTCCGAGAAAACAGCTGGAGAGCGTTCTCGAGCAGGGGTACCGCGGTGGGAAGGGCGCGAAGTCGCAAATCCCGGAAATCCCCACCTGGTCGGTGTCTGCGCTCAAAACCAGAATCAAAGAGCTCAAGGAGTTCCAACCCGAGAACATCCAGAAGCTGATAAACGCCGACAAGGACACGAAGAAGGAGGAGGAGAAGGTGCAACGCGAGCGGGCGAAGGAAAAGGAGAAACAGCGCAAGAAGGAAGAGAAGGCGTACCCTTCTTGCTACAGGACGTATTCGCTCGGGGCGAAACTGGTGGGCGCCAGGGTGTCCAAGAAGTTCAAGAACGAGTTCTATGAAGGCACAGTGACTGCGTACGATGCCAAAGAGAAGTGGTACAAGGTCAAGTACGATGACGGCGACGCGGAGGAATTGGACGACGCTGCATTGAAGGAAAAGCTCATCTTCGTGCCGGGAACCGCGGCGAGCAACGGAAAGGACTGCATTAACTTCAGGCGCAAATTCCTCCCATGTATCTGGGAGGTGACGCATGCTGTGTGGACGGCGCTGTGCGACGAACACAAAGTCCCCAAGGACAACCCCACGCGTTTGGGCAACATCTACCGGCCGGACGACGTCTTCATGTCGGCCGAGCCGTACTCATGGAACAGGGGTTCGGGGCAGGATGAGGATGAAGAGATGTACGTCGAGTACTCTGACTCTGATGAGCGGGATGAAGCCCTAAAATCAATTGTCGGCATCGAAGACAGGTTCTTCGATCGCGAGGAGACTGTTCACGATTCCCGGGACTTCGCCGAGCTGTTCCTCGAACATTTATTCGACAGCTTCGGAGGGAAGGAACGCGTGCTCATTCCAAGCCCGGTATTTTTTAGAGATAGAATCGAGTGGCCAAAGGGGTGGAAGGCGAAGAAAAAGGAGGCCTACGCCGAGGCATTCGAGGGGCTGATCAACACGTTCTGCAAGGACCCACCAAAGGGGAGCTATTACGATTCCTACGTCCCCACCAAAGACGCCGCCTCCGTCATCAAGAAGTACCTCGATAAGAAGACCAGCAGTGTGGAGAAGATTGTGGACGAGGCGGGCGGGTTCGGGAAGAACTCGAAGAAACGGGGGAGGGGGAAGTGATGAGACTTTGGTGGTGGCCGGGAGGAAGCTCGTGTTGTAGGGTGCTCGTGTAATGTCTGACTCTATTAGTGTATTTTCTTCCAACTGTCCAATTCCATTGTTCACTTTCGGGCGCGCCGATACCGGACTAGGATTCAAACACTCAAAAGACATCATCGTCTTCGTCGCCGTTACCCGTGTCGTCGTAATCCACGTCCGCTTCGCCCGCGGCTTCTAGCCGCCCGTCGTCGAACCCGCCATCCCCCCAACCGCCGTCGTCCGTTTGGACGGGTTCCATTGGGCACTCCGGTCCGCCAACGCGCGCGCCCGTGACGGGCAACTGAGGAATTCCTAAATCTGACGCGTACACGTCGCCCGCGTCAAAGGACGGCTCCACGTGGAGCTCGGGTTCGGGGGCTGGCTCTGGTTCTGGCTCGGGTTCAGGGTCCGGTTCAGGATCTGATTCAGGCGCCGGTTCCGGCGCTGGTGTCTGGTCGTCAGCCTCGAAATCATCCGCGTACGCATCTTCACCAACACGCGCTGTTGTCACCTCACCGTCCCCGTTCGAAATCCTCCCGTCATCCTCGAAGTCGTCCGCGTACGGCGTCGGCGTCTCGTCATCGCGCCACACGAAATCGTCACCCGCGGTTTGGATTATCTTCTCCGGTTTGTTTTCCGTGTCTCTGGTGTCTTCCAGCAATAACTCTCCTGGTTCAGCGTTGGCGGCGAAATTCGTGCCAAACGGTGTCTCGCGCTCCGTCGATTTCGGGACCCACTCGTTCGACACCAACGAAAATTCGCCCAGCCCCGGAATCGGTTCCAACGGCGGGGGTTTCGATTTCCCCCCAAGAGGCGCCAACCCCCTTCCGTTGTTTCGCACCGCCGCGCCTGTGATTAAACCTCCGCCTATCGGTCCGGGAACACGGCCACCGAGAAGAAAAGACGACGATCCTTTCCGCGGCGACGCGCTCGGCGAAAACTCGGAATCGCTCAAGTCGTCGACGTCGGCGAAAACCTTTTTCATCACGTTCGACGCCGCCGCGTTTCGTTCCGCCCTTCGTCGTAGCATCTCTGTTTTCGTACCCGCGTCTTCCTCCTCTAAATCGTACGCCTCCAAGTCCGTGATTCTGTTTTTGTCGCGTTTCTTCTTAGCCTTCCTCTCCAAGCGCTCTGTCTCGGCGTCATCGGCGGCGGCGTCGACGGCGTTTCCGGAATCTGATGCCATCTGCGCCTCGAGTTCGTCGTCGGAACCGTACGCACCGCCGTTGGGTGCGTTCGCAGATGCCTCACCACGTCGCACCGTCTTACCATTACCACGCCCCGCGCCGCCCCGACCGTCGTCCAGAAAACGACGCGACTGCGGCTTTGGCTTGGTTTCGCCCCAAGCCGCGTCGGATGATGAGCTCCCGGCGAAGGATTTCGATGCGTTGTTGCCTCGAGGGTCAACCAAAGAACCGTGGTCGCCTTTGGGAGCGTGGTGCGCCGAGGACACGCTCGTTTCTGTAACCTCCTTACTGGCAAAGCACCCCATGTCTCCCGAAGGTGCGGAGCGCCCCGCGCCACGCAGAGAAGATCTCTGCGCCCGAGGAGTCTGTTTTTTCTGAGAGGACCTCTCGCTTATTCGAAAAGTCGCTTGTCGGTTTCTCACACTCCGAGAAAAACGCCTGGAAAAACGATCTCAGATCCCCACAACGAGACGCGCAAGATGGAGGAAGGAAGCATGACGCACAGGGAGATGATGCTCGAGATGGCTTCCCATCGAATTCAGGCCGATGTAACTGCGCAGCGGTAAGTCCGTGAGGCGGCTGATTTGGGTGTTGCGAAGGCACAGCACAATCTGGCGAACGCCTATTTTCTCGCCCTCGGAGGACTCGAGAGGGATGTTTTGCTGGCTGAGCAGTGGAACGACAAGGCGCTCGCCAACGACCCTGACGATATATAGATACGGACCATGCAGACATATATGCTCGCCGAGAGGCTCCGAAGGGTCGAGAACGCTCCGCTCACTCAGGAGATGATAAAGTTCCCGTTCAAGCACCTTCCGACAGACTTCCTTGAGAAGCCGGAAAACCAAACTTGCAACGTCAGCTGCGAAGCCTGTTCAACCGCAGTTCCGATCGACGGCGGCAAGAAGTACTGTGCACGTTTCCAGGTCACGGTGTACTGCAGCAAGGCGTGCCAGAAGGCGGACTGGAAGCGTCACAAGAAGGTTTGTGGCAAGGAGCCTGAGAAGGATGTCCTCGACGGGAAGGACAAGCAGGCGTACAAAGCGGACATGAACGTGACTTCAGACTATCTTTCTTCCGTGCCGGGCCTGGGATTCTTTTGTAAGCTCCTGTTCTACATCCACTGGAACGACTCTCCAGTCATCGGAATAACCACTCTGCCAGGTACCGATGGCATGAACCCTACCGTAATTGTCATGCCAAAGAGTTACTGGGGGCCCCGGTATGAAGAGAGAAACCCCCTGGTTACGAAGTTTTACAAGGACGGCCCGACGAAATACAGGTTCATCGCCGAATACGCCCTCCATCACCTCGGTCCGGAGTTAGCTAAGAAATCCAGCTACAACGTGACTGAAACGAAGCTCCCGAACAACATGAGAGAGTTTTTGGGAGCTGACCATCCAAGTCACATCATGGTGGAAGATCTCCCGATGACAATGGCTGAGCAGGTGCAGTTGCGGGGGCTCGTCAAGTACGTGCAATCGCGCACCGCGTTGCCCACGTCCGTCGACGAAATGACCGCGTTCCACAACTCACACATGAACCTCCAAGGAAGTATGGTGGAGCACCGCGCGCGCATGAACATGAACGAGTGAGAGAGGTTGCATTTTTGACTTTCACGTCGTGATCGAGAAATATGATTGCGAATGAAAAAAAAATGATTGCGCACCAAAGCTGCGGATGAGTGGCTCTTCATTTCAGTCTCGACGTCTCCCCTCGTCTCACTCCTCCTCCTCCATGTCCTCGTCTTCCTCGTTTTTGGCCCCTTGCTTCACGTCAAGCTCCACGGTGTACTCCTGGTCGCACCCCAGGTACGAGTCGCACATGAAGAACAGGGTGTACTCCACCGCGCCTGCTTCCTCGGGCGCTGTGAATTCCAACGTCACTTTTTGTCGTCGCCCCAGGGTCACGCGCTTGATCGCGGCCAAAGTTCCTTTCCCTGCGTCGCCCACCACGAGCCACCAGCTCTCTTCCTTTCGTTTCGGGTACCTCGGCGCGATGACCGGCCCCACCACCCCGTCCTCGTCGCCCATCTCCCGCTCAAGCTGCACCACGATCTGCACGGTGTCTCCGGTTTCGATTGACTCGCGGTCCACCACGGCGTACGTGACCTCCACGTTCGGGTACCGGTTGCACGCCACGGCGAGGTCGCTCATCTGCGCGTCGCTCATCCGCAGAAGCTGCGCCCGCGTCTCGCTCTCCAGATCCACGATGTCGTAAATGCTCTCCACCCCCGCGTCAACACACCGTTGCGCGCACTCCTTGTCAACGTGCGGTAACTGCAGAAGCACCGAGTCCTTGTCCCACATGCCTTGCGTGGCCATCTGCGAAAGCTCCATCGCGGCGAGCGCGGGGGCGAGCCAGCCAGAGGAGGAAATAACGTCCACGACGGCTTGCAGCAAGCGCGTGGTGTCCGGGAGAATCGAGTTCAGGTCACCTTGCAAGTCGCTGTTTAGGAGCATTCTGCCAAAGTGCGCCTGCAAAAGCGCGGCGGTCTTGACGTGCGGATCACTGGTCCTCCTGTTTTCAAGCGTCACGGGCGAGTGGTTCAGCACGTGCCGTAACAAACCAGCCTCGCCCGGCCTCGCGGCGTGCTTTTCAAACTCCGTGGCGCCCGCCACGATTTCCATCAACCCTTTGAGTTTGGTTTTCGACGTGAGCGACGCCGCGAACAGCTCGATCGTGGTGTACGTGATGTAGTAGTACGACCCGATCATCCCCAGGTTCAGGGGGGCGATGTCCATTTCGTCCTCAATCGCGACGCATTTACTCGCTTCCAAATCCGCCAGCGTCTGTTCCACCAGCTCGGAAAGCGCGTCGCTGATGTGCCGGTGCGACGCTCCCGTTAGGTTGTAGTAGTTGGGGTTCTGGGACAACCTACGGTAGTAAAACGTCCACGTCAGGTAGTCAACTGCGTCTTGCTTGTTCTCGATCGTCCTCGTCACGATCTCGGCGCACATGTGGTCGTGCAGGAAGTGATCCAGGTGCGACTCCACGGGGAAGGGTTCGTACAGGAATTTCTTGTAGTACTCCTTCCGAGGCGCGTGGCACAGAAGCACCGCCACGCCGTGCTCGTCAATCAGCGGCCGCGACGCTCTGCCGCACATGGCGAGCAAATCCGTGACCGGGTAATCCGCACTCCCGGCGCCTCCCGCGTCGTAGTACTGCGTCCCCGCAATAACGGCGAGCTTGCACGACGCGGCAAGTCCCCAGGCCAACGGCGCGGTCACCACGAGCACGCTGGCGGCGCCCGAGGAGAACACTCGCTCCACCAGCGCGCGCTCGTCCGCGTCCATTGATTCGTGCATCAGCGCCACGCCGAACTGCAGGGCGTGTCTCACCGCGGGGTCGGTGATGCGCTCGCAGTGCGGTGCGATATCGCCCAGGTCGCACTTCAGGAACTTGTGCGGGCTCCCGTCCGCGGCGGCGAATGTTAGCAAATCCAGGGAAGCGAGCTTGGCGTGCTTCCTGGTGGGCACAAACACGATGGCGGGCTCGCCGTTCGGGGCGTGCTGGCAGATCGCGCCGTACGTGGGCCGCGCCATGGCTTGCATCCTGGCCTCGAAGTTAACAATGTCGACGCCTTGGATGTGGATGTCAAGAGGCACCGGGCGCACGCCCGGGGGAAAGTTGAACAAACCGTTTTGCCCGGCGCCGATCCAATCCCCCAAGTCCTTCGCGTTCGCCAGCGACGTGCACAGCCCCACGACGCGGATGGGCGTGTCCAGCTGCGACGAGATGTAACGCATCCGCGACGTCACAACCTCCATGGTGGGCCCGTTGGCGCCTCCAATAAGATGAAGCTCATCCGCGATGAACAACACGACGGCCTGCACCGCTTTGCGCTGCTTCCAGCGCCGGGAAAGCACGTCCCACTGGTGCGGCGTCGCCACGACCATCGTTCCGTCCGCGAGGAGCTTCAAATCCACGCTCGTCTCGCCTGTTAGGGACACAACCTTCACCCCCAGCCCTTTCCCGAACCGCACACGCCAGTCCAACACCCGCTCCCGGGCGATATCTGACGTAGGCGCGATGTACACCACTTTTGCGTTGACGGGCGCGTCGCCGGATGAAATCTTTTTCAAAACCCGCAGAATCGCAAACTCGCAGCACGCGGTTTTCCCGCTCCCCGTCGGCGCGCCCACAAGCGCGTTGTCGTCCGAGTTGTACATGTGCTGGAACACCTGGGTTTGTATGGGGTTGAAGGTTTTGAACGTTGGGTACAAGATTTCGTATCCGTCTTCTTTGAACACGGAAACGGGAAGCGGCGCGAGGTCCAGCAACTCCGTGGGCGGGGGCAGTTTCTCCGGTAACAGCAGGTGTTTGAAGCTCACGGGAATTTGGGTTTCCGAGCCGAGCCACGAATCGGACACCAGCTTGACGAAGTACTGCGGCGGTAGCGGGTCCAGCAAGGTCACGGTGAAGCTCACTTGGTGGTCCTCCTCTGCGTTGACTTGCTTCAACAGGAAGAACTCGTGGTGAAGAATCATCTCGCCGTCGTTGTCCTCCACCAGGATCCAAAACCCCTGCGCGTACCCGTGCGCTTTTTCGTCCCACTGGAAATCTGGGGTTAGCGTCAAGTCGACCTTCAACACGCTCCTGGTGATGGGCTGGACGTGCGCGGTGAGCTCCACCCTGGGGAACTGGTGCACGAACTTGTGAATGGCTTTGCCCATTTTCGGGAACCGGATCAGTTCCCCGATTTCCTGTGAAGTGAGGTCGTAGTAACGGTCCCACGCCAGGTCCTTGCGCTCCACCTTGGCAAGGATATCGAGCGGGATGCCTTTGAACTGCCGCAGCGGGGTTTGGCTTCCCCAGGTGCGCCGGGCCGCCATCTTACAAAGCGCCAGCGCCTTGTCCGCCAAGTTCGCCCATCCCCGCTTCAGCACGATTTCGAAAATACACCGCAAAATCCTCCCCGCGCTTTGCGTCACGTAAACCATGTCCGCCATCAGCGCGAACCCTTCTAGCTTCATGCCGCTGACGTACGCTTGTAACAGGATGTTGATTTTCGCGGTGGGTTCTTCGATGGATTCCTTGACCGGAATAGGCACGCGCTCGGCGAGTTTCGCGAGCTCCAGCTTCTCCTCTTCCCGTACGGAGATGTACTTGAACTCCTCCGCGAGGGAGAACAAACGACAGAGCTCGATGTCCCCCATTGACGGTTTCAGGTGTTCGTTGAACGCCCTTACCGTGCCGTGCGAGATGTAGTAGTGCGACGCGATTTTCCCGAGATCCGTGGCTTGCAGGGCGCCCGATCGCCGGTCGTACCGACACAACCCGGCTTTGTCAAGCTCAACGGCGGCGGTGTGAATCAAATCCGCCCTTCTTTGTTCAAGCTTCGGGTCATCCGTTAAAGAGTCGATACCCACGCCGTACAAGTTAGGGTTACGTAGCATCCGTACGTACAGGTAGGTGTACCCCAGCCAGTCAACCGCCTCACGCGCGCTTTGCACCGTGCCCAGCACGATTTCCGCGTTGAGCGCGTCCGGTAATTTACTAACGAACTGTGATTCAATCGGGAGCTGCTGGTTAAGCAGGGACAGGTAGTACTGCAACTCGCTGTGCTGCGTGATGATGATGCCTTCGCCGAAGGTGTCGAACTGCGGCCGCCCCGCGCGGCCCATCATCTGCATCACGTCCTGAAACGAAAGCTCGTCCCACCCGCCTTTCTCGGGGTTGTACATCTGCGTGCCTTTGATGATCACGGTGTGCGCTGGTAAGTTGACCCCCCACGCCAGGGTCGCGGTGCTCACCAAAACCTGCACGTGCCCGTCCGCGAACAGCTCTTCTACTAACGTGCGGTCTTGTCGTGACATCCCGGCGTGGTGGATCGCGAACCCGTACGGCAGCACGTCCCGCAAATCAGCGGACTTGCACGTCTCCGCTTCCGACACCAGAATCTCGCGGCTCGCGCTGTCGTCTTTCAGGAACTTGGCGAGCTGGTCGTTTTGCAGCGCCGTGTCCCGCATCGCCCGCGCTGTTTTCGCGGTTTCCTTCCGCGAGTGCACGAAGATGATCGACTGCGAGTTCCCCGCGTTTTCCATGACTTTCTCGTAGCAGATGTCGTTCATGAGCTGGAACCTTTGCAGGGGTTTCTTAACCGTCACGCCGATGAACTGCTGCTGTAACGGACACGGCCGGAACGAGTTGTCGAACACAAACAACCCTTTCGCCGGGTCCACTCTTAGAAATGCGGCGACGTCTTCGAAGTTTGGCAGCGTGGCGCTGAGACCGACGAGACGGACGTTCTCCTGCGTCGTCTCCACCTGACGCACCGTACGCGCCACGATCGACTCCAACACAGGTCCTCGGTTGTCATGAAGCAAGTGGATCTCGTCGATGATCAGCAGCTTCACGAGCTGCGTGTACGTGCGGTCGCCGGATTTGCGCGTGATGATGTCCCACTTTTCGGGCGTCGTGACGATGACCTGGGTGTCGTCGATTTGCTGTCGCGAAAGGGACACGTCCCCAGTGAGCTCACGGACGTTCACCCCGAACGGCTTCAAACGGCTCCCCAGGTTACCCACCATCTCCGCCACCAGCGCTTTCATGGGCGCGACGTACACGATTTTGAATTCTTTCAAATTCAAACTGCCGTCCTCGCGGCGGTGCAACCCGAGTTCGTGCAGAATCGTGAGCATCGCGACGTTGGTTTTCCCGGCGCCGGTGGGCGCGCACAGAAGCATGTTCTCGGGGGATAACATGGCGGTCTCGTACACCTGGCTCTGTACGCGGTTCAGGCTCTTCATCCCGGAAAACGCGGGCTGCGCCCAGCTCGGCAGCTCCGCAATAGGACGCAGCTTCTCCGCGTCGGAAAACGCCTTCGGTTTCAGCGCGGGAATGTGCACCTCTTCGTATCCCTTCTTCGCGCTGCGGTACGACCCCGCGGGGAGCTCGCACCGCTTGTTGGACATGAAGTGCGAACCTTGCGCGAACGCCAGGGCGTCGAGCTCGACGATCTTTCTGCCGGAACCAGCCGCACCGGCACCGGCCGCGTCCAAAACGTCAGCCGCGACTTCGCCGCGCAAGCGACGCGCTTCTTCGCGAATCTTCCCCTCCATCGCGCTTTGCCGCGACCGCGCGCTCGAGCGTTCGCCCGTGCGCCGCAGCGACTGCAGTACCGCCGCGGCTTCAGGCCTGGTGGACATCTGCTCCATGACCACCGCGCGTTCTTGTTCGTTCTGCGCCCTCGCAAGCTTGGTGCACCAAACCACAGAGGCTCTTGACTTTAGGAGCTTTTTGATCAGGTCAAACTTGTCGTAATCCAGGGTCAGGACGAGCGCGTTTTCGCACGCGCGCTCGTCGTCGTTTTCGTTCGCAAGCGTCGCGAGCACCTCCTCCGCGGTTTTTGCCGATTCACTCGCGTCCGCGTCCGTGTACCCGAACGCAGTGGCGATCTGGCGCTGTAGCCAATACGCGTCGATATCCGTGGCGGGAACGTAATCGGTGTCGTCAGCGCCGGTACCGGCGCCGGCGGGTGCGCCGTCCGCCGACATCCCGCCCAGCCCCGCCCCCACGCCGACCTCCGTGTCGTCCCCCGACTCGTCATCCTCCTCAACGTCGCTGACTTCCAGGACCTCGTCCACTTCGTTGTCCGTTTCCTCGTCCTCCTCCTCGAACTCCACGGCGACGCCTATGTCGTCATCAAGGGCGTCGCCCTGCCCCGGTGCGTCGTTTCCCTCGTCGGCGTCGCCGCCTTGTTCCACGAAATCGGTCACGAGCTTCCCCACCGCCACGAACCGCGCGAAGGTCTCGTCCCCCAGAGGCCCCATGAGCTTCTCAACTTCCTTTTTACGTGAAGGATCGTTGCTCCGGTCGTTCTTCAGAACAGCAAGCACCTCATCCGCGGCGCCCCGGAGCACGTCCGCGGGCTGGTCCCCGAACGCGCCGCCGATCATCCCGAGCAGCGCTTCGTACGCCGCCCGCGTTTCGCGCGTTTTCGGCCGGTACGACCCGCCGTCCGTGTTCGAAGTCAACACACTCGCCGCGGCATCCGACGTGTGCTTCATGTGCTTGCGCCTCTGCGCGTACGCGTCCAGGTCGTCCTGGTCCATCCCGCCAGGTCGGGCCTTGGTCCGTTTCTCCTTGGCCTTTTTCATGCGCTCGTCCAGCTCCGCGGGGCGCCCGGCACGAACGCGGTCGCCGAACGCCCCGGGCTGGATACGGCCCACCAGGGTTTCAGGCGCGCCGCTGGGCTCGCCGGTCACCCTTTCTGACCGGTCCGCGGTTAACACCAGGCTCGCGTTCTGCACGCGGGGTGGAGGAAGGGAGGGAGGGAGGGGTGGTGAGTCGGCCGGGCGACGGGAGACCGAGTCGGATTGGAAAAGATCGGCGGCGGGCGTCGTGGCGTTTGCGTGGGCAGAAAAAAACAAGTGCCCGCACCTCTTTGTACTGGTACTGCTTGTACCTGGCGTGCGCCTCGGCGCCGCCCTTGGCGTCTTCATTGCGCCCGTCCTCACGTCCACCACCTGCGTTTCCGTGGAAGGGAATCGAGGGAAAGACGGGTCGTGGGTCAGCGTCGGGTTCAAACACCATTTGGGATCGATCGCGCGTCGACTGTACAGATTAGCCATCCGTTTGCCGCCCACGCACCTTGCGGCATTTTGTTTTCCGCTTCCGCCCGTGGATCGAGTCCGATCGAAACCTACACTTCGATACGTCGCGCCCCACACCAGACGTGTCCTCTCCACCGGATCTGCGCCGGTCGCGAGCGGACGAGTGCGGCTTCTGTCGGTGGCGCGCGCGGTCTGGAGACGACCGCGCTGGCGAAAGATGGGGACCATAACCTGGGTTGATTTTCGCGCATTTTTCTTGTCGCTGGCTCGTCCTCGCTTTTTTTGCGAGCTGAATCAATCTGCGCGCAAAGTGTCGGCCCGTCCAACCAATGCGAGGCGCGCTGGACGCGACTCGAACTGGTGGTCGATACACGCACTTTCCTCGAGCTTTTTAATCGAGACCGTGTGGCAAGGAGGCTCCCGCGCACACCGCGGGAACCGCAAACACTCGACCCTCCTTAGTACTCGCGGCCAACAGACCCCTACCGTGAACTTAGATTGAACTTCGGCCTGTAGTTGCCGCTTGTTACCAACGCGAATGGAGGACCGTACGGGCGGCGGCCCTCGCCGCCGCCGCGATGGTGGCACGACCCGAACCCCGCACCGCACAACACGGGGATTCGCGGGAACGTGCCTGCGGTTACTCACACTAGCGAACGCGCTCGTAAGCACCGCGCGCGCGGGTACGTCTCGCGCAGATCCGTTGTTGCCCTGGCGCCCGAAAGCTTTCCAAATCCTCGACCACGACAAATCGGTCCCGACCGGCGCTCGACACGCGCGGCGCTCTCGCTAGACGCCGTGGATCAGCCTGCACGCCGCTAGCGCGTGGCGATATCACGGACCGCGCGTCACCCCGGCACCGGTTGCGGCATCACGTACCCCACGGCACCACCGTCGCGGTGGCGGTTGCACAATCACAAATCTTTCACGTCGTCCGCTAACAACTCGTTTTTCTTTTTTCCCTCTCTTCGTTTTTCCATTTTTTCGCAGGCACGCTCCTTGAGAAGGGCGTCGCGCGCTCCGGGCTCGTGGGCATGGGCAACTACAAGTACTACAAGATCCAACTCGCGTGCGTCGAGGCGGCGCAGGAGCTGACGTTTACGCTCAGCGCGACGAACGGTAACGCGGATTTGTATGTGTCGCGAGTCACGCCGTTTCCGTCGGCGCTTGCGTTTACGTTTAAAAGCGAGTTGTCGGCGAGCGGAACGGCGGACGTGGTTTCGATTCCCCACCCGGAGGCGGGAATGTACTACGTTGGGGTGTTTGGTACCACAACGTCCACGTTCAAGCTACGCGCGAACACCAAAATGTTCACGGGGAAACACCCGTGCCGGGGGTTCCGTTTGCTGGACCACGATTTCGAGGACGAAAACGCAGACGGTGAGTGTCGTGGGTATTTCCCAAATCCCGGACGACTGTTTTATCTCTCAGCTGGTTACTGTTTGTCCATACATCGCGATATACTCGTACCACAAGGGACTACCTCTGCCGATTGTCCGCCCGTAGTTACGTAATAGACATGGACCGAAAGACTGACACTTTTCTGGCAAAACTCGTCAGGCTCGTTTCTGTTGGAAAACGCGATGACCGTGACGGGCGCCGTCGGTTTCGAGTCGTCCTTTTCCGTATCACAGGACGTCACTCTTGGTGACTCAGAGACCGACCAAGTTTTTATTAAAGGACAAACCACGCTAGGGGTTTCAGGGGACAACGCGTATTCGGTGACCCGGCGCGACCCGGCGGCGAACGAAACGGCGGGCGCGCTTTTGATGTGCGTACCGAGGCTTTCCCAAATCCGACACACCTACGTTTTATCTCTCAGCTCGTGACTGTTTTACCTCTAACGCTGGTGACTGTTCGGACCGATTACCCCTCCCTGTTGTCCATACATCGTCCAATACACGTCCAACACACGCCCAACATGGGACTGACACTTTTCTTTTACAAAACCAGACGCGGCGCGCACGGATTCGGCGCGAGCGCGGGGAACGTCTCGCTCGTCGCTGGTACCGGCACCGACGCTGCCGGCGGCTCGCTGAACGTATTCGCGGGCGCGGCGAATTTCGGAAACGCGGGGGACTTGACCATGGGCACGGGAAGGGCCACGCTCGGTCGCGCCGGAAACGTCACACTTTTCGTGGACCAAGGCGACGTCGGAGCAGGCGGGAACGTCACCGTCACCGCAGGCCTGACGAACGCGGCGGACGCGCCTGGCGGAAGCGTTCACTTAGCCGCGGGCGAAGGCGCGAACCGCGCGGGAGGCAGGGGCGGTGTTGTGCAAATAGCGGGCGGCCGCGCGGCGGGCGTCGAGTTGTGCGACCTGCAGGCGTACGAGTGTTTGGGACTCGCCATCACAGTGGCGATGTACGAGGCCATTTTGCACGGGTGCACGAGCGACTGCGCGTACTTTGGAAACGCCGCGCCAGAGGTCACGACGTATCTGTGCGGAACCACGGACGTAACGGAAACGGAGTACCTCGCGGTGATGGGCGGCTGCACCCAGAAATGCTTGGGAGGCGCGGTTGAAATCACGGGAGGTCTGTCGTCCGGGGGTGTGGGTGGTTTGGTGGTGCTGACGGGCGGTGCCACCAACAGCACGGACCCTTACGGGCGCGGCGGCAACGTGGAGGTCCGAGGCGGTGAGGCGAGCACGGGAAGTGGAGGGTCCGTGATGGTGTCGAGCGGGCGCAGCGCGGCGCTCTCGAGCGGTGATGTGGTGATGCAAACCACGAGCAGCGGTGTGGGCGGCGTGAGCGGCGCAGTCGTCGTGGAGACGGGCGCGGCGTGCGCCGGGGATAGCGGAGCGATCACCGTGGCGACGGGCTCGTCGATGACGGGGGGAGGTGGTGACGTCAACGTGCTGGTTGGATCTGGGGACACCGAAAACGGCGGAGCCGTGGTGATGAAAGCGGGGGAGACGCGCGCTGACGCGAAACAGGGCGGTGGGGTGTTCATTACATCCGGACTCGGAGGCAGCACTCAAGGAGGCACTGGCGGCGAGCTGGTGATGATGGCGGGTAGCGCCGAGGGCGAGTCCGCCGGCGACGGAGGCCGTGTGGAGATCCGGGGCGGCAAAGCGGTTGGAGGGAAAGGCGGTGACGTGGCGATTGGGGCGGGCAACGGCTACACGGGCAACGGCGGGGCACTGATTCTTCAGGGTGGATACTCTGAGTTTGGTGTTGGCGGTGACGTGATCGTGGACGCTGGCGACTGTGGAACCGGGGACTCCACCAAGGAGGGTCTGATTCGTATCGCGCCCACCAGCGCTTCGTTTGTGAGAATCGGCCGCAGCGGGTCGAAAACAGTGCGCACTGACATTTTTGGCGACCTGACAGTGCACGGCAGCTTCGTCTCCACGAGCAGCATGGTGTACCAGGACACGTACACGGAGCGCGTGCACATCAGCACGGAGCAGGACCAGATGATACAGGAGGAGATGCGGGTCCCTAAGATTACGGGGTTGGACACGGAAGACGTGGCTGGCACCCCCACCAGCACGCTGACGCTGGACGCCGGACAAGGCGGCACCGAGCAGTGGCTGGAGATTGGACCATGGGAAGCGACCCGAATCACGATCGGTGGGCGCAACGTTGCAGGCGACGACGCCTCAAACACGGTGGGGTATCGCGACGCGACCCCCATCCTGATCAGGCAGGGTTACGACGAGGCGGACAAACGGCTGCAGGTGAACGAAACGGGGAGCGTCGTGATGCAGAGTTCGGCGACGATGCCGATCCTGATCCACAGCAACCCGACTCGGGGAACCAACGGAACCGGAGGGGACATCGACGTTCTCGTAGGATCTGGCGACACCGGCCACGGCGGCAACATGAGCCTGACATCCGGAGATACAACAGACGATAACCACCGAGGAGGGTTCCTCACGCTCACGGCTGGTGGAAACAACAACACCGCCGGGGGACGCGGCGGAGTTGTGAAAATGTCCGGTGGGTTTGCGGGGGGCACCGGGAGCTGCGACCTGCAGGCGTACGAGTGCGCGGGACTCGCCATCGCCGTGGCGATGTACGAGGCCGTGCTGCACGGGTGCACGAGCGACTGCGACTGGAATGGAACTCACTCAACTTACATGTGCAGTGATGTGGAAGTATTGTCTGACCAATACGACGCAGTGCTGGGCGGCTGCACCCAGAAATGCTTGGGAGGCGCGGTTGAGATCACGGGAGGCTTATCGTCTGGGGGTGTGGGTGGTTTGGTGGTGCTGACGGGCGGTGCCACCACGAGCTCGGCATCAGATGGCAGAGGCGGCAATGTTGAAGTACGTGGGGGAATGGCGGCAACCGGCGTGGGTGGGTCTATAGTGCTGCTTACGGGCCGCAGCACGGGCACGACAAGTGGCAAACTGGTGCTCAACACGGATAACAGCGGAACAGCCGGGGTCAGTGGAAACGTTGAAGTCAACACTGGAACTGCATGTTCGGGTTCGTCAGGTGCCATTGACGTCAAAACAGGTGGGTCCACACAGGGCAAAGGAGGAAGCATATCTGTACAGGTGGGCAGCGGAGACACCGGCACCGGCGGCGCGATGACGCTTGCGGCGGGCGCGAGCTCAGCGGCAGCCGGCGGCGCGGTGACGGTGGCTGCGGGCGCTGGTGCAACTGCCGGCGGCGCAGTGTCGATCAGCGCCGGCGTCGGGGTTACCACTGCTGGCGGCGCGGTGACGGTGAGTAGCGGCGTGGGCACGGCAACCTCCTCGGGTGCGGTGTTGATCCAGACCTCCAACTCTGGCACTACTGGTGTGAGCGGCAACATGGCGCTGAAGACAGGGACGTCTACTTCCGGCGCCACGGGGTCGTACACGGTGACCACGGGCACAGCAGTGGGCGGCGCGGGCGGCGCTATTACCATGACGGTGGGCAGCGGAAACACTGCCACCGGCGGCGCGATGACGCTGACGGCGGGCGAGAGCACGGCCGGAGACGGCGGCGCTTTGATGCTGACGGCTGGCGAGAGCACGGCCGCGGCGGTGAGCTCGACTGGTGGCGCGGTGACGGTGACCGCGGGCGCTGGTGCCGGAACCACGACTGGCAAGGGCGGCGCAGTGTCGATCAGCGCCGGCGTCGGGGCTGAGGGTGTTGGCGGCGCGGTGACGGTGTCGAGCGGCGTGGGCACGGCGACCTCCTCGGGGGACGTGACGGTTGCCACGGCTGCTGGTGGTGTTGCGGGCGTCAGCGGCAACATGTTGCTGAAGACCGGCGACACCCCTGCCGGAGCCACGGGGTCGT